>PDWJ01000010.1_pt1 | contig 240299 bp, 210 predicted proteins | sample 1430881 | NCBI WGS metagenome assembly PDWJ01 (sample SAMN01162460, study PRJNA174530) | Oral metagenome, whole genome shotgun sequencing project. | biome: Marine environment; feature: Marine mammal; material: Swab sample of the gingival sulcus; isolation source: swab sample of gingival sulcus...
CAGTTTGGTCCTTATCTGTTGCGGGCGCAGGATATTTGAGGAGATCTTTCCCTAGTACGAGAGGACCGGGATGGACGAACCGATGGTGTACCAGTTGTTCCGCCAGGGGCATTGCTGGGTAGCTATGTTCGGCAGGGATAACCGCTGAAAGCATCTAAGCGGGAAGCCCACTCCAAGATAAGATATCCCATGGCGTAAGCCATCTGAAGGCACGTGGGAGAACACCACGTCGATAGGTCGGGTGTGGAAGTGTGGTAACACATGGAGCTTACCGATACTAATGTGCCGTGCGGCTTATCCATTTTGTAGCTGACAGAGAACGGAGACGGCATGAACGTTTTCGGTATCTGTCAATCCTGATGATAACGCTGCTGGCTTTTGTGCTTCTGTTCGATTATCGCTTCTTTTTCGTGAGAAAGCTGCGTTCTCACCACTGATTTTGTTTTTACGGTGGTCATAGCGAAGAGGTTCCACCCGTTCTCATTCCGAACACGGAAGTTAAGCTCTTCTGCGCCGATGGTACTGCATGGGTGACTGTGTGGGAGAGTAGGTCGCCGCCGTTTTCCTGTACAAGGGCCCCGGAGTTTTTATCAGCTTCGGGGCCCTTGCTTTTTCACCCCTCACCCTTCCTTTACCTTTTCTTTATTTTCTCTTTTTTTTATTTTAATTATTCGCTTTATTACTCCGAGAAAGGAAAACAGCATAACCAAAAACACTTCTGCAATTCTGGCGAACAGGTCTATCAAAGGTATCATTTTGAGATTTTACACAACACTTTTCATCTTGTCTTTTCTGGCGACCGCCGGACTTCTGTTTCCCGGCCATTTGGAAGCCTATCAGTATCGGAACAATGAGACCGGAGCCGACTTCGTTCTTGTAGGAGTCGGCGTTTTCAGACAAAACCTTACCTCGGTCGACGGAGACGAGGTCATCTTTGAGGACGGTGATGACGGTTTTCCGACCGACTATTCAAACCGTTCATACCTTTCCCTGTATGGTGAAGGATTTTTGAACGAGGACTGGCAGTTCTCACTGACCAGTCAATACGATGAAGAAGACCCTGATCAGCCGTTTACCTTCCTGCTCAAACTGGAAAAGGATAAACAGTTCGCTATCATCGGTGACCATAAGGAGGGCAGCTTCCTCAATACCGTTTTTACCGCCTCCAATGATACCATGAGAGGTTTGACCCTCCATGGTGAAACGGAAAGTTTTGGAGCTACCGTCATCGGTGGTGCGGTCAGAGGTGAATCGACCACAGATGAAATCAGAGGGGACGGCAGTTCAGGACGCTACCGGCTGTCGGAGGCTCCGGTAATCAGGGGCACCGAAACGGTCCGGATCGAAATCAGGGATCGCACCAATCTTTCCCGGGTTATCACATCCACCCCTCAGACGAAAGGACGTGACTATACCATCGATTACGACCGCGGTGAACTCATGTTCACCAGTCCTGTTGAAGAATCGGATTTCGGAGGCAACCCGGTCTTTATTGTGGTCAACTACCAGTATGACACCCCGGGAGGACTCTATAATCGAAGTCGTTATGGCATACAGGCAACGGCTGATATCCTGCCCGGACTGCAGATAGGAGCCACCTACCTGGCCGATTCTGACTGGGACGACGAGATTTCATCACCAATCATTGACAACCGGCTGCAGATTATCGGCGGTACGCTCACCTACAACCACAATGACCGTCATCAGATCTCGGTCGAACTGGCCCGCAGTGATGTTCCTTCTCTTGAAAGTGAATCTGACGATACCGCTCTCAGGGCAGAACTGATGGCCACCCCCCTGACTGACCTGACCTTAAAGGCTGACTACTGGCGGGTTGGCAGGGACTTTCTGACCTTTGGTAATTTTGATCTCGCAGCCGGCAGTATCACCAGAACGAACGAGAACCAGACACCCTTTTATTTTGCCAGCAGTTCTCTTGACTTCGAACTCGACCCCAATAACACGACAACACTTGGTACCAATATGGAGTCCTACGGCCTCTCGGGGGCCTATACCCTTGTTTCACATACCGTTTCTGCCGGTTTCCGGCATTCCCGTGACAATATTCCGGATGATGCTGAACTGCCGACACATGAGCATGACCATTATTTCACCGCCCTGTCAAACATCTCTCCGGAAGGCGACGGTTACATGATCGGCGCCGAACTGCTGCAAGACTCCGGTGACGGCGACACGGCCATCAATACAACCGAGAGCAAACGTCTGATCGGTGCAATCAGACAACCAATCGGCCAATTCAGTCTGACAGGTCCCATCACCCTGCAGGGTGCCTATCAATACAAGCAGTTCGATGATCAGGATACAGACGACAATTCAACGAAATCGCACGACCTGCTGACCCGGATCGAATTACTGCCATTTCCCGATTTCATGATCTTTACCGAAGGCGGGTTCACCTATCTCTACCAGGAATCGGCAGGAGATTACAGCGAACGCTCACTCCTCGGCCTCCTCGGTTGCAAGGGAGAGCTGAACCGTTATTTTCAGCTGGACGGAAACATCAAATATCGTGTTTATCATGATCTGATCAAGGACCGGCGCAGCCGCCAGGAACAATCCCTTTTCCTGCGCTGGCAGTCGAAACCGCTTGATGTACTGCGGACCGACCTCCATGTCGAATACCGGCTCGATGAGGATTTCACCGTCGAAAGAGACACCACAAAGATCCTGCTGGGAGCCGATTTCTGGTGGGATATCCGCTCCGACCTGCTGTTCCACGGTTCCTATGAACGTGAATGGAACGAAAATGACAGTGTTTCAGGAAACAACGAAACTTCAAGCTATGATGATATCCTCTTTCGTCTGGACTGGCAGCTGACTGAAGCTGCATCATTGTTTGCCTACTACCGTCTTGAATATGATGAACTTGAAACGGAACCACTGGATACGACCCGGGTACGTACCACCACCGAAATGATTGGGACCAAGTATCGCTTCAGCCACGATCTAGAAGCAGTGGCCGCTTACCGCAGAAAAGTGCTGTCCAATGACGCCGACAATTATAAACTGAAAGCCTATGGAGAGCTGAGCTACGCCATTACGAAATATCTATCCATCGCTCCCGGTTACGAGTACAGCCGATATGACCGGGATAACGACGAGGAATATGAAGCCCATGTCTTTTACATCAACCTGATAGGAAAGCTGTGATGTTGCCAACCAATTCACTCATCAATACATCGGACCGTTATTACAAGAAAGCGAACACTGTTCAGAAGTACGGGGATTTTCTCATTATCCTGCTTCTGCTTTTCCCGCTTCTTCTGCCGTCGGCTGTTCATGGCGCGGAAAAGCTGATTTATGAAGATACGGTTGTCGTTGATCAGTCAGCCAACATGGGTAACGAGATAACCTGGCAGCATACGATTCCCGCGGACATCCTTGCCCGGGCAACCCGCGTCGAAGCGACGGTGGGGGCATTAGATGTAGATTACCCGGACTGCAGCGCCAATTGTCCAACATGTTCACCGGATCAATGTGAGCATGACCGGCTCTATGTCAATGACAGCGAAATCGGTCTGCTCGAGGGCTCTAATAACGCCGCCCAGGCAAACCCGGTCACGATTCCACTCAGCCTGCTGCAGGCTGGTGCCAACGATTATCGGGTGGTTAATGAAGTCGTTGAGTCACCAGTTGATTGGAGACTTACAATTCGTAACAGCACCCTCAAGCTGTATGTAAAAAAAGAAAAGCCGGTCGAAGAGCCGGTCATCGAGCCGGTTCCCGGTATCAGTATCAAGAAAACACAATTACGCTCATCTCTTCTTCCCGGCCAGGAACAGCGCTATACCATAACCGTAACCAATACCGGAGAGACCACCCTGACCGGTATCAAAGTGACCGACCGGCTTGATGCTTCTCTGCGCTATAAAAAAAGCACCAGTATCATGCGGCACCGCCAGAACAAAGACAACCATGTCTGGACTCTTGCCAGCCTCGCTCCGGGAAAATCAGTGACAATAAGACTCACGGCCGATCTCGCCGATGAGATTTTAGCCAATGTCAGTGTCTCCAACAGGGCGAAGGTAACTACGAATGAACTTCCTTCTCAGACCTCAAACACGGTAACGACCCTGTCATCTTTTATCCCCGTTGAACCGGACGACCTGCTGGTCAGTAAACGGGTCAACCGCAGGGAAAGCAGGGTTGGCAAGATTCTTGTTTACCAGGTCACGGTCGAAAACAGAGGTAACGGAACGATCTTCCAGCTTGTCCTCAACGACGATCTGCCCAACGGCTTTTCTTTTGTACCGGGATCGACGCTGAAAGACGGGCAGCAATTTCAAGACCCAAGCGGTAGGCGACGGCTCAAATGGGAACTGGGAACCCTGCCTGCCGGTAAACGGATTGACATCCGTTATCAGGTGATTATCGGCAGCAATGTCAAGCGCGGCCGTAACCGTAACAAGGCGAGCGCATCTGCGATTGACGGCGGTGGTACCAGGCTCCGGGGAGCCGATGAAGCCATCGTCATGATCGGCGGCGGCGATCTCGAGATACCGGCTGAAATCAAGGCGCAGGTCTTTCTCGATAATAACGAAAACGGATTGCAAAACAGTGACGACACGCCACTGGGTCAGGTCAGGGTGCTGCTTTCAACCGGTGAAAAGCGGGTGACCACCGATACCGGTATTGCCCGTTTCAAAGATCTGGCCGCCGGTTTCTACGCACTCAGTATTGACCCGCGATCACTGCCGGCACACCGGTCAATCTCCGGAGAATCGACCCGTCTTCTCAGGCTGATGGAAGGAGAACAGGCCACGGTATCACTGCCCGTCAAAAAAGATATTGGCCCGGCACGATTAAGCGGCATCATTTACCTGGACAGGAATAAAAACGGACAATATGACCACGGAGAGCAGACCGGCAAAGCGATAAAGGTCTTCCTTGATGGAACAATGGTAACAAGAAGTAAACAGGGACGTTATCTCTTTGGAGGGATTGAAAGCGGAAAGCACCTGCTTGAAGTAAAAACGGGCGCAACAACCATAGAACACCCGTTAGAACTTGCAATCGGTAATAACGAATTCGATATTGCGCTGCCGGCCGGCGGCTTGATGGTATCAATAGAGGAGAAGTAAATGCGTACTATTTCATCTATCATACTGGCTCTGCTTATTGGCTTCTCATCAAATACCTTTGCCGCAACCGGAATCAGCGGAGACGGGCAGATCAATCAATGCGAACAGAAAGGCTATTCGATCACCCTGACCAACAATACCGGAAATGAGGTAACCGATATTGAAGTTACCAACGATCTCTCGCTGCTCACTGGTTTTTCCTATGTACCCGGTACCTCGACAATTAACGCCTGCGGGGTTACAAACGGTGATCCGACCTCAGGCACCACCTATGACCTGAATACGTTATGCGGCGGCACCTTTACCCTTGCCGATGGAGAATCGGTCACCATCGAATATGATTTGGAGACTGATTGTACCGCCACTTCAGGTTCCAATCAGGCCCAGGTCAGCTACACCATGCTGGGGACCACCCAAAGCGAATCCGCCCAATTATCAATCGAGGTCCTGCCCGGTGCCATTACCATCAAAAAGGAACCGGCGGTTCTATCGGCTGCCATCGGCGATAGCGTCAGCTGGAACCTCATCATTGAAAACAGCGGTCTGGGCACAATCAAAAACGTCGTGGTTACCGATGTACTTGGTGCCGGTCTTACCTACGACTCATCATCCCCTGCCGGCACAAACGCAGGTCAAACAACAACCTGGGATGCAGCACAAGAACCCGCTCTTGCCAGCATGGACCCCGGAGACACGGTTACCATTGCCATTAACGCCACGGTCTCGGCCTGTGATGATCTTGACAATACGGCAGATGCCCGTTTTGGCTGCGACTCGACAAACTCCTGTTTCAATACCGCAACCGATGGTGGCACCGCTAACGCCTCGATCCAGCGTCTTGTCAAAACACCGCTGCTCGCATTCACTCCGCCGGATATCAGCTTCGCTTATTGCGGCGATGCCAACCCGGATCCGGTCAGTATTGTCATAACAAACAACGGTGACGGCGATGCCACCAACGTCAAGACCACTGTCGATCTGACCCCGTTGACGGTCTCAAACGTCTCCGCTGGCGCCAGTTATGACAGCAGCCAGAACACCTTTACCCTTGATCCCGGTACGACGATTCCCCCATCCGGCTCCTACACCCTGACCTTCAATCTGGAACAGCCCAACTGGTGCAGCCCGACCCTGCCGTCCTCTCCGCTGCTCTGGCAAAAAGAATATGAAGACGAATGCGGAAATGAATTTTACCCGCCGGTAGAAGTGTCAAACATTACCGGACCGGCAGACGCTCCGAGCCTGTCGGCAACCAAAACCGGACCGGAAGTAATACAGATCGGCGAGACCGCCACCTATACAATCAACGTTACCCATAGTGGTCTCACCAGCTGTAATGGTTCCTCCAGCACAGACGTAACCGTAACCGACACGATCCCGGCCGGCTTCACGGTCGATTCCGCCTCCAGTAACAGCAATTACAACGGAGGCCAGGGCCTCTGGACACCAGGCGCCGACGGTACCGGCGGCACCTACAGCTGGCTCTTCGATCCGGCAACAATAACCAGCTTCGACGCCACGCTGACCCTGCAGTCTCCTGGTATCGATGCGTGCGAAACCGTCTGCAATACCACCTTTGACAATACGGTGACCGCAACGATGACAGACTGCTGCGGATGCGACCTGAGCAGCAGTGCCAGCCAGACCACCGCTGTTGAATGTACCGCAGCGGGTATCACTTCCGACAAAACAGTCGTACCCGCAGTATCGCAGCGATGTGATGAGCTGACCTATACCAACACCTATACCTTTGATGCGACCATAACCGGCATCGCTCTCAATGAACTGGAACTGACCGAACAGGCTGAGCAAAATCAGACCTACAAAAACGGAACCCTGCAGATTCAACTCAATGGCATTCCTCAGTCCTGCGGGACTGCAATCCAGGGAGCGGCCGGTGATCCAGTGGTCATTTCTCTGAGCGATTGTCCGGCAACACCTGTTGCCGAAACAACCCTTGAAATTATCTATACCCTTGATTTCACAGAAGATGAAACCGGAGGCAGATGTTCTGATCTCTCCTTTTACTCATGGTCAGACCTGGATCTCGGTCCCAATAACGCCGGCGGCAGCTGCCTTGCTGACGGTACCATCCACGAAACGGTGCCGATCAACATAGAGGCACCGGCCATGTCATTGTCGATCAACGGACTTGGCTCAACCATCAATATCTGTGAAGAAAAATCAGTAACCCTCACGCTTGAACAGACGTCGACAACAGCTGACCCGCGGGATGTACATCTCGTTCTTTCCGGACTCAACTATTATGTGATCGACCCGACAGCTACCACCTGTACCGGAGTAGCGCCAGATCAATGCGCTCCAACAGTGGACAATGGCGACTATCACTGGCATTTTGCTGATGGTTTTACCGCAAACGGACAGCAGGCAGTAATTACCCTCGATGTTCAGAAAAGATGTACCGGGGCCCCCGAATTGACGGCAACACTCTATTTTGACGACCAGTGCGATGATGACGATACCTCTGATAACAACTGCTCAATCAGCGCCAGCGATTCACCGGTCCTGCTAACCAGTGGTGATCTGCTTATTACCAAGACACCGGAAGTCTATCGGGCAGCAGAGGACCAGGTTGAATGGACCATCTATGTAACCAACCGGGGAGACGGAACTGCATACAATGTCTGGATCGATGATATCCTTGGCAGTGGTCTGGCGCTCTCCACCGGTACAACCAGCATATCACCAAATAACGGGGTTACAATAACAGAAAACCAGGACCATGAAGGAAATGTGATCAACGGTGTCACTATTGCTGTAGACGAAATGGCTCCGGGCGAAAAACGTGAAATCACGATAATTGCGGATCTCACAGCCTGCACCGGTCTGACCAATGTAGTCAATGCCTCATGGGGATGCCTAACGGACGGTTGCCCGGAGCCGGTAACGGATAACTCCACCGTACAAATTCCAACACCAAACCTTGTTTACACCGGTGCCATCGGTACAGACGCTCTGGCACCCTGCTCGACTTCAGAGGGCAGAATAACGGGCCGAAACAGTGGTCAGACAACGATCTATCATCTCGACTTCACTCAGAGTCTGCCCACCGGCATGACCTATGTTTCCGGCAGCACCGAATGGCGCCGGAACAGCGGCAGCTGGAGCGGCCCCGATCCAGCCTACGATCCCGCCACGGCTTCAGGCTCTTTACAGTGGACTGAAACGCAGATACCTGAACTTGCATCACTTGCAAGCGGTGATATCATAGAGATCAGATACCAGATCCAAACCAACTGCACCTGGGATGGCGGCAATGCAACCCTCAATGCAAATTACGAAAATCCCTGTGGAGCCACATTTACCGGCGGTGATCGAACCTTCGCCCTCAGTCCAAACGAAATCGATATTGCCGTCGTAAAACGTCGAACGGCTCCTGTTGACGATCAACCATTGGATTGCAGTCAAAATGTTACCTGGGAAATTGACGTTACCAATAACTCCGGTTTTACGGTCCAGGTCATCCGGGTTACCGATACGGTTGGTGACGGATTCGAGAACATTGCTTCTTCAGATGGCAATGTCTCCGGTTCTCAGATCGATTGGGAAATCGGACCACTGGCAGCCGGTGCGACCACCACGCTGCACGTGAGTGCCACGACGGACTCAATTCCCTGCAATACCGACCTTGACAATACGGTCAGTATTCAATGGGGCTGTGCATCGAGTGGTGTTGATAACGATCCGGCAACAAATGACTACGACTGTCTGAACACCGAACAAACCAGAGACACGCACAGCTCGACGCGAGAGCCATCTGCAGCCCTGGCCAATCTCACCTTTGCTCCCGCTTCAATCGATGCCTGCAATGATTCAACAACCATGACCTTGAGCTTTGAAAACAGCGGGCCAACCGAAGCAAGTAATCTCGATCTGGTTCTTGATCTGCCGGCAGGTATCAGCTACCTGCCGGGTACCGCCCAGTTCGGCATTGGGACCGACGCAGCATCGGCCGCTGTAAGTTCAATAGCCGACCCGGCTATTTCAGGTGCAACGCTTACCTTTACCGACACGGGAAGCACCACAGATAATCTGGCCAATTCACTCGAAGCCGCCGGTGGAAACGACACTGCCGTTCTCCAGTTTGACGTCGCCTCTTCCTGCTACATAGGGGGCAACGTCTCCGGTGATCTCTATTTCTATGACTGCTGTGGCGGTACCCAGTATTCCAGCAGTTTCAGCCAGGCACTGCCAAGCAACGAACCCGTGCTGACGGTAACCAAAACACCGGCAGCCGGGCAGATTGACTGCAATGCAACAAAGGAATGGACCATTACCGTAACAAACACCGGCAGCGGTAATGCCGAGGTTGTCCGTATTGAAGACACCCCCGGAGCCTGGCTTGAGGTTATTCCCGGTACCGCATCCGATAATGTCACCGATATGGGCGGTGGCCGTTATGGCTGGGAATTCAATAACCTAGCGGCTGGATCGTCTGTAACCAGAACTCTGACCACCCGGCTGTCCCCCGGAGCATCACCATCTGACTGCACGGCATCATTACGGCAAAACACGGCTCAGGTCTTCTGGGGATGCGGCACCACAGGGGAGGCAACAGACGGCGACCCGAGAACCACCAGCTACGCCTGTGAAGATTCCACCCCGGTCAGCGTAACAGCAGCCGCATTACCGATGCCGGATCTTCAGGTTACTGACATTACTCCGAATGTCACCTGTGACACCAGTGGTGACGGTTCATTTACCGGCTCAATAACGGTAAGAGTCGAAAACACTGGCGATGGCGCCACCCTCTCCGGCTTTGACGTTACCGTGACCGACGGAACAAACACCTTCTCCGGCAGCTCCGGCGAAGCCCTGGCCAGCGGTGCCTCGGTAGATATTACGGTCAATACAACCAGCTGGAACCCGGACTGTAACGATTGCAATCCTTACTCATTTACGGCTACCGTTGATTCTGGAAACACGGTCTGCGAATGTAACGACACAAACAATACAAGAACCGAGACGTATATCGTACCAATCGCCAAGCTTGCGGTAACCGCTATCACCCCTGATCTCTCATGTAACGGGGAGTCATTTGTTGATGTAACCATAGAAAATCAGGGCTGTGCGGCAGTAGACAGCGGTATCGACATCGCTATCAGCGGTGATCTGAGCGGGACAGGCTCGACCAGCAGCAATATAGCAGCAGGTGGTTCCGAAACGGTCAGGATCTCGCTCGGCACCCCTGCCTGCGACACTACCTACGAGATCACCGCAACCGTTGACCCTGCAGACAGCATCTGTGAATGTAATGGCGACAATCATTCGCAAACGGCAACCCTTACCCATCCCTGCTGCTCGATCGACCTGGAAAAGGCAACCAACGGGGTTGATGCCGATACACAAGCGGAAGGTCCCTATATAGCTGACGGAGATACCGTTACCTGGACCTATGTAATAACCAATACCGGTAATACCGCCCTCAATAATATCACGCTGTCAGATGATCAACTTCCGGCTGGAACAATCAGCTGTCCATCAGATTCACTTGCGATCGGTGCTTCACTGACCTGTACCTATGCAACGACGGTAAGCGCGGCACTGGGGAATCAATATGCAAATAACGCGACGGTTACCGGCACACCGGTTGACAGTTCAGGTAACCCAATTGGAGATGATCTGACCGATTCCGATCCGAGTCATTTCTATCGTTATGCGCCGGCAATCACCATTGAAAAAACGACCAACGGGGAGGATGCCGATACACCAACGGGACCTTCCGTTCCGACCGGTTCTTCTATCAGCTGGACATATACCGTCACCAACACCGGGAACCTCCCCCTGACCGATATCACCGTAACAGATTCTATTGAAGGCGTCATTTCCTGTCCGGCAGCAACCCTTGCCGTCGGTGCAACCATGACCTGTACTGCCAATGGGACGGCAACTGCAGGACAATACCGTAACGACGCGACCGTTACCGGAACATCCCCGACCGGCGACACCGTATCTGATAGCGACCCCAGCCACTATTTTGGTGAAACAGGAGGGATTGACATTGAAAAGTCAACCAATGGCGTTGACGCAGATGAGCCGCCAGGTCCCTATATACCATCAGGCGATCCGGTAAACTGGAACTACCGGGTCACCAATAGCGGCAACATCGTCCTGACAAATATAGCCGTCGTCGACGACCAGGGGGTATCGGTCTCCTGTCCCACTGATACCCTTGATCCCGGCGAATCTATGGACTGCACGGGATCGGGTGTCTCCAGTGTCCTGCAATACAGCAACAATGCGACGGTAACCGGCGACACCCTGTTCGGCATTGAGGTGAGTGACAGTGATCCCAGCCATTACTATTCGGCAGTGCCGTCTATCGCTCTTGAAAAGGCAACCAACGGGGAAGACGCGGATTACCCGCAAGGTCCTCAACTGAATGAAGGAGACAGTGTCTCCTGGTCCTATGTCGTGACCAATGATGGTGAGGTCTTAATCAACAATATCATGGTTACCGACGACCAGGGAGTATCGGTCTCCTGCCCCCGTACCAGTCTTGATGCCGGGGAACGCATGACCTGTACCGGAACCGGGACGGCTGTTGTCGGGCAATACCGGAATAACGCTACCGTTACCGGTGATCCCATCGCCGGACCAAAGGTGACAGACAGCGATCCAAGCCACTATTTCGTGGAAAAACCGGAGCCGCCACCAGGAAAACCGAAACCGCCACAAACCCTGCGCGATCAACCTGAAAAACAGGAATTATCAAGCGGGAGCAGTCCGCTTCTACCAGCGAGAACAACCGATAACGATGATTGCTGCCTGACCGCCAGAAAAGAACTGGTTGCACACTGGCAGGGAGCCGAAGCACTTACCGTTCAGCGCGATCTCTACTACGATACGCATATGGCCATGTATCTTGCCTATGAACTCGCGGACCTGCAGCGACTCGCCAACCAGCGGCCGCGTTTTCCTCAATACCGGCTGTCCTCCCAGAGAAAACGGGTGATAGCGCTCGCCCGCCAAGCCAGTATCTCCAATGTGGCTGCATTAACGACCCGCTCCGGACTCGGGGTGACAATGAAATACGCCGATGGCCATGAAAATGAAACCGGTCTCAGAAAAAAACTGGAAGCACTCGCCGATAAAGCCGGCTGGAAAGGCGATATCAGCGGAATAGAACCGCTGCTGTTTGAATATGCCGGCGCCATTCCGATAAAAGAGGAACAAAATGGTTCACGTTGGGACCCGGCCGGAATGGATACGGATCTGAGCCCGCTCGCCTGGGGTATGACCATTCTCGCGCAAAGCGCTGAACTCGAACGGCTGACGGCCAAAAAGACAGCAGACGACCGGTTTATCAGGGATCTGCTTACCTGGCAGCTGCAACAGAAGATAACGATGCTGGCCGCATTTTTACGGCAGCGTTCTGATACAGAACGATATGTTCCTCATCGATTCGCCCAGCCGGAAAACAGGACCTTTACCCTGAAGGCCCGTGATAACGACTATTACCTGGTTGATCAGGCAGCACTGCTTCTTGGTATCTCCCGGCTCGATATCACCGCCCAGACCCATGAACTGCCCTTTGCCAAAGATATCGGTTTCATCCGTGAAACACTCTGGCAGGCCATGGATTCGCGGATCAGTGAGGAATCGGGAATCTGGCAGCCCTACATCGACAGCGACGGCTCAGATGCGGAAACCAAGGCACCCGAATACCGGGTGAGCGATCTGCTGTTCGCTGTTCTTGCAACCGATATGGCAAACAGGGCTGAAGATTCATGGTTTGCCTCCTTTTCCTACGAAAACCGGATCGACAACACCGTCAATTTCCTGAAAAAGGCAGGTAATAGCGATGGAACCATTGGCGAACAGATACACCAGGATTCTTCTACCGGAGCTACCTCCTTCTTCGCGACAACGGCTCTTGCCAGAATGGAACTCATTGCCGGTGAAACCGCTGCCGCCCAGAAACGATTTCTTGCAGCCGAACAAATGTGTAACGATAAACGACTGCATCTTTATCGACCGGACGGATTGCAAAACGGTCAGCTTTCGTACACCCCGCTGGAAATTGCTGTCTTTGCCGGATTTCTCAACGAGGCTGCCCGACAGCAGGCCGATCTTGCAGCAACGGTTTCTGATCGCAGCCTGGCTTTTATTGAAAGGATCCTGTTCCAGGCCGGGCTGCAGATAGAACCCGGACGAAGCGACTCGAATAGGCGCCAGCCGATTGTCGCTGACGACAACCGGGACATCGTGCCGCTGCTCGTTGGTTCCCGCGGAAACCTGAACTACAAAAACCTGCCGCCGGTGGCAGTAAGCCGGATCCTGCTGAATCTGCCGTTCCCCGGAGGTATCGACAAGAACTACCAGAACGGACTGGACCGGCCTGAATACCAGCAAACGGGAGCGGGTAACACAGAACCGTTCTTCCGACACTATAAAAAACGGACGATCAACATGGAAGAGGCCGCACTGGCATTGCTGTACCTCGATGACGCGTCAGCGATCTTGAACCGTCTTTCTTCCTGGAAAAAGAATCCGTATCTGCGTGACAATACCGGCTTGGAGACCTTGTCCCAGGAATTGACCCGCATCTGGAAAGCCAACCTGTTTGCCATCTCCTTCCGTTACAGCAGGGGAATTCCACTGACCTTCAGCCCGTCACTTGAAAAGCGGTTCAACCTGTCACGCGATGAACTGGAAGAACGATACCGTCAGGAATTGCAAGCGGATTCCGGTGCAAACCATAAAGGCGAGTTCACTCCGCTGTTCATCGAATACAACAAAGGTGAACCATTCGCCGCCGACAAGGTAACCGGCTGGGCTGGAACGGTACCGGATGATACCGTTTCGACCCGTGCGCTCACCCAGTTTGAACGGGCACAGATCAGGTTCCTGGAAAATCCGGGCGGTCGGAACAAACAAGAAAACAGGGATAGATCTCAGTCAGATGACGTCCGTTTCATCAATGATCTCATCACCATGCAGCTCGGTTCAAAGATGGATTTTGTTCAGCGGCTGGTGAGGAGATCAACAGACTCAGGCCGCTTCCTGCCAAAAACCTTTACCGTGGTCCGTGACAGCCGGAAAGAGATCATCGATATCGAACCGGGAGCGGAAAAAAGCGGCCAGCTGGATCTGGTTTCTTTCGCACTTTTATTGGCAGATATGGAACAATGGTCTACGGAAAATGACCAGGATCAGGCGTCAGATACCAGACAGCGTCAGGCCCTTCTTGACCAGTCGATATCCCGCCTGCTGGCAATGATGAGCGAGAACAGACATCAGGAGGTAAAAAAACCTCTGCTCGATACCGCATTGACTCTTGATCTGCTGGCCCAGCTCGCAAATCATCGCCAGTTGGAAGAAGCACAGAGAAACGCGGTCAGAAAAGAGGTAAAAGCAGAAGCCGAACGAATTGCCGGAGTGATCAGGGATGGAGACCCGATCAAACGTCTTGCCATTATTGGTGACGTTGAAAACGGCAGAAACCAGCTTGCCGCCTACGGTGCGGTCATTACAGCACTGGTCAGGGTACAGACCACTCTTGACGGCATGGACTTGGGCGAAGCCATTAAATCTCTTGCCGTTCACTTTGACAACCGTTTCTGGAATGACCAACTCGGCGGCTATCATGGCCAGGTTTCATCCTATTCCAGCAATGCATTTAACAGCAAAACCTATCGCTATTCGGAACTCGATATGTCACTGACCATCACCGCACTGGCAGCGACCCTTGAGTTCCTGAATGAAGAAGAACGCCCTGAACTCATCGGGCATCTGGTCTCCTTTGGCCGCCGTTTGCTGGTATTTCAGGAAACATCAACCTCTGTCCTGAACAGACTGCCGCAATCCGGCAAGGAGTTTGATCTTGAAATCATGCAGGATATGGATATCGTCACAACCGATCATAAAAATATCTACCCGGGAGATTCCTTACGATATACCATCAAAGTCTATAACAGATGTAAACAGGGACAACCAAACCCGCCGCTGAAAAAAGTCAGTGTCCGGGACATCCTGCCGGAAGGGGTTTTCTATCTTCCTGGTACCACAGAAACCGATGGAGAAAAAACAGAAGATCCTGAATTTCGCGGAAACAGTCTTTACTGGCAGCTTGAACAACTGAAAGATCACGCCAGTATCAGTTTCGCTGTTCAGGTACCGCCCGCTTACCGTTTCAGTGAGCTGGAAAACCAGCTCGAGGTCCGAGCCGATATCGGCGGTGACCGGAGAAACCGGTTCTGCAACGACACCGACAGAATCGCCGACCCGATCAGCCGGCCAAACAGCTCTGTTGATGTCATCTATTATTATGATACAAACCTGAACCAGCGCTTTGACAGTGACGAGACAAAGGCTGGAGGAATCAGCACCAGTATCGACGGGAAACCGTTATTGGCACCGACTGATCATGCAAACCGGTTCGAAGAACTGGCCCCCGGCTGGTATCTGCTTACTCCGGACTGGAATTCGATTGATTCCTTCATTGTTCCAACCCGGAAAACCCCCGTACCGATACTGGTGCCTGCCAACAGTCATAAAACGGTGCATATCGGTCTGGTACAATACACCGATGTAGAAGGGTTTATCTATGATGACCGCAACCATAATGGCCAGAAAGAGGAAGACGAACCTGTCCTCTCGCGTGCACGGGTCGCTGTGAAAAACCGTCCCGAATATTATGGTTACAGCGGCAAAGACGGCTATTTTCGGATTGAGCAGATACCGACCGATGATCATTCCAGGGCCCCATCTGTCATTTACAGTGATCTCCAGCCCTATATCGAAAACGACGTGAACGATATGACCTCTATTGGTATCGATATCGAAAAACCGTAATCTCCCGGGAAAAGGCTCAGGGGCGTATGCCCCTGAGCCTTTTCCCGGTTAATCAGGTATCAGTCCCGAACGCTGGAAACGACAATATGATCAACACGGAAAAACTACTCGGAAAAATAGTGGCCGGCAGTCTTCAGTCCGGCTTTGGAACAAAGAAGAAGCGAAAAAAAAAGGATGATCTGCTTGGCGGCCTGATCAGCGGCCTCAGTTCAGGGAAGGGTCTGATTACCGCAATCGGCCTTGGTGTCGGAGCTTACGAGATCCTGAAAGGCACATCAGCTTCAGGTCCCTCCATACCTGAACAGCCGTCTTCACCACCATCCGTTCAGCCATCTGCATCATCGGTTCCGCCCCCGTTACCGCCGCGCCAATCGGCACAATCAGCACCTCCTTTACCTCCAGCGGCAAACGAACAGGAACAGACAAATGCTCAGGATCTGGCCCTTCGCCTCATTCAGACCATGATCGCAGCGGCCCATGCCGACGGGGTACTGGATGAGGAAGAGGAACAATTCATCCTTGAAAAACTGCAGCAGGAACAGGAACTGAACCATGAAGAAAAGCGTTTTTTACTGGCTCAGCTGCACCAGCCCAAAAGAATTGATGAACTCGTTGCCGGTATAAACCAGCCAGCCATTGCCCAGACCATGTACAGCCTTGCCGCCTCCACCATTGTCATCGATACCAGAGAGGAACGACAGTGGCTGGATCAACTGGCTGCGGCCTTGTCCTTGTCAGACAAGGTCAAACAATTTATCGAAACAAACGGGTAAAAGGAAACGCGGACCAGCCCTGTCTGGTCCGCCCTCCACCTATCTCTGAAAAAGATTTCCCAGTTCCCCGAGCACCGAACCTTCACCGACACCTGATGAACCGAGATTCTGCGGTGCCGCCTCATGAATCCGGCCTGCCAGACGAGAAAAAGGCAGTGACTGCAGCCAGACATGACCGGGTCCCTTCAGCGTTGCGAAAAAGAACCCTTCACCGCCAAAAAGAGCGGACTTTATGCCGCCGACAAATTCAATGTCATAGCTGACCGTCGAGGTCAGGCCGACAAGGCAGCCGGTATCGACCCGCAGCATTTCTCCCGCCTTTAAATCACGCTGAACGATGGTGCCACCGGCATGAAGAAAGCTCATGCCATCTCCTTCCAGCCGCTGCATAATAAAGCCTTCACCACCAAAAAGAGCCACCCCGATTTTTTTCTGGAAAGCGATCTCAATGGCAACGCCTTTGGCTGCACAAAGAAAGGCATCTTTCTGACAGATAATTTCACCGTCATAGTCGGCAAGATTGAGCGGAATAATCTTGCCGGGATAGGGGGAGGCAAAGGCGACCGTTCCCTTGCCGGTTCCCCCCTTGTACGTAAATGCGGTAATGAACAGACTTTCTCCGGTTATCAACCGTTTTCCGGCGCCGAGCATTTTACTCATAAAATCAGCCTGTTCAGACTTCTGGCTGCCGTCACCGAAAATTGTTTCCATAACAATCCCGTCGCTCATGAACATCATGGCACCGGCCTCGGCAACCGCACTTTCCATCGGATCCAGCTCGATTTCAACAAACTGCATTTCAGAGCCGAAAATCTCGTAATCAATTTCATGGGCAACCGGACCACCCGACGGCGGTGGCGGCACAACGGCCGTTTTCTGCAGTTCTGCCGCCCGCGATATCGGTACCCATTCCGCATACCCTTCGGTCCAGACAAGGGTCGTCTTGTCATAGAGACCCGATGCCAACCCATCTATTATATGCATTCTGTCAAAAGGTCCCTGCTGCTCTCCTCCCGCCGCAACATACCAGTGAGCCATATTCTTCTCTCCTGTTCAAAAAATCGTATTCAAAATCAGTAATATTGACAAAACCGGATGATTCCGGCCGGTATTCAGTTTTATCTCACCGCATCGGATTATTCAGCGAAAAAATCGTTTCAGGAAGCTGTCCATCACCCGGGACACGATCTTATTTCATATCCGGTCCCGGACTGTTCCTTGACGTCCACAATCACCTACTGACCGCTGCCAACTGAATATTCCAGCAGTTGATCGAGCGTTACATATTCAAGAGCCGATTCATGGGTAGCCATCAGATCAACCTGGGGTGCCATTCCATGCTCCAGTGCCTGCTTCCAGCGTAGAGCACAAAGACACCATTTATCGCCCGGTTTGAGACCCGGAAAACCGAACAACGGATTCGGTGTACTCAAATCATTGCCGACACGTTTTGAAAACTCGAGAAACGCTTCAGTAACAACCACACATATCGCATGCACACCGTGGTCTTCCCCCGTCACTTTACAATTCCCTTCCCGGGTAAAACCGGTGAGCGGATCTATACTGCACACTTCGAGCGGTACCCCAAGAACATTTTTGTGCTCTGTCATAACCCAGATTCTCACAGAATATAATCTGTTCATGCAAACCGTCTGCACGACTCACCACCAGGCAAAAACTGCCGGTAAAGACCGTAGAGTCAGAAGAGACAGGACTGACAGCTGCAAATCCCTCTCTATCGACCGGCAAAAAACCAGGTGCATTTTTACCGTTCATTGTCCATAATACTGAACCATATTTTCCGGCACTTTTTCTTTTACACCCTGGAGCCTGATGATGCAAGGAACTCTTTATATCGTCGCAACACCGATCGGTAACCTCGAGGATATGACCTGCCGCTCACTCAGGGTCCTCAAGGACGCGGATCTGATTGCTGCCGAAGATACCCGTCATACCAAAAGACTGCTGAACCATTTCGGTATCAGCACACCGCTGGTCAGTTACTACCGGGAAAAAGAGGCACAACGTTCCCATACACTGATCGCAAAAATGCAGAAAGGAGCGAAGATAGCCCTGGTCAGTGACGCCGGAACTCCTGCCATTTCAGACCCGGGAGCTGTTCTCGTACGCCAGGCACGGAAACAGGGCATCACCATCGTTCCAATCCCTGGCCCATCGGCCCTGAGTGCTGCTCTCAGCTGCGCCGGTCTTGAACCGGGGTCATTCCTGTTTCTCGGTTTTCCACCGGCAAAACCGGGGCAGCGGAAAAAACTGCTGAAATCTCTCGTATCACTCCCCTACCCGCTTGTATTCTATGAATCACCGCACCGTATCGGTCCGTTTATCGACGATGCCGGCAGTATCCTCGGAAACCGGGTGGTATTCTGGGCCCGGGAGATGACCAAAGCATATGAAGAAATTATCGAGACGACCGTAACCGACCTCGCTCGATCCATCAAAAGCGAAAAAACAAGAGGTGAACTGGTCGTTATAATTCATCCCGACCGGCAGACAGAACCGGACAGTGAGGATATAGATGAAATCCTCAGCTGGTATCGGGATAAAACGGACCTTTCGTTGAGAGACGCCTGTCGGAAGATTGCCCGGGATCTGGGAGTCTCACGCACGGAAATCTATCGGCGAGGACTTGATCTGTGGAAAGAAAAGTAAGCACAGGACTCCTGTCAATTTTCCGATTGTATAACAAAACAGGACACTACCATGAGAACATCAGTAACTCCGGACGGTTTCGTCTACGGAATCCATAAACCCTCATACACGGTTCATAACCTGCGTACCCTGACACGGTACCGGCAACTCGGCAGTGATGAAACGGGAACACCGGTGACAAACGAAGGCAATTATCCAGACGGTAATCTGCACGTTGCCCAGGCGGACTGGATCTACGAAATAGCCAACCCGTTCCCTTTCCGCGGCGCCACTTTCATTGGTAAAAGCTGGGCTGAGAAAAACGCGGACAACCCGGAACGCATCCGTCTTCCTGAAAAACCGGAAACATCTCTGACCGCAGTACTGAAAAAACACGGCAGTCCGGAACTGCTGGAACAACTGCCGCGCCCATTGCTGCTCAGTCTGGCAACGGCCTCGACCGATCCGAACGATCTGATACGCCTTGCCCGCCTCTGCTGCCGGTTCGACCAGGATGAAAACGGAACAATAACCGGCCTCCGTTATATCCGGCAGCAGGGAACCGTACGACCAGAGATCTCCGATCATGCACTCTTTGAAGCAGTTGCCAATAATCCGGCCCTGCCAGACAACTACAAGATTGCGATGGTGATTATGCCGGGTGCCCAGGGGGCAAGCGAAATCGTCGGCGATTACCATCACGCGCCAGCTTCCCATATATACGAATATATGCGTCGTAATTCCTATATCGGCGGCGGACATTATGCCGCCAACATGAGTGAGCAGAGCATCAGGTACCATATCGATGACCTGAACGAAAAAGAGCTGTTCGGACTCAGACACCTCTATTATCAGCGAACCTACATCCGGCTCGCCGCTCTCTGCAACATCGAAATAAAAAACCGGTTCCACACACCGGAGGAACTGGAAACGCTACGCACACAGATCATTCAGAACCAGGACCAGACAAACGACACGTATGCAGCCACCCTCTGGGGCTGGAACTTCGGCTTTGATTACGCCTCATCCGGCTATCGGCTCCACGCCTCCCACCAGCAGGTACATCAGCAATACGCGCTGATCCCGACAACAATAGAAGGCTACAGAAACGGCTGCTGCACAACAGAGGTGTCCCCGTTCGCCGCAGGCGATCTGATAGCGGAGGTGATATGCTCCTATCACGATCAGTATGGAAGGGATTTCTTCACTGACTACCTGGCCGCTATCCGTGCGAACAGGCGGATGGACAACCGTCACGGTGCGGCACACGACCTGGTCATCTGGGAAGACAAAAACGTTATGCTCTTCGTCCCCAAGGCCCAGACCTCTCAATGGGAATTGCAGATCATGACCAAACCAAAGGAGGCCGGTTTCTGGCCCGGCAATATCATCGAAACAGATAGCGATACCAGAACATCACTCGACCGGGCGCTGCTGAAGGCCCAGCAATGTCTGGCCGCACGAGGAGCCCGAATGGTTACATCGATCGAATATTCAAAAAGACTGACTGCAGAGCGGACCAATCAGCCGCTCATCTACTGCCTGATGGTTCGGTTACCGGAATCACCGGGAGCATTCAGTGAAACCCAGCACCGTTTTATCAATGGCCATTTCCCGGAAGACTTTGCCGCCATCTGCAAAAAGGAACTGAACCACAACCGGGAATAAAGCACGGCTCATCAAAGATTTGTATCGATAACGGAGCATCACGGGCTTATTTGTTCCGTCTCCAGTTCGGGTGAGTAATTCCCCATTTCCTGATCTTGTAGTTCAGTGCCCGTGGACTGATCCCCAGTTTTGAAGCGGCATTCTTTTGAACCCAGAGACACTCCTCAAGCGCCCTGATGATCAGCTCCTTTTCGTGACTGGCAAGGGACGGACTGTCATCACCACCAAACTGATCGGTACACCTTCGCTTTTCAACAATGAGCGGTCGCTCACCGCTCTGATTGTGTTCCCTTCTCGGCGGTAATGCCAGATTTGCCATCTGAATATACGCATCCTCTTCGAGAATAACCGCCCGCTCGATGGTATTGGCAAGCTGCCTGATATTGCCCGGCCAATCATAGTCCAGAATCGCCTTCAAAGCCTCGTCACTGAACCCGCGAACTACCCGGTTCACTGACGTGCAATAGCGGTTCAGCAATCGTTCTGCCAGCGGAATAATACATTCCCGCCGCTCTCTGAGCGGGGGCAGGCTGATCGGCAGCACATTGATACGGTAATAAAGATCTTCACGGAATTTACCGGTTTCCACCTGTCTAACCAGATCCTTATTGGTTGCGGCAATAATTCTGACATTGGCATAGATGGTCTTGTTGTCTCCGACCCGCTCAAAGGACTTCTCTTCCAATACCCGCAACAGCTTTGCCTGCAAGCCAAGACTGATTTCGCCAATTTCATCAAGAAAAATCGTGCCGCCCCCTGCCTGCTCAAATCTGCCGATCCGTTGTTTATCAGCACCGGTAAAGGCACCCTTTTCATGACCGAACAATTCTGATTCAAGCAGATCTTCAGAAATATTTGCACAATTAATCTTGACAAAGGGCTTCTTTTTACGCGGAGAGTTGAAATGAACGGTTCCTGACAAAAAGCTCTTTCCGGTTCCGGTATCTCCGGTTATCAGAATCGTCGAGTCCGTTCCGGCAAATTTTTTCAGTGTCTTCAGAACAGATTTCATCCTGACACTATTGGCAATCACTCCTTCAAAATCATAAACGACATCCTGTTTTCGCCGCAGATAATCAATTTCATGGCGGTGATTCCTTAATTCAATTGCCCGGTCGACCGCCATGGTTATACGCTCCCGGGAAACCGGATGTACCATGAAATCGACGGCACCGGCATTCATCGCCTTGACAACGAGATCTGCCTTTTCGTTGGCACTGGTAATAACAACGGGAGTATATGGATTGCTTTTATGGACCGTCTCAACCAGCTTCATCCAGTCCCTGGCGCCATCATCAATACCGATAAGCACCAGATCATAATGATTGCGGTTCATTTCCTGCCGAAAATCCGCTTCACTATTCCTGAGTGTCAGGATACATTTGTCCGCAAGAGCATCTCTGATAAGATGAAAGTTATCCGGACAAGAGTCGTATACGAGTATGGCGTGCCTTTCTGACATTACAACACCGTATCTTATATTTCACAATTGTAATTATCTAAACCCGTTTTATACGTCAGAAAAAAAGAAATTGCAAACAAAATTATATAGATAACAATGTATTACACCCGTTACGAAAGAGAAATAAAGAGGTAAATACCTGAAATGAATGATATTTTTAACGAACAGGACCTGCTGTATATGACCCATGCCATTGAAGAGGCGAAGAAAGCCAAAACAAGGGGTGAGGTTCCGGTTGGTGCGGTTATCACTCTTGACAACAAGCCAATCGCCCGTGCCGGAAACAGCCCGATCAGCTCCCGGGACCCAACCGCCCATGCGGAAATAAACGCCATACGCAAGGCAGCGATGATCACCGGTAATTATCGCCTCCCTGAAGCTGCAATCTATATTACGCTCGAACCTTGTATCATGTGCATGGGCGCTATCATCCATGCACGCATCAAGCGGGTCGTATTTGGCGCCAGCGACCCGAAAACAGGAGCGGCGGTCTCACAATACCAACTCGGGCGGGACAGTCTCCTCAATCACGAATTAATCATCCAGGGAGGACTGCTTGAAGAACAATGCGGTTCAATACTCAAAACCTTTTTTCGGGAACGAAGACAAAAAGGCTCCGATAATCGGTCAACATCGATTTTTTGTCGATGAAATCACTTTTTAATTGATAAATTTTTCCTTACCGTTTATCTAATACAGCCTGCTGTCAATCACAGCATCCAGAACGGAGAGGTGACCGAGTGGCTTAAGGTGCACGCCTGGAACGCGTGTGTACGCAAGTACCGTGAGTTCGAATCTCACCCTCTCCGCCATTCATCCCGCCCTTAACCGTCAGTCAGGACCAGCGAACCTTTTTTTCAAGACCAGCAGATTCACCCCGTTTTCCCTGCTCTGATGAGCGCAAAAAACTGCGAGGCCTGCCAATAGACAAAAGGCAAAGACCCATTCACGCGGAAAGGCGTTTTCCCGGGTTTCTTACGCTCCTCCGGCAAAACGCCTTTCCAGCCTTTTGCAAAATGCCTTACGCTCTCAAAAGAGATGCGCTGATGTGCCAGCTCCTGTTCGAATCGTGTATTATGCTCTTAAACGCTTTCGAGACAACAAGCCAAGGAAACCGAGGCTGAATAACACCATTGTTCCCGGTTCAAGTACTGCTGCCGGTGAAGCCGGTACATTTGTCAGCCGGGTAAAGCCGACATAATCAGCGTCAAGTCCAAGCGAGATGGCTAAGCTTCATCAGCAATATACTGGACAGCCAGCATATCAAAATAGGACTCATGCAAGATGAACGTACCGGCATGTCCCCAGCTCGCTACTGCCTGAAAGTCACCCGTTGTCTCATCCCAGACCTTGATTGAGGAAAGAACCTCCTGATCATTTGCATAATCTGAAGTCTTGTCTCCATACAGAAAAAGAGAACCTCCACCCAGTTCCAGCCATGAAGTTCCATATACCCAGTGATGATAGAGATCAAAACTATCATCACCGGTTTTATCACTATTCATAAGCACAACACCGCCATCACTGATCCGCAAGGCGTTGTCATCCCCATTGATGCCGGAATTTAAATCGATACCACCCGTCGTAGTTAACCGGGTATTTTCACCGCTAACCGAAACAAGATTACGTTGGCTAAAATTAGTTATGGATGCTTGTCCAACCCAAAGCTGTCCTGTAACCGCAGCAGTGGCACCATTTTCTAAAACAAATGCGTTATTATTGGACCACGTACCGCCAACGACAAGACCGTCCAGAGCAGAAAAGGACTGTCCAGAGCTCACTGCAAGTGTTGTACCGCCCGTTCATGTCTCATTACCAATAATGAAAGGACTCGTCGCAGTGGTATAAGAAGCACCATTAATGGTCCAGGCCTGCCCGTCACCTATCCCGGAAAGACCGTCTCCATCAACAAGCATTCCCGCTGCTGCGCCACTCGAACTGATTAAAAAGAGTAATACCCCTGCCAGAAATACTTTCGTGTGACATTCATAGATCCGCTCCCTTTTGAGTTTAACCTGACCCCCTATAAAACAACCGAGAAACAAACACATTGGCGAAAGTCTAACTAAATATATGGCCAACAAAACGCCTGCTGTCAACAACTTGTTTTTCCCAGACAAGGCAAACGCTTCCCTCCTTCAATAAACCCGGGATCACAGACCATTACACTAGGGGCAGATCACGTGTCCCGATGGCAGATATCCCATGATCTAATCACGTAAACAAGAGCCAGCCGAAGAGCATCCCCGCCGAAAAAAACGTTTAACCGCTTCTCCCTATACGGTTTCAAAGCCGATTCGGGTAATGGCCTCCCTGATTGCCGACAATTCCGGTTCACCATCAAAGCTGGCCTGTTTTTTTTCCAGGTCAACCACGACATTTGCGATGCCGGGAACCTTTTCCATTGCCTCTTTTACCGATGCCGCACAATGCTGGCAGCTCATCCCGTTAATTTTTATTATACCCATTCTTCTTCCGCTCTTATCGTTTCACCTTTTCGCGCAACGCCCTTTATCTGTACCACAGACACGCCCCAGAGCGGTGGTCTCCGCTACCGACCGCCCATCTGCAGGATCAAGAAAGCTTAACGATCCCGTCGTTTCTGACACTCCTCGGTCTTTATACGATCTACCGAGTCAAAGAGCCGATCCTGCAACGCCTCCACCTCCATAACCATGGTGACGACATCATTGAAACCACTTCCAGGCTTCCTGCAGGTTGTCAGTATTACATCGATTTTTTTCTGCAGCTGATCATGAAAATCAAGCATTTGCGCCCAGGCATTCGTATCATTAAAGCTGCGCTTGGCGCTTCTTGCGATCCACTCACGAAACGGAGACGGACCAATCTCAATATCTTCAAGCTTTTGCGCCGAGACTGCCTCGGTCAATGTACAGATATAGTTAATCATTTTCAATTTAAGCGCTGCTATTTCAAAAACCAGCTCCATATCACAAATCTGATCTATCGGTCGCTCCAGGGTCTTTGCCCGCTGGGCTGTTGCCACCAGACCGTCGATCTCAAACTGGATCTCTTCGGCATATTCACTGACCTGTTTACTGATCGAGTTGTTTACCTCGTTGATCCGGGCAACCTCATCCGAGGTCCTGGATAATGTGGAAATCATTTTCTGCTGCTCACGCGCCCCTTCCGCTACCTGATTGACCGTGTCAACAACCGTATTAATGGTTTCATTTATTTCTGTCAGCGCCTCTTTTGTCTGAAAGGAGAGATTCTTCACCTCCTGTGAAACCACGGTAAAGCCCTTGCCATGCTCTCCGGCACGAGCAGCCTCAATCGTCGCATTCAACGCCAGCAGATCTGTCTGCTCAGCGATCTCGGCAATGGTACTGATAATATTCCGCATCAGCTTTGCCTCTTCCAGCAGGGAACCTACCTTTCCGTTATTCAGCGTAATAGAGTTCGATATTTCTCCAATAGACACCGCTGACTCGGTAACCGACCGTGACTGTTCTGCCGATGCCTCCCGAAGCTCAGTTGACACCACGTTCAGTTGTTCAGCCCTTTTCTCCAGCTTCGCACCAATACTGAAAATAAATGACATCAGTTCCGAAATTGACACGCCCAGCGCATTGATTGAAGAGATAACGCCACCCATACTCCCGGAAACGTGGCCAACATTAAGCTGTATCGTAAAATTTGAATCTGAAAAGGAGAGAATCGCTTTTGATATATCCTCAAACTGTTCACGGGTACTCGCCAGTAACCGGTTAAAATTATCGACCAGGAGGGTAAAATCTTCCTGTTCGGTAAAGGTATCAAGCTGCAGGTGATAAAAACCGCTCTGAACCTGTTTTACCGCCGATTCAACTTCCATAATGGTCTGAATATTCTGTTCGGCAACAGCACTGTCATGAAGAAAAAGCTCCTTTGTCCTTACCATGTTTTCATTGATAACAGCGGCCATTTCACCAATTTCGTCCCGTGAGGAAATCCTGATCGGTTCCGCATCCCTCTTTTCCCTGTTCAGAAATCCAAAAAAATCAAGCAGACCGCGCCTGAAAATTGATAACGGTTTCAAGACCATCCAGTGAAGCGAAATCATCATGAAGAAAACGACAACAATCATAAGACCAATAATCAATACCAGATAGGAGTATGATATTCTTTTGGCAACAGCAAGACGCGAGTTGAGGATATCTATTTTTTCACCGATGACATGGATACCGACCTGTTTCTCCCGAAAATCAAAAACCGGTTTAAAGGTAACGAAATAATCCGGCGTGATCAGGTATCCCTGATCACGTAACTCCGAATAATTCAGCTGCTGCGCAAATTGTACCGTCTCATCAGTAAACCACTTCCTGTTGGAAACATAATAACGATCTATTTTTACATTCTTTTTCAGAGAAGGAGATAATGCGCCCAAATCTTCATTGGCCAGAAGAATATAGTGCATACCCGCTTTCTTGAAATCGCGGTTCAGACTGCCGACACCCTGAATAAACTCGAGGGTGCCCAGATAGACACCATCTGCCACTACCGGCATAATTCCCCGGAGTGTCAGCCCGACATAACCTGCCTCAAATCCGGCCCACCCTTTCTTCTGCGAGGCGACCTGCTTCAGGCTGTGTCGATATCCTTTCAGATCATCACCCTGTTTTTTGTGATCCCAGCTCCTCACGAATGACGTGAGATCTGGTGTGTGCAGATGCAGTTTTATATTCTGAAAATTTGAATTTTGCTTATACAGACTGCCGATTTTCCCAATTATCTCGTGAGCCAGCTCCTGGTTTCTCGAATGGAGCGCCTCCTGGATATTATGGTTGGCGGCAAAACCGATCGCATTCGTTAAACCTATATCTTTTTTTCTGTTCACCTGGGAATCAATCTCATTATGCAGAAACTGTATTCGTTCTTCAATCTGCTGCTCAACCAGTCTGCTGCTGGCAAACCAGGAATAGGTAATACCCGTGCCAACACCGATGGCGCCAAGCAGAACGATAATAAAAAGAACTTTCAAATAGATACTTGATTTCATGTTAGAGACTCTCGAAGCACATTCTCGACATTTTCATACCCGGGCGACACCATCCTCTGCATTTTCACCCGAAGCGATATGAACGCATTGCCTTACAGGCCGGCATTTATAACGAAAAAAAAACGGACTGATCGAATAGTATCATAATAATTTTGGAAGAGTCAAACAAATAAGCGCCTGTATTTCCCTTTCTTGCCGGCGTTCCATGAAACAGAGCAAACAGGTTGCAACGATACATTCCATGAACGTATACATGAAAAAGGCAGAGAAACGAGCCGGGTCACAAAAGCATTATGAAGGTGCTCCTTATTGATTCAGCCAATACCGTGCGTTTTCAGCTTCTCCCAAAGATTTTTTCTGCTGATCCCCAGGCTCCTGGCCGCCTCGGTCCTGTTGCCGCCACTTCTGCGCAATGCCTCGAGCAGACAACGATATTCGGTTCGGGCAAGAGCGCTGCTCAGCGTTAAGTCATCTTTCTTCTGATTTCCCAGCTGATGGATTTCAGACGGCAGATCCTCAACACAAATCTCCGTCCCCGTGCATAACACCAGCGCCCGCTCAATAATATTCCGCAGTTCACGAACATTTCCAGGAAAATGATAGCGGCCCAGACAGGAAACCGCCTCTTCTGAAATACAAATCGAACGACCATGCAAATGATTAAATTTATTTACAAAAAATTCGCTCAATTCCTTGACATCACCTTCCCGTTCTCTCAATGGAGGCATCTTCAGCGGTATTACCTGGAGGCGGTACAGCAGATCCTGGCGAAACCGTCCCGCTTCAACCTCTTTATCCAGCTCTTTTGACGTGCAGGCAAGGAAACGGACATCCACCTGAATCGTTTTATTGCCACCAACCCGCTCGAACTGGTTCTCCTGAAGAACCCGCAGCAGTTTTGCCTGAAGCGGTCCCGGTAGATCTCCCAGTTCATCAAGCAGCAAAGTGCCACCATCTGCCAGTTCAAATTTGCCTCTCCGCTGACGATCAGCTCCGGTAAAGGCTCCTCGTTCATGGCCAAACAATTCCGACTCGATAAGCCCTTCGGGAATTGCCGCACAATTAATCGCGACAAACGGTTTTTCTCTCCGGCTGCTTGCAAGATGAACCGCACGTGCCGCCAGGTCCTCACCAGTACCGGACTCACCGGTAATCAAAATCGTTGCATTGGTCGGGGCAGCCTGACTGATAATGGAATACACGTGACGCATGACCGGGCTGAAACCAATTATTTCCGGGCTGTGTTCCAGCAGGACGCTCTCTTCGAGAACCTGACATTTGACCTTGACCGCCTGGGTGTCAAGCAAACGGTTAACCCTGATCAGCAAGTCATCCATATCAAAAGGCTTGAGCAGATATTCAGCCGCGCCCTCCCGCAAACATTGAATGGCATCGTTGACCGAACCATGAGCGGTCATCATCACCACATCGGTATCGGGACTCTGTTTCAGGATAAACCGCAGCAATTCCCGCCCGTCCATTCCCGGCATCCGGATATCGGAAACAACCAGGTTGTACTGGTTATTACGGCACAAATCCCTGGCGGTCAGGCCATCTACCGCCTCATCCACGTCCCAACCGAATTTTTTCAAACTGTCGGATACGGAGATCCGCATAATTTCATCATCCTCAGCCAACAAGATCCTGGCCATAGCAAAGATTCCTCCTGATCTGTTATTCAGAGCCGTTTTTTCCCATAGCTGAAAAAGATGCCCGTTTAACGCAGATTGTCAAAAAAAGCTCAAATGCATCTGCTGGCTGAAAGCACCGCGTCACCTTTCCGGTGAAAAAGAACCTGTTTCCATCCCATCATCTATCGGGATACGAATCGTGAACTGCGTTCCCCTGCCCTCGGACGATTCAACCGCAATGGTTCCGTGCATTCGCTCTACCAACGAGAAGGTCACCGCCAACCCGAGACCGGTCCCCTCTCCGACACCCTTTGTCGTAAAAAAAGGATCGAAAATATGAGCCAGGTTCTCCTCGCTGATGCCAATACCGGTGTCCGAGCATTGCACAACCAGCAAGCCGTCACACTCCTGACACGTAATCGTGAGAACGCCGCCTTTGTCCATAGCCTGGACAGCATTGAGCCCGACATTGATAATAATCTGTTTAAGCGCCTCGGCATCGAGTCGATAATCGCCGGTAATATCGATATGCGTCCGCAACTCGATCTTTTTCAATTTATACGACAAGAGTTCAATACACTCACCGAACAATGCGGCAACATTGGTCAGCCGGGCCTGCAAGGGTTCATTTCTGCCAAAATTGAGCAATTGTCTCATAATCATCTCAATCTGCCGCAACCCCTTGTCCAAAAGAGGCAAATAACGTTCCACCATCTGCCGATCATCAGGATTTTCACGCAGCAACTTGACGCAATTCAACATTCCGCTCAATGGATTATTGACTTCGTGGGCAATACCTGCCGTCAGGATTCCAAGCGACGCCATCTTTTCACTCAGATGGGCCTGGTTTCTCGCCTTCAGCAGATCATCCTGAGATTTTTTCAACCGTTCACAGAAAAGCACAAAACGATCAGTAACCTGATCGAGTTCATCCTTGAACACAGATGGTACCCGATACGGCTCCGGTACCCGTTCCGGAAAGCGTTCCATTGCTCTGGAAAGATGAGCGACCCGTTTGACAATCAGGATCTCATACATCAGAAACGATGCAGCCCCAACAAAGAGGATGGAGAGAAAACCGACTAAACGCAGTGAACGCATATTACTGGTAATCAAATGATCAGCCCAGTCAACAGGAATCGTGATTGACAGCCCGCCCCGAATATCTCCCTGCTGATAGCCATGTTTTGCATGACATCCGAGGCATGATGCAATAACCCGCAGTGGAGCGATAAAGCGAACATTCCTCCCTCTATCTGTTTTGATAATATCGACAAACTCATCGGCACCTTCACGAAACGCATGAAGCGCCTGACGCTCAAATGCGTCCGGTCCGTTATCGGGATTTACCGGTGTAAGGCTGGTAACCCGAAAAAAACCAAGCCCGTCCTTTCGGGCATACTGAGCAAGTTCTCGGGTAATCATTGCAGGATTGCGCAGATAATAGGTATGGCCTCTGGCATCCATGACCGTCGGTGAATCGAGATATGGATTCGATTCAACCCCCGTCTGTTTCAAAACAAACAGCCCATTATGGTCAGAGGCCCATTGCCTGGTCAGCAAAAGCTGCCTGTAGAGCATGCGTGCCTGTTGTTCGGCCTGCTTTATAATCATTGTTTCATTAAAACGGTCTGTCCGGTAAAGAATGTAACCAAACAAGGCCATAATGATTACACAGATAAAAATGATAAATTTTGTCCGGAGTAATACGACATTGCGATATTCCATAGCCAGGCCCGATCGTTTGTTGTTTCAGAACCATATCGTTACCGCATGGTAACACGTTACCTTTTTTTTAGCCAGAACCACGCCGGTATTTGTGCAATATCCCGAGACGCTCTTGGTTTTGTTACCGTGTGGTAACAAACTTCCTTCAATTTGTTACCACACGGTAACAAATTGATCCTGATCATATAAATAACAGGCTGATGTTTCGTCCATTTATTTTTGGAACCGGATTTGCATAGAGACCCAAAAAACAAGCGGCACAAATCTGATTCAACTATTCTGAATCAAACAATAAATGTGTCAAATTCAGAAGATCCTTCGCCAATGAAAAAAACAATCTTATTCATACTGGTTGGAATATGCCTGGGAGTAACCCTGTCTCTCGGAGGAGCAGAGATCGTCGAGCGCACATCAGGGATCACATTCTGTTCGAAATGTCATTCAATGCAGGGCGTCGCCAAGGCCTATCTCGCCGATATTCATGGAGGTAACAACAAGAACGGGGTAAAGGTAAAATGTGCTGACTGCCATCTGCCCCACGACAATGTTTTCACCTATATGACAGCCAAGGCCTACACCGGGATAAAGGATGTACTGGGTGAGCTGTTCTGGGCTGACGATATTGACTGGGTTACCCATCTTGAAAAACGCAAGGAGTTCACCTATACGAGTGGTTGTAAAAAATGTCATAACCTTGACGCGATACAATATGAAATCCCAAAGGCATACCTTGCGCACCGGGATTTCAAGACAGGAGTCGTACACTCCTGTATTCAGTGCCATCAGCATGTTGGTCATAAAAATATCAAGGCTCATCTACCAAATTCGAAGTCATAGGAGGAAAACATGCGTCTACTCTTGACAGCAACACTGACCCTTGGGCTGGCAACAACAGCCTTTGCGGTTGAAAGCAGCATTAAGACCCTGAAGGTTGAACGAGGTTTGTCTCCCGCAGGGCAAAGATGTATCGAATGTCATGCAGAAAAACAGCCGGGTATTGTCGCCGACTGGAAAGAAAGCAGACACGGCCATGTCGGGGTCTCCTGCATAGACTGTCACGGTGTCGACCAGGGCTCGCCAATAGCGTCGCAAAGCTGTCCGGGAGTCAAGGGAACCGACATTTACATGTCAGTCATGGTGACACCCAACACCTGCGCGCGCTGTCACAGCCAGGAAGTAAAACAGTTCAGCGCCAGTGGACATTTCAGGGCAAGTCTTCAATACCACGATCCTGAGGGACGTAATTATGAGGGTATGAAAAAACTGATGCAGGCCCACGAAGGACAGGGGATAGAAAAATTCAAGGATGCAGCTGACATGACCGGCTGTATGCAGTGTCACGGTTCCATCGTAACACTGGACGCATCCGGACGCCCGACAAGGGAAACATGGCCGTCAGCTGGTATCGGTACCAAATATCCCGATGGAGCGGTTGGCAATTGCACGGTCTGTCATACCCGTCACCGGTTCAATCTGGCTGAAGCAAGAAAACCACATGCCTGTGCTTCATGTCATCTCGGCCCTGACCATCCGGATATAGAGATTTTTGAAAACAGTAAACATGGCCATATCTTCAATACGGAAGGCGACGAATGGAATTACAGCTCCGCCCCCGATGCCTGGGAACCCGGAGACTATCGGGCACCAACCTGTGCGGTCTGCCACCAGAGCGGTATCGGCAGCCTCGAAACCACCCATAACGTCTCGGAACGTCTGAAATGGAATCTCTGGGCAAAACGCTCCAAGGTCAGGAATTCCCCGGATCCGCTGTCCATGTTTACCGGTGATGGTGTCAAGGGCAGAAAACTGATGAAGCAGGTTTGTGCCAATTGTCACAGCTCCACTCATGCCGATAACTTCTTTGAACAGGCAGACAACCATATCGAGCTGTATAATGAAGGCTATTACGATGTCGCCGAGAAAATGAGAAAAGAGCTTGCCGAGAAAGGACTGCTGAAGAAAAACCCGTGGGATGATGCCTTTCAAAAGATCTATTATCACCTCTGGCATCACCAGGGACGCCGCATGAGACAAGGGGCGGCAATGGGTGCACCGGACTACGCTCACTGGCACGGGGTATTCGAAGTGCAGCAGGATTTGTACGAGCTGAAACACATTTACAAGACGCGTATGGAATCCGGTACCATAGAGTAATCGGACTCGACTCTTTCTGATCTGCCTTAACCGGGAACTGCTGCTCGCAGCAGTTCCCTTTTTTATTGCCAAAAGAGTTTTTTCGATCGGATCGTGCTTGACGGTCTGCTTGAAAACAGGTATATATCCGGCTTGTTCTGGCTGTTTATGACAGACGATGATTGAATAACGTCAACATATACAATATATTTCAGTGATTTCGGTTTGATAGCCGGGTCCTGCGCAACAAAGGATCATGAACTCCGCCAGGTCCGGAAGGAAGCAACGGTAATGACCCCCTTTGTGTGCCGCAGGTTCGCCCGGCTATCATTTTTTCACGACAGAGCGAAGCGTTATCGCCCCGATCCTACAATCCTATGTCCTACCTGGTTCTTGCCCGAAAATCGAGACCCCAGACCTTCGACCAAGTCGTCGGCCAGAAACCGGTCGTCAAAACACTGAAAAACAGCCTGAAACGGCATCGGGTCGCCCATGCCATCCTGTTCTCCGGTGTTCGTGGGGTCGGTAAAACGACACTGGCACGGCTGATGGCAAAAGCGCTCAATTGCCAGCAGGGACCAACTGCCGCCCCCTGTAACGAATGTCTCTCCTGTACTCAGATCATGAACGGAACCTCGCTTGACCTGTACGAAATTGACGGTGCTTCCAACCGTGGTATTCAGGAGGTCAGGGAATTGAAGGAAAAAATCACGTTCCTGCCGGCATCCTCCCCGTACAAGATCGTCATCATTGATGAGGTTCACATGCTGACCAACGAAGCGTTCAACGCCTTGTTGAAAACACTTGAGGAACCGCCGGATCACGTCTACTTCATGTTTGCGACAACGGAACTCCGGAAAATTCCAGTCACCATCCTCTCGCGTTGTCAACGATATGAACTCAAGCGTGTGCGCTCTGATGAACTCACCGATCATTTTGGCAAACTGGCAGCTGCCGAAGGAATTGACATTGACGCCAAAGCCCTGTCACTGATCGTACGGGAAGCCGAAGGCTCAGTCAGAGACGGCCTCAGTCTGCTCGACCAGGTTATCTCCTACGGCGAATCATCGATAACCGTTAACGATGTTGTCGAGGTCCTCGGGCTGGTTAATCGGGACATCCTCAACAATATAACCCGGGCCCTACTCACGGGTGACAGAACGGCAGCCCTGAAAAACCTTGACCGCACCTTCACCTACGGCATGGACACCAAACGGTTCATGGCCGATCTGCTTCAGGCGTTCCGGGCCCTGCTCCTGCTGAAAATTGATGGTTGTCAGCACTTGCTTGATCTTGCCGATGAAGACCTGGCAATGATGCAGAAAACAGCAGCTGAATTCACGGTTGAATCGATTCATCAAAAGCTGTCACTGCTCATGAAAACAGCTGAAGACCTTCGCTACGCCACACAGCCACGCCTTACCCTTGAAACCGCTTTTCTGGCAATCATCGAATCTGGAAATGTCACTACCGTCGCAACCCTGCTCAACACCCTGGACAAGACCCTGGCCGGTATTGATCAATCGGAAGAACCGCCATCAACGGCGCCACGGACTCCCCGTTCAATAACACAGGTTCCCCCAAAAACAAAGGAGACACCGGCAGCGCCACCACCGCCAGAAACCGAACCAGCAGCCGCAAACGATCGAGAACCACCATGGCAGGAGATACCGCTACCGGCAAGCGAAAGACAACCAGATACAACGGGTACCCCGTTCAAGGATAAAAGCCCGGAAACGAAACAGGGACAACGGCGGGAAAACAATGACATCGCAGGCCGATGGCAGCAGTTTATCGCCTACGTCAAAGAGCGCAAACCGGGAACCGGCGACAGTCTTCAACAGGCATCAGGTATTGAGGTTAACGATCAGGATATTCTCCTCACCTTCGATAATCCTGAAGAGTATGTCATTCTCAATAACAACAAAACCCGGACCGCGCTTGAAACATTTCTGCTGGAGTTCTTTAGAAAAAAATTTACCTTGTCCTTCCATGCCGACGAACTGCCGGCGACAGAAGCTGACCAGAATCCGAAGATAAAACGCAAGAAACTTGCTTCCCATCCCGCCGTCCGGCTCACTGAGGAAATCCTTGGCGGACAGGCTGGAGCAATCAGGCTTTATAACAAATAACAGGAATAGTATGGATCTGAACAATATCATGCAGCAGGCCAGGCAGATGCAGGAAAAGATGGCAAAAATTCAGGAAGATCTGGCTGCAAAAACAATAACCGGCAGTTCCGGTGGCGGCATGGTCAACGTAACGGCAACCGGTAAAGGTGATATCATTGCCGTTACAATCGAGGACGAACTGCTCTTAATGGGCGACAAGACAATGCTGCAGGACCTGGTCGCAGCGGCAGCAAACGACGCTATCGGCAAGGCCCGCGAACTGGGGAAACAGGAGATGTCACGCCTGACCGGCGGTATGCAGATTCCGGGATTATCCAACATTTTTTAATCGTTATGGACAATCTTCACATTGTTCCACCGGCTCTTGAACGGTTAATTAACAGCTTTGCGGCACTTCCCGGTATCGGTACCAAAACGGCAACCCGGATTGCCATGAATGTCCTGAGAAGACCCCCCTCCGAAGCACAGGAAATGGCGGAAGCACTGGCAGATCTGCATCATTCGATCCAGCTCTGCTCCTGCTGCCTGACCTTCTCCGAACAGGATCCCTGCGTCATCTGTGCTGATCCAAAAAGAGATCCCGGTCTGATCTGCGTTGTTGAACACCCATCTGATCTGATGGCTATTGAGAAAACCGGCAGTTATCGTGGGCATTACCATGTCCTTCACGGTGTCCTGGCACCAATTGACGGTATCGGCCCCGACGAAATCAAGGTTCGGGAATTATTGGGCCGCATCAACACTGGAGCGGTGAAGGAAATCTTGATAGCAACCAGTTCAACCGTACCGGGTGAAGCAACGGCATCCTTTCTGATACACAAAATCCAGTCCAGACCGGTCAAGCTGACCCGCCTCGCCTGTGGCATCCCGATGGGTATGGACATCAAGCATGCAGACAGACATACCCTGGCCCGAGCCATTGAAGGCAGATTCGAAACAGCATAAAACGATACCGTTTTTTAAACGAATACTGCCTGTTTTTTCTTGACAGAACCACTGGATACTGGTAAGTGAAGCTGGCTTTATTACTTGCCAAAAGAAACAAAAGCAGGTATGATTGTGGTTTTTACAGGTTTGCGGCGTCCCCAGCGCCGCTCTTTAAGAGATGAGATGTTTTGAACAGGCGCGTAGCTCAGTGGGAGAGCGCTACCTTGACGTGGTAGATGTCGGCGGTTCAATCCCGCCCGCGCCTACCAGATAAAAGGCTAAAGGAAGAACGGGAGGTTTACTCACGTCTATCTTTAGCCTTTGCTATTCTATGGCATATCATATGGCTGCTATTTCAGTATGTTTGAAAGACGGAGAGCCGATAACGCTTTCCTCACCCATCACGATACAGGATGCACTTGCACAGCTTCTTTCCGGCAAACAGCGGAAAAAGACGATAGCGGCATATGCCGGTGATGTCGCTGTAGATCTTTTCACCGAACTTACTGAAGATACGGTATTGACCCCGATCCAGGCCGGAACGGAAGAAGGGCTTGAGATCCTGAAACATTCGACGGCGCATATCATGGCCCAGGCCGTCAAGGATCTTTTCGGCCCTCAGGTAAAAGTGGCAATCGGTCCAGCCATCGAAAACGGTTTTTATTACGACTTCAAACATGAGCACCCGTTCACACCGGAAGATTTTGAAAAAATCGAAGGCCGGATGGCGGAGATAGCTGCTGCTGCATTACCGTTTACCCGTGAAGACATCTCAAAAGAAGCTGCTCTGAAGTTGTTCACGGAGCAGGACGAGAAATACAAAATCGAATTGATCAATGATCTTGAAACCGACACGGTCAGTATTTATCACCAAGGTGAATTCACCGATCTCTGCCGTGGTCCTCATCTGCCAGACACCTCCTGGGTCAAGGATTTCAAGCTGCTGAGAGTGGCCGGCGCATATTGGCGCGGCGATGAAAAAAACGATGTCCTTCAAAGAATTTACGGCACGGTCTTTTTCGACAAGAAAGCACTGAAGAAATACCTGCATCAACGTGAGGAAGCAAAAAAACGTGACCATCGAAAACTGGGCAGGGAGTTAAAGCTTTTTACCATCCAGGACGATATCGGCCCCGGATTGATCCTCTGGCAGCCCAAAGGAGCCCTCCTCAGAAAATTGATAGAGGATTACTGGAAAGAAGAGCATTACCGTCACGGTTACGAGCTGCTCTATACCCCGCATATCGCCAGGCAGGATCTCTGGAATACATCGGGACATCTTGATTTTTACGCGGAAAACATGTATGCGCCCATGGAAATCGACTCGGTAAAATACCAGCTCAAACCGATGAACTGTCCGTTCCATATCGGTGTTTACAATAGTCACAAACGGAGCTACCGTGAATTTCCAATCCGCTGGGCTGAACTTGGTACCGTCTATCGCTACGAACGGGCCGGAGCCTTGCACGGGCTGCTCAGGGTCCGTGGTTTTACCCAGGATGATGCCCATATATTCTGTCGTGAAGACCAGCTCGAAAAAGAAATTTTCAATATACTTGATCTCAACCTGCTGATTCTCAACACCTTTGGTTTTTCGGAATATGATATATATCTTTCCACCCGACCCCAAAAATCGGTTGGCTCAGACAAAAACTGGGCAGAAGCAACGGATGCGCTGAAGCAGGCCCTGGAAAAGAAGGGGCTCGACTTCGCGGAAGACCCGGGAGAAGGTGTCTTTTACGGCCCTAAAATTGATATCAAAATCAAGGATCAGCTGGGTCGTTCCTGGCAATGCTCCACCATTCAGGTAGACTTCAATCTGCCGGAACGGTTCGATATCACCTATACCGGTTCAGACAATCGTGAGCATCGGCCCATTATGATTCACCGGGCGCTGATGGGCTCTCTTGAGCGCTTTGTCGGGGTACTGATCGAGCATTACGCCGGTGTTTTCCCGCTCTGGTTTGCCCCGGTTCAGACACGACTGCTTAACATCACCGATGACCAGACTCACTATTGTGAAAAGGTCTACAGAGAATTGAGGAAAGCGGGTGTCCGGATTGAAAAAGATTTGCGAAACGAAAAATTGAATTATAAAATCCGTGAAGCACAGATGGATAAAATTCCCTATATGCTTATCGTCGGCGAACAGGAAAAAGAAAACGGCACGGTGACCGTCAGAATGCGTGACGGGAAAAACCTGCCGCCAATGAGCATCAGTGAGTTTGCTACCAAGGTTCAGGAAGAGAGCCTGGAAGGACGCGGATTCTAATGGTATACAAACGTCGGCTGTCAGTGATATACCACTGAGACCGGTAAAAATGTCTGGAGAATAATGGAGGTTCGGTATTAAAAGACGAGGAAGAGGTGCTCCGGTTCAGAGAGAGGAAAAAAGCGTTATCAATGATGCGATCCGCCACCCCAAGGTCAGGCTGATAGGGTCAGACGGTTCCCAGCTCGGGATTCTGTCATCCGACGAGGCTCGTGAACGGGCTTACGATGAAGGACTCGATCTTGTTGAGGTTTCGGCAACCGCCAAGCCACCGGTCTGCCGGATCATGAACTACGACAAATATCGGTACGAACAGAAAAAGAAAAAACAGGAAGCCAGGAAAAAGCAGACAACGGTCGAAACCAAAGAAATCAAATTTCGACCGAAGACCGAAGAACACGATCTCAACTTCAAGATAAAAAATATCAAGAAGTTTCTTGGCCAGAAAAACAAGGTAAAGATAACCATGCGCTTCCGGGGCAGGGAGATTGTCTATGCCCAGTCAATCGGCCGTGAAGCGATGGATAAAATTGCCGAAAGCCTGCAGGAGGACGCGGTCATTCTGCAGGAACCGTCTATGGAAGGCAGACAGATGGTCATGTTTGTCGGCCCCAAGACACAGAAGTAAGACGTTTCCCGTTTCGAACCGGAAATTGACGGTGCCCCCACTGCCGTGATTTTATCGTTCGGACATGTAATAGTGTGTAAAGGAGTATTATTATGCCCAAAATGAAAACAAACAGAGGTGCTGCCAAACGCTTCAAGCTCACCGGTACCGGTAAGCTGAAGCGAAACAAGGCGTTTTCCAGCCACATTCTGACCAAAAAATCGACTAAAAGAAAGCGTGGTCTGAGACAATCTGATATCGTCGACAGTGCCAACGCCAAAGCTATCAAGAGAATCCTGCCTTACCTGTAGGCTGGGTCCGGACCCGGACCACAGCCTGCCATTGTATCGGCGGGAAAGTGAGGGATAAACAATGCCAAGAGTAACAAGAGGTTTCAAGGCACGCCGGAGAAGAAACCGCGTCCTGAAACAAGCGAGAGGATACAGAGGCGGACGCCACCGACTGTTTCGCACTGCTACCGAAGCGGTTGACCGCGCGCTGGTTTATGCATACCGTGACCGCCGCACCAAAAAACGTGATTTTCGTCGATTGTGGATTGCCCGTATCAATGCCGGAGCCCACATGAACGATATCAGTTACAGTCAATTGATGGGTGGGCTGAAAAAAGCAGGTGTTGAACTGGACAGGAAGGTTCTCGCTCATATGGCGATCATCGATCCGGCAGCCTTTAGCAAAGTAGCCAGTATCGCTGCTGAAGCAAACGCCTCAGCCTGACAAATCTTTCTTTTTCCTGTATCTGCCGGTTACGTCTCCCTGATCGTAACCGGCATACTGTTGTATTACCTTTTATAACGTCAGAGATGCTATGAAGCAGGAGCTAGAACTGATACGCAGTGACGCCGCAACAACGCTTGACGCAGTACAGGACGGTGATCAGCTTGAATCTTTCCGGATAGACTACCTCGGCAGAAACGGCAAAATCAGTGCGCTGATGAAACAGCTCGGTACGGTTGCAAAAGAAGATCGTCCCCGGCTTGGCCAGCTCGCCAATGAAGTCAAGAAAGAAATCGAAAAGGCATATGAGCTGAAACAGAAGGAACTTGTTGCCGGCAAAAGCAGTGGCAACGACGCACGGATCGACCTGAGCCTTCCCGGCAGGGCTGCCCGCAGCGGGAAACTTCACCCGGTTACCCAGATTATGGAAGAAGTCTGTTCCATCTTTGCCGGTATGGGCTTTTCAATTGCCGAAGGCCCTGAAATAGAACATGACCATTACAACTTCGAGGCCCTGAATATTCCCGCCCATCATCCGGCCCGCGATATGCACGACACCTTTTATATCAGCGGTTCAACCCTGCTCAGGACTCATACCTCTCCAATGCAGGCCCGGGTTATGGAGGCACAGAAACCACCGCTGAGGGTTATCGCTCCGGGCAAGGTATACCGGTGCGATTCCGATATCACCCACACACCGATGTTTCATCAGGTGGAGGGTATGCTGGTGGATCACCATGTTTCTTTTGCAGACCTCAAGGGAGTGCTTACCGCCTTTACCCGAAAAATTTTCGCAAAAGACCTGCCACTGCGGTTTCGCCCCAGTTTTTTCCCCTTCACTGAACCAAGCGCCGAAGTTGATATCGCCTGTGTCATCTGTGAAGGAACCGGCTGCCGCGTCTGCAAAAAAACAGGTTGGCTTGAAATCCTCGGTTCCGGCATGATTGACCCCGAGGTCTTCAAAATGGTGGGCTATGACCCGGAAGAATACTCCGGATTTGCTTTCGGCCTTGGTATTGAGAGAATCGCGATGCTGAAGTACGGTATCGACGATATCAGGCTTTATTATGAAAACGATCTTCGTTTTCTGTCCCAGTTCTAATTCGTATCGGATAACAGTATGAAGTTCACGTTAAACTGGCTGAAGGAATATGTCCGGCTTGACCATGTCTCACCGGAAAAACTGGCCGACGACCTGACAATGCTTGGACTTGAAGTTGATTGTATCGAGCAGCTCTGGGAAAATCTCGCCCCGCTGAAGACGGCAACCGTCATTAAAACAGAACCACATCCAAATGCGGACAAACTGACCCTGTGTACGGTCGCAGTCGGTGAAGAAACACTGCGTATTGTCTGCGGAGCACCCAATGTGCGGGACAACTTCTGTGGTGTCGTCGCGCTCCCGGGAACAACCCTGCCCGGGAACAATAAAATCAAAAAATCGAAGGTACGCGGTATCGAATCTCAGGGTATGCTCTGTTCCGAACGGGAGCTTGGTCTCAGCGACGAGCACGATGGCATCATGGAGCTCCCCGCAGAAACACCCCACGGTCAATCATTTATCGATGCAACCGGACTCAGGGATCTGATGATCGAGGTTGATCTGACCCCCAATCGTCCAGATTGTGCATCGGTGATTGGTATCGCCCGCGAAGTTGCCGGAATCGAAAAAAAGAAATTGCATATCCCGGTCAAAGGACAATCATTGCAAACCACCAGTGAGTCATTTTCGGTAGCAATTGATGCCCCTGACCTGTGCCCACGATATGGTGGCAGACTGATCCGCCAGGTGAAGATCGGAGCCTCACCATGGTGGCTGAGGAAACGGCTGCTTTCAGTCGGGCTCAGACCAATCAATAATATCGTTGATGTTACCAACCTGGTCATGCTGGAGTATGGTCAACCGCTGCATGCCTTCGATTTTGACACCCTCAGCGACAGGAAAATTATCGTTCGTACACCGCATGAAAACGAAAAGAAATTTATCACCCTTGATGGAGCGGAACGGACGCTTTCGCCCGACATGCTGATGATCTGCGATGGTCACAAACCGGTTGCCGTTGCCGGAGTCATGGGCGGACTGAACTCCGAGGTAACGGATAAGACCGTCAATGTCCTGATTGAAAGCGCCTGTTTCAATCCGGTATCAATCAGAAAAACGGCGCGCGCACTTAATCTGCCGTCAGAAGCCTCCTATCGCTTTGAACGGGGTGTCGATCCCAATGGGACTATTGACGCGATGGAACGGGCAGTGACCCTGATCTGTCAGCTTACCGGTGGAACGGCTGAGCCGGGCGGAGTTGACCTTTACCCGGGTAAAAAACCGCTGCCTGTCCTGACACTCAGAGTTTCACGAACAGCTGCTCTGCTCGGTATCAAACTATCCGCCGAGAAAATCTGCGGGCTCTTAAGCTCAATCGATCTTGCCTGCAATCAGAAGGATCAGGAGACCATCACGGTGACGATCCCGTCATTCAGACCGGATCTGGAACGGGAAGTGGACCTGATAGAAGAGGTGGCCAGGCTTGTCGGCTATAACGAAATCCCCGTGAGCCTGCCGGCAGTGGATCTCAGTTATCCGGAACAGGAACGGGATCGAACGATAAGAAATCGGGCCAGGAGCTTTATGACCGGTATCGGTTTCACGGAAGCAATCAATTACAGCTTCTATTCACACGAATACGGCACCCGGTTAGCGCTTGCCGAATCAGACCCCCGCAATTCACCTATCAGGATTTTGAACCCCCTCAGCGAAGATCAGGATGTGATGCGGACCACCCTGCTGCCCGGTCTGCTTGAAAATGTCCGCCGTAATATCAACTTTCAACAGGACGGATGCCGTCTTTTTGAAATGGGGAATGTTTTCTTCCCGGTTGACAAGGAAGAGCTCGCCAGCGAAACCACCCGGCTGGCCGGTATTCTTTACGGAAAGCGCCATGGCGGGAAACTGCCATACCATTTCAGCAATGAAACGATAGATATCTACGATGCCAAAGGCGCTGTCGAATCCCTGCTCACGGAAATGCGGCTGACCGGCAGTCAGAGTGAACACGTCACCCTTGTTCCGGCAGACGAAAGCGAGCCATTCGCCGTTCCTGCATATGCGATGCAGGTCCTCCAGGGTTCCCGTCTGCTCGGCACTATTGGGAAACTGAAGGAAGAAATCCTTCGTCATTTTGGCATCAAACGTGATATCTACTATTTCGACCTCGACTTTGCCGCATTGTGCCAGATCACACCGACACCGAAACACTTTTCGCCACTGCCGGTGTACCCCTCTGTCAAACGTGATGTCGCTCTGATAATACCGGAAAACACGGCGGCTGGAGAACTGGTTGAAACGATACTGAACAGCCGTGAGAAGCTCGTTGAACAATGTGATGTTTTCGACGTTTTTCACGGCAAAAAGATCGAAAAAGGCTTCAAAAGTGTGGCCCTTTCAATTACCTATAGATCTGCAACAAAAACACTTACTGAAAAAAATGTGGAGAAAGTACACACAAAACTGGTAAAAACACTCACCAGTCGCTTTGGCGGCTCTTTCCGAGAGGCATAAATCTATGAAAAAGAATAACGTTACCCGCAAAGAACTGGCAGAAACCGTTTCAGCAAAGCTGGGCTACCCGATCAGTACCTGTTCCGCTATTGTTGACTCATTATTTGAGAAAATGAAATCATCAATGCTTGACGGCGGCTCAATAAAACTTGTACACTTTGGTACGTTTCTGGTTCGTGACAAGAATCCACGAAAAGGAAGAAACCCGAGAACTGGTGAATCCATCACCATCAAAAAACGGCAGATTATCAGTTTCAGGCCGAGTAAAAAGCTCCGTAGCCGGATAAACGAGTAACAGAGGTACGCGTTTTCCGCTTGTTCAGGAGCGTGAATAACGGGCAAGAGCAACATGAATCCCGCTCATCCCCGGGAGGTGAGATCCTGACAGATGGCGGTCGAAATTCCGGACAAACGTTATTTCAAGATTGGCGAAGTGGCCAAAATGGCCGGAGTCGCCACACATGTTCTGCGCTATTGGGAAAACGAATTTAACGATATCAAACCAAAAAGGGCAGGCTCAAAGCAGCGGCTCTATCGCAGAGAAGATGTGGAACGGATTCTTGTCATAAAGGACCTTCTTCACCGGCAGGGATATACCATTTCCGGGGCTAAAAAACTGATCGAAACCACTACTGATAAAAAAAACATTGCCACCAGATCTCCTGAAATGACCGATACCGCCGAAAAGCTCGGTTTCATCAAAAAGGATCTGCTCGACCTTGAGAAATTATTATCATCGTAAAAAAACGGTGTCAACAGCATTAGATTGACACCGCTGTCAGTGCATGGTAGAAAGACGTCTCACCAAAGAACGGGATGTGGCGCAGCCTGGTTAGCGCGCTTGTCTGGGGGACAAGAGGCCCGGAGTTCAAATCTCCGCATCCCGACCATCAAAAAATCAAGGGATCAGCTATTGCTGATCCCTTTTTTTTATGGTCTTTTCAATTCTTGATGGATTCGTGAAAAAACTGTCTTGAATGGCTATTACCTTCATAACTTACTGTAATTATTAATATCGTTTTTTTTTTACGAGACCATCAATTCTTAACGTAGCTTTTTAATCGTATATCCTCGTAACGAGAATTAAGGAATAACTATTGCGCGTTAGGAACATCCCACTGATCCATTGAGATTGCAGGACATCACGGTCAATCAAAATCGTATACGCCATACCGCAAGCACTTCACGGGATAAGGGACCTCTCTTCTTTACCCCAACCAGAAAAACCACATACAATTACGCTACAAATATTTTCAGTCTTGACAAAGATATTTTTTTCGCACATAACTGACTGGTCGACCAGTTAATTAGATAGTGCGCATAACCATTTTGAGCAACTCCGTGAGATTGGTAAACGGCGATAAAAGAATCGAGTTAACAGAAAAAATAACGGGAAAAGAAAGATGAGCGTTCAACGTCCAAGAGATGCGGAAACAACGAAAAAAGTGCTGTTGGATACCGCAGAAAAAGAATTTCTCGAAAAAGGATTCGGTAAAAGCACCATAAGTCAAATTGCACAACGGGCCGGGATGACAAAAAGCCTGATTCATCACTATTTCGGGTCCAAGCAAGGGCTGTGGGAAGCGGTCAAGAGCCGCCGGTTCAAGGACTATTATCAGAAACAGATGGAGATGTTTGACCAATACGAACCTTCCAACAGACTGGAACTGCTTCGCGAATCTGTCGCTGTCTATTTTCGGTTTTTACAGGAAAACCCTCAAATGAGCCGGATCCTGGTCTGGATGTTTCTTGAACGAGATCAGGAAGGATGTCTGGAAAAAAATAGAAAACTTGCAGAAATCGGCGGGGCTGAATTGGCAAAAGCCCAGCGGCATGGCCATATTCGGCAGGATATCGATCCCCGGTTCATCCTGTTTACCTTCATTGGCCTTTGTCAGCACTGGTTTCAGGATAAAGAGCATTTCTTGCGCGATTTCGGCTCTGAAAACCTGCCGGAACATCTGGACGAAGCATATCTGGAAACGATCAACAAGATTTTCTTTGAAGGAATATTACCGCGTTAAACGCATTTTTTTAAATATCAGCTGACCGGTTGGCCGGCTAGGATCGTTGATCAAACTGGTCTGGAGGCAATCATGAAAAAAAAGGCCCGCTATCTCCGCTTGATTGTTGGATTCGTTTTTTTGGCGACGGCACTGGCGTTATGGCGCTGGCCCCAGAAACAGCAGCCATTACACCCTCCACCGTTTAGGCAGCAGGTTACAACCGTTGAAGTCGCTGCGGTAGAGGAAATCACCAGCAGGAGAACGGTTCGGCTTTCGGGGGTTACCAGGGCCGAACAACGTGCGGTAATGGCATTTTCCATCCCCGGCCGCCTGGTCGACAAATCAGTGGAGGCCGGTTCTCAGGTAGAAAAAGGGGATGAACTGGCCAGAATCGATATTCGGGAATATCAGAACAAAGTCACCATGACCCGGGCAACGGTAGCCGAACTGAATGTTCGTGCAATCCAGGCAAAAAGAGACAAACGACGAATTGAAAAACTGGCGGATGTGCGAGCCGCAACAGCTGAAGAGCTGGAGCAGGTAACTGCCGCCGCAGACGCGGTACATGCAGCACTTCTGGTTGCACACGCGCGCCTTGATGAGGCAGAAAGGGTCTTGAAGGAGGCGACACTCAAGGCTCCCTTTGCCGGAACGGTGACGGCGGTTTTTCTCGAACCGGGTGAATATGCGTTCCCTGGCCAGCCGGTCGTCGAGTTGTCTGGACACGGGAATATCGAATTGCAGGTAGAAGTTCCTGAAAACATCGTGATGGCACTGACAGAAGGCCAGAAACTCCAGGTGACGTTACCAATGACCGACGGCAAGCAGGTCGCCGGCCAGGTCACCTCTGTTTCCCGGGCTGCAGCCACAGCGGGACGTCTCTTTCCGGTGGTGATAACCCTGGAACCACTCCCCGATCTTGTCGCTGGTATGACCGCAGAGGTGCTCTTTGAAGTGGAAAGAAAAGGGGAACTCACCATCCCTGTTACCGCTGTGCTTAATCCAGGGTCAAGCAGCCCCTATGTTTTTTGCCTTAACGGTGAAACGGTTCGCCGAGTACCGATAGCGGTCAAATCATTCTCAGGTAAACGCGTTGTTATCCAGGGTGACTTGTCCACGAACGAACGCATCGTTGTTTCCGGTCATACCATGCTGACAGACGGGGAAAAGGTAAAAGAGGCTTTATGAGAATACTCGACTCAATTCTAAACCAGCGCAGGCTTATCTTAACCCTGGCGGGACTTCTCTCTCTGGTGGGAGCACTTATGTGGTCGACCATGATCCGTCAGGAAGACCCGCGTCTCCCCGATTTCTGGGGACAAATCGTCTCCACTTATCCGGGAGCGGATGCGGAAACCATTGAACGTCTTGTCCTGGAGCCCATGGAAGATGCCCTGACTGAAGTCACCGCCATCAAAAAAATCCAGGCCACCGCCTATGATGAAATGGCTGTGGTCTTCGTTGAAATGAGAGGAAATACGACCGATTTTTCTAAAGCCTGGGATGATGTGCGTGAAGCCCTTGACAGAGCATATCGGGAATTTCCGGCCGGGGCGGCAATGCCGATCCTGAATGACGACCTGATGGATCAGGACTCGGTGGTGCTTGCAGTATCGGGTACTACCGACCCCCTGATACTCCTTGGTGCAGCGCGAAAGCTGAAGGACAGCCTTCTCGCCCTTTCCATGGTAAGCCGGGTGGAGATTGTTGCCGACCCGGGAGAGCAAATCACCCTTGACCTTGATGACGCGGTAGCCAGACGCATCGGTGTGGATGCCGTTCACCTTGCTAACCAGCTGAATTCCCGGAACCAGATCATTGCCGGAGGCTCACTGCGACTCGGAGATAAAACCGTGCGTCTGCGGCCGCTCTCCGAATTCTCATCTGTTCAGGAAATTGCCGAGACCCAGGTCACGCTCTTATCAGGCAGTTCGATTCCCCTGGGAGAAATCGCCCGGGTTCATCTGGGACCAAAGGAGCCGGCTGTTTCCCGGATGCGGGTAAATGGCGAACGTACTCTGGGAATCGCCGTGGTTCCCCGCCGAGAGATCAACCTCGTCGATTTCGGTCGGGCTGTTCGCGCCAAGGTTCAGGCCATCGCACCAGGTTTACGCCCGGTCAGCGTGCAGGAGGTGACCTTTCAGCCCAAACGTATAGAGGACAGATTGAATGAACTGAGCCGATCCCTCCTTCTTGGAATCCTTATCGTGGGCGGTATCCTGATCATCACCATGGGAACACGTATGGGGTTGGTAACAGCCTCCGTGGTTCCCCTTGTCACCCTGTCGTCCCTGGCCGTTTTTGCCTGGGGGGGTGGTGTTCTTCATCAGATATCCATTGCAACACTGGTACTTGCCCTCGGGATGCTTGTCGATAACGCCATCGTAATGGCAGAAAATATTCAGTGGCGCCTTGACCAGGGCGACACTGCCAGGAAAGCCGCTACCGGAGCAGTCCGCGAACTGATCATACCTCTGGCCGGTGCCACCGCCACCACCATGGCCGCCTTTGTTCCCATGTTGATCGCCAGAGGCTCTACTGCAGCGTTTACCAGGAGCATTCCCATTGTCATCATGCTGACCCTGTCGATAAGCTACCTTTTTGCACTGCTGGTAACACCAGTGCTTTCGCAACTATTTCTCAAACCACAATCAGCACAATCGTTTTCCCCTGCTGAACGACTGGGAGCAAGGCTGGCCCGATTTGCGATCCGGCGCTCCGGCTGGGTTATTCTGGCAGCATTGGTGGCAGTGGCCGGTTCATTTGCAGGAACAAGATGGGTAGATCGCCAGTTCTTTCCGACATCGGATCGTAACCAGTGCGTCATTGATCTGAAACTTGTTGAAGGATCACATCTGGATGCCACCGATGCTGCGTCACGAAAACTGGAACAGGCCCTCCTGTCCCGACCAGAGGTAGTCAAGGTAACCGCACTTATGGGACGAAGCGTTCCCAAGTTCTACTACAACCTCACCCGGATTCCCTATAATCCACATCTGGCCCAACTCATTGTCGAAACAAAAAAGGCAGAAGAGGTAACAACAGTACTCGCCTGGGCCCGAAACTATGTGAAAGCACACCTTCTCGGAGTGGAACTGGTGGCCCGCAAACTCGAACAGGGCCCACCGGTGGGGGCGCCGGTGGAAGTACGAATATATGGCAATGATCTTGAAGACCTCAATAACGTCGCCGTAATCGTTGCCGGAACATTACAAGAAATCAGCGGGGTCATTGACGTTCGTCACGATCTTGGACCCGGCATACCAACGATCCGATTTAAAAGTGATGACGCCGCCGCATCTCGCTACGGTATATCCCGGGCAGATATTGCCCGCACCCTCTACGGCCGAACCCGGGGTATACCTGTTGGCGAACTTCATATTGGGGAAGATCCTGTCCCGGTAGTGATCCGTTCTTCCGCCGGGGAAAATCTGCCTGTCGATGATCTGGCATCCCTATCGGTGACCGCTGCGGACGGACGGCCTATTCCTCTCGCTCAGGTGGCAGGTATGGAAACCACCTGGCGACCCGCCGCCATACGCCACTGGAACAGCCGCCGGGTGGTTACCGTATCGTCCCAGCTCCTCGAGGGGTATACCTTCAGCGATATTCTGACACAATTGGCTCCGAGGATCAACTCCATCACGCTTCCTCCGGACGTTGAGATCAGCTTTGGCGGAGATGCCGAAGGTTCCGGTGAGGCCAACACCGCCCTTCTGAAGACACTTCCGATCGGCTTACTCCTGCTGCTTGCCGTACTGCTGGCTGAATTCAATTCATTTCGCCGCATGTTTATCATTCTCATTACCGTACCTCTCGCCGCAGCCGGAATCATACCCGGCCTGCTCGTTGGCAACCAACCCTTTGGTTTTATGTCAATGCTCGGTGTTATCGCACTGGTAGGTATTGTCGTCAATAACGCCATCGTACTGCTGGAAAAGGTAGAAGACCAGCGGCGCGCCGGAGCCACTATCAATGAAGCCCTTGAAGCCGGGGTGTCACGTCGAATCCGCCCCATCCTGCTGACCACTGCGACAACGGTGGCCGGACTGCTTCCTCTGGCCTTCTCCTCTTCGACGCTGTGGCCACCCCTCGCCTCGGCCATGATCTCCGGGCTCCTCGCTTCAACCTTACTGACGCTGCTGGTGGTCCCGGCCCTCTACTGGATACTGTTCGGACGATCGTTTTGCTCTGCCGCCGTCGAAAAACAATCCGTTCGGCTTCTTCTCTCTTTTGCTGTCATCCTCACCGGAGCGACTGCTGTCAGAGCAGACGAACCGCTCCGCATCTCTCTGATTCAGGCTATGGAAATGGCGGCAACGCGTCCGGCAGTTGCCGCTGCGGATGCCAAGGTACGTGCCTCAGAAAAAAGAGCCGAAACCGAACGGCGAAAAGCTCTCTGGCCGGTTATCAGCTCATCGCTATCGCACTCGTGGAGGAATCGGGAGCCGGTCATGGAAACACCCATCGGCACGTTTTCAGTCGGCGGACAAAAGACCACTGCCGCCACCATCAGGATTTCCCAGCCGATATTTGATCCGGCCGGGCTCCTGTACGCAGCTCCCGCTGCAGCTGATGAAGCCCGGGCCGAATCTTTGCGGGCAGAATGGGTCCACCGGCACATGGCTGCCAAGGCCTCCAATGCCTGTCTGAATATCCTTGAAATTGATGCCCGGATCGTGACCACCAAAGCATTTTTAAAAAGCTTAACCGCTCGCCTCAACGAGATCCGGCATATGGTCATTGTGGGCAGGGCGCTGGAGACAGACAGGCTTAAGATCAAACTGGCCCACGATCAGGCCCGCCAGGAACTCAGGGAGCTAAAACGATCCCGGGATATCGCCCTTCTGACCCTGGCCCGGGCCGTAAACCACGACGGACCGGTAGAGCCAGAACCGGTTCCAGACCTCGTCGATCGTGAGCCGCCCCCGGTTTCGGCATCATTTACCGCTGCGCTGCAACAGCGACCGGATCTGGCCGCCCTTAATACAACCATAAAGGCCTTGGAGAAACGACACCGAGCCGTGCGTGCAGAAGCCTGGCCGCGGCTGGACGCGGAGGCTGCCTGGATCTGGAATGAACCCTCGTCATCTCCCGAGAATAATTGGTACCAGATGGCACTCACCCTTACCTGTACGCCCTTCGCCTCTGGAACCCGGGATACTCAAGCTGCGGCCATAGCCGCCCGCACCCGTTCGCTTCGCCATGATCTTGAAGAACTCAGGAATGAAATCCGCATTGAAATAAAATCGGCAACAGCGTCTATCAATAATGGCAGGGACGCCTTGAGCGTCGAGGAACAGGGAATTATCCTGTCCAGAGAAACACTGCGGGTAGAGCGCGCCCGCTACCGGGGAGGCCGGGCGACGATAAACGATCTCCTTGATGCCGAGGCTCAGTTCCATAAACGTCAAACCAGACGTGAAATAGCCCGTCTCAGAATTGTCGGCGCCTGGATTCAATTATGGATGATTACCGGAGCAACGGAATTGCCCTTTTAAATCAAAACCCTGATTTTCACGAACGCCCAAGGCAGGCTGAGTGCTCTTTGCAGGATAAAAACGACCCTTTTCATTTTTTCCCGGCTGCCGCCCATTCAAAAAAGCTGCAGCCGGGAAGAAATGTCCTCTGTCAAGGGTTAAAATACCCATCTGACCAGCACGGTTGTCAAATGTTAAAACAAGAAATTGATTTCCGTGTTGATTCTGTCTAGACTGCCGCCGCCACACCGGCTTTCTGACCGTCTGCTGTACGCGGATTGTATTGTGATTTCCTGGATAATTCCTTAAACAACCGTTTTTCTTCAACACTTAAAGACGCGGGAATCTGTATATGAATCTCAACAATCATATCCCCGGTGCGACCATCACGCCCCGGCAAACCTTTTCCCTTCAGTCGAAACTTTCTCCCGGATCGGGTCCCTGCCGGAATCGACAGGTTCACACTCCCGTTCACCGTATCAACACCTATTTTTGCCCCTATAGCGGCCTCCCACGGCGCCACGGAAACAACGGTAAACAGGTCGTGGTCAACCACCCTGAACCGCGGATCGGGAAGAATTCGAACCGTCAGCAGCAGATCTTCCCCAATGCTGTTGATAGTTTTATTGAAATCTTTTACCCGAATCACACTACCGTCAATACTTCCTCGGGGTATCCTGACCTTTACCCTCTTTTCCTGCATCTCCACCTGCCCGCTTGCCGGGTTGAATTGCGGAATTTTGCATGAAAAAGACGTTACCCCTGCCTCAATAAGCTCTGAAAGTCCCAGGTAGATCTCAGCCTGATACGATTGCATTCCTGTTCCAAACGAACAAGAGGGATCATCGGTCCGGCAGGAGAAATTACCTGAGAACAGATGACCAAAGAGATCTCTCACCTGCTCTTCACCAATCCCGTTTCCTGAAGCTCCGGCATAGAACGATTGTTCATCATCCGGTCTCTGTACATACTCGTTTCCGTCATATCCACGCTGCTCTGCCTCAGCCCATTGCTCCCCATACCGATCGTACAATTTCCGTTTCACCGGATCTTTGAGAACATCGTTGGCCTCGTTTATCTCTTTGAAACGAGCTTCCGCATCCTTATCCTTGTTTACGTCTGGATGGTATTTCCGTGCACATATCCGATATGCATGCTGAATTTCTGCGGCCGTCGCATCTTTTGAAACACCGAGCAGACGATAATAATTCCTGTGTTTCATAATCCCTCTCATGTCTATATCATCATGTAATTTTTATAGATAGATACAGACATATTAATTACTTTTTTAAAAAAATCAAAAAAGTAATTAATAAGGAACATCATAACAACGCCTCATCCTTCCTTCTTCAGCTATTGTTCATCCCGGGTGCAGCAGGTATAGGGATTGATCGTTGTCACCGGGCAAAACGCAGAACGTACCACTTTGTCCGCGACACTGCCAAACATGATCTTTTCGAGCCCCTTATAACCATGGGTACCCATAATAACCATATCAGCATGCACATCCTGCGCGTACTCGACAATCCGTTCGGCAACATCACCCTGCAAAACCTTGTTTACCACCTCACTGACACCGAGCTGCAACCAGGTTTCCCTGAATTCATCAATAAAGGCAGTCATACGCCCCTCTGCACCGGTCAGCAGTTCATCCTCAAGATTCGGCATATGCATTTGCGGGACAAAAAAACCGGAATAATCCTCAAAATTCTGAACCACAAAAACAAGATGTAAAACGGCCTTATACGTTCCGGCCATAAATGCCGCCGAATCTGCGATCAACTTTGAATTTTCAGAGAAATCAATAGGCGTCACAACATGTTTAATACTTCTGATCTTTTTCATAGCCACCTCCATGAGAATAGATGATCAACAGATCTGCTCGCACATACTCCCTTTTTCTATTTTCCCACAGAAGAACACGCCGCGCAATGTAAAAAATCCCGTTTTTTCAGGCCATCCGGGAAAACAGCCACGATATGACAAACAGGACGGCAGGATGGACACATGCCCCAGACACAACAGGAGACAACAGCTACGGCAGAGGAATATGGTCGGCAGTGTACGTACAATCAGATTCTGCCCCCTCTTTTTCCCCCCAATGGACACCAATGGTCCCGACCATGAACTTTCGATACCCGACCTGATGAAAACCGGCCTGGCGAAAAAGATCCGCCACGGTCTCCGCATCATGGAAATTCATGGTTGAACCAGTCAGATATGCATATGCCGCCTCGTCTTTTGCAACCATTCTGCCAAGCAGTGGTATACCAAACCTGAGATAGCATCTGATAAAAGGATACAGCAGATTTTTCTCGGGCGGCGTTGTATCCAGACAAACGACCCGGCCACCCGGTTTCAGGACACGCCAGACTTCCCGAAGGACATGAAGTGAGTCATCCACATTACGTAACAGATACCCAAACGTTACCGCCTGAAAACTGTTTGCACGATACGGCAGCTCATTTGCATCACAAACCTGCCAGCAAATCATACGATCCGCAAAGCGTTTGGCGGCCTCTGCCAGCATGTTTCTGGAAAAATCTGCCCCGATGACCGTGGCAGATGGATCTGCAGATTTCAGCAGGGCAGCGATATCCCCGGTACCACTGGCCAGGTCGAGGACACAGACCGCACCACCATCTTCTGAACAGGGAATCCCTGAACGTTTCACCACAAATTGTCGCCACCTTTGATCCTGACCAAAGGTCATAACCCTGTTCATCAAATCATACCGGCCCGCAATCGCATCAAACATCTGTCTGACTCCGCTCCCTTTTATCATCGCCTCCTCTCTTGAAAAATAAGCTTTATCGAGCCAACGACACTGAATCAGCACCGTTTTATCTTTTTAACAGATATTCTTCCCGAACATTGCCAAGAGCGGCAAAAACCGAATGTCTGGCTGCCGGAATCCGGTCATACACCTTTTCAAGTATGGCCCTGATCGTATCCCGTTGTGTCACGCCGTTCAGCGGGCAAAAATTATCAACCGGCCGGAGTCCGGCCAGCTCACCAATTTCAACAACCTCTGTCCTGGTCAAATAGGCCAGAATCCGTATAAGATGTAACCGGCCGGAAAACAACTCCTGCCGGGGAATCATTGTCGAAATATTACCGCCATAGAAAAGGTTGATAAAAAACGTCTCAACCAGATCATCTTTATGGTGTCCCAAACATAATTTACCAAACCCCTTATCCCGGGCCAGCTCAAACAATCGCCTCCGCCTGTCTTTCGAACAATGATAACAAGAATCCATTGCGTACTGAGTACTGCTGACTGCCTGAACGACCGTGAATGGAATACCGGCCGCATCCATCTGTCTTTTTATCTGTTCTGCCGGTGATAACTGGCCCGTTACTGGATGCAAGAAACCATTATCGACAAAGACTGCCTCCAGCTCATAGTGTATCGGGGCCTTTGCCTGCCACATTTTCAAAACCCAGGCAGCAACCAGACTGTCCATGCCACCAGACACAGCGACCAGAACCCGGTCTCCATCCTCCAGCAACTGATAATCGTGCAGAACCCGTCCAATCTTTCTATTGATTCGTTTCGGCAGCTGTCCCGTATCCATTCAACCTTTTTCAACCTGCTCAAAAAACGCGCCCGACTGCCATTTAGACAGCCGGGCGCGTTTCTTCTTCTCTGTTTCCTTCGGCTACAGATAAGGGCATGTTTCGACAACTTCTGTAATACCCTGGCTGACCAGTTCTTCCACGGTAATCCATTGGAATCCCCGACGCTGCGCCTTACCAAAAGACATGAGATTATTCAGAAGAGACTCCTGTTCCTCATCAAACCGACCGCTCCAGACCACACTGCCATCACGGGTTCGCAGCAACTTCATCGTAAACGAAGCTGCTGCCGGAACATCCGCCCCGAAACTCCCCCCAACCCGCTGCCGATATCTCGTCAGGGTAGTCAACAGGACGGCATCACATTTGATCCGGGAGCCAATTTCACTGATCAGGGACAACCGGGTATTCACATCAACGGGTACCAGGGTCATCAATTGTCGTTCATTGATCATTCGTACATGGTCATGTCCAATCAAAACCGTGGCCAGTACCTGATCCATGAAAGCGGCTCCAGACTCAAGAAGAGCAGCATCCTGATACGTTATTCCACGCTCACTGTTTACCTTCGTTTCAACGGGCAGCACGATGATACAGGGTATTTTCTTTCTCGCTTCAAGCCCCTGTTTGTCAGTTGGCAGCACCTTTTTTGAGTCACACGAAACCACCAGACAGAACATAACGCATGCCGCTATTACGGTCACAAAACTTCTCAGTCTCTGCACATCTCCCCCATATAATCAGATTTACCCTACAGGCAGCCTTTGGAGGAAAGGACATTACCACCAAGTGCTGCCAGAGGCGTGACAGCCTCGCTCATTGCCCGAGCAAGCCCCTTGAAAACGGCTTCAATAATATGGTGACTGTTTTCACCATGGAGCAGATCAACATGAAGGGTGAGTCCGCCATGCTGGGCAAACGCCCTCATAAATTCTTTGGCCAGACAGGTATCAAACGTGCCGATTTTCCGGTCAGAGGTTTTTACCTGGTAATGAAGATAGGTTCTGTTGGATATATCAACCACGACCCGGGCAAGCGTCTCGTCCATCGGCACATAGCTCATGCCATAACGCCTGATACCAGCTTTACTGCCAAGAGCTTTGGCCAAAGCCCGTCCAAGACAGATACCGACATCCTCAACGGTATGATGATCATCTACGGCGATATCGCCTTGTGCTGTGACCTCAAGATCAAACAGACCATGCACTGCGAACAAATTGAGCATATGGTCAAGAAATGGAACCATCGTCGAGATCCTTCCCTCTCCTGTTCCATCAAGATTGAACCGGATAAAGACCTCGGTCTCGCCGGTCCTGCGGCTGACTTCACCAATCCGCATCCTGCTTTCCTCGCTCATTCTTCCCCCATATCGTATAGGACTTTACCGGAATACGGCTTTCGGGATATCGCCTCGGATATCACCATTGAGAGCATATCATAGATTGATATAATAGAATTTTTTCTTTTTTACCAGTTGGTGGTTGAAAAAAAGATGGCTCTTTCTATCTTCTGATCGTTTTTTTCATTTGACAGGTGAGCCAGAATTCATTATATCTTCTCCTGTTTTGACTAAAACAGAGAGCGGGAATAACTCAGTGGTAGAGTGCAACCTTGCCAAGGTTGAAGTCGCGAGTTCGAATCTCGTTTCCCGCTCCATGCAGATTCAAAGGTTCGGCACTGTTCGAGCCTTTTTTTAATTACATGACTTGATCACAGAGGAACTCAATGAAAACCTATATTGCTCCTGTTCATGAGATCGAGAAAAAATGGTACGTTGTTGATGCCAGGGATAAAATTCTGGGTCGTCTTGCAACAGAGATCGCTTTTCGTCTTCGCGGTAAGCATAAGCCGACTTTTTCTCCTTTCATCGATAATGGTGATTTTATTATCGTAACCAATGCCGACCAGGTTCAACTCACCGGTAAAAAATGGAACGACAAAAAATATTATCGGCATACCGGTTACATGGGTGGGATAAAAGAGACAACCGCCAAAGAGCTGCTTGAAAAGAATCCGACGGATCTGCTGGTCAAGGCAGTCAAGGGTATGCTGCCGAAGAACAAAATGGGCCGGGCGCAGCTGAAGAAACTGAAAGTTTATGCAGGTTCTGAGCATCCACACGAAGCGCAGCAGCCGGCAGAACTTGTAATATAACTATTTTGTGGAGAATCTGGCCATGGCCGATGAACGTTTTTACGCTACCGGAAAAAGAAAAAAAGCCGTAGCTCGCGTCTGGATCACCCCGGGAAGTGGTGTTGTTACCGTCAACAAGATGACAGCGGACGAATACTTTGGCGGCATTTATCAAACCTATAAGATTGACAAGCCGTTCAAGGTAACCGAAACCGAACAGCAATACGATATTACCGCAACGTTGAAGGGTGGTGGCAAATCATCACAGGTTGATGCGTTGACCCACGGTATTTCCAAAGCGTTGCTTGAAGTAAATGAAGAACTCAGACCGGCCCTGAAAAGATCAGGTCTGCTGACCCGCGACCCACGTAACAAGGAAAGAAAGAAATACGGCCAGAAAGGTGCCCGCGCCAAATTTCAATTCTCAAAGCGCTGAGCTACAATCTTTTTTCCTCGTCGGCGTGGCCAACCAGAAAAGACCGCCAGACGAAATTCCAAGGGGATGGCAGACCTTCTGTTATCCCCTTTTTTTTTTCATTTCAAGCCTCTCTCTTTCAACCTCAGCGGAGCTAGACAGTCATGATAAACGTAGCAATCGTAGGTGCTTCCGGCTATACCGGTGTTGAACTGGCAAGAATCATTCACACCCACCCGTCGGCCACTCTGACCGCCGCGACCTCCCGGCAATTTGACGGGAAGCCGCTTTCCGACGTCTTTCCCAATCTCAAAGGCTGCACTGACATTATCTGTCGTAATCATTCGGTCGAAGAGATCATTGAAAGAGCCGATCTTATCTTCTGTGCCGTTCCTCATAAAACAGCGATGGCCCTTGTCCCCTCCTTTATCGCTGCCGGCAAAAAAGTAATTGATTTGTCGGCGGATTACCGGATAAAAGATGTCAAGACTTATGAATCATGGTACCAGGAGCATAGTTCACCGGAACTCGTCGCCAAAGCGGTATATGGGCTTCCCGAATTGTATCGGAACACGATTAAAGAGGCACAACTGGTTGCCAACCCCGGCTGTTATCCAACGTCGATCATTCTCGGCATCATACCGGCACTCGCCGCCGGTCTCATCAATCATTCAGGGATCATCGCCGATTCCAAATCAGGCACATCCGGTGCCGGTCGCTCAGTATCACAGGGAACCCTGTTTTGTGAAGTCAACGATGGATTCAAACCTTACAAGGTCGGCGGTCTCCACCGCCATATCCCCGAAATAGAACAGGAGCTGAGCATCATAGCCAAAAATGAGGTTACCATCACCTTTACGCCGCACCTGCTGCCGCTTTCCCGCGGGATACTCAGCACCATATACGCACCGATGACGCGGGAGATAGAAGAAGACCAGATACGGGACCTGTACCGTTCGGTTTATGAAGATACCTGTTTTGTTCGCGTTCTCGACAAAGGGGAGCAACCGGCAACACAATACGTTCGCGGCTCCAATTTCTGCGATATTGCACTGACGATTGATCACAGGAGTAAAAGACTCATTGTAACAACGGCATTGGACAATATTGTCAAAGGAGCATCCGGACAGGCCGTTCAAAACATGAATATTATGTCCGGTTTCCCGGAAGATACCGGTCTGCAAAACGCACCATTTTTCCCATAGCAACCATATGCTATGAGAAATATCAAGCTGGTCATTGCCTATGATGGAACCGATTTTAGCGGCTGGCAGCGCCAAAAAAACGGTAACACGATACAGGCAGAAGTGGAAAAGGCCTTATCCCTGATCTGCAACAACCAGATTACCCTGCATGGTGCCGGCAGAACCGATGCCGGAGTTCACGCAGAGGGGATGCATGCTCATTTCCACACGAAGAGCACCCTGTCCAATCAAAAATTGTTGAAGGGGATGAATGCATTGCTCCCCGGGTCAATCCGGATTCTTGATGCGGCGGAGATGGCTCCTGATTTCCATGCCCGTTTCAATGCCATCGCCAAAACCTACCGTTATACGGTGTATACCGGCACCCTGCAAATGCCGGCAGAGCGCCTGTACACCCTGCATTACACATATCAACTGGCCATTGAGCCGATGCGTACCTGTCTTGAAACGATAACCGGCACACATGACTTCTCCAGTTTTGAAAACAGCGGCTCACGTCATAAAGAGCAGAGACATGGCCGCGGTGCTATCAGGACGATTCTGAAGACCAGCCTCTGTCTTCCTGAACCCTGTTTATTCCAGTTCTACTTTACCGGAGACGGGTTTCTCCGTAATATGGTCCGTAATCTGGTGGGAACGATTCTTGAGGTGGGAAGGGGCAGGCTGACCACCACAGAATTCAAGGAAATCCTTACCCGGTGCGACCGGCAATCGGCCGGTGCGACTGCACCAGCACATGGGTTGACCCTGGTTTCTGTTCAGTACGATTAGCATGCAACCTCCTTGCATCAAGACAATTCTTTCCTTGCCAGCCGACAGGGATGTATTATAAAGAGACAAAACACAATCCAGCAACTCATCTGTCAACGCTCATGATTACCTATTGGCTTCTTTTTCTTTTGCTTATACTCATCGGCCAGTGGCTGCTTGACCTCCTGCTGTCAGGGCTTAATCTGAAGGCACTCGATCCACAACTCCCTGACGAATTCAGAGATATCTATGATCAGGAGCGATACCGAAAATCACAGGACTACACGAAAGAAACAACCCGCTTTTCGATGGTTGAAAACAGTTTCACCACCATGGTAACCCTTCTTTTCCTGCTGGCCGGCGGTTTTAACCTTGCAGACCTGGCGGCCCGTTCGTTTCAGTTTGGTCCAGTTCCCACAGGCCTGATATTCACCGGAATCCTGATGCTGCTCTCCTTTCTTGTCGGCTTGCCATTCTCAATCTATTCAACATTTGTCCTTGAAGACCGGTTCGGTTTCAATCGTACAACAGCGCCAACCTTTATCATGGACATGATCAAATCAACCGTTCTGATCATCCTGATTGGCGGCCCGATCCTGGCACTGATTCTCTGGTTCTTTGAAACCACCGGCCCATACGCATGGCTCTACTGCTGGGTCGGCACGGTCCTGATAACCTTTATTATCCAGTTTCTTGCACCGGTCCTCATTCTTCCCCTTTTCAATACATTTACCCCCCTTGAAGACGGCCCGCTGAAAAAAGCAATCCTTGACTATACAACAGGGCAGCACTTCAGGATAAGCGGGATTTACACAATGGATGGTTCAAAACGATCCACCAAACTCAATGCCTTTTTTACCGGATTCGGCAGATTCAGGAAAATTGTCTTTTACGACACCTTATTGCAGAAACTGGAAAATGATGAGATTATCGCCGTACTCGCCCACGAAATGGGTCATTTCAAGAAAAAACATATATGGAAAATGATGGCCGTATCTATCATACAGACAGGCTTTATCTTCTTCCTGCTCTCCCTTTTCCTGGAAAATCCAGGACTGTCAGCTGCGTTCAGTATGGACCATACCTCAGTTTATGCCAGCCTCGTATTTTTTGGCTTTATGTATAGCCCGCTATCAACTCTGACCTCCATGTGCTTCAACTATCTCTCACGACTTCATGAGTTTGAAGCGGACAGATATGCGGCTCAAACAACAGGACGTCCGGAACTGTTAATTCAGGGATTGAAAAAACTGAGCAGGGAAAATCTCTCAAATCTGACCCCGCATCGTCTCATGGTTTTTTTCAAATATACCCACCCACCTGTTCTGGAACGAATAAAAACACTCACCGCCAAACACCCATAAAAAAGGAAACAACAGAACTTACACCTTGACACTACCCGAGTATCCGTGTTGATTTAGCAGCAGATGGCTTTATTATTCTTTCTCAACTGTTTTGGAGACGCCAATGAACCGGAACATTTTTAAGAATCCTCTCATCCAGTCAGCGCTCATATTGCTCGCTCTTTTTTACCTTATCGTCGCAATCGCAAGCTCTCCCTCTCATGGCTTCTTCGGAGGTATCCTTGCCATCATTGTCACCTGTTTCAAAACGATTCTGTTCCTGTTCGGCCTCTCGGTAGCTCTGGTCTTTTCCATTGCTGTCCTCATTGGTATCTTTATTGCCGCAGTCTCTCTCTCTTCTCCGGAGAACGGCAAGGCCATGTTCAAGACCTTACAAAACAAGCTGGCCGTATATTTCTGTTCAATGAAAAAAAGAGCCAGTACCTGTGTTACCAAAGGGAAAGAGCACCATAGTGATACACCTGCAGAAACGAAGATCGATAAGGCCCGACCAATTACCGTCTCCCCTGCTGTCCCGTCGTCATCAGACGATCACAACAGAATGACAAACCTTGAAAAACACAATGCGGATCTGAGATCAGATCTCAACACCGCCAGGACAGCAATAGCCACGATGCAGGCTGAGATTAATGAACTGAAAGACCATATGGCTGGTAAAACAGAAAGTGCTGCCGATTCTGAAACGGAATCGCCTCTGGAAAGGATCGCGGAACAGTCAGAAACGATCGCCGCCTTGACAGCCCGAATCGCGCAACTGGAAGGACAGCAGAACGAAGCGTTTCAGACGATGAGAGACGAGCTGGCACACCTGCAGAAGAAGACCTCGATTCCGGAAGTTATCAGCGGCATTCTTTCATATATCGATAGCCCTGCCGACCGGGATACTGTAACCGAAAAAATCGAAGAAGCGGTATCCAGAGGCATGACTTACAATCAGGCCGACACATTATTTAAAAACTCACTCCCCCCGGAGATATACAAAATCCTGACTGATCATCCACGCCTGACCAAGGATTATATCCGGTCAGTAAAGAAGAAGTTTCAGTAATAACGGTCAGGCAAGATACCCCCGCTGCCGCAGACAGAGTAAAATCTCCTGCACGGCCTCCATTGGCGTCATCACGCTGGTATCGATTGTTATATCAGGGTTTGACGGAGGATTGTACGGGTCAGTAATACCGGTTACCCCTGTAACCCGGCCGCTGCGGGCCTTTGCATACAGCCCTTTTCTGTCGCGTTGCTCACAAACCTCAAGCGGTGTCGACACATAAACCTCGATATAGCCGCCATAACGGGATATCAGCTGGCGGTTTATCCGGCGAGATTCTTCATACGGAGCAATAGGGGCACAAAGAGCGATACCCCCGTTTTTGGTTATCTCGCTGGCCACAAAACCGATCCTCGTTACATTGAGATCACGATGTTCCCGCGAAAAACTCAATTCTGATGAGAGATTTTTTCTGACAATATCACCATCGAGTAACGTTACCGGCCGGTCTCTCATCTCCATGAACTTGACCAGAAGCACCTTGGCTATCGTGGACTTGCCCGACCCGGAAAGTCCGGTCATGAATACCGTAAATCCCTGCCGTGATTTCGGCGGGAAGGCATAGTGTAATTCTGCAACCATATCCGGCCAGATGAACCATTCAGGGATATCCTCATTCTGAATCATACGACGCTGAAGTTCAGCCGATGTTATTTCTTCCAGCTCCCTGGTTGTATCATCATGAAACGGGAAATACCGAGCCCTGGTTTCACAATAGCCATATTCCAGCTGGGGAACCATTTCGATGCCGGTTCGATCGGCATAATCAGCAACAAGCTGCTGGGCACTTCCTTTTTCATAAAACGGCTTCGCCCCGTTTCCATCAGCGAGGACAAAGGGATCGGCATGATGTTCAGCAACCATGAAATGACTGCAGCCAAAATTTTTTCGGATAATCGCCTGAAAAAGCGCATCCCTGGGACCGGCATGACGTGAAGCGAAAGGCAGGAGCCCAAGGGTTATCATATTCGGCGGAAATTTCTCGGTAAAGACCTGATAACATCTGATATGGGTATAAAAATCAATATCACCGGGATGATCCAGACCGGCAACAGGTTGAAGAAAGACAGCGGCACCAAGCTCACGGGCTGTATCAAGAATCATCTCCCGATGCGCACAATGCAGATATTGCTCGGTATGAAAACCAAGAATCCGCCGCCAGCCGTTCATCGCGAACCGCCGTACTGTTTCCGCCGGAGGCAATCTGAGCTGCAGAAAATCATAGTGAATGGGAAGCGAAACACCCTCGATATCCCCACCAACATACCAGGACGCTGTCTGCTCAAAAAGTCTGGCGACACCGGGATGCGCGTCTCTGTCATCAGTCCCGTACACCTGCCGGGCTTCCGTTTTTTTATCCGGCTGCCAGACCTCAGTTATCCTCATAACCGCAAGCAGAAATCCTTCCTGATCATTTAAGGCGACCAGCTGTCCCGGAACAAGCTTCTCGGCAACAGCAGCTCCAAGGTCAAGACAAACGGGAACAGGCCAGATCGTCCCGTCCGGAAGCGTCATCTTTTCAAGAACCGACCGATAACACCCCTGGTCCATAAATCCGGTAAGCGGATAGTACCCGCGATTAAGCAGGAGTTCCAGATCAAACAACTGGCGTTCATTCAGGTCAACAGCAACCAGACTCAACGCCTGTTTTCGTAAAACGTCAGCCCTACGAAAATGAACCACTAATGACTCTGCATATTCTTCTTTCTTCATCAATGAACGATTCCCTGCAAATCTTTTTTCTTACGAACACCGACGACAATAATGATTCACTGGTGACCTGTTCAAACTGCTGAGCAACGCCTTTACTGATGCAATGATAATATCCGTGTCGATTCCGGCACCCCAATAGGTTTGACCATCATCCCGCTCAATCTGAATATAGGCAATGGCACGCGCACTGGAACCGGTATTGATCGCATGTTCATGATAATGCTTCAGGGTAAACGGCCCGGTAATCTCTGTCTTAAGAGCCGTTGAAAAGGCATCCAGCGGACCATTCCCCGAGGCGGCGATGACCTGATCAACGCCGTCAACGGCAACAGTTGCCTCAATTTCTGCAAACGAGAGTTTCTCCTCTTTGTCGGAATGGCGTTTCATCACATGAAACGAATGCAGATCATACGGCTGATGGAGATCAAGATAGGTATCCTTAAAAACATCGTGCACCTCATCCGGCTGCAATTCCCGCCCTTCCCTGTCAGTCACCTCCTGGACAATTCTGCCAAAATCAGGATGCATATGCTTTGGCATCCTGACACCAAATTCCTGTTCCATGATATAGGCAATGCCGCCCTTTCCTGACTGGCTGTTAATCCTGATTATTGACTCATATGTCCGGCCGACATCACCTGGATCAATGGGCAGATAGGGGACCGCCCAGGTGCTGTTTTCATGATTCCTATATTCAGTCATCCCCTTGTTGATTGCATCCTGATGTGAACCGGAAAATGCAGTGTACACCAGTTCACCGGCATACGGATGTCTGATGTGAACCGGTATTCGATTGACCCGTTCATACACATCGATAACATGGTTGATATCACTGAAATCAAGCTTCGGATCAACACCTTGGGTGAACATATTGAGAGCCAGGGTAACAATATCGACATTACCGGTCCGTTCCCCATTACCAAACAAGGTCCCCTCAACGCGGTCAGCACCTGCCATCAACGCGAGTTCAGTTGCAGCTACCGCACATCCACGATCATTATGGGTATGAACACTGATAATTGCCGCCTCCCTGTTTTTCATCGCCCGACAGAACCACTCGATCTGATCGGCATAGATATTTGGCGTTGCCAGTTCAACGGTAGCCGGCAGGTTGATAATCACCGGATTATCGCTGTCCGGTTCCCATACATCCATTACCGCTTCACAGACTTCAAGAGCAAAATCAAGCTCGGTACCGGTAAAACTCTCCGGGGAGTACTGATACCGAAAAGTGGTTTCCGGGTATTTCGCCGCTTCTTCCTTCACCCGCTGTGCCCCGCTGACGGCAAGATCGAGAATTTCCCGGCGCCCCATATGAAAGACAACATCCCGCTGTAATGTTGACGTTGAATTGTAGAGATGCAGGATAACATCCCGCGCCCCTTTTACCGATTCAAAGGTCTTGCTGATCAGATGTTCACGGGCCTGAGTCAATACCTGGATAAAAACACCCTCAGGAATCAACTCATCTTCAATCAGCTTTCTGGTAAAATCAAACTCGACTTTGGAAGCGGAAGGGAAACCAACTTCAATTTCCTTAAATCCCACCTCAAGCAGCAGCCGGTACATTTCCATTTTCCTGGTAAGACTCATCGGTGTAATAAGCGCCTGGTTGCCGTCTCTCAAATCAACGCTGCACCAGTCCGGTGCTTTTTCAATTCTTCGTTCAGGCCAGGTTCTCTGCGGCAATGCTATCACCGGATAAGGGCGATACTTACCCATTAAATCAGCATTCATGATCAGTCTCCTGATGTTTTTTTATCACATGTATTAAAAAAAAAGGCCGCAGTACAAGTACCGCGGCCTTACTATCTCCTGGGTCAGCTAATACTTACAGCATCCCGACCCGTGCCGCGGTATTCCGGGGCAGCCCTGGTAGAATGAGTAGAGACAGGGGGTGTCGGGAGGCCATCTTTTTCACCTGATTACATTATCCAAACTGGCGATTACACTAATCCCGTACGATATCCATTGTCAAGGCAATTTTTTAGACAGCCCGGATCAGCACAATTACCCTTCATCCGATTTTGATCAGCTGAACCGGCAGGACGTTACTCAATCCATACGATAACCCGACAGGCTCCTCCTGATGGTAATTGACATATTAACCCGACAATTTTATAATCTTTTGTTCGATCACGGACACAGGTCATTACCCATACCGATCTGTCCGGTTAAACAGAGAAAAAAAAGGAAGCAGCATGAAACAAATTACCGGTGCCGAAGCATTAATACAATGCCTGAGAGAGGAGGGAGTAGATACCATATTCGGGTATCCCGGCGGAGCAGTCATCGACCTTTACGATGCGTTGATGGAAATAGAGGATATCAGACATGTACTGGTCAGACATGAACAGGCAGCGGTTCATGCCGCAGACGGGTATGCCCGGGCAACCGGAAAAGTCGGCGTCGCCCTGCTCACATCCGGTCCCGGCGCAACCAACGGCGTCACCGGTATCGCGACCGCATACCTCGACTCGATTCCGGTTGTAATCCTGACCGGTCAGGTACCAACCCCGCTGATCGGTAACGATGCCTTCCAGGAAGTAGATATCGTCGGCATTACCAGGCCCTGCACCAAACATAACTTCCTTGTCAATAAAAAAGAAGACCTGTTCCGGGTAATCAGAGAGGCCTTTTACATTGCCAATACCGGCAGACCAGGACCGGTTCTGGTCGATCTGCCAAAAGATTTGATGAAGAGTCTGGTCACTATTGAAGAGAAGAAACCGATACAGATGGTCAACTATCAGCCGACCTGCACACCTGATTCAACGCATATTCATGACGCCTGCCAGCTGATTAGCGAAGCAAAAAGACCGGTGCTCTATGTTGGTGGCGGTGTCACCCTTGCCAACGCCCATCAGGAACTGACAAACATAGCAACCAAACTCGATATTCCGGTGACCATGACCCTGATGGGTCTGGGCTGCTTTCCCGGAAATCACCGGTTGTCAATGGGAATGCTCGGCATGCACGGGACATATACGGCAAACATGGCCGTCTCCCGATGTGATCTGCTGATATCAGTCGGGGCCCGTTTTGATGACCGCGTTACCGGTACCGTCGAGACCTTTGCTCCAAAGGCCAGAATAATTCATATCGACATTGACCCGACATCAATCAGCAAAAACGTCAAGGTTGATGTACCAATTGTTTCTGACTGCAAACGGGCACTTGATGCAATTAATGAATGGTTCGATACCCATAGGAAACACACCATTGAAAAAGAGAAGGAGCGTCACCAGGAATGGTTTGAACAGATTCGTGAGTGGATGCAGGCACACCCGCTGACCTACCTTGATGAGGGCGATATCATAAAACCTCAGTATGTCGTCGAAATGATAGACAAGATAACGGACGGCACGGCAATTATTACTACTGAGGTCGGCCAGCACCAGATGTGGGCCGCCCAGTTTTATCGCTTCAACCAGCCCCGTCATTTTCTCACATCCGGCGGACTTGGTACCATGGGCTATGGTTTTCCGGCCGCAATCGGGGCAAAAATGGCATTACCCGACAAAATGGTTTTCGACATTGCCGGTGATGCCTCAATCCAGATGAATATTCAGGAACTGGCAACCGTTCAGCAATACAAATGTCCCGTGAAAATTGCAATTTTTAACAATCAGTTTCTCGGCATGGTCAGACAATGGCAGGAGCTATTCTATGAAAAGCGCTATTCTTCCACGATCATGGATGTCGCGCCTGATTTTGTCCAGCTCGCCCAGGCATATGGCGCCGTTGGCTTGAGGGCGACAAAGAAAAGCGAAGTCGAAGATGTGATCAAAGAAGCAATCGCTCTTGATAATACCGTTGTCATGGACTTCAGAATATCGAAAGAAGAAGGAGTCTTCCCGATGGTTCCGGCAGGAAAGGCGACAACTGAAATGCTTTTGGTCTGATATCTGAAACAAACAAGAATCTCTCTAGGGAACCAACAATGAAAGAACCTGTAATCCCCGTCGCCAACGAAGGGTACCCGTTTATCGGTTATGTGGTATTTCTGACCCTCATCTCGGCACTGCTCGGTTTTACCATCATCACCCTGCTCCTGATCGCTGTCTCCACCTTTGTTCTGATGTTTTTCAGAGATCCGGAACGATTCATCCCCGCAGAAGACGATGCCGTGATCTGTCCGGCTGATGGCAAGATTATCGTTGCGGAGCGGGTGCGGGACGAACGGTTTTCAGAAGAAGAACTGCTGAAAATTTCAATTTTCATGAATGTCTTTAATGTCCATGTCAACCGGAATCCGGTCACGGGCATCATCAGATCGGTAACTCACGTACCAGGAAAATTTCTCGCTGCCGATAACGAAAAGGCACATCTGAAAAACGAATATTGTGCCATACAGATAAACACTGAAAAAGGACAGGAAATTACCGTTGTCCAGATCGCAGGTCTGATCGCACGCAGAATTATCTGCTGGCTCGAACCAGGCGACGCTGTCATGGCCGGACATCGGTTCGGGTTGATACGATTCGGCTCACGAGTTGACCTTTTTCTGCCGGTTGATACCCGTCTGGCTGTCAGTGTTGGCCAAAAAGTCACCGCCGGAGAAACCGTTCTTGGCCGGCTGATAACGGATAAACAGACATAACTTTGCCATTTTTACAAACTTCTTTTATAATCCCTGACAAACGTGAACAGACAGATCTGCTCACCTCGCGTTTGCAAAGAGACGATAGCCGCCGTTTTCAAAACAAAACGACATATCGCTGATAACCAGAAATAACAACCGGAAAACAACAATGAATGACCTTCAGCATGAAATAAGTTCAAAATTTCATCCCCTGCCATGCATGTTTACCATAGCCAGTCTGTTCTGTGGATTTTATTCGATTCTGTCCGCTTTCAAAGGAAACTACCAGACCGCTGCCTATACCGTCCTGATTGCTGCCATCTTTGACAGCCTTGATGGGCGAGTCGCCCGGATGATCGGGCAGACAAGCAGCTTCGGTGCTGAACTCGACTCTTTATGCGACATGGTTTCCTTTGGCGTTGCTCCCGGTTTACTCGCCTATCTCTGGGCGCTACAGCCATATGGCCGATACGGATGGCTTGCCGGTTTTCTCTATATCGCCACAACATCATTGAGACTGGCTCGTTTCAACACCCAGGCAAACGAAGAAAATGCGCCGACAGACTTTGTCGGCTTACCCTGTCCTGCAGCAGCGGCAATGATTTCGGCGTCGGTTCTTTTTTGCGGTTTTCTCGGTATCGAAGGCGAGGTCAGCCATATATCATTACTGATTCTTGTCTACCTTCTGTCATACCTGATGGTCTCAAACCATCGCTACCTCAGCTTTAAAAAATCGTCACGGCGTACAAAAGCCTTTCAGCTGCTGGTCGCATTTCTTCTCCTTTTTGTAACCGTTGCGGCGGAACCCGAAGTGATGCTTTTCGTCCTCTTCCTTTTCTACATCGTATCAGGACCAGTCATGGCCGTATATAAAAAGGTCACAAACCGTTTACCGGCCGATGTAAAAAAGAAGAATCGACAAAGAGAAACGCACTGAGATAAAGAGAACTTCCCTGCTGACAGCCAGGCGAAGAAAGCTTATCACGCATCTAAAATATGCGCGGCTGAAACGTTAACGTCAAGGCGGTTGTGAGAAAAGACAATCCTGCCAAGAGAAAAACCTTTGTAAGGTCATTTGCTTCCTCAGCCCATAATCGATTATTTCACCGCAGCCCTTACCTTTTGAAAAAGTGATGAGACCCCACTGATGTTCCCTGTTTAAAAGATCAATGCCCGGTTCCACAAGACCACAGAAAAGATACTGCGCTTCAGATGGCTCAATATCCTTCTCTTTGTCCTGCTGGTTATGCTATCCATTGCCGGGATTAAGCAGATAAAAACCGATATGGATCAGGATAACTGATTTCTGGAAAACGATCCCATGCGTGCGGCGAAGGCTCGCTTTGAAGCACTCTTTGACAACGATGTTTTTTGTGCAGATCCGGCGGAAGTCGATAACGTATTTACCACTGAAATTATTACAAAAAATCAAGAACTCTGTGCGGAACTTATCCAAAAAGCGGTGTTTGCCAATGATGTCATTTCGCTGACTGATCTTGAGTTTACCCGAGGAACTGAAGCAGAAATGGAAATCATTGATCCGGTACCGAAACCTGTTCCCGCATCACCAGAGAAATCGGCAAAGATTAAGACAATGGTCCTATCCAGACCCTCTCTGAGAAAAAAGGTCGTTTCGTATTTTACTGAACGTCTGTACTGGTCAGGTTGAAGGCATGGACGCTCTTCTTCATTTCAAGATGTTTTCAGAGTACATGCGTATGCATGTTGAAAAAATGATTGCCATGAAAAAATCTGTTTATCAGGCATCGTTAGATTTATTTTAGATTCTTGATAAAAAAAGAAGGTTGATTTATTATCCAGATTGTCAAAAGTTACTGATTGGATGGTAACGGTATACAAGAAGCATACTTTAGTCGATCCTGCAAGAAAGGTTTGCCAAACAATATAGTAAAGAAACATTTTGTCTTGGTAGAAAGCATATTGTTGTAGTGAGGCAGATCTGATCTGAGCCATTTCAACAATATCAGATGGTACGTTATCCAGTATTCATGAGAATCATAAGCGGCACCGCACGAGGGAGGAAACTCTTCAGACCACGTTATGCCAATAGTATCAGGCCAACGACGGACCGGGCACGCGAGGCACTCTTTTCGATCATCGGACCGGAAATCAAGAAAAAAACGTTTCTGGATCTGTTTGCCGGTACCGGTGCCGTCGGCTGTGAAGCACTGAGCAGAAATGGCCGTTCCAGCTGTTTTATTGACAGCAGCACACATGCCATTGATCTGATAAAAAAAAATGTCACTTTGATTCCCAACGGTACGGAAAAAGCAACAATAATCAGGCATGATCTTCGAAAAGGAATACCGGAGGGTCGCCTTGTTGAACAGGCGGATGTTCCATTCGACATTATCTTCGCAGATCCCCCCTATGAAAAGGGTTTGTCAGCAGCGATACTGACCTCCCTGAATCGCTGCTCTCTTCTTGCCAAACAGCTCTTAGTCATTATAGAAGAAAAAAAGGACGTCATACTCCCCGAGGTGTTGCCTCGTCTGCAACAAGTCGATACCAGGACATATGGGGATAGTGTTTTTCATTTTTATCGTTCCCGACCAGGATCATCCTGAGATGAATACCTTACCACCCAACTTCAAAAAAGCATGATAACGAAAAAATCGCACGAAAAGAACTCTCTGGCAATCTATCCTGGAACCTTTGATCCAATCACCAATGGTCATTGTGATCTTATCAATCGAGGTTTGAATCTGTTCGACAAGATTATTGTCGCCATTGCGGTCAACCCGGAAAAGACACCGCTCTTTCCCCTTGAGGAACGAATTGCGATGATAGAACAATGCTTTAAAAACAGAAACGGCAGGGTTGAGGTTGACGCGGTACCCGGACTGCTGGTCGAATATGCGGCCAAAAGGCGGGCCCGCGCCATCATCAGGGGATTACGGGCGGTATCCGATTTTGATTACGAATTCCAGCTGGCATTGATGAACCGCAAGCTTGAGCGTTCAGTCGAGTCGGTATTCCTGATGCCGGGATTCAGATGGATTTATATTTCTTCATCAATCGTCAAGGATGCAGCTCGTCATGGAGGAAACATTGAAAACATGGTCCCCGCACATGTACACCGGGCGCTGCAGGAAAAATATCAAAACCGCTAGAAAAACACAAACATCCCGATGATACCTTCGACACAAAAGGAATACCCATCACTTGGACGCAGGCTCTTTCTCTACATCGGCGGACTCTTCTGTCTTTACCCGATACTCCGATTCATCACCCACAAAACGCCGCGTGTGCCGGTTGTCATTGAAGTGCATGAGCCCTTGAATTCAGCTGGGTTTCTGTTAAAAGATCGATTCATTATCTTTTCCAGAATGGGGAAAACATGGGCTGTCTCCCGCACATGCACCCATCTCGGCTGTACTTTAAACTATAAGGAAAAAGAGGACTGGCTGGAATGCCCCTGCCATCAGTCCAGATTCTCAACTTCCGGGAGTGTGCTCCAGGGCCCGGCGAAAAAACCGCTGATCCGCTACCCGGCCGAGAAGAATCCCGAGCACCCCTTCATCACCGTAATCACTTGATATTTCATGACAATAGCGAGATATACCGGCCTTTTTCTCCACAGCATCAAATGGGGGGATCTCTGCCTGATCAGCCTCTTTCTTTCATTATTGTCCGGACTGATAATCGGCTATCAATATGATCCGAAAGCACCTTACTATTCAACAGCGGCCATCGACCTGCTGATCCCGTACGGCCCCTTTTTTCGTTCTCTCCATTTTTATTCCAGTCAATGCTTTTTCCTGACAGCGGTTATTCATTTCATCGCAATATTCAACAAGCTGAACGAATATCACCATTGGCAAAGGATCTATCTGGTACTAACGCTTCCGGTTATCCTGATGCTGCTTTTTACCGGTTACTTGCTTCGGGGAGACAGTACCGGAACTTCAGCCGGAGCCATCGCAGAACACATCATGCTGTCAATTCCTCTGATTGGGAGCTTTCTCAACGACCTCCTCTTTTCGATAGAGGCCCACGGTCTTGATCGAGTTTATATGCACCATATCATATCATTTGACCTTCTTTTACTCTTTCTGGCCTGGAATCATCTTCGTCGTTACAGAATTCAACCGGGAAAATATATCCTTTTTATCGCTCTGACCTTTTTTTTCTGTTTCCTGATAACGGCTCCACTGGATCCTGAACACCTCTCCGTCTTTTATATTACCGGACCATGGTTTTTTCTTGGTCTTCAGGAACTCCTCAGATACGTTCATCCTTTTATCGCCGGTATCCTGGCTCCACTCTGTTTTCTTGCCGCGGTCACCCTGATTACCAGACAAGCTCCTCATTTCATTGCATACAGAAGGTTTATCCTCATCTGGCTGTTCCTTTATCTTTTTCTGTCCCTGCGCGCACTCTACAGCCATTCGCCGCTGTAACCTGGGAAACAAAAAAGGCGAAGCCGGTTATACAACCGTTTCCGCCTTTTTCAACGATGATTCAACTTGTATCCTTACTCCTTTTTTCCCTCCAGCTGGCTTTTCAACTCCTTGATTTCTGTCTGCAAAGACTCTCTGAGAGCATCAATTTCCTGCTTTACAAATACGGTAACACCTTCTGACTCAGAATCAGACGCCAACATTTCCTGAACAAAGCCGTCGTTCTCATCAATAATATCCTGATCTAAATCATCCGGCTTCAACAGCAGCTCATCATCAACTTCCCTATCCGGTTCAGGAATTGTTACTGACTGATGTATCTCGTCATTCCCTTCAGATGATTGATCAACGGCAGTGAAATCATGTTGCTCGTCGGTTTCTGGAGCAATACGATCTTCTTCTCTATCGACCGAAGTTTCCGGCTCAACAATACCTTCCGTCACTCTGAGCGGATCCGTAAAGGTACGCTGATCATCGTTACGGACAGCCTGTCGTTCAAGCATTTTCTGCTGCCATAGCAATACCTTACCCGTCTCAACAAGGAGCATTTCCTGGGCTTCATCAGTGGCTTTTCCGCCATTTTGTACAAGTTCCAGTTTATCAAAAACCGACAATAACAGCCCATGCGCTTCAGCACTGGCCTCATAACGATAGTGGCCGATATGCTGGACAATAGTCAACATAAGCTGTAAAAATGTCTTTTCCACCGGCCGGGAAACCATGCGCTTTCTCAAGCCGTTAATCTCCTTCAAAATAGCATCGACGATCAGATCATTGATTTCAATACCAAGAGAGACGATACCTGTCCGTAAATCTGAAAGCGTGTCGTCACTCGTAAAGGTAAACAACTCTTCTTCACCAGCGAGGCCGTCGCCGCGCGTTCCATCAGCAGGATCATCATCTTTATCCTCTGCTGAATCAATTACAGCATCAGATCCATCATCGATCGTATCCTCATCCGTCAGGATTTCCATCCGGAATTCGCCGGGTTCATTATCTCTCTCATTTTCTTCAACGAGAACATCTTCTCCTTCGACCCCACTGATAAAACCGGACAGACCATCATCAACCGGACCATTCTCTTCTTCGATAACGGCAACCGGTATATCTTCATCTGCATCCTCACTTTCCTCTACCGGTTCAAAAATGATCTCATCTCCACCCTCTTCCCCCACATCCATCGTCGATGATTGCTCATCGGGGGCCAGCCGAAACAGTTCTTTTTCAGACTCATCTGCAGTAAAGAACAACTCCACCTCATCCTTTATCTCCGCATCGTCAGCAGTTTCAATGAGACGTTCGTCTTCAGCACGATCTCTTTCTTCATAATTCTCATCACTATTGGACAAGGCCGGGGTGGACTCTTCACCAACAAAAGGCAGCGGCTCTTCAGCGGAATCGTCATCTGCCTCGGTCTCTACCACTGCCCCGGACAGCGCCGCTACCATGTTATCAGTATCCGCAGTATCTTCGGCAAAAAACAAATCGACATCACTCTTTATTTCAGCCTCGTCGGCGGTATCGACCAAACGGTCTTCTTCCTGATCAGGTACACTCCCGGTCCATACGTCAGATTCATCACCCAAAAAAACGGCGAGCTGATCACTCATTTCCGGATCATCTTCGACACGATCTCCTGCCTCTGTATCCTCGTCACTGTCAGACAATGCCGGGGCCAGCTCTTCACCGACGAGAGGGAACGGCTCTTCAGCGGAATCGTCATCTGCCCCGGTCTCTACCGCTACCCGGCCATCTGTCTCCATCACCAATTGATCGTCGACCACGCCACGCTTTTCAGCCAGATCAGGATTAAAACCATGTTCATTTTCCTCGTCGGATTCGACAAGTGCAGGAGCAAGGCCACCATCCTCTTCTGTCGGCAAGGCATCCTCTGCTGAATCATCATCCGCCTCGGTCTCCACATCAACACCCTTAAGCGCTTCTTCAGCACTGATATTGAAACCTTCTGCAGGTACCTCCCCTTCAGCATCAAAAAAGGTGTCTATCCGGGCCTGTGCCTCTTGAGGCAATATGTCAGGTGCTCTTGAAGCAGTATCTTCATCATCAATATCCGTCAGCGTTTGCGGTTCATGCCCTTCCGTTGTTCCGGTACCAACCGGACCCTCTTCAGCAAAGAAACGATCCAGACACCCTGTAACATCTCCCTCATCCGCTATCTGCAGATCTGCCGCTTCCTCTTCTGCCTGGAAGCCGTGAACAGCATCGGGAATATCAGCAAAAGCAGGAGTAATGGCCTCATCTTCCTCGGTATATTTTTCAACCTCACCCTTATAGTCATTGGCAAGCGCCTGCGGGGTAATCGTCGGGGCTATCGTTTTCTTAAACTGTTCAAACTTCTCAACCTCCGGTAAGAGTACTTCCTTTTCTTCCTGCAAACTCAAATCGGATGATACAATAGTGTTAAGACCTTCATAAAAAGAATATAAAAGCCTGAACGCATCGGCATGGGCATTACTCTGTTTCAGCTTTATATATCCTCCAAGAGCGTTAAGGCCCTGTAAAAAAAGCATCTTCGGTCTGCTTGATGCAAAACGTTCCTCAAGCAGTCTGATTTCTTTACTCAAATTACGAAGTTCTTTCTCAGTAATTTCCCAATCCATTCCGAGAATGCATGCCTTCAGATTAAAAAGGATCGGGTGAGCCTTACCATGCTCGGTATCCGATGCAGATCCACTCCTGTGAGACAAATGGTTTTGCTGCTCCTTACCATCATTCTGTTGAACAGCGGTATGAGCAATCTGCTGCTTGAGCTGCTCAAACTTTCTGACATCTTCGAGAAGAATTTTTTTACCTTGGTCCTCAGTCAGAGTATCATCGACAACTATTTTCTCGAGATTATAATAAAAATTAAGAAGTAGTTTTATCGCGTTTGGGTGGGAATCGGATTTCTGCTGATAGATGTACTTACTGATCTTTTCCAAGGCCTGAACATAGACCAGTTTGATATCATCACCAGCCCAGATATCCTTGAGCACTATCAACTCGTCGTTGAACTGAGACAATACCTCGTCGTTGATTTCCCAATCGATCGACAGCACAATCGTTTTCAGCCGGGAAATGGGACTTTCATCATCTCCAGAGTGTTCAAACAGATCAACAAAGGTCGTATCGAAAGACTCTTCGGTGTCTTCCATACCGATGGTCAGGTCATCATCGTATTGGCTGTCTGTATATTGTTCCACCGGAGCTTCTCTCTCTAGAGTAATTTTTTCTGTATCGAAATAACGGTTGAAGATATGATTTTCTTTAATGTTGACGCAACATTATAACCGGTAATAGCACTTGCTTCAAAGAAGGGGACCTTGAGTCTACTGTTCAGATCCCGCTGCAGAACGTCTGTGGGCAGTATCGGAATACCATGTTCCTTAAGGTCTACCTTGTTGTACTGCATAACCAACGGTATCTTGAATATACTTTCCTTGTAAGACTGCAGATTCTCATGCAGCTGGTTCAATGATCTGATATTCTTTTCCCTCTGTTTTGCCATCGCATCAGCGACAAAGACAATACCATCAACACCTCGTAATACCAGTTTCCTGGTCGCATTATATTTTACCTGACCGGGAACGGTATAGAGCTGTATCTTGATATCGTAACCTTTGATCTTACCCATATCAAATGGCAAAAAATCAAAAAACAGGGTCCTGTCTCCATGAGTTTTCAGGCTGACCATTTCAGAAACAATCTGTTTCCGGTACGTTCTGTTTATATATTCAAGATTGGTTGTCTTTCCGCACCGCCCGGGACCATAGTAAACGATCTTGACCTGAACAACCTTTTCCTTCAAGTTGATGAAACTCAACTCAACACCCCCATGAAGTTTATTCTTTGATCTGGAATGATTGAATTCGTACCAAACATTTTTTACTTCTTACTCCACAACTGCCTGATTTTCTCTATGGCATCAACAACGTTCAAGCGAAGAAAGCCAAGAGAAATCTCCTTGCCAAACATGGATATAAGAAGGAGTTCATCATCAATCTTGCTGAAGTGAATATTGGAATCCTGACCCTTGTGAAACAATAAAGAAAACTCCTGTTCGCCGACCAGTTTGGCCATCGCATCCACCGTTGCAAAATTACCGGCAGCCAGCGCAGCAAACGAGTAAACGTCATATTTACTTTCACCGTTATCTTTTGCCGTTATGATATTTCCAGCCATATCGATAATTATGACACAGTCAACACCCAGTTTTATCAGCTTATCAGAAAGAATCGTATCAATCTGCTCAAGCTGTTCCTGACTGACAATTCCATAATTCATTCCGTTTTCCTCGTGTATAAATTTACCTTTTTTCAGTCCGTTATACTCTCTGGCCAGTGTACAGCAAACTGATTTTGTCGAAACCCCACCTGCTGCTGACAGATCACACACTCACCGACAGATACTCAAGAGCTTCCATTACCCTATCCACGACCATCCACCGCCCGCAACCCTGACGAAAACCGCTGATACGATCAGACGAACTGACTCAACGCTCCTTTCCAATAAACAGGATTACCGGTCTTGAACATTACTATACGATAGTTTTCAGGCGAGTTGAAGCGCTTTTTTCATTTTTGTATTAAAAATCAGCTGCATAAAGCAAACAGGGACCAGTAGACAAGCGAACGGAAGCAAAAATACGCTGTATTTACATCATTTTAAGCAGATACAAGGCTCTACCGGTGTTTTACGGTCTTACAGGCAAAGTGGTAAAACGACCTCACCACTGCCAGGTGCAGATCCGGCTACCCAGCAGCTCCACAACGAAAAACGGTCCTGTTATCGTCATGTCCTTTTCTGATAATGCCATTGCACCCCCTCGGTTTATCTGCTATGAAGACCTCCGGAGGTAAAAAATGAAAAAACAGAAACAACCGCTCCCGTTCTTACAAAGCGGTTCAAACATTATAGATACCCATTGTCACCTTGATATGGATGCGTATCGGGATGATCTTCCGGATGTCCTCGACCGGGCAGAAACGGCCGGTATCAAAGGTATCCTGACCATAGGAATCGATCTTCCCAGTTCACGAGCGGCCGTTGAACTGGCATCCCGCCATGATCTGCTTCGGGCTGCCATCGGCACCCATCCCCATGATGCCCGGAATATGACCGACGCTGATCTTGACGCCCTGATACAACTTGCCGACAACGAGCAGGTAGTCGGTTACGGGGAGATCGGGCTTGACTATGCCAAAGAATACTCCAACCCGACAAGGCAAAGGAAGGTGTTCGGGAGACAACTGGCCGTTGCCCGCCAACTGGATCTTCCGATCATTATCCACGATCGGGAGGCCCATACTGACTGCCTTGAAATCATCAAGGCCGAAGGACCCTTTGACAAAAGCGGGGTCATGCATTGCTTTTCCGGAAACCTTGCATTTGCCAAAAAGGTACTCGACACAAATCTCTTTATTTCCATCCCCGGTATTGTTACCTTTAAAAATGCTCCTGAACTCCACGAAGTCGCAAAAAAAATGCCACTGGAATATATGCTTCTTGAAACCGATGGCCCCTTTCTTTCCCCTGTACCCTTTCGTGGCAGGAGAAACGAGCCGGCATATACGCTTTACACCGCTGCTGCAATTGCGGAATTACGAGGAATTACCATAGACGAAGTTGCCCGACAAACAACGATTAATGCACAAAAACTCTTTAACACCAGCTTTTCCTGAACCATCAGGAATTTCTTAACCCACCAACATGATTAACAAAAACCTCATCGCTATTAAAAAGAAAATTGAAATCACTGCGACCAGGTGCGGACGCTCTCCTGACGACATCCAGCTGGTGGCAGTCTCCAAAAGATTTCCGGCAACCACAATTGAGAAGGCGCACCTTGCCGGCCAGACACTTTTTGGAGAAAACTACATTCAGGAGGCAAAAGAAAAAAAGGAACTGCTTGGCCCGACTGTCCGTTTCCATTTTATTGGACACTTGCAAAGCAATAAAGCGAGGATAGCAGCAGAAATTTTCGACATGGTTGAGACAATCGACCGGATCAAAATAGCACGCACCCTCAACAAACATCTCCTTTCACTGGATCGGCGTATGGATGTTCTTATCCAGGTCAATATTGGAAAAGACCCCAATAAATCAGGGGCTGCACCGGAAGAATGCGCGTTTTTGCTTGAACAGGTCAAGGAACTTGAAGCAATCAACCCGGTCGGCCTCATGACAATCACCCCCATTACCGACAATCCCGAAGCATCACGCCCCTATTTTAAGAAATTGGCAAAACTGGGAAAAAGGCTCCAGACATTGAATCTGCTCCCTGAAAATCGAATTGAGCTTTCAATGGGCATGTCAAATGATTATATCGTAGCTATTGAAGAGGGTGCGACGCTTGTTCGTGTCGGCACGGCATTATTTGGACAAAGACCAACCTGAATAGGCGGCAACACATCCCAAAGGAACAGAAGAATGAAGATAACAATGATCGGAACCGGTTATGTCGGACTTGTTACCGGCACCTGTTTCGCGGAATTCGGTCACCATGTCACCTGCGTTGACAAGATCACCGAGAAAATCAACAAATTGCAACAGGGCAGCATTCCCATTTACGAACCAGGTCTCGACACACTCGTCACCAAAAACATAAAAAACGGACATCTGACCTTTACCACTGATCAGACCGAAGCAATTGCCAGCGCAGAGGCTGTCTTCATTGCCGTCGGCACCCCAAGCAGCAGACGTGGTGATGGCTACGCCGATCTCACCTATATCTATGAAGCCAGCAGGGAAATCGCCCGCCACCTGAAAGGATACACCGTTATTGTCGACAAAAGTACGGTTCCCGTCGGAACCGCCCGACAGGTAGCCCGTATTATCAGTGAAGTCAACCCTGAAGCGGATTTTGATGTTGCCTCAAATCCAGAGTTTCTCAGAGAGGGAGCGGCCATCAACGACTTCATCAGACCTGACCGGGTCGTTATCGGAGTTGAATCGGCACGAGCTGAGAAGATCCTGCAAACCATATACAAGCCCCTTTTTCTCCAGGAAACGCCAATTGTCAAAACGGATATAGAAACTGCAGAACTGACAAAATATGCAGCCAACGCATTTCTCGCAACCAAGATCAGCTTCATTAACGAAATGGCCGTCCTCTGTGACGAAATAGGTGCAGACGTGGTGGCACTTGCCAAGGGAATTGGCATGGATGGCAGGATCGGATCGAAATTCCTTCACCCCGGTCCGGGATATGGCGGCTCCTGTTTCCCAAAAGACACGCTGGCCTTGATGAGAATAGCCCAGGAAAACGGCCAGAGCCTGAGAATCGTCGAAGCTGCCGTCGAGGCAAATGGTGCCCAGAAAGCAAAGATGGTAAAAAAAATAAGAGGCGCGCTTGGTGGCTCTGAAGCAGGAAAAACCATTGCCGTTCTTGGGTTGACATTCAAACCGGAAACCGACGACATGCGGGATTCACCCGCAGTAACCATTATTCCCGCACTGATAGAAAAAGGTGCAAAAATAAAAGCACACGATCCACAGGGAATCGAAGAGGCACAAAAACTACTGCCCCCGGGAATTACCTATACGGACAACACCTATGACACCTGCAGGAATGCTGATGCCGTGATTCTGATGACCGAATGGAATCAGTACCGCGCTCTCGACCTCGACCATCTCGGTTCAATTATGAGACAAAAAATATTTATCGACCTCAGAAATGTCTATCATCCCGATATCATCAAGGAAAAAGGCTTTTCCTACACAGGAGTGGGCAGATCATGACCCGGTATGCAAGATGGAGCAATAACGAACAAAAAGAGCCTCTACATCACTATGCAGAGGCTCTTGCGCTCACACCATGATAAAACGATTGTAAAATCGGGAAACACTACCCTTTCCGGGATGCCCTTTTCGCTGCTTTCAGTGGGTTAATTCGAACCTTGGCCACCACGATTTCCGGTTTCTGATGGGTCGCAAAGTTACAGATCCCCAACCGCCATTTTGCTTCCGGATTCAGATACGTCTTACAATATTTGCTCCCTGCTTCATCAACAATCCGTTCACACCCCTCACATTGAGCAATAACCGGTTTGAATTCACCGGCTCCGAATTTTACAACAGCTTCCTGCATAAGATCCTCCTCGTGACATATCGCATGATATGCCAAAGCCTTCTCACTATCATATTTGTTTCATCAATCCCTTACACAAAAATCAAAAAGGAAAAATGATAACAAACTGAAAAAAACAAATCAATCATATTCTTCTAACAGGCACGTTTTTCACCCGTGTCTGTTATTCAAAAAAATATAAAAATTACTTTTTTCTTTATTATTTTCGGGTGTTACCGAATAAGAACACGGTTTTTATGGTACTGTTTAAACCTCCCTTGTATTATCCAAATTCATGGAATATAATAAGATTTATGATATTTCAGGCCCTTGGCCTGATTCAGCATGGTCGGCCAGGATGAAACTATTTATGACTTTTGGAGAAAAACATGCCTGTCTATATCTGGAAAGGTAAAAACTCATACGGTGAAAAACGTAAAGGAGAAGTTGAAGCCCCCGATCAGACTGCAGCTCTCGCGCATGTAAAACGAATGCGCATAACCGATGCTGTCGTCAAGGAAAAACCCAAAGATCTTCTTGAAAATATCTCTTTTTTTCAACCCAAGGTAACCGGCAAAGACCTCGTCATTTTCACACGCCAGCTATCAACGATGATCGATGCCGGCCTTCCACTGGTTCAATGCCTTGAAATTCTTGGAAAACAACAGGAAAACTCAACATTCAAGAAGACCCTCACTGAAATTCAGCAGGATGTCGAATCAGGAACCACCTTTGCCGATTCGATGAGAAAACATTCCAAGGTTTTTGACAATCTGTATGCCAATATGATCGAAGCCGGTGAAACCGGAGGTATTCTCGATACCATCTTGTCAAGACTTGCCATTTTCATGGAAAAGGCGATGGCCCTGAAGAAAAAAGTCAAGGGTGCAATGACCTACCCGACAATCTGTCTCGCCATCTCCATACTGATCCTCATCGTCATTCTCGTCTTTGTTATCCCGGTTTTTGAGGAAATGTTCGGGCAGATGGATGCGGAGCTGCCGGTTCCAACCCAGCTTGTCGTTTCGATGAGTCACGCCTTTAAAGATAATTTTTTCTTCATTCTTCTGCCAATCATCGCTGTTATCTTCATATTCCGAAAAATATACACTACCGAAAAAGGACGGCTGCGGATAGACCAGATGCTCCTGCACTTTCCTGTTTTTGGTATGCTCTTGCGAAAAGTTGCCGTTGCCAAATTTACCCGAACGCTGAGCACCATGCTCCAAAGTGGTGTTCCGATACTTGAAGCTCTTCAGGTTGTCGCCAAGACTGCCGGCAACAAGGTGATTGAGCGGGCGGTCTTCAGGGTAGCCGATGCTATTGCAGAAGGGCGGCCAATCGCGGAACCGCTTGAAGAAAGCGGTGTGTTCCCCAATATGGTTGTACAAATGATCAATGTTGGTGAATCGGTCGGTGCCCTCGATAGTATGCTTGAAAAGATTGCCGATTTTTATGACGAAGAAGTCGATCAGGCAGTATCCAACCTGACCGCAATGATCGAACCATTTATGATGGTTTTTCTTGGCGGTATGATCGGAGCCCTGGTTGTATCAATGTATCTACCGATTTTCGAAATGGCTGGAAACTTGTAAATCTGAAAAAAGTACTGTACCAATAGAAAAAAGCACAAAATAATCATCTGATACCATTGACATTTTTTTCTGTACGTATAACATTTAGTAGTGAAGACAGAAAAATGTTACCGGTGATGGAGGGAAATATGACATTGACAAAAGCTGATTTAGTACAGCACGTCTACAAGAAACATGAGGGTCTGACCAAGACTCAGGCGACAGATTCCGTTGAGGCATTTCTGCGCTTGTCCAAAGAGTCGTTGATCGGAGGGTCTGATCTGTTGCTGAGCGGATTCGGCAAATTCAATGTTAAAGACAAAAATTCACGGAGAGGCCGAAATCCGCAAACGGGTGAAGAACTCACCCTGGACGCCAGAAGGGTCGTTACATTCAAGCCATCCGGTATCCTCAGAGAAAAAATAAACAAAAAATAAACACGCTCGGCCCAACCGGTACCAGTATTGGCCCATTATTACGCTGCCGTACGTTTTTTCGAGACATAAAAAATGTACGGCAGCGTTTTTTTTTGGGTGAAAAGCCATCTATACCGAAACCGTTCACAAACAGGATTGAACCTCTTTACCGGTAAACAATATCACCGGTTATCATCACGTCCTCTCCAATGCGTCGGATCATGGTCCCGGTAAGTGAAACAGCACCTTTCCTATCCTTGGCAGTCAAACCGATAACGGTGCTGACCCCATTGTTTCCGGCAAAGACCGGCGCATAAAAAAGGCAGGCTCGGTCAACCAGTTTACTTTTAAGAAACGAACCATGAATATGTCCACCACCTTCAACCAGTATTGAAAGGCAGCCACGTTCAGCTGTCCTTTTCAATACTTCTGCAAGATCAAGCCCCTGCTCTCCGGGGCCGACAAAAAAGATATGAACGCCACGGTCACGAAGCCTTGCAACCTTTACCGGATCGGCAGAATCGAGACAGAAAATCCAGGTTGGCGCAGCCGATTTCTGTTTCAAAACGGTAGCCCGCTCATCTATCCTGAGATGGGAATCCAAAATAATTCGTACCGGATCCCTTCCCTTCTTTCCTGGAATTCTGGTGGTCAATGCCGGATTATCAACCATAACCGTCTCAATACCTACCAGAATCGCATCATATTGATCACGCATGCGATGCACTTTCCGCTTCACTTCATTACCCGTTACGGCACCGCCCATCCCCTGCTGAAAGTTCAGTTTTCCATCAAGACTGAGACCAGCCTTCATCACAACAAAGGGCAAACCGGTCGTAATCATCTTGATAAAGGGTCGATTCAGTTCAAAGCACTTTTTTTCAAGAACAGGGCCGGCAACCTCAACACCATGATCCTGTAAATAGCGTACTCCGCCACCGTTGACCAGCGGATTCGGATCCAGCATACCGATAACCACCTGAGTGATACCGGCGTCGACAATCGCACGGCAACAGGGGGGTGTTTTACCGGTATGACTGCACGGCTCAAGCGTCACATACAATATCGCTCCCCGGGCATGTTCCCCTGCCTTTTGCAGAGCATGGATCTCGGCATGGGGCGTCCCGGCTTTTTTATGGTAGCCGGTAGCAACGGGTTTTCCATTCTTGACAATAACAGCACCAACGCACGGGTTTGGAGAGGTACGGCCACGCCCCTTTTTTGCCTCTTTCAAGGCACGGTTCATATAGTATTCATCCATACTGTTTTCTGTGAGCGCTCCCCGAGTCAAAAGGTATCTCCCTTATCCCGGGCTTCAAGAATACCCTTCAATTCATCCATGAATTCATTGACATCCTTAAATTGACGATATACCGAAGCAAACCGAACATAGGCAACTTCATCAAGTGTCGAGAGATTTTCCATCACCCATTCACCAATAACAGAGGAGGGCACCTCTTTTGCTCCCATATCCTGAAGGTTATGTTCGATTCTGTCAACGAACTGATCAATCGTATCCCGACTAACCGGTCGTTTTTCACACGCCTTTTCCAGACCGATAACCATTTTCTGCCGATCCCACGGCTCTCTTCTGCCATCTTTTTTGACCAGAACCGGCATCATCACCTCAAGCCGTTCATACGTTGTAAATCTTTGATCACAGGCAAGACATGACCGCCGTCTTCTGGTAATGGTTGCATCCTTGTTCAGTCTCGAATCAATGACTTTATTGTCGAGATCACCACAATAAGGGCATTTCATATCATCCTCTCTTCAGCATCTATTCGTTATCCTCTCTGTCATTCATAACCATACCTTATGGTCAGCCATTCATCCACACCTGATTATCACAAAAAAATGCCGGTTTTATCCCAGCAGGGACAAAACCGGCATTTTCCAAACCTCTGAACACTCACTGGCAATCAGCTGATCTTGGCTATTCTCTGCAGATGTCTGTCTCCTTCAAAACCCGTATCAAGCCAGACATCAACAACAGCATCAGCAACCCCGACACCGAGAACCCGAGCTCCAAGACAGAGGACATTGGCATCATTATGAGCCCTGCTCATACGGGCTGTATATTCATCATGGCACAGGGCGGCACGAATCTCTACAAATCTGTTGGCGGCAACAGACATTCCGATACCTGTACCGCAAATTAATATTCCTCTTTCCACCTCGCCATCAATCACCAGAGAACAGACACGACCGGCAAAATCAGGATAATCAACCGATACGGTTGAATTACAGCCGGCATCAACAACCAGATGTCCCTGACGCTCAAGCTTTCGTATCAAAACGGTCTTGAGCTCATAGCCGCCGTGATCGGAACCAACAGCTATTTTCATAAGATCCCGTCTCCTTAAACATCAGCCAGTGAAGCGCTTCATCGCGATAACCGCGTTGGTTCCACCAAATCCGAAAGAATTTGACAACGCAGCATCAATTTTCATCTCACGTCCGGTCAATGGCACATAATCGAGATCACAAGCCGGATCGGGCCGGGTAAGATTGATCGTCGGCGGAGCAAACTGATCTCTTATTGACAATGCGGTAAAAACGGCTTCAATACCTCCGGCTGCACCAAGCATATGACCGGTCATCGATTTTGTTGAGCTTACCGCAAGCCGTTCTGTCGCCTCCTTGAACACCGTCTTTATCGCCAGGGTTTCACACCGGTCATTGAGCGGCGTAGACGTTCCATGAGCATTGATATAGTCGATATCCTCAGGACTCAAACCAGCATCCTTGAGAGCCAGTTTCATACTGCGAATGGCCCCTTCACCGCTTTCAGGCGGGGCAGCTATATGATACGCATCACTGCTCAGGCCATAACCGACAAGCTCGGCAATGATTTCAGCTCCCCGTTTGCGTGCATGTTCATACGCTTCCAGCACAAGCATACCCGAGCCTTCAGACATGACAAAACCGTCACGTTCCAGATCAAACGGACGGGATGCTTCTTCCGGCTGGTCATTCCTGGTTGACAGCGCCTTCATCGCCGAAAAACCGTTTATTCCAAGCGGGCATAACACCGCCTCACTGCCTCCGGCAAGTACGGCATCCACCATGCCATATTTGATATGTCGATAGGCTTCACCAACGGCATGCGTACCGGCTGCACAGGCAGTCGTCAATGTCAGATTCGGTCCTTTACTTCCGATATCCATTGATATATGTCCAGAGGGCATATTGGGTATAACCCGGGGAATGAAAAAAGGCGTTAACCTCCGATACCCCTTATCCAGGACCTTTTCATACTGCTCAGTAATCGTTGGCAAACCACCCATACCACAACCGGTGATCACCCCGATCCGTCCACAATTTTCCTCCGTCACTTCCAGACCGCTCTCATGCATCGCCATTCTGGTGGCAACAACGGCATACTGGACGAAAAGATCCAGATGTTTTGCTGCCTTCTTTTCAAAATATTCTGCCGGGTCAAACCCCCTTACTTCAGCAGCAATCTGCACCACATAATCTGAAGCATCAAACCGTGTCAAACGACCAATACCACTGAAACCGGAACAGATATTCCGCCATGCCGTTTTCACGCCAATTCCGACAGGAGTAACCAGTCCGGTACCGGTAACTACTACCCTATGATTTGTCATATACGATTTTCTCCAGCATTATCCGGGGAAAATAGAAACAGAACATGTCACTTCAGTTTGTTAACGTAATCAACAGCATTCTGCACGGTAACAATTTTTTCAGCGTCATCATCGGGGATCTCGATATCAAATTCTTCTTCCATCGCCATGATCAGTTCAACCAGATCAAGGGAATCCGCGCCAAGATCATCCACGAAGGACGCATTCGGAACAACCTTATCCTTTTCAACGCTTAACTGCTCAACGATAATATCAACCATCTTTTGATCTATTGCCATTCTTCTTCTCCTTTCTTTTTCGTTGGTCTGCTCTACCGCATCAATCGGCTCTGTTCTATCCATGCAATTATAGAGAACATGAGCAAACCCTGTTGAATTTTATATTTTCAAATAATTTAACACAATTTGCAACCATTAATTTCACCTCGCCCCCACTGAGCAGAAACATCACGACTACATATACATACCGCCATTCACATGAATCGTCTGACCAGTAACATAACCGGCATCTTCACTGACCAGATAGCAGACAGCAGCAGCAACATCTTCCGGACTGCCAAAGGCCGCCATCGGAATCTCACTGATCATTTTCTGCTGAACATCGGCAGACAAAGCATCCGTCATATCGGTAACAATATAGCCAGGGGCGACGCAATTCACTGTTATTTTTCTTGAAGCAAACTCACGGGCAAGAGATTTCGCCAGACCGACAATGCCGGATTTGGCCGCCGCATAGTTTGCCTGGCCGCCGTTTCCGGCAAAACCGACAACAGAACTGACATTGACAATTCGCCCCCATTTCTTTTTCATCATCGTTTTAACAACGGCCCTGCTGCAATTGAAGACACCTTTTAAATTCGTATCAATCACGTCATCCCAATCGGACTCTTTCATTCTGACAGTCAGTCCATCACGGGTAATACCAGCATTATTGACCAGGATATCGACGGAACCGGTGTCAGCGATCACCTTTTTAAACCCATCCTGAACGGAATCAAAGTCGGCCACATCAAACTGAACGACTGCACCACGGCCTCCCGCTTGCTCAATCAGGGAAATCGTCTCTTCCGCGGCATCAGCCCGGTTCACATAATTAACATAGACAAAGGCCTTCTGCGCTGCAAGATGACAGGCAATGGTGCGCCCGATACCACGACTTCCCCCGGTAACAACCGCAATTTTTTCTGCAAGACTCATGCTCCCCGTTTCTCCTCAATTTTTTCAATCAATTTTGGCACAACCTCATTCAGATCACCGACAATTCCAAAATCAGCAACATTGAAAATCGGCGCATCGCGGTCCCTATTAATGGCAACGATGGTCTCAGAGGACTGCATTCCGGCCACATGCTGAACAGCGCCTGATATACCACAGGCAATATAGAGTTTCGGAGCAACTGTTTTCCCCGTCTGCCCGACCTGATGGGGGTATGGTATCCAGCCGGCATCTACAACTGCACGGGAAGCCGAAACACGTCCGCCAAGCACGTCGGCCAGTTTAACCAGCAGCTCAAAGCCCTTTTCACTCTCCAGCCCCCGTCCTCCGGACACCAGAATATCTGCTTCCTGAATATTCACCTTGGTCTCGGTCGCCATTACCGATTCCAGGACCTGCATTCTACTGACCAACTGGCGCGGTGTCGCCATCACCTCGATTATTTCACCATTTCGACTGCTGTCAAAAGGAAGGGCCTTCATCACCCTGGGCCTGACCGTAGCCATCTGCGGACGGGTATCGGGACAGACAATGGTAGCCATAATATTTCCACCAAAAGCCGGCCTGGTCTGAAGCAGCACCCCATCATCCTCTCTGATTTCGAGTTTCGTACAATCTGCGGTCAGTCCCGCCCCCAGTCTGGTCGCGACACCGGGAATAAAGGAACGGCCAATCGCCGTGGCTCCTGCCAGAACCACTTCCGGTTTATGTTCCCTGATCAGATCAGACACTATTTTTTCATAGATATCATCGCTGAACAGTTCAAGTGCAGGATTATCAACACGATACACCTGATCCGCGCCATAACCAATCAATTCCTGCGAACAGTCGCCGGTCATATGCCCCAGAAGTACTGCGGACAAGGCGACGTTTCTGCTATCAGCAAGACGGCGGCCCACACCCAGCAGCTCTTTTGCGACCTCACTCAGTCCACCCCTGGTGAACTCACAGAAAACCCAGATCCCGGACCAGGTATCAATATCGGCCTGAATTTTTCCACCATTACGGGTAATGGAAAGCGCTTCAACGCTGCAGGCTTCAACACATGAACCGCACAGGGTACAAGTATCACCAACGACGGCAATGGTATCAATGACCTCGATGGCTCCAAAAGGACACTGGCTTTCACAGACCCCGCAACCGATACATATCTTTTCATCAACGACCAACATAGCTCTTTTTCCACCCTATACGAGATACGGCTTCAGCCTATCAACCAATTGTTCAACCTGTTCATCGAGATCGCCGCTCAATACGGCTCCTGTACCTCGCGCTTCCGGAGGAAACACACTGACAACCTGGGTAGGAGAACCGGGAAGCCCAATAGACCCAGAATCAGCACCAATATCATCAGCGGTCAAGACGTTCACCGCCACCTTTTTTGCCTTCATTTTGCCTTTCAGGGACGGAACACGCGGTTTATTTATGTCCTTAACCACGGTAAAGAGCAGAGGGTAGCCAGACTGCAGAACGTCATAACCCTCATCCATCATCCGTTCCAAGACAATACGCTTTTCATCCGCTGACCGAATCTTCTGGATACAGGTCGCGTAGGGAATGTCAAGCCGAATTGCCAGTCCTGGACCAACCTGTGCCGTATCACCATCAATCGCCTGTTTGCCACAGATAATCAAGTCAAATGGTCCGATTTTCTCGATAGCACAAGCCAGGGTATATGACGTAGCCCAGGTATCGGAACCGGCAAAACGGCGATCCGATACGAGTACCGCTTTATCGGCACCACAGGCGATTGCCTGCCGTAAGACGTCTTCAGCCTGGGGCGGTCCCATACTGAGTACCGTTACCTCCCCACCGCACGATTCTTTCAGGGTTACAGCCGCCTCAAGTGCATGCTGATCATACGGATTCATGATCGATTCAACACCTTCACGTGCCAGTGTATTCGTTTCAGGATCAAGACGCACCTCCCGGGCATCCGGAACCTGTTTGATGCAGACAATTATCTTCATATAACTCCGCTTTTTCTCAAGGTTACAGATCTATCCACCGGATTATGGTACCTGTTTTACCTCAACGATTGTATTCTTTATTGAGTTCCTGCCCAATGACGTTACGCTGGACCTGATTGGTTCCTTCATAGATTTGCAGTATCTTGGCATCACGCATCATTTTCTCTGCGGGATATTCGCACATGTAACCATAACCGCCCATCACCTGTACCGCATCAGTGGTTACCCGCATGGCGACATCAGTTGCATGAACCTTGCACATTGAAGACACCTTTGACATGTCTCTGGGGTGAGCGTCTATATGACGGGCGGCAGCATAGGTAAGGCAACGGGCTGCCTCAAGCTGGGTAGCCATGTCGGCAAGCATATGCTGGATCGCCTGAAAGCCGATGATCGGCTTATCAAACTGCTCACGCTGTTTGGCATAGCTCGCTGCCATGTCCAGTGCACCCTGGGCAAGGCCAACACCAAGAGCCGCAATTCCGGGTCTGCTCGAATCAAGTGTTTTCATGACCGTGATAAAGCCGGTTCCCTTTCTGCCAATGATCCGATCCTTCGGAATACGACAATCTTTAAAAATAAGCTCAGTTGTCGAAGAGGCCCTGATTCCCATTTTAATCTCTTTCGGACCACAGGTGAATCCCGGGTCAGTGGCCTCAACAACAAACACGGAGGCACCGCGTGCCCCTTTGCTCTTGTCAGTCATCGCGACAACGGTATAGAAATCGGCCTCACCACCGTTGGTGATCCACTGCTTGGTCCCATTCAAGACCCATTCATCACCATCAGCAACGGCTGTCGTCCGAATACCTGACGCATCAGATCCGGCATTTGCTTCAGTCAGTCCAAAGGCCGCAAATTTGCTTCCTGAAGCGACATCGGGGAGATATTTCTGCTTCAGTTCCTCTGATCCTCCAATCAGGATTGGATAAATCCCGAGCGAACTTGCAGCAAAAGCGGTGCCGATACCAATACAACCTCGACCAAATTGTTCAAGAGCCAAAACGATATCAAGACAACTGCCACCGAAACCGCCATATGCCTCAGGAATCGGAATAGCAAACAGATCAGCCTGGGCCATCTCTTCAAGGATAGCACGGGGAAATTCATGTTTTTCATCCAGTTCCGCGCGCTGGGGAATGATTCTTTCATCGGTAATCTGCCGCGCGATATCAACAATCATCTGTTGTTCTTCAGAAATAAAATGATCCATACAGTTCCTCCTTACTTACCACCTGAGCAGGGTGGCTCCCCATGTCAATCCAGCACCAAATGAACAAAACAGCACGACATCGCCCTCTTTCATCCTCCCAGCCCGATTCGTTTCATCCAGGGCAATGGGGATCGAAGCGGCAGACGTATTCCCGTACCGGTGGACATTGCGAACCACTTTTTCCAGGGGAATCCCTATTCTTTCTACCAGTTTATTCAAGATTCTGGCATTCGCCTGATGAGGAATCAACAGGTCAACAGCATCAATGGGAATACCTGTCTTTTTCAATAGCCCATGAATTGAGTCTTCCATAGCCTTTACGGCATGTTTGAAGACCTCTCTTCCTTCCATAACAATATGGGATCCAGGGTTGTTCGTTACCGCCAGATCCGGATTGGTACTCGGCGCGTTATGCATATAAAGCAGCTCCCACAAACTGCCATCCGAAAAATGATTGACCCCGAGGATTGCCCGTTCCTCGTTTCCGGTATGACCGAGAACGACCGCTCCGGCACCATCACCAAAAAGAATACAGGTATTTCTGTCCTGCCAGTTCACCCGCGAGGAAAGGGTTTCTGCGCCAATGACAAGAACTTTCGATTTTTTATCGGCACGAATATGCTTATCTCCAATATCAAGGCCATACAAAAATCCGCAGCAGGCAGCATTGATATCGTAGGCAAACGCATTAACCGCTCCAATTCCGTTTTGGACAAAACAGGCGGATGAAGGCATCATCATGTGCGAACTGATCGTTCCAACAACAATGAGATCAAGTTCATCCGGCCGCACTCCAGCCATATCCAAGGCATCAATGGCAGCAGCGGCGGCAAGGTGACACGCGTGTTCTCCCGCTCCAGCGATTCTTCTGCTTTCAATACCGGTTCTGGTCCTGATCCAGGTATCACTGGTATCGACAATCTTTTCAAGATCAAAATTAGTCAGTTCCTTTTCGGGAACACATGCTCCGGTACCAAGAATAATTGTTCCCATCAGGCTGTTTCTGAATTGTTTCCAAGCCCTTCTCTCAACTCTTTTGAAATAAGGTCATTGATATTGAGGTTTTCCATCTGACAGGCTTCAATAATTGCATTTTTGATAGCATGTGCACTCGATTTTCCGTGACAGACAATTCCTGTCCCTTTGATGCCAAGCAGCGGAACACCACCATATTCTGCATAATCTACGCGCTTCTTGAATTTTTGAAACGCGGGGCGGGCAAGCAGATATCCCAGCTTTGCCAGACGGGATTTGCAGATTTCATCTTTCAGCATGCGCATAGCTGCTTCTGCAAGGCCCTCACTGATTTTCAAACAGATATTACCAACAAATCCATCACAGACAATAACATCCACATCCCCCTGGAAAACATCACGGCCCTCAACATTACCGATAAAATTGAGCGAGCTTTTCTCCAGCAGCGCATAGGTCTCCTTCACCAGGCTGTTCCCCTTGCCCGATTCTTCACCAATGGTCAACAAACCAACCCGTGGTCGATCAACATGATAAAGACGCGCAAAAGATGACGCCATCACCGCAAACTGAAAAAGATGAACCGGACGACATTCAACATTGGCCCCAACATCCATAATGACGACAGGCCCTTTCAGGGTAGGAAATATAGAGGCCAGTCCAGGACGGGCGACATGTTTCAATCTGCCGAGTGTGCGGACACCTGCAGCAAGGGTCGCCCCCGAATTACCGGCACTTACCGCAGCAACAGCAGCACCCTTCCTGACCAGGTCAAAGGCAACCATGATGGATGAATCCTTTTTTTTGCGGATTGCCTCTACCGGATTCTCATCCATCCCAACGACCGTCGGGGCATGAATAATGTGCAGACGGGATACCACCTTTTTATCGGCATCAACAGCAGATGCTTCAAGATATTTCTTCAGAAGCGGTTCATCTCCGATCAGATAGATATCTGATTCCGTCTGTTCAACAGCAAGAAGAGCTCCGGCAATTAACTCCTGCGGGCCATGGTCTCCCCCCATAGCATCCAGAGCAATACGCACCGTGTACTCCCGTTAGATATCTTCTTCAAGGACATACACAGCCCTTTTGTTATACTTGCCGCAACTGCCACACAATTTATGCGGTTCCTTTGGCTCCCCACAATCCTGACAAACCATGATTCCAGGAGCAGTCAACGCGTCATGGGAGCGTCTTTTACGGGTACGTGAATGTGAATGTCTTCTTTTGGGCAATGCCATATCTTCCTCCACTTCTATCAAGCATTATCGGCTTCGCTTATCTTTCTTTTACCTTTTCCAAAACAGAAACAGGCAAAGAAACAGGTTTCCTGTTACAGGACAAAACACTCCATTTTAATCAATTTCAAACGTACATGCCAGAAAAAAAATAAACGCCGACCATTTCCCATCATCAGCCCAGGATATGCAAAAAGAGCAGCCCGAACAGGCAAAAGACCTGCGTATGGCTTCACAGCGGAAACCATGAGAAAAATAATCGTTCTGTTTTATGGTGGCGAGTGAAAACCGACATAACACGATAAAAAAACGAGCCGATGGCTCAAGCAAAGTCATTCAGCTCCATAAAACCCATAAATGGTTCAGTGGCGATATAAAACGGATAATCACTGAGGGAGCGGCTGAGCGCGTTACCTCGATTCAGGCAGACAACGATATCAGCGGGACTTTGATTCCGGGAAAGAAATCACAAACACTGCAATTTTCAAAACGGTCTCATGTATAATTCCAGCAAGAGAACTGGTATTACCTTCTTTCTGAATCAAGGTTTGGCAATGTGGGTTCTCTCAGATCTGGCTGTCACGGCAGGCCCGTTGTACTCCTCTTGAACAAAGCAATTACCAGCACATCATGGGCACGTTTTTTTACGGATACGGGAATATGACAGCCTTCTGCTGGGCAATGCTATCGCTTTCTCTGCTTATGTCAACTCAGTCTTGCTTATCGTCCCTTCACTTTTCCCAGAACAGAAAAAGGCGAAGACGCAGAGCCCCTTTCGCAGGTACAGCGGCCCTCATTAAGATCAATACCACAAACAAAGCAGAGCCCTTTACAGTCGCTGCGGCACACGATTCCGACCGGCATCGCTAAAAAAACCTGTTCCCTCAGGATCGCGCCAATGTCAATAACCGAATCCTTGCAATAAATTCTGTCGTACTCTTCTTCCCTTAACTCAATTTCCTCATGGGGCGCAAACGATTCTTCCCCGGCAACACAGGTATAGCTGAAATCCTGATCGACCTTCAGTCTCATCTTTTTTCCGCACCGGTCACATCTGGCGACCACAGCCGTCTGGAGCACACCGGTAAGCAACACCTCGGAATCATCACGCCTTCTCGCCGTTACACAACCGCTCACCGGCTCTGCAACGTCAACATCCTCGTACGGAAACCAGCCATCATCAACGATGTTCCATACCATCCCGGTACAGGGAATGTCCTTAAACAGCATCTTCATAGTTGTCCCAAAGCTGTCACCGAAAAAAACGAAAAGACGGTACCAATCAATCTCAAAGGTATCTACCAGAAGAAGAGGTCACAGGATGTGAACCAGTCGTTCAGTACATTTCTGCAGCCGTATCGATGCCGTCCGGACAGCTGCTTTATAAAGGGAGAACATCAGTTGTGGCTGCTTTTTTTCAGCTTCATCAAGGATCCGCTTTTTAAGCTTCAACAATACTGCATCCTCTATCGCTGTAACGGTCGTATTCCTGTTTCCGTCTCCACCCAGACAGCCCTCTCCGACAAGAGCTCCGGGACTGAGAAGAGCGACAACCTGCTGCTTCGCATTAAAACCGGTTTCCCTGCTGACAGCGAGCCGTCCGGAAGTCAAAACAAACAGACACGCCTTCGGGCCACCGCTCGTAAAAAGAGTCATTCCGGTTTTTAATTCAACGGTCTCGGCCAATTCCGTCAGTGCCTCCTGCTCCTGCGCACTCAACCCGGAAAGGAACAAGTCACCCGTATTACGTTCAGCTGCCATTTCCTTCTGCGAAACTGCGGTTCTTATCTTCAATGACCTTGATCAGTCCTTCATATTTTTCTTTACGGATTATCGATTTGAATTGTTCCATATAATTTCGTATCAGACTGACCCCCTCAATATTGATATCGTAGACCATCCAGCTCCCTTTGGTCTCCCTCATGATATAGTGAATCGGGATCGCCCCTCCTTCACTTTGTATCAACGTGGTCACCTGAGCACGCGATCCTTTAATCCGTTCTTCAACAAATTCAATGGTCTGTCCAGAATAACCTTCAAGCTTGCCTATATAGACATTCTCAAGAAGTTTGGTCATCTGCTGCACAAAATAATCCTGCTGTTCCGGGGTAATCCTGTTCCAGGTCTTTCCCAGAACCCTTCTTGACATTTCCTGGAAATCAAAGCCACTGCTGATCGTTTCCATAATCCGGCTGCGCCGCTCACTCTTTTTTTCCTCTCCTTTCATCGATTTATCCAGGAGAATAGCAAACAGGTTATCAAGCTCGGGTTTCAGCTGTTCCGTCGGCCCATTGGCACGAAAACCGCCAGAGACCTGAAACGCCGTCCCCAGCACAAGAAAAACGGAAAGGACCACAAAAAGAAACCGTAATTTCAATAATTTCAAAGAATAATCAGCCATAGACATCTCCCCTTGCCAATACCCCTTTTCAGAGGACGGCAAAAACAACTATTTTTTATTGATCAGCATCTTCCGGTAATCGTAGTACGCTTCCCGTGAAGCGACATAGGGATCGAGGGCAATCGCTTTCAAGTCTTCATAGACATCCGATCCCAGCGACATCGAATTGACCCGGTCAATCGCATACCAGGCAAGTATGTCTTCAAAATCGCTGATAATATACTGACTCGGCTGCAGATAGGCATCTCCAACCATGCCAACCCCATCTCTCAAGGTCGACGGCCCGATTACCGGCAAGACCAGGTACAGCCCTTCACCAACGCCCCACTTACCCAAGGTTTGCCCAAAATCAGCACCCCGTGCCTGAAGATCGAAATCGATAGCCGCCGGATCGCCAAGCCCGGCAATACCGAATGTGGTATTAATAACGAACCGGGACAAAACGACACCGGCATCATCTAATTCTCCCTGAAGCAGGTTGTTAACCAATCGTACCGGTGCCATCAGATTGCTGAAAAAATTATCAATACACAGCCTGATATCCCAGGGAAGAAGCGCTCGATAGCTGTCTTTGACCGGCTTTAAAACCCAAAAATAGAGTTTGTCGTTAAAAACAAAAAAGACACGATTGCATGGTTCAAGAGGATCATAGATGGGATCAGGCGAGGCTTCAAAAGCGTCATCCTCACCATCCTCCTGATCGCTCACCATATCGTCTTCGAGCAGATCCGGAAAAATCTGCTCATCACCAAGCAGATCCGGGAACCCGCTACCATCAGGTTCTTCAGCATACAGTTGAGATACCGACAATACGGTCACAAGCAGTAAGATCAAAACAGATGGCTTCATCATATCCCTTCGAAACCGGCAGCTATTCAGCACTGCCAAAGGCAAATTTGGAAATCAGGGACTCTATATCAAGAGCAGATTCGGTATCGACCATCACCCCGTTCTCCTCGAAGAACTGAGCGTCACCACCAAGACTGATCTGTATATATTTATCACCAACAATACCCTGAGATTTGACCGAGGCAATTGAATCCAGTGGGACTTCGAGCCCTTTATCAAGCCTGAGAGTCAACCGGGCGATACCGTCCTCACCAAGGCGAATATCGTTAACAGCTCCAACAACAACGCCAGAGACCTGAACGGCGGCACCCTTTTTCACCCCCGAAACATTGTCAAATTCCGCATAGAGCTCGTATGTCTTTCTCTGACTCAGGAAAGGCACTTCTCCAAGGTTAAGCGCCAGATAGGCAAGGGCACCAAACCCAGCAATCATAAAGAGACCAACAACCATTTCCAATGTGTTTTTTTTCATGATCCGCTATTCCGCTAAGTGACTCTGATATATTTCACCCATGGTCGTTCTTACAAACGCAACGATATCAGGTTTCCGTGACCACTGAATTTCATCCGGACTGCCAAAAACATCCATTTTCCCGTTATTCAAGATAATGACCTGGTCAGCCAGATTGAAGATCTTCGGTATATCATGACTGACAATTATTGAAGTATACCCCATTTTCCTCTGGGTTTCGGCAAACAATGTGTAGATATCATGTGTCATAACCGGATCAAGCCCGGTAGTAGGCTCATCAAACAACATGATTTCCGGATTAAGCTGCAGTGCCCGGGCCAATCCGACACGCTTCTGCATGCCACCACTCAACTGGGCCGGAAATTTTTTTTCATGTCCGGCAAGACCCAATTGTTCAAGAGTACCCATCACCTGCTCCCTGATTGTCCCCGCACTTTTTCCGGTCCTCTCCCGGAGCGGCAGTACCACATTTTCAAATACCGACATCGAGTCAAACAGTGCAGCTCCCTGAAAAAGAACACCAAAACGGGACCGCAATCGCTCCAGCTGTCTTCCCCGACAAGAGGTGATATCTTCTCCATCAACCAGAATTGCTCCTTCATCAGCACTCAAAAGCCGTAAGATCAGTTTCAGGGTTACGCTTTTCCCCTGACCACTGCCTCCCGCGATAACGGTTGTTTTGCCTCTCGGTATCGCAAAATCAACGCGATCAAGAACACACTGGCTCTCGCCACCCTTCCCGTAGAATGTTTTCGACACTCCCTGAAACAGGATCACATCAGTACTCATAACAACACCGCTGTCAACAGATAGTCAAAAATAAGAACTGAAATAGATGAGAGAACCACTGCCTGAGTCGTCACCGTACTCACGCTTTCCGCACCAAAACCGGCACCGCGTATTTCTTTGACCAAATACCCCCTTCCCGCACTGATCCAGACAACAAGCAGCGCAAAAACAAACGATTTCTCCAGGCCAAGCAGGATATCATGATTGGTTACACTGGAACGCATCCCTTCCATATAACTTCCGGGATTGACCCCCATCAGCGTCACAGACGAAATGAAGCCACCGGCAACACCAACGACATCAAACACAGCAGTCAACAGAGGAACAGAAATGATCGTTGCCAAGAATTTGGGTGAAATGAAGAAACGAAAAGGATCAACCCCCATACATTCCAGCGCGTCAATCTGCTCCGATATCCGCATGATCCCGATCTCTGCACACATTGCCGAACCAGCCCGGCCGGCAACCATCAGCGCCGTTAAAACCGGACCAAGTTCCATAATGATGCTTAAAGACACGGCAGAGCCCACCATCCCTTCAGCCCCAAATTTATTCAGCGAATAATAGCCCTGCAAGCCAAGAACCATTCCGGTTGAAGCTGCCGTGAAAAAGATCACAAGAAGCGACCCGGCGCCGATAAAATGAATCTGCTTGATCAGTTCTCCACCCCTGAACGGTCTCCTGAAGATTCCTCGCAATGCACTCAGCAAAAAAAGCACCATTCTACCAAGATCGCCAAGGATATAAAGCCCGGTCTCGCCAAGACGTGCAATCGGATTTGTTTTCTTTATCATTGTGTTATATTATTGGCAGTGGCTTTACCACATTCATTTTGACCGTTTCCTGTCACTGCCAATTCGACAAGACAGTTTGAACGGTTCAAAAAAACATATGCAATAACAAGACAACCCACTCCGAAGGCATTAATTGTGACACATACAGGACCAAATAGCAAACAAAAACAATGCCTCAAAATCACAACAATTTCAACACAAGCTCCATAACAGGAACGGGCATATGGACATCTCTGTTCTTTCCCGAAAAAAACATCGTTTTCATCTATCAATCACTGGGAACACGATGAACAGGAGCGGGAATAAGACGACCATATCCACACACACCGTGCTTCCTGTTTTCATCTCCACCGATTCTGACAAAAGAACCTATTGAAATTATATTTATTTTTTATTACAGCTGAGTCCTGAACACTAGTAAATCCTCCGCCGGTACCGGCAGGAATACCCATAACAATACAAAGATCAGCCCATAAGACCGAGATACAGACAAACGCGATGATCAGGACAAAACAGGACCTCTCAAAAATCATCGATCAGGCCCGCTCTTCCGACGCCGTTGCTCTCGATACAGAATTCATCTGGGAAAAGACATTCTACCCCCGGCTCGGTGTTATCCAGATAGCCCTTTCCGATGAAAAATGCTACCTGATCGACCCGATTGCCATTAGTGATCTCTCCTCCCTCGGCACTCTTTTGGCAGATAAAAATGTAACAAAAATCCTGCATGACGCACCTCAGGATCTGACAATACTGAGCAGGGTAACCAATGCACTCCCCCACAATATCTTCGATACCAGGATTGCTGCCGGATTTGCCGGTCTTTCCGCCACCATATCACTGGCCTCGCTGATAACCGAACTGCTGGACATTGATCTGGCCAAAACCCAGACAAGAACAAACTGGCTGCATCGCCCGCTTACTCAGGAACAGAAAAAATACGCAATGGACGATGTCCGATACCTGCGGGCAGCCAGGCTTCTTCTTTTGACCAGAATTATCTCCCCGAAAATCAGAAGCTGGCTCAAAGAAGAACTGGGCATGTTCAATGCCCCCTCTTTCTCCTCCCCTCCAGACGATTATGTACGATACAAAAAGATACGTGGCAGCGGCCATCTTGACCGTGTTCATCTGTCTGAATTGAGAGAGCTTGCTGCCTGGCGTGAACGAAAGGCAAAAGAGCGTGACCGACCGCGTGGACATATTCTGTCTGACAAGGCACTGCTGGCCATCGTACACCAGGAGTTCTCTTCTGCTGACGAACTGCACCAGCACGGACTGATTAACGCCAAAAAGGCAACGCTTTTCGGCAATGAAATAATCGAAGCGATCCAGACCGGCAGGGCGGTAAAGGAAGCGGATCTTCCGTCGCCGGTCGAGCATATCAGACTGAATACAAAAGAAAAACAGGCGTACAAACAATTGATTGATTTCATCAAGAGAAAAAGCAACGCACAGGGTATTGACCCGCAATTAATCGCCACCTCCTCCGAATTAAAAAGACTGATCAAACATAATCATGCGCCGGACACCCCGCTGCCGCCACGACTAGCAGGAGGATGGCGCAGAAGATTTCTCGAAGAATGTTTCACAGACATCCATCAACCAGCATGAGTATCTGACCCAGCGGACAGCCATTACCGTACGCTCATCTTATCGAGGCAACAGGCAGGAGGCATACCATATTCGCACCTGTTTCGATCTGAAAAGGAGGAGCCCTTACAAAATGAAAAAGACACGGATTACCGATAAAACGACACTTCTGTTTTCTACCATGCCTTCATTATCTTACCTTTTATTACATTCTATGCAGATTCGGTTGACACGACAAAACAAATAAAAAACTGGAAACAAATGGTGTTAAGCACAAACTATCAATATACCAAATTCGGCGCTCAGATACCGTGTCACCCCTTTTATGTCTGGTGATATCGCTGCCATGCAAGGCAAAACCAAAGGAAAAACGACAAGAAAAGCTATCTAAAAATTTGTTTTCATAAAAAAGGACAGGAAAAACACTTTATTCTGTTTACGGCTTCATTTCTCGTCGCATCAATCATTCAGCAACCGCATCTTTTACTGATTCTAACGGCTTTTATCGCTTGCTATCGATCCACTCTTGACTTTCATATTGTTTCGAAGTAATTTATTTTCTTTTTGAGTATTCCATTTTGTGCGTTAATAGAAATAATGTATACATATGGAGTCTTACAGAACAAGCATTGTCAAACACATGAGTGTGTTTATACATAAAGAGAGAAGCGACAATACATGTTTGAGAATCTGACAGATCGCCTTGAAGGAGTTTTCAAGAAGCTCCGTGGTCACGGCATCCTGACCGAAGAGAATATCAGGGAGGCCATGCGTGAAGTACGCATGGCCCTGCTTGAGGCAGATGTCAACTACCAGGTCGCAAAAGATTTTGTCGATACGATAATCTCCAAAGCGGTCGGCCGTAAGGTTTCTCAGAAGCTCTCTCCAGGTCAGCAGGTCATTAAAATTGTCCACGAGGAACTGGTCGAGCTGCTCGGAGGCAATACCGAACCGCTGAAACTCGATGGGCACCAGCCGGTGGTCATTATGATGGCCGGGCTGCAAGGATCTGGAAAAACAACCACATCCGGCAAGCTCGCGTCGATGCTCAAGGATAAAGGGCGAAAACCGTACCTGGTACCGGCAGATATCTATCGTCCTGCCGCCATTGAACAGCTCCAGATCCTCGGTGAAAAAATTGATGTCCCGGTTCATCCCTCTACCCCCGATCTCAAACCTGCAGACATTTGCAGACAGGCACTCAACCAGGCAAAAGAGCAGGCATACGACACCCTGATCGTCGACACCGCTGGACGGCTGCATATTGACGAGACCCTGATGAGCGAGCTGCAGGAAATCCAGGCCGCCATCCCCTTGTCTGAAATTCTTTTTGTTGCAGATTCGATGACCGGCCAGGACGCCGTCACCGTTGCTGAAACATTTAATCAGGATCTTGAGATTTCCGGTGTGGTCCTGACCAAGATGGAAGGTGATGCCCGGGGCGGTGCCGCCTTGTCAATTAAACGTGTTACCGGCAAACCGATCAAGTTTGTGGGTGTCGGAGAAGGACTGGATGCCCTTGAGGTCTTTCATCCTGACCGTCTTGCCTCAAGAATTCTCGGCATGGGAGATGTCCTGACCCTGATTGAGAAGGCAGAGGCGGTCGTTGACAAAAAAAAGGCCGACAGACTCGCTAAAAAACTGCAAAAGAACGCGTTTACCCTCGAGGATTTTCTTGATCAGATTCAGCAGATCAAAAAAATGGGTTCACTTGAACAGATTCTCGGTATGGTACCGGGTATCAACAAGCTGAAACAATTGAAAGACGCTCCTCAGCCAGATGAGAAAGAATTGACCAAGACCGAAGCTATTATCCGGTCAATGACCCTGAAAGAACGACGTAATCACCGAATCATCGATGCAAGCCGCAGGCAGCGTATCGCTTCGGGTTCCGGGACTTCGGTTGCGGAGGTGAACAGGGTCCTCAAAAGCTATTCGGCAATGCTGAAAATGATGAAGAAAATGAGAGGAAAGCCCGGGATCATCTCGGGCAGGAAAAGAAGAAAAATTCCGAAAGGAATGAAACGATAGTATATATATGGGGCAACAGCCCGTAATTAAACAGGAGGACAATCCAGGAATGGCAGTTCGTATTCGTTTAACCAGACTTGGCAGAAAAAAGAAACCGTTCTACCGTATCATCGTTGCGGACAGTGAGCGGGCAAGAGATGGCAGGTTTCTTGACGTTGTCGGAACCTATGATCCGCTGCAAGAACCGGCCGCCATCAAGATCGATGATAAAAAACTGCAGGAATGGCTTGGAAAAGGTGCTCTGCCGACAACAACGGTAAAGAGCCTGATCAAGAAATCCGCGATCGGTGCATAACCGACAATGAAGGAACTGGTCACGCATATCGCCTGCAGCCTGGTTGATGAACCGGATCAGGTGAACGTTGCTCAGAATGAGACAGATGAAACGGTCAGCATCGAGCTTTCTGTCGCCCAGGAAGATCTCGGCAAGGTAATCGGCAAGCAGGGACGGACCGCCCGAGCCATGCGTTCTCTCCTGGCATCTGTAGCGGCAAAGCAGGAAAAGAAATCAAGGCTTGATATTCTGGAATAACATCCGTGATCATGTCCTGCTCGTTTCCCTTTCCGACAGATCGATACCTGTTGGTAGGAACCGTAACCAGGGCTCACGGACTCAAAGGCGAGCTCAAAGTTGCTTGTCTTTACGGTGAAGCCAAGGCATTTATCAATAACTACAGCCGTCTCGCCCTCGTAGCTGAAGATGGCCGGATGACAAAGCCACTGAAACTTGTAAACGCAAGGATTCAAGGCAGGCAGATCATCCTGAAACTTGATACTATTGACACAAAAAACGAAGCTGACCTCACAATGGGCATGGGGGTATTGGCCCTGATCGAAGATATTCAGCAAGCAGGGGAAAACAGTATTTTTTCTCCTGAACTGATTGGGTCCACGGTTCTGCTGGAAGGAAGCGGCACGACTATCGGCACGGTTGAATCCTGTTTCGATAATGGCGGCCAGACGATTCTGGTAATACATGACGATAACACGGAATATCTGGTTCCGGCGGTAGAAGAGATTATTATCCGTAAGGATCGTAATCAGATTTTCATCGACCCGCCACCAGGCCTGCTTGATATTAATCGCAACCACAAGAAAGATTCAGGTTGAGTGGAAATGCTGTTTTCAATACTGACTATTTTTCCCAATATACTCAACAGTCCCTTACAGGAAGGAATCATTCGCCGTGCACAAAACAGCGGCCTGATTGCAATTGAGATAATCAATATACGGGATTTTGCCAAAGACAAGCATGCAATGACTGATGACCGGCCGTTTGGCGGCGGAGAAGGCATGATAATGAAACCGGAGCCGCTTTCAGCCTCTGTTCAGCATGTACGTGAACGTCATCCGGACAAACGGGCAAAAACAATTCTTCTGAGTCCACAGGGTAAGTCATTTAACCAGCCGATCGCAGAACGGCTGAGTCGGCAGGAACATCTGATCCTGGTCTGTGGCCGCTATGAAGGAGTTGATCACCGTTTTATCGACAATTGCGTTGATGAAGAGCTTTCGCTTGGTGATTATATCCTGAGTGGTGGGGAATTAGGAGCAATGGTCATTCTGGATGCGGTTACCAGAGTTATTCCCGGTGCCCTTGGCAGTAGTGCATCGGCAGAAAACGATACGTTCAGCAGGAACCTGCTCAAATATCCGCAATACACGAGACCCCGGATATTCGCGGGTCAGAATGTGCCGGAGGAATTATTGAGTGGTGATCACCAGAAAATCGAACAATTCCGCTTCCTCGCTTCGGTCGAAAGAACCATGGAAAGAAGACCGGACTTACTCCGTCATGTCCGGTTCAACGATGAAGAAATGAAGCTCCTTAAAAAACATGGTCTTTCAGAACGGGTGGCTCTACTGAAACACAGAGGTATCGATGAACGGCAGGGCTGATCTTGATATCGTACTGCTGCATCATCCGGTGCTGAACAAGGAAGGAACGCTCATCGGTTCTGCGGTAACCAACCTGGATCTCCACGATATTTCCCGGGCGGCCCGTACCTATGGTGTCAAACAGTTTTTTGTGTCAACGCCATATCGAGATCAGCATGAACTGATCGGCGAAATCATCGGACACTGGCGCCACGGTTACGGTAGCAGTTATAATCCGGACCGCAAGGAAGCCCTCTCACTGATAGCGCCGGCAACGAGCCTTGAAGAAGTGCTTGAGACAATAGAAAAAAGAAGCAATTACCGGCCCTTTATTGCAGCGACCAGTGCCCGTTGCCACCAGAAAACGGTCAGCTATCATGCAATAAAGGATCGTCTTTTTACAAAGAAATCGCCCGTTTTGCTTGTTTTTGGTACCGCACACGGTCTGGCAGAAACAGTTATGGATATGGCAGATGGAGTTCTTCCTCCGATATCGGGAGGATCAGACTATAACCATCTGTCTGTCAGATCAGCCGTTTCGATCACCCTGGACCGGCTGCGTGGAACAGAAAAGGTATAAGAGAAAGATTACAATAAACCGTTCAACATTGAGATTACCATGAGTACAATCATTGATAGAATCGATCAGGAACAGATGCGCCAGGACACCCCCGAATTTCGTCCTGGAGATACCGTAAAAGTACACATCCGTATTATTGAAGGAAGCAAGGAACGTGTACAGATCTTCCAGGGTGTTGTCATCAAGCGCAAACGTGGGGCAATGGGCGCATCCTACACCGTCAGGAAAATTTCACACGGGGTCGGGGTTGAAAAGACCTTCGCCCTTCATAACCCGAGAATAGAAAAGATCGAACGGGTAACCAGAGGACGTGTCCGCAGATCACGTCTCTACTACCTGCGCGAAAGACGAGGCAAGGCGGCACGTATCCGCGAACGCGGGATCCGCTAACCCGTCTCCGTTTCCATCTAGCTGTGCAGCACCCGGATCTGCCGGTTGCTGCACCCGGATCTGCCGGATGAAGCCCCTTCTCTTCTCCTCTGCTGACGAGAATGACAACTTCCACTTTGAACGAGTCCTGTCTGCCAGAGGTTTTTCCCGCGTGTGCGGGACAGATGAAGTCGGCAGAGGGCCGCTCGCCGGACCCGTCGTTGCCGCCTGCGTTATCCTTCCGCCCGATCGTGACCCTTCCCCGTTTATCGATTCAAAAAAAACTACTGAAAAACAACGCTATCAGCTGCAGCAGCTGCTGCTTTCATATAAGGCGGAAATCGGAATCGGCATCATTTCACCACAGATCATTGACCAAATCAATATCCACCAGGCCTCCTTGCTGGCCATGAAACAATCAATCACGTCCCTGTCAGCAAGAAACGTGATGCCGGATTATATTCTTGTTGACGGAAAATTTGATGTTCCACTCGATACCCTGCAGCAGCATCTGATTAAAGGAGACGAGAAAAGTGCATCTATTGCAGCCGCATCAATCGTTGCCAAGATTGTCCGTGATGAAATCATGACCCGTCTGCATGCAGCCTATCCTCATTATGGTTTTCTTACCAACAAAGGCTATCCAACCCGTCAGCACCGGGATCGGATAAAAAAATACGGGATATGTCCTGCCCATCGCCTCAGCTTCAGGGGGGTCAAGGAATTTGTCCAGACAAAGACGTAAAACCGGTCAGGATGGTGAAGCTATCGCGGCTGCCCATCTCACGGACCAGGGCATTGAAATTCTCTGCAGGAATTACCGGAACAGATTCGGTGAAATCGATATCATCGGCAATGACCAGGGTACCTATATCTTCGTTGAAGTCAAAACAAGAAAGAGTAACCGTTACGGCTCACCCCAGGAAGCGGTCACCCTGAAAAAACAGAGCCAGATAAGCAACATTGCGCAAAGCTACCTGCAGCAGCATAATCTCACCGATATTCCCGTCCGTTTTGATGTCATAGCAATTACATTTGACCAGGATAAACCGCTGGTAAACCATATCGTGGCCGCTTTTGATTCGCAGCGGTAAGGAGTGATAAAAGACATGTCTACGATCCCACAATCAAAAACACTGCCAATCGGTATTACCATGGGGTGCCCCGCCGGTATCGGTCCGGAAATTATTATCAAATATTTCAATGAAAACCGGCATCATCAAATAGCCTGGACACCGATTGTTATCGGCAGCGCCTCTGTCCTCCATCAAACAGCGGCTGCTCTTGGAATCACCATTCCTGTCGCCGATTGGACACCTGGAAAGGAAATCAAAGAGAACACAATCAATGTTCTTGATAACGGCAGCCGTTTAACCACGGTTCAACCCGGGCTTCCCGACCGTGAAACAGGCCGGGCAATGGCAGACTATATAAAAACAGCAGTAGACCTCTGTCAATCGGGGATACTGGCCGGTATGACAACCTGTCCAATATCCAAGGAATCATTAAACAGGGCAGGATACGATTTTCCCGGTCATACCGAATTTCTCAAACAGCTCACCAGCAGCAGGCAGGCGGTTATGATGATGCACGGCACAAAGCTGACCGTCACCCTGGTCACGATTCACTGTTCCCTGCAATCGGTATCAGAATATGTATCAGAACAAGCCGTTGAAAAGCTGATACGAGTAACTGATCATTCACTCAAAACGGACTTTAACAACAGCAATCCCCGTATTGGCGTAGCCGGATTGAATCCGCACGCCGGAGAAAAAGGTCTTTTCGGCACTGAAGAAACCATGACGATCCTGCCGGCAATAGAGCGTTGCAGCCGTGATGGGATCCGGGTCGATGGACCGCTTCCTCCCGACACCATTTTCTATAAAGCGGCTTCGGGTTTGTTCGATGCCGTGGTATGTATGTACCATGACCAGGGATTAATCCCGTTCAAGCTCCTTCATTTTGAAGACGGGGTCAATATAACACTCGGATTACCGATTATCCGCACCTCAGTCGACCATGGTACGGCCTATGACATAGCCGGCAAAGGAGTTGCCAGCTGCAGCAGCCTTCGCCGTGCGGTGGAAACGGCACTGCTGATTGCTACCAACAGAAACAACACATAGACCGGAGTTCGTATGAAAAAGATAAAAGGCGGCATTTTTATTGTTTTTGAAGGTATAGACGGTACCGGTAAATCGACACAACTCAAACGATTGAAGACCTTCCTGGAAAAGGAAGGATATGATGTCATTTCCACCTGTGAACCGACAGATGGCCCTTTTGGGCAAAAAATCAGAGCCTTATACAAAAACCGTGCGTCACTGTCTCCAGCCGAAGAACTCGATCTGTTCATTTCAGATCGAAAAGACCATGTAGACCAGCTCATATCCCCTGCTCTGGCCAACGGAAAAATTGTTCTCTGCGACCGCTACTTTCTGTCAACAGCAGCTTACCAGGGAGCAGCAGGTATCGATCCAGATAAGATTTTTGCAGCACATGCCTTCGCACCAATTCCCGATCTTGCACTGATCCTGGAAACCGGGGCCGAAGAGAGTATCAGGCGGATAACCGAAACAAGAGGAGACCGGCTGAATGATTTCGAACAACTCCCGTCCCTGAAAAAGGTCGATGCCCTTTTCAAAAGCATGAACTTCGACTACATTACCAGAGTCAATGGGAATCAATCAATAGCAGAGGTAGAGAGACAGATTCGGGCTCTCGTGCGAGAGATCATCTCAAAAAAAGTTCACCCGTAACCGAAAAAAGCGGTCAATGAATACACGGTTCTTCCTGCACATCAGTCTCACGTTCTTCATCCTCATTCACGCGTCCTGCGCACGTGTCCCGGACAGGATGACAGCACCTGCGGGCCATAATACGGTGGAAACCGATATGTCATGCGCCTATTTCTATTTCCTCTGGGGTTCCCATGAAGCGTATCAACAGCACTTCCATGAAGCACTTGACGCATACCAGAAGGCACTGATCTGCGATCCTGATGCCGAATATATCAAGGCCAAGATACCACTTCTGTATCTGAAACTGGACAGGCCGGAAAAAGCCATTCACCTGCTGCAGGAAACAGTGGCACAAGAACCTGACAATTATGAAAGCCGATTGCAGCTCGCAGAAATCTACCTTCACACCAGAGATATTGAACAAAGTATCAACGAATATAAAAAGGTTCTTGCAGCCAGACCAGATAATGAACCGATATGGATCCGCCTCGGGATTCTGCTCACCCAGCAACAGCAGCTGACAGAGGCAAGAGCCGTGTTCACCCGGCAACTTGAACGCAAGCCAGACTCCTATTTTGCCCTGCTCTATCTGGCCCGGATTGCCGACATGCAAAAAAGGATTGACGATGCCGAACGCTACTATCTGAAGGCACTCTCACTGAACTGGTCCGAAGATCTGACGGTTGAGCTGGCTGAATTTTACCTTACCAGCAAACTGTCTGGAAAAAGCCTTCGTTTTTTGCAATCGGGACGGCAGGCAGAAAGCGAAGACGAAAGAATCCGTCTGCTGCGTATCCAGTCACTCCTGGCTGCTGAACGTGAAAAAGAAGCCATCGATGAACTGAACAGCAATCGGGCGGGAACAGTCTCGCCTGAGGAACAGTCTTTCATCCTGAGCAGACTGTACCTGAGCAATCATAACCGGGAAAAGGCGATCGAACAGCTGAAGAGGCTCATCGGAACCGATCACAACGACCGGGCCCGTTATCTGCTGGCCCTTATTTATTATGATTCAAAGCAATATGCCCTGGCCCTTCAAAACCTTGATCCTGTTGTCCCGAACAATGACCATTTCCTGGAACGTATTGCCCTGAAAACGCAGATCATGCAGGATCAGGGACACGCTGACGAGGCAGCAGCGGTGATCCAGCAATATATCACCGATGAATCGACCAGACATCCACATTTATACCATATTGGCGCATCGATAGAAGAAAATCAGGGAAATAAAAACCAGGTACTGAACATACTGGAGCAGGGTATCAGACAATTCCCCGACAGTGACGAATTACTCTTTGATTACGGAATCCAACTGGAGAAAAGTGGTCGGCAGGAAGAAGCGCTCTCCGTCATGGAAGCAATTCTCGAACGCACCCCCGATCATGCTGAAGCACTTAATTTTGTCGGTTATCTCTGGGCTGATGCCAATAAAAATCTGAACAGAGCAAAAGATTATATTGTAAAGGCGATAAAAATCAAGCCGAATAATGGCTATATCCAGGACAGCCTCGGCTGGGTATATTATCGACTGGGAAATCTGGAGCGGGCAAAAATAGAACTGATCGGCGCCATTCACCTGGTCCCCGATGATCCCTCTATTCATGAACATCTGGGAGACGTCTGTTTCGACCTTCAGCTGTTCGAAAAAGCTCTGAAGCACTATGAATCAGCCCGGGAACTCCATGAAAACGATGATAAAGCAAAAAGGGTTCTTGAAAAAATTGAGAAACTCAAAAAACGCTGAACGGCGCAATCATATCCTGATGGTCTGGAGTCTGTTGACCATTCTGTTTTTTCCCGGCTGTACCCATAAGCCGTTTGGCGATCCAATCCCCGCAGATACAAGAAAAATCAGGGAAGCGGCATATCATGGTTACATTGACAGGATAGCATCGTGCAACAAGGCATTCGATGGAGAAATCAGGATCGAATGGGCGCACCCGGGCAGCAGTTTCAAGGCCGCCGGTTTTTTTCGTACCATGATCCCGTCGTCTGTCTTCGTTTCAATCCTGAATCCGCTGGACCAGCCGCTGTTAGTCGCAACGGTGACTGACGGACAATACCAGGCAGTGAACACCGGCAAACGAACCTATTTTGCAGGCAGCCTCAAAACCTATGGCCTGCTCAACGATATACCCGTTGCCTTCCTTTCAGGTAAGTGGGGCTGCTGGCTTGCCGGCCGCCCTTCTGCTGAAGCCGAGGTGGAACAAATATATCAGGATCCTGCAGAACGGGGAACCTGGTTTGCTCTGACCGATCCCGCGACAGGGGATATAACCGAATACCTTCTGGTTGACCTGACAACTGATACCATGCGTGAACGAATCATCGTCAATGATGATGGAAATATAGAAGCGACAATTACCTACACGGCCTGGCAGGAACGGGACAGGTGTCGACAGCCGGAAGAAATAGAGATAACCGGCCTCGATTTTGGGGCCTCGGCACTCATCAGGCTATCGGACATCCACGGTGCCACCCTGACCAGAAAAGATTTCACCATTCCGGTACCACCACATTATCTCCGGCAGTACACCCCCTGATAACCGACACGTCAGTGCGTCAAAACGGCAGGGGACGCATCCGGTACTGCCAGCGGTTCCTCTTCAAACTTATTGATAATAATGACAAACAAATTGTCTTCCTTGAAAAATACCTGCTGCAGATCGTAATTCCGGTTCGGAACAAGATCCAGAACAACCCGTACTTTATGGGGATTGGTATGGAGGGCTGTCCTGATCCTGCTCACATAGACACCATTGGTCTGAATCACCGATTTGACGGTATCGGCAAGATCAGTATCAAGAAAATCACAAACAACCCGCGGATTGCCTTTCTCAATACCAAAGACAATGGGTGGATAAAACTCGTTGAGTTTAAAAAGAACCATTTCTGAATCATTGGCGGTGGTCTCAAATGAAACATCCTTGACAATGGGCTCAACCGGTATCGGTTTTTCCTCGGTGAGCTGGGCGAGGATCGGGTTTTCATCTGAAGCCGTCTTCAGCTTCTCCGTATCTGCAGAACCGCTTTCAGCTACTGCCAGGACGTTTTTTCCCGGCCCTTTATTACCTGCCGGCACTGATGGTCTTACCGTCTTTTCTTTCTGCCGGGCCATCTCATCGGCTGCTCCCGGCACTTCAGCCTCTTTCTTCCGCCCTGAAGACGACTTACCAGCCGACTGCTTATTGATTTTCCCCGAACCGCCCTGTCCAGCCGCTGCTTTTTTCATTTTTTCCTTTTTCCCGGCATCACTGGCATGGAAGGTAATACTCAACACATTTTTCTGGACCTGAAAGTCCTGTTCAAAGTCAATATTGCCTTCGGGCTGTAAATCAACGACAACACGTGTTTTGGGTGGATCATTGTGAAGCCCGACACGTACTCCCTTGATCAGGCCCCCTTCCGTGTTGATAATATTGTTGATCAGCTTCGAATACCGGGTATCAATAAAATCAAAAACAAGCCTCGGCCTTTCTCCCTTGATCTTGAAAATCTTCGGAATATGCATTCCGTTCAGTTTGAAGACTATTTTCTCAAGATCATGTTCATTCTTCTCATAGGAAATAGACTCAAGCAGTGCACCCTGAATTTCTTTTTCTGCGGCACCAACATCAGAACCAGGATAACTCATTGAAAAACAAATGAATACAATCAACAAAAAACGATTCATCGGGCACGCCCCTTTTGCTCTAAGCTCTTATTTTTGCTCGAATAAATGTATCATGACTATCAATACCGTATCTTTTCCTCAAAAGTCAACCTCTTTTCAATTGGTGATGAAACCGTATCTCCTTCTCCTGATGCCCTTTTCCTGACGCCAGATCCATTTATTTGTGGTAATCAATGAAAAAAGAGATACAATCATCGTCCCACAACCAATGAGCAAAGATGAATATTGAACAGATACTGCCCCTCATAACCAGACCGGGCCGCTATATTGGCCGGGAATATAACGTCCTGCCACAGAAGCGCGATCATTCTGTTGTTGACTGGGCCCTGGTTTTTCCGGATTTGTATGAAATCGGCATGTCACATCAGGGACTCCAGATTCTCTATCACATCCTGAATGATGAACCGGGCATAACCGCCGAACGCTGTTTCTGTCCGGACCGGAATACTGAAACGCTTCTGAGACAAAAGGATATTCCTCTTTTTGCGCTTGAATCAGGCCGCCCCCTCTCTTCATTTGATCTGATCGGCATCACGCTGCCCCACGAACTCTGCTATACCAATATCCTGACCATTCTCAACCTGAGCGGAATCCCGTTTCTTGCACGCGACCGAAAGGAATCGGATCCGCTTGTTATCGGCGGCGGGACCTGTGCCTTCAACCCGGAACCGGTTGCCGATTTCTTCGATGCCATTCTGATCGGCGATGGAGAAACAGGAATCGTTGATATCAGCAGAACGATCAACACGGCAAAAGAACAGAAAAAAAACAGAAAGGGGAAACGGGACCTCCTGGCCACAATTGACGGCATGTACATCCCCTCCCACTTTACCCCGCACTATCTTGAATCGGGAGCGGTTTCCAGAATAGATTACAGCGGCACGAAAGAGCCGAAGGTCAGAAGGCAGGTTCTGCCGGATCTTGCCCGCCTGGATCACCTGAAAAAGCCCATCGTCCCCAACGCTCGGATTGTCCATGACCGCCTTGGTATAGAAATCGCGCGGGGATGTACCCGCGGCTGCAGATTCTGTCAGGCCGGCATAACCTATCGTCCGGTACGGGAACGGACAGTTGATCAGATCATGGAACTTGCCGAAACGGGAATTAAATCGTCCGGTTTCGACGAACTGGCACTGCTTTCACTTTCAACCGGTGATTATAGCTGCCTGTCCGGTCTGCTGCCAAAGCTGATGAACCGCTATGCCGATCAATACGTCTCGGTCGCCCTGCCATCAATGCGGGTTGGCACCCTCACCGAAGAGCTGATGGATGAAATCAAACGGGTGCGAAAAACCGGATTCACCCTCGCACCTGAGGCCGGCAGTGAACGATTACGGCAGGTAATCAACAAGGGCATCACCGAAGAAGATCTGCTGCAGACAGCCGCCAGCGCCTTTGCTCTTGGCTGGAATCTGATCAAACTCTATTTTATGATCGGTCTTCCCACCGAAACAGAAGAGGATATAGACAGTATTATCGAACTGGCGAAAAAGACGGCCGCAGCCGGCTCCGTCTCCGGAAAGGGGAGAAACCGGGTAAACGTCAGTATCGGCACCTTTGTACCAAAACCACATACCCCTTTCCAATGGGAACGTCAGATCACGATTGAAGAAAGCAGAAAATGGATAAACCGGTTAAAAGCCAGACTGCCGAGAGGCGGATTTAAACTGAAATGGCACGACCCGGAACAGAGTTATCTTGAAGGGGTCTTCGCCCGCGGCGATCGCCGTCTGTCTGCGTTAATTATCAGCAGCTGGCTCTCAGGAGCACGTCTCGACAGCTGGAGCGACTCCTTTAACCTCGCATGCTGGCAGGAATCGGCAGCATCTATCAATATCGACCTTGATTTTTACCTGCGTCAACGGGATGAGCAGGAGATTCTGCCATGGCACCATATCGACAGCCTGGTTGAACAGGAATATCTGCTGGCCGAACGCAACAAAAGCAGAGCAGGCATATACACACCCGATTGCCGCTACAAAGGCTGTCAGAAATGTGGATTATGTGATTTCAAAACCATACGCCCTGTTGTCCATACGAAGGATACGCCAAAAGAGACGAAACCCATGGCTGCTTCCAGAAAACAGCCCCGTAAGCTCCCGGAAGAACGCTTCACATATCTTGTCGAATATTCACGAACCGGACTGATCAGTTACCTCGGACACCTCGAATTCCTGCAGATCATTTTCAGGGCGTTACGAAGAGCCGAAATCAAGACCCATTTCTCCAAAGGTTTCAATCCGTCACCAAAGGTATCTTTTGGTCCGGCCCTTCCCGTTGGCACGGAAAGTCTGTGCGAATTTTTTCTTATGGAACTGCCATCCCCCCTTGCAGAGAATATATCCTGGGCAGACCGGCTGAGCCGGGTCTTGCCGGAAGGTATCAAGGTGCTGTCCATCAGCCCCTGGCACCGGAAAATCCCCCAGAACATTGCGATCACCTATCGGCTGACAGCCCGGTCAAAACTCAGTACCGATGAAAAACAGTCCATTGATACCTTTCTTGGTGCCACCCATTTTTCTGTCACCAGGACACGCAAGGGAAAAAGCAGGGAGATCAATATCAGACCCCTCGTCTCATCGGTACATTTGCTAAACGATACTCAGCTTGAAATCGTCCTGATTTCACGCAGCGGTGAGCCGGGAATCAAGCCGGCTGACGCCTTTCACCTGATCACCGGCAGGGAACAGAACCCACAGCAGCAACTGGCGGTGATAAAACTGAACTGGACAATGATATAAACATTGTTGCCGGCCGGATACAACCTATGGTATTAATCGCTGTCATTTGACAATCAGTAACCTATTTTGAAATCCATACGCATTAAGAGGAGTTGACATGAGGAAGAAGATCGTTTTACACGACGATGAAATGCCGCGCCAATGGTACAATGTTGTACCGGATGTTCCAAATGGCCTTCTACCGCCGCTTGATCCGGAAACCAAAGAACCGATGGGACCGGAAAAGCTGGCCCCCGTCTTTTCAAATGAATTGATCGAACAGGAGATGTCCACAGAACGCTATATCGACATCCCGGAAGAGATACTCGAAGTCTTGAAAATCTGGCGGCCATCGCCACTCGTCAGGGCTACCGGTCTGGAAAAAGCCCTCAAAACCAAAGCCAAGATCTTCTTCAAGAATGAAGGTGTCTCACCGGTCGGTTCACACAAGCCAAACTCAGCCGTCGCCCAGGCCTATTACAACATGAAGGAAGGCGTCAAACGGCTGACAACAGAAACGGGTGCCGGTCAATGGGGCAGTGCTCTGTCTTTTGCCACCAACAAGTTTGGTATTAAATGCAAGGTCTATATGGTCCGGGTTTCCTTCGAGCAGAAACCGTACCGGAAATCGATCATGAAGACCTTTGGTGCCGACATCGTTCCCAGCCCGAGTCCCGATACCAGAACCGGCAGAAACATCCTTGAAAAAATGCCGGACACCCCGGGATCTCTCGGCATTGCAATCTCTGAAGCACTTGAAGATGCTGCTTCCCGGAACGATACCAAATATGCGCTTGGCTCGGTATTAAATCATGTCATCCTGCATCAATCCATCATCGGTCTTGAAGCAAAAAAACAGATGGAGATTGCCGGGGAATATCCAGATGTTATCATTGGCTGCTGCGGCGGTGGCTCAAATTTTGCCGGCCTGGCAGTACCCTATGTACCAGACTATCTGGAAGGGAAAAAGATCAGATTCATCGGTACAGAACCAGCCTCCTGCCCGTCGCTGACCAGCGGTAAACTCGCCTATGATTTTGGCGATGTATCGAGGCTGACACCGCTACTCTACATGTATACGCTCGGCCACGATTTTATTCCTCCCGGCATCCATGCCGGCGGGTTGCGCTATCATGGCATGGCGCCGATTATTTCGGCCTTGGTACGGGAAAACATTATTGAGCCGGTCAAACTACATCAGCTTGAATGCTTCGAAGCAGGGGTCCTGTTTGCGAAAACGGAAGGAATCATCCCCGCACCGGAAACCTGTCACGCCATTCGGGGAGCTATCATTGAAGCAACAAGGGACGTAAATGAACCAAAGACGATTCTCTTTAACCTGTCAGGCCATGGCCTTATCGACATGGGCTCCTATGACAGGTTCTACGGCGGTATGCTCAAAAACTTCGACTACCCAGAGGAGGAGATCACCAAATCGATACAAAATCTGCCGCAGATTTAGGCCCATCGCCTGCAGACAAATGCTGACCAGAAACGGACTCTTTACCCTGCTGCTGTTCACCTGCATCGGAGTTCGTTTCAGTTACGCGGAAACGATTCTGCCGGAAACGCTTCCTCCGGAGTTCGCCGCTCTGATTACGTCAGGAAGCCTGATTACAACCGTCAACGGTCGCCCACTTCGTCAGCTGAATCCCCGGAAACCGTTTATTCCAGCATCTACGGTCAAGATCGTCACGGCCCTCGCCGCCCTTGATATTCTCGGTCCATCCTACCGTTTTCGCACCGAAATCTATAGAGGTGACCGGAACGATCTTTATATCAAGGGTTTTGGCGACCCGTTCCTCACCTCTGAATCAGTCGCGGCTATTGCTGCAAAAATTGCAGCACTCGGTATCACCGCCATTAGTTCGATCACTATTGACGATTCCGCCTTTGCACTGACAAGGAGCGAAGGCACGACCACAACGAATCCATACGATGCGCCAAACAGCAGTATAGCCGTTAATTTCAACTCCCTGCCGCTTATCAGGAAGGAAAACGGCAGAATCGCCCCGGCAGAACCACAAACGCCATTCATACCACTGATGGTACGGGTGGGCAATAAACTGAAAACGGGAGTTCACCGGGTCAATATCGCCGCTTTTCAGATAACCGGAGAACCTGATATCTGCCTGCGCTACACCGCGGAACTTTTTTCCGCGCACCTCACCAACGCCGGGGTAAAGATGGAAAACAACTTTCATGTCGGTCCCGTTCCGTCTCAGGCGCAACTGCTCTATTCACACAAGAGTAAACCGCTTACCGAAATCATTCACGACTGCCTCCTTTTTTCAAACAATTTTATCGCCAACCAGCTCTTTCTCACCTGTGGCGCACAGCTTTTTGGCTACCCGGCAACCTGGCAGAAAGGCAGAGACGCATTGAAAACCAGTCTTGAAAAAACGTACCGTATTCATACTGATAATGTGTTCATCTCCGAGGGCTCCGGCCTTTCAAGAAAAACCATGGTCACCGCCGTATTCATGATCTCCGTCCTTGAATCATTCAAGCCGTTTGCCGAATTACTCACGATAAAAAACAAGCTCAGGCTTAAATCGGGCAGTCTCAACGGGGTCTATTGCTATGCCGGCTATTTCAGTACCGAAAACAGACTCGATCCCTTTGTCATCCTGCTTAATCAGCCACAAAACAACAGAGACAAGCTGCTGATAAAACTTCTTGCCGACTATAACAGGAAAGGACACCGGGACGGGCTGTGATACCATATCTGTCCAGGAAGAACACCAGAGGGGCACGGATAAGTTGACAGCCCTTCCATCCTGCTGTAGGTTCCGCCATGATACCGGGTTACCGGACAGAAAAATCGGGTATCGGTTGTAAACAGACAGGGTAAACAGGCAATGGGAACAGAAAACATAAAAATCCAGCAGTCCATTTCGGGCAAAAAACAATCAAAACTCAAACAATATCAGCGTATGGTGGTTGGTTCGGAAAAACTCCTTGACCTGATCATCTATGAACTGCTGACTACACTGCTCTCCTGGATTCCAGGGGCACTGGGACTGCTGCTGAGGGGTAAGCTTTACCCGTTGATGTTTGCAGAGGTTGGCCATGGCACCGTCTTTGGTGCAAACCTTGTAGTCAGACACCCGAAAAAAATACGCATCGGCAACAATGTCATCATCGATAACAACGTCATGCTTGATGCAAAAGGGAACGATAATGAGGGAATAACTCTCAAGGACGAAGTATTCATCGGCAGAAACAGCATCCTGAGCTGCAAGGGTGGAGATATGATCCTCGAGGAACGGGCAAACCTCGGATTCAATTGTTATATCTTTTCATCCAACAGGGTGGTGATCGGCAAGGACAATCTTGTGGCCGCCTATTGCTATGTGATCGGCGGGGGGAATTACCATCTTGATAATATCGATATTCCGATCAATCAGCAGGTTGATCTGGAAGGCAAGGGTGGTATCACGACCGAAGAGAATGTCTGGCTTGGTGCCCTCAGCGTGATCCTCGACGGGGTTACCATTGGCAGTGGTTCCGTTATTGGTGCCGGAGCCGTTGTCACCCGTACGGTTCCCGGGATGTCCATCGTCGCCGGTTCTCCCGGCAAGGTTCTGAGAAAGAGGACATAACCGGGAAGAAAAGAAGATCATGATTCCAACTGACCGCTTCAGACAGGCAATCGGCTGGCTGGCCGTTTTGGGCTCAGCCTTCTGTTTTTACCTGGCAACCGCTGTTATCCGCTGGGCACAGCCCCATGTACAGATCGATGCAGCTTACTTTGTATTTGGCAGATTTGTTCTCGGATTTGTCGTCGTCTGTCTGACCATGCTTATCTGGCGTCAGCGGCTTGCACCAAAGAACTACCATGTACTTATCGGCAGGACGATAGCAAATTGCATCGCGGTCTTCTGTTTTTATCAGGGAGTTCAGGTCAGCACACTGGCCGAGGCCAATATTCTCAATATGACTCACCCACTGTTTGTTGCACTGTTTTCCTGGTTTTTCGTCAAGGACCAGCGTGATATTGGCGCACTCGCGGTTGCAGCTCTTGCCTGCTGCGGCATCTGGCTGCTTCTGTCACCAGGCGAGTTCTCCTCCGGCTGGCAGAATGGATGGGCGCTTGCATCGGCGGTAATGGCTGCCATTGCCATGATTTATCTGAACATCAGCAGGAGATATCACGATTCCCAGACCATTCTTTTCTTTATGTTTGGTCTCGGCTCCCTGGCAATGTTACTATTATGTAACGATTCGATCTTTTTACCCGGTAAGACAGCGTTCTTTTTTTTGTTTGCCTGTTCTGCGGCAGGGGTACTTGGCCAGTATCTGCTGACCTACGGTTTCCTGTACGTCACTGCGGTGGAGGGTTCTGTCATTTCCTCAACACGGATATTGCTGGCGGCACTGCTTGGTCCGTTCCTGGTTGGAGATCCCTTTTTGACCCTGACCGGCTGGTGTGGAGCGTTCCTTATCTTTACGGCCGATACCATCCTTGCATTCAGAAAAACAAGAACGTGAATGACAGAACGGTTTATATGACAACTCTTATCCATGAACGGAGACGATAGACAGCAATGAAACCATATCACTATATTCTGCTCTCCTTGTGCCTGATCCTGATGATGGGCTCAGGGGAGAACCGGTGTTTTGCCGGTGAACGTGTTGAGGTCAGTTTTGCCGAAGCCTGGAAGATGGTCATCGACGAAAATGACCGGATCAAGGCAGCCGAGACCAGGATCAGACAGGCAGCCTTTCACCAGGAGGGAACCGGAGATCTCTATCTGCCGGAGATTTCATTTTCAGCCGGTTTGGTCTTTTTTTCCGAAACGATACAAATGTCGCCAAACGATCTTTTTGAACATATGGAAAATGGGCTGCTGGCCGGTCAGGTTGCCGGCACGCTTGCCGGTGGTTATGGTATATCACCGGAACAATTGAACCATGCGCTGACAACGACTATAGCCGAACAAGACAATATGATCGGCTCGCTCAATGCAATATGGCCGATTTATACCGGTGGCCGTATTGAAGCGGCCTGTAATATCGCCGCCGAACAGACACGGGAAACCCGCCACCAGCTCGATCTGGAAACCCTTACACGATTTGAGGAACTGGTTCGTATCTATTTTGGTGTCGTGCTGGCCAGAAAAGTCTATGAGACCAAAAAAGAGGTTGAAGAGGGGCTCGGCAAACACCGGGATCATGCGGTACTCCTCGAAAAGCAGGGCCAGATTGCCCGGGTTGAACGAATGCAGTCCGAGGCATCTTACGACAAGGCGGTCGTTGAACGTAAAAAGGCGGAGAGAGATCTGGAAATAGCCGGTGTCGCCCTGGCCAGACTGCTGAAAAGCAGTCAGCCGGTCATACCGACAGATCAGCTGTTTATCTCGGATACCCTGCCTGAACTCGAGTCATTTATCGATGATACGCTAAGCCACTATCCCGGACTGGAAATTCTGGCATCAAAAAAGACTCAGGCTGGCGAGCTGGCATCGGTTGAGCAAGGGAAATATTATCCAACCGTCGCATTGTATGGAAATTATCGTCTGTATGAAGAAAACAATCTGGCAATGAAATTGATGCCGGACTGGTTTATGGGAATCGGAGTTACGGTTCCCCTGGTTGACAGAAGTGGGCGTTCAGGTAAATTACAGGCCGCACGAACGGCTGTCAGACGACTGGAATATATGGAAAATCAAGCCAGCAGTGATCTTTCCCTGCTTGTAGAGAAAACCTACCGTCAGGCCATGCAGGCACTCGAAGAGTACCGGGGACTGCACTCCAGTATCCAGCTGGGGCGGGAAACCGTGGAACTCCGGGCCAAGGCCTTCAGCCAGGGGCTGGGGACATCCCTTGATATGGTCGATGCGGAGCTCTTTCTGGCCGGGGTGAAGACCCAGCGTGCGGTGGCAGTTTACAATTATGTCAACGCACTCGGAAAGTTGTTTATGCTCGGCTCAAAGCCTGAATCGTTTTTTGCTCATCAGAATAACAGAGGAATAGAGGAACAATGATGCGATTTTTACAAAAGATACTCCTTTTCCTGATCCCGGCAGGCATTGTTGTCTGGCTCTGCTACACGTTCTGGTATGCATACCAGCCAAAAGCAAGACAGATACAGGGACAGATAGAGGCACAGCAATACAATATCAGCTCCAAGGTGGCGGGACGAGTCGATCAGGTTCTGGTCAGGAAAGGTGATCAGGTCACCCGCGGTCAGCTCATTTTTACGATCAAGAGTCCTGAAATTGACGCCAAGCTGGCTCAGGCAGAGGCCGGGATGGATGCTGCCGAGGCCCTTGCCGAGGAAGTACATGAAGGCGCACGCAAGCAGCAGATTGAAGCGGCCCGCGACAAATGGCAGCAGGCAAAGGCCGCAGCCGCATTAATGGAGAAAACCTATAACCGGATTGACAATCTTTACCGGGACGGAGTTGTCTCCGAACAAAAACGTGATGAAGCCTATACCAAGCTTGAATCAGCACGATATTCAAGCAATGCTGCCTATCAGATGTACCAGCTTGCCCGTGAGGGCGCCCGGGATGAAGCCAAAAAGGCCGCTGAAGGAAAAGTGAGAATGGCAGCGGGGGCTGTCGCTGAGGTACAGGTTTATGCCGATGATACCAGAATCGAGAGCTGGCATGATGGAGAGGTAAGCCAGGTCCTGCTCCGCGATGGAGAACTTGCACCCCAGGGATTTCCGGTCGTTACCATAATCGATATCAATGATGCCTGGGCTGTTTTTCATATTCGGGAGGATCAACTGCGGGAATTCAGGAAAGGAACAGAGTTCAACGCATCGATTCCGGCACTGGGCGACAGAAATTACCGTTTCCGGGTAAATCATGTGGCGGTCATGGGCGATTTTGCCACCTGGCGGTCAACGAACAACGATTCCGGATTTGACCTGCGCAGTTTTGAGATAGAGGCACGTCCAATCAAACCGATTGACGGTTTGAGAGTCGGAATGAGCGTTCTTATTAAACAGTGATGAAACCTTCTTTCTGTTCACTGCTGTATCGGGAGATCTCCGACCTGTTCAGGGATCCCTGGCTGTTTTCCGTAGTCAGCTGGATACCACTCCTGCTGTATGGTCTTATGTGGTGGATCTTTTCTGCGGGACTGGCAATGGATATCCCGATAGGGGTTGTTGACCTGGACAGAAGCAGTATCTCCCGTGCCCTTGTCCGCCACTATGAGGCAAGCCCGTCACTGACGGTTTCGGATCATTTCCTCGACATTCACCAGGGAAGTCGCGCCCTGAAGTCAGGCAAAATCTATGCCCTGGTGGTACTGCCTGCAGATCTTGAAAAACTGACCAAACGGGGGCTGCCACCACAGGTCACCGCATTTGTGAACAGCCAGTATCTGCTTATTGGCCGGGTTGTCAGCACTGCGCTGCTGCAGGCGCAGGGGACCTATACGACCCGCGTGGAGGTTATGAAAAATCTGACCCTGGCGCCCCCTGTCATTGACCACGCCCTGTCTGCGGCGCTGCCAATCGCGACCCAGACAACCCCTCTTTTCAATAGTGGTAAAAATTATGCCCAGTTTCTGGTATCGGCAATCTTGCCGGCAATCTGGCAGATTGTGATGATTATTGCCACCATTCTGTCACTGGCATTTGTTCGGCGCACCTATTCCGTCTCCACCTGGCTTGGAACTGCTCCGGTCAGGAGTATGCTCTCAAAAATGTTTTTTCTGGGATCCCTGTTTCTCCTCCACGGGATTTTCTTTTTCTCTTTCATGTATGTTTTCCTCGGCTGGCCAATGCACGGAAACTGGCAGATTATTATTCTCGGCCAGATTCTGACGATCCTGGCCAGTTTCAGTGTTGCCTCAATCATCTTTTTTCTGGCAGGCGATACGGTACGCTGCATGAGTCTGTCTGCTGCTTATGCGGCACCGGCACTTGCCTTTATGGGAGTAACCTTTCCGGTCTCGGATATGACCCTGCCCGCGCTGCTGTGGAGAAAACTGATTCCGGTTAATCACTATATAGAGATCCAGTTTGCCCAGGTCAACGACGGAATCGTATCCGCCGCTGCCCTGCTTCCCCTGAAAAACCTGCTGTTTTTTCTCCTGCCTTTCTGCTTTATGCTCTATCTGGCGCATCGTTTATCGGCAAAACAAAGCGTCTCAAAAAAGGAGCCGGTATGACATTTTCCCAGATCATTATCGCTGAATTCAATGCTGTTTTCAGCAACAAGGCAATTATACTCACGGTTTTCGGCGGGGTGCTCTTTTATTCATTTTTATACCCGTTACCGTATAGCAACCAGATTCCACGGGACCTGCAGGTGGTTGTGGTAAATCTTGACGACAGCCAGCTCAGCAGACGTCTGGAGCGAATGATTGATGCGACGCCACAGGTTGAACTGGTCAGACGAGCCTATAGTATCGAGGAGGCACAGAAGATTTTCATAGAAGAGGACATGGCAGGAATCGTGGTTATTCCCGAACATTTTCATCGTGATCTGCTGCTTGGAAAGCGCCCGACCCTCTCTTTTGCCGGTGATGCCAGTTATTTTCTGATATATGGTACGGTTATCGAGGGAATGGCCGGAGCCGGAAACCAGCTTGCAGCCGGAATAAAGGTGAACAGAATGGTCATGTCCGGACAGTCACCCGCCCTCGCCCGCGAACAATATCGCCCCATTCGGCTGAACCTCAGGATGGTGTTCAACGAGACCGAAGGGTACGTAAATTACGTTATTCCGGCTGTTTTCATTTTGATTCTGCACCATACCCTGATCATGGCTGCCGCTATCCTGGGGAGCAGCCAAAACGAGGCACAGGCTGCCGGGGTCAACGGATATTGGCAACAGGCAGCACCAATCAAACTGCTGGTAGCCAGAACCGCAGTCTTCATCATCATTTACTGGCTGTTATCTCTCTACTACTTTGGATTCAGTTTTGACTTTTACCATATCCCCCGGCAGGCGAGCATTTCCGGAATGACCCTGGTTATGGTGCCGTTCCTTTTAAGCGCGGCTTTTTTCGGCATCTGTCTTGGACTGATTTTGCCCCGCAGAGAACTGTCGACACCGGTGTTATTGTTTTCATCAATGCCACTCATTTTCGGCTGTGGTTTTATCTGGCCGGTTGAATCAATACCGGCACCAATCACCGCGGTTTTTCAGCTTGTCCCGGCTATTCCGGCAATACATATGTTTCTCAAGATAAACCAGCTGGGTGCCGATTTCGTCGAATTACTGCCGCTCTGGAAACAGCTCTGGATCTGTACAGCCGTTTATGGTTCACTGAGCTGGTGTATCCTCCAGCTGAAACGAAAACAATATCACCTCCTTTCTGCCCGACAGCAGTCCGACCCTTGACCATTACCCCCCGGTCAATGGCTGTTCTCTTTCTTTTCAAGAATGGTGAACAGGGCAGCATGATCAAGATCAGCACCACCGGACTCAATCAATTGATCATATAATGTTCGGGACAGCCTTGTGGCCGGTAAATCAAGTCCGAGCTTTGACGCAAGATACAATGCCTGGTCCATATCTTTTCGCTGGGTGGTTGATCGTGCGCCGAGACGGTAATCATCAGTCACCATCCTTTCCCCATGTATCTCAAGGATACGGGAATCAGCAAAGCCGCCCCGCAAGGCTTCCCGGACCTTACCGGGATCTACGCCTGCGGCCTTCGCCAGTGCCAGGGCCTCGGCAACGGCACCGATAGTCAGGCCGACAATTACCTGGTTGGCCGCCTTGGCAACCTGGCCGGCGCCAACAGCCCCGACATGGGTCACCGTACCTCCGAGTATTTCAAGGACCGGTAATGCCCGCTGAAAGGCAACATCCGAACCACCGGCCATGATCGTCAGGGTACCCGCTTCAGCACCAATGGTACCACCCGATACCGGTGCGTCCAGGTAAAGTCCACCTTTGTGTCCGGCCATATCGGCAAACGCTCTGGTCTTTGTCATCAGGGTGGTACCCATATCAATAACAAGACTGTTTTCCCTCAATTGTTCAAAAACACCATCCGGACCGGTCAGAACCGCTTCAACCGCCCGGGTATCGGCAACCATGATAATAACCATTTCTGCCTGTTCAGCTACGGCCGCCGGCGTTTCTAACGCTACAGCGCCTTCTCGCTGCAACTCAATCCGCGGCCCTTCAGAACGATTGGTCACGATCAGTTTCGCACCCGCCCGCATCAAGTTGCGGCACAGCGGTTTTCCCATCAGTCCAAGGCCGATAAAGCCTATCGTCATACCTGAAAGAGTCGTCATTATTCCCTCCTTTATGTTTATCCCTCTATCGTCGGTACCAGCGGGCTTGGCTGAGTCACCGTGCCGCTGCCCGCCTGCCCGCTGCTGTTGTGAGTCTGGCTGCTGGTCTGTCTTTTTCCGCTACGTGCTCATACCGTGCCAGCCAGATGGCATCCGCCAGTATTTGAGCCTCAAGCGATGGTTTACGATCCGTTCTTCCCAACCCCTTCAAAAGATGACAAACATCGTTGATCATCTGCTTTCTGGCCCCGATTTTCTCAAGAAGCGAAGCAACAAAGGCCAGATGCGCCGCTGTCTGTCTCAGATCTGCCACCGCCGAATCTGGTACTTCTTTTTCAATATCAACAAGGTACGAACTGCAGAAGAGTAACGGCATCTCCGCCCGCTCTTCTTTCCCGACGATTTCAGCGTAATGGGCAATACGTCTGATAAACCTGACTTTTTTGTAATCTGTTTTGTAATGGCGTTTTATTTCAACGGCCACCTTCTCTTTCAGGAGATTGTCCTGAAGGCCACTCAACACTTCCGGCAGGGTACCAATACATTGTTCTGCAAATCTGCAATAGGCCGCACAGCCAAAATCCATTCTGGGATTGACGAACCGATGACCACAGCCAGAACATTTCCTGCTGGTATCGTCCTTGTAAAATTCCACCGGACATCCGCATTCAGGGCAGTCAACATCAAAGATAGCATCACTATTCCAGAATTGCATATCCTGTCCAGGACATTTCATATTCTCCCTCCCGTTTCCTGCGATGGGAAACAGTGAAAACGATCACGACAATGGTGACAGGATGTGTCAGTCAAATCCGGGCACCGTGTCAGGCGACACTCATCTCTTGAACCGGAACCGTCATGATCATAGCCGTAACGGCAGCGCAATAATTCTTTTCATATCAGCCGATAATTTGAACTGACGTCTGGATACCGGTTTCGTCAGAGTCAGTGACCGATTACCAAGCAATACGGTAGTTCCTTCATGAGCGGTACCGTGAATATCGATGCGAATCCTGTCCACATCAAGCCCCTGATGGTAGAGCGGATTGATTTCTTCAACATCATCCCGGGATGTCCCCGCGCCTTTTCTTGAAAACAGTTCTGTTCCCGGAATCAGGTTCAGCTGTACCAGCCGCAATTTGGTCTCATCGATGGCCGCCTCCATTTTCCTCACCTTTCTCGATCGGGGATTACCGTGCATTTGCAGCCATTCAATAATTTCACTCTGCTGGCTTTTCAGCTGCTGCTGAAGCTCATTAAATTGGTGTAATCGTTCAGGGGCAATCCCTGCTCCCAGTATCGCCGGTTCACCGCTGTCACTGCCAACCGTACCGACACTGAGATGTCCTGCGGCAATCAATGATCCGCCCATGATTGAACTTGCCGGATGACAACGGATATCAGCACCAGACGTTACAGGACTGAAATAGGCTTGGGTACGGATAACGACAATACCGCCTGCATCGAGCCTGCCCTGTTCGATAAATCTGATATCGACGTCTCCGGCAACCGTAATAGCCGCATTTTTACCGGTGATTCCCCCCTTGATCACCACATTCGATTCACCGGTAATCGTAGATGACATGACACTGCCACCGATTTCAAGATCCCCACCGGCATAAACCTTGAACCCAGGCTGGACAGAACCCGTGATAATCAGACAGCCGTTTGACTCAACATTACCGGTTTTAAAATCGATATCACTGCCAACCTGCCGGCGCGATGATACCTTGATCGTGGTCTTGTTGGTCACCGAAAGGGTACCATCCCTGGTTGCTCTGATTTCATGACTGTCCGCCGAATAGGCGGCGTCTCCCAAACTGTGGACGGTGATATCTTTTCCGGTCTTGGGCTCGATCGTTTCCCCAAGAACATTCATTCCCGGTTCACCAGGAACAGCAGGAATCTTGACAGCAATAAGCTGATCCCGCTCGACCTTGACCATGATACGCCGTTCCCGAAAATCGATTCGCCCCTCCTTATCGATGGTTCCGGCAAGGGGACCGATCTCCAGAGCAAAGGCAAGGCTGGCATCACACCCCGTGCCGGGGCGACTGCCACGTGCTATCTGAAATTCAGCAATTTCAATATTTCCTGATCTCAGAAAGGTTTTTGCCTCATTCAGGATCTTTTCGTCAATACCATATCTCAAACCACCATCCTTGAGATATTGTTCAAGATTATCTGCGGTCAGTCCATCGTGGCCAGGTAAAGGGGGATAGAGAACAAGAGTCGCGCTCAATTTGTCAAAAGAGATGTTTATCAGCGGGGTTATTGAAATAATCGGTATTTCCGGATCGCCATCCTTTTCGATAGTTTTGATCTTCGGATATCCGATCACCGCTGCCCGTAATTCATTACCATTCTCTGAAAAAACAGTACCAGGACCGGCCATCAACGGCGCTCGTTTATAACCCTGAGATTCAAATTTTTCGAAATCGGAATAATCGGCAAGAACGTGCCCAACCCTGACCAGCCCCGGAACAAGCAGTCGATCACCTGCTCTGTTTTCCTTGGGTATCAAATACTTATGGAGACAGTGAAAGGTTGGTTTGACTGATGGTGAGGCGTTGTTTTCTGATGGTTTGATAGTATCCTCCGATCAGAGCGAACAGGCGGATCATTCACGCTCTATTTCGCTCACATTTCATATATATCGTCAGTTCCCAGCCAGAATAAACGGGTTCTGCCTGGTTAGTCACTTGTCAGCTCTTCAGCCTTTTCCTTTACGGTTTCATAGCCTTCTGCTGTCACCTTTTTTGTTTTCTCCCAGGCTTCAGCACTGCCTTCCCTGGTTTTCTTCCAGAATTTCTTGCTCTCTTTTTTTGTTTGCTCCCAGACCTCAGCACTCTCCTCTTTGGTTTCCTGCCACAATTCGCCACTTCCTTCTTTGGTATTGTCCCAAATCTCGGCAGAGCCTTCCTTCGCCTTGTTCCACGATTCTCTCGATGCTTCACCAACGGCATCTGCCGCTTCCCTGATTTCCTGTCCTGCCTTGGTCCAGCCTGAATCCTCACTGGTCCCGCTTTCCCGGGTCATTCCATTATTGAAGATGCCAAGAATCAAAAAGATGAATAGTATTGTTTTTCTCATTTTCAGCTCACAGATAAAGAATTACACGCCCCGCTCCTGTTCATTCCGGGACGACATTCAAAACCACCCATTCGAGATCTTACACAAAGTTCCTGCTTATTGTACGATATAAAGCGCTTCTTCACAAGACGATCATAAAAAAGACGGTAGTGAGAAAGACGGTTGGATACGGAAAAAGAAGGCCTGCACCATGGTGTCCTGAGATGCTCAGGCAGAGAAAGCGGTTGTGACAAGATCTTTTTTCGACTAGTCTCATCTGGTATCATTATAAATGTGAAAATAAAGGGTTACCTCTATCAAAAAAACAGGGTTCCTTTTCAGAGATGCATGTCGTCGGGTTATGTATGAAAAAGAAAAATCTGAGAATCGAAAAGATAGGCGGAACGTCGATGACCCGGTTTCCGGAGATCGTCAACAATATCATTTTAAAAAACAAATCCGACCTTTATGGCCGTATCTTTATTGTTTCTGCCTATGGCGGCGTAACGAATGCGTTGCTGGAACACAAGAAGACAGGGAAAACCGGGATTTATGGGCTGTTTGAAGCGCGTAAAAATTATTCGGAAAAGATGCTTGAACTGCGTGACCAGCTGTTCGAAATCAACAAAAGATATGTTGATGCCGGACTCAACCTGAATGAGACAAATACGTTTATTGGCAACCGGATCGACCATGCCATACATATCCTGCGCAGCATGGAGAATGTAATGGGATCCGGCTATGTGACCAAAAAGGAGCTGCTGCTTGCTGCCCGGGAACTGCTCGCATCACTTGGTGAAATGCACAGTGCCTTCAATTCGGCAAATATTCTGCAAAATCGGGGTTATGATGCTACTTTTATTGATCTCAGCGGCTGGGAGGATGGCCGACAACTCACCATTGACCAGCGAATCATCGACAGCTTCAAAGAGATTGATCCGTTTTCAACCATCTGTTTTGCCACCGGTTACACCAAGGGAACAGAGGGTATCATGCGGGAATTTGACCGCGGCTATTCAGAGGTAACCTTTTCAAAGGTCGCCGTCCTGCTGGGCGCAGCGGAGGCAATTATCCATAAGGAATACCATCTTTGCTCCGGTGACCCGTTACTCGTTGGCGAAAAGGAGGCACATCCCGTCTGTAATACCAATTATGATGTGGCCGATCAGCTTGCTGATGTCGGTATGGAAGCCATCCACCCAAAAGCGTCCAAACCGCTTGAGATCAATTCGATTCCTATCCGGGTCAAAAACGCATTTGACCCGGATCATCCAGGTACGCTGATCACCAATGATTTTGTCGCGCCACGATCAAAGGTGGAAATCGTAACCGGCTCCGATTCGGTCATCTGTCTTGAGGTCCACGATGCCCGCATGGTTGGTGAAGTCGGTTTTGATATGCGTATCATGGAGGTGCTGAAGCGGTATCAGGTCTCATACATTAACAAGGTAACCAACGCCAATACAATAGATCTGATCATCGCCGACAAGGATTATAAAGAGAACATGATCCAGGAACTGTCAGATCATTTTGAACTGATATCGACCCGTCCGGTGGCAATTGTCTGTGCGATCGGTTCAAATATCGCCCAGCCCGGAATCATGGCCAAAGCATCGAAAGCCCTGGCCAAGGAGAAAATCAACATCCTGTCGGTATCCCAGACAACCAGACAAACCAACATGCAATTCATTGTTGAACGCGCCGATTTTGCCAGAGCACAAGTGGCATTGCATAAGACACTTTGTATGTAATACCGGTTTCGGGCTGAAAAAGACAAAACAGGAGGTCATTGATGGATTTGCAGCAAATTTACGCGTACGCACTCCAGCGGGAGAAAGAAGGCTACCGGTTTTTCAAGGAAAATGCAGATAAGGCACATCACGCTGCTGCCGCATCAATTTTCAAGAGACTGGCCGATGAGGAATTAAAGCATATTTCCTATATCAAAAGTCTGATGACGGACAATCAGGATAAAGCAGGAAAAAGTGAAGCGGTACTGGACGCTGACGACTGGTTTGAAAAACGGGCCCGGGAAGAACTGCTTGATCAGGCGCTGATCGAATCGATGATTCCCGATGTGGCTGTTTTGAGAACCGCCTACCTGATCGAACATGACCTTGCCGAATTTTATGAGCAGGCCGCTAAAAATCTGACGGGACGAGCCAGGGAGGCCTTTACAAAGCTTGCGAAATGGGAACGGGGACATGAATCCTTTTTCAAGGAACTGCATGATACCGTTTTTCAGGAATATACCGAAATGCCATGGGGTGGTTGAGCAATCATCAGATGACCGTAATCTGCTGCCATTGATGGCACGCCGGCTAAAACACTAATCAGGCGGCTCCCTGATCGATGATCCGGACCCTGGCTCTCTGTTTGTCGCTTCTGGCTTTCTTCCGTTTTGATCCGATCAACGGTATGCTGATTCTGCAATGATTCGGCAACCATACCCCATTGCATGCTCGCTTTAAAACGCGTGTTGCTCTGACGGTACACGGTAACGATCTTTGCGATCTCCTCTTCCGGCAACCGGGTATACAAGACTTTTTCTCCCAGGCCGATGCATCGGTGAACTTCTGTCCGCGGCCTTTGGCACCCCACAGGCTGAACGGAGACTCATGATCGATTTATTCCAAAAGGGTTCACGCGACAATTGATTCTGTCAGATTGCAAACATGATTAAACATTTTCAGCTTGAGAACGACTGTCTCAAAGACACATATGGCAGACCTGGTCCATCGACCGCTCAAGGGTTTGTGCCTTTCCAGCTGTTACAACGAGCGTGTCTATTGCAAACTGAATATCTTTTACATACTCGTTCACCTGCCCTCCAACCGAGTTGTCAAGACCGTTGATGGTGGCAACTTCTTCAGACGTACGGTTCATGTCAGTAACCATCTTCTGCTGTTCTCCGGTACTTGCCGTTACTTCATGTCCTGTTTCGATAACCGAGTTGATCATTCCGTTGATTTCGGAGCGGGCCTCTTTGTCTGCAGGGCCAGATTTTCACCTCCGGTGAAACCGCGGTATATCCTTTACCACGTCCCCCCTGCCCGGGTCCCGATATCAATGGTGTCGCGCTCAAGCTGTGTATGGCTTCTCAAGGACAAAAAACAGAAACACTGACCACCTGTTTTTTTAGACGACATCTTCATCCATATCACAACGATCCTTTTTTCCAGGAAACAGGACCTTTAGCTTTCACGGTGCGGTATCGCGCTGTCTGTCTTTATCCAGATTGGCAAAAAGCCGCGGTGACAGACGTGAGTTACGGTCAAAATCAGCCATCAATTCCATACCGGGAATGATGGCGCGGCATACCGGAATAGTCATATCCTCCCGGGTAAGATCAACATACACAGGGTTACGATTACTGGCGGCAAGAAGCCGCTCCAGAAGAGCGAGATCCCCCTCCAGACTTCCCGTAGAGAAATCCGGCAGATCTTCCACCGCGAAAATCGGCAGATCCTGAGGCGCAGGAAGACTGGGTGGTCCCCATGGGTATGGATAGGGAACCTCAAGCATCGCCGAGATACAGGCATCGGACCCGCTCAGTGCAGCCGCGGCCCCTTTCATCACCTGGCCCTCGGGGCCAACCACAAAGGCCCGATAACAGGGCACACCGAGTTCTGAGGTAATATCCTCAAAAAACAGCTCGATACCGCGCTTGGCATAATTCTTGAGCAATGCAGCACAGGCGTCATCAGCTGCGGTAATACGAAAACAGCGTGCCGGGTTGTATGGCATGACACTCTCGGCATCACGTTCGATTACCTCAAGCAGGGCGGTAACCCGGGCCCGGGTCATATCAAGTCCTGCCCCAAGGCCGGTAGAACCGAGACTGCTGCACAGCAAAGGTTCATCAAGATTGGTAAACAGAAACACAAATTGTGCAGGAACAAGGATCATGGAGCCATCAGGCCGGCTGCCGGAAACCCAGTGCAGAGGCAGATTCCCGTCAGGTACCTCCAGTGGCAGAGTATCGGGATCAAGCGCCTCTGTGCCCAGCTCGGAATATCTGGCCTGAATCAACGGAACGGGCTGACGGTACCCCAGCGCGCCCTCATCACCAATGGCGGCCCAGCTGGAAACACGTTCGCAGATTTCCATAAACAGGCCGACCTGGGCAACCTCGAAATCCATCCCCCGGCCAAATGAGGTCTGCGTACCGCTTATTGAATAGTCAAGCCGACCATTTTTGACGGAAAGAGCAAATTTCCAATCTCTCACCAGCCCTACCGGGGCGAGTGACATCTGATGACGCAGCTGTCTGTCCAGAGGGATCCCGGCCACCTCAAGAGCCTTCCTGGCGCAGGCAGTAACCGAACCCAAGCGATTGTTATTGCTGGACGCCTTTTGCACCACCTCTTCGGCTATTCTTTTTATTGAGACAAATGTCCGGTCGGCAGCAGCAATCTCTTGAGCTGAATACGGTAACGCAGGGCATTGATCGGGAGGGGGAAACGGCTTATGGTGAACGATATTGGCCGAGAAAAGCCTGCTCCACTGACGATGCAGCTCCATGTCCGCAAACCTCTGCTGTGAAAGATCGACAAGAGGCGATACGGAGGGCAGTGAAGGTTTCTGTATATAGCGCTTCAGCTCATCACGCTGTAAGGCCGCCTCGGCAAGCAGTGTTTCAGAAACCGGTCCTGGCGGACTGTTTCGTGCCCATGCCACAACCTTTTCCAGCGGCATGGCCACGAGCCTGCCAAGAAGATAGGTATGCATGTATTCATCGAAGGGATGCTCTGTCAGATAGCTGATGGCACCAGCATCCGTTATTCCATCTTCAGGATGACAGGCCAGATAGCCGATGGTAGCGGCTACTTTTTGTAATTGTAATGTGTAGCGCATCTTTCCATAAGTAAACGGCTGGCAATTCACCTTGAACAGAAAGAGATCGGCTTGATACGAAAACAGATCCCTGATTTCATGCACCTTTACCGCCGGACAGTCCGGAGAGCAAGTATTATCTGCAATCCCTGGAAATCAGGAACAGAAAGACTGCGGTCTGTTTTGACCGGTAACGCCATAGAAATCCGCCCAAACAGGGTATCTGATCGGGTTGACGATAAGCGGACAGACCGACCACGTTACCGGTGAACCAGCAGGCCAGTCCGATAAGATCGACAGCCACCGGCAGTCTTTGCGATAAAGACCATGCGAGGAGCACCGGGAAGAAAGCCCTGCTTTTTCCTTCCCGGCACAAAACCGGCGCTGATGAGGAACCCTCGGGCGGGATCAGTCAATTACCCGATCCCCCGCTCAGGTCGTTGTAATCCGGAACCCGATTGATACCCGGCAACAGCGGTACTGCCATTCCTGATTTGACTCAATTCATGGGTCGTAACGGCCATCATGCCTTGAATTCTTGGCAACAGGGCATGATTTACCTTCACAATCCTTTCCAACAGCCGGTTTCTTTCCTCGAGTAAGGGATAATGGCTCCGATCCCCCGCATCACCGGCAAACCGCTCCTGCCAGAGCCGGTCGTGCCTCCCGGCCTCATCCTGTAATAAGGACAGCCGCCGGGTATACTCTTGCAGTTCATCAGGATCAGGCCGGCACAATAACGCTTCCAGTCTGCCGGTATGTTCGATAATCCGGTGATACTGTTCAATTGATTTCCTGATACAATCTTCCATACTGATCACGCTCGTCAAAGAGCCGCTGTTACTTGTCCGTAGCCTACAGCAACGTCCATCACCGGCTGACTTTCCTGGCGCTTGATCTCGATTGCTTCGATCCAGGTCTGGCGCAAATCACTGAGCAGCGTTTCCACCGTTTCCAGAGACGCACGCCTGTTCTCCAGATTGGCCGTACTCAGCTCGCGCAACATATAGGCATACAACGCATCCAAATCAGCCGCAATCGCACCGCCAACCTGATGATCCAGAGTGTTGGCAAACTCACTGACAATCGCCATCACCCGATTGATTTTTTCACTTTTTTCCACCGTGTCACCACGGTCCATTGCCTGCATGGCCTGACGGCAAAACCGGATCGCTCCATCATAGAGCATAATCAGAATCTGCTCCGGAGAAGCATTCAGGATCTGATTATTCTGATAATGATTTATATATGCATTCATGATTTCTTTCCTGACATCATACTGGTCAACATGTTCATTTGCTGGGTGAGAAATGCGCTTTGGCTGTTCATACCGCTGACGAGCTTTTCCAAAGCGATAAAGCGGTTGCGCAATACCTCCTCCTTGCTGGCAAGCCGCATCCGGGCCTGCTCGATATCCCGATCAGCCCGCTTGATTCCGGCCTCAATACTCATCTTACGCCCGGCTAACAGGCCGGTTTCAGAGTCGGTCATTTTATCCAGATAGCTTTCAAATTGACTGATAATACCGTCTGTGTCATTTTCACCTGTCAGCAGTTTGGCCACATCGTCCGTACTATCGACCACCGCCTTTTTCAGCGTCAGTTCATCCACGTTCAGCGTGCCGTCTTTCTGCGTTTCCAGCCCCAATTGCGACAAAGCCTTAAAAGAACCGCTGGTATCCACCATGGTAGTCAGCAAGCCCTGGAGCTTGCGCTTTACACTGTTCAGTCCGGCATCACCGGCCAGCAGCCCCGCCTCATCATCTGCACCCATTTTCGATTGCCCGGTAACAAAGGAAACCGCCGCATTGTACCGTTTGACAAACGCATTAATACCGTCCAGCATTGGCCGGGTATCCTTGCTGACCTTCAGGCTCACGGTTTTACCCGCCTCGGCCTTTTGCAGATCCAGGCTCACACCGGGAATCGCATCCTTGATGGTGTTGTTTTTTGAATAAATATCAATATTATCCACCCGGATATGAGCCTGGGTTGCCTGCTGGGACTCGGTAAAAGTCAGCGGATCGAGACTGCCGCCGCTCAGAGTGACGTTTAAGGCAATATCTTCACCCGCTTCCTTACCGGTAATCACCAACCGGTATGGTGCACCGGTGCCGTCATTGATGATGGCAGCCTGTACGCCGATATCGGCATCATTAATGGCCTTGCTGATACCTTCGAGCGAATTGTTTTCGTCAGTGATATCAATCGTGTGAGACGAGCCACTGCCAACCTGAATCACCAGACTGCCAGTACCAAATCCAGAAGCTGACTTATCAGCATAGCCCTGACTGACACTCTTTTCGACCTTGGCTAAAGAAACGACTTCAAGGTCATAGGTTGCTCCGGCCACTGCATCATTTCCGGCACGGGCTGTAAACAACCCTTCGTCCGACAGGCTGACCTGACGCGACTCCAGCGTATCAATGGAGCTTAACCGGCTGAGTGCACTCTTCAAACTGGCCAGCTGGGCATCAAAAGCGGTATAACCGGTCAAACGGTTATTCATCCAGGCCTTATCCTGTTCCAGACGCTCAATCGGTCTTCTTTCGACCTCCATCAGGCCGTTGATGATTTCGTTGGTATCAAGCCCCGTAGCCAATCCACCAAAAGTAATGGTACCCATAAGAATTATCTCACTGAAAAAAAGATAAACGATCCGGTTTATCCTTCCGTATTGATAATATTACCGCGCAAATCATTCAGCGAGGCCCGCATCGACAGCAGGGCTTCAACCGGGATTTGATAAATCACCTGCTCACTGTCCCGATCAACAACCTTGATCACCGTCTGCTGCGTACGATCATCACGTTCAAAACGGACACTATACAGACCGTCTTCGGTTAACGCTTTAATCTGTTTTAATAATTCTTCGGATTGGACTTTTTGCTTTTCCTGTTCGGCGTCACGCCCCTGCAGTTGCTCACCGGTTCTTTTACGCTCATCGCTGATCTCTGCTGACGGACGGTTTGCAGGATTCTGCCGGGGACTCATAGCCGCTGACAACGCTTCGACATGCATTATATACCCCTTTTCTATCGAATAAAATGTAACCGTTTAAAGATTCGGGGGACGAAAACCATCCCCCGAAGACTCACCGAGGCTTTAACCCAGCAGTTTCAGAGCCAGCTGCGGCCCCTGGTTCGCCTGAGCAAGGATAGAGACACCAGCCTGCTGCAGGATATTCTGCTTGGTCATATTTGAGGTTTCCATGGCAATGTCTGCATCAAGGATCCGGGAACGTGCTGCCGAGAGGTTCTCTGAAACGTTCTGCAGGTTAGCGATGGTTGACTCAAAGCGGTTTTGCACCGCACCCAAACCGCCGCGGATTTCATCGATGGTCGCCAGGGCAGCATCAACCCGCTTCATCGCTGTCTGGGCGCCGTCTCCGGTGGAGATATCAACGCTGTCAATCCCCTTGGTATCAACGGCTACGTTGGTCAATCCCATCTCAGTCCCATTGGCAACGGTGATGGTCTCGGTTGCCGAAACAGAAACCTGACCACGCAGGGTATCGGCAAAGTCCCCACCGGTAACCATCAGACCGTCGGTGCCGGCAGTAAAACCATTACCACTTTCTGCAACGGTAATATTCCGGCCATCAGCGGCAGTCAGGGTTATATCACCACCCTCGACGTTGGCAGCCACACCGGTTTCGTTAGAATGCATGTTGATCGCGTCACGAACGGCGGCAATATCCAGGCCAGAAGCAACATCCGCATCACTGTAAATAGCAACGCCATTCACACTCAGGCTGTACGTATCGCTAGAACTACCACCAATAGTCCCCATCGTGACCGTACCACTCGTTTCAGCTGTGGCACTGAAACCCGCCAGTCCGGCATCATTTAACGCAGCCGCCTTGGCATAGGCAGAAGTGGCGTCACGATAGGTGTCACCCTGGACAGCGAAACTTGAACTCTGCGAGATGGTCACGGCAGCTGAAGAACCGAGCTTGATGGTCATATTGGAAGCAGAAGCAGCATTCGTTACCTCGGTACCGGTACCTTCAGCGATACCACCCATACTGGCAGCCTTGGCACTGGCAATACCAAAGGAAATGGTCTCACCGGCGTTGGCACCCACCTGGAAGGTGGCCCCGGACAGAGAACCGTCCAGCAAACGCCGACCGTTAAAGGTGGTGGTCGTGGCAATACGATCAAGTTCGGAAATCAGCTGGGAAACTTCCGCCTGCAATGATCCGCGGTCAGACGTACTATTGGTATCGTTGGCTGACTGAACAGCCAGTTCACGCATGCGCTGCAGAATATTGGTACTTTCCTGCAATGCCCCTTCAGCGGTCTGGGCCAGTGAGATACCATCATTAGCATTACGGGCAGCCTGATTGAGCCCGCGAATCTGAGCGGTCATACGATCAGAAATAGCCAGGCCGGCAGCATCATCCTTGGCACTGTTAATCCGTAAACCGGAAGACAGCCGCTGCATTGAACGATTAAGACCGGATTGTGATTTGCCCAGGTTACGCTGCGCGTTTAAAGAAGCTACGTTTGTGTTAATTGTTACGCTCATGTTATTCCTCCATGAATGTCTTTCGAGCGGGCATCCTTGCCCTGTTTTGGTTTACAATACTTACAATTTTTTGGCTAAAACAATGCCAGATACGCAGGGAAATACATCAAAAGATAAATCACCTCCTTTTAGAAACGTTTGAGAAAAACAAGCGGTACCCATCGTACCTTTTCCCTTGCGTAGTTCTCTTCTCGACCGGGAAGCGATAAATCTTTAGTTTTTTTTTCATCCCTGCTCCAGAAAGATAACAAGCGTAAATATCGACTTTTTTTCTGCTTTATGGATACCAGAAAAATCAGAATCTCAGTACCATCTCTATGAGCAGTTCATGCGTCTGAACTCATACCTGAGATAGCGAACGGATGGCAAAAGGAAATGCCCGCTTCCAGAACAAGCATCGAAAACGACGGTTTCTGGAATGATTTTCCTGCAGATACACTCCATCTCTTTGCGTACCAGACAAAGCGTGAATAACCATGCTTCCGTTTGAGAAAACAGGTAAAGTCCGTCACACCATCATGCAGACGGGCATACCCTTTTTATGCTGCAGGATATTTGCAGCGTCTATTTTCCCTGCCCGTTCCCGTCGGTTCTTTTCTCATTGCTCGGCTGCCGGACCAAACAGTCTTGTGGAGAACTTGACATACCAGGCGGCGGACTGCACCTGAATGATATAGGCCATCGCAATAACCAGGGCGGTATCGGCTCCTGCTTCCCCAAAACTGTTGATTGCAATGGCAAGAGCGATCGAAAGATTTCTCATGACCGTGCCGTAAACCAGGGCGATCGCGTCCCCACGCCTGAAAAAGAGCTTGCCAATAATGGTCGAGAGACTGAAATTAACGATATAGAGTACCAGCAGGGGCATGAAAATCACGATCAGCAGCTCAGGAGAACCGATAATTCCATCGGCCTTGAGAGCCATGGCGACAAAGACAATACTGAGTACACCGATCGTCGATACGGCAGGAAAACGGGTGCCAATCTTCTTTTTAAATTCGGGAAGCGGATATCTTTTCAGCAGCAGAACCCGGGTGATTTGACCCAGCAACATCGGCAGAAAGATAATCAGAAAAATCTGCTGGATAACCTTCAGCAGATCGATCTCAACCGTCGCGCCCATCAGTCCGCTGATATAAAACGGGGTGAGTAGTGAACCGAGGGTCAGCCCGATCACCGTCATATTGATAGCCGCCCCCATATTTCCCTTGGCAAAACCTGTCCAGGAGATGGTCATGCCGCTCGTTGGCAACAGGGCGGCAAGCAGCAGCCCCAGGGCCAGATACGGCTGATCCGGGAAAGAAAATCTGCCAAGGAAAAAGGCACAGAAAGGAATAACCGTAAAATTCAGAAGCTGGGCCGTTGTCTGCAGTTTCAGGTTTAATCCCTGCTTGAGGTTTTTCATATTAAGGGTGACCATCATGGGATAAACCATCAGAAAGGTCAGCGGCATGATCAGACATTTCATTTTTTTGACGACGGTTTGATCAACACTGATACCGAACAGGAATCCGGCAAAAAGAAAAAAGGGGATGGCAATGATCAGGTTCTTGTTGATTCTAATGAGAAAATTCCACATGGTTTTTATCCTGAGCGTGATTGATAAATACGATTATCTCTATGATATGTGCTCTTGTCGGGATGTCAACAAGTATTTCACAAAAAAGTTAAATAATTAAACAACAGATTTTATTGTATATATTCCTGATGCGGATGCCCCGAGACAATGATATTCCTGGTCACGTGGTCATTTCCATCTTTAAGACATCCTATCCCGAAACATTGCTGCAGACATCTCATTTTGCGCTCACTCAGAAATTCGGGATTGGTAACAGGGCCTATGGTACCAACGGGATACAGATCAGGGTGCAACAGGAACTGGTTGGAGCTTTTGCAATGCTTCAGGACGTAACTGAGTATGCAGAAAACAACCCTCTTCCATTCCTTTGATCGACGCCTCTGATACCAGGCTCCAGTAACAGCAGTTGCTCCTGAGCAGGTAGCATTCTGTCAACACTTTGTTTATACTCCTCTGTATGGAATAGTGATACGAATATCGTTTTGTTCAGGTAACCGGAGAGCCTGCTCAACGATTCCAAACATAATCGTGCTCCGTACACGAAAAGGTATTGAAAAACGGCACTGTTTCACTGATTTCCTTCGTGAATGCGTGAGACAATACCGATTTCAACATACTGTTTTTTTTGGAATATTATGGAACATATAGACGAATTACCCGGAGCGGCTACCGTCAATAAGTATCTTGCTTCTGACAATGAAAAAATAAAGACCATTGTGGGAATGGTGGCTGGCAATGTAACCGCCGCAGCAAAACTGGCAGCCAGAAATCTGGTCAGAGACCGGGAACATATTGCTGAGATTGCCGATCATCTGGACAACGAGTTTATCACCGAACTCAATGTTGATCAAAGCGAAGAAATTAAGGAAATTACCAGGATAGAAAAAGAGTTGGGCCGCTACTTTGACAATACAATCATAAAACTTGCTTTCAGACATTATGATACCGTGCTGTTAAAGCATGTTCGTGAACTGGAAAGAAAGGAAGCGGAATTGAGAGATCGTGAACGTGATATCGAGCGAATTATCAGCAAGCGGATCTCGAAACTGCGAAAACAGATAACCCGGGATTCAACCACAGCCAGGGGATTTTTTGAAAGTGCCGTAGCCAAGGCAGAAAAGCACTTTGATCAGAATAAAATAACCCGTTTCGCCTATTCAACGATATCCCTTTTTCAGGAAGAGTTTTTCAATCTGCAGGGAACTCACGACATTGGGAATATTACCAAGCTCTATCAAAAAGCAATCGAACCATACCAGATTACCAAAATGGTAATGGAAAAGGATGGAAAACTGAAAAAGGTGATCACCAACCAGTTTACCAACGATTGCAGCCCGGACCTTTTTCTGTTTTTTTATACATATTATAACGAATTGCTCAACATCTACCATACCGAAGGCATCTTACCGCCAACCGCGGATGAACTTGCCCGCATTTTCCACAAAAGGAAAAAGGATGTCTCTGAAATTATTTCCAAAATGCAACCGGGAGACAAAATCCGCTGAATCGCTGGCATTTCAGCGACAAAACAGCGAGACGTCTTTCAGCCATCACGCAACCGGTACAATCTATTGCCGTTGACCGTATGTTTCATATGAAACCCGGTCATAACGCAGTTTTTCCTGATCATGTCCCGGCTTGTCCTCTGCCGGATAACCAATGGCGATGACGGCCTGAACCTCCAACCCTTCTCTGAGATCAAGCAGAGCGGCAATATAGTCCCTGCCGGTCGTACCATCTTCACGACCACGTTTTCTGATTTGTACCCAGCAACTGCCGAGTCCAAGGTCATGAGCCGTAAGGTGTATCAGGGTGGCTGCAACTGATGCGTCTTCAACCCAGACATCCGATCTCTGCGGGTCGGCGCAAACCACGATTGCCAGTGGAGCGTTTTTCATGAACGAAGAGCCATACGCTTTTGATCGGGAAAGGGCCTCAATGCTCTCTTTCTTTTCAACGACAACAAACGATAATGGATCACGGCTTCTCGAGGATGGAGAACGGAGCATGGCTTCGGTCAGAAGAGCCACTTTTTCTTTTTCGACCGGTTTTTCACTGAATTTTCGAATACTTCTCCGTGAACGCAACAATTCAATCAGCATAGTAACCTTCCTCGTTTTTTGATAAGGATGGATCAATCACAGGCCGCTATTATTACCCCAATCATGGCAGATGTCCAGAAAAAGGAAATGATGTTTCAACCGTTCCGGTCAGCACCTGTTTTTATAGAAGATACGGACAACAAATCACTCCGGTATATGCTCCTCCGTTTTATGGTCGTCACCTTTTGACCAGCTATTATAGACAAAGAACGCACAACCAATGATAACGGAGCCAACGGCAATGGCAGGAATCGGCCCGATCATATCGGGAAGAAAAAAGACAAAAAGAAGCAGTGCGGTAAGCAGATACAACATATACGAGGAGTAAAAAAATCTTTTCAAGAATCTCTTCATTTGACCGGTATCTCCTGATTATCAATCATTCTGACACATTCTTTCTCATGGTTTATCCAGCTGCCTGGATCATCGTGCCTGCAGCCAAGCAGTTTACCTACAAAAATAATATCGTGCAAACAGACGAAAAAACCTCGTTACAGGTTCCCTGGAGGAAACACCCTTTTATCCGGCGAAGAAAATGAATCCCCATTCACCTGTTTTTAACAGAACCAAAGGTAATAAAAGAAAATATAATTGAATAGTTATCATGGACTCCTGACATTGTTGCACGCGGTGGTAACACGTAAAAGATGTTGACACAAATCCGCGTTTTGTATATTTTCAGTTCCATTTTTAACATGAGACACAATGTTGAAAATGGACTGCTTCGGTAAAAAAGGCCCAGCATTTTCATTGAGCCTGCTAAGGAGAGCCCATTGAATCAAAGTTTATTATGCCACAGCAAGAAGCAGCCGGCTGGCCGATTCCTGCAGGGAAAACAGCTGATTTCCTGTTGTTTCTGTTCTCTGCTCTGGCCGTCACGGTGGCTGAGAACGAACTCTTCACGCTATACACCTGCTGTTTCCGTTTTTCGTTTCCTTATCAGACAAGAACTGCAAAAGACACCCTGCCGCTTTTCCCGTGCGTTTAGGAAGTATCTGCTTTTGGTGAGATTAACCGGGATAATTGCCCACTCCCGGAAAGATAGTTTTTCAGATTCCAGGATTTCAAGAGTTAATTTTTTTTTAAGGAGATCGTTTTATGATTCAAACAACTCGTTCTTATTCATCGGATGAAGCCTTGAACGTACTCATGGACGGAAACAGACGTTTTATTGAAGGCAATCTGCTGCATCCGAATCATTGTGATGAAAGCCGGCAGGAGGCGGCTGCAGGCCAGACCCCGTTCGCGACGGTTCTGACCTGTGCGGATTCCCGGGTTCCACCAGTGGATATCTTCGACCAGGGGATCGGTGATATTTTTGTCGTCCGGGTTGCCGGTAACATTATTGGTGATCATACGCTGGGCAGTATCGAGTATGCGGTTGCCCATCTGAACACACCGCTTATTGTTGTCCTGGGCCACTCTTCATGTGGCGCTGTCGGGGCAGTGGCACGTGATGTCAAACTTGACGGCCATATGTCCACGCTGGTTCCCCCCATCCAGGCAGCGATTAAAAAGGTAAAAAATTTGGACGGCAATATGGTGAACAATGCGGCAAAAGAGCTTTCAAAGCAGATGGCCGAAAGAATTGCCTCTTCCGAGCCCATTATTGCCGACGAAGTCAATGACGGCCATGTCAAGGTGGTACCGGCATATTACAATCTGAGCAGTGGCGAGGTAATTATTCTGGAAACATAAAGCGTATCCATAAAGGAGTGTGTGATGATATATAAAGTATTTCCTTTTCTTGAATGGTTTAAAGATTACGACTCTGCAAAGTTCAAGATTGACCTGCTCGCCGGTATTACGGTTGCCCTGGTACTGATTCCACAGTCTATGGCATATGCACAGCTGGCCGGACTTCCCCCCTTCTACGGGCTTTATGCCGCCTTTCTGCCACCGATGGTTGCCGCCCTTTTCGGTTCGAGCAGACAATTGGCCACCGGCCCGGTTGCCGTGGTTTCCTTAATGTCTGCAGCGTCACTGGAGCCACTGGCGACAGCAGGCTCGGCCGAGTTCATCGCCTATTCGATCGTACTGGCGATGACGGTCGGCATCTTTCAATTCTCACTTGGAGTCTTACGACTGGGGCTGGTAGTGAATTTCTTGTCCCATCCTGTTGTGAACGGTTTCACCAATGCGGCGGCGATTATTATTGCTTCATCCCAGTTTTCAAAATTCTTTGGTGTCTCCGTCGACAAGGCAGAGCATCATTATGAAACCATGCTTAGGGTGGCCCAAGCTGCCCTTGATTACACCCATGTGCCAACGCTTCTGTACGGTGTCGGTGCAATTGTGATCATGGCAGGGTTGAGAAAAATCAATCCGCGCATCCCCAACGTGCTGATCGCTGTTGGCATTACCACGATTATCTCATACGTAACAGGCTTTAACCGGGATGCGTTTGTCGATATATCGGCAGTAAAGGTGCCTGGACTGGCCGAGAAAATTGAGTCATTCAATCATTCCGTGGCTGAAAGAACGGAGCTGGGTGAAAAACGTGCTGCATTAAGTCAGAAAGCCGAAGAGGAACGTGCCAGGCAGGATAACGGACATGGTAGTCCTTCTGTCGAACTGATACATCTGAGAAGCGAACTGGATCTGCTTTCGCTTGAATTGCAGGAACTCAAGCAGCACGTATCTGTCTTACGAACCGAATTGCGCCAAATGAAATTTTCTGCGGTCAGCAACGACGATTCCTACCTGTTTTACCAACAGGGAAAAACACCCGCTGGAACCGAATCTGCCGGAAAGACATGGCGGCTTGCCGTTGGCAACAACCGGCTGGATACCACCCATTTGAAAATCATGGGTGGCGGCGCCATTGTTGGCAAAATACCCGAAGGGTTACCGACACTTACAATTCCCGATCTGAATCTGAAGACCTTCCTGAAATTGCTGCCGACGGCGATTATCATCTCGCTGCTCGGTTTTATGGAGGCCATTGCCATTGCCAAGGCAATGGCCTCCCAGACCGGCCAGAAACTTGATCCCAATCAGGAGCTGATCGGTCAGGGACTGGCCAATATCTTCGGGTCGATCGGCTCGAGTTATGCGGTATCCGGATCCTTTTCCCGTTCAGCGGTCAACCTGCAGGCCGGGGCAATTTCCGGTGTTTCCTCGGTTATCACCTCGATAATGGTGGTTATTACCCTACTGTTTCTGACCCCGCTTCTCTATCATCTCCCCCAGGCGGTTCTGGCGGCGGTAATCATGATGGCGGTGATCGGACTGGTGAATGTTCATGGATTCATCCATGCCTGGAAGGCCCAATGGTATGATGGTGCCATTTCCATCCTCAGTTTTGTAATTACGCTCTACTATGCTCCCCATCTGGACAAAGGTATCATGATCGGAGTCGTTCTGTCGATGATCGTCTTCCTCTATAAATCGATGAGACCAGTAGTGGCAAGTCTGTCGATGAATGAAGACAAGGTCCTCAAATGTGCCGATTATTACCGGCTCAAAGGCTGTCGTCACATTTCTGTTGTCCGTTTTGACGGCGCGCTCTTTTTTGCCAATGCGAGTTACCTTGATGAACAGGTACTCAAATTCCGTAACAATCAGCCTGATCTTCGCTATATTCTGCTTGATGCCCGGGGGATCAACGATATGGACGCATCAGGAGAAGAGGCACTGGCCATGCTGGTCAAGCGTGTTCGCAGTGCCAGACTCGGCTTTGCAATGTGTGGACTGAAAGGACAGATTATTGGGGTGATGGAACGTACCGGCCTGATGGATGAAATCGGCGAGGACAATATTTATGCCGACAGCCGGACTGCTGTTGCTGCTATTACCGAAATTATTCATAATGATACCGATCTGCCGAAAGGCGAGTGCGACGCCTGTCCGCTTACCAAATATCTTCCTGCTGAGGATATCCTTCAGAAAGCAGACTGAAAAATAATGCCCTTTCACCAGAAGCCTGCCCGTATCAGCTGACTGATACGGGCAGGCTTTCTTATCCGGCAGTTTCCCGGTACAAAAGCCTGTTGAACCGCTCTTCTCTTTCAACTTCTCTGAAAACGATCGTCGAATTGAACGGAATAATCGGAACTTCAAAAAAATACTTGCCAAAAACAAACACAAATAATATCATGTAAGGTTCACAAGCGACTAATGACCTGCATTATGCTTGTTTGTCATTGATACCGGAGGTACCGGGTCAGAATACTGAACATAAAGACAGTCTATAATGTATGAGGGGTTGCAGACAACTGTAGCTCCTTTCTTTTTTTCCTCTTGGTTTGAGAATCAAGAGTCGGTAAAGCACCGGTTTGGAGAAACGGTAGAGGACAAAAGCCATGAGTTATGATTTGACAAAAGTACGTAATATCGGAATCAGCGCCCATATCGATTCAGGTAAAACCACCTTGACAGAACGTATCCTTTTTTACACCAACAGAATACACGCTATTCACGAAGTACGCGGCAAGGATGGTGTCGGAGCCAAGATGGACTCGATGGAACTTGAAAAGGAACGGGGAATCACCATCCAGTCTGCGGCAACCTATTGCTCCTGGAAAGATATTGATATCAATATCATCGATACCCCGGGCCATGTTGATTTCACCATTGAGGTTGAACGGGCCTTGAGGGTACTTGATGGTGCTGTTCTTATTCTCTGTTCCGTTGGTGGTGTTCAATCACAATCCATTACCGTGAATCGACAGATGACCCGCTACAAGGTTCCACGCATCGCCTTCATCAACAAGTGTGATCGTACCGGTGCCAACCCCGAACGTGTCACCGCCCAGCTGCGGGAAAAACTTGAGTTGAACGCCCATATGATGCAGATGCCGATTGGCCTTGAAAGTGATCTGGAAGGGGTCATTGACTTGGTAACCATGAAGGCGATCTATTTCGACGGGGACAACGGGGAAATCATCCGGGAGGAAGAAATTCCCGCCGAACTGCTTGATGAGGCTACGGAAAAACATGAGACCCTGCTCGAGGAAATTTCGATGTTTTCCGAGGAACTGATGGAGGCGCTGCTCGAGGAAGGAGCTGTTGACCCCCAGCTGGTCTACGATGCCGTCAGGAAAGGAACGCTGGCACTCGAGTTCACGCCGGTCCTTATCGGCTCTGCTTACAAGAACAAGGGCATCCAGACTTTGCTTGACGCCGTTGATGCCTATCTGCCCTGCCCGACCGATGTCGTCAACAATGCACTGGATCTGGCAAAGGACGAGGAAGCGTTTCCGGTAAGCAATCGTGCTGAAGACAAATTGATTATGCTAGCCTTCAAGCTTGAAGACGGGAGATATGGCCAGCTGACCTATGTGAGAACCTATCAGGGTATGCTCAACAAAGGAGATACCGTTTATAACAGCAGGACCGGCAAAAAGGTGAAAATCGGGCGCCTGGTACGGATGCATTCGGACGAGATGGAAGAGATCGAATCGTGTGGACCTGGTGATATTGTCGCCCTGTTCGGCGTCGACTGCGCTTCGGGAGACACCTTCACTGCCGAGGGCATGACCGTTTCCATGAGTTCGATGCACATTCCCGAACCGGTCATTTCACTGGCAGTCATCCCGGTCGACAACAAGGCCCAGACCAATATGTCCAAGGCACTGAACCGTTTTACCAAGGAAGACCCGACCTTCCGAACCTTTGTCGATCATGAAACCGGTGAGACCATTATCTCCGGCATGGGTGAGCTGCATCTCGATGTGTATATCGAGCGAATGAAACGGGAATACAAGGCCGAGGTTGAGGTCGGTGCACCGCAGGTCGCTTATCGCGAGACCGTTACCAATAGGGCAGAATTCAACTATACCCACAAGAAACAGACGGGTGGTTCCGGACAATTTGGTCGTGTGGCCGGTTACCTTGAGCCACTGGAAGAGGGTGAATACGAATTTGTCGATGAGATTGTCGGCGGTGTCATCCCGCGCGAATTTATCTCATCCTGTGACAAGGGCTTCCGGAAAAGCCTCGAGAAAGGGACACTCTGCGGGGCGTCAATCACCGGTGTCCGCTGCGTTATCAATGACGGTGCCGCCCACGCGGTTGACTCTTCTGACGTCGCCTTCCAACTTGCCGCCATAGGGGCCTTCAAGGAAGGCTATATGAAGGCAAAACCGGTTATTATGGAACCGATCATGAAGGTTGCCGTCGAGGGCCCGTCTGAATTCCAGGGTGCGGTCATGGGGAGCATCAATCAACGCCGGGGCATGATCATCGGTACGATGGAGGAAGGCAACTATACCGTTGTCGAAGCCGAAGTTCCGCTTTCGGAGATGTTTGGGTACTCAACCACCCTTCGTTCCCTGACCCAGGGCAAGGCAGAATTCACGATGGAATTTGCAACGTTCAAGCAGGTGCCGAAAGGTGTCAGCGAAGCGTTGGTAAAAAAGTATCAGGAAGAGAAAAAAGAGTGATTCATACACCGTAACATACCTGGAAACAGGCAGATTCCGATGCGAAATAAAAGGCAAATCATTGAGAGATAAAGAGGGTGACCACCATGGGAAAAAAAGATCTGATAACCAGTAATCCGCTGAGAGTTCTGGGGCTTGATAATAAGGCAGAGGAAGAAAGACAGGCGCTCGGTCTGGTCATGTCGAGGGCAGGACTCGGCAAAACAGCCATTCTGGTCCAGATCGCTCTGGATGCAATGCTGCGCGGTAACAAGGTACTGCATGTATCCATCGGCGAATCGATTGAAAAGACCCGTGACCGTTATGATGAAATCCTCGGTCTTATGGTAGACAAAGAAACCGGGGACAATGATCTGGAAGAAGTCGCCAGAAACCGGATGATTATGACCTTCAAGGAAGATATTTTCAGTCGGGCTGTCCTTGAGGAACGCCTCAAAGATCTAATTCAGCAGGATATTTTCCGACCGGGATGTCTGATTATTGATGGTTACGATTTTGATGGAAACGGTCGTGAAGCCATGGGAGAACTGAAAGAACTGATGGTCGACCTCGGTATTTCGGTGATCTGGTTTTCGGCAATCAGCCATCGTGAAGACAACCGGGTCAGCGCTGACGGCGTACCGGCACCCTGTCATACCATCGATGATCTGTTTGATGTCGTTCTATTGATCAATCCGGAAGATACCGTGATGAAGCTTGATATTCTCAAATGTGCCTATTGCGAAGTAGAACCGGGAACAACACTGGCACTTGATCCGTCAACCATGCTGATCAGAAAGTCCTGAAAAAGGAGGTCTGCGCGGCAAAGAATTGAAAAGCGGTCATCCGTCACGGGATGTCCGCTTTTTTTGTATGGACATTTCCCCTGTCCGGTACCAAAAAAGAGAACAACGCTGACAGCGGACTGTCAGAGACTTCCGGGAGAACAGATGAAAATCAGACCCTGCATAGATCTTCATGCCGGCACGGTGAAACAGATCGTCGGTTCCACGCTTATAGACGATGATCCGTCACAGCTCAAGACCAATTTCATCGCCGACAAAACACCATCCTGGTTTGCCGCACAATACCGGCAGGATAACCTGACCGGAGGCCATATCATCAAGCTCGGCCCGGGAAATGACCGGGCAGCCGAACAGGCACTTGCCGCCTGGCCCGGCGGAATGCAGATCGGGGGAGGGATAACGGCAGATAATGCGGCACTCTGGCTGGAAAAAGGAGCATCGCATGTGATCGTAACCTCCTGGGTTTTCAGCGAAGGGCAAATCAATTGGGAGCGCCTCAAACGTCTGGTCAGCACAACCGGGAAAGAAAAACTGGTGCTTGATCTCAGCTGCAGAAGACACGGTGCCAGCTATTATATCATCACCGACCACTGGCAGAAATTCACCGATGTCAGACTGGAACGGCAGACCCTGGAAGAACTTGCCTCATGGTGTGATGAATTCCTGATACACGCCGCCGATGTCGAAGGAAAATGTTCCGGTATCGAAACTGATCTTGTCGCACTGCTCGGCGCATCCACACCGATTCCGACAACGTATGCCGGAGGCATTCATTGCCTGCATGATCTGGAAGTGATCAGGGATGCGGGACAAGGACGACTTGACGCAACCATTGGCAGCGCCCTGGATCTATTTGGCGGCACCGGTATCCGTTATCGTGATGCCGTCGCCTTTCACAAAAGAGAAGAGGAGCAGACAGAAAAAGAGCACTCGACCGATCCGAAATATCGGCCTTAATGGTCCGGTTGCCCTTGACAGTGGAATAGCAGAAATGGTAGGTAAATGGTACCCGTTGCAGTATCGTCAGTGTGGAATTTGGTCGATTCACCGTGAACTATCCGGAACAAGAGCAAAACAGTTACTTCAGGAGTCTGAATGCTGTATATAATGGCACTATCAACACTTCTTTCCGCCTTCTGGTTGATTAACTCTGGTCATTATACCCCGTCGCTCCTGTTTTTCATGCTCGTATCTGTTTGTTTTACCGTTTTTCTTTGCCGAAGAATGGATGTTGTTGATGGAGAATCCCAACCACTCAATCTGACCTTTACCATCCCCGTTTACTGGCTCTGGCTGATCAAGGAAGTTGTACTCGCCAACATTGCGGTGGCACGCTGTGTCTGGGGCGGGAAAGAACATATTGATCCGCGGGTCGTCACCGTGACCGCAAACCAGAAAACGGACCTCGGTATCGTTATCTATGCAAATTCCATAACGCTGACACCGGGTACGGTCAGTATCGACCTCGAGGACAATCTGATAACAGTTCATGCCCTTACCCGTGAAGCCGCTGATGATCTGCTGACCGGTGAGATGGACAGAAGAGTCTGCAAGGTGGAGCGCTGATGTTCGTCCTGACAGCAGTAACCCTGCTCATTGTCATGTCGCTCGCCCTCGTCCGGGCATTCAAGGGGCCGACACTGTACGACCGGATCCTGGCAGTGAACAATTTTGGAACGAAAACCGTTCTGCTGATTGCCGTTATTGACTTTCTCGGCGGTCGGCCCGATTTTCTCGATATTGCCATTGCTTATGCATTGATCAATTTTATCAGTGTCATTGGAATCCTGAGATTCTTTGAATATGCCGATAGAAAGGCGGTGGAAGAGGAGTCCTGATGGAATTTGCTCTCGATATCATCAGCTGGATTTTTCTAGTCTCGGGTAGTTTCTTTTGCTTAACCGGCGGTATCGGCCTGCTCCGTTTCCCCGATTTTTTCTCACGAATTCATGCGGCGAGCCTGACCGATACACTTGGAGCAAGCCTGATCCTGATTGGCCTGATGTTTCAATCAGGTGCCACTATTGTTCTGCCCAAATTATTATTAATCCTGTTTTTTTCACTGCTGGCAGGGACTACTGCCAGTCATGCCATGGCCAAGGCCGCACTGAAAAGCGGACTGAAGCCCGAGATGAGTGACAAGGATTCAGAACACGAGGAGGAACGACCATCGACACCCTGATTGACATTGTCCTGTTGAGTTTTCTGGTGATGACCGCGCTGGCAATTACCCAGCTCCACGATCTCTTCGCCATTGTCATGCTTGGCGGTATTTACAGTCTGCTCTCGGCAAGTTTGTTTCTCGATCTTGACGCGGTGGATGTCGCCTTTACCGAGGCATCGGTAGGGGCCGGTATCTCAACACTGCTGATGCTTGCATCATTGAAGCTGGTCCATCGATATGAACATAAATCCCGTTACAAACCGGCACTGGCCCTGGGGGTGACCATTGTTACCGGGGCGCTGCTAATTTACGGTACCCTCGACATGCCCCATTTTGGAACGGCAGACGCTCCAATTCACAAACATGTGGCACCACGCTATATTGAAGATTCGATGGCCGAGATCGGCGTACCCAATATCGTCACATCGGTACTGGCCAGTTACCGGGGATATGACACCCTGGGAGAAACCCTCGTTATCTTTACGGCCGGTATTGGGGTCATGTCTCTGTTAATAGTTTCAAAACAGACGAAAAAAGAGTCAGGCGGGAAAGTTCCTGCTGATATGAGTAACCAGATCATTCTCCGGGTCGTCGCCAAAATGATGATACCGCTTATTCTGGTTTTTGCGTTATATGTTCAGTTTCATGGTGATTATGGGCCGGGAGGCGGGTTTCAGGCCGGCGTGATTTTCGCAGCCGGGATCATCCTCTATACCATGCTCTTTGGTCTGAGCAACGGGCAACGGGTATTCAAGCGGTACATCCTTGAGAAACTGACCGCCTTGGGTGTGCTCATTTATGCCGGAGTCGGTATCACCTGTATATTACTCGGCGGCAATTTTCTGGACTATCATGTACTCGCCCACGACCCGGTACACGGACAACATCTCGGTATTTTACTGGTTGAACTGGGGGTCGGTATCACCGTTGCTTCCGTTATGATCACGATCTTTTTTAAATTTACCTGGCGAACCGTCAAACACAAATATATCGATAAATGAATATCATTGGACTGTACAATTACTGGATTGTTGTGGTGTTGATGCTGATCGGTTTTTACATCGTCATCGCCCATGAGAACATGATAAAAAAACTGGTCGGGCTGTCCATATTTCAAACAGCCGTTTTCTTCCTCTATATCAGTATGGGGAAGATTACCGGCGGGACCGCACCGATTCTCGATGAGAACTACCAGGTCTATGCCAACCCGCTACCCCATGTCCTGATCCTGACCGCCATTGTTGTCGGAATTGCGACAACGGCCCTTGGCCTGTCCCTGGTGGTACGTATTCAGGAAGCCTATGGCTCGGTGGAAGAATCGGAAATACAGGATCAGGACGCTCTGGATCAGATCGAATGCCAGCTTGAAGCATACGGCTTTCGGCAAAAACATATACTCAGCCTCCAAAAACTTGAAGAGTGATTAATCATTATCCCATATTGCAGGTCATTGTTCCCCTGCTCAGCGCCCCGTTATGCCTGTTTATTTCGCGCCCACGCCTGGTGGGAATTTTTGCCTTCCTGGTCAGTATCGTCACCTTTCTGATCAGTATCGGTCTTTTGCAGCAGGTCCTCGAACACGGGGTCATCGTCTATGAACTGGGCGGCTGGGCGGCACCATGGGGCATAGAGTACCGTATCGATTATCTCAACGCCTACCTGCTCCTGCTTGTTTCCGCGATGGGTGGTGTTATTCTGCTTGCCAGTCAGACCAGTATCCGCCAGGAACTGCCTGAAAACAGGCAGACCTTTTTCTATACCGCCTACCTGCTATGCCTGACCGGGCTGCTCGGTATTCTGGCCACCGGTGATGCCTTTAACGTCTTTGTTTTTCTTGAAATATCGGCCTTGTCCTCCTATACCCTGATTGCCCTCGGTACCGACCGACGGGCGTTAACCGCTTCCTATCAATACCTGATCATGGGGACAATCGGCGCCACCTTTATTATCATCGGTGTCGGCCTGATGTACATATCAACCGGTACGCTGAATATGTACGATCTTGCCCAGCGCTTACCGGAAGTCAGTAATTCCCGGACCGTTCTGAGTGCCTTTGGTTTTTTTATTGTCGGCGTCTGCCTGAAACTGGCCCTTTTTCCGCTCCACCTCTGGCTGCCCAATGCCTATGCCTTTGCCCCGTCAATCGCCACCGCCTTTCTGGCAGCAACATCGACCAAGGTCGCGGTATATCTGCTGATCAGATGCGTGTTTACGATCTTTGGCATTGAATTTGTCTCAGCCGTACTGCCGCTCAAAGAAATTTTTGTGGTACTTGGACTTGCCGGTATCTTTGCCGCGTCAGTCTCGGCCATATATCAGCTGAATATCAAACGGCTTTTTGCCTACTCATCGGTTGCCCAGATCGGCTACATGATTCTCGGCCTTGCCATCGGCACAAAACTGGGACTGACGGCAACACTGCTGCATATGTTCAATCATGCGCTGATGAAGGCGGCATTATTTCTGGCAATCGGTGGTGTCTTCTATCGTATTCACAGTGCACAGCTCAGTCATTTTGCCGGTCTTGGCCGAAAAATGCCGTGGACCATGGCAGCAATTACCATTGGCGGCCTGAGTCTCATCGGGGTGCCGTTGACGGTCGGTTTCGTCAGCAAGTGGTATCTGGTACTGGCCCTGCTCGAGTGCGGCTGGTGGCTGGTTACCGTCATGGTCCTGTTGTCTTCATTGCTGGCCGTCATTTATGTCTGGAGAATCGTTGAATGGATCTACTTCACATCCCCACGGATTATTATTGACGATGTCAAAGAGGCCCCGCTTACACAATTGATTCCAATCTGGATTCTGGTTCTTGCCAATATCTATTTCGGACTTGATACCAGTCTGACCGTCGGTATCAGCAAGATGGCGGCCGAGAGCCTCTATGGTCTGTTCGGAGGGGCACTATGATTATTCTCAGCCCCGAAACGATGCTGATCATGACCATGGTCGTGCCGCTGGCAGCGGTGTTCGGTATTGTTGCCTGCAACCGCTATCCCAATCTTCGTGAAGCCGTTTCCATCACCGCCGGCATCATCCTTGTCTGGCTGGTGGCCTGTCTGTATCTGGCGGTCAAGAGCGGAACAGAGATTGCGGTTACCGGCCCTGAGCTGTTCGCGGGACTCACGGTCAGTTTCAGAATCGAGCCGCTTGGTATGCTGTTTTCGCTGGTTGCAGGTAATCTCTGGCTGGTAACGACCATCTATGCTATCGGCTATATGCGCGGCCACCAGGAAAAGAACCAGACACGGTTTTACGCCTGTTTTGCCGTCGCCATCTCATCGGTAATGGCGATTGCCTATGCTGAGAACCTGTTTACCCTTTTTATCTTTTACGAAGTTCTGACCCTCTCCACCTACCCGCTTGTTACCCATGCCGGTACGCCAAAGGCCAAAAAGGGTGGCCGGGTTTATCTCGGTATCCTGTTGACGACCTCTATCCTGTTTCTGCTGCTGGCCATTATCAGTACCTGGTATGTAACCGGCACCCTCGAATTCAAACCCGGAGGGGTGTTTAATGAGCAAACAGCCCGAATGGCCGCATTCCTGCTTCCCCTCTATATTTTCGGAATCGGCAAGGCGGCAGTCATGCCGTTTCATCGCTGGCTGCCGGCAGCAATGGTGGCCCCGACACCGGTCAGCGCTCTGCTTCACGCCGTTGCCGTCGTCAAGGCCGGTGTTTTTTCTGTTCTGAAGATCTGTGTCTATATTTTCGGTCTTGATCTGCTGAAAACCCTGCCGTCAACCGATTTTTTACTCTATCTCGCCGGTGCCTCCGTTATCCTGGCATCACTGGTGGCGATGAAAAAAGATAACCTGAAAGCCCGGCTTGCTTATTCGACCGTCAGTCAGCTTGGCTATATAACCATCGGGGCACTGCTCGCTACCGGAGCAGGTGCTTTGGGCGGAGCCATGCATATCGCGATGCATGCGGTCGGCAAGATCACCCTGTTCTTCTGTGCCGGGGCAATCATGGTTGCGTCACACAAAACCGAGATCAGCCAGATGCGCGGACTCGGCAGGCAGATGCCACTGACGATGGCCGCCTTTTTTATCGGCAGTCTGTCAATTATTGGCCTGCCGCCATGCGGCGGTACCTGGTCGAAATGGTATCTGATGATCGGAACCGTCGAAACCGAAAAATGGATCATCATGGCAGCCCTGATGCTCAGCTCGCTGCTGAATATCGCCTATCTGCTGCCCATTCCGCTCAGGGCATTTCTCAGCACCGATGGAATCGAGGAAGATCGCAGCTTCCAGCTCAAAGAAGCTCCCCTCCCGTGTCTGCTGGCAATCAGCATTACCACCATCGGGTGTATCGCCCTCTTTATCTATCCGCAGCCACTGTATGATATCGCTTCCGCCTTCATGGAGGTCTCAGAACACTATGTCAGGTAACGCCGATAAAAAAACGTATCTTTTTGATAACCCGAAAAACGTCACCATTCTGCTGTACACCCTATACGTAAGCTGCGGTCTCCTGTTATTGCTCGATTTTGTTATTCACCGACATATTCTTCACCAATGGGAACAGCTCCTCGGATTTTACTCGATTTATGGTTTTATTGGCTGTACCGCCATTGTTCTTGGCTCGAAATGGCTGCGGATTCTGGTACAGCGGGATGAAGACTATTATGAAAAGGATGAATTGAAAAAGGACGGGGAGGATGATCATGCTGTTACCTGAAATGCCCGCCTTTATCCCCTTTTTTCTTGCAGCCGTAATCGCTCTCGTTACCCGTGGTACGATCAGGTCCACGTTAATGCTGGCCATTATTGCACTCAGCGGCCTCCACCTCTTTCTACTCTCTCCCGGTATCGTCGTCACCATACCGTTCCTGGAATACGAACTGACCCCGTACCGGGTTGATAAGCTGAGTCTGTTATTTGGTTATGTCTTCCATATCGCAGCCTTTATGTCGGTTCTCTTTTCATTGCACGTTCGGGATACGACCCAGCATGTTTCCGGTCTGCTCTATGCCGGCAGTGGTATCGGAGCCGTCTTTGCCGGTGATCTGTTGACGCTTTTCGTCTTCTGGGAACTGCTTGCGCTAACCTCCGCCTTTCTCGTCTGGGCCCGCAGAACAGAGCGCTCCTATCAGGCAGGAATGCGGTATCTGATCATTCAGGTTCTTTCCGGTGTGATTCTGCTTGGCGGTATTCTTGTTCACGTCTCTGAAAGTGGTTCCATTTCCTTTGATTTCATCGGTATCACCAGTCTTGGCGGCTGGCTGATCCTGATCGCCTTTGGGATCAAGGCGGCGTTTCCATTGCTGCACACCTGGCTCACCGACGCCTATCCCGAGGCAACATCAACCGGGACCGTCTTTCTCAGTGCCTTTACCACAAAAACGGCAATATACATGCTTGCCCGGGCCTATCCCGGAACCGAGCTGCTGATCTATATCGGGGCGATAATGGCCTGTTTCCCGATCTTCTATGCCGTTATCCAGAACGATTTGAGACGGGTTCTGTCATACAGTCTGATCAATCAGCTCGGCTTTATGGTCTGCGGTATCGGTATTGGTACGGCCCTGGCGATCAACGGTGCCGTCTCTCATGCCTTCGTCCACATTATCTATAAAAGCCTGCTGTTCATGTCGATGGGAGCCGTGCTCTATATGACCGGCAAGATCAAGGCAACAGATATTGGCGGACTGTACAAAACGATGCCGAAAACGGCGATACTCTGTATTATCGGGGCAGCGTCAATTTCCGCATTCCCGCTGTTCAGCGGCTTTGTTGCCAAATCGTTGATTATGGCTGCCGCGCTGAAAGAAGGCTATGACTGGATCTGGCTGATCCTGCTGCTGGCATCGGCAGGTGTCTTGAAACATGCCGGTATCCAGATCCCCTATTTTGCCTTTTTTGCTCATGATTCCGGAATCAGGACTTCGGAACCACCAAAAAACATGTTACTGGCAATGACGATTGGCGCGGTTCTCTGTCTGGCCATCGGGATCTATCCCCATATGCTGTACCGCCTGCTTCCCTTTGTCACCAATTACAACCCGTACGATCTGACCCATGTCCTGGCCCAGACCCAGCTGTTATTTTTTGCCATACTTGCCTTTGTCTGGCTGAACCTGAAGGGTATTTATCCCCCGGAAATCCGGGCTATCAATATCGATGCAGAATGGCTCTACCGAAAATTCTTCAAAAGGATTTTTCATTCGATTCTCAGTTGGGTATGGCATTCAGATTCCGTCTTCCGCAAGGCGGTGATGACCCGAATCAAAGGGCTGATGCTCTACTTTGCCGAGGTTCATTCTCCGTCTGGCCAGGCTTCCATCATCAGACCGACCGGTTATATGGTTATCTGGGTTGCCATTCTGCTGGCGGCATATCTGTGGCTGCTCTTGAGTTTTCCGCATTAACGGCGACAAAAACATCAGGCAGTATCCTTTTCTTTTAAAAACAGGGCGCTGCCTTGACCTCCCTCTTTTCTTCATATACAATAATTAAGGTGGTATAGTAACTGTTTGATCTGTAAGGATTGTTTTAAAGGACCGTTTATGCGTGAAGCGGCCGGACAACGGGAACAAATAGAAAAAGTAATTCAGAAGATGCCAAGCCTTTCCACGACCGTCGGCAAGGTTCTGGAGATCTGCAGCCGGACTGATGCGTCCCCGAATGAGTTGAACAAGGTCATTTCACTTGACCCTGTTCTTACCGGACAGGTGTTAAAGCTCATTAATTCCGCCTATTATTCGCTGGTAACCCAGGTTACCTCACTGACCCGGGCAATAACGATGCTCGGCTTGAATACGGTTAAAAACATGGCCCTGTCAACGGCAATCATCAAGACCGTGGCCAGTACCAAAAAATCGCGGGTTCTGCCGACAAAAAAATTCTGGGCCCATTCAATCAGCGTCGGTGTCTGTGCAAAATTACTGGCACAGGCAAAAGAAGTCCCGATCATGGAGCGTGAAGAGTATTTTATTTCCGGCCTCCTCCATGATCTGGGCAAGGTTCCGTTTGGTGACGAGTATAGTGAGGTACTAAACCATGTCAGGGAGCATCAGGTCCCGTTGATCGAGGCAGAACGGGAATTAATGGGCATTGACCATCAGGAAACAGGGCTGATGATTGCCGAAAAATGGAAATTGAACGAGGCAATAACCGCTTGTATCGGCTATCATCATGATATCGAAAAACTCGATGACGAACAGCGGAAAAGGATCGCCTTTGTTTCCCTTGGCAATATCTATTCAAATATCTACGATATTGGTTTTGCAGGCGACCTGTTTCCAGAAGAAAAAGAAGCGGACAAACTGCTTGCCATTGCCGACCTGAGTTGGCAGGAGTTTGCCGATATCGGGGAAAATATTGAGGACGAAATCCTTAAGGCCCGGATATTCCTGCAAATATAACAAACAAAACCCTTTTGACTGCAGCGAAGAAGACCGTACCCCGACGATAAAATCAAGAGAGAGAAATTGTGCTGAAAGTAAAATTCTGGGGAGTGAGAGGGTCGATTCCCTGTCCCGGTCCCGATACCATGAAATACGGCGGAAACGGTTCCTGTCTCGAAATTCGTTGCGAGGCAACCAACAAAATTATCGTTATCGATGCCGGTTCCGGCATCAGGGAACTTGGCAATGCACTGCTGAAAAACGACCTGCCGAACGGGCCAATGGATATTGCCTTGTTCCTGAGCCATACCCATTGGGATCATATCATGGGCTTCCCCTATTTTACACCGATCTATATCCCGGGGACCAAGCTCAGCGTCTATGGTCCCGTTACCTTCGAGGATGACCCGCTCGAAGACGTTGTCGGTGGTCAGATGAAATATCGCTATTTCCCGGTCAATGTTGGAGAGCTGGCATCTGATATTACCTATATACGGTTACAGGAAAATCCATCAATCGATCTCGGCAACGGCCTGACTCTGGCCACGAAGATCCTGAACCACCCGATTACCGCACTTGGCTATCGTTTTACATACAAAGGAAAAATGATCTGTACCTGCTACGATACCGAACCGTTCAGGAATCTGTTTATCACCGATCCGGATCATCCGGAATATGATGAGGCAATGGCCTATGAAGGAAAGCTGGTTGCCGAAGAGCAGAACAAGGTCATCGAATCGTTTTTTGCCGGCGCAGACCTGCTGATCCATGATGCCCAGTATACCGAAGAGGAATATGTAACGAAAAAAGGCTGGGGGCATACCTCTATCGAATATACCATTGGTGCGGCAAACAGGGCCGGCGTAAAAAAACTGGCCTTGTTTCACCACGACCCTGAAAGAACGGATGCCCAGATCGATGAACTGGCAAAGACCTATTGCCAACCCGGCCGGTTTGGCAAGACCGACGTTTTTTTTGCCCGTGAAGGTATGGAGATCGACGTTTTTAACGACTGACAGAAACTCACTACCCATATCGCCTTCTGATCCGGTTGATGATCGCATGGTCCGGGTGACAGACCGGCGGCGGTGGCTCCGGAAGCGGCAGAAAGCCATCGTTTCTGAACGGTGTCTGGTCGATATTTCTGTTATAGGCTTCCACCAGCAGACGTTCAAGATTAACGGTATCTTCCCTATTGTAGGCCAGCAGTGTTTCCAGTGCGGCTTCACTCTTGTATTGTTGATATTCCTGCCATAATATCACCGCACCTGCCCCGTCAACCCCGTCAAGCAGCGCGCGGTTTATACCAAAAAAACGTTCACACCCCTTGAGCCCACCGCGACAGCCGAGGGCACCAAGGACATAACGAAGGTCAATTTGTGCCTGGCGAATCCTGGTGGTGAAGAAACGTTCGATACAAGGGATATCGAATATCAGGCCGTTGTAGGTGACCAGTACCTGGTAGTCCTCAATATCATCAATGAAGGTTTGCAGATTTTTTCCATTGATATAGGCTCTGACCTGGTATCCATCATACAGGGTAATCGTGGTGATTTCCGCATCCCATCCAAGCCCGGTGGTTTCGATATCGAGATAGGCTGTTTTCTCCCGAAAATGGGGGAAAAGCCGCCAGCTGTCCCGTCTTTTCAATGTCCGGGTAAAAAAAGCGGGATTATCCGATAACGCCTCGATTGAATCTTCAATCCGGCATCGTATTTCATGGCTGCTTAGCCGGGGAACGATATGCGGACAGAGAAGCAGGTCGTTCCAGCTCAGGATCTGTTGAGCCCACAATTTCCTTTCGGTGGCGTAGCCGATACCGGGTATATGACAAAACGTTGCGGTCAGCATCCTGTTATGCCTCCAAAACGAAACCGAATATGTACCCACGTGTACTCATACCAATAGATTGATTATACCTCAGGGTGAACAGCATTCACCGGATATCATCTATAATACGACAAAGCCGATAAGGCTATCATCGATATGCAAACAAAAAAAATCAGGACAAGGGAAATATCACGGCCTGTCGGCCTTATGATCGTTTTTTTACCAATAATCCCATATCATTACATACCTTTTTCTCTTTCAGACGGATCCGTGACGAGGCATTGAATCCAGATCTGTAAACGTACCATTTTACCGATGACGCCCTTGTACAGCAGATGAAGCAGTCTGTTGCACAACAGAATCGTACCAGTTATTTCCGCATCTTCTGGCGGGAAAAGGAGAGCTGTCAGGAAAGACAGGGCGCTCAAAGGAAAAAGCGATTGCTTAATCCCCGGATCGAGGACCGTTGATCTTTTTCCTCATCGTTTTTTTGCTGCTGAGTCGCTGTTTTGTTTCAATCCTTTTTCTGCGGGAGGCCATGGTCGGCCGGGTCGGTTTCCGTCTTTTTTCCTGTTTCAGTGACGAGGCAATAAGGGCGGCAAGCCGGTTTCGTGCATCCTCCCTGTTCTTTTCAAAGCTCCGGTACTGCCGGGCCTTGATCACCAGACATCCATCAGCGGTCAGTCTTCTGTCTCGCGAACGGAGCAAGCGCTGTTTGCTGAATGCGGGCAGGGATGACTTGTTGATATCAAACCTGAGATGAACCGCGGACGAAACCTTGTTGACCTTCTGTCCACCGGGGCCAGAGGCCCGTATCTGGGTTATTTCAACTTCATTGTCGGGAAGAAAAAGCGTCTCTGTTATCCTGATCATCAGTACCTCTTTTTTACCGGGGATGATAACAGACTTCCGCCGGAAAAACAGGAAAAACCATTATCTGACAAGGGTCATAACCAGATAGGAGATGGCCACCGAACCGAGAACCGGAATGATAATACCGCCCCTGAACAGCCCGTACACCAGGGTAAAGAGGATACCGGCAACGGCTGCCGCCGGAACCTCCGGAGTGGCAGAGAACACCCCGGGGATAACAAGTGCACCGATTGCTGCTGCGGGAATGCATTGCAAAAACAGATCAAGCCGCCGGGGAATCGTAATAGCCGACAAGATGAAGAAGGGCAGGAGCCGCGGAAGATAGGTTACGACCATCATCCCGAGAACGATCAGTATGGTGTCAGGCACGGGAACCCTCCTGTGCCGTTTTGCTCTCGGGCAGATAGGAGCCGATAAAGGCGACAATAAGGATACACAGAATGATCGACCAGCCGTTCGGCAGCATCTCCAGTTTCAGCATCACGGTGTTGAGAATTCCGGAAATCACGACAAGCAGAATAACTTTTCCCGACCGTCTCATTTCCGGAATGAGAATCGCGAGAAGCAGCGCGTACAGGGCAACTCCCATACTCTGGATCAGCCTTTCCGGCAACAGACTCCCCATGAGATACCCGGCAACCGTACCACTCACCCAGGAAAAATAGGCCAGAAACTGGAAGAGAAAGAGAAAGGTTTTACTGATCTTCCCTCTCTGCAGCGAAAGCACCGAAAAGACCTCGTCGGTTACCCCAAAGGCCATCACCACATAGTGTTTTGCGGCAAGATGTTTGAACCGGGTTGCCAGATAGGCACTCATCAGAAAATGCCTGAAGTTGATCAGAAGCGTGGTAATAATGATACCGATCGGTCCCATACCGGTGACCATCAGATTCAGGGCGATAAACTGGCTTGCTCCCGCATATACCATCGCAGAAAAGAAAAAACTTTCAAACAGACTGAGCCCGCAGCTTTTTGACAGGACACCAAAAGCGGCTGCTGCCGGTGTGTAGCCAATAACAATGGGAATTCCTGCCTTTACCGCTTTCCTGATCTCCTCTTTCATTCCTTCTCGCCTTGTTCATCTTCTGTTTTTCGTGACTATGCCAATAAGCATCGACGGCTGTCAAGAACAATCTGGCATGAATCCCGGTGCAGTGAGCCCCGCCATTCTCAAACTCCCCACACGCTGCAGCAGCGGATCTGTTCAAGACAAAAGAAGCAGACCGGGAACAAAGGCTGCTCTTGTATGCGTTCACCGGCTATGCTATAGTAGCGCTTCTGTCTGATCGGCAGTAATTGAAACTGATTGAACGAATTCCAGGAAAGAGGAAACTGATATGACCGTTAAAAACGGAGATATCGTAAGGGTCCATTACCGCGGAACCCTTGATGATGGCAGCGTATTTGATTCATCCGAAGGCAAGGAGCCCTTCACGTTTACCGTTGGCAGCGGCCAGGTGATACCAGGCTTCAATGACGCGGTTATGGGTATGGCCGTTGGCGATGTAAAGGATGTCAGGATACCGGTTGACAAGGCGTACGGCGAACGCGCCGAGGAAATGGTGATCGTCGCACCGATCAGTCATGTTCCCGACGGGGTCACCCCGGAAATAGGACAGATGTTTGAGGTGGGCGGCACCAATGGTGAACTGCTGAGGGTCCGTGTTGTCGCCCTGGATGACAAACAGATTACCCTTGACGCCAATCCGCCGCTTGCAGGTGAGGTACTCAATTTCCATATTGAACTGATTGCGATCGGTTGAGCGGTCTTGCCGGCACCCGCTTCTTTGACCGGCAACAAACCGCAGAGACGAGGTACGATGGTGACCAAACCGTACAGCTTCAAGAATGATTACAGTGAAGGCGCACATCCAGCAATACTGCAGGCATTACTGGACACAAACAGCGAACAGGAAGAAGGCTATGGCCTCGATCGGCACAGTCTCGAAGCGATCCGTTCGATCCGGAAACTGACCGGAGACCCCCGGGCAGAGGTTCATCTCATTTCAGGGGGAACCCAGACGAATCTGATTGCTGTCGCTGCCTTTTTACGTCCCCATGAAGCCTGTATCACGGCAGAGACCGGACATATTGCAACCCATGAAACCGGGGCAATAGAGGCGACCGGCCATAAGCTCCTGACAGTAGTGGGAAAAGCGGGCAAGCTGACACCGGAGCTGATCAGGCCGGCTCTCGAGGAGCATCATTTTGAGCATATGGTACTGCCGCGTCTGGTCTATATCTCAAATCCGACAGAGCTGGGAACGGTTTACAGCTTTGACGAATTATCGCTGTTATCACGCTTCTGCAGGGATAACAATCTGCTCCTCTATCTTGACGGAGCACGGCTGGGAGCGGCATTGATGTATAAACCGGCAGAACTGAGTATCGAAAGACTGTACACCCTGACAGATGCCTTCTTTATCGGCGGAACGAAAAACGGCGCCCTGCTCGGTGAGGCGCTGGTCATCAGAACTGAAGCCCTGAAAAGAGATTTTCGCTACCTACTCAAGCAAAAAGGCGGATTACTGGCCAAGGGCAGGGTTCTGGGAATACAATTCGAACAGCTGTTTAAAAACAACCTGTATGAAGAACTGGCTGCCCATGCAAACGAGATGGCCCAGATCCTGGCAAAAGGACTCACCGCCGAAGGCTGTTCCTTTCTCATCGATTCTCCGACCAACCAGATCTTTCCGATCATGGCAAACAAAACAATCGAAACACTGCTCAAGCAATTCGATTTCTATATCTGGAAAAAACTCAACCCGGAGGAATCAGCCGTCAGGATTGTCACCTCATGGACAACAACCATCGAACAGGTCGAGCGGCTGCTGGCGGCATATAAGGAAATTCACTGATAATCATCCCGACCGGTTCAGCAGGCGAGGTTCTCCCTTCTGAAGAAACCGGCGCCATGCCCCCCTTCGCACCGTTTTTTCCCGCGCGCCGTTCTTTTTCAAACAAAGAAGCGGTTATGCCAGATGGCAACATTCATCAATGCCCACAGCATGTGATTATGATTGGCCGTACCGGCGCAATGTTCCGTAATCAATCCATTCACCGCAGAAGAATCAAAATGGTCACGGATAACCCGGGAATCATTGAGCAGGGAGATCATATACGGTTTCAGCTCTTCCCGCAGCAGATGTTTTACCGGCAGACTATAGCCCTGCTTCCCCCGATGAACAACCTTGTCAGGCAGCAGTCCCTCGAGAGCGGCACGAAAAATATGCTTTGTCTCCATCCCTTTCAGTTTCCAGCTTCCAGGCAAAGACGCCAGAAATTCAACGAGAACATGATCGAGCAGCGGTACCCGGATCTCCAGAGAACTGGCCATTGACATACGATCGACCTTCATCAGGACCGAATCGGCCATCATATACCTCATATCGAGATAAATCTGCCGGTTAATCTCGTCACCCGCATCACAGCACTCATGATACCGCTTCACCTGCCGGAACGGATCCATTTCCATCCGGGCGGCCGTCTCCTCCGAGAAAAGCTGGCGTTCAAGATCACGGGTAAGGAAATACTGCCAGCGCAGATGTCCTCCGGACGGATCAAGATTGGCCCCTTCCACGAAGCGTTTCAACATGTTGATAACGCCTTTTTTCTGAGGCTGGTCAGGCAGCAGATTCACCGCCCGGCCAATAAGCTGCCGGCGAATGGCGCCGGGAATCAAACGAAAAAAGCTGTTCATGCGGGCCGCCTTAAACCGGTCATAACCGGCAAGGCTTTCATCCGCGCCCTCTCCGGACAGACAGACCGTCACATGCTCCTTCGCCTGTTTACAAAGAAGATAGAGCGGTACCGTGGAAAGATCGGTCATCGGCTCGTCCAGATGCCAGAGGGTCTGTTCCACATATTCAGGCGTGAGACTGTCGAGCATCAGAACATGATGTTCTGTCTGGCAATGGTCGGCAACGATCTGTGCGTAATCAAGTTCACTATAGGAGCGGTCCTCGTAACCGATGGTAAAGGTACGCAGCGGTCCGTTGATATGCCGCCGCATCAGGGCGACAATGCAGGAAGAATCAAGCCCGCCGGAGAGAAAGACCCCGAGGGGCACATCACTCACCAGATGACTTTTAACAGCAAAGTCAAGATGATGACGAAATTCCTCGACGGCTTCCTCAAAACGTGGAGGCGTGCCACCGGGATGAAAATACAGATCCCAATAGCGGTTAACAGAGATCCTGCCCTGCTCATAGACAAGGGAGCAGCCGGCAGGAAGTTTGTTGATACCGGCAAACATGGTCTCGGGGGCGGGGACAAACTCAAAACCGAGATAATCGTAGAGCGCCTGATAATTGATTTTTCGTTCAATACGGGAACTTTCCAGCAGGCTCTTTATCTCCGAGCCAAAAAGCAGATTGCCGTTCTGGAAACTGTAATACAGGGGTTTGATGCCGATACGGTCACGGGCAAGAAGCAGCCGTTTCCGGGGGGCATCCCAGATAGCCAGCGCAAACATCCCCCGCAATTTTTCAAGAATCCCGTCTCCCCATTTTTCATAGCCGTGAACAATAACTTCTGAATCGGCATTGCTTCGAAAGTGATAGCCGTCCTGCTGCAGCTCATGCCGCAATTCCTGGAAATTATAAATCTCACCGTTGAAAACCAGAACGACAGAGCCGTCCCCGTTGAACATCGGCTGGTTGCCGTTGTCACTCAGATCAATAATAGAGAGCCGCCGAAAGGCAAAGCTCATCTCATCGCTCAGGTAGATCCCCTGATGATCCGGTCCGCGATGGACGATCTGCGCTGCCATTTTCCGGGCCAGCGCCTCATCCTTCCAGTTGAATCCACAGATTCCACACATACCCTGTTACCTGTCTTCCTCAGAGATTGACAATCCCGAAAACGGGCGGGAAACCGTATATAATCCGGTTTATCCCTTGCTGATATACCCTTCCTGAAGATACCACGCTCCGGTACGTTTCAGCCCCTCATCAAGACCGACTTTCGGATCGTAGCCCAGGTCACGTTTTGCCTTGCTGATATCAAAGGCCCGGTTCTGCCGGAACCAGTCAACCCGCCGGGGGAAGATCGGCGGTGCAATCTTGAACGGTTTACAAACCTTCTCACACAGATGGCCGGCGATGATCAGCGGCAGGATCGGATAATGCGGGATTTTCACACTCACGCCCAGAGCGGTTGCCGTCCGGGAGACCAGATCGTTGAGTTCAACATACTCTTCATCCGCGATCAGATAGGCCTCACCAACCCCCTTGCCCGGCTCCATCGCCAGCAGAAAGGCATCAACGAGATTGTCGATATAGAGCGGGTGATACAATGTCCTGCCAGAGCCAAACATCGGAAAGAACCCCTTGCTGACCCGGCGAAAGATCATGGCAAACCGCTCAGGATCACCCGGACCATAAATGGCGGCAGGCCGAAGAATAATGGTCTCCATCCCCTTTGCCGCATATTCATGGACCTTCGGCTCGGCTTCATATTTGGTCCGCTGATAATAGTCTCCCGGGGCAATGGGCGCATCCTCTCCGCCCGGCGGCTGCTCGACATTACCGTGTACGCCACAGGTTGAACAATAGATAAACTTCTGAACACCAACGGCAAAGGCCTCCTCCAGCACAATCTCTGTACCATGGATATTGACCTCATCATAATAGTCATTCGGGACATCCAGCTCCCGAAAGGCGGCAGCAAGATGATGAACAACAGCAACACCCTGCATGCATTCAGCAACGACCGCACGATCTGTAACGCTGCCGATGACCACCTGTGCCCCCCAGTCACGAAGTTCATCCGTCTTCAGCCCTTCCTGATAATCAAGACTGACCACCTCATGCCCCTCGTCAAGAAGACGTTTGACCAGGGCCTTACCGGTAAATCCGGTTCCACCAGTGACAAGAATTTTCATAAGTCTCCAGATATGTTCTGATATATGTTCATTATCGTAAAAAATACCATCAAACCTGCTCTCATTGATGACACGGAGCAGAAAACGGCCAACGCTCAGCGCTTATTCCCTATATATGGAGGCAAGCAGTCTGGCGACACGACCCGTCGAATAGCCCTCGATGACGACCTCCTGCGCCTTTGTGCCCATCTGCCGCCATAACCTGCGGCCGGCAAACGCGCCCTCTATTGCCTGCGCCAGCGCCTGCGCTGAAACAGCCTCCGCATAAAAGCCATGTTCTCCGAGCAGCTTCCGGTTATTGGGCAGATCAAAACAGACTACCGGCAGCCTGCCCGCCATATAGTGCAAGAGTTTGCCACTGGCTTCTCCCGACCCCGAACCCTTCGGCTCAACGGCGATATCGGCCACCGCCAGCCAGTCTGCCAGCTCCAGGTAAGGGACTTCGCCGACAATATGGACCTGCTGCTCCAGTCCCCTCACCGCCACCTCTCTCTGCAGCCATTCAACAGGATAACCCAGAAAAACAAAGAACCATTCCGGATGAACCACAGCAAGCTCCGCTACGGCGGGCAGCAGGAGATCAATCCCCTTTCCGGCCAGCAACGACCCGGTGTAAATTACCACGTCTTTTCCGTCAGGGATACCCTTTTTTTGCCGGGCAAGCGGTCGCTCCGGTACCTGAAAAAAACTATCGGGAACCACATCTTCCAGAAGCGTTATCTTTTCTGGAGAAACAGCACAATGTGAGATCAGGAAATCACGACTTGCCGGCGACGAACAGAAAAGATGGTCAGGAAGACGGCAGATCAGCCGTTCTGCACGATAAAAGAAACGGCGGATGAATGGAAACCGGCGAAAATGGCCGTAGGCCTCAAGCTCGCCGGAAAGGCTGCCCTGAACATCCATCACCACCTGCATCCGGCGCCAGAAAAGAAGCCGGCCAACCAGCCAGCCGATCCCCCCGCCTTCATGAAGATGTCCATGAAGGACCACCGGACGTTCCTTCAATGCCGTTTTCAACACCAGGAAAAACAGCAGAAAATCGGCAAGAAAACGATAGGGAGAAAAGCCGGCGCTGGTTTTTCTGTATCCGGGAATCGACATGATACGACGGACATCAACCCCATCCACATCATTGCCGAGGCCATAGGTACAGACAATCACCTGCCGGCCGGCCCGCTGCAGGCTCCGCACCTCGTTGAGAATACGGATATGGCAGCCACGGTTGGCAAAAAAAGGGGTTGGCGCAATATGCAGAACGGGTCGGGACATGGTCATTTACCGGAACCTAAACATTGATCCTGATCTGGCTGGATACTATCCTCACACCAGCGTGCCGGGATCGGTTATACGTGCGATCACGTGGGTACCGGCAGTAAATCTTCGGCCACACGATGATATGGAATCGACATATACAGAATTATCACGTACAAATCAATGTTTTTGGTAAACTGCCATTTATGGATCAATGCATGGACCTTGCCGTACTTCCATAGTGTCGAAGGGCTTTTTTTAGAATAAGCAGATTGTCAGCACCGCCTGATATGGTATGAACTTCCTGCCATGAATAGTCCGAATAGGCAGTACATAATACGATCCGCAACTCCGGCTCCCTTTTCCAGAGCCTCTGGATAGTTTCGAATCTTGGTAAAATCCTCGTGAATTGCCTGGTTATCATGGATGGCGAGAATGCGGTATCTCTGCTTCTTTTCGATGTCAGTCATGATTTTTCTCCGGGATGAACAGGTATTTCAAGGGTAAAGGTAGCACCGCATCCGGGACCATCGCTGGCAGCGGTGAGGAGACCGCCAAGGTTTCGGGCTGCCAGGGCACCACTGTGCAGGCCAAAGCCATGTCCTTCTTTACGAGTGGTAAAGCCATGTTGAAAAATACGGTTCATGTTTTCGGGCAGGATACCGACACCGGTGTCTTGTACCTGAAATGCAACCCTGTCCGGTGAGGGACTGAAAATGTGCAACGTAATTCTCTTTGGGCCATCGTTTTCTAAGCAGGCATATTTGGCATTATTGATAAAATTCAGTAAAATCTGGAGTATGGTATGTTTATCAACGGTAATGGCAGGAACATCCTCATAATCACGGACAACTTCCACCTGATGTCTGGCCAGTGATTCACTATTCAGGGTCAGCGCGTCCTCCATCAGAACTTCAGGAGCGATGGTTTCAACGACCCCGAACACCTGTCCGTAGGTTTGCTGCATAGAAACAATTTCCTTAATATGATCAATCTTCTGATGCAGTGATTCAACCTCTTCAGATACAGTACGCTGTTCTTTTTGTAGCGCCTTGTCCAGAGAATCCAGATAGACGGGAATTTGTTTGCCACGCGGATCTTCTGTCAGGAAATGGGGCAGACCTTCTTCGTGATCGTTCAAGAGCTTCACAACTTTGCCGATATTGCCGATTCGGGAATGGCTAATCTGTTCCCTGATCAAATTGCTGGAGACGTTGACACTGTTTAACACATTACCAACGTTGTGGAGCACGCCTGTTGCCACTTCAGCCATACCTGCAGTCCGGGACATTTCAAGCAGTGAGCTTTGAGTTGCTGCCAACTGGTCCAATGCCCGCTCTTTGGCTGTTACCTGATTCTGAAGCTCCACGGTACGTTTCTCAACCCGTTCTTCCAAAGTGGCTTTTGCCTCCAGCAGGGATTGTTGAGTCTGGTGGCGGGTAATGGTTGCTCCCAGCATATCTGCAACGGCACGAAGACTGTCCTGCTCGTTTTCAAGCCACGTACGTTCCTGCAAACAATCATCCATCCCTATATACCCCCACCAGTTATTGTCCACTAAAACGGGTACGAGGATCAGGGAATAAACGCCCTGATGTTCAGCAATGGCACGAGTTTCATCTCCCATCTCGGATAAGGTTGCAGAAACAACTTCGTTTTGTTTGAGCAGGGAGAGGGTTTCTTCACCCAGTCCACTTTCAGCATAGGAAAGATTCTGTAATGCAGAATTGGTTATCTGGGGAGGAATGTTTTCTGCCACCCATTCGAATTGCCGGGACATACATAACTGACCAGCATCATTGGTATAGTTCTTGAAAAGATACACCCGGGAAACATTGATCGACTGCCCCATTTTCTCCATGATAGCCGGAATGACAGTTTCCCAGTTACTGCTATGCAAGAAATGTTGCGCTGCCCAGCGAACACTATCCATAAGGATGTCTCGGTGCAGCAGTCCATCAGCCATAATATTGACTGAATCTGCGAGAAAACCAATTTCATCCTTTCGAGTTTTTTGTACACGTACATTGAAGTTGCCACTGGCGATCTGATGAACAACCTCACGCAATCGAATGATAGGTTGAACCAGTTTGTGGGCGTAGATCAGGCAAAAAATCAGGCTGACGACAATACAGCTCAGTACCAGCACGAATATCTGACGATAAATGCTGCTTAAATTCTGCTCATACGCATCGAGACTTAAACCGACATGGAACCAGCCCCACTCTATGCCGGAATAGTCAAAGGGCTGGGCATGATGAAAGACACGACTTTTCAGGGTGGGGACTGTCTCAATACCACCAGACGCCCGGCGTGTCTCGGGAAGCCAGAACCTATCTATGTCTTTTTCGGTTGACCATCCTTTTTGCTGATTAATTATGGCGAAACCATTATTTTGGGCGATTACCACAAATTCAATTTCAGGATCACCTTGCATCAATGCCTGGCTGGCACTGACCAGACTGGCAAAATCATCATTGATTACCGCTTCTGAGAGTGCATCATGGAGTGAAACTGCTACACCGTTGCTTTTTGATTCCAGATGCCGTAAACATGACGCTTTTTGCTGAGGAAGAATGATAGCGACAAAAACAGCCAAAGTGAAAACGACCAGCAGCCAGGAAAACAGGGCGATACGGGAACCCAGGCCAAAAGAGATGTCTGATATTTTTTTCATCGTTTCTTTTCAAGAATTCTTTCTGTTTTGTTGTTGAGAGAGTTCTGACCGTTTCCAGATATTCCGGTTGACAGACAAGAACCTGGTCTGCTTTGAACAGATGGAGTATCTGTTGTCCGGCAGAAGATAAATATAATTTCAGCACGGCACCGGCAAAGCCTTTTTTAGCTTTAATATTAATTAGTTGATACACCTTAATACAAAAAGATTAGACATCATTTTTACTTGTTTCCTCCATTACTTTTGGTGACGTTTTTATTATTCTGCAAAAACGATAGTGTTGGCTCCAGAATGGTTATTGGATGTTGTTCCAGACGCAAACAATGAAACACGGTGAGTATCTGTTTACCCAGTATTGTGGTGTGGAGATTGACAAGAATATTTTCCATAGCATGACGAAGTGGTGATTTCCAGGATGGCCGAACGGCGAGTATGACCGGCATAAACGGTTCTGATTCCTCTATGATGAGCAGGTCTTTTTTTATTTGGGGATTGAGGCTGGCCATCTTGTCAACTGCATCTTTTGGAATTACAGCGGCGTCAATCTGCTGAAAAAAGACTTGCAATCCCGCTCTTGAAGCATTTTCAGAGTGGGTGATTCTGGCAAGAAAAGAGGAGGATGCAGCGTGACCCTGTTTTTGCAGGGATGCTTCAAACCATAGGTCAGCAAGCTGCATATAGTTGTCACGTGAGATGGTTACCCTTCTGTTCTTGAGTCCTGACATTTTGGTTATACCACTGTCCCGATGGACTACCAATACATAACGGACGGGAAAAGAAATTTCTGCCGGTAATGAAACAAAAACCGTGTCAAGAGACATATCCAGATAGGGCAAATCATTGACTGGAATGTTGATGATTTCAAGACGCTGTTCATCCAGACCATTACGTATTTCGGCTGAAGAGTCAAGGATCTCCACCTCAAACGTTGCCTGAATGCCCTTTGCTTCAACTGCGTGCTGGGCCCAGGCCTTGATTGCAGCCAGTACCCCATCGTTGCTGGCATGGGGAATAACCTGGGATGCAATACCAATATGAACGACTTCGCAGCAGGCGGTGATTACCGTACCTTGCAAAAACAGAAACACTATGAAGATGTTACGTATCAGCTTTTTCATCAGTACCTTAACTCCTGAAAGTCTATCATAAAAAACAAGAAATCATAAGGCCATTGGTAACAGATTGTCATCGGAGCCAGCTCATATTGCATTCAAAATTTTAATCAGTCGTGTACCTTTGACAGTTACCCGAGACCTGTTCTGTTTTGGTAGCTTTCGAATTATTCCATGGATTCGGCGCAACCGAAAATGACGACTGATTTTCGCTGACAATTGATTATCTGTACAACCTTTCCCGAACGAAACAGTATGCAGCAGGCTTCAAACCATTTTATCGGTAAACTCTGATATTGTAAATACGGGATGCATAGGGCCAGGCCGTAATGTAGCTTTCCTGTTACCATCAGAAATCGTCAACAACCTCACCGGATGGCCTTATTTTCCTGAAGCGGGCCGCTTTCCTGCCTGCAGAATCGAAACGAAATACCTGTGTATCAACAAGCCTGCGTAATTGAATTTCTATATAGGTGGTCTGATTTGGCGTCAGAAGAGCCCTGGCAAGGCGCCCATCCGGGTAAAACGCTCCCGCACAATAGTAGGCAAATCCCTGTGAGGGACGGGCCGTGATACGAAAACCGAATTGTCCATCCGGTACGTCTGCCATTTTCGTACAATTCAGGTAGAAGACAAGGCTGCCGGAAGTATCGTTCATCTGCTTGTCTTCAAGAAAACCGTTTGGTAACAGCTCCGGCTTGTATTTCTTTCCCGCCAGGAACAGAAGATCATAGTCACCCGCGCCAATCTGCTCCCCGCGATCATCCCGTATGGTAAAAACAAGCATGCAATAGCGGTCTTCACCCGCCTGCTCCCGCCCGGTCAGTTTCTCCAGCTCTTTTGCTCTGGCCACAAATGATTCCCGGCTGTTTACCTGAAGACACGTGAGGATATCGGATACAACCGGAACGTCACTATCATCACGGGTGATACTCCGCATAATACCCATTTTCGTGCCGGAATGGCTATAATCCCTATAGACACCAAGCGGGGTGTGGGCCGCTGTTTGCAGATCTCCCTCAGGTAATAACGCATAGGTACGCGGCCTTTTCCTGATTATTTTCCTGCGGCTTTGCACCAGGGACAAATACCGGAAATTCATATTTGCTCCGGCAACACGAACGACACCATCCGAACCATTTTCCACCAGATAGCTATTGATAAAATCATAGAATTTTCTATCAATTCCCTGTCCCGTCAAGACAAATGGATAGAAACCGGTATCGCTATAGTCATACACCAGATAGTTCCTGTTCAGCGACCATTGCCCGTAGCTTCCCAGACATAACCATTCCAGCACCCGTCTCCCCGGTTCAACCCCCTGAAACCACGCCCTGATACGACCGACTCTTGCCGTTCCCAATGTTGCCAGTGAAGAGCCATGATGGGCGGGGGCGAGCATGACAAGATGCTGAAGCGGCAGCGACTGTAAACCGTCCGCCCCGTAGTAGCTATCTATCCAGTAGCGAACCACGGGTCCACCTGTGGAATGAGTGATGCATGAAAAAGGCATGATCTTCGAGTCACTGTTTCCCGGCAACTCTCGAAGGGCCCGCTCCATACCGCGGGCGATATCACCTAACGTCACTTCATCCTTAAAGCTGACATAACGACCCAGAAAAATATGTTGAATCTCGAGGTCCAGCTGGTGAGCGGCAGCTGCATGTGCCAGGACCCGGGGCAACTCACCATAGGTAGCCGTACTGGTAACACTCCATCCATGAACAAAAACAAGGCGCATCCCGTACCTCCTGTTACGTTGGCCGTGAAGCAGATCGAAATAATCCCGAATACAGTGATGGTATCCGGGCATATGTGACGGTTATCATTTCCGCCTGCCGATCCCCGCCGCAGGCTCCCCGCTACACCACTACCTGGCCTGAAGAACAAGCCGGAACCCAACGTGGTTGCGGCGAAAACCCGGCGTGCTGCTGTTGCGACTAGCCGAACGAACGCTCCTCGGCTTACAGTTCCTGCCGCCGCCACGCAAAACGCGGTCCTCACCCGCTGCCGGGCCGGACGGGTTCTCTTTCGGACTCGAACTGTAGTAATCACTTCCATACCAGTCGCTGCACCATTCCCAGGCATTACCCAGCATATCATAAAGACCATAGCCATTCGGCCGGAATCTGCCGACCGGGGCCGTTACCGCATAACCATCATCACACTGATGGTGTTGCCAATACCACGAAAATTCCTTGTCTGATGTCAAATCATGTACATTTGCATAAACACAGGCTGTATCGGAACGGTCGCCCCAATAACGCGATGTCGTCGTCCCACCGCGCGCCGCATACTCCCATTCCGCCTCCGTGGGTAAACGATACCTCTTGCCTGACCGGCTCCCCAACCAGGACGCGTAGTCCCGGGCTTCCCGCCAGCTCACATAAACCACCGGCTGATTCTCTCCATCGAGGCTCCTTCCCTTATAATCCTTCGATCGATGACCCGAGCGATACTGCCGGTACTGGCTGTTCGTTACCTCATATTTACCGATATAAAAACCATCGACACAGACCATATGTACCGGACCTTCATCATTATCACTACCACTTTCAAAGGACGGGCTCCCCATTTCATAACAGCCCCCCGCTATATAGACAAAGACCATACCGGTCAATGGATCGGTATATTCATCCCCCTGCCGTGGAACAGACGGCGTGAGTTCGATCTTCTGACGACAGGCGGTTGCCGGCGGCACCTCGATTGTCTCCGTTTTAGACTGATACCCCGCCGCAGACACCGCAACCCGATACCGACCCGGAGAAAGTCCGATTCCCGGATGATATTTCTCCCTGATATCCAACAGCTTTACCTTCGCAGATGCCGGCTCCGGCTCGATCGTCAGGGTCGAACGGTCCGCAGCCTCCTTCAGTTTGCGGATCTTCACCCGGGCAGTCCTGCTGAAACGACCATCTGGATAGGCATCGAGATATTCTTCCATATCCCCCGAATCGCCGCTGTCCCGAACCGTCAGCCACAGTTCTTCCTCAGGATCGATACCATATCCTGATATTTGTGGCGGACCCGCTGCCGCGGGAGCGGCAGCAGCCGCAATGGTTGCAACCGGATGAAAATAGAATTCTCCAATCAGCGATGACAGTTCAAAAGGGATCTGCCGGCCGCCCGTCTCCTGCCGTACATCCCGACGGACCCGGCGCAGCAACGGACCGATCTCGACACCTTCCGTCCTGATTGCCCTGATCAGATGTTTGGTATAGACTCCATTACGCCCCGGACCGTCGGCCGCGACCTTCCCCGGACCGGTGGCAAAGGCCACCAGTGAACCGCTCGGGCTTTCCATCTGCGCCAGACCCTGGCTCGCCGACCGGAAGGAACGGGCATAGGGATTGTTCCGGCAGGCATCGAGAAACACCAGGTTCATCGCGTTACCCGCCTCTTCCATCGGTGACAGCACCCGGTTCGCATCAACCGCCTCGTAACGGACATCCGCCTCTGTCCTGATGCGGGCATCAACCGGGATCAGATAGTTGACATTCCGGACCTGCACTCCATGACCGGCAAAATAGAAGAGGCCGACTCCGCCGGAACGAAGGTCGGTACCCAATTGCTGAATCGCCTCCTCCATATCACGCTGTGTGCTGTTGACCAGATAATTGACGCTAAAACCGGCAGCACGAAGCGCTTCCGCCATATCACGGGCATCATGTGCCGGGTTCTTCAACGGCCCGACCGCATAGGCGCTATTACCGATTACCAGTGCGTGCCGCCTGAGACCGGACGCCTTGTTCCGCTTCAAGGATCTGTTATCATCCGCCCCTGCAAACGAAGTACAGAGCATCACTGCCAGCACCAGCCAGACGGCCCGGTGCAGTTCCTTTTTTTCTGTTTGCAGCCTCACCATCGATCACTCCGATTTTTTCTCTCTGACTGTCTGCCGTTTTCTTTTTATTCACTGCTCGTTCTACCGACACCCGGTCCGGTCAGCAGTTTCTTCAGCCGGCGCCGGGCCTGGACCGGGCAAAATCGGTGGCAAGACGGTTAAAGAGAGTATAGAGACAGGTCATGACAGACGACTTTCCGGCAAAGGAGCGAAACCGGCGGCAGTAATCTTCCCGGTATTTTTCAGGGATAAAGAGGTAACATTTCGTCCGCTTCAGGCGTCTGTCCGAAGTGTCTGCTGCAGATTGTCTCCAGCTGAGCAAGGCTCTTTTCGTCTGTCAGTAATGCTGCCTGATCCACTGTCCAACCTCTTTTTCCGATAACCGGCGGGAAAGGATACCATAAAAAAAGAGGCCCTGTCTAACAGGATCCACAAGCGGGCTGACCGTACTGACCTGCCTCTATTCCGGGATTGTGCCTTTTTTCCTTTGTCTTTCTTATCAGTTTTTTTAACGGTCAAACCCGTTTTTTTATGGCATAGTGGTGCCGGTATTTCCCTGTTGCAGCAGAAACAATCATAACCAAACCACACACGAGGCAGATTATGAAATGGCTGGTACTCCTTGACCCGATCGAAGGGCTGATCTCGCGGACAGACACCTCCCTGGCCCTGATCGAGGAAGCACGACGACAGCAGATCGCCGTCGACACCGCAACCATAGACCGGCTCGTTTTCGAAAACGCTGCCGCAGTCCTGGCAACCGACGACCGTGGCAGCGAAAGCCGGCGGCTGCTGAGGGACTACCGCCTCATCCTGATGCGGAAGGAGCCGCCGTACGACCTGGCCTTTCACTATGCCACCCAGCTCCTTTCATTGTCGGGAACACGGGTGGTCAACAACCCGTCTGCGCTCCGGGATTTTAACGAGAAACTGATTGCCCTCACCTTCAACGCCTTCATGCCGCCGACCATCGTCAGCTCCAGCTGCCGGGTGATTGTCGATTTTATGCGGCAGCACCGCAACTGCATTATCAAGTCACTGGACAGTTATCAGGGACAATCGGTGCGTATGCTCAGTCCCGAGGATTATGAAATTGTGCGGTCATACACAGACCGCGGCAGAAAACCGGTGATGGTGCAGAAATTCATGGAACGGGTCTATGAGGGGGATAAGCGGGTGATTCTGCTTGGCGACCGATCCCTCGGGGCCGTGATCAGAAGACCGAAGAAAGGTTATCATGCAAATTTTGCCAATAGCGAGGCCCTGGCAACGGAACTGACCCCACGCGAACAGGAGATCGTCAAGGCCGTCGGCCCGTGGCTGCTTGAACACGGAATCCATTTCGCCGGCCTTGACCTGATCGGGGAACAGCTGACCGAAATCAATATCACCTGTCCGACCGGGATCGTTCAGATCGCTGAGATGAGCGGAAACGATCCGGCGGCAGAAACGATCACCTACCTGAAAAAGCTTGTTTGCGGATAACGAAGCGGACGCACAGGGCCAAGTTAAACAGGTTCCGTTACTGCACCTAAAGGCAACAGACCAGACGAGGTGCGCGCGCGGCGCGCAGGACATCATCGATCCCCCCTTCAGATACGGGACAGCAGGCAAATCAGAAAAAAGAATGCTGTTCCTTTTTGAATATTGTGCGCTCCTGTGTTATAAAAAAAACGGTTCGGGATCGTCTCCACCTCTGAAAACAGGAAGACCTCGTTAAAAGAGGCGACGATGGTCGCCCCATATTGCTTTATCGATCAAAGGTCAAACATCCGCTTGCACGATACCACTTTGTGGTTATTGTAGACAGCATTGACTGAAATCGACCGGGCTCTTGCGAAGATATTTTTCATGAACAGAAGACAGCTTCTTTATGGCGGTGCAGTGGCAGCGGTGCTTGGGACCGCCGGTTATTTTGGCCTGAGCGGCAGCCGCTCTGCGGTTGAAACCGTCAGGCACAGTTGTACGATGATGGGGACCATCGTCAATATAGCGGTCTGCTGTCAGGACCGTGCCCCCTGCCAGGAGGCGATCGACAACGCGATCGGCCGGATGGAATCGCTCTCTTCAATGTTCAGCACCTATATCCCGGACAGCCCGCTGTCACAGCTGAATCGTGACGGTATCATTGAAAATGCGCCTGCCGAGTTGATCGAGACCTTTGAACTCTCCCGAAACCTCAGCGAAATAACAGACGGCGCCTTTGACCCGACAATCATGCCGCTGCTCACCCTCTACAGGAAAGTCAAGCAGAGCGGAACCCTTCCGCCGCGCCGGCAGATAGAAGAATGTCTGGCTCTCGTCGATTACCGGACGATCATAGTCGAAGACCACCGCAGAATCCGCTATACAAAACCGGGCGTCACGGCAACCCTTGACGGCATTGCCAAGGGCTATATCGTCGATCAGGGAATGAAGCACCTGAAAGCCGCCGGTTTTGCCAACGCCTATGTCGAGGCGGGGGGAGACCTGATCACCAGCGGTACCCGTGCCGACGGGAAACCGTGGAGGATCGGGATCAGAAACCCGCGCAGCGGCGACCTGAAGCAGATGGCGACCATCAGCCTGTCTGACCGGGCCATTGCCACATCAGGCGATTATATGCACTATTTCACCGACGACAAAAAAGCACACCACATTATCAACCCCAAAACAGGTTTCTCTCCGGTTAACACCGCCTCGAGCTCGATCCTGGCGCCAACGGTTGCCACAGCAGACGGTCTGGCGACCGCCACGATGGTTATGGGCCCTGAAGCGGCAGTAAAACTGGTGGAGTCCCTGCCTGACTGCGAAGGCTATTTTTTTGACAAGCAGATACAATCCTACCAAACATCCCGCTTTTTCAGCTGACCAACAGATTATGAAAGAAATCAATATCAGCAAAGGACTCGATATCCCGATAAACGGGACCGCAGCGGAAACGGTCGACACCTCCAAGCAGGTACAGACAGTTGCCCTGCTCGGAGACGACTATCCGGGAATGAAACCGACAATGCTCGTTACCAGAGGTGATTCGGTCAAAAGGGGAACGCCGCTCTTTACCGACAAGAAAAACCCCGGGGTCATGTTCACCGCACCGGGAGGCGGAACAGTTACCCTGATCAACCGGGGACCGAAACGGAAATTTGAATCGATCGTTATTGCGCTCGATGAGCGGGAAACGGCGGTCAGCTTCTGCCCGCCGAACAGCACAGTCGAAGATTTCAGTGATACGGAGCTGCGAAAACTGCTGGTCGATTCAGGACTCTGGACGGCCCTGCGAACCAGGCCATACGGAAAGATACCGGCGATCACCACAACCCCTTCATCACTGTTTATAACGGCCATTGACACCTCCCCGCTCGCGCCAGATCCGGCAAAGCTCATCTCGATGAACAAAGAGGATTTTCGGAATGGACTGGCGCTGCTCGGAGCAGCAGTCAACGTCCCTCTGTTTCTCTGCTTTGGAGCAGAAAACAAAGCAGATTTCACCGCCTATTCGCAGAGAGAGGGTGTTGAACCGGTCGCTGTTTCCGGGCCGCATCCGGCGGGACTGCCATCAACCCATATCCATTTCCTTGACCCGGTACACGAGAACAAAACGGTCTGGCATATCGCGGCCCAGGATGTCATCTGCTGCGGCGCCCTGCTCAGGACAGGAACGCTGGTACCAGAGCGTATCATCACGCTTGCCGGTCCCGGAGCCATCTCTCCGCGCCATATCAAAACGCGGATCGGCGCCTCGGTGTCAGAATTGTGCCTTTCTGAAATTCATGAAAAGGGGGAAGCGAAAACCAGGCTGATATCCGGTTCGCTCCTCGATGGCCGGGCCGTAACAGAAATGACCGCATATCTTGGCCGGTATCATCAGCAGATCAGCTGCCTGCCTGAGGAAACCGGCAGGGAGTTCTTCGGCTGGCTGCGACCGGGGAACAACCGGTTTTCGATCACCCGGGCCTTCCTGTCATCATTTACCGGCAGAAAGAGCTGCCGGTTCAACAGTGCCGTCTGGGGAGGCACGCGCGCCCTTTTTCCCCTTGGTACCTACGAAAAGGTGATGCCGCTCGATATTATGCCGACCCATCTGCTCAAAAGCCTGGCCTCAGGCGACACTGCACAGGCGAAGGAACTCGGCTGCCTTGAGCTGATCGAGGAGGATGTGGCGCTCTGTTCGTATGTCTGCCCGGGAAAAAACAATTTCGGCCCCCTGCTCAGGAACACATTGATATCAATAGAGAAGGACGGATAACCGGTACGCCATGAAAAAACTGAACAAACGCTTTCTTGAGCTCAAACCGCATTTTGAAAAAGGCGGGAAACTGGAACGCTACTATCCGCTTTATGAAGCGACCGATTCGTTCCTGTTCTCCACCACCAGATCAACTACCCGGGCACCGCATATCAGGGACGCTATCGATCTCAAACGGATCATGATCACCGTTATCATCGCCCTGATTCCGTGTACCATCATCGGGCTGTGGAATACCGGCTACCAGGCAAACACGGTCCTTGCCGATCTTGGCTCACTGCCCGACGGCTGGCGCGGCTCGATCATGGCACTGGTCGGTATTGATCCGGCTTCACCGCTGTCCAATATGGTTCACGGGCTCCTCTATTTTCTGCCCATTTACCTGGTGCTGATCATCGTCGGCAGTATCTGGGAACTCCTGTTCAATCTGATCCGGGGACATGAATTTTCAGAAGCGTACTTGGTGACCAGCCTGCTGCTGCCCCTGACCCTGCCGCCGACGATTCCTCTCTGGCAGGTAGCCGTCGGGACCAGTTTTGGTGTCGTTTTCGCCAAGGAGGTTTTCGGCGGTGTCGGCAGGAACTTCATGAATCCGGCCCTGGCCTGCCGGGCATTCATCTATTTCGCCTATCCGGCCCAGATGACCGGAGATCGGATATGGACCGCCGTTGACGGAGTCAGCAGCGCGACCCCGCTCGGGCTGCTGGCAACCGCATCAACAGCACAACCGATAGACGTCCTCGATATCACCTGGTTCCAGGCGTTCACCGGAACCATTCAGGGTTCCATTGGAGAGACCTCGGTGATCGCCTGCCTCTTTGGCGCGGTACTGCTGCTCGTCACCGGTATTGCCTCCTGGCGGATCATGGCGGCGTTACTGATCGGAGCCGTCGTCACCTCCTTCTGTTTTCAGTTAATCCCGAATCCGCCATCACCGCTCTATGCGGTACCGGCTCACTGGCATCTCGTTCTCGGCGGGCTGGCCTTCGGTTTCATCTTCATGGCCACCGATCCGGTATCGGCAGCACAGACCGCAACCGGTCAGTGGCTGTACGGCATACTCATCGGTTTTCTGACCATCCTCATCCGGGTGGCCAACCCCGCTTACCCGGAAGGAGTCATGCTTGCCATCCTGATGGGTAATATTTTCGCACCGCTCATAGACCATTTCGTTGTCAGGGCCAATATCAAGAGAAGGAAACTCCGTCATGGCTGAACACCATCCGCTGAAACCATTTTACTCCGTACTGGTTCTGGCCTTTGGCTGCTCTCTGCTCGTCGCCGTTGCCGCCGTCGGACTCAAGCCGATCCAGGAAACCAACAAGGAGCTGGACAGAAAAAAGAACATCCTGGCGGCCGCCGGTATCTACCAGAAAGAGATCCCGATCGAAAAACAGTTTACCGTTATTGAAACCCGGCTCGTCGACCTGAACACCGGAGCATGGGTGGATGAAACAAAACTGTCGCCAGCCACCTACGACCAGCGCGGGGCGACCCATTCCGACACACTCAGTATCCCGCTCACTAACGAACAGGACATCGCCGGAATCGGTAGACGGGAACACTATTCCCTGGTCTATCTCGTCAAAAAGAACGGCACAGTCGACCGTCTCGTACTGCCGGTGCGCGGGAAAGGGCTCTGGTCAACCATGTTCGCCTACGTTTCCCTCGACAGCGATCTATCAACCATCAAGGGCGTTTCCTTTTATGAACATGGGGAAACGCCGGGGCTCGGCGGAGAAGTGGAAAACCCCAAATGGCAGGGAAGCTGGCAGGACAGGAAGGTTTATACACCGGACGGAACAATCGCATTCGCTCTGGTGAAGGATCGTTCCCGCAGTGAAGCGGACCAGCTGCCGTACACCATCGACGGGATCTCGGGGGCGACCCTGACCTCTCAGGGGGTTGAGCAGCTGATGCATTTCTGGTTCGGACAGCACGGTTTTAAACCCTTTATTGACCGGGTGAGAAAGGAAGGAGGAATCAATGGCTGAAAAGTACCGGGAGCTGCTCGTCGGCTCCATTTTCAAGAGAAATCCCATCGGTTTACTGGTATTGGGCATCTGTTCGGCCCTGGCAGTGACGGGACAGATGTCTACCGCCTTCGTGATGTCGATCTGCGTCACCCTCGTCGTCGCCTTTTCCAGCCTGACGATCAGTATCGTCAGGTACCAGATTCCCAACACGGTCCGCATCGGCATCCAGATCATGGTGATCGCCACCCTGGTCATCTTTATCGACCAGTTCCTCAAGGCCTTCTATTTTGAGCTGTCCAAACAGCTGTCGATCTTCGTCGGCCTGATCATCACCAATTGCATTGTCATGGGCCGCGCGGAAGGGTACGCAATGTCCAACCCGCCCGTTTCCAGCTTTATCGACGGTATCGGCAATGGCCTCGGCTACGGTTTTATCCTGATGAGTGTCGCCTTTATCCGGGAATTATTCGGCTCCGGGACCCTCTTTGGCAAAACCATTTTCAGCCTGACAAAAGACGGTGGCTGGTATCTGCCAAACGGCGTCATGGTTCTGCCGGTTTCGGCATTCTTCATCATCGCGGTCATTATCTGGATCATCCGGACCATCGATCCGAAACAGCAGGAGAAGATGTAATGCACTATATCGATATCCTTTTCAGGTCAATCTTCCTTGAAAACCTGCCGCTCAGCTTCTTTCTCGGCATGTGCACCTTCCTTGCCATCTCGAAGCAGGTCAAGGCCGCGATGGGACTGGGGCTTGCGGTCATGGTTCTGACGGCGATCACGGTGCCGCTGAACAACTTTATTCTGAACACCTTGCTGAAACCGGGGGCCCTTGACTGGCTCGGGCAGCCGGATATTGATCTCACCTTTCTCGGCCTTCTGATCTATATTGCCACGATCGCCGCAGTCGTTCAGGTACTGGAGATGGTTCTCGACCGGTTTGTCCCAACGCTCTACAACACGCTGGGCATTTTCCTGCCGCTGCTGACCGTAAACTGCGCCATACTCGGGGCAACCCTGTTCATGGTCGAACGGGACTACACCTTTCTGGAAAGCGGTGCCTACGGACTCGGGGCCGGGGCCGGTTTTTTCCTGGCCGTTATTCTGCTGGCCGGGATCAGGGAAAAATGCGCCTACGCCGACCCGCCGGCAGCATTGCGGGGACTTGGCATAACCTTTATCACTGCCGGTTTGATGGCCCTTGGCTTCATGAGCCTGGCGGGCATGAGTTTCTAGGATAACAGGGAGGCGGACATGAATGAAATAGTCGTTGGCGTTTCTATCTTTGTGGCCATCCAGGCGATCCTGGTAACCTTGATTGTCATTACCCGGAAAATGCTGATACCGGACCGTGATATTTCCATCCTGGTCAATGCAGACAAGGAGCTGACGGTCAAGCCGGGAGGCAAGCTCCTGACCTCACTTGCCGACCAGGGTATTTTTCTGTCTTCGGCCTGCGGCGGCGGCGGCAGTTGCGCCCAATGCCGCTGTGTGGTCACGGACGGCGGCGGTTCCCTGCTGCCAACCGAGGAATCGGCAATTTCCCGGCGTGAAGCACGGGAGGGCTACCGGCTCGCCTGTCAGGTACCGGTCAAAAGGGACCTGAAAATCGAAATTCCCCCTGAAATGCTGGAAACGAGGAAATGGCAGTGCCGGGTGGAATCAAACGAAAATGTGGCCACCTTTATCAAGGAACTGGTACTGACCCTGCCGGAAGGAGAAGAGATGGACTTCATGGCCGGCGGCTATATTCAGATAGAGGTGCCGCCGCATGTCCTTGAATACAGCGATTTTGATATAAATGAGCGTTTTCTGGCAGACTGGACCAAGTTCAAGATGTTTCAGTACAAATCTCATGTTCACACCCCGGTCACCAGGGCGTACTCGATGGCAAACTATCCGGAGGAAAAGAACCAGATCAAGCTGAACGTCCGTATTGCCAGTCCGCCGGTCGGTGCTCCCGCCACCCCGCCGGGCAAGGTGTCGAGCTATATCTTCAACCTGAAACCGGGAGATGAGGTTACCATTTCGGGCCCGTTTGGAGATTTCCTGCTGGAAGAAGGTGACGAAGAACTCGTCTATATTGGCGGCGGCGCCGGAATGGCACCGCTCAGAAGCCATATATTCGATCTCTTCAAGCGGCTGAAAACGAATCGCACGGTCTCGTTCTGGTATGGTGGCCGCTCTCTCAATGAATTGTTCTATCGGGATGAATTTGACGAGATAGCCGCGCAATATGACAACTTTTCATTTCATCTCGCCCTGTCCGATCCACAGCCGGAGGATCACTGGAACGGCCATACCGGCTTTATCCACCGGGTGCTTTACGAACAATACCTGAAACATCATCCCGCACCGGAGGATCTTCATTACTATATCTGCGGGCCACCGATGATGCTCGATTCGGTTCTTGAAATGCTTGACAACCTCGGGGTTGAGCGGGAAAACATCCATTTCGATGATTTCGGAGGCTGACCAATGTTCTCCACGCTTATCATCACCCTGCTCTTCACCGTTCCGCTGTTCACCGGCGCTGTCCTGATAGTGAATTTCTGCCGTAAAAGAGGGCTCAGAAGAGCCCCCAACGGTTTTTCCTGCTCTTGCCGGAAAGGAGGATGCGCGCCGCGCCCGGTGAAAAGCGGATCAGGCTATTTCGCCCATAAGAGATAGGCCTTGATAAAGGGATCCAGGCAGCCGTCCAGAACTGCATCGACATTACCCATCTCATGGTTGGTGCGATGATCCTTGATCATCCGGTACGGCTGCAGGACATAGGACCTGATCTGGCTGCCCCAGCCGATTTCCTTTTTCTCACCGTGAAGACCTTCCTGCTCTTCCTGCTGTTTCTGCTGTTCACGCTTATAGAGCTGGGCCGTCAGCATCTTCATCGCCATATCCTTGTTCCGGTGCTGTGACCGTTCATTCTGGCACTGAACGACAATACCGGTAGGCAGGTGAGTGATCCGGATGGCCGAGTCGGTCTTATTGACATGCTGTCCCCCGGCTCCGCTGGCCCGATAGGTATCTATCCTCAGATCCTTTTCCTGGATTTCGACGGTAACCGAATCATCCAGCTCGGGCATCACCATTACCGAGGCAAACGAGGTATGTCTCCTGCCGCTCGCATCGAAGGGGGAAATACGGACCAGCCGGTGGATTCCCAGCTCCGAGCGAAGGTAGCCATAGGCAAAGGTCCCGCTGAACATGACCGTAACACTCTTGATCCCGGCCTCATCTCCCGGCAGCAGATCAAGGATACGGCTCTTGAACCCCTTGGTCTCGGCCCATCGCAGATACATACGCAGCAGGATATCGACCCAGTCCTGGGCCTCCGTGCCGCCGGCGCCGGCATGAATGGAGATAATCGCATTTGACGCGTCATGTTCCTGGCCAAACATGCACTCCAGTTCGGTCAACTCAATATCTTCCTCAATTGCCGCAAGACTGGCGGCAACCTCCTGCTCAGTCTCACCATCCTGCTCTTCGACGGCCATTTCGAGCATCAACACCGCCTCTTCGATTTCTTCCCAGGTATGCTGCCACCGTTTAATGATAGCCTGCAGCTGTCCGAGCCGCTTCTGGACCTTCTGGGCCGCACCGGCATCATTCCAGAAATCGGGAGCAAGCGTCTGACGCTCCAGCTGTTCAACCTGTTCCTGCTTTGCGGCCAAGTCAAAGATGCTCCTTCACGGCTGTCATACGAGCTTTCATCTCACTGAGTTTCTGAAACGATACCGCCGAACCGCTTTCCTGTGCCATAATCTTTCTCTTGTCTCTGAGTGTATATCAAACCGGTTCGACCCATCCGAACCGGCCCTTCCCTGTCATCATCCCCGGTACAAATCCCCTCGCTGTCCGTCCGCTCAGCATCCGTTTTCATGACGCCGGTACCGCCACAAAGCCGCAAGCATGCAGAAAAGCGCAGCCGGCAGGCAAAGCGGAGCGAACCGCCAGCCGCCTCGGACATAGAAGGTTTTTTCTTCCATCAGCACAACCGGTGCCGCCCCCGACCAGGGAACAAAAAGACCGGTTTGCATAACGACCCGACCCAGCGGATCAATAACCCCTGAAATACCGGTATTTGCTGATCGTACCAAACTTCTTCTGGTCTCAACGGAACGAAATACCGTCATCGCCCAACTCTGATACGGGGCACTCGATTTACCATACCAGGCGTCATTGGTCAAATTTACCAGCAGATTCGCCCCGTTTTCAACCCATTCTCTGCTGATCGTTCCGAAAATCGATTCATAACAGATCAGAACACCAAGGTTCATCTGGTCAACAACGAGCGGTTTTTCAACAACTCCGGGCGTAAAATCACCGGCCGCCTGAACCAGCGGTGCAAGAAACGGCATATAGTCCTGTAACGGCACATATTCACCATACGGAACGAGATGGGTTTTATTATATCGTCCCGAGATGATGCCATTCCGATCGAGCAGCACCGCGCTATTGAAATGGTCGATATCCCGTTTTTCCCAATCGCGTATTTCATACCAGGGAGCGCCGGTGAGAACGGCCATCTGCTGTTCAGCGGCAAGCATACGGACCGGCAAAAGCAGGCTGCTGTTCGATGGAGAAAACGGCAGGGCCGTCTCGGGCCAGACAACCAGCTGTACCCCTTCTCCATCTGCCAGTTTTCTGCTCAGCTGAAGATAGTCGGCAAGGACCTTCTTCCGTCCTGCTTTTTCCCACTTTTTTTCCTGTTCAACATTGCCCTGGACAATACCGACACGGCTGACCGCCTTCGTTTCCAGACGATTGAGCCGTTCCTGAATGGCTGCTGTTCTGAAATGGGAATAGGAAACTGCAGCCGCCAGCAACAAGAAAGCGGCGACGCCCCCGGATACTTTTTGCATGCTGGAAAACGAAGAGGAAAAAAAGAGAAAAACAGCACTGTTTATCGTAACGAGCAAAAAGGTAGCGCCATAATGACCAGCCAGATCCGCGGTCTGCAGAAAAAGCGGGACGGTCCATAATCCATAGCCCAGATCCATCCAGGGAAAGCCACCAAACAGCCAGGAACGAAGCCAGTCCAGACCAACCCATATCGCTGGCACACCAACCAGCAGCAGAATCAGGGAACGACTCCGGTTCAGGAGAAAGAAAAAGACCGCTACAAGTGCCAGATAGAGTCCCATATAGCAGGACAGCAGCAGCAGCGCCGCCACCGCAAGAATCCAGATCAGGCCGCCGAAGGTCGTCAGGACCGAGACAATCCAGTAGAGTTGCAGTACCTGAAAACAGATACCCGCCACCAGAGCCCGGACCGCCGCCTGACCGATGGAGGCGGATTCAGCTATCCAGAAAAAAAGGGGGACCAGGCAGATCAAGAGCAGCGGCCAGAACGAAACCTGTCCGGGTGAGCCATGCCATGCCAGCAGCGGAAAGCCGGCCGTCGCAGCGATCCGGACCATGCGCTCCCTGCCACTCATGACGTACCCGCTTCTCTGGTTACCACCTTGACCTTTTCGATTCGTCGCGGACCGGCCGTATGGACCATCAGTTCAACACCACCGACAACAACGGAATCGCCTTCTTCCGCGAGCCTTCCGAGAGAATGAATGATCAGGCCACCAATTGACTCATACGGCCCTTCCGGAAAGGTGATCTGCAGCCGCTCCTCAACATCCTCGATATCGACCCTGGCCCGTACCAGAAATTCCTGCGGGCTCAGGACCTCGAAATCATCATCCTCGACATCATATTCATCATCAATTTCACCAACAATCTCTTCCAGGATGTCTTCAAGGGTGACCAGTCCGCGAACAACGGCAAACTCGTCGATCACCACGGCCATATGGGTCTTGTTTTTCTGAAATTCCCGAAGCAGATCTCCAATCGGCTTGTTTTCAGGAACAAAAAACGCAGGATTCAGATACCCCTCAAGGTCAAGAGGCTGATGGTCCGAACGAACGCAGATCTTCAATAAATCCTTAGCGTGCAGAATACCGATCAATCGATCTGTATTGTCCCGGTATATCGGAATACGGGTAAAACCTTCGGCAATTACCGCTTCAATCATCTCAGGGATCGGCGTGGAAACATCAAAACAGACAATTTCGGCTGCAGGGGTCATGATTTCCGCTGCGACCGTATCACGAAAATCAAAAATCGAATTGATCATCCGCTCCTCAAGACTGCTGATCAATCCCTGCTCTTCTCCTTCTTCCAGCAATTCCTGGATCTCATGTTCAAGTGCTTCGGTGGTATCCGGCGCACCTCCCAGCCGAAGAAACGTGAGTATCCGTTTAAAAAACGAAATCTGCTCGGTTTGTACAGCCGTATCGTCATGATCACTATAATTACTCATATTTCCCAGATATACAGAAAAAACGAAAGACCAGGGCCCAACTCGGGACAACTTCGGTTCTCAAATGAACCCTGATATCCATTAATAAATTTCTAGAGATCTTTAGCAAGAAAGTCAAGATAAAAAGGTTAACATTTCAACTAATAAGCAATGAGGTCCGCATGCTGCTGGTAATAATTGAAACCGGATATCTGATTTTTTCTTTAATTTGCCTTTCATTCCTACTATAGTAACTGGTTTCACCATTATATATCCAGATACAGGACTCACCTGATTCATTCATCGTGTCCTGTCACGTTCAAAAGCATCAAAAACAAGAGGAACACGTGGAAGGGAAGGTTCTTATTGCCAACAGGGGAGAAATCGCAATCCGTATCATGAATGCCTGCCGGGATCTGGGGCTTGATTACGTTGTGGTCTACAGTGATGCCGACCGGGATTCAGAACATGTCCAGCGTAATAAGACGAGCGGACCAGAGCAGAACGCCTGGCGGATCACCAGTTACACGGAACCAAACGATATTTTTGCTGTTGCAGACCATACCGGCTGTACCGCCATTCATCCGGGTTACGGTTTTTTCTCGGAAGATTTCCGGTTTGCCCGGCGGGCGACCATACGGGACCGGACACTGACCTTCATCGGACCCAACTGGAAGGTGATCAAGGATCTCGGCGACAAGATCAACACCAAAAGAGTCGCCAACGAACTGGGTATTCCTACGATTCCCGGCACCGATACACCGATCTACAATGAAATGGAAGCGGAAGACATCGCCCATTCCCTGCTCAACGACCAGCTTCAGGCCGGTATTACGGACCCCTCGGTCCTGGTAAAAGCGGCCGCCGGTGGCGGCGGTATGGGAATCGAAGAAGTCAGTGATATCAAACAATTTCGCCGGGTCTACCGCCAGCTGCAGAATTACGCGAAGCGGCAATTCGGTAACGGCGGCGTCCTCATCGAACAATGCCTCAGAGATTACAACCATCTCGAGGTCCAGCTTGTCTGCTCAAAGCATAACGAACGCATTCATTTCAGTTCCAGAAATTGCACAATTCAATCAATTGGCCGCCAGAAACGGGTTGAAGCCGCCCCCGGTTTTGACAACTCCTGTTTTAATTACAATTTTGATGAACAGAAGATCCTGGACCAGATCGTTGCCTATTCCCTGAAGCTTGCAAAACATGTCAATTATGACAATGTCGGCACCTGGGAATGGGTGGTCGCCCGGGACGGCAGCCCGTACCTGCTCGAAGTCAATACCAGGATTCAGGTAGAAAATGATGTATCCGCCCGGATCAGTTACCTCAACAACAAACAGCCAAACCTGATCAGGGAACAGATCCGGCTGGCGCTTGGTGAGCGGATCGGCTTCAGGCAGCAGGATATCACCTTTCGGGGTGCAGCCATTGAACTGAGAATTGTTGCCGAAGATCCACAACGCGGCTTTGCTCCGTGGATCGGCACCATCACGGAATTCTCTTTTCCGGACCACGACTGGTCCTGTGTATACACCCATGTACCGTTCGATCGCCCCTATACGATCCCGAGCGATTTTGACCCGAACCTTGCCCTTGCCCTGATATGGGCGGACTCGATGGATGAAGCCAAAAAAAGAGCGGCCCGGTTCATCGATGAGACGGTGATCACCGGCGAGGATTCATCCGGTGCACCGATCATTACCAATCTTCATTACCTGAAAAACAATCTGGATCGACTGCTCGCCTTTTGATCCTGCAGATTACCAAGAAATTCCATGAAAGAACAACTGAACCAGCTCCAGAAAATAGAAGAACGCATAGACTATCTGCTTCAGATAAAGGATTATTCAAACTGGGGCAACCTCGAAGGATTCAAGGGCAGCTGCGAACGTTTGAGACAGACCATTTATGACTACACCGAAGACCAGGTATCCGGAGAGCTGCACAAACTGCACGATTCAATCAGTTTTCTTGAGGAACGGGCCGAAGAACAGCTGACGCCGATGGAGCGCGTCCGTATTGTCAGAAGCAGCCAGCGCTTCAGCCTGAAAGACATTCTCGAAAATGTCTATGACGACTACACGGAACTCGGTGGGGAAGGAAATGCAAATATAGACCCGGCGATGGTCTGTGCCAAGGCGACCCTGACGCGGAAAGGCAAGAAGAAAAAGCATACCACCACCGTCATGGTTATCGGCCAGGAAACCGGACATGGAGAAGAGTTCCGCAACGGTGGCTCCTGCAAACCGGAAGGAAATGAAAAGGCGCTGCGCTATATGAAGGTTGCAGAAACGGAAAGGATCCCGATCCACTTCTATATATTCACTCCGGGATCATATCCGGTCGAAGAGTACCCGGGGGCAGCTCAGCAGATCGCCAGAAATATCTACACGCTGACCAAACTGCGCGTACCAACGGTCTCCCTTATCTCGGAAGGAGGTTCAGGAGGGGCCGAAGCCATTGGCCTGAGCGACTACCGGATGATGACCAGCCACGGTTATTATTCGGTTATTTCTCCGGAAGGTGCGGCCGCCATTGAAGGGCGGGTGAAGGAAGGCGGCAAGGTGCCGACAGAGTTGATCGAGGTCTGTGCGAAACGGCTCAGACTGACCGCGCTTGACAATCTGAATCACGGGACCATCGATAAAGTGATCAAGGAACCGCCGCTCGGCGCCCGCAGGGACGACTTTGGCTTCTTCAGCAGGGTTCGTACAGAGATGATCAACGCAACCGACCGGGTCGTTCTTTCCACCAAGAGCTTCAAATCCTTTCGAACCCTTGAAATCGGCAGGAAAAAGAACAGGAAAGAGCATGCGGAACTCGAAGTTTTTGTCCCCTGGGATCTGAACCGTGAAGAGACCTTCCGGCTCCTGCAGCAACGAAAGAAAAAATATCTGTCACTGACCAGCCACGGTTATCTCGGCCAGCCGGAGGCGGAAACAAGTCTGTTTCAGCAGATCAGGATCGCCAGTGAACAGATCTATTACACCCTGCGCTATGATATTCTGAAAAACCATAAACGACAGGTACGCAAAGTGCTCAATGACGTTTCCGGTGAAGGCTCCGTCATGTTCAAACGCATTACCGAACCGGTCAATGCCGCAATCAGCATTCTGACCGCCCGCAAGGAGAAAAGACAGTCACGGCTGATCACCTATGCACCCGGAAACGGTCTTGGAGGCAACCAGCGCCAGGACCCCCTTGAACTGACAGATACCTATACCAGTCCACTCGCCAACAAGGATCGAACGGTAACCTGCCCCAACGCGGAGAAACATGGCTGCAAGGACTTGTGGGTTCCCGATCTCTACGGTGAATTTGCCGGTGTCTGTGAGACCTGCGGACATCATTTCCCGCTCGAATATCAATGGTACCTCGAAAATATCTTCAATCGCGGTTCAATCCATTTCTTTAACGACCACCTCGAGGCCCACAACCCGCTCGGTTATACCGGCTTCAACAAACGGCTGCAAAAATCGAAGGACAAGACAAAACGTACCAGCAGCACAATGACCTTCACTGCCGAGATAGACACGATCAAGATTGTGGCGGCCGTTTTCTATTCTGACTTTCGAAACGGCACCGTCGGCTCAACTGAAGGAGAAAAGTTTGTCCAGGCCTGCAAAGTGGCACAGCGCAAAAAACGGCCGCTTCTTGCCTATGTCCACACCACCGGCGGTATCAGGATCCAGGAAGGAACCCTCGGGGTTGTCCAGATGCCGAAATGCACGATGGCCGTTCGGGAATACATTGACTCCGGCGGACTCTATATCGTCGTTTATGACAACAACTCCTACGCCGGACCGGTAGCCTCCTTTCTCGGATGTTCACCCTATCAGTTTGCCATCCGGTCGGCGCGTATCGGTTTTGCCGGCCCCCGGGTAATCAGGGAAACCACCGGTATCGATATCCCGCCCGACTATCATTCCGCGAGAAACGCGTTGAAACGAGGTCATATCCAGGGCATCTGGGACCGCAGGGAAATCAGGAAAAACCTGCACAAAGCACTGCTTACCATGGGAAGCCCAAGCCTTTACTACCGCTGAAACACATTCTGTTCCGCCGCTACACTGAACGACTGAAGCAGCGGGCAGCGCTTAAAAGGTAATCACGTCATATCCCTCTTTCATATAAGCCTCAAGGGAGGGATGTCCCATCATGTCTCCGGCAACAGTGAGTCCAAGCTCCCGGGCATCCTCACTGCTGCCGAGCTTCGTAGAACAGGCCTTGCAGACACAGTCTATCAACCCTCCATCTTTCACCTTCTCAAACAATGGCGCAAACGGCGCGCCCGGCTTGGTATAGGCAGATATCAGTTTGACGGCACCCCCTTCCACCACCAGTTTGACCTCATAGCCTTTCTCCTTGAAATCAAGGGCATAGAGCAGTACATGACCAAAACACATCATCTCCGGATTAAAGGTCACCAATACGATTTTTTTCATAACATTTTCACTCCATCATTTGTTATTACCAGGTTTACCCTGACCGGAAGGCAGTACACCCGAAGATCCGGCACCGCACCCTGCCGGCAGCAGTCCGGGCAGACAGACACCGCTGCCTGTTCGTCCTTCCCGATTCCCGGTATCCCTTTTACCATGACCGGCACCTCTTTGCCGCAGATTCTCCCTTTCTTTCGTAACATCGGCAATTATCCTGGTGCCTTTTTCCGCTATTCCGGTTATATCTCTGAACTCAGGGACCGCAAAACGGTTTGCAGGCCCGATTGATATGCATCTATGATTACGGAGAATTTATGTCCAGTCATTTTGGAACGCTGTTTCGGGTATCAACCTTCGGGGAATCACATTGTAAAAGCGTTGGTGTTATTATTGACGGCTGTCCCCCCGGCATCCCGATAACGAAAGACGATATCCAGCCCCAGCTGGACCGGCGCAGACCAGGTCAATCACGGCTGACAACAGACCGGGCGGAAAAGGACCAGGTCATCATCAATTCCGGTACCGAAAACGGTATAACCCTTGGCAGCCCCATCGCCCTGCAGGTCAACAATCTCGACCAGCGGCCGACCGACTATGGCGACATGAACAGCATTCCCCGCCCTTCCCATGCGGACTACACCACTATGGCCAAATACGGCATCAAGGCAGCTTCCGGCGGCGGCCGCTCAAGTGCCCGGGAAACAATCGGGACCGTTGCCTCGGGCGCAGTTGCCGACAAGATCCTGGCAAGCCAATACGGTATTGAAATTGTTGCCTGGGTCACCGCTGTCGGCCTATTTACCGCAGCTCCGGTCGATATGACCACCATCACCCGAAAAACAGTGGACAACACCGACCTGCGCTGTCCAGATGCCCAGGTATCGGAACGAATGCGTGCGTTTATCCTCTCCCTGAAGGAGGCGGGCGACTCGACCGGCGGTATTGTCTCCTGTGTCATCAGGAATGTACCCCCGGGAATCGGCGAGCCGGTTTACGAGAAACTCGAAGCCAAACTGGCCCAGGCCATGCTTGCAATACCGGCAACCAAAGGGTTCGAGATCGGTTCGGGTTTCGGCGGAACCAGGATGAACGGTTCGGAACACAACGATCCTTTCATTGCCGGAAACGGAAGACTGGCTACCACAACCAATCATTCAGGCGGTATCCAGGGAGGAATTACCAACGGAGAACCAATCTATTTCAGGGTTGCCTTCAAACCACCGGCCACCATATCACTTCCCCAAAAAACGGTGAACTATCAAGGCAAACCGGTCGAACTGGCAGCCAAGGGACGGCATGATCCCTGTGTCGTTCCCCGGGCCGTTCCCATCGTCGAATCGATGGCGGCACTGGTTATTCTCGACATGATCATGCGGCAGGAAGCAAGAAAAACACTCAGCCCGCTTCTCTAGAAAACGCAGCAGAGAATACCAGCGTTTATGCGTACAAGAGCAACGATATTCAGTACCTTTCTTGATAAATGTTCCCCGCCGGAGGGCTTGTTGTTTTTTGTATTATCGATCATCGTCGGTGCCGGAACCGGTCTGGCCGCAGTCATCTTCATCAGGCTCATCCTCGCTGTCCAGTACCTTTGCTATGTCATCATCCCGAAACGGCTGCCGGAGCTCGGGCTTTTCACCTATCTGCTGATGCCGGTACTCGGCGGCCTTCTGGTTATCCCGTTTCTCCTGTACGCGCGGGAGATCAAAAGCAGCGGCGTACCGGAAGTAATGCGGGCCCTGATCCTGAAAGGAGGACGGATCAGAAAGCGCGTTTTCGGCACGAAAATCATTGCTTCCGCCATTTGTATTGGCACCGGCGGTTCAGCCGGTAGGGAAGGCCCCATTGTTCAGATCGGCGCCTCGATTGGATCGAGTATCGGCCAGATACTGCGGCTTTCCGATGACAGAATCAGAAACCTCGTTGGCTGCGGCACCGCCTCTGCCATTGCCGCCGCCTTCAATACACCACTGGCAGGAATTGTCTTTGCCATAGAGGTACTGATGGGAAACCTGCAGGTACGCTCCTTCGGTAATGTCGTCATTGCCGCCGTTTCGGCATCGATTGTCAGCCGCTTTTTTCTCGGAACAAGCCCGGCCTTTTCGGTGCCGATACACGCACTTGACTCTCCGATAGCACTTTTTTTCTACCTGATCCTCGGCCTTCTTTCCGCCTTGGTCGGCATCATGTTCATCCAGATGCTGTACAAAACCGAAGCACTCTTTGATAACTGGAAAATTCCCTTCCTGCTGAAACCGGCGATCGGAGCGACCCTGCTCGGTATTATCGGCATGATCTTCATGTCTCTTCCCATTGCCGAAGGAAGACAGATTCCGGTCATGTTCTGTACCGGCTATTTTTTTGTTGAAGAGGTGCTTCTCGGAAATGTCTCGCTCTGGCTCCTCCTGGCGCTCGTCTTTATCAAACCGCTGGCGACATCGCTGACCCTTGGTTCTGGCAGTGCCGGAGGCGTCTTCGGCCCGGCCCTGTTTCTTGGTGCCGTCCTCGGTGGTGCCCTCGGCATCATATGCAAACATTTTTTCCCCGAGATCTCCGGTGAACCGGGGGCCTACGCCCTGGTAGGCATGGCGGCAATGTTTTCGGCAACGGCCCGGGCGCCGCTGACCGGTATGCTGACCGTCTTTGAACTGAGCAATGATTACCTGATGATCCTGCCCATGATGGTTGCCGGCATAACCGCCTGTTATTTTGCCCAATGGCTCCATCCTGATTCCATTTTCACCCTGAAACTTTCCCAGAAAGGCATCCGATTTGCTGACGGCCGCGATATGGATATCATGCAGGGCGTCACCGTTCAGGAGGTGATGCGGACCAGGCTGGTCAGCGTCAACAGGAACCAGTCGGTATCTGAGTTGATGGCCTTGTTTCAGGAGACCAACCTGCTTGGTTTTCCAGTCATCACTGAAGGCAATAAACTGTGGGGAATCATTACCCTTCAGGATATACACCGGGCCCAGTCAGCACCGGATTTCAATCCGCGTCACCTGAAGGTGGCAGATCTCGCGGTCGAAGAGGCAATCACCGTCTATCCAGACGAACCCATCTGGGTGGCGATCCAGAAGATGTCACCACGAGACCTGGCCCGACTGCCGGTTATTTCGCGTGACGGCTCACTGCGTCTGGTCGGCGTCATCAGCCGCAGCGATATTCTCCGTGCCTACGATGTTGGTATTGTCCGGAAACAGCGGGGTCGACTGGCTGAAAAACAGACGACGCTCAGAGAATCGGCAGAAGCGGGTTTCGGGGAAATCGTGCTGAACGAAGATGATACCTGCATCGATATTGCAATCAAGGACCTGCCGATACCGGAACAGGTAAACCTCGTCTCGATCAAACGTGAAGGAAGGGTTATCATCCCCCGCGGGAGTCATCGTCTGCAGGCGGGAGATGTGCTTACTTTCTTTGGCCAGCCAAGTGAAATCGAAGACTTGAAGATCTTTCTCAATAACGAGCTTACCATCCCGCCCGCTGCTGCCGGGTACCGGGAGAAACAACAAGGTGGCAGCTGAGTTCATAAACCAGTCGTTCAGCCTCCCCGCTGATTTTCTCCGCCGGGACCTTGCACTGCTGTTCCTGTCATGCTACTACTGTACAGATGAAACTGGCAAAACCCCCCTTAGTGCTTTTTTTTATCCTGTTGCTGATGGGTACCGGCTGCACCCTCTTTATACTCAGCCTCACCACCATTTTCTCCACGGATCAGATCAGCAAAGGGGTACGGGTGGCAGCAGCCGGTCTTTTGTCAATCGGTATTGGCGAACTGCTCAATCACCCCCTTCAGACCAGAAGAAGACATCCCGAAAGAGCAGAAAAAGATTTTACAAGACAGCATCGACAAAGAAATCCATGCCTCCTTGGCAATCTGCTTGACATTTGCGGGCTGATCCTGCTCTTTTCCTCAATTTCACTTCTGTTTTTTCCTTATACCCACTGATTTCCCCTTTACGCCCACCGTGATGTTCCTAACCAGTTATTGACTTATTTTATGACCGCGATATAATAAAGACAGGAATCAGGAATATTTATGCAATAGATACAAAAGAAGCGTCATATTCATTTGTTTCGAGGGGTGAGAAATGAACAGAAGAAAATACCCGCGCGTAACCACCTCACGTATTGAAGCCGATATTTCTGATGGCAAAGGTTTTTTTACCGGGATGGTAACGGATATTTCCCGATGTGGCCTGGCAATCGCTGATATCCCCCACGGAATCGAGAAAACGGCAGACATTTACTCGATTATTCTTGACGGGCCAGGTATCCACTTCAAACTCCTGGCCAGACCGGTCTGGGAGAAGGACAACGGTGTCAGCAAGACGATCGGGACTCAAATAGAAAGCAGCCCCTCGACCTGGACAGATTTTGTCATGCGTCATGAACCGTCAGGAAACAACCGGATGACGATGTAAAAGTCAGTCTTTTCTGAAACTGTATCTCAAGTAGGAAGCGCAGATCCCTTCACGGGCAACCATACAGGGGCCAATCGGATTCTGAGACGTACAGAAGACACCAAAGGCGGGGCAATCGTACGGTGTGCTCTTACCCGAGATAATCCGGGAACAACTGCACTGGATCTCTTCATCTCCCGGAACAAACCTGATATTAAACCGTTTGACCGCATCGTAAAGTGACAGCTCGTCACGAATGACATAGCCACTGCCGGCAATACTGCCCAGTCCGCGCCAATCGGTTTCAACGGCAAAGAAAACCTCCGAAAGCATGTGGCGGGTGATTGCCGATTCTTCACTGGAAACAGGGTTCCTGTCAAAAAACTCCTTTCTTTCTGGAATACCTGACCGTGCCTGCCTGACAATAGAGATGATGCCCCGAACGATATCATTGCAGTCAAAACCGGTAACGGCACAGGCGATATGATGTCGTTCGGCAATTTCCCGGTAGGCACCGGTATTGGTGATCGATTCAACATGGGAAGAGTACAGCATTCCCCTGATATTCAGTTCCGGATCACGAAGCAGATTGTCAAGGGACGGCGGCAGCAGCCGGATTGACGGGACAACACAGAAATTGCCGATACCCTCACGGGCCGCTTCAAGAATGGTCTCCGCCACATCAGGGGCCGCTCCTTCAAAGCCAACAGCAGTAAAAACAACGATTTTATCCGGATATCTTCTGGCCAGATCGAGCGCCTCCATCGGCGCATCGACCACCTCGACCAGAGCCCCTTTTTCCTTGATTGTCTGCAGGGAATCCCTGCTGCCGGGAACCCTGAGCAGATCTTCACAGGTAGCGGTAATGACATCGGGCTGCAGCCCGATTTTGACGAAGGCATCGATATGCCCGGATGGCATGACACAGACCGAGCAACCGGGACCACTGACAAGTTCCAGATCGTCAGGCAGGAGTTCATTGAGACCATACTTCAGGATCACTCTGGTTTGGGTCCCGCAAACGACCATGATGCGAATCGGACGATCAACCAGATCTTGGAGTTCATTTAACAGTGCAGCGGAAACAGGGTGATCAACGGACGCTTCACTGTCATTCATACACATGACCTCACTGGAAGAATGGCAACCCGCCTTTTCACGAGAAACAGCCGGTGACCAAAAACACAAGACAAAGGATCAGGCCTCTTCTGCCGTCTTTTTCATCTCTCTATAATGATCAGACTCGCTGATCTTTTCCGATTCGAGTACTTCGATATCGGCTCTTGTCAAATGAAACATGCCACATGCCGGACAACTGCCGTCAAAACTGTCTCCAACCGCACGGGCCTTTAATTCGTCAATGGTCATATGATCAACATGACCACAGGCACCACTGGGGTTTTCTGCACGAACCTGTGTTCTCCCCGGCTTTACCTCATCTGCTCCCATAACTCGTTCTCCTCACGTTGGCTCCTGCCGTTCTCATATCCGTCTCAGGACTTATTCCTTGATAACTGAAAAACAGACTGTCGTCAAGAACGACCCGCCGACCGCACCTTTTTCATGAAGCCGACGGGTTTCCTGATCATCATCGAAAAAGGCTAGTTCCTGATGGTTTCAATCAGTTTTCCGCTTGAATCAACAATGTCAAGGGACATCGGTATACCGCCATCCAGGCGGTGAGTGGCGCAGGACATTCAGGGGTCATAGGCCCTGACGGCCATCTCCACCTTGTTCAAAATCCCCTGATCATAATTACCATCCTTGATCAGAGACGTTGCGGCCTGTTTGACGCTCATATTCATCGGTCCGATGTTGTGGGTGGTGCCAACAATGAGATTTGCCTTTTCTATCAAGCCATTGGCATCGGTTGTATAATCGTGGATCAGGGTACCACGAGGAGCCTCGACAACACCGACCCCTCTGCCTGCCTTTGGTTCGACCGTTGCCCTGACATCCTTGTCGGTGATACCATCCTCGTTCAGCAGTTCTATACAGCGTTCACAGGAATAGATCAGTTCAATGAGTCGGGCATAGTGGTAGAGAAGCGTCGCCTGAGCGGGACGACCGAAAGCATCCCTGAAACCTTCCAGTGCCTCCTGAGCCCGGGGCGTTCCCATCTTGTCACAGACATTAATCCGGGCAAGGGTGTTGGCCCGGTACATACCTTTCGGGTTATCAAGATCGATCGAGAACCCTTCGTTCCATGACTTGGCATACGGCATTTTGCCATATCCCCACGGTTCGACATGTTCGCCGATATAATCGAGATAGTCACGACCCTCAAAATCGACCGTGGTTCCATCCGGCTTCATCAGTCGCTGCTTGCCATCGAAGAGCCGGAGCGACCCATCTTCACGATCCACCGTTCCGAGAAAACCAGTGGTGATAACACCGAGTTCACCAATCACGTCAAGATATTTATTAAAGACATTATTTTTGGCAAAATCAAGGGCGAACAGAGAAAAATCAAGCAGTTTCCGCAAATCCTGCAGCATCTGCTGCCGCTCAGCTTCCGGCAGCGGTTTCGAGAAACCACCGGCAACGGCCGCAACCGGATGAATCGCCTTTCCGGCAAAACGATCAATCATCATCTGGCCAAGCTGGCGCATCTTGACAACCTGGGTTGCAAGTTCCGGTGCCGCCTTGACCACGCCGATCACGTTTCTAACCGAATAGTCGGCATCCGGGCCAAGGACAAAATCAGGAGCCGCCAGAAAAAAGAAATGCAGGATCTTGTCGTTGATATGAGCCATAACCTGCAATAATTCCCGCAACTTCTGACCGGTCGGAGTCGGCGTGACATCGAAACAGCCGTCAACCGCTTTGTTTCCGGCAGTGTGATGCATCCACGGACAAATCCCGCAGATACGGTTAACAATACGGGGAACTTCCTCAGCCGGTCGTCCCTCGATAAATTTTTCAAACCCGCGCAAGGACATCAGACTCATATACGCATCTTCAACATTACCGGTGTCATCAAGATGTACGGCAATACGTGCATGTCCTTCAATACGGGTAACCGGTTGTATATTTAAAACCTTACCCATTTTATGATCCCTCCGTCACGACCTTTTTCCTCGGCCGTAAATTACCGTGTGCCCCGCTGAACCGCTGGATTGATTCGCGATCGATAACAGACTTAAAGTCAATTCCATTACTGGCGAGGGCATTCATCATATCCAGCAGCTGATTACCTTCGTGCCGCACCGGCCCGAAACAGCCGCGACAGGGTACCCGTGCCTGAATACAGCTTGGTGCATCGCTTTTGGCACAACCGGCTTTGGTTACCGGACCCATACACATAAAACCCTGCTCCAGCAGACAACGCATTTCGCTCACCGGTTTGTCCGAATCAAACGCGGCATTCTCGATAAACCGTTTCACTTCCCTGACATCCCCTTTTCCTTCCCGACGGGTCGGACAGGTGTCACAGACACTCTTCGTCGGCAGCATCGGCTCCCTGTTTTCGAGCAGGGCCGTGATAACCTCGGCGATATGAGCCGGGTTCGGCGGACAGCCGGGAACCATCAGGTCGACCGTGACATGCTCATCCAGGGCATAGGTCCGATCCAGCAGGCCGGGAACACCATCGTCGGGCAGTACGGCGTCGTCATCGGTGGACGTCGTCTGGTAAATCTCATGAAAGGCGGTACTACCCGTTTTACCGTTCATCAATGCCGGGATACCACCATGTGTGGCACATGAGCCAAGTCCGATAAGAATCCTGCATTTTTTACGCATCTCCCTGAGGACCTCGATATGCTCATCATTCGAGACACCACCACTGACAATACCAACGACTGCCTCCGGTATCTCGAGTTCCCCGTCCTCATCACCACACTGACCGAAATACTTATGATCCATCAGAACCGGCGCATGAACGATATCAAGATGTTCGGTAATAAGGGGTACCAGGGCCTCGCCGATGTTCAGAATGGCAATCTCGCATCCCGAACATGAACTCAGCCACTCTAAAGCTGTTGTTACACCCATGTCAGCCTCCTTTATGCAGCTTGAGCATTTTCATTAATGGGCCCGAGTTTTTTGACTCTCTCGGTCATTTCGGTAACTGCCTTGACAAATTTGTCCGGTTCAGCCGAAGATACCCAGGTTAATCCAAAACGTTCGCTGTCATAGCCAAAATCTTCCAGCAATTCAACGATCATATTGGAACGATCCATTGCCTTGTAATTACCATCCAGGTAATGACATTCACCGAGATGTCAGCCAAGAACCATGACACCGTCGGCACCCTGCCTGAAGGCGTCAAGGATAAATTCCGGGTGAACCATTCCTGAACACATCACCCGTATGATCCGGACATTGGCAGGATATTGCATTCTGGCAGTACCGGCAAGATCAGCCGCTGCATAGGAACACCAGTTGCAGCAGAACGCAATGATCTTTGGTTCATAACTCATTGATCTACTCCTTTTTTTCTAAAATGCGTTTTCTCGTAACCGACCAATCAGACGGCAAGTGCTGCCTGAATCTGGCTGCCGATCTGCTCCATTGTAAAGCCCTGAACCGAAACGCCGCGCTTCGGACAGGTTCCCTGACAAAGACCACATCCCTTGCATTGAGCCTTGTTGACGGTAATATATTTCCGCACCCTGCCATGCTCATCAGGTTCTTTCTCGATCAAGGTAATGGCATTGTATGGACAGACATCAACACAAAGGGCACAACCGTCACAATAATCAAGATTGGGCTCCGCCTTGACCGCATCAAGACTCACCTCGGTGCGGGACAGCAGCGTAGCGGCCCGGGAAGAGGCTGCCAGTGCCTGGCTGACAGCCTCTTCGACCGGTTTCGGATAGTGTGCCATCCCGGCAACAAACAAACCATCGGTGGCAAAATCAACCGGACGCAGTTTGGCATGGGCCTCCTGGAAAAAACCATCTCCATCGAGCGATACCTTGTACAATTTATTCAGTTTTTCGGCATCGGGATGGGAAACAATCGCCGTGGCCAGAACGATCATATCCGCCTTGATCTTCAACGGACGATGAAGGACATGATCCCAGACTTCAACATCAACCCGCTTGTTGTCAACTTCGATTCTCGGTTTACCGTGCAGCTCGTAATTAATGAAAATAACGCCCAGTTCACGCGCCTTCCTGTACAGCGACTCCCGCTGTCCATAGGTTCGCATATCCCGATAGAGGATATAGACCATACGGGTCGGATTTTCCCGCTTCAGCTCGATTGCCGACTGTACCGCATGGGTACAACACACTTTCGAACAGTACATTCGCTCGCCTTCACGTGAACCGACACATTGAATAAAGACGATTGATTTGGCCCGGGCGACATGCTGTTCCTTTAATTTGAACAGCCGGTCAAACTCAAGCGCGGTAACAACATTCTGGATAACGCCATAACCATACTCTTTCGGTCGATAGGGCCTGGCACCGATGGCAACCACGCCGACTCCATGACTGATCTTCTGCGTCAATCCATCCGCGGAGCTGATGGTGGTCGTAAAGTTTCCGACAAATCCTTTCGCAGCGGTAACCTCCGATTTCATATGAATAATGATATCCTTGTTTGCCGTGACCTTTTCAACCAACTGCTGTGTCTTTTGCCGAATCGGTTCTCCGGACCAGGTGTGAGCAAGATACAGGGCATTACCGCCCAGAGAATCGGTTTTCTCGACCAGATGAACTTCAAATCCCTGCTCTGCCATATTGAGAGCAGCCGTCATCCCGGCGATACCGCCGCCAACAACCAGCGCTTTCTGGGTAATGGGTACAGAAATCGGCTTCAGGGAAACCTGCCGATCAACCTTGGCAACAGCCATGCGGACCAGATCCTTGGCCTTGGTTGTGGCAATCGAAGGATCCTTGGCATGAACCCAGGAATTCTGGTTCCTGATATTGGCCATTTCAACGAGATATTCATTCAGGCCTGCCGCTTTCAGGGTCTCACGAAAAAGCGGTTCATGGGTGCGCGGGGTACAGGCGGCGACCACCACACGATTCAACCCCTGTTCCCTGATGGTCTGCATCATATTATCCTGAGTGTCCTGGGAGCAGCTGAACAGATTACGCTCGACATGGGTCACGTTCGGCAGGGTCCCGGCATAATCGGCCACCGCTTCAACATCGATAACACCGGCAATATTTGAGCCGCAGTGACAGACAAAGACACCAATTTTCGGATCTTCCGTTGTTATATCACGCTCTTCAGGAAAGGTCTTCTCCCGGGTTAACGCACCACGGGATGGTGCCAGAATATCGGCCACCGCAGCCGCTGCGGCCGAGCCTTCCACAACTGATTGCGGAATGTCTTTCGGCCCGGCAAAGGCGCCGCAGGTAAAGATCCCTTCTTTCGACGTTGAAACCGGTGAGAAGTCGGAGGTTGCCGCAAAACAATCCTTCGTCAGCTTGATCCCTGCTATATCACTGAGTTTCTTGACATGTTCCGGAACCTCCAGTCCAACCGAGAGAACAACCATATCGAAAAATTCTTCAACCTGGCGGCCTTCCTCGTTGATATAGTGCAATCGTAAATCGCCACTGTCCCCTTCCGGCTCTATCCCATGTACTCGACAGCGAACGAAACGAACACCGGATTCATCGTGGGCACGTTGATAGTAACGGTCAAAATCCTTTCCGTGAGTACGCATATCCATCATGAAAATGGAGGTACGCAATCCGGGAACATGATCTTTTGCCATCACCGCTTCCTTGATTGCATACATACAGCAGACCGATGAGCAATAGCTATTCCCGCATTTGTTTTCATCACGGGAACCAACACATTGCAGAAAGGCGACCTTGGTAATCTCCTTACCGTCGCTCGGTCTGATCAGATGCCCCTCGGTCGGGCCCGAAGCCGACATATACCGTTCAAACTGCAGGGCCGTGACCACATTCGGGTAGACACCGTAGCCCCAGACATTGTCTTTACCGGGCTGGTATGCCTCGAAACCGGGTGCAAGAACAACCGCTCCGACATTGATTTCGTGTATCTTTTCGGTATCCTTATAATTAATCGCTCCGGCAGGACAGATTTTTGAGCAAAGACCGCATTTGCCTTTGGTGAGCATGATACATTGTTCCGCATCAATCTGATATTTCAGCGGTACTGCCTGGGCATATTTCACATAGATCGCCTTACGTTTGCCCGTTCCTGCCTCATACTCACTGTCCACCTTCTTCGGACATTTGGCAGCACACTCACCGCAGGCGATGCATTTGTCCATATCCACATAACGTGGATGTTCCCTGACCGTTACCTGAAAGTTCCCGGCTTCTCCGGAAATACCGGTAACCTCACTGAGGGTCATCAATTTTATATTTAAGTGCCGACCGCACTCAACCAGTTTTGGCGCGATAATTCACATCGAGCAGTCATTGGTCGGAAAGGTCTTATCCAGCTGAGCCATGGCTCCACCAATAGCTCCGGACCTTTCAACCAGGTAGACATAGTAGCCGGAATCTGCCAGGTCCAATGCCGTTTGCATTCCCGTGATTCCACCGCCTACAATCATTACCGAGCCAACCTTTTTGGTCTCCAGCATGATAACTCTCCTTGTTATCTCTTTTTATTGCTTTTCAAAAACAACGTAATAGCAGGTAAAAACCGGCAGCTAACCTTCGCTGGCTGCCTCGACTGCTTCCGTCTTCTCCTGACCAGGCATAATCAGACAATCCGCGACCAGTTCCCAGAGATATTTCACCTCTATCCCCAGATCATATTCCTGGTTCAGGGATTTCATCAGCTGATCCCGGCAGTTATGACAGGGGGTAATAACCAGGCCCGCCCCGGTCTCATTGACCTGGCGGGCCTTAACCCGACCGTAGAAAATACGCTCAGGGGCAAAGGGCATCGCCCAGGCACCACCGCCGGCTCCGCAGCAGTAATTGAACTCACGGTTCGGGTACATGTCCCTGAAATCGGGACACAGTTTTTTACTGATAATACGCCCTTCCTCGTAGTATCCCTTGCCAAAGGTCTTTTCAGATTTCCGTCCGTAGTTACAGGGATCGTGATAGGTCGTCCGCATCGTATGCCTGGTGTTATCCAGCTTGATCCGATCCTCGTTGATATATTCTATCAACAGATCAAACACTGAATAGATTTTGAACTCTTCCAGCGCTTCAGGAAAGTATTTGGTCAACCCGTACCGGGTTGCATAATAGGCATGGCCTCATTCGGGCAGAAGGAGCGCCTCACAATTGAGCCTCCTCAGGTTGTCAACGATTCTGCCGACAATAGTCTTCAGGGCTTCATCATCTCCTGAAAACAACCCCCAGTTAACTCCTTCCCAGTTTTCAGTGGAAATGGTCCAGGATTCCCCGGCGGCATGGAAGATACGCCACCAGTATTTCATGTCGTCCGGCTCTGCAAACGGCTCCTTGGAGTTAACGGTTACCAGAATCCGGGCACCGTTTTTATCCAGTGGGGTCTTGAATCCTTCGAGTCCTTCTTCGACAAGTTCCTCTCCCAGGTCTTCACAGAGAAAGATGAAGTCTTCTTTTGGAATACCGAGGTTGTTACCCCGCTCCAGACAGGTAACAACTCCCTTGTGAATCGGTCCCGGAACCTGGTCACGCTCCCTCATGCCCCGGATCCTGCGAATCAATGAAACGATCTTCACATTGGCGGGACAGACGTTCTCACACTTGGCACACATGGTGCATTTCCAGACCCAGTTGGTCTCCAGCAATTCGTCTTCCATGCCAAGCACTGCCATTCTGACAAGCTTACGAGGATCAAGCCCGTCAACACCGGCAATCGGACAGGCACTGGCACAGGTACCACAGGTGATACAGGTATCTGCCCAGTCGGCATCCGAATAGATCTGTTTCTCCTTATAATCAAGATTGAGCAGTTCGGGCATACCCTTTGCTGCCTCGTACTTTTCAACCTTTTCCAGGTCAACATTACTGGTCGGTTTTATCAATGGCTCTCGACCAAATTTCGCGCAAAGGCTCTGGTAATCCTCGAATTCCATCAGGTACTTTCGTCCCGGGCCTTCCTTTGCAGGCAGGGTCCCGGCATTAATCCAGTTCCTGATCGTGTTTCGATGAACCCCAAACTCCTCCGCCATTTCGCTGACTCTAAATTCGTACATCATCGCAGGTCACCTCTTTTTGGCTGTTTTCCGAAAGAATCTGGCTTATCAACTCACATGCTTCTGAAACGGCAGCGTGCATCGGGGCCGAAAGTCCCTCTTCAATTTCTTCGGGAATATATTCGGCCTGGGCGGCAACAATGGTCACCCTGATACCGGTATATTCTTCAATCTCCTGCAGAAGGTTAACGGTAGGAAACTGATGAAGGGAAAAATCATGGATCTTCCGGGCAGGAATGTCTGAAGAGGAAATGCGGAATACCTCTCCCGGTTGCCGGTCCTCAAAATCTACAGCATCGAGTATGATGATGTGTTCGGGACGTCCTTCCTCACTTAACAGGTAATCGAACAGGTATTCCCTGATCCCTGTCATCGCATCCACGGCATCTACCCACTCCGGCAAATCATACTCACTGGTCAATTTCTGAATCACTGCCGGTCCGAATCCATCATCTCCCATGATGAGATTGCCGCAACCAAAAATCATGGTTGAATACATATCTGTTCCTTTTGTGCAAAAGCTGCCTTGTTTTTCTCGGGAAGGGAACCCTACCATCACAACCCCGTAACTTCAAGCACTTTTTATCCTTATTTTAATACCTTCGGTCCGGTATCATGCATATATCAGATATTATTATGCAAACCGGCAACATAATTACCAGCAACCTGTATTAGCCACAGCTAACTTATTGCTTATAAACAAAAAAAATTGATTGCAGGCAAGGCACACAGGGGAGACAGAGCGCCTTTTCAGGACGGTCTTTATTTTTTCAGGAAAAACAGATTGTTTTCACCTCTGGCCGGTCATCTGCCGGCATTCTTTGACCAGTTCGCACAAAGAAGGGGGCGCGTGATCAATACCCGTCAGGATTGTTTTTCTGCCAGTTCCAGGCATCACGACACATATCGGCCAGATCATACGCGGCCTTCCAGCCCAGTTCCCGCTCTGCCTTTGACGGATCAGCATAGCAGGAAGCGATATCGCCTGAACGACGCGGTGCTATCCGGCAGGGAATGGTTTTGCCACTTGCCTGCTCAAAGGCCCGAACCATTTCGAACACTGAATAACCACGACCGGTACCCAGATTATAAACAACAACCCCGGGGTTATCGGCAAGCCGGTCAACGGCTTTGACATGCCCCCGGGCCAGGTCAACAACATGGATATAATCCCTGACCCCGGTCCCATCAGGTGTCGGATAGTCGTCACCAAAAACGGATAATTCATCAAGCTTGCCGATGGCCACCTGAGTAATATAAGGGGTCAGGTTATTGGGAATCCCGTGCGGATCTTCTCCGATACGGCCACTGGGATGCGCCCCGACCGGATTGAAATATCTTAAAAGTACCACGTCAAAACAAGGATCAGCACGGTGCAGATCACGCAATATCTCTTCTGTCATCAACTTGGTTCGACCATACGGATTTGTACAGGACAGCGGAAAGGTCTCTGTTATCGGCACCGTTGCCGGATCACCGTAAACCGTTGCGGAAGAACTGAAAATAACAGCATGTACTCCGCATAGAGACATGACTTCGCAAAGCACCAGAGTCGCTATTATGTTATTCTGATAATAGAGCAACGGCTTCTCGACCGATTCACCAACGGCTTTCAAACCGGCGAAATGGATGACGGCATCCACCGGCGAACGGGAATTCCGAAACACATCCAGTAAGGCGCTCCGGTCCCTCAAATCAATCTCAGCCAGGGTAATGCGTTTACCGGTGAGCTCCTCAACCCGTCTCAGAGACTCCGGACTGGAATTGACCAGATTGTCAACCACCGTGATATCATGCCCGTCATGCAGGAGTTCGAGACAGGTATGACTACCGATATATCCGGCTCCTCCAGTGACCAGGATATGCATTTTCTTTCCACTCCTCTGTTTTATTGTAAATCCCGCCCGTAATCTGCTATAGTAGCGACACGTGCAGGTACGGCACAGAAAAAAGGAAAGAACAGACAGATCTTTCCTCCGCAGTGCACCATAGTACGAAGCCCAGCACCAATCAATAAAAAAGAGGAACAGGATGCCATACGTCAACATTCGCGTAGCAGGACCTTTGAGCAAAGAACAGAAAGAAAACATCAGCAGGGGCGTCACCGACGTTATCAGCAGAGAAGCAAACAAGCCACCGGAAGCAGTGCTGATCTTCATTGATGAAGCTGACCGGGACAATGTGGCCAAAGCAGGTAAGCTCCTCAGCAACGGATAGAGTACCATGGAGGCAGAAAAACGCGTTGCCGAATTGCGTGAAGCAATCACTGAACACGCCCACCGTTATTATGTGCTTGATGATCCAATCATATCTGATGGCGAATATGACCGTCTCTTTCAGGAACTGCTGAAACTGGAGGCAGCCAACCCGCAACTGGTGACACCCGATTCGCCAAGCCTGCGTATCGGAGGAGCGGCTCTCGACGGGTTTTCTCCGGTCACGCACAGAATACCGATGCTCAGTCTTGACAATGGTTTTTCCAACGAAGATCTGCGCTCCTTCTCCGAGCGAATAGAGCGCTTCCTGAACGAACCGATGACAACCGGATATTCTGCTGAACCCAAGCTTGATGGTCTTGCGGTCGAACTCATTTACAAAAACGGATTGTTGATCCAGGGATCGACCAGAGGAAACGGACATATCGGGGAAGAAATCACCCCGCAGCTGCGCACGATTTCATCAATTCCGCTCAGGCTGCAGGAAACGGCGCCACCCCTTCTTGAAGTCCGGGGTGAAGTATTCATGGAAAAGACCGGTTTCGAGAAACTCAATAACAGACAATTGGAAAAAGGACTTCAGCCATTTGCCAATCCCCGGAATGCCGCTGCCGGTTCTCTGCGGCAGCTTGACCCGTCAATCACTGCCAAGCGACCGCTCAGTTTTTTTGCCTATGGCATTTCTGATCCGGACTCAGCAGCTTTCTCAACTCAGACAGCGCTGCTGGCCTTTCTTAAAAACACTGGTTTCAACGTCTGTGAGCATGTCCTTTTTTGCCCGGAGATTAACGACGTCATCGATCATTTCGCCAGGCTCGCCAGACTGCGCCATACCCTTCCATATGAAATTGACGGCATGGTCGTCAAGGTGAATGAAGTTGCCCTTCAGGAGCGTCTCGGCACCCGTTCCCGAGCGCCGCGCTGGGCAATTGCGGCCAAATTTCCGGCAACCCAGGCAACGACCCGGTTGATCGACATTGAATTTCAGGTCGGCAGGACCGGTGCGATCACCCCGGTTGCTCTGCTGGAACCGGTTCGGCTCGACGGCGCAACCGTTTCCCGGGCCACCCTGCATAATGGAGACGAAATAAAACGCAAAGATCTGAGACGGAGAGATACCGTTCTTGTACAGCGGGCCGGAGACGTGATCCCGGAAATCGTCAAGGCGATCACCGATGTACGGACAGGCAGCGAACAGCCCATTATCATGCCCCGCTGCTGCCCGTCATGCGATTCGGTGTTGATAAAACCGGAGGGAGAAGCGGTAACCCGCTGTATCAATCCCGCCTGTCCGGCCCAAAGACTCAGAGCCCTTGCCCACTATACGTCAAAAGCGGGACTTGATATCGATGGGCTCGGCGGCAGATATCTGGAGCAGCTCTATGATGAAAACCTGATCAGGGAGATTCCGGATCTTTATCGGCTCAATCGAGACCAGTTGAAAGAACTGGACGGCTGGGGAGAGAAATTGGCGGACAAGGTTCTGGAGTCGATCAGAAGCAGAAAAAAGCCGCCACTGGCACGGTTTTTGACCGCTCTTGGCATACGCTTTATTGGTGAGACAAACGCAACCTTGCTGGAACAGCACTTCGGCACTCTTGAGGCACTGCGGTCTGCCACCGCTGAAGACATTCTCGTGATCGACGGCATGGGAACCCAGGCCGCTGTCAGCCTGACCTCCTTTTTCAGACAGGACACAACCCGGGCAATGCTGGACACCCTGGCCTGTCTCGGTGTTCAGCCCCAATCGGCACCGGTTGTCACCGGTCTTCACCCGCTTTCCGGAGCCGTCATCGTTTTCACCGGCAGCCTTGAAAAGATGTCCCGGGATGAAGCAAAGAAACTGACCAGGGAAGCGGGTGGCCAGATCGCCTCTTCACTTACCAGAAAGGTCACCCACGTGGTTGCCGGCAACAAGGCCGGTTCAAAGCTGAAAAAAGCAGAGGAAATGGGAAAAACCATCCTCAATGAAGAGGCGTTCCTGAAGCTTTTCTCAGCGGATACCTGATCAGAAACCTTCTTCTTTCTTTTTTTCCAGTTCCTCCCAACGCCGGTACAGACGATCTACCAGATTGCGGGACGCTTCGAGTTCGGCCCAGACCTCCTGCAGTCTTTCCGGTTCGGAGCTGACAGCGGGATCAGCAATGATCGCCTCAAGGCGTTCATTTTCTTGCTCAGCGGCCATAATCTGCACTTCCATGCCATCATACTCCCGCTGATCCAGGTAAGAGAGCCGACCCGCGACCTTTTTCCTGGTACAGCCACTCTTTTTCTGCGGACTCATCTTCTGCTTCTCAGCTGGTGCCGGAGCAGCCATATCCCGCACCCACTGTTCATAATCGGCATAGAAAGTGACCTTCCCGTCACCGGTGAACCCGATGATCCGGTCACACACCCGATCCAGCAGATAACGGTCATGAGTTACCAGAACAAGGGCACCGCTGAAATCACGCATGCTTTCTTCAAGAACGTTCAATGAGTTAATATCGAGGTCATTCGTCGGTTCATCCAGCAACAGGATATCCGCCGGCTGGCGCATGATCGAGGCAATGGCAATCCGTGCCTGCTCCCCTCCGGACAATTGGGAAACGGGAGATTCCAACTGGTCGGGGCGGAACAGGAATTTCCGGGCCCAGGAGACGACATGCAGGGATCGTCCCTGGTATATGATACTGTCACCATCCGGGGCCAGCGCCCGCTTCAGACTGATTGCCGGATCGATACCGGAACGATCCTGGCTGAAGGTAACAATAGAGACATTGTCTGTGGTCCTGATCGTACCTTTGTCCGGTCGATGGTCGCCATTCCCTGCCGACGCAAGCATCGTGATCAGAGTTGACTTGCCGCTCCCATTCCTGCCAACCAGTCCAATTCTGGTTCCGGGTGAGAGCAGGAGATCAAGATTTTCGAAAAGCAGGTGCTCCCCGTAACGCTTACTGATCCCGGAAACTTCAAGCAGCTTTTTCGTCTTGCGGCCGGTTCCGGAAAAGTCAATGGCAACAGAACCATCAGAACGATTGCGTCCTTTCACCTGATTCAACTCCTCCTGCAAACGATACGCCTCGTCAATCCGGTAGCGAGCCTTCGATGTCCGTGCTTTCGCTCCTCTTCTCAACCACTTCGTCTCTCTTTTGACCTTATTCGCCAGCCGCTCTTCCTGCTCGTACTGACTGGAAATAAACCCATTTCTTTTTTCAAGGAAAGTCGAATAGCATCCATCAACCTGAAAAGATCCTTCCGGGTAGATCCGGGACAGCTCAACAATCCGGTTAACACTGGTCTCCAGAAATTTCCTGTCATGACTGACGACAATAAAGGCAGACACTCCCGAGGCGAATGAGGCAAGCAGTTTTTCCAGCCACAAAATACCTTCGATATCAAGATGGTTGGTCGGTTCATCCATAACCAGCAGATCCGGTTTGGTTACGAGGACACGGCAAAGGGAAAGACGCTTCCGCCAGCCGCCGGACAAGGTACCGGCCAGGCACGCTCTGTCCGGAAACTCCGCCTGGCTCAACAAGGCCTGGGCCCTGCTTCTTTTCTCGCCGTCATCTAGATCCAGACCGGCAAGTGGTTCCAGCAGGTTATCAAGCAGACTGAGCCGATCGGCAAAGACGTCTTCCTGGGCAAGATACCCGGTCACCATATTCTTTCGTCTCCGTATCGTCCCATGATCTTCCTTTTCATAGCCGCAGATTATTTTTAGCAGGGTTGATTTACCAGAGCCATTCGGTCCGATCAATCCGATCCGGTCCCGGTCATGAATGGTGATATTTATGTTGGTAAAAAGGATCTGGGCACCATAGGCTTTGGCGAGTGCCCGACCGGAAAAGAGAAAAGACATATGGTTAACCGATAAAACTGTTTCGGGAGAAAGCGGGTCGCCCTGACTTCCTTTTCTGTTGAAGTTTTCAGATCATAAGGGTATAAGCTGTACATTATTTCCCGGCAGACGCTGGCAGACGCTGCCACGCTGTCTGCCTTTATGATACTGTTACCAACCTGATTAAACAACCGTTTTAAACAAGACAAAATGGATAATTGCTACCACATCATTATTACCGGAGAAAGCGGAAATTCCAGGACACTGCAATTCTCCAGAAAAAAGGTGCTTTTGGCATCTGTCTTCTTCGTTCTTTTTTTTACCGTACTTGCCACTTTCAGTTATTGCACAACCGGTTCCTACCTGCAAAACAAGCTTTTACACAGAGACATTGCCGAGCTGAAAAAGCAGCTCAGCCAAAGCGAAAAAGAAAAGAACGATTATTTCGACAGGATCAGCAGCCTCGAGAAACAGCAAACAGAGGAGATCGCCGGACTGATGGCCGATCACGAAACCGCTCTTTCCGAGTTGAAAACCCAGTTCGATCTTGAAAACACAACGCTGCAGCTTGAAAATGTCCGGCTGATAACCACTGCCATTAATGATCTCAACGAAAGAAAAGAACTGATTGAATCGATTATGAGTACCATCGGGGTAAAAATCAAGAAGCCGGAAAAACAAAAGACAACAGCCAATACCGGCGGCCCCTTTATCCCGGTCGATAACACCTCCTATGAATCGTTACTGAACCAGATTGATACCTATGTAAAAAAAATTCGAATCATGCCGCTTGGCAAACCGGTCAACGGTACGATAACCTCGGGTTTTGGCAAACGGACGGATCCGATAAACAAAAAAAAGAGCTTTCATGAAGGCGTCGATCTCAAAGGAAAAAGAGGCGACAAAATTTACGCCACCGCCGATGGCACCGTACTCAGGGCATTCAAGAACGGCAGTTATGGCAACTATGTTGAATTAGACCATGGCAACGGTTATACAACCGCATACGCCCACATGCAGAATTACCTGGTCAGGAAAGGGGAACGGGTCGAACAGGGACAGGTTATCGGTCAGGTCGGAAACACCGGCAGATCAACCGGACCTCATGTCCACTACGAAGTCAGGTATAAAAAGAAGCCGATTAATCCAAAAAGATTTATGAAAGTGGCCACGATAACCCATACATTCAGCAGTCCGCAGGAGACAACACAATAGTTATGTTCAACAAGAAGAATACGCTTGATAAAGAATTACAGAAAGCTGAAAGCGAGACGATATCGTCCATTATCGACACATCAATGTCCATTTCAGGCGAGATCAGTTTTAAGGGAAAAACAAGACTGGACGGAACGGTACAGGGCAATATCACCGGAGAACACCTGATCCTCAGTCAATCCGGCAAAATCATCGGAGACATTCGTGTCTCGTCATTCATCTGCCAGGGCTCCATTCAGGGAGACATCGAGGCACGTCTGGTAACCGCCCGTAAGGGATGTATCATTCACGGGAAGATGACCGCAGGCAGCCTCACCGTCGAACCGGGCGCAACCATTGATGGTGAAATCAAGGCATCAATCCCGGATAACAAACAGCCCGCTATTTCTGCAACTGAAAAAAAGCAGTCGGAGTCAAAGTCTGCATAAGGAAAAACCGATGAACATTCCCGTTCCGGCAACAGGAATAGCCAACAGGATAACGTGCCCCGTCTGCGGGAACAATGAAGTTTTTTTCGAACTGGCAAACGACGTCATTCTGACGACATATTATCGGCAAAACAGCGACGGCAGCTTCAGCCATGAAAGTGAAACAGCACAGAGAAAAGGTGAGGTTCTTCTTTTTTGCGGCTCCTGCGAGGAAGACCTGAGCCATTACTACCAACGATTCAAGGAGATGATCTTTTGATGCGGACGCCGGTCATCATCAAGGACAATCAATCTCTTTTCACCTATTATCATCGCCTGCAGGCTGGTGACATTATCTGTACCAGAATACGATTGAAACCGGGAGAGGAACACCTGCTTCTTGATCTCTCCGCCCGGGGAATCAATGCAATCCCCTCATTCATCTCACAGCTCTGCAGCAGATCAAAGGCCTTCCAAACCCGCCTTTTTCCGGAACTGATACTGCCCGGAACCTCCGTCATCTACACAATCCATGACCTGCGTGCACTCATGCCACGCTATGGCCATGAGGCTGTCACCAACGTTGTGGTCAAACTGGAACGGAAAAACAGCGGACTTGGTGTTTTTCTTTTCAACTCCATTGAAGACGTCTACACCCAGGCCGCAACCTCAGTTCTGCCATACCCGTTCGTCATACAACCGTTTATCGAGCATTACCGGGACTACCGGGTTATCATCATTGGAGGCTATATTGAAGCATATCAACGAACAAACAAGAATGGCTTCAGAAAAAACCTCTGCTGCGGTGGCAGCAAAACGCCCTGTACACTCAGGGAAACGCAATTACAATTGTGCCGGGCAGTAATGAAACGGGGTCAATTTCCCTATGCCCATATCGATCTGATGGAAACAGAGGACAACCAGACATATCTCACGGAAATAAATCTGCAGGGCGGGCTGCGTGGAGCGGCTCTTGACCGTCGCGAATACCAGAAAAAAATCGAAGCCGTTATTCAGGAACAATGCGCTTTATACCATTGTCGATCTGACGAGCACACCAATACGTCTACACCATAAAAAAAAGGGGCGCTCCGGAGGAACGCCCCTTTTTAATCAAATTAAAACACTTTGTTATCAGACACAACCGGTCGGTTTCGGAAGACCAGCCATTTTACAAGCGCCCTTGCCAGGTCCTGACGGGAAGAGTTCGTAGATGCGCTTCAGTGGAAAACCGGTGGTCTTGGAGAGAATACGTACCATCGGAGCAATTCCGTTCTTTTTGTAATATTCCTGCAGAGCATCAATAACCTTCTGGTGTTCGTCGGTGATCTCGTCAATACCTTCAGAAGCCTTTACATAAGCAACCCAGTTATCATTCCACTCTTCCATTCCTTTCAACAGGAATCCATCTTCGTCTACCTGGAAACTATCTCCATTGTGTTCTACTGTGGGCATTTCATACCTCCTTGATGATGATTATTTCGGGTCTCACAATATTACATACCGTAATAAAAATAAACAACCGATAAACTGACTAAGCCTTATTACTATAGGCAAAACGGTTTGTCAAGTGAATGAACAGTCATTTATACCAACGCTCATGGATACAGGACAAGCCTTTGATAAACCGTCTTTTTCATATCAAAAGCCACGTACTTTAGCTGCTTATGTTCCAAGAACAATCTTCTTTTTCTCTGTAGTTGTTCTCTCCACAGCCCCTCCCTCACAATCACAACCAAACGATAGAACAGCAGAGACGGAGATACCATCCTGGAATCCGGGTCAATTTCTGTCCGCGTGCCGAAAGATACCACTGATTTTTATTGCAGGAAGAAATCATTCCGGGTAAATCCATCTCTTACCGATACCATCTGTTTTAATACGCCATAATCGTCCACAACACGATTGAGGACATCACCTTCACAAAGATAAATGTTATGTTGCAGATTTTCAGAGATAAAGCTCAATCCCTTGTCATTCAGGCTATTGTTGTAATCATCGCCCTCGTTTTTATTTTCTGGGGAGTCGGTACCAACATGAACAGCAAACAGGAGGCAGCAATCATCGTCAATGACGAGCAGATTTCGTTTCAACATTTCCAACGCGCCTATGAACAGGCATACGATACAATGGCCCAGCGATTTGGAGGACGTATCCCGAAGGAACTGGTTGCAAGCCTCAACATCAAACATCAGGTAATCAATCAGCTGTCCCAGGAATCACTGCTCCGCCAGGGAGGCCATGAAATGGGGCTTTCTGTAAGCGGTCCTGAAATCCAGAAAGAGATCACCTCAATGCCCCAGTTCCAAAGCAACGGCACTTTTGACCTTGAAAAGTATGAACGACTGCTGGCGGCAAACAGATTGTCCCCACAAAAATATGAACATTCACTGCAATACGATCTGCTCAGTAATAAAACCGTCAGTTCAATCTCTCATTTTGCCCTCGATGCCACCGATTTTGAAGTGGAAGAACTGTACGATATGGAAAAGGGCACGGTAACCGTCAGTTTTGTTACCATTTCACCAACCAGCTTCTCCAACGAGATTGAAATCAATGATGAAGAACTTGAAAAATGGTTTGAAACAGCCGGAGCCCGTTACCAGTCTGAACCCCAGGTAAAACTGACCTATCTCCCCTTCAGTTATGAAGAACTGGGAAAGAAAATAACCATTGATGAACAGGCGATACAAACATATTACGATGAACATCAGGCCCTCTATAAAAAACCAGAACAACGCCATGCCCGCCATATCCTCCTGAAGGCTGCAGACCAGGACTCTGCCGAACACCATGAACAGCAGAGGAAAAAAGCAGAAGAGATTCTTGAAAAAGCAAGAAAGGGCGAGGATTTCAGCTCTCTGGCAAAGGAGTTCTCCGAAGGCCCTACCGGCCCGACAGGCGGGGATCTCCGTTTCTTCCCTCAAGGGCAGATGGTCAAACCGTTTGACGATGCCGTATTTTCGATGCAGGAAGGAGAGATCAGCGATATCGTCAAAACCGATTTCGGCTACCATATCATCAAACTTGAAGAAATAAAACCGGCAGAAACAGAAGCGCTTGAACAGGTTGAAGAAGACATTGCGTCACTGCTGAAACGGGAACAGGCCAAACCATTGGCATTCCAGATGGCCAACGAAGCCTATGAAAATATTATCGGTGCCGGCAGCCTTTCCGCCTTTCTTGAAAAATCACCGGATATAAAGATCATTGACACCGATTTCTTCAGCCAGTCGGCACCACCCGAAGGAATGAGCAGTGATCCGGCATTTCTGCAAAAAGCCTTCGCTCTCAAAAAAGGAGAACTCAGCTCTCTGATCGAAACCGGCAGTGGCTATGTAATCATATCGGCAACGGAAACAAAAGCTCCGGCTGTTCCCGAATTGTCCTCAGTAAAAGAGAAGGCAACAACAGATTTCAAGGCAGAACAAATGAGCGAACGTGCCCGGCGAAAAGCTGAGGAACTGCTGAAGGCATTAAGCGACAACCCGGACTCTTTCCAATCCCTGGCCGAGGCGGCAGGACTTGAATTACAAAATTCCGGCAGACTGAATAAAGGCGAAGAAAACAAGAGCAGCACCTTCCCGCCCGAACTCGTTCAGACAGCATTTCGTCTTTCCTCATCTTCGCCACTGCCTGAGGAAGCGCAAAAAGTCGGTGATACCTATTATGTTTTCAGGTTTGATGAGCGAAATCAACCAATGAAACCACTGACAGAGGAAGAACGAACCCGTTATCGGAACATGCTGCTCGCGTACAAGCAACAGCAGATCGTTGAGGCCTGGATCAGGGGGCAACAGGACGCAGCCAGAATTACCATCAGTAAAAGTCTCGAGAATTACTAACGGTCAGACAGGCATCCAGTTTATCTGGATGCCTGCTGTCAACGGCCCTTTTGCTGTTTGCGGCGTCGGTCATTGACCAGAATCCGCCTGATTCCTTCATGAGACAGGCCGATCGTCGTGTTTTCTTTCAGTTTCACCGCTATATCACGATAAGACCGGCGTGCAGCACGCATCTCTTTGATCCACTCAATGATTTTCTGCTGCTCCTCATTTTCCTCGAAATCACCATCCTCACTGATCCGCCAGCCAAACGGAACCGGACCTCCCAGATATTTTCCCGCCTTCTTCCGGACCCTTTTGACCGCCTTTATCGCTTCTCCATGATTTTCACGCTCCAGGAGCGCCAGCGCAACAAGCACTTTTTTTACCAACGCTGCATTTCCTTCTGATACAACCAGCTTTCGCTCACCAGGCAGTGAAATATTTTCTCCAAGATCTAGACAATAGAACGATATACCCTTTTTCCTGAAATCATCGACAAGTGCTGCTCCTTCAACCGCAGAACCGAGCAGCCATTCCGTCCTCATTACCAGGACGATGTCCCCCGGCCGCAGGCCATCTGTCATCTTCCTGCCTTCAGGTCTGTTCCTGAAAGCCATCTTCAGCGGAACATCTTTTTCGATAATCAACTCGTCGACCACCAGCCCCATGTCGGCAGCAGCTGCCATTATTCGCTGCTGCTGCACACCAAGCACTACCTGATGCTCCTTTTTATCAGACAGAAAAATGTACCCGAAAACGGCCATGATCACCTGTAAACAATGGTTGGATAATTGACCAGACAACCTGAACCGAACCCATCCATTTTGTCAACGGTAAACGGGATTGCTTCGCATTCTCATATCTTTCACGCTCCAGATAAGAAGAAACCTTATGCCCTGCTCTCTGTAACTTTTTGTTTATATCATCAGGAGACAATGATATAGTGGCTCTTTTGCGCACGTATCGACAGCACCATCCTGAACCGGACATCATGATACCGTTTATGCCTGATCTTACTGCCGTTAAAGGAAAATACCGCAAACTGAGTTCGTTTGAGAAACAATTACTCCAGTTTCTCTCTGTTCTGTACGAGCCCGCCCATACAAATCTCGTAAGCTGCTGCCTGAAAAAACTCGGTATCAAAGGGCCCCGGGGAACCCCATTGACAGCGGCACATATCAACCATTATCTGACAAAACTCCAAAGCAGCGGTTTTTTGACGGATTCCCGGCAATGTATCCCTGAAATTGTCGAAATTCTCAGCAGGAAAGCGGTTGCAAGGAACAGATTTTCCTCCTTTGCCGAGGTGATCAGAAAGGAAGCTCCGGCCTCCTATTATTATGGAAAATGGTCGACCAGATGTTATCGGGCAATGCGGGAAATGCGAATCGGTATCTATAATCAGGATTTCGCGACCATTGACAACGCGATGGGATTTATTAGCGCACAATGTACTGAAATAGTGGGAGAAATTCCACCACCAGTGCACATCAGCACATCCCCCTTCAACCGAAGCTGGTTTCGAACCCTGCCCGCATCATTCCAGTTCTTCCTGCTCAACCAGATACTTGGCTTTTCCGGTTCTCAGATCCATGCTTTCCCCGAGGTCATCGACTACCTGAAAGACGACGATGAATTCACCCATCTCGATTCAGACGAACGTCTCCCCTTTCTCAGAATCCTGTTCAATCACGAGATCCTTCTGGGAAACCTGGAAGCTGCAGCATCACTGAGAGATCGACACAAAGAGGCGTTTGACGCGACCGGTGCTGCCGGGACCCTTGCCTTTCTGCAAGGAGACTATGACCGGGCAGCCGCCTTGTTTGAACAGGACCTGGAACAACTGAACCAGTTCAGCAATAGCAACGTATCCGCTTTTTTCGGTCTTCCCGGTCTCTTTCATACCTTATCTGAAATACGCGGTAAAGAAAGAAAGGATATGCAGCTAGCGGCACATCGGATCAGCAGGGCGCTCACCCAGTTCGAAGGAAGTGTCGAAAATGAGGCATACACATTTCTGGCCGATGTCGTTAACGGTAAAACCATTGAGCCAGATAAAAACCTGTTTGAATCAGTGAAAAAAGGTCCGCTTCACAGCTTCACTGTTCTTTTTGGCAGCCTGGCTCAATACTGGCTCAATGCTTCTCTTACCCGGGAAACAGAGACGATTGTCCGGGACTATTACCGACGGGCAGACAAACAGGGATATCTGTTTTTCAAACTCTGCTTCGGTGAACTGCTGGCCAGAATCTCATCAGATCCCGACGAATATATCCAGGCGGTCAGTGCTCTTTCCTCCACTACCGGTATGGTTCCCCTCCTCGACACTCTTAAACCGGAAGAACCATGGAAGCGGGGATTACAGGCACTGATTCATCTTTCCTCCACGGTTATTGATGAATCGGCACGCAGCAACACCCGGCTCATATGGCTTATCGACTATACGGACCGCAGACTAAGCATCCTGCCCCGGGAACAGAAAAAAAACAGCAACGGTTCCTGGAGTAAAGGCCGGCCTGTTTCCCTGTCCCGACTTCATACGTCTCAAGACATACCGTTTCTCTCCCTTCAGGACCGAAAAATATGTCTGGCCATAGAGAAAAAAGACCATGGAGAAACCCAGCCAAGCTATTCGTTCAACAACGAGAAACTTCTGCCGGTACTGGTCGGGCATCCGCTTTTATTCCTGGCCGCCGCTCCATTGACTCCGGTTGAAATCGTTTCTGGAGAACCCGAGCTACTCGTCGAAGAACATGGAGCAACATTGCACGTCAGGTTTTCGCTGCCGATCGGGAATGAGAATGTCACTCTGATCCAGGAAACCCCGACACGGTTCAAGGTTGTCAAAACAAACGAGAATCATCGACGGATTGCTCAGATAACAGGACGGGACGGACTGACCGTACCGATTGAAGCCAGCGAACAGGTCCTGACGGCAATCGGCAATATTTCTTCTTTCATGACCGTTCACTCAGCCATCGCACCAAACACGGGCGATGGCTCTCAGGATATCACCACCGTCGATGCGGATTCAACTATATATATACACCTGCTGCCGTACGGTTCCGGATTCAGGCTGGAAATGTTTGTCAAACCGTTCAAAAACGGAAACCATTACCTCAAACCGGGCCGGGGTGTTGAAAATATCATGACCGAAGTCGGCGGTAAACGGCTCCAGACCAAACGTAATCTGGCAGAAGAGGAACACAGGGCCCAGGACATAGAAGAGCTTTGTCCCATTCTGGATCTGGCCATAGACATGGAACAGGAAAATGACCGGGAATGGCACCTTCAGGATCCGGACGACTGTCTCCAGGCCTTGATGGAACTGCAGGAGATCAAAGATCAGGTCATTATTGAATGGCCGGAGGGAGAAAAACTCGCCGTCACCCATACGGCCGGTTTCAGGAATCTTAACCTCAAAATCCGGACAAACAGACAGAACTGGTTCAGTTTGAGCGGTGAACTTATCCTCGATCAGGATAAAGTAATACAGATAAAGGATCTCCTTACCCATATAAACAACGCTTCAGGCCGTTTCATTCAGCTTGAAGACGGACAATTCCTCGCCCTTACCCAGGAATTCAAAAAAAGACTAAAAGACCTATACACCTTCTCCAGCAACCAGACGGAAGACAATCCTGAAGAAATCATCATCCATCCACTGGCCGTTCTCTCCCTCGAAAAACTGGTCGAGAAATCACAACTCACCGCCGACCGTGGCTGGCATGACCATATAGAAAAGATCAGGAGTATTCAGGAGTTCAAGCCCAGACTGCCATCGACACTGCGGGCGGAATTACGTGATTATCAGCGTGAAGGATACGACTGGCTTTCACGTCTGGCCCAATGGGGCGTTGGCGGGTGTCTCGCCGATGACATGGGGCTCGGAAAAACCCTGCAGTCACTGGCAATCATTTTAAAAAGAGCTGCTCAAGGCCCATCTCTTGTTGTTGCTCCAACTTCGGTTTCGACTAACTGGTATACGGAAGTAAGCCGTTTTACCCCAACCTTGAACATCAAACAGCTGACCGGCAGGAATCGTAGACACACAATCAGAAACCTTGACAAATTTGATCTTCTGATCACGACATACACACTGCTTCAACAAGAGATACACCATCTGGCCGGGGTTAACTGGCAAACAATCATCCTTGACGAGGCACAGGCAATTAAAAATGCAGCGACAAAAAGATCTCAGGCGGCTATGTCACTGAAAGGCGGTTTCAAGTTGATAACAACCGGGACACCAATAGAGAATCATCTGGGAGAATTATGGAATCTCTTCAATTTTATCAATCCCGGACTGCTCGGCTCTCATGCCCAGTTCAATAAAAAATTTGCGATCCCGATTGAACGATTCAACAATCGGGAAGCACGTCTCAGGCTGAAAAAACTGATCCGGCCGTTTATCCTGAGACGAATTAAATCGCACGTTCTTGAGGAATTACCGCCACGGACTGAAGTAACCCTTGATGTTACCATGAGTCAGGAAGAAATGCATTTTTACGAAGCCCTGAGGCAAAATGCCCTGGAAATCCTCGAGCAATCGACAGCATCCCCGGGCAGACACCTGCAGATACTCACCGAAATCATGAAACTGCGCCAGGCCTGCTGCAACCCACGCCTGATTGCCCCGGAAACAAGAGTTCCCAGTGCAAAACTGGATATATTCGCCTCGATTGTCAATGAATTAATGGCCAGCCGCCATAAAGCACTTGTTTTCAGTCAATTCATCGGCCACCTGGATATTATCCGGGAATACCTGGACAGCCAGAATATCAACTATCAATATCTCGACGGAAATACCAGCAGCAGAAAGCGAAAGGAACGGGTCGAAGCTTTTCAGTCGGGCCAGGGAGACCTGTTCTTGATCAGTCTGAAAGCGGGCGGACTTGGGCTGAACCTCACCGCTGCTGACTATGTCATCCATATGGATCCCTGGTGGAATCCGGCAATCGAGGACCAGGCATCGGACCGAGCTCACCGTATCGGTCAGACCCGACCGGTTACCATCTACCGCCTTGTCTGCAAGAATACCATCGAGGAGAAAATCGTTACCCTGCATCAGGAGAAAAGAACATTGGCCGATAATCTGCTTGAAGGCACCGATATGAGCGCCCGTCTCAGCTCGGAAGAACTGATCAGCCTGATAAAGGAGCATTGACCCGCCTGCCAAAATAAACCCGTTGACAGGCTGGTGGCCAGAGTACTCTTGTTTCAAAAACTGATACAAAAAGAGCTTCTTGGGCTCAACTAACGTAAACAACAGATCATTTCATTGCCCTGTTCCCTTTGTGACATAACAGTCTTGACAGATACAGGAAAAAGGAATTTAATAGCCACAGCAACAAGTTGCATTTCAGCCTGTTGAGCCGCTTATCCGTTTTCTTTCGCATACAGGAAACAGCTGGTACAATGAATCGTTACATCATACTGCTGTCTTTCTTTCTGGTCTGTTCCGCCGGATTTGTTCCGGCAGTTCATAGTCAGAATCCGGAAGGTTCAGAAACAATCCTGTTCTCGGCCATTGGCTTCACCAATGCATCAGGAACGCTTTCCCGAAAACGGAAGAGAGCGATTGCAGCAGCGCGCTATCTGGTCAAGAAAAAGATATCAGCGCTGTTCTCAACCGGAAAAGATACTCCCTTATTATCTCCAGACTGGCATGAAAGAATCGAGATTTTCGACATCGTAAGCAACCAGAAGCAACAAGGAGGAGAGAACCTTTTCAGTGTCAGGATTATCGGTTCGATCACCCTGCCGATAACACGCAAACAACACTCCGGGACAAATCGTCTTTCCACGGAGATTCTCCAGACAACAATCACCAGTAGAAAAGAGCGGTACCGGGAAGGGGAAGCTATCATTTTTTCTCTTAACGGGAACAAGCCGTTTTACGCCTGCATTCTTGACATTAATGAACGACAGGAAATGATACAATTGCTGCCAAACGCATACCATCCCGATAACAAGTTCGCCGGTAACACCATTCACCTGTTTCCGGACCAGGCAGATGGTGATGAATTCTCTTTTGAAGTATCTCCCCCCTACGGCAGGGAAACGATCTATATGGTAGCCAGCAGTTACCCGATAAAACGAATTCTTCCACTTGAGCCAAACGATGTCTTTGCTGTCAGCGACAAAACCTTTCAGACAACAATGTATCCTGTCCTGGATTCCATCAGGGAAGATCTGCTGCAAATTGAAAGAAAAGACTCTTTTCATTACGTTCAGGTCTCGACAAAGCAGCTATTGTTACAAACAGAAAGAAAAAATGACGGCTGATATGCTCTTGAAACCGATTATGCCGATGATCATAAACCGTATCAAAGGAGTATTGTGCTGAAACACCTGGGAAAATATAAAATCATGGACCAGATAGGGAAAGGGTCCATGGGCACGGTCTATAAAGCCAGAGATCAGCATATCGGCCGAATTGTTGCGGTAAAAACAATCAAACTTCCCGACACCTCAGACGCAGAAAAGAAGACATTAACCGAGAGATTCAAGCAGGAGGCAATGGCCGCCGGTAATCTGAATCATCCGCATATTGTCACCATATATGAATATGATGAAGTAGACGGTATTGCCTTTATCGCCATGGAGTTCGTTGAAGGTGTCGAACTCAAGTCCCGTCTTGACAACAACGAAGTCTTTACAGAAAGCCAGATTATCCAGATCATGAAGCAGCTTCTGGCGGCACTGGAATACTCCCATCAGCACGGAGTCGTTCACCGTGATATCAAACCGAGTAATCTGATGATCACCACCGACGGCCAGGTCAAGGTAACCGATTTTGGCATTGCCCGACTTGAGTCTTCAGAACTGACCCAGGCAGGAGTCACTCTCGGAACTCCAAGCTATATGAGTCCGGAGCAGTGTACCGGCCAGGCGGTTGATGCCCGAAGCGATATTTTTTCTGCCGGCGTCCTAATGTATCAGCTGCTCACCGGTGAAAGACCTTTTACCGGACCGACCATAACCTCAATCCTTCACAAGATCACCCAGGTATCACCCCCTGCCCCGTCACAGCTGAACTATGCAATATCTTCGAGTCTTGATCTTGTCGTTGCAAAAAGCCTTGCCAAGCGACCAAGCGAACGTTTCCCATCCGCAGCTGCCTTTGCTGATGCATTGACAGATGCACTGACGAACAGGGAAAATCAGGCGGTATCCTCCTCTTCCCGACAGGACACCTCTCTGCAGCAATCCAACAGGACTTCGACCGTAACCGAGGAAACGGTGGCAATCCCACTGGATGAAACATCAAACGTAACTGAAGGAACGATAGCAATACCGCTGGATGAAACATCAAACGTAACCGAAGGAACAATAGCAATACCGCTGGATGAAACGTCAGACATAACCAAACCACGCTCCTCTCCGGAACCGGCAGCAGATTCAACGATTGCGGTACCACTTCATGAGATGCATGATCACCAAACCAGTGGGACTCATGAAAAAAAGGCATCGGTACATGATTCAGGAAGTGGACAGGTTTCAACACGACCGCGTAAAGGTGGTCAAAAACCGAAGCCGTTACTATCACCATCAATGCCGAAATATCTATTTATTCTGGCAATTCTTTTGATCCTGATTACGTTGGGAATCATCACCAAAACAGTCATTCTTCCCGATGCCCCGTCAAAGCCGGTAACCGGAGCCGTACCACGACAGGAAACAGCGCCACCGAAAATGGAACAACCAGCAGCGGACACACCCATGGCTGTCCCGCCTGAGCAAGAAATGAATGGAAACGTAACGATTGAAAAAAACAACCCTTCGACAGCGATCACCGCCATCACACCGCAGGAACAGGATCCGCCACGGGAACAGTATAATTGTATGATCACTTCAGATCCGCCTGATGTAATCATTGAACATGAAACCATGGGAATACTGGCCAATACCACCCCGGTGAAAACGGTACTTGCCCCGGGGATACACCAGCTCTATGTAACCAGAGACGGTTATCAGGATCTTTCAATCGTTATTGAGATAGAAGAAAAGCGTACCCAGAATCTGAAACTGCATCTCTCTCGACGACAGGAAGAATGAACAAAAAATTAGACACCGTACTGGTCATTGGGAGGTTATGAATAAACAATCGGGAAGAATCTATTTGGATGCCTACGCCGTTACCTATTGTGCGCTGACCGACATCGGCATGGTCAGATCGCATAACGAAGACGCCTTCCTGGTTCTGGAAGAGGCCCGGGTATTCTGTATTGCAGATGGTGCCGGTGGACACCAGATGGGTGAACTGGCCAGTGCTCTGACACTCAAGGGTATCAAGGATATCATTGCCGGAAACGATAACCTCTTTTTTGATGACACCCTGCCGCTGGATAACAAGACGGTACCGATAATCGAACCGGTTGATTCAGCAACCGGTTCGATTCTGATTCCAGCCATTCACCACGCCAATGAATTGTGCCGGAACAGTGGGGAAAAGGATCTTGCCTCAACGATTGTTTCCTGTCAATTTCATAATAACCTGATCCATGTGGCTCATGTCGGTGACAGTCGTGCCTATTCCTTTCAAAACGGAACATTGACCCAACTCACCGAAGATCATTCACTGGTCAATTACCTGTTTAAACAAGGAGAAATCACTGAAGAAGAAAAAGAGACACATCCAAGACGCAACGTTATTTTACAGGCAATCGGAATCGAAGACAAGGTCAGGATCAGCCACAATTTCTTTCCGGTAACACCGGGAACCAGTTATCTGCTTTGTTCCGACGGTCTCAGCTCGATGCTTTCCAACCAAAAGATTGCCGAATTGATGAAAGGCGCAACTGATTCGGTTGAAACCCTGTGCGAATCCCTGCTGCAGGCAGCAAATAATGCAGGCGGAAGGGATAACATTACGATTCTTATACTCAAGGTCAGTTCATGAACACAAATACCCATCACAAACATGTTGTTCTTCTCCTTTCTCTCTTTTCTCTTGTTTTTTGGGGATGTATGAAAGTCGGCCCCGACTACGAACGCCAGCATCTTGAAACTGATGCCCAGTTTGAAGATGCAACACAACAGCAGCTTGATCCCGGCAAAGTGATCCGGATCGACTGGTGGAAAAACTTTCAGGATCCCGGACTGGATGCGTATGTAAAAAGTGCCATTGCCGGCAGCTACGATCTGAAGATTCTGGTAGGCCGTATCAATGCAGCCGGCGCATTGATCGACCAGAGTGAAGCGAGTCTGTATCCGTCAATAAACCTCAACACCAGCAGCAGGTTTGAAGGTAACCAGCAGAACCGCTCCTCCAAATCCTTTCAGGCTGCCGGGCAACTCAACTGGGAGCTGGATCTGTGGGGAAAAAACAGGAGAAATATTGACGCGGCGAAGGCTGAACAGAAAGCCGTCAAGGCGGATTATCGGGCCGGTTACCTGAAACTGGTTTCAGATGTTGCCCAGGCCTATTTCAATATTCGTCAATATGATACCCTGATAAAAATCGCAACAGACTATATTGCCTATCAGGAACTGATTACCACTATCTATAAACAGCAATTGGCCGAAGGCCTGATTGATCGAGGAATCCTGCTGAGACAGCAGGCTATTCTCAAAAATACCAGACAGGATTGCCTGGAAATGCAGCGTGGCAGGAAAATTCAGGAACATAAACTGGCAGCATTAATTGGCAAGCCACCGGGAAAGGTCAAAATTGCGCCGAATAACAACCCCATTATCAGGCCGATCGATGTACCGGTCGGACTTCCGTCCTCACTGCTCGAAAGACGTCCCGATATCCTGGCCGCCGAATACCGTCTGTCCAAAGCGACACAGGCCGTTGGAATCGCCCAGGCGGCAAGGCTCCCGTCAATAGGGCTGTCAATGGAAGGCGGTCTGACAAGCACCGCTCTGGCAACATTATTAAGCGGGGGTTTTTATGCATTCCTGCCCAAAATCAGCCTGCCGATTTTTGATGGTGGCAACTTGAAGGCAGAAGTAGAAAAGGCAAAATACAAGGTTGACATCGCCAAAAACCAGTGGGCGAAAACGGCCAATGAAGCCTTCCAGGAAGTGGCAGACTCACTAACCAACCTGGCCAACCGTAAAGATCAACTGGCGTTACTTCAATCACAGGTAATCGATCTGAGCAGCATACAAAAACAGCTCAAGGGCAAACTGGAAATGGGCCTCGTATCACAATTGGAACTGAACGACGCGACCCAGACATTGTACGAGGCGAGAAAGAACACGGTAAAAATGGAAACGAGGATGCTGAGTGATACCGTTCTGCTCTACAAAGCCCTTGGCGGCGGCTGGCCCTCTGAAAAAGTTCAGTAATATTTATTTCGATACCGATACATTATGAAGCTGACGCTGATAGCAACAAGTAATGGTACCCGGATCGTATTCAATTCATTTCCGGCTCTGGTTGGCAGAGAAATCCTTAAAGAACGCATCGGGGAAACAATCCCGGCAATAAGTAGCAACCTGCAACACGTATCAAAAAAACATATCGAAATTTCATACAGCAACTCCCGTTTCTATCTTGCCGATCCCGGTAGTCTCAACGGAACATGTATCAATAACACCAGAATCCTGAAGACAAAGCGGGCCCTTGCCCCTGGAGATCTTGTTTCCCTTGCCCAACGGGTCGATTTTATCGTTGATTTCACACCGGCTCCCATCATCAAGGCGGAACAGGAATTTATCCTTGAACCGGAACAGAACGGCTCGGAAGTCATAGGAATCGACCGCTTTCCTATCTATTTTGAAGGAACCCGACCGATCGGTCATCAAGGGGCATCCGGGGTCAACGCGTTTGTTCTCCACTATACCAATTCAAACATACATATTGCTCCACTGACTACTGATCACACCATCGCGGTCAATGGCAACAGCATACCGCTCGGTGCCACCATCGTTTCCCCCAACGACAGGATAACCGTATCTCCAGGTAAAGCATTTGTACTGCGAAGGCTCCGGGAACATACAGATAAAAAAGCAGACACCATCATCTCCGGTCAAGATCCAGCACATACAGCAGACGCACCCGAAGAGCGTACGATCTATATGGCTGAAGCAACGACATTCATGAACATATTTGAGGAAGATAAAACCCAGGGCAATAAAGCCGTCGAAACGAACCAGGCCTCATCACCAGCGACACCCGTTACCAAAGCCGCCAGCAACATAGTGTTCAAGGGGATGATTGCCCTCATTGCCCTGCTGACCATCTGCTTTGGTTCATGGTACTTGTATCGTACATCAGACAATTACCGTGTACATCAGCTTTTCAGCCAACAGAAATACGATGAAAGCCTGATCATTGCGGACGCGGTTCTTGCTGAAAAGAAAAACAAAAAGGTTGAAGAAACAGGAAAAAAAGCATTGATCCTGGCAATCTCCGGGCCATTTACCCAAGCTCTTAGAACCGGGAATCATCAGAAAATACCTGATATTCTGGAAAACTATCGTAATCTCACAACTCACATCAATGACAGCGAGGCAATGCTTAATACCTTCTCGTTCATTGCCCGTGTTAACAGATTTCCCGGAAAGAGCAAAAGCTACCGTATTGATGATGAATTGTGGAAAAAAGAAATCCGGGGAATAAACAACGCCTGGAACCAGAATAAAACTGAATATAAAACCTTTATTGCCCAATTCGTTCATACCGCCCCTGCACTGACAGCTGCATCCGAACTATTTTTCAGTAAAATTAATGATTGCCGGGAAATGGAGATTTATTACCTTAACAAAATCCTGGAAATTGAAAAGAAAGTCACGCTCTTGTTACAAAACAAGAATTTCACGGAAGCGGCCTCGTTACTGAAAACCTTTTCTGAAACCAACCTGGACCTCACCCATACAGATGTCTGGCAAAAGGATCTGGAACGCTATATCGCGCTGACAAAAGACATCGCCGATTCAGATCTGTTCACCATTGATACCTTGCAGATTGCCGTATTGCCACAATCACCCTTGTTCAAGAAACTGATAAATGATTACGTCAGAAAAACGATTCCTTCCGCCCTCGTCATGGAACAGATTTCACGTGCCAGAAATCTCTGGAACAAAGGACAGGTGAACGAAGCAGCCACTATCCTGGAACAGCTTCCAGAAACAGGAATGCAGAAACAGGTCAAACAAAAGGTATCATATCTCAAAAAGGTTGCCTCCTACCAGTCTCAACTGGCAGAAGATCCGAGCCTGAAAAACTGTATGGCTGCTGCTGACCTGTTCAGGCTGCTCAATGGCACAGAAACAGCCCTGATCGACCGTTACCGAAATTTCTACAACGTGTGTTTCCGCCAGGCTCAAAAAATGGTTCCGCATCACACACAAATTGCGATCAACTCATATGCCCGATTCAAGCAATCCGGTGGCATTAACGGCCAGATGAGAATGGAAATGGCCGTTACGGACCGTTTCAAAAATCAGGCATCACTATTGGCAAAGGCGGAAGCGGAGCGTTCTTTCGTCAATAAAATTGTTGCGAAATTCTCGATACCTTTACAGGAAAGCACCCAGATAACGTTCTCCGAGATCGCCACAGAACATCACACCCAAACAGCAAGAATAACGGAAAGTGCGGTTCTGTCCGCATCCCAGATACAAGCAAAACTTATCCAACTGGAACCAGATGAGGTCGATGGATGGCAGGATTAAAACAGAAACGTCTTCAGGAAGCATTTGAAGAACACAGCATCGAAGGAATGGAGGTTCTGCAAGGAACAAGTTCACTGGCGGCACATGCTATTATCTACATCACCCTCCTGATTCTTCTCACCGCACTGGTCTGGTCATTTCTGACCAAGTCGGATGTCATCATCACTGCCAAGGGGCGTCTGGTCGAAAGTACCGAGGCAAAAAAGATCTACTCACCGGTAGCGGGTGAACTTATTGAGATATTTGTCTCGGAAGGAGTGCCCGTCTCGAAAGGGGATCTGATTGCCCGGATAAAATCGACCCAGGCAGTACAAATCGCCTCCACCCTGACCCAGGCAAAACTCAATCTCGACAATGCAGCGCTGCAAAAACACAACTTCCCGCAGGAAAAGCTCTTAATGGAACGGGAACTGGAGAGTATAAAACGACAGATTAAGCTGTTGGAAATCGATTACAATCGGGAAAAATCGGATGGACTGAAGAAGCTTTCCGACAGCCAGAAGCGGCAACTGAAAATGACCAGACTCCAGCTCAGTGAAAAAAGACAGGCCCAGGCACAGGCGACAGATATATACAAAAAATACAAACGTCTTCATGAATCTCCCGGTGGTGGCGGGATCTCGAAACAGCAACTGGTCCAGAAAAAAAACGAACTTGATATGGCCGAATCTGCAATAAAACAGCTTGTTTCGCAAATCGAAGATCTCGAACTCAACTTCGCCGCCCAAAACATCGCCAATAGTCAAAAAATAGAGAAACTGCACATGGATATTCTGCGAACAAGATTGCAGTATGACCAGAAGAAATCACAGCTCGAAAATGCTGAAAAGCAGCTTGAGCTTAAATATCTTGGAGCTCAGGATGCCTATGAAGCGGCGTTGCGGGTACACCTCGAAGACCTTGATGAGAATAATTTCCTGATAATCCGGGCTCCAGTCTCGGGTGAGATATCGACTGTTTCTTATAAACAACCTGGAGAAAAGGTTTCTCCGAGCAGACCAATTGCCTATATTTCAAGAAAAGACGCAGATAAGGTTTTATCCGTAGCAATACCGGATAAGGACCGGGGGTTGTTACAAGTGGGTCAAAGGGTTAAGATAAAGTTCCACGCCTTTCCATACCAACGATTCGGTTTTCTGTCCGGTAAACTTCAATATCTTTCAAATAAAGCCCTGTCCAATCAGGCCGGTAATTCTCTTTATCGAGGTACTGTCAGGCTGGATAAAGATCATTTCCTGATTAACAGTAAGAAGGTCCCGATCCGGTTTGGGATGAATGCAGATGCTGAGATAATTGTTCAGAGAAGGCGCTTGATCGATTTTATCATAGACCCCTTGAGAAAGAGGTCTACTACCTGAAAGGTTCAACCAAAACAGAGGAGGCACTCATGAAACCAGTTGTTACCATTGAGAATGAACAGTTGAATGCGGATCAGATTATTACATTTCTCAAGTTTTCCAATGAGTTCGAAGAAGTTGCCGACAAAATTATCAACGACAGATTGCTGATCCAGGCTGCCAGAAAACACAACCTTGAACCCAGTCTTGAAGAGCTTCAACAGGTAGCAGATGACTTCAGACGATTCTCCGGGCTGCACCGGGCAAAAGACACACAGGAATGGCTCGACGAAATGAATGTTTCTGTGGACGATTTCGAGACATTTCTGAAAGAAATGGTCATGAAAAACAAGATGCTTGCTCAGCTGACAACCGATGACAAGATAAAGGAATACTTCACACAACACGCTCCGGACTTTGACGCAGTTGACATCAAGCATATCCTGGTCGATAACGAAGCCAAGGCAAACGAAATCAAGGCCCAACTCGAAGATGATCCGGATTCATTTGATGAACTCGTCCTGGAACACAGCATAGATGAGGAAACCAAATACCTCCAGGGAAGAATGATGCATATCAGACGGGGAACACTGGCCCCGGAAATGGAAGCTAAAGTGTTTAATGCCAAGGCCGGAGAGATTGTCGGTCCCATTAAGTTTGGCGATGAAGATTTCTTTGAAATTATCTCTGTCATAGAAATCAAGAATGCGACACTGACAGAAGATGTCGAAGACGAAGTTGGCAAGGCCATCCGTGACCAGTGGCTCGCCGAACGGGCAAAAAACTCGACAATATCATTTAGTTAAAGCAGCAGCAAAGCGGGTTCTCCATGGGGATCCCGCTTTGTACATTCTGATGTCGGCTGAACCAAAACAGTGACGGTACGCATCCGCAAAGAAACAGTAGAATATCATGTCCCAAACAAACTGGCTTAAACAGGTTGAGGTTTTCTCAAGCTTTAATGATTCCGAGCTGAGCATTCTTGAAAACTCATGCAGCACAAAAGAATACGAGTTTGGTGACACGATATTGTCAACCGGAGACAAACCGGAGGATATCTATGTCATCCTCTCAGGAAAAGTACGGGTTTTCGTGGTTGAAGAAAAAGAACGAAGCCTCGGAATCTGTAGAGAGGGTGACAGTTTTGCCGAAAAAGCTATCATCAGTAGTGCTCCGGTTGATTTTTCAGTCAGGGCATCCGGCAAGACAGAAATACTCTGCTTTCCGATTTCAGTTATACGCACCCTGCTAGAAGCAAACAAGAACGCGAAGAAATTCATTACCCAATATGCAGCCCTCAAATTCTCGGGCGGGTTGCTGGCCCATTTCCTCAACATCAAGGAAAATTCGCTTGACCGGGAAGAATATGACTCCGTCATCAGGAGTATTGGGGCAAAGCGGGTCAAGCCCGGCTCCAAGATCCTCGAACAGGACAATGGCGCTGACTGCAGGCTTTATATTCTCCGCTCAGGAACCGTATCTGTCATCCGTAACGATGGTAACGAGCAATATCGGATAACGCAGCTGGAGGCCGGAGAAATATTCGGCGAACAGGCCTGTCTCAACTACAGTGTTCAACCTGCAGACGTTGTTGCAGAAAGCGACTGTCTCGTTCTTATCATCCCGCAAGAAACCGTCCACAAGATCATCAACCAGAACAGTGCATTAAAACAGATCCTCGAAGAACGGATTGACTTTTTCAACCGCTCTGTCGAAAGGCAACAGAAAGTAGCAAAATGGAAGGGTGAAAAATCCCTTTTTTCCTCAGATACAAAGACCGGTCGTGGCGGTAGAATCATTAAACGTTTCCAATTGGTCGAGCAGGCAGAAGAAATGGACTGTGGCGCAGCCTGCCTGGCAATGATCTGTAAACATTACAAAATAGGAATGTCCCTCGGGAAACTCCGGGAAATGGCCAATGTGACGACAGAAGGAGCAACGATGGAAAGCCTTGCCCACGTTGGAGAAACACTTCATTTCCAGACAAAAGGGGTCAGGGCATCATACGGCTCCCTGAAAGGATTTGATCTCCCGTTCATCGCCCATTGGGAAGGTTTCCATTATGTAATTGTCTATGGCATCAGTAAAAGCCACATCTGGCTGGCAGATCCGGGAGCGGGGTTCAGAAAATTAACGAGAACCGAATTTGAAAAAGGGTGGACCGGAAACTGCCTCCTCTTCTCCCCGACCGCTGCAACCAGAGAGACCCGGGCAACCGAGACTCCCTGGTCACGTTTTTTCGGCTACATCAAACCGATGAAAACAATCATGCGTGATCTCCTTCTTGCTGCACTGATCATGCAATTGCTCGGTCTTGCCAGCCCGATCATCCTGCAGAATATCCTGGATCGGGTCATCGTTCATCAGAACGTGCATCTGCTGAATATGATGATCATGGGGCTGGTATCGGCAATGCTCTTTTCCCAGCTGACAGAATATGTAAGCGCCTATCTCTCTAATTTCATGGCAAGAAAGATGGATTTTGCCATGATCTCCCATTTTTATCAGCATGTCCTTTCACTTCCGGTTGATTTTTTCTCCCGCAGAAAAACAGGGGATATCGTTGCCCGCTTTCAGGAAAACGAAACGGTCAGAAGCTTCATGACCGAGTCAAGTATCGGTACCATTCTCAACACAATCATGGTTTCGATCTATATGATTGTGCTGTTTAAATACAGTGCAAGCCTTACCTTCGTGTTACTGGCCTTCCTGATACCAATCATCCTGCTGACCCTCGCGGCAACACCAAAATACAAGGATTATGCCCGCAAGTCTTTCTATGCCGAAGCCGAAGCCGAGTCGCTTTTGATGGAAAGCCTTTCCGGAGCGGAAAGTATCAAGGCCATGGCGGTCGAACGTAATATGCGCATAAAATGGGAACAAAAATACACCTCATCCCTTGATATCAAGTTCCGCACTGAAATGTTTACATCGGCCATCAACGGGTTGAGTGAACTGCTGAAAGGCGCAGCAACCATTGCCATCCTGTGGTTCGGAGCACATATGGTATTGAAAAATGAATTTACCATCGGTCAGATGATCGCCTACAACGGTATTGTTGGCGCAGTGATGACGCCACTGCTTGGTCTGGTCGGTGTCTGGGATGAACTCCAGGAAACACTGGTCTCAATGGAACGGCTTGGCGATGTTCTTGATCTTGAGGAAGAACAACACGGGGTGAGCGCCTCATCAAGGATCATCCTCCCTGACCTTGACGGTAATATCGAGATGAAAAATATTTATTTCAGATATGGCGGTGACAGCAACACCGAGTATATCCTCGAAAATATCTCCCTCACCATCCCTGAAGGGTCAACGGTGGCAATCGTCGGTTCCAGTGGCTCGGGTAAAACGACCCTGGCCAAATTACTGGTGGGACTGTATAAACCGACCGAAGGAAGCATCTCAATCTGTGACTGTGACATCGGTTCTCTTGATCTTTCTTATTATCGACGCCATATTGGTTATGTCATGCAGAACAACCTGCTATTTGCCGGCACGATTTCAGAAAATATTGCGATGGGAGTCCGCAACATCGATCAAAGACAGGTTGTAAAATGTGCAAAACTTGCCGATGCCCACGGTTTTATTTCCAACCTGCCGCTTGGTTACGAACAGGTCATCGGCGAACGCGGCGTTGGTTTGTCCGGCGGCCAGAATCAGCGATTATGTATCGCACGGGCTCTGTATAATGACCCGAAACTGTTGATATTTGATGAAGCAACCTCCGCCCTCGATGGTGAATCGGAATATCAAATCCAAACCAACCTGAGCACTATTCTGAAAGATCGGACCGCAGTCGTTATCGCCCACCGTTTGAGTACCGTCATAGAGGCTGATCGAATATTTGTTCTCTACAAAGGGAAACTGGCGGAACAGGGCTCTCATGAAGAACTGGTCAACAGGCAGGGCATGTATTACCAGCTTTTCAAAAACCAGTTACAGGGAATTGATACCGCATCATGAGCGTACTCTCAATAGGTAAAACCCTTGAACGAATCGAACTGATTCGTTCAAATCTGAGATGGTCTTCACGTCTCGAGAGGCAGGGGATTCAGAAGATTCTTCATCAAATTAATCAATTGAGAAACGAGCTTCTGTTCTTGTCCAGGCAGGAAAGAATTAAGAAAGGCCTGGCCTCTAAAAAACCGGTGGCGACTCAGCAAACCCCATCTGAACGAAAACAGGCACTTCAGGAGAATGATTTTTCCTTCACCGGCGTGTTCGGTGAAAACCCGAAACTGCTGACCGTTCTTGAAACGTTGAACAAAGCTGCAAAATCTGATTTCCCGGTCCTTATTGAAGGTGAGAGCGGGACCGGTAAGGAGTTGATGGCAAAGGTGGTTCATTCCAATAGTGACCGGTCATTAAAACCATTTGTTTCGGTTAACTGTGGTGCAATTCCTGATCCACTGATCGAATCAGAGCTGTTTGGACATGCCCGGGGTGCGTTCACCGGAGCCGATAACGCCCGGGCCGGGAAATTTGAACTGGCGAACCACGGAGTCCTCTTTCTTGATGAACTTGGAGAACTCTCTGTCGAGAATCAGGTTAAACTGCTCAGAGCCCTGCAAACCGGGGAGATCCAACGGGTAGGTTCAGACAAGCATATCCGGGTCGATGTCCGCATTGTTGCCGCAACCAATAAGAAACTGTACGAAATGACCCTGGACGGAACATTTCGAGAAGATCTTTACTATCGTCTCGGCGTTGTCACGGTAACCATTCCGCCGCTGCGGGAACGACTCGACGAAATACCGCTGCTGATAGATTATTTTCTTAACGAAGCGTCAGAAAAAATGGGCAAGGAACCGGTTCAGCTCTCCCCCCAACTGGAAGCGTTTCTAAAAACACATACATACCGTGGTAATATTCGGGAATTGCAGAATATCATCTACCGGGTCAGCTGCCTCGCCGATGGCGTCGCCGGCCTCAATCATCTTCCGGAAATCATTAATCCGGCAGCGACAGTGCCGTCTTCTGACCAAGATGGCAGGCCACTCTCCCTGGAACAGGTTCGTTCCTTTGCCAAACACGCCGCGGAAGAACTGTTCTTGAAAACCCATCTGAAAAAACATCATGGCCATGTCTCAAAAATGGCCCAGGAACTAGGAATGAACCGTTCTTACCTGCAAAACCTGATGAAACGGCATGGCTTCAGGGCCAAGGATTTTCGGGACTGACAGCAAATCCCATTCTTCCTCTGTTACCAGGAGATATACTGCTCGCCATGTATAACAACAAGAGAAACGGTCTTTTCCAGAACCGTAACTGAAAATGAGAACGATCGTTATTGTTCCTCTGGTAATTTTTCTGCTCTTTATTTTTATCAGAACAGATACTGCCAGCAGTCACGAACTCCTCGGATTTGTCAAACAGGCACTTCAGTACAGTGATACGGCCTACGATATCAAAGACAATGATGTCCTCAGCGATCTGTTGGTACAGACGGAAGAACATCAATTTGACTACAAGCTGATACCGCTCACCACTATCGGTTTTGCCGACGACACCGGTTCTCAGACCCTCGGACTGGAAGTGACCCGAAAACTGACCTTTGGCACAGAGATAAGGGCAGGGATCAGAAGTGACCGAACAGACCTTGATACCGGATATACCGTGGAAAACAGCAATACAGCCCGGGCCTATATCAAAATATCCCAGGGACTTTTCAGAAGATGGGGCAAAAAATACAACGAGGCCCCACTTACTATTGCCAAATTAAAAAATGAAAAACAAAGACTGATAAACGATCGATTACGTCAGGACCTCATCCTCCGGACAGCGACAGAATATTATCAACTCGTACTTGCCAGAGAACTCATTACCCTGGCGGAAAAGGCATTGGCCAGGAGCAGGGAACACCTTGAAGCGGCAACCTCCCGCCACTCGGTTGATCTTGTCTCAAAGGTAGACGTGTATCGGGCCGAAATAGCGACACTCAATGCAGAAAACAATGTTCAGGAAAAACGCTTTGCCTTTCAGCGAGCCCAAAACAATTTCCGGCAAACACTCGGTATGAATGATGATAAGCCCCTGCATCTATCAGACCCGGTCCGTATGCTGGTCCCCGTTGTCCCTGAAAACTGGGAAGAAGTCCTGCCAGACAACCGCTTGGAATGGCAGGCGTATCGTATCAGCAAAAGATATAAGAATCTGTCACGATACAGGGCTGAAGAGGCATTACAGCCTGATATTCAACTCAACCTTGGATTTGAACAGCAGGGTCAGGGAAATTCGTTTGAAGAGGCGGCCAGCCTCGACGAAACACGATGGTCGATTCAGTTTGAACTTCGATCATCTCTGGATACGTTCAACGAAAAAAACGCCCTTGCCCGGGAACAGATCAGTATCCAGAAATTAAAACGCCACGGAGCCTCATTGAGGCGCCGGATCATAAGAGAAGCACGCGAGGCCCTGGAAAACCTGCAAAGCCAGGAGCGGTACTACCAGATCAATAACAAACGGCTGAAACAGGCTGAAAGTGCTCTTGATCTTACCAAAATCAGATACGAACGGGGTCTTTCAGACAATCTCGATCTGCTTGATGCCGAAAACGCCTACGCTTCTGCCGAATTTGACATATCCAGCGGGCTCATCGCCTATAATATTGCAGCACTTAAACTCGCACATGCAATGGGCGTCCTTAATCTTGAATGGCTTGAGCTTTCACAGAAAAACAGTGCTCTTATGAATTCACCAGATTCATCGTTGTCTGTTACCAATTAATACATGTAGAACCATGCAGGATACAAAAAGATCAGCGTCACCATTGAAAAAAAACAGCATTCTTCTGTTTGGTATCATCTTTATCATCATCATTGTCATACTGTCTTCAAAAATAGTGTTCAAGACAGAAAAGACAACCATACCGACAGAACAACTGATAACGGTCAATCGACAAAGCTTCAGGCTCGAAGTCGTCGAACGGGGTATCGTCAGACCGGCACGGATTACCGCCATCAAATCGAATATTGCCGGAAACCTGGGTAAACTGATATGGACCCTGCCAGAAGGAAGCCAGATCAGGAAGGGGTTGCTCATCGCCCGGTTTGATACCAAACCTATGATGGATACGCTTTTGCAGGCCGAGCAACAAAAGGCCGATGCAGAAGCACGATGGGTTATCGCGATCAGGGCCCTTGAACTGATGAAAGAAGCAGCCACCAGTAAAGAGGAGGCTGCCCTCCGCAAGCTGGAAATTGCCGGTATCAAGGCTGATAATTTTCGTAACGGTTCTGGACCGCTCGAACGAAAAAAACTCGAACAGCAGGTAAAAAAAGATGCAAGAACCAGAGATATCAGAAAGAAAGCGTTTGAGGACATGAAACCGCTGCTTGACAATGGCCACATCACCCTGCGCGAATATGAAAAGGCAGCAAATGAATTGCTGTCTGCCAGAGAAAACCTGGTTATTGCCAAAGCCGCCCTGAAAAACTTCGATGCCTTTGAATGGCCAAAGATCTTACGAGAGGCCGACATGATCAAAGAAGCGGCCCAGATGGAGCTGGAGCGGGTCAAACGAACCAACGAACTCGAACGACAGCAACAACAAGCAAAAATAGAAAAATACCGCAGAGATCTGGAGGTAAAACAACAGGAAGTCGACAGAGCCAAACGAGAAGTCGCCGCCTGTGACATCTATGCGCCAACGGACGGAATCCTGCTCTATTCAACACTTCCATACGAGGGGAAAAAAAGAAAAATTCAGATCGGAGACTCCATCTGGTTTGGCCAGACCTTTCTGGAAATCCCCGATACAACCGACCTGATTGTCGAATTGAACATCAGGGAAATAGACGTCACCAAACTCTCTGTCGGAATGGAAACGGAAATAACCCTTGACGCATACCCCGACAAAGTCTTTCACGGTACCCTGTCGACCATTGATGCACTGGCACAGCAGGATGAAAACCACACGAGTATCAGACGCTTTTCCGCCACAATACACTTCAATGAAACATCACCGCTCATCCATGTCGGTATGTCGGCCGGTGTCAAGATTATCTATCGACAACTGAAAAACATCCTGGCTGTTCCGGCAGGGGCAATCTCCTATACAAACGGTATCGCCATGGTCAGAAAAGGTCCGCGAGAACAGGCGAAAGAAACAATCGTAAAGATTGGCGCTGTCGGAGTAAGGTGGGTAGAGATAACCGATGGCCTTAAAGAAAACGATCAGATCCTGCTCGATATCATGTAACTGAAACGAACATTCCGTAATGAGTAGCAAGCCATACCACGACGAGACAACGGCAGGACAGCTCCTTCTCAAGGCAGTTGAGGTACGGCGTTCATTCAGGATTGGCAACAAAATGGTTGAGGCACTGGCACCGGTATCTCTTTCAATCGACAAGGGCGCGTTTCTGATTATAACCGGACCGTCCGGTTCAGGAAAATCAACCCTGCTCAACATCCTCTCGGGACTTGACCGGCCAAGCAGTGGTAACGTCTTTTTTCTTGGGACGTCACTCACACAACTCACCCCACAACAACGTGCACTCCTGAGAAACAACCGCTTCGGCTTTATTTTTCAGTCCCCTCACCTGCTTCTCGATAAAACCGTTCTGGAAAACACCTTACTGCCATTCAGTTACGGAAAGAGAGTCGATGCCGCAGAAAGCAGGAAAAGATGTATGGATCTACTGGAATATGTTGGTATGGCTCATTTAGCACACCGCTATCCCAACACTCTGTCCGGTGGTGAAATGCAGCGGGTTGTCTTCGCCCGGGCAATCTGCCGGAAACCGGCACTGATTTTCGCCGACGAACCGACCGGCAGTCTTGACGGTGATAATTCCCGGAAAATACTGAACCTGCTCAAAGAACAGACCAACAAGGGAAGAACCGTTGTCATGGTAACCCATGACCCAGAAGCTCAGGAATACAGCAGTTCACAATTGTTGCTCAATAAATTCACACCCGCTGCGGAGAGAGGAAAAAGAGGCCATGGGACTCTGCCAGATAAGTTTTGATACCCGGGATGCCTGGCTGGGACTGAAAAGACGGCCACTGCGCTCATTACTCAGCAGCTTCGGCATCGGTATCGGTGTCGCCGCGCTAGTAGCGATGCTGTCGATCAGTGAAGGTGCAAAACAGAAGGAACTTGCCAAGATCACATCACTGGGGACAAATACCCTTCGAATCGAAAATGTTTCCGAACAGATAAAAAAAGAACAGATCAGCAGCACCAACCTCTCTATCGGCCTCTCCTCCGAAGATGAAAATACGCTTAAATCCTGGTTTGGGCCGCGCGCAGAAGTAGGCGCCTATACGAGGAAAAATCAGGTCACCATCATATCCGGTTCCCATGCAGCGACCGGAACGGTTCTCGGTGTTTCCAGTGCCTGGTATGTCGCTGAAAGACTCAGGATCAGCAACGGGCGCCTTCATAACAGCAACGATGAACAGAACGGTAGAAGCGTATGTGTGATCGGCTGTAAACTGGCAAAGAAACTGCAGGTACACCAGGGAACGATCCTATACCTGGAAAACTACCCGGTTCGCGTTATCGGAACCTTAGCCCCGAAAGGACATCTGCTCACCGAAGGAACCGGTCTCTCATCACTGGATTTTGACAATACGATTATCATTCCACTATCGATTTCTCCTTTCAACCGGGAAATCAGTGGCCGAACCATACTCGACGGCATGACCATCTCCCTGAGAAAAAGCGGGGAATCATCCGTGTTCAAAACAGCAGCACAGGTCCGGCATCTGCTCCTCTCCAACCATCGACGGGTACCTGATTTTCACCTGGTCATACCACTTGGCCTGTTAAGAGAGGCCCGGGAAAGTCAGAAACTCTTTTCGCTGGTCATGGGTTCGATTGCCGGACTGTCACTGCTGGTCGGAGGAATCGGCATTATGAACGTAATGCTGGCCAATATCACTGAGCAGACGAGAGAAATCGGCTTGAGAATGGCGGTCGGCGCCTCTCGGGCCAGGATCATTCATCTCTATCTCTGGCACGCAATCCTGCTAACAACAACAGGCGGGCTATGGGGTATTGGTGGCGGCATCGGCCTGGCAGCATTGATTCAGGACTATGCCGGCTGGGAAACCGCATTTTCAACCCTCGGCCTGATCCTGGCTCCATTATCGGCGGTGCTGACCGGAATCATCTTTGGACTTCATCCGGCGATCAGAGCGGCCTCTCTTGATCCGGCGCAAGCGCTTCGCGACGCATAGTAACCAGTAGAAATCCATCAGAATTTCCTAACAGAAAATTGTCAATGTACCACATTCAATCATATTGTAGCTGAAGATAGAAATGTGCTTTGAAATCGACTCTTATGTTGTTATCATGATCGTAGAAGGAGTGTTGACGTCCCAAATCAGAACCCGAATCAATCAAAAAAGGAGGACAAGAATGAAAAAGCGCTTTTACCGGTTATGTGCGACTATCCTGATCCCCCTTATGACAATACTGAATTGTCCGGTCAATGCAGTTTCAAACACAGCCAATACCATAGAGATCGAGCACGACGGGATCTCGGAAGTAACTGCAGGCCAGCGAATCGCAATCGAAGCAATAATCAGTGATGAATCCGGTGTACAGACGGCCCGTGTTTATTTTAAAGCCGCTGAAAATGCCGACTACAGTTTTGTTCCGCTTCACTCAAAAAATGAAGAAGACTTCACCGGGATACTACCGGCACCAGCCAATGGAGTTGGTACGATCGAATATCTTATTCTCGTTCAAAACGGCAATAATCAGATCTTCAAGACCCAGACCTATATGATAACCGTCGAAGATGACGACGATGCTGCTCTGAAAATAGCAGAAAATGAAAAAATCCAGGTTTACACCGAACTCGAACAGGCACCG
>PDWJ01000029.1_pt1 | contig 231997 bp, 195 predicted proteins | sample 1430881 | NCBI WGS metagenome assembly PDWJ01 (sample SAMN01162460, study PRJNA174530) | Oral metagenome, whole genome shotgun sequencing project. | biome: Marine environment; feature: Marine mammal; material: Swab sample of the gingival sulcus; isolation source: swab sample of gingival sulcus...
GTAATCGCTGCCGTTAATGTCGTCTTCCCATGGTCAATATGACCGATTGTCCCTACGTTTACATGCGGCTTCGTGCGCTCAAATTTTTCCTTTGCCATGCTAGTCTCCCCTCAGACAAAAGTTCAACTTGACTCAGCCGACATCTTCGACAATCGACTGACAGATGGAGCCCACGACCGGGCTTGAACCGGTGACTTCCTCCTTACCAAGGAGGTACTCTACCGCTGAGTTACGTGGGCCCTTCATTGTTGGGAGAAACACTTCTCCCGTGCCATGGACTTCACTGTCACAGCTTGACGAATGGAGCGGGAAACGAGACTCGAACCCGCAACCCTCAGCTTGGAAGGCTGATGCTCTACCAATTGAGCTATTCCCGCTCTACCCGGTCCTCAGACCTAGAAGCCCAGAACGCCATGCGTTCATTCTGGTGGAGGGGGGAGGATTCGAACCTCCGAAGGCTTCGCCGACAGATTTACAGTCTGTTCCCTTTGGCCGCTCGGGAACCCCTCCGATATGCCTGCAGAAATCGAAAGACAGAAGGCAACTGATAGACATAACTGACTGTTACCGCCTGACTTCTGGCTTTCGAACTCTGTGACCAATCCTGGAGCTGGCGATGGGACTTGAACCCGCAACCCCCTGATTACAAATCAGGTGCTCTGCCAATTGAGCTACGCCAGCTTGAACCCAGCAAATATAGCCCCAAAGTATAAAAAAGCAACTTTTTTTTATCTTTTTCCTGACTACGGCAAACAAATATCTTGATTTCGCCTCAATCACGACTTTCCATCACTGATGGGCGGTGACCGGCAAAACTTCTCGCAAAAAAAAGGGCCGAAGGCAGCAGCCTTCGGCCCTGGGGATAGCAAGTGGTGCGATCTAATCGTTCAACGGATTTTTCACATAAGCAGATTCGCGATATTTCTCAAAACACATGGCAACCGTCCGATAAACGATATGGGCAAACTTGGTATAGGGCAGGTACAAAAACAGCATCATAACGGCGACCAGATGGAGATAATAGGTCACATAGCCGACAGCGACAACACCGAGCAGGCGCAGGACCTGAGCCCCCAGGCCGGTAACACCAACGGCCACGATCATCCAGATCAGAAACCAGTCATAAAACGTACGGCTGGTCTGCCCCTCTTCTTCGGTTTTCAGCCTGCTCCTCCAGAGAATACCAACACCGACGAGCAGAGCCACCGCAGATATATTGGCCAAGAATTTCATGGGGTTCCACATGGAAATAGGTCCATGCATGGAGGGAATCCAGATGCCGATCACATCCTGGGTAAACAGGGAGTAGCAGGTCACAATAAACAGGCCGATAAAGGCAAACATCAGGGGCTGGTGACCTTTTACACGGACATGGTTTTCCCCACACTCGTGAAAGCGGTTATGCTTCATGATCTCCACCAGGGAAGGCCAGAGGAACGCCGTAACAAACTCAACGACACTGGGTCGGTACAATGCCTTGTCAGCACCGATGGATTCCGCCATCTTCTTCCACTGCGTCATCACCCCCATGAAGATGGAAAAGGCGGCCAGTCCGACTGTAGGCAGAAAGATAAACCAGATGAACAAAATGTTGCGGGAGAGGTACCGAAAATCCCAATGCCCAAAAAACTGAGTATACCCTGCCACCGCAAAATGTTCAGGGGAGGGGATATCCATGGCACCGGAAATCAGCCAGAAAAAGAAAATCACTACAGCAGGGATGCCGATCAACAGAGGCAGATTCTTTGCCGAAGAGCAGAGTCTGGCCAGGCAAGACGGCCAGCCAAAGCTCTTGTAGGCGTAGGCCCTGATGGCTCCGAGCACCTCTCCTGGTTTTGCGCCGCGCGGGCAGTAGGAAGAACAATCCCCGCAGTTATGGCAGAGATAGACGTTGGGATCACCAATCAGTTTTTCTTTCATTCCCCATTGGGCACGGATCATCTCCTGTCTGGGGAAGGGGTTTTCCTCGGTCGAGAGGGGGCACATAACAGAGCAGGTGGCACACTGAAAACAGCTCTTCAGTGTATCGCCACCCGCTTCCTTCATCTCTCGAATAAACTGAAGATCGGGTTGTACGTTTATTGACATTGTATCCTCCTGTCATGAAAACTCATAACATAGTATTCAAAGAGTTGGCTTGCGGACAGGGCGGTCGTCAGTACCGCCCTGAACAACAGGGGGATTAGAAACCCTTGAACGGGTTCGGCCCCATCTCGACAATCCCCTCGATAAACTCATCGATGACGGCAGGGATCTTGTCATAGTCGCTGATGGCTACTTCACGGACGCCGCAACGTTCCGGCTCCAGCCCCAGGCTTCCCAGTGTGTCACCGATATTCTCCATTCGCCGGGTGGCGATTTCAGACCCCTTGACAAAGTGGCACTGATAATCATCGCCGTACTTACACCCGAGAAGCAGGGCACCATCTATACCTGAACTCATGGCGTCCTTGATCCAGACCATGTTCATGGAACCCAGGCAACGGACCGGGATAAAACGTGCCAGCCGGTTGATCTTGTTCCGATGCATGCCGCTAATATCCAGGGCAGGATAGGCATCGTTTTCACAGACAAAGACGACAACACGCAGCTTCTCATCATCATCATCAGGAACATCTATGGCCTTGACCATCGAGCCGATCATATCAATGGAGTAATCGGCAAAATTGATGATACGCTCGGGGCAGGCCCCCATGCAAGTACCGCACCGACGGCAACGGGTCGGATTTGGCAAAGGTGTCCCTTTTTCGTCGTCATCCAGTGCACCAAAGGGGCACTCCTCGGTGCAACGCTTGCACTGGGTGCAGCGGGAAAAGAAAAAATCAGGATAGGTTTTATCCCCTGAGCGAGGATGGACGGCAACACCACGATCTGCAGACTCGATGCACTGGATGGCCTTGAGCGCGGCGCCCGTGGCATCGTCAATGGCCTCCTCCATGGTTTCCGCTTTGCGAACACCACCACAGGCGTAAATACCTGTTCTCCTCGTCTCGTAAGGGAAGCAAACAAAGTTAGAATCGGCGTAGCCGTCATAGAGATCAAGATCGCTCAATGCCGGGCCCTGTCGGTACGCCAGATTGACGGTGTTCTCTTTTGCCGTGGTCGGCACCAGGCCAGCCGACAGCACAACCATATCCACATCAAGGCTCAGGTCATCACCCAAAAGGGTATTTTTTACCTCAACATTGACGCCATCACCATTGGCACCGACGCCCGTGACCTGACCCTTGGTCATAAAAACCCCATCATCGCTTTGCATGGCCTTGTAAAAGAGCTCTGCATGCCCGGGAGTGCGCATGTGCTGATAAAAAATATAGGCCTGACCATCCTCAGGATGGTCTTCACGGACGTACTTGGCCTGCTTGAGAGCGACCATGGAGGTCACGGAATTGCAGTAAGGAAAGTCTTTGTCATCCTCTTCACCGCCGGGGCTGAGAACAAAGGCGACGCGCTTGGGAACCGAACCCGTCTTGGCCATCCGTTCGAACTCGGCATTGGTGACGACCTTATCAACGACACCGTAGCCCAGATGCTCATATTCCGAGACATCCGCAGGCGTCCAACCGGTAGCGACGACAACCGCGCCGTAGATATCGCCCTCCGGGTTCATTTTCGTGTAGTCGATAAGCCCTTCATTGGGATTGTCCAGCTCACCTTTCTCTATCTTCTCTTGTTCATCGACGGTAACCTTTTCCGGGGCGTCCCACTCGGATTTAATACCGGCGTCTTTCAGCGTAACACAAAAAGCGCCAGGCGCACCCGATATACGCGCCACCTCGGTTGTCGTCTTGACCGTGATATTGGTGGCGGTCTGTACCTCGGCGATCAGCTGGGCAATGGTCGGCTCCTCCAGGGTGGTATACGGATATCTGGTGGGAAACATCTTGCGCCAGCCAAGCGCCTTGCCGCCGAGCTCACCGGCCTTTTCCACAAGGGTAACCTCGTAGCCGGCCCGGGAAGCTTCAAGGGCTGCAGTCAACCCGGCAATACCGCCGCCCAGCACGAGGATTCGCCGGTTCAGCGTCTCCAGGTGGTACGGTTTGGGCTTCTCGGTCTTCTGCGCACGGGTGATGGCCATGCGCACATTGTCTTCTGCCAGCTCCTGCAAGGGCTCAGCGTCATCTTCATCTTCGGGGTCAGCGGTCCAGGCCACCTGCTCTCGCAGGTTTGCGCGAATCGTCATGGTCTCGGCACCAAAATCGAACTCATGCTGCATGACCCTGGGCGAGCACCCACAGATCACGATGGTATTGACACCCTTTTCGCTGACATCTTTTTCGATGATACCCCGTCCCTCAGGGGTGCAGTAGCTTTCACTCGTTACCAGCTCAACGCCGAGCTCAGAGGCGGCCTCTTTTATTCCGTCTGCATCAAGAACATCACCGATACCGCAGCCCGTACAGAGATATGCACCTAATACCTTATCCATTGACATGCCTCCTAGCGTCCGTTCTGAATTGCTTTAAGGGCCGCAGCCGTAGAGGACTGGCCGCTTGTATGAACATCCACCGCAGCCTTTGCGCAGCCGGCGGAGATCATTGCTCTGTCTGGCTCAGACACGACAAAACCATTGCCGTCAACTGTCACGCCGAGCTGTTCTCCCTGTTTACCAAGCGCTGGCTGCATGCCAGTGGCTAGCACGCAGAGATCCACCTTCTGGTTGATCTTGGCACCAGTGATCGCGTCCTCAGCGACGACGGTGACGCCGCCATCTGCTTCAGCCTGGATGTCGGCAACCTTACCCTTGACAAAGACGGTATTGGCATCATCCATGTACTTAGCCCGAAAAGACTCATACTTACCCGGCGTCCTCAGATCAATGTAGAAGACATGAATCTTTGCTTCAGGATACTGTGCCCGGATATAGCTGATCTGCTTGAAGGTCGCAAGACAACAGATATACGAGCAGTGCTCCAGATGATTCTCATCCCTTGAACCGGCACACTGAACAAAGGCAAAGCTTTCAGGTTCCTTGTCATCGCCGGGCCTGAGAATTATCCCCTTGGTCGGGCCATTGGGTGCGGCGAGTCGCTCCATCATCATGTTGGTGATAATGGCGGGCGACGATGTAATCTTTAGATTATCAATTTTTTCGGCATCATACGGATCCCACCCCGTTGCCCAGATGATCGAACTGACATGAACGGTAAAGGTCTCGGGCTGCATGTCGATATCAATGGCGTCAAATTCGCAGGCCGCCTGCATCGCTTGCAGGCATTTGGTGGAGCAGGCATCTTTCACCAGGACGTAGCGCATGGGAAAGGCCATTTCATGGGGGAGATACGCTGCCTTGATCTTGCGCATTCCGAAATTGAAGACATCATCGATCTCGTCAGTACACGCTTCACTGCAGGCGCCGCAGGCCATACAGTTAGAATTGATATAGCGGGGTGCAGTTTCCAGCTGCACCTCGTAATTCCCAGGTTCACCGGCAATCGATGTCACGGTAGTCATGCTGTATGTTCGAATCCGCCGATTGTCCCTGATCCGCTTGAAATTGATTTCCAGGCCGCACGTCGGGGGGCAAAGTTTCGGAAAATACTGGTTCAACTGGGCTACACGTCCGCCGAAGTAGGGGTTCTTGTCTATCAGAAAAACATCCTTTCCCACTTCCGCAGCTTCCAGGGCGGCCGTCAAGCCACTTATGCCGCCGCCCACAACCAGTATTGCACCAGTTCCTGCAGAGTTACTCATGCCAATCCTCCATTAACTACTGGTAGTTATCCATCTGTTTTCTGGCTCAATTGGGGCGAAGATTTGCAGCGCATTCTTCGCCCAAACTCAGACAGAAGACCAACGACGAGCAATGAAAAAATCTCCAGGCTCCTGGTGGAGCCTGGAGATTCCAGAACTACAGGTTCAAGACCATCTGATCATCAAATCCAAGGTTCGGTTTCGATAATATTCAGGCATGGGACCTTCTCAACCTTCCACTCTTTGGCCTTGGGGTCATAGGTGGAGTTTACAAAGCAGCGCCAATTCTCATCGTCACAGGTGGGGAAGTCAGAGCGGTAATAGAAACCAGGATACCGCGACTCCTCACGGAAAAGAATGTGACGGATATGAGATTCAACACACCAGATACGGTGATAGTTCTCCCAAGCACGCATCAGTTCATGCAGGTCGCCAGCACCCATTCTCTCGGAATCCTCACGAAGCATCTCGAGCAGATCCATGCAGATCTGCAGGAGCTTACCAGAGGTCATGTAGTAGGTAGCAACACCACCGCCATACTCGTCAGTCGCTTTCATCAACCGCATCATCAACCCGGCAGGCTTGATGTAATTCGGGTTGACGTCAGCAGCCGTAGAGGCACCCACATGCTCAAGGAAGAGCTTAACCGGGGCATAGATCTCATCGGCCAGCTCCTGTGGGGTCTCGGCAAATTCCGGTGTATGGGTATTGTCACGGCAGTACTTGACCATCTGCTTCGCACAAATCCGGCCTTCAGCATGGGAACCGGAAGAGAACTTGTGACCAGAGGCCCCCACACCATCACCGGCAGTAAACAGGCCATTAACGGTGGTCATGCGGTTATAGCCCCACTTGTACTGGTGCGAACGCGGGCCATCGACTTCAGGCACCCAGTCCTCGGCCGGACCGGACGTCCAGATACCGCAGCACCCGGAATGGGATCCGAGCATATAGGGCTCGGTGGGCATGATCTCGGAACCGACCTTCTCCGGCTCGACATTCATACCTGCCCATAATCCAGCCTGGCCGACCGACATATCGAGGAAGTCTTCCCAGGCCTCAGATTCGAGATGCTTCCAGATCTTCTTGACCTCCTTGTCACTCTTACCGCTTGCCCTGGCCTCATCAAGGAAGGCATTCAAGGCGACCTCCGTGGCCATGTAAATAGGACCGCGGCCAGCCTTCAGCTCGTTGAGCATCAGGTGATTTCGCAGACAGGTCGGGGTTACCGGAGACTGGCCATACGGCATGTACTTGGCCAGCTCTTCCTTGACCTCAGGACTGTTGGCATAGAACTCGCCCAGGCCGTTCTGTACCTTGGCCTTGAAGAGCAGGAACCAGGCACCAACCGGGCCATAACCATCCTTGAAACGAGACGGGGTGAAACGGTTTTCCATCATGGTGAGCGTCGCCCCAACCTGTGCACACATGGTGTAGGTGGAGCCAGCATTCCAGATCGGATACCAGGCCCGCCCCTTGCCTTCACCCGTGGAGCGTGGACGGAAGATATTTACCGCACCGCCACAGGCGACGACAGCTGACTTGCAGGTAAAGACATGCACCTTGTTTTCCCGGGTGGAAAAACCGACCGCACCGGCAATGGTGTTCTCCAGGTTCTTGTCCAGCAGGAGCTTAACGATAAAGACACGCTCCATGACGTTCTCTTCACCCAGCGCTTTTTTGGCAGGCTCGGCAACGATACACTTGTAGGACTCACCGTTGATCATGATCTGCCATTTACCGGTACGCACGGGCACTCCACCCTCGCGCAGGGTGGGCGCAGGCTTGGAACCGTCAAGGTTGGAACCGTCGTCAGCTTTTTTCCATACGGGTAGCCCCCACTCTTCAAACAGCTTTACAGACTCATCAACGTGCCGGCCAAGGTCATACACAAGATCTTCGCGGATAACACCCATCAGGTCATTACGTACCATCTTGACATAATCGTCAATGGCGTTTTCGCCGATATAGGTGTTGATCGCTGAAAGGCCCTGGGCAACAGCGCCGGACCGCTCCAACGAGGCCTTGTCACACAGGATAATCTTCATTCCCTCAGGGGCCCACTTGCCAATCTCAAAGGCGGCTCCGCACGCGGCCATACCACCGCCGACTATCAGCACATCACAGGTGTGCTCAACGATTTCCGGATTTGCAACGGCGGCAAGTTCGCCTTTTGGCTTATTCGGTAATGCCATATTATTATCTCCTCATGATAGTTGATACAATGTGCCTGTTACTCTCGCTGCCGAAGCCTCTCAGGCAAGCTTGGACGGTGCAGGTAACGCCTCTTCCAGAAAAAGGTTTTCGTCGTCGAGATTATTCCCCTTGCCGTCAGGATACTCATTGGCAGCCCCTTCTGCGGTGGTCCGAATCGGGAACTTGAACCGCTTCATATTGCCGTTACGGAACTTAATCGTCCACATGATGGAGTCTGAGGAACGCATAGGTTGCACTGACCCGCCCATGGGAACGATATCGTCATAATGGCGCACAAAAATCGCGCCCTGCGGACAGATTTTCACGCAGGAGTAGCACTCCCAGCATCCATCCGGCTCCTGGTTGTATGCCCTCATCTCTGCCACGTTCAGAACCATCAGGTCGTTGGGGCAGATGTACATACAGGCAGTCTTGTCACCACCCTTGCAACCATCACATTTTTCAGGATCTACGTAACTTGGCATTAAACTACCTCCTCACTTGGATTGTCTCTTTTTGACCGCCTGTAAAAGACCGCCAAAACTTCTTTGTCAGCAGACTCGTTTCAAAAACAGGCGATTGCACCGCAATCACCGTCTTTTTCCTGGGAACCTTCACGAGTAAACAAACATTGTTAGTTTTTCCGAAGAGATAGTCCCCGTAAAAAAATGAACGCTCACTCATTTAAGGTCTTGCGTGATTTTTAATTTGTTGCCTCCCCAAAGTCAAGAAAAATCGACAAATCAGGGCTGAACAGCAAAATTTAACGAAAACATCAGTATTTCAAATAAAAGGAGAAAAACCATCTTTTTCTACTGCGTTTTCCATATCCGATAATAGCAACCGAAAAGGCAACAACCGCATATTGTTGCCGACAATTATGCACGCAAAGAAGAAAAAACTGACACGTAAAAAAAATAAGCTCAGGGCAAGGTTGCCGGATAAAACAGGCAAGAAACCATCAGGTCAGAAACGGCTTGGCCTCTTTACGTTTAAGAAGCACAAAAAACTACAAAAGACTTGGTGAAGCCACACAACACCTGTTCAAGGACTGCAAAACGAGGTGTATTCAAGATTACGTAACAACGCAAATTACTCGTCATAGGCGCCGCGCACCAGCACTTCTCGTGGTCGGGCACCATCGGCCGGTCCGACAATGCCCTCTTTTTCCATCAGTTCAATCATGCGGGCAGCCCGGTTATACCCCACGCGTAACCGCCGCTGTACCATGGAAATAGAGGCCTGACCCGTCTCGGTGACCACAGCCACCGCTTCATCATATTTTTCATCGTAGGCCTCAGCATCACCGTCATCGGTCGGGCCCTCGGTTTCCACCTGCTCCAGTACCGTTGTATCATACTCTGCGTTTCCCTGTTCCTTGAGAAAGGTGACGATCCGCTCGGTTTCCTGCTCGGAGATATAAGCACCATGGATTCGCTGAAGCTTGGCCGCTCCCGGGGGAAGGAACAGCATATCCCCCATCCCCAGCAGGTGTTCAGCACCGGAACCATCAAGGATGGTTCGTGAATCTATTTTGGAGGAGACCTTGAAGCTGATCCTGGTTGGAAAATTTGCCTTGATTAGGCCGGTGAGCACATCCACTGAAGGCCGCTGCGTCGCCAGGATAATATGCATGCCGGCAGCTCTCGCCATCTGTGCCAGACGGGCAATTGAGGTTTCAACGTCTTTGGATGCCACCATCATCAGATCGGCCAGTTCATCGACAATAATCACCACATACGGTAATTTCTCCTCAGCAATCTGATTGTAGGAGGCAAATGATTTAACCCGCTTTTCTTCGAGAAGTCTGTAGCGACGCTCCATTTCACGCACTGCCCAGAGCAATGCCCGGGAGGCCATCTTCGGCTCCACCACCACTGGATGGAGCAGATGGGGAATGTCTTCATACACGGACAGCTCAATCCTCTTGGGATCAATCATCAGCAGCCGGACCTCATCAGGAGTGGCCTTAAAGAGGATTGAGGCTATAAAGGCGTTGATGGCCACGGATTTGCCCGCACCGGTGGCCCCGGCAATAAGCAAATGGGGCATTTTCGCAAGATCGGCAACGACTGGTCTGCCAATGACATCAAAACCAAGTCCCAGGGTCAACTGTGTCTTGGCCTTCTGGTAATCCGGGGAATAGAGAATATCACGAAGAAACACGGTCTGCCGCTCCGGATTAGGGATTTCAATGCCGAGCGCTGCCTTACCGGGGATTGAGCCGACAATGCGTACCCGGTTCACCTTGAGCACCATGGCCAGGTCATCGGCAAGGCTAGCAACCTTATTGATCTTGACCCCTGGCGCTGGAGCAAACTCGTAGGTCGTCACCACCGGCCCCGGGGAAATGCCCTCAACCGTCCCTTCTACCCCGAAATCCTTGAGCTTGTTCACCAGGATGGTACTCACCGTATAGTAATGCTCCCGATCCACCTTGATCTCTGCGGTCCGGTTTTCATCCAAAAGGGTGAGCGACGGCAACTGATAGTCGCCGCTTTTCAACAGCTGTGCCTTGAACTCTTCCTCGTTTCCTGTCTTTTGCGGCGGCTGCGGGACAGGTTCGTGCACAGCTGGCAGCTGACGGGGCAAAGTGTCCTCTGCCTCTGCCCGTCCCTCGAGCCTTGCAGCTCGCAACGGGGCAGGTGTTTGACTATCTGGTGTCCCTGCCGGGACAAGTACAGACAAGAGATGCTTAACCTTGAGAAAAAGCTTTGTTACCAGGCGCCAGAACCAATGGACACTGGCCAAGGGAGAGAAACGAACCGCTGCCATCAGTGAACAGATAAGCACCAGGACCAGGACCAACACTGAACCGATACTCCCCAGCGCTGCACAGAGCCCTTCCCAGAGCAGGGCGCCGAGATGACCGCCGGGCTGAATAAAACGTGACGGCAGCAACAGCTCACCAGTGCTCGCCAGCAAGGCGGCAATCGAGAACATCAGTCCAGTGATACCAGCCATCGAAGCAGGAAGCCCGGTCAACCGCCCCCAGGGCAAAAAAGAGGTGCAGCCCGCATACAGGATAATCAGGACAGGGACAAAGGCGCTGAGTCCGAGAAATGAGTAGAGATAATGCGCAAGGAAAAAGCCAAACACTCCACAGGCATTGGCGGCGGGCTCTTGTAGCCCGGGAGGATCAGCCAACAGGGGACGTGCGTAGCTGATCAGGCAGAGCAGCAGAAAAAGCGCTGTGAAAATCAGGGCAATTGCTGCAAGTTCATTACGCAAACGTCGAGCAGAAGGGTTCTGAACCACCATGATGCACCGCAGAAAGAGTTAAAAACCAGATGGTTGTACATTATCTTCACTGAAAAAACAAAGGGGAGGCTCCCCGGGGCCTACAAATGGTGGCAATGCCGGCTGCCGGCAGGAACGGGTCATTTTAGCGCTGACCGGACCGCATCAAGGATACCATTGATAAAGGCAACAGAATCGTTAATGGAATAGCGTTTGGCTATTTCCAGCGCTTCGTTGATCGCCACCTGAGGGGGAACGTCATCAACACATTGCATCTCGTAGACGGCTATGCGTAATATATTCCGATCCACCCCGGACATGCGCTCAAGACGCCAGTTATGAGAGTGGGCCCGTAATCGGGTATCTATCCCTTCGACACCTGAGCAGATGCCCTTGATCAAACGATGGGCGTAAGGCATCGCCTTTTCAGCACTGTTTTCCAGTTCGACAAGCTCGGAAAAACGAGCAAGATCAGTATCAAGCAGAGGCCCCAGGGTTCCCGGCCCTCCGTGCCCATAAAAATCGTGGCTGAACAGGAACTGCAGTGCCAGCTCTCTGGATTTACGACGAAGCCCCATGCTGTACCGTAACAAAAAAGGAATCAAAAAAAGCCCGGTGCGGTACACCAGCCAACGGGGACCGCCTGGACTGCAGGGGGTTAAGTAAGGGAATCGAGAAGATTGGCCATTTCCAGGGCAGCCACTGCCACCTCGGCGCCTTTGTTCCCAGCCTTGGTTCCCGCCCTCTCTATGGCCTGCTCAATGCTCTCGGTGGTGAGGACACCAAAAATCACCGGCACGTCAGCGGCCAGCATAACCTGAGCGGTCCCCTTGGCCGCCTCTGCGGCAACATACTCGAAATGAGGGGTCGCGCCACGGATGACCGCTCCCAGACAAATCACTGCATCGTATTTGGCCGACCTTGCCATTCGCTGCGCTGCCAAGGGAATCTCAAAGGCCCCGGGGACACGGGCGACCACTACATCCTCCTCATTGACACCGGAGCGTAGCAGGGAATCCAGGGCTCCTTCGAGAAGCTTGTCGGAGATAAATGAGTTGAAACGGGAGACGACGATACCAATTTTTCTGCCATTTCCCTGTAAGCCGCCTTCAAGATACTTGACCATGATCGTTCCTGTACGTTGTCGTGCGTTCTCTGTTCGATGTTTTCAACGGCTCACAATTCACGGGAGCCGCAGTTTTCGGGGTTCTCGCCATACAGTTCCAGCATATGCCCCATTTTGTCTTTCTTGGTCTTTAAATATTTCCTGTTTTCCGACTCAGCCGGAATCTCAATGGGCAGACGCTCAACCACTTCCAGGCCATATCCTTCGAGTCCCACGATCTTCTTGGGGTTATTGGTCAAAAGTCGCATCTTGCTTACCCCGAGATCCCTGAGGATCTGTGCACCAATACCATAATCGCGCAGATCAGGTTTAAATCCAAGACGTACATTGGCCTCCACGGTGTCAAGCCCCTGGTCATCCTGAAGGCAGTAGGCCTTCAGCTTGTTCACCAGACCGATACCCCGGCCCTCCTGCCGCATGTACAGAATAAGCCCTGCCCCCTCCTGATCAATCATCCGCATGGCTGCATGCAGCTGCGAGCCGCAGTCACATCTCGCCGACCCAAAGATATCGCCGGTCATGCATTCAGAATGTACCCGTACCATCACTGGTTGATCGGATTCAATGTCCCCTTTGATAAGGGCCACATGCTCCATATTATCGACACGGTTCGAATAGGCGATCACCTTGAATTCACCGGCATGGAGGGTAGGCAGGCGTGCCTCGGCAGCACGGTGCACAAGAAGATCTTTGCGCAGCCGATAGGCGACCAGATCGGCAATGGTGCAGATCTTAAGATCATGGCGTGCGGCGAACTTTTCCAGGTCAGGCATCCGCGCCATGCTGCCGTCCTCGTTCATGATCTCGCAGATAATTCCGGCATGACGCATACCAGCCATACGTGCCAGCTCCACCGAGCCTTCGGTCTGGCCGGTGCGAACGAGCACTCCTCCCTCCCGTGCCTTCAGGGGGAAGATATGCCCCGGACTTATGATATCCCTCGGGCTGGCATCGGCAGCAACCGCAGCCTCGATAGTGCGGGCACGATCAGCGGCAGAGATACCGGTACTGACACCGGTACGGGCCTCAATACTGATGGTAAATCCTGTCTGAAACGGTGACTGATTGTTGGGCACCATCATCGGCAGGCCCAGCTGTTCAATGATCGCCGGACTCATGGCCAGACAGATCAATCCCCGGCCATGGGTGGCCATGAAGTTAATCGCCTCGGGCGTAACTGCCTCACCAGCCATGCAGAGGTCCCCTTCATTCTCCCGGTCCTCATCATCGACCAAGATCACCATTTTTCCCGCGCGGATATCTTCTACCGCCTCTTCAATGGTACAAACCGGCATGTCCTTTGCTCCCCGGAATCCTCTCACAGAACCCGTTCCTGGCGGCTCTCCCGCTCACTTGAGAAAACCGTGCTCAGCAAGAAAAGCGGCACTGACGCCCTCGGTAGGCCGAGTTACCCCTTCCCGGAGCGTCAGCAATTTTTCCACATACTTGCCAATAATATCTACCTCTATATTCACCCGGTCACCGCTGCGCAACTGACCCAGGGTGGTCATCGCCAGGGTATGCGGGATGATCGACAGCGTGAATTCGCCATCATGACAACTGTTCACCGTCAGGCTCACGCCATTGACCGCCACAGAACCCTTGCTGATCACATACCGACTCAAGCCCGCTGCCAGAGAAAAAGTGAACAGGGTGAACTCTCCCAATTGCCGCCGCTCCTTCACTTCGCCAACACAGTCGATATGTCCGGAGACCATGTGCCCGCCGAGGCGGTCGCCAAGACGCAAGGCCCGCTCCAGGTTCACCCGGCTCCCCGGGCGCAGGGCTCCCAGGCAGGTACGATCAAGGGTTTCCGGGGAAACATCAGCAACAAAGGAATGGGCCGCTATCTCCCGTGCAGTCAGGCAGGCACCATTGCAGGCAATGGACTCCCCTTCTTCTGGCTGTTCCAGAGTAAATGCCGTAGCAAAACTCAGCACCCTGCCACGTCCAGAAGATCGCGATTCAATAACAGTTCCCAGTCCCTGAACGATCCCGGTGAACATTGGTTAATCTGCGGCCAGATCTGCCGCTCGTTTTTCAAATGCAGCGGCAATCTTACTGTGTTTGAAGTTGGCATGAATGGAGGCCACAGTGCGATACGTATCTGCGGCCTTGCCCTTCTCGCCCATCTCCACGTAGGTCTCGGCGATCACGATCAGCACTTCAACTGTCCCTTTAGGGTCATTCAGGAGCTGATAATGTTTGGTCAGATCAAACATCAGCTCCAGGGTCTTGTCGTAGTCACCAAGCTGGCGGTAACAGGCGGCCATCTTCTTATGCAGCGCAGCCTCGGAAAAGGAATCATCATTGTCGACACAGATCTCCAGGGCACGGCTAAAGTGAACCAGGGCCGTTGTGAAATCTTCGCGCTTCATGCAGCAGTCACCGATCCGGTCCGAGGCATTGGCTACGCCGGCCAGATCCCCTTCCTCTTCAAAGCCCTTGAGCGCGTTATGAAAAGAAATGACAGCCATGGTGTAATCATCCTTATCAAGGGCCTTACGGCCGGCGCGATAATCCTGACGTGCCTGGCTTTCCTCGCCCCCTTCCTTTTCCATATCTTCCATTTTTCGGATAGAGCTTAAAGGCTGTAACTGCTCACTTGCCATGTGTTTCTCCCTGATGCATGCGCTGCCCGGCTTCAAAGGCCTGAGCCCCGACAGTAGTGTCGAGGCCATCTCCCTGCGCATAGATTCGTATTTCCGTTGTATCACCCTCCAGTCCCATGACCTGGAAGGCCGCTTCCCGCGCACTGATACGTCCCAGCAGTCGTGCAGTCATCCCGCGCACCCGGCCGTCCGGGTGGTTCAACAACTTCAACAGCCCGTAAAAGGGTGTGGCCCGAACCAGATCTGGACGACGCTCAGCGATCTCGGTCAATCCCCAGAGGGCGGCAAACCGGAGCTGTTGATCACCGAGGAATTGAAAGATATGCCGGGTAAACGCGCCAAAAATATCACTGCGGTTGGCGACAACAGCACCAATGCCTTCAACCATTCCCCAGCTCGATGCGGCCGAGTCAGCACTGGAATCAAACAGACGGTGCAACAGATCCGCGACCGGCCCTGGTTCACGCGTCGACAGCCGCGCGCAGACCCTGCCCAGCATCCAGGCAACAGCAAAACGTTCATCCTCTACCGGGGTGTACAGCAGCCGCTGTAAAAAACGTAGGCTTCGTTTGTCGTCAAAGGCAAGATCAACCAGCTGGTCTTCATCTCCGGCAAAAACCAGCTCGCGCACCGTACTTTTGTCAGCGCGCCGGCGCGACCGCTTGGGATTACGCTCAGGTTCGACCGCTGGACCAGCGTCTCGTTGTCTGTCACTCTTGTGCAGAACAGATTTTTCCAGGGCAAGCTTTTCCTTAAACCGCTCAGCTATTTCTGCTATATCCTTATGTAGACGAACAAAATACAGTACACCGCGAATCTCGCGGCCATCCAGGTTACGTTTAGCGATCACCTGATGTGTCTGCTCATCGTAGTCCTCGACCCGCCCGGTAAGATAATCTTCCTCCGGGACCAGTTCCCAGGCAAGGTCCGATTCCTGATGGCAGGCCGCCACCAGGCACTCCACCAGGGCCGCACCAATATTGTGTCCGGTGGCCTCACTCACATAGACCGCACCACACTCGCAGGTTCCAAAGGGGAACTCGTTGAGTTTGCGCTCCTTCGCAAAATCCGGTCTGGCTACTTCCAGGCCACAGAAGGGGCACCAGGGTACGGTTATTTCCGGAAGCTTCTTGCCACTCATTCCCCTTCAGCCAGTTTAGTGGCAAGGGCTTCGGCAAACCTCGAATCCACGGCGTACCCAAGCTTTTCAGCCTTCTTCATACTCTGCTCGGCAGCACCATACTCTCCGGAAAAGTACAGCGCCACAGCAAGATTATTATGCGCCATGGGAGAGTCGGGTTCGATGGTCACGGCCTGCCGCGCTGCTTCTACCGCTTTTTCGTCCTCTTCATGCATGGTATAGGCTGACGTCAGATTAATCCAGGCAGTAAGGAGGTTCGGGTCAATCTCCACGGCCTTGTCATAGCACGCAATTGCCTCTTCAACGCGATTCTGATGCTGACGGATAAGACCGATATTGACATGCGCCTCAGCCATTTTTGGCGTGATGGTCAACGCCCGCTCATTCAACTCCAGAGCCCTGGCAACGTCCCCTCTGTCAAAATGAATGGCACCCAGATTAATCATGGATTCCACCGAGTGATTATCCAACTCAATGGCTTTTTCAAGCTCACGAATAGCATCCTCAATCCGTCCAGCCTGACGATAAACCAGGCCAAGATGGTGCCGGGCCATGACATTCTCCGGCTTCTCCTCCACAACTTTTTCCAGGTCCGCGATGACCTCCGCCATGTCGGCAGTCTTCTGCACGTCTGTCATTTACCTTTTCCTGTTAATGTATCGTTTTTTTCAAACTTCAACCCTGCTGATTTCCCCAACACTATAGGCACATTCCCTCGCCTTTCAACCCCTGATCGCCATCAAGCGTCGTCGGACAGGTTTTCAGGATGATAGTCGAGGAGCTGCCTCTGCCGCGCCTCTTCAAGTACCTTGTGTGCCACTTCGATATCTTTACGAATCTGAACAACCAGGTCCTCAGTACTTGCAAACACGGTCTCTGAACGCAGATGACGGAGCAGGTCTATATGTAGCGATTTCCCGTAGATATCTCGATTAAAATCGAAAATATGTGTCTCCGCGACCAGGGCAGTATCAGCAAAGGTGGGGTTGTAACCAATATTGGCGACACCTCCGTACTGCCGACCATCATAGATAACCTGGGTAACGTACACCCCGGTCTTTGGACAAAGATCTTCTTCGGAAAGCTGCAGGTTGGCTGTCGGGAACCCGAGCATCCTGCCACCCCGTTGTTTTCCACGGCTGACGACCCCCCGGATCTGGTACCAGCGTCCCAGCAATCGGCGTACGTCCCGCATTCTGCCGGCAACGACCAGCTCCCGTATCTTGGTCGAGGACACCAGCGTTCCCTCAACAACATGGGCATGAATAACCGTGACAGGAAACCCCTTTGCTGCCCCCTGCTGCACAAGAAAATCAATATCTCCTTCCCGCTCCCTGCCAAAGGCATAATCAAATCCAACAACCAGGTGACGGATACCAAGACGCCGTAACAGCACCTCGTCAACAAACTGCGCCGCTGGCATCTCCGCAAATATCCTGTTAAAAGGTATAATTACCAGGACATCCAGGCCAGCCCGCCTGATCAGTTCTATTTTCTGGCTGGTGGACGATATCAGACGGACACCACCAGGACGCAAGATCTTGAGCGGGTGAGGGGCAAAGGTAACAGCCACGCTGGTGCCCCCCATCTGATGGGCGCGGGAGACCACCTCTTCAAAAAGCCGCTGATGGCCCAGGTGAACTCCGTCAAAATTTCCGATGGTTACACAGGCCTGCTCAAATGGCGCGGCTATGTCATCAAGGCTTCGTAGTATCTGCATGAATCATCCCGGCAGGGGATGCGGGTTTCACAACGTTTATCACAGTTTTTACATGAGGCGGTCTCAGTTGTTCCATCCTCTCCCAGACCATGCCGCAGGAACGAGGATATGTACTCCAGATGGACGAAACTCGCAAACAGTTCATGGACAAAGACGGCAAGAGCTGTCCTGAACGCAAGCACGACAGCTTGACCACGCCTTACTATCACTCTTTTTTCTGGCCCTCGACACCGACAGTCTTGCCTGGTTGGCCACCCGGAAAGAAATGCTTGACAAAGACCTCGTTTACAAGCATATTTGCCAAAACTTCAGCCGAAGTGGCGGAATTGGTAGACGCGCTAGGTTCAGGGTCTAGTGGGGGTATCCCCGTGGAAGTTCGAGTCTTCTCTTCGGCACCAATGAATAAAAAAAGCTTTATCTCTTTTTTTCAAGGAGATAAAGCTTTTTTTATAGCTGTTTCTCTTGTCTGGCCGATTCAGCTCTCCCGTTGCTTGCTTAAGCCTGCACCTCTCGGCAAACGAGAGTGTCTTACCGCCCTGCAGCTCACCTTCAGTGCCGTCAGAACAGGCCATCTTGCCAATGTCTTTGCTCTCACCTGTCTCTCTCTGGCTGGTCATCGACGAAGCCATCCACCCGGCGACCTTCATCGGCCTGGGCCTCATCATCGGTGCCATTCTTTTCCAAGAAATCAACTGTTCACGTTCAACACCAGCCATCTCGGACGATTAAGCAAAATTTGCCGATCACAGCTACTGATTTACAGGCCCCATATTGCCTGGGCGCAAGAAGAGCACCTCCCTTTTGGGATGGTATGAATTTGCGCCTTTTGCACAAGAAAGCCTGAAAAGGCGCATCGTTTTTCTTGCTGACAACCGGCAGGGATGGTACATGAAGAGCCTGGAGGTTACGCAGTTTTCCCAGCTCTTATTTGCAATTGGAGGAATAACGGATGTCACAGAGAATTATTATCGCCCTGGTTACCCTGGTTATGTTCTGTCATTCGGCATGGGCCAAAGAAATTGTTTTCGCCACGGATGCCACCTGGCCTCCCATGGAATTTGTCAATGCAGACAAGGAGATAGTCGGGTACTCCATTGACTTTGTCAAGGCAGCCGGCAAAGAGGCCGGCTTTACCCCGGTATTTAAAAATACCGCCTGGGATGGAATTTTCGCTGGACTTGCCGCCGGTAAATATGACTCCATCACCAGCTCTGTTTCCATCACTGAGCAGCGCAAAAAAGCCATGGACTTCAGCGAACCGTACTTCACGGTCCGCCAGGCGCTAATTGTTAGCAAAGACAGCACAGTTAAAAATCTCGAGGAACTCCAGGGGAAAAAGGTTGGTGCCCAGATCGGCACCACCGGCTACTTTACTATCAAGGCCACCGAAGGGGTCGAGGCTAAAAGCTATGATGAAATAGGCCTCGCCATGGAAGACCTGAACGTTGGACGTATTGCCGCCGTTGTCTGCGACGACCCGGTTGCCGCTGACTATGCGCTGAACAAGTATAAGGACACCCTCAAAATTGCCGGTGTCATGCAGGCAGGAGAGGTGGAAAGCTACGGTTTTCCTGTGAAAAAAGGAGACAAGGAGACCCTAGATCTGATCAACAAGGGGGTTGCTGCAGTCAAGGCCAAGGGGATCGATAAAGAGCTCCAAAAGAAGTGGATCGGTCAGTAAACCGTCTCTTTTTGTGCCGATGACTGGCCTGCTTGCCGGTCATCGGTGTTTTTTTCTCTGTCCGTTTCTGAAAAAATGACTGATAGCACGCGAAAAACTATCGAGGTTGGCGATGGTGCCGCCATCCCTACGCCTGAAGATCGTGGTCTGACAGCTGCCTGGTGGACAGCCCTCTGTGGGACAATTTTTCTCCTGGTGCTGCTGCCCCTGGTCAAACCCGACCCCTATGCCAAGATCATCCGTTTCGTTCCAGACGGTATCCTGGTAACCTTCGAGGTGACGGTGGCGTCCATCTCTCTGGCCTTGGTCATAGGACTTGTCACTGGCCTGGGGAGGATATCGAAAAACTATTTTTTTAATCTGCTGGCCTCGTTGTACGTCGAGGTTGTCCGCGGCATCCCGTTACTGGTACAGCTCTTCTACATTTACTTTGCCCTGGGGCACATTGTCCGGGTGCCTGACATTGTTGCGGCGATCATCGCCATGGCTGTCTGCTATGGTGCCTACATGGGAGAGGTCTTCCGTGCCGGTATCAAGGCCGTTGACTGGGGCCAGACTGAAGCGTCTCTTTCCCTCGGTTTCAATCAGCACCAGACCATGTTCTATGTGATCCTGCCCCAGGCATGGCGCACGATCCTGCCACCGGTCGGCAATGAATTCATTGCCCTGCTCAAAGACACCTCTCTGGTATCAATCCTCGCTGTCTCTGATATTCTCCGACGAGGTCGGGAATATGCAGCGGAAAGCTTCAATTATTTCGAAACGTACACCCTGATTGCCCTCATCTATCTGCTGATAACCCTGATACTTTCCAAACTGGTCAGTGTCATGGAACACCGACTGAGTCATTATGAACGACGCTGACCCCATTATCAACATTACATCCATCAACAAGTTCTATGGTTCCTTCCAGGCCCTCACCGATGTCAGCCTGCAGGTCAATCAGGGGGAGAAGGTGGTGGTGCTCGGCCCTTCTGGCTCGGGAAAATCGACACTACTGCGCACCATGAACCGCCTGGAAACCATTGATTCAGGCAGCATTGTCATCGATGGCCGCGACCTTTACGATGCACAGCAGGATATTAACCAGATCCGTATGGAGCTGGGCATGGTCTTTCAGAGTTTCAATCTGTTCCGCCATCACACGGTACTGGGTAACCTCACCCTGGCCCCCATGAAATTGAAAAAAATGCAGCAGGCCGATGCCGAGGAGCTGGCCTTATCTCTGCTGGACAAGGTGGGCATTCGGGACAAGGCGGACAGCTACCCTGTACAGTTGTCAGGGGGACAGCAGCAACGGGTGGCGATTGCCCGGGCATTAGCCATGGAGCCCAAAATCATGCTGTTTGACGAGCCAACGTCAGCCCTGGACCCAGAGATGATCAATGAAGTATTGGACGTCATGGTCACCCTTGCCCGGGAAGGTATGACCATGGTAGTGGTCAGCCACGAAATGGGTTTTGCCCGGGAAGTGGCCGACGAGATAGTCTTCATGGATCAGGGGAAAATTATGGAGAAGGCCAGCCCGGAGATCTTTTTCGAGGCTCCTAAGAATCCAAGATCTCGGCTCTTTCTCGAGCAAATTCTCTGATTCGATCACCATGGACGGCTTTCTCCAGATCCTGCCGAACCTCTCTATCCCTCTTCGTGAGGTGAACTGGAGTTTTTCTCGCAGCAGTGGCAGGGGTGGACAGAATGTCAACAAGGTAAACACGAGGGTGACCCTGCTCTTTGACCTTACGCAAAGTCAGAGCCTGAGCGCAAGGCAGCAACAGCTGCTGCGTAGCCGCCTTGCGGGCAGAATCAACCATGAAGGGGTGCTGCGAATTATCGCTGGAGAGGCACGTACACAGCACAGCAACCGTCAGCTGGCTCTCCGACGTTTTCAGTGTCTGCTGGCACAGGCGCTTACCGTTCGCACTCGTCGAGTGCCGACAAAACCGGGAAGGGCGGTCAAAGAGCGACGTCGACGTAACAAGATCTATCAAAGCCAGCGAAAATCTTCCCGTTCGTGGCGATACTCCAGCGAATAGTGCCTGAAGAACGACAAAGACAAGGAAGAGAGAACTACAGGCCCCCCCAATGCTACAGCTGTATATCATCTACTGCTCTGTCGGTGCTGTTGCCGGTATTTTAGCCGGGCTACTCGGTATTGGCGGCGGTCTTGTCATCGTCCCCATGCTGGTTTTTGCTTTTCATCTGCAGCACATTCCTGGCGATGTGACCATGCATCTCGCCCTGGCCACCTCAATGGCTTCGATTATCTTCACCGCAACATCAAGCTTTCGTGCCCACCACAAACGTAAAGCCGTCCGCTGGGACGTGGTACGACGTATAACTCCGGGTATTCTTGTGGGGACATTCTGCGGCTCATACTTTACCGCGCTGGTGTCCACCAGATCCCTCAAGGTCATCTTTATTCTCTTTTTGTACACGGTTGCCTCGCAGATGCTGCTTGACCTTCGCCCCAATCCTTCCCGCGAACTCCCTGGCAGGATCACAATGACAGGTACAGGTTCACTCATTGGGGTGATTTCAAGCCTGGTTGGCATTGGCGGCGGTACCATGTCAGTGCCCTTTATGACCTATTGCAATGTCCCCCTCCACCACGCAATCGGCACCTCTGCGGCCATCGGCCTGCCAATTGCTCTCGCTGGCACTGCCGGCTATATTACTGGTGGCCTCAGGGTTGCCAACCTTCCCCCCCTGGCCCTTGGCTATGTCTATTTACCGGCACTTCTTGGTATCGCAACGGTCAGCAGCATAACAGCACCATTAGGGGCCCGCCTCGCCCACAACCTGCCCGTCTCACAGCTTAAAAAGTTCTTCGCGGTGCTGCTGTTTGCCATTGCAACAAAGATGTTAACGGAACTGTTCTGAAAACAAACCACCCCACTGTAAGCGGCGGGGTAGTAGACATCTGATAATTCATGCACTCATTATCTCTGGTCTGGCGAGTCTATATAGCGGCCAAGATGGACAAGGTGCTCGCGCTCTTCATTGGCCATCTGTGTCAGTGCCTCAGCGGTCCGCCGGTCTGTGGCCCGGTCTGCGGCCCGCTGGTACAGGTCCAGCGCCTGGGCTTCTATGGACATGGCCAGAGAAAGGATATCAAGCACCGACTCAAGGTCAGGCGCATGGAGCTTCAGATAGTCTTCAGTGGAAAGGCCGCCCTCCATGGCCGGCCTGACAACCTTTGCCGCCATTTCTTCCAGGGAAAGGCTGTTGCCGGTCACCTCCTCGTATAAGGCCACAAGCCGTTGCTGATGAAGCGTCTCCACCCTGGCTAACACACCAAAGAGATCAGCAGGCTTTTGTCCTGTTACCCTGGCCTGCATTTCCAGGTAAAACTCCTGCAGCCCCTGCTCCAGAGCGAAACCGACAACGATGGTCTCCTCGACTGACTCCTGACCGCTGAACAGCTCCAATCCCAGCTCCGGCGGCCCTGTCGCCTTCGGCCCTCTGGCCGCAAGGATCCCGCCGGTAAGGGTATAGGCCTCCCTGAACCCTCTGGAACTGAGCACCTGCGCAGCTACACGGCTGCGGCCACCGGATCGTCAGTAGACGATAACAGTCCTCTCCGGATCCAGCTCCTGGAGCCGATTCCCCAGGTCCCCTAACGGTATGAGCAGGTTGGTCCCGGGCAGATGCTCAGCCTCGTACTCCCGAGGCTGTCGCACATCGAGCAAGAGGGCCCCCTGTTCCTTTACCAGTGCCTCGGCCTGCGGCCAGTCGATGGTAGCTGCTGGGGTAAAAAACTGTTTCCACAACATGGATTCTCCTTTACGTGCAAAAGATGAACGAACACAAGCCTTCTCTGGGTGGTAGGCCTTTGAGGGCCTCATTTTCCAGAAAGACCTCGGCGTGCAGGAACCAATACCAAGGGGCTGGAGCCCCATATCCTGAAGGCTGCCATGCGGCTCAGGAACACTTCGACATAGCGCCAAAAAGGCCTGAAGCCCTTGGCCGGATTTTCCCGTGCAGGTTGGCCGGCAGCAGGCCTGAAGCATATCCCTCAGCAGGCAGGTTTGCACCAGGACCGACCCAGTGGAGCATTTGAGCGCAACTGCCGGTAATCATAGCATAGGAGGTCTCAGCAGGGCGAGACCAAAGTGGCCTTGGACCTGCTGCCCCCGCATCCGCACAAAAAGGACTTGCCTCCCCTTTGCCCTAACGCGTATACAGGAAAAAAAAGCGGTCCACAGCTGTAAGCTGTACCGTCAACTCCTCCTCAAGAGCGTAAGCCCCGATGCCTCAACATCCCGAAAAACGTGCCCTGGAGCGATCGACCCTGTTTGTGACCTCGCTCACCTCCTTTATCGGCCCCTTTATGATTTCTTCGGTGAATGTGGCCTTGCCTGCCATCCAGAAGGAGCTCGGTATCGATGCGGTTCTGCTGAGCTGGATCGCCACCGCTTACCTGCTCAGCGTTGCCGTCGTTCTTGTGCCAGCAGGTAAGATCGGAGATATCTATGGACGAAAACGGGTGTTCGTCACCGGCCTCCTGACACTCAGCCTTGCCAGTCTGCTGGCAGCGCTCTCAAAGGGCATCTTCCTTCTCATGCTCTCGAGGATCCTCCAGGGAGCGGGTGCGGCCATGTCGGTTACCACCGGCATGGCCATCCTCACCTCTGTCTTCCCGCCCCAGGAACGCGGCCGGGTCATAGGAATCTACGTTGCCGCAGTCTATATCGGGCTGAGTGCCGGACCATTGGTCGGCGGCATCATGACCCAGCACCTGGGCTGGCGGAGCATCTTCGTGCTCCTGGTCCCCATGGGACTGGCCGCGGTTGCGCTTACCCTGCGTTTTCTCAAGCAGGAGTGGAAAGACGAAAAGATCGGTGCCCTGGATATAATGGGGAGCTGCCTTTACGGGACAGCCATTATGGCACTGGTCTGGGGGGCGACCCAGATACCCTCGAGCACCGGCATACTGTCAGGGGCTGTCGGACTCGCAGGGCTCGTCCTCTTTTATCGTCACCAGCAGCGCGTGGCCTTTCCGGTCATGGAGGTAACACTGTTCAAGAAAAACAAAACCTTTACCTTTTCAAGCCTGGCAGCCCTGCTCAACTACTCGGCTACCTACGCGGTCACCTTCCTCATGAGTCTGTACCTGCAGTACATCAAAGGAATGAGCCCTCGGGATGCGGGCCTCGTCCTCATGAGCCAGCCGTTGCTGATGGCGCTCTTTTCGCCGCTGGCCGGAAGACTCTCCGATCGGATTGACCCGAGACTGCTGGCCACGGGCGGCATGTTTTGTACCCTCCTGGGGGTACTGTTCTTCACTGGTCTCACCGCAGAGACCCCGCTTGGCCTGATCCTCGCCAACCTGGTACTGTTGGGCTTTGCCTTTGCCCTCTTCTCCTCACCCAACATGAGCACCATCATGGGATCGGTTGACCTTCGTCATTACACGGCTGCCTCGGGTACGGTGGCCACCATGCGGCTGCTGGGCCAGATGACCAGCATGGCCATTGCCACCCTTGTTCTCGCCTGGATTATGGGGCCGGTCACCATTGGTGAGGAGCACCACGACCGCTTCCTTGTTGCCGTACGAACGATCTTCGCCTGCTCGGCCCTGCTGTGCACCGCAGGTATCTCCTTTAGCTGGTTCAGGGGAAATCTGCGTGGTGGCAGAGAACCATGAGCCTCCCTGGCAGAAGGATGTCAGCCTTATCCCCTGCAGCCACAGAAAATCTTTTGCTTTTCGTCCATTTTATGGCTACATACCTTGAAGAGAAAATTTCACCGCATGCCAGCCACTCTGCCAGGAGATCCCCATGAGACACCGTGCCAACCTGCTGCTCTTACTGTTTTCCCTGACCCTGCTCTCGGGATGCGGCTACAACTCGCTGCAAGTCAAAGAGGAAGGCGTTTTCAAGGCATGGGCCAACATTGAAGCCGCTCTCCAGCGCCGCAATGATCTGATCCCCAACCTGGTGGCAACGGTGAAGGGCTATGCCGCACATGAGAAAGAGACCTTGGAAGCGGTGATCAATGCCCGGGCCAAGGCGACTTCAACACAGATCAAGCTCGACGATCTCGGAGATGCCACCAAGATGAGCCAGTTTCAAGCCGCCCAGGGTGGACTTGCGTCAACACTTTCCCGCCTGATGGTAGTGGTGGAAAACTATCCGGATCTCAAGGCAAATCAGAACTTCCTTGATCTGCAGAGTCAACTGGAAGGCACAGAGAACCGCATCAATGTAGCCCGGCAGCGCTATAACCAGGCGGTCAACGACTTTAATGCCGCCATCAGAAAATTCCCGCAGAACCTGACAAACAAGTTCCTTCTCCATCTTGACAGCAAGGAATACTTCACCGCTGACGAGGCGGCCAAGGCAACACCCCAGGTAAAATTCTAGCAAACGCGCACAGATGCTCCGCCGTAAGGGGAAGCCGGGTATTCCATGGCCACTCATCTACTGCAGCCTGCTGCTGGTCTTCATGGCTGTCAATGTGCAGGCCCGTGATATTCCCAAACTGACGGCCCGGGTCAACGATCTTGCCGGGCTCCTCTCTCCGGGTACTGTTCAGCAGCTGGAAGGCTCGCTGGCCTCGTTTGAGCGGGAGCAGTCGACACAGATCGTCATCCTGACCATCACTTCCCTTGACGGCGACAACCTCGAAGATTTTGCCATACGCCTTGCCGAGCAGTGGCAGATCGGTCAGCAAGGCCTGGATAACGGGGCCATCCTTATCATAGCCCGTAACGAGCGAAAGATTCGCATCGAAGTGGGCTACGGCCTGGAGGGTTCGCTGACCGACCTGGTCGCCGGGCGGATCATCCGTACTGTCATCCGGCCCCATTTCAAGCGAGGCGATTTCGATGCCGGGGTGCTGGCCGGGACCTCTGCGATGATGAACGCGGTCACCGGTGAGTTCAGTGCCGCCTCCAAGGAACAACGACCAGAAAAGAATGTCGGTAACTTTTTCATGGTGCTGCTGATGCTGCTCTTTTTCGTGGGCAGAGCGCTCGCCAGACATAAAATCTTTGCCGCGCTCCTTGGCGGAACAGTTGCTTCCCTTTTCGGCATCATAGCCCTGGGACCGGGCTGGACCATCCCGATGCTGCTCTTTCCAGTGGGGGCCATTGGCACCATCATTGCGGCCAGTATCACAGCTGCTTCTTCGGGCTCGGGGCGAAGTCGTTCAACCCGCTCCGGCTGGGGATCTTCGGGAGGCCACTTCGGTGGTGGCGGCTTTGGCGGTGGCTTTGGTGGTGGTGGCTTCAGCGGCGGCGGTGGTGGCTTTGGTGGCGGCGGTGCCTCGGGAGGCTGGTAGATGAAAAAATTATCATCGAGGTTTCTCAGCAAGGAAGAGGAGCAGGCAGTCACTGCCGCGGTACAGGCGGCAGAGCGAACAACCAGCGGCGAGATTGTGCCGATGGTGGTCTCGGCAAGCCATACCTACCCGGTCGCAGCAATGCTTGGCAGCGCCTTTCTGACCCTGCCTTTGGCCCTGGTACTCACCCGGCTGAGCGGCTCCCTGCTCTGGCTTGGCCCTGACAATATGTGGCTTTTTCTGCTGTTTACAGCTCTTTTCTGCTTTCCCCTGTACAAACTGGTGGACACCTCGATCTTTCTGAAGCGACTGTTTCTGCTGCGGCATCAGGTGGAGGAGGAGGTTGGCGAGGCCGCACTTACCGCCTTCTACACAGAAGGCCTCTACAAAACCAGCGAGGAAAACGGTATTCTCCTGTTCATCTCGGTGCTAGAAAAAAAGGCCTGGATTCTCGGGGATCGAGGGATCAACGCCAGGATTTCCGCAGACAAATGGCAGGAGATTGTTGATGAGCTGTCAGCCGGCATCCGCGCCGGCCAGCAGGCAGAGGCTCTGTGTCAGGCCGTTACCGCAGTCGGTGAAATTCTCAAGCATCATTTCCCCATCGGTGACGCCGACCGCGACGAGCTCCACAACCTCATCATCCGGTGAGCGCAAAACACCCTGCCCACAACGCCCTCTAGCGTTGCCGCACCTTTTTCAGCTGCGGATACAACTCTTCGGCACGACGCAGATTTTCAACAAAGAAGGTCATTCGTGCGTGAAGAGCGAATTTCCCGGCCCTCTCCATCAAAAGATAATTTTTTGTCTTTCATTAATCTTGGCGGAGCTTCGCATTACAGCTCCTGGCAGAACTGACCTGAGTCGAGCTGCCCTTGGCAGTTCAACATAATTTTGGGGCTAACACCTAATATTTTCGTTTCAAGAGTGTTTTCAGGTTGTCAAGAAGTTTTTTTGGAGTTCCTCCATTGAATTTCCATTCACACTCTTTAAGGAAAAGTTCAAAGTGCTGCCTGGGCATTCGATTGTATTTTCTCATGCGTCTTTTGGCTTGATTCCAAAAGTTCTCAATGCCATTTATATAGTTATATAAAGCAGAAAACTCTTTACTATGATTTATCCTATAATGTGAAAATTCAGAGACATCCAAAGCATTATAAGCAGTTTGTTCGTCAGGACATAACACACTATCAGGATTTATGGCTGCTCGCTGTTTTATGTGGGTAAATCGAACTACAGTTTGCCCGCAACAAGATAAATCATCGTGATAAGATTTCGTTTGGTTCGGTAACCGCGTGCTCTGGCCTTGGCAGCCTGTATAAGGCTATTGATTCCTTCCAGGATACCGTTGTTGATTTTTGATGTAACCCGGCGCAGAACACCGTCCCAATGCCTTTTAATCGTGTAGGCCGCATCAATGATTGGTTTCAGGCGGCTGTGAGTTGCCCAGAAGTACCATTTCTTTAAAAAGGTCTCGGCTAAATCGGCTGGTTGCTGGTACACTTCCTGGAAATTGAGTTTGATATGATAGGCCCGGCTGGTTCCCAGATTGCGTTTTTTGCTTGTCAATTGATCCAGCAGGTCGCTTTGTGAAGCCTTGAGATTGGATTGGTTCTTCAAGCAGATATAGCTGCTGCCCTGATCGACGGCGTCGTTGAGAATCTTTATCACATGGAACCTGTCGAACGTCAGGTGCGCTTCTGGAAAGTGCTTTTCAACACCGCTGATGAATGCAGGTGACATGGCACAACACATCTCTTCAATGACACCAGGATTGCCACCGTGTTCGATCAGGTCGTGTTTAAACCGGTGGACCGTAGATGCGTCCTTGCCATCAGTGGCGAACAACACGCTGGATTGGTCAAGGTCCACCAACAAACTCACAGAGGTATGGCCGCGACGGCGGAAGGTTTCATCTTCGCCCACTTGTTTGAGACCTGACGACGGTCAGTTTGCGGCCGGGCCTGGCCCAAGGTACATCAGCAAGAACCGCACTTTTCACGGTCGACTCTTGCGATCCTGGCGGTCGGGCATGTTTATGCTCAAAGAAGTTCAGATGACGCCATGTTTTCTTGATCGTATCGTGAGCCTTGGCACCAGACAGGCCGTACTTTGGGCAAGAAAAGGAATTTCTTGCTTTGGGAAAATCAAGCTGGATGTCCAGGCCCTTTTCATCAGGGATGAATTCTGCTGAAAAAACCTGCCGAGGGCGGCATCAAGCCAAGTGCCATTTGCAGAAGTTCTGTGTTTTTCATAGGGGGTAGTCGTTATCACTAATCGGGCAAATTAATCAACTGCCTACCCATATGAAATAGCGAGGAACCATAAAATTTACCCCAGCCACCCTTAACTCTTGGTAACTGGGGTAATAAATACAAACTCTACCCAATCGTAGAATTCGTAAGCCTACGTGTTTTTCGCCCTGACAAACGCCCAGATATGAAGATAAATCTCAGATAATTTTAACATAACCACTGAGATAACAAACAACTATTTTCGTAATCTTTTGCTGCTACTTCGCAATAGAAATTACTTGAAGCAGATCACCATCTTCAGCGCCTGCCGCTTTAATCCATACGGATTTCTCCAAGCTCAAGGCAGTCAGTGCCAAGGCAAGCATCCTCTCCTTAGAATCAGTATCCGGGAATGAAAGCCGCACTTGCGCATTTGGGGCCAGAGATCCGCAAGCATTTCCCGTAATATTTTTTACCCTAACGGCGTTTTCGCTGACAAACGTCACATCCATGGAGCCACAAACCCAAGCAGCTGCGTCAGCGGGAAGGCTTGCACCGAACAAAAACAGAGCACCTGCCACCATCAACGATTTTGACAAAGCTTTCATTTTATTTTCTCCTTTTTCATTTGATTCGGCCTATTCTTATGACGAAAAGGCAGGTAGCGAGACCTTACGTCCGAAGGTCAAAGAAAAACTATTTTTATCCTTACCAATTTTACTCTATTGGACTTCTCACCCGGAGTCAATAGTTTTTTAGATCCTTTTTGCCATTTTTAAACATTTCAAGTTGCTTTTTATGGCGCTTGGCTAACTCTACATAAGAGACACCGAATTCCGGGTCAATGGCCTCCGGATCTTTTTTGCTCTTTTCAAAACGTTCAAGCTGCTTTTTATGGCGTTTGGCTAACTCCACATAAGGGACACCGAATTCCGGGTCAATAGCCTCCGGGTCTTTTTTGCTCTTTTCAAACATTTCAAGCTGTCTTTTATGCCGTTCGGCTAGCTCTTTCCGGGGAATTTCTAATTCTGGATCCAGGTCAGTGACATTCTCCCCCCCACCAATCTGTGAAAAAGCCCCCTCTTTTTTCCCATAAAGCTGGACAGTGACCAATCGCTCTTTCTCATCAATGAGCAGTGAAAAATTTACCCTCTTAAAAACTCGATGAAAAAAAGTTTCCAAGTCAATATCGGTATATTTTCCGTTGACCTGAAACGTGCGCCACTCGTCTGGTATTATAAAAGTATAATTGGTTTTTTTATGTAAGTCGTCTAAAACATTGATCAACTCAGCCCCAGCATACGTCCCCGATACGGATACCGATGATTGTTGCGTAACAGCAGCAGACTGAATTGGCAAAGAACAAAGAAGGAAAATTATAAAAATATTTTTCATTAGTATGCCTCGTTAGCTAACCCTATAAATTTCTTCAAGGGTTGTTAAACCTTGCAAAACTTTCTTCAATCCATCTTGACGAAGTGTAAACATTTCACTTGCAGCCGAAGACTGCGCCTCCTTTTTTAGCTGCCCGGCATCAGACGTATTGAGCATGCATAATTTTAACTCATCTGTCAAAATCATCAATTCAAAAATACCTATTCGGCCTAAGTATCCAGTATTAAAGCACTTAGCACATCCCTTTCCATAATAAAAAGAATGTTCACCAAACTTCACTGGCGACAATCCTAGTTTTGTTAAATACTCTTTTGATGGCTTAAAAGACGTACGACAATCGACACACACTTTTCTTACTAAACGCTGTGCCAAAATAGCATTCACTGCCGATGACACGAGAAAAGGCTCAACTCCCATATCTACCAGCCTGGTAATGGCGCTCGCTGAATCGTTAGTATGTAAGGTCGAAAAGACGAGGTGCCCGGTCAAAGCGGACTGAATTGCAATCTCTGCTGTCTCCAGATCACGGATTTCCCCGACCAAAATAACATCTGGGTCCTGGCGGACAATAGTCCTCAAGCCCTTCGCAAAATCCAATCCTATCTTCGCGTTCACCTGCACCTGGCTGATACCAGGGAGTTGATATTCCACTGGATCCTCAACGGTAATAATATTGAGGTCCGGCTGGTTCAGCATACTTAAGGCAGAGTACAACGTTGTGGTTTTTCCGCTCCCTGTTGGTCCTGTGACCAAGATAATACCGTATGGCGCCTTTATGAGACGAGTAAAACGTTCAAGATCGTTCTTTGCCATCCCTAAGGAAGAAAGTGGCAGCAGCACGCTCGACTTATCCAGCAACCGCATCACCACTCGTTCACCAAAACTTGTGGGGAGTGTCGATACACGGATATCAATATTCTTATCGGCTATACGGATCTCTATACGACCGTCCTGGGGGAGACGCTTTTCAGCAATATCCATTTTCGCCATGATTTTAACACGGCTGATCAACTTGGATTGTACATGCTTAGGTGGTGTGTACATATCATAGAGAATGCCATCGACCCGCTTGCGAATCTTAACCCGGTCTTTATATGGCTCGATATGAATATCACTGGCATTATCACGAACCCCTTGGGAGAGCACCAAATTCACCAGGCGTATGACAGGTTCATCGCTGGTGTCATCGAGAAGGTCAGCGGTCTCCTCAATCTCATTGAAGATGGACTCCGGATCATCTTCGTCCATCCCCTGCACCACCTGTTCGGCAGCATCTTTACTGCTCTGATCATAGGCAGCGTTGATGGCAACAAAAATTTCATTTTGAGGAGCGAGGATAACGGGTATGCCTTCCCAGTCCAGGGTTTGTCGCAGATCATCAAGCTGCTGATAATGCATGGGCTCTGCTGCGGCGATATAGGACTGCTCCGGCGTTGCCACAGGTATCATTTTGTATTTTTTAAGAAAATGGATAGGAACCTGCTGCGTGAAAAAGGGATTTAAATCCACAGGTAGATTGAAGATGAGTCCCAGGCCATACTGGGTACTTCTCGCCCTCAGCAAATCCTCCTCAGAAATCTTTTTCTGCTGGAGCAAGATCTCTCCGAGTTTTCCTCCTTTTTCCCGTTGCACGTCCAAAGCTGCATCCAGGATCTCCTCGGAAAGATCTATCTGCTCTGTTAAAATTTCACCCAGGAGCCGCATCTCTTACTCACCTTCCTCCACGCGTCTGCCATACGTCTCAAGAGACCATTTCACTAATTCAAGAAAATTTTTACTACGGTACGAGGCCTACACGCATCTCCTAATGATTCTCCAAATGTTTGAGATTCTCCCGTGCCATGTCACGCAACGCCTCAATTGCCTCTTCTTTCTGGCCCTCGATGATCGTATCAAAATCCTGATCAAGTACTTGCTGATACATCTGTCTTGCCTCCTCGGCCTGCCCTTGTCGCTCGTGGATAACCCCCATATTGATTAATGCGTACGGATTGTCCGGATCAATTTTCAGGGCCTGCCGAAAATACTGCGAAGCTGTCTCCAGATCTCCCTGTCGCAATTTTGCAAACCCCACATCAGCCAAGGAGACAGCGTAGGAAGGCTTCGTCTCGTTGTAGAAAAACTCATTGACAATTTTGCTTGGTCTCGGCTGAACCTCCTCCATCGCATCTCTTTTACTGTAATAAAGTTCAGCTAACTCAGCAGGATTTTCAACAATATGTGGCGTAATGAAGATAAACAGATTGGTCTTGGCCTCACGTTCACCCTTGGTCTTGAACAACCAACCCAGCAAAGGAATATCCCCCAGCAAAGGGACCTTGTACTCGCCGCCATCGGTATCCTGACCGATAATTCCGCCAATAACCACGGTTTCTTCGTTGCGCATGATCACCGTGGTCTTCGCTGTCCGGGTGAACGTAGACGGTGTCAAGGTACCTGCCGACTGCAAGCGAACGACTTCCACGTCAATATCCATGCGAACCACATCCGCATGATTGATCTGCGGAGTTATTTTCAAGGTTGTTGCAACATCCTTGTACTCGTAATTGGTGTAATCCTGTTCAGCACTTGTGGTATTCTGGCTGGTTATATAGGGAACATTCTCACCAACCTTGATCTGGGCTTCCTTGTTATCAGTGGTTAGGATCTGGGGCGCAGAGATGACATTGATGTCAGAGTCATCCTGATAGGCATTGAGCACGGAACCCAGATCAGGAAAACGAATCCCGCCAATCTCGATTCCCGACTGCAAGACCCCCAATGTAAAACCCGCTGGCAGGACTGCTGGGTCAGTGCCAATCCCACGGAGAATATCGTACGGATTGCCTGCGCTACCGCTGAAGCCCCCAGCAAGCTTGCCGGTTTCATCAGCAAAATGCCCTGAACCACCCCACTGTACACCAATCTGGAAATCCTTGGTCACCTGGACTTCCATGATAAGCGCTTCCATGTACACCATACGTCTGGGAATATCGAGTTTCTTGATTACATCCTCCAGAACAAGATATTCCTCACGCGGGGCCGTAATGATAAGCGAGTTGGTTTCCACGTCTGCAGTAATCTTCATATCCTTGGATATAGCCGGTGCCTTTACAGGAGGAGCACCTTTAGCTCCCCCTGTGGGCTGCTGGGCAGGCAGACTGGTCAGGACTTTCACCAACTCTTCAGCACTGGCATGCTGCAGATAATAGACCTGTATGTTCCCCTCACCCCGTGGCACCTCAATATCCAGTTGCGCGATAAGGCCTCGAATTTTTTCCACTTCGCCGCGATCAGCAAAAACGATAAGGGCGTTGGTTCGCTCATAAGGAATTACCTTGATAGTGGAGGGAATGGCCTTTCCTTTAACCCGGCGCTGGACAAACAACTGCCCGACCGATTTGGACACCGCCTGTGCCGACGCATGCTTCAAGGGGATAATCACCATCTCTTCGCCAATGGAGGGGACATCCATCTCGTTGATGATCTCCATCAGTCGAGCGATATTGGACTGGAAATCCGTGAGAATGAGAATTCCAGACTGGTCATGGGCGATAAGTACACTGGTCTTGGAGATCAAGGGGGTTATGATTCTTTTTATCTCATTGGCACTGGTATGTTTGAGCGAAATTATCTGGGTAACCACCTTGTCTTCAGGATCCTTGATCTCTCCCTGGCGGATGGTGGCAATACTTTTGGCCCTGGCCTGTACTGCGGGGATAATCTTGATGACAGCTCCAGCGGGAACAGTGGTGTAGCCATGCACCTCCAGCACAGATTCAAAGACCCGGCTAGCATCATCCACTGAAATTCGAGTCGGCGAGATAATCGTCACCTTGCCTTTCACGGATCGGTCAACAATAAAATTCTTTTTTGTCAAGTCACTGATATATTTAATAAAAACGTTGATATCAACGTCGTTAAAATCAATAGTGACGTAGCGTTGCGCACCTTTCTGATCTGCGGCAAAAACCGGTTGCCCAACCAGGAACAGCAGCACCAGCACTCGTACCAGTAAGCCAAAGCCACTGGCTGCCGTACACCGCCTGTAGGCCACGGGGAAATCTGTCTGTTTCCTAAAAAACACCAAAGGGTTGCTCATCATCACAGGCCTGTTTTTGTAAATACGATGGAATACATTACCTGCCTATTCACGGTGTTCCGATGTATAAACAGGCACACCCTGACTTCACGGCTGCACTTCGATTTCCTGAGCAAATTCACCATGCTCACCAGACTCTTCTTCATGGAGAAGGCCCTGATCTTGAACGCCATCGTTGACGTTTTGCTCCTCGGGTACCTCCTGACGAAAATTCACTCTCCTGCGAGGATGGGGCACAGGCACATCCTGACGAGGAGCCGGGTTCACCTGGGGCGCCGGTGATGCCTCCTCTATCGGAGGGCCAGGACCAAAACTGAAGCCTGGAGCCCCAGGTCCCCCTCCTTCACGATCTTTGATCGTCAGGACCTCATTGCGTCCGTTAACCTCCAGTACCACCTGACCACGGTCAACAGCTGTTACATATGCCCCCTGAATCGCGTCACCTATCTGATAAATCTCCTGTCGATTTTCTTTCTTGTCGACAATGATCGCCCTCGCATCACGGGTCGAGCCGGCAACCGTGCCTAACAACACCAGCTGCAAGGTGGTCTCCTGCAAGGATTCTGGCTCGGGTTCTACCTTCGCCCCTGGTTGTGGCTTGGTTTCACCTGCCACCACAAGGGTTGCGTCAAAGATATTTCTGTCCAGAATAATCTGGTAGTCCACACCTGTCTCTGTCGATGATCGCAAACTGGAGGCGTGCCTTGCAATCTTTTCGTTTTGCGCAATCACTTCTGGAGCCTTAAGCCCTTTGACAACTCTCCCGTACCAAAGTTTTACGCCCCCAAACAGTACCAGGGTCAGCAAGCCCAGTATGCAGATGGTACGCAGCACGATAATTATCTCCTGCCAGGCAAAGAAGAAGAGCTTAAAACGTTGTCCAGGTCCCCAAAACTAATGCCTGGTTTCTGTATCGTCCCTGATATGGTAAAAGGCAACTGCCCCTTATTCAAAGCTTTCTTCAACACCTCGGCGAGTGGATCATCACCCAGCTGAACAAAAAAGGTGGAGTGCGGTGATATCTGGCCGGCAATACTTAACTGGTTGCCCTTCCCGGTGACAGACCAGTACATCTCACCGGCAAAATTACTCGACAAGAGAGAGGAATCCATTTTTCCTGCGGTTATTCGAACCCCCTCCCCGCCAACAAGCATCTGCAGATCGGCCCGCTCTATTGCCAAGGCATCAAGGCCAAAAACTGGTTGTTGCAGGCCAATTTTTCCCTGCCCCATATGCAAGCTCACCATCACTTGTGAATGTCCACCCGCAGCAGCCAGAACACCTGAAAACTCACCCGAAACACTGCCTGCCATGGTGCGCCCCAGGTATTGTCTCAATCCAGGATCACGTAACTGTATTCCCTCGACAGTACCGTCTTTTATCTCCACCTGATTATCATTCACCAGGGTAGCCACCACTCGGAACATACCCTGTACCCCTCGACCCGTAACATCAAAAACAGGTCGTCCGCCTTGCAGCCAGGGCAACAGCCTGGGACGAAGAACAACATAGTCCAGTCGCAAAGGAATCGCCCCATCCTGCTGCTTGAGATTGATCTGGATCGGCTTCAATGCAAAGGCCGGCGGGAAAACCAGCCCCACTCCCTGTATCCGGATCTCAGCAGAGGTAACCTCGGCATTCAACCTGGCATTCAGCCAGTCCCGTATCTGTTCACCAGGAAAAAGCAGCCACAGCAAGCCCACCAAAACGACAAAACTGAAAACAAGATAGCCTCCCAGTTGCAAAAACAACGACCAAAACTGATAACCAGTGGTATTGGAATCTCTTTTCCTTATCATACCAGCTTTATTCCTCTTCAGTGGTCAGGCGCTCTACACTGACAACCTGAAGGATCACGTCCAGTGCTCCAGTTTCACGTGAATTTTCCTGGATAGCTATCCGTTTGATCCCCACCAGGTTTTCAGGAGACTCGATATGCTGTAAAAACGTTACCAACTGTCCCAGTCCGATAGCTTTGAGTTTCATCTCCACCAGACTCTGCTCGAGACGTTCATCACCGGAAACTTCTGAGGGTTTCATGTAGTCGATATGAGCCTTTACACCTGAGCTCCCTGCACTTTTCTCAAGAAACGAAAACAGGCTAAAGTTCGGATTCCTTTTACCAAGACGTGCAACGAGTGCTGAATTTTGGCTGCTCAGACTTTGTAGCTCTACACTGAGCGTCTTCATCGTGGCAACACCTTCACTATCCCGATTAATCGCACGTTGCAGTCTTTCGCGTTTGTCCAGTACTGGAAAAAGGACAAATTGAAGAAGGCAAAAGATCACCAAGCACCCACCTCCCACCAAAAGAGCACTCTTATCACGACTGGTGAGCTCCATCAAATGATCTCCGCAGTCTGCAGCTTCATTTCGAACCGCACCAGATTCTCTCCCTTTTCTGCAGTTGCAGACACAATCTGTACCTCACTGTAGTAACCAGACTCGCGCAGTTGATTCTTGATAGTGTCAACATTGTTAAAGGCATTGGTGGTTCCTTTGATACTCACTCCCTCCTGATCAACGACCAGCCGGGAAACCTTGATCGTCATTTGTGGAGAGATCCGGGCGGAGATGTCAGTCAACAGTCCCAGGACTCGTCGCTCCTGGGTAAAAATCGGCAAAGAAACAGCAGGAACCCGGATCTCCTGCATCTTCGAGCGCATTTGTGCAAGAGGATCAAACACCCGGACATCATCGGGAAAGGCCTCCTGATACATCTCAACCATTTGCTGTTTCAATCTGTCATGACGTGACTGCAACTGCCGTTGATCATAGAGTAAATACCCCAGCACACTAACCAGTATCAGGGCAAGAGCACCAGCTGCAAGTCCCAACTGACCACTCATTTCGAGCAGGGATTGCTTGCGGGCAAACGCTCCCCGACGAAAATTGACCTCAGGTCTGCGTTGTCCCCCCTCCAGGGCCAGGGCTAGGGCAGTATCAAACAGGGCCGGGATATAGCTGTTTTTCTGGTGAGATCCAATGATGCATCCTGTTTGCGTCAACAGATTGCTGCTTTTCACCGGCATGGCCAGTCGCTGCGCAAACGCCTCTTTCAGCTCGGCACGTTCAGCCAAAGGTCCACAAAGCGTCGCGTCTGCAAACTCAAGAGGTATCCCCTCACGAATTCTAAAAAAATCGACAGCTCGCTCAACCTTGCTGCAGATCAATTCCACGGCGGCGTTCAGGGTATCTATATCACGAACAACCAACCTTCCCTCATCTTCTGAAATGGGGGGATGAACGAGCACCTGCTCGGGATGTGGCAGACGCCTGGAAAAAAGTAGATTTGCCTCCTGCAGCACAGAGACAGTGGTGCAGTGCATTTCAACATGTACAATCAGACAGGACGTGCCAGGGCGTGCCTTTGCACAGCATCCGCCATAGGCGACCACGCTGGGCTGGATAACTTCTGGATCAAGTCCCGCCTGATTGAGGAATTGGAAGAGGCCGGCAAGATGCTCAATGCTCATACTGAACACGAGAAGATGGGAGCCTTCCTGGGTGCGGCGGGCCACAAGATAGTCGATCAGATAATCTTCTGCTGGGCCAAGCAGCTGTTCACTCATTTCCATGGGCAACGTCTGATCGAGCCGCTTGCTGTCACGAAAGGGAAGAAACAGGTTACGAACGCTTATTTTTTGCAGAGACACCCCGCACACGACCGATCCTTTGAAATCGGGAAAATGCTGGAGCAGTAACTCGAGGGAAGAAGCGAAGTCACTGCCATGGTAAAGGGGAACGCTGACAAAATCGACCACGGAGGTAACCTTGCCTTTCTGCTCGGTCTGCACGGCAATCAGTCGCTCATCCGAGATATCGAGGCCTAGGGTCAGCTTGCTCATATGTCTGATACACCCGCTGTCATTACTCTACTTGCCACCACTTCAGGTGCAGCTGATTATCTTTTCGCAGCACCAGTCCCATACCAGATCGTCGCAGTCCATTGCTCTCAGCTGTCACGGTCACACGAAAACCCTGGCTCTCTGTTGTCAGCAGACCTCTATCAAGGATGATATCATCAGGGAAGCCTCCTACCTGGCGATACCATGACGGCGAAGCCAACAGCTTAATATTCTCTTTTTCTTTACGAAAATCAACAAGTTCCCCAACAGCCTCCTCGTCAAGGTCATCTGCCAGCAACTGCAGGACCCTCGCCGGAGCAGTATTGATATTAATTTTGCCCTTGCTGTCAATCTCGGAGATATAATCGACAAGCCCTTCAGCGGTGTCATTTCCATAAAGAATATCTCGCGAAAACCCTTTGATAAGGAGTAGCTCATCAAGACGTTGAATACTGCTGTTAGGGCTTACATACGGGGGGGAAAGTCCCTTATAATACCCGGTTTCAGCCCCCTGATCCCTGGTGGAATCATCCTTATCCAGCCAGTCCATAAGGGCGTCGAGCAGGGAAACGGCCTGATCCTCATCGTCGATAGCCAACCTCCCCGATGTCAACAGTCGCAACCAGAGGGTGCGCTGCTTTGCCTCCTTGACAAGGGCGTTTACCTGAAGCCGCCCAGATAGGTCGATCACCTCAACATCAAGAGCAGCACCACCGGCTAATTCGGCGAGGTTTTCAAACGTGTTCCAGCTGTCGTGCAGGCTGTCGTAAGCATTTGCAGCAGCATCGGCGTCCAACCTTGCCAAGGCTAAATCAAGGCCAGATTCCACCAACGCATCCAGACGTACCGTATCCCTGAGATTGACCGCAGCCTCCAGCTGTCGATCCACTTTTCCCACCAGCTGCACGGCAACGGCGACCAGAAAAGCCACCATCGCCAAGGCCAGGACAAGTGCCATGCCCCGCTCGGAGCCAGCCACCTCACGAGTTATCAGGCTCGGCATAGAGACCGGTCATCACCGGCACCGTTGTCTGAAAGTCAAGCCACTCCTCCTCTCCCATCCACAGAGAAAGATCGATACGAACAGCAGCAGGTAACCTCCTCTTGGTGCCGGAGGTATCCCAGCTTGTTAACTCTTCTCCTTCCCTGGAGAAGTACGTAAACGAAACATTGCGTACCTTATCCGCCAGCAAAAATCCGACATCAGGGACAAGCTCAACGTCATCGACCTTGGGCAGGAGTAAGGTGTCTGACCTGAAAAGCTGCAACACGCCGGGCTGTTCTTCACCTTCTTTTACGGTATAACGTACCTGGGCCACCCCTGGCCGCTGATGTTCAGGGTCAAAGACCAGGTGGGCATGGCTGGTAAAACTCAACTCGTCTGCCTGCTGGCCGGACAACGTCTTGTCGTCGCCAACAAACGCTGCGTGCTGAAGAAGTACCGCGCCACTCAAGTCATCACTGATACGCTGAAGTACAACACGCGCCTGAAAGTAGGCATCACCCTGGGCATCGGTGACCTCCACCACCCGTACGGATCCGGCCAATGCCAAAGAGATCATGGCGACCACCAGACCAAGGAGGGAGATGGCCAACAAAATCTCAAGCAAGGTAAACCCCCGCTCACTCACAACCCCTTCTCCGGCAGGTAGACGATTCGCCGCAGGGTAAAATCCCTGCCCTCACCTTCCTTGAGCGAGACGGTAAGGTCAACCATCACCAGTAGTTCCTCGGCGCCTGTAACTCCTGCCTCTTCTTCGGAAAGCTCTGCCACCTCAGTTTTCCACGTCCAGGCCGGATAGGCTTCACCAAAGTCGCCTTGTTCGCTTATCAGTTCATTCTCTGCCTCCACCATCAACTCCGTGAGCTTTTGCCGGGCCAGCAGAGCTGCATCTGTATCAAATCGGGCCTCAGCGGCAATATCTACACTCTGGGACTGGCTGCCCATTACAGTAACCAGGGCCAGGGCGATAATGGCCACAGCGATCATCACCTCCAGCAGAGTAAACCCTGCTGCAGTTTTCCTTTCTTTAGTCATTGCTGAGCAACGGGAGTGTTTCATCATCCAACTCCAGGAGCCCTTCATACGTACGAGAAACGCCCAAAAAGGGAGAGAGCATGACGGTCAATCCTCGTCCATTGGTATCTGCCAGATGAATGAGGGCAAAGTCCACGTATCCCTGACGGGTGAAGAGCAGGCCCCCAGTGGTCAAAGAGAGATTACCTCCATGATAGGAGAGGATAGATGCCAAGTGGACTCCGGAAGGCAACCTGATCGCAGGCCATATTCGCTGCTCCTGCTCCATGGGAATATTTTGGGGACGAGCGGTGAGGGTCTCCTTCCCCTGATCATAAGAGAGGAGATACGAACGTTGCTCACGAAAGGCCCGTTGACTGGTCTGTTCTACCAGCCCGATTATCTTACGAGCCGTTTCTTTGAGCTCATCAGTGTACAAAGCAGTACGCAGACTTGGCACAGCAAAGGTAACGGTGAGGCTGATAAGTACCATCACCACCAAGAGTTCAAATAAGGTGAACCCCTTGCCGTTATGCAAACGGTGACGATGCATGTTCAGAACTCATCAGGTCAAAATACGCTTACTCCAGCTCCCAGTTATTAATATCAGCGTCGTTCCCCTCTCCACCAGGTTCACCGTCCGGTCCATACGAAATCAAATCAAAATCGCCGTGAATGCCAGGACTGATATAGATAAAATCACCGCCCCAGGGATCACGGGGTATTTTACCCTTCTCAAGATACCCGCCATTACGCCACCTCTTTGGCAGTCTTCCCACTGACGGAGCCTCGACCAATGCCTGCAATCCCTGCTCGGTGGAAGGGTAGAGGCCATTATCAAGTTTGTACAATTTCAGGGACTGTTCCAGAGACTGGATCTGGACAGCTGCCTTGGTCCTGCGGGCCTCCTCCGGCCTATCCATGATTCTCGGCACAATGAGCCCAGCCAAAATACCAAGGATCACCATGACAACCATCAATTCGATCAGCGTAAAACCAGCCGTGCTGGCGAAACATCTGCAATGTGCAGTTACCTTCATTATCTTCTGTGCGGTGATATGTGATTAAGAAAGAGATGGGCCTGATTCCATGCCGGCCATACGTCGCCTGACGCTCCAGATGCACACCGTCATCACTCCACCGAACCCCACAAAAAAATATCCGGCATGCAGACAGAGCCAGCTCAAGCCGATCAGCGGCATCAACAGCACTCGGACCAGCCCTCTCAACAGAGGATTGTTAGCGATGTACTCGGCAACAGGCGGCGAAGTCTGATAGTAAAAATCGACAAACCTGCTGCCAAGATCACCGCTCAGGAGAAACCGGTCCCTGAAGTCGCGAAGCAATCGCACTTGTGGATGGAACAGCGAGCCAAAGGCCGCAGTGGCGACAAAACAGGCATCTGCGGTACGCATGGATATCTCGTTACCGTAATAGACCTGTGCATCCCCGCTGTTTCCAACGATGGCATATGCCCGAATGTAATACGTCGTCCCCGGCCGGAGCTTTTTTATAATCGAGCTGTAACATCCCAATCCTTTGCCGTCTTCAGTATACCCTTCTTCACGATAATTCTCGTCATCGGCCTTGGTGTTAAAAACATCCTCGGCACCGATACTGTCATCGTCGGCTATTGCATCAGGCAGAAAGAACTCACCCAAAGCACTCACTGGTTTCATCCAGGAGGGTACTCTCTTGGGAAGACTTGTCGTTGACGCCACTGCTGAGGCGGTAATGTTTGCCGCCAATTTCAGGTCATCGCTGCCTCCTGACACCTCTTTATACACAGGATCCGGAGCAATACTGAAAACGACCCCCCGCTTAACGACTCCGCTGAGGCAGGCATACACCTCTCCACCAGAAAAGGCACCGGTTCGCGTTATATTTGAGACCTCTTTTGTCCGGAGACAGGAACTGCTCTGCCCCTCAATACCGTTCTTCGCAACAAGGGGAGAAGACTCTGACGCCTTGACAGCCTTTTCTGTATTTTTGTAGACAGCCACAGCCATACTACTCTCCTTCCCGGCACCGGTACTGGTGCCTACGGCCACTATCCTGTTTTCTTCTATGGGTGCCAGAGCGTAACTCACAGCATCTGCTCCGCCAAAATCGGTGACGGTCACACTCCCGGCCTGCCCGGCCCTCTTCCCCGGTGTATGCTCCTGGACGTCAGGTGCATACGCAGACATGGAGTTTTCAATCTGTAAATTACCAACAGCCAGAGTGGTGGATGGCTTCTGCACACCGAGTTGGCCAACATTCGGGTTTGTCTCCCCGGCTACCCTCGGAACAGCTCCCTCTGTATAGGTGAGAAGAAGAAACCGCCGACTTTTATCATCTGTGGTATACCCTGAGGCGACCAACGATTCACCACTGGCCGTCAGAGAAAAGAGGACGTCATCTCCGTTGCCAACCTCTTTAATCAACACACCATTATCACCAAATTCCACCTCTGGAGCACCGTCCCGGGTAAACCTGAACAGCGCCGCATCTTTCTCGGAGGGTGTGCCGACAGAGCCGGCAACAAAAAGTTCGTCATTTTCGTCGACATATACGGCGTAGCCCTCACTCCCTCTTTCCTGCGCAGACGGTACAGCGATACCATCGGTACCAAACGTGTCGTCAAGCTCCCCTTGTCTGGTAAAACCGGCCAGCATGAGTTTCGGCAACGTCTCCCCACCATAGGCGCCGGCAACGACAATACGCCCGTTTGTCTGCACACCAATGCCTTGAGCCAAGACATCTCCTCCCAGCCCCACCAAGGCCAGGCCGTCATCTGCAAAGCCTGGGTCGAGACTACCATCGACCAGATACCTTCCCAGTGCCATAACATGGCTGGATGTACCCTCGACCACCCCGGCAACCAGGACAGCATTATCGTCTTCGACCAAAAGTGAGGTGATTTCCTCATGGCGGTTCCCGACAGAGGTCACGACAATACCATCGGTCCCGAAACTGTCATCCAGGCTTCCGTCACTCAGATAACGTACCAGGGCAAAATCACGATCCTGACCGTTTTCCGTGTACCCAGCGGCAATGATCCCTCCATCATCCAACAGTGCCACTGCTAAAATTTCATCATCACCACTGCCCACCGGCGTAGTCACCGTACCATCACGGTTAAAGGAGGTATCGAGCGTGCCATCAGCATTAAAACGAATCAAGGCGAAGTCGAGGTTGGCATTGGTCTGCGAGGATCCGGCGACAATAATCTTCCCGTCCGGCTGAACAACGACCGCATGAGCGCGATCACTCAGTGGGCCGAGATCAACGGCAATCCGGCCATCTACACCGAAAGCAGCATCAAGCTGTTGCGCTTGACCATCCGGGATGAAAAAAAGACCAGTCATCAGGAGAAAGGAATACAGCCACCTTCGTACTCGAACGCTGTTCCCGTGCATCGTATTGCCTCAAAAAATGGAGAACTCTTCAGGAGATTTCGAACACATGTCCTGAGTAATTTTAGCAGATTATCCCGAATCAGGCAAACTCACTTCGGGATATGGATATCTAGTACCGTTGTCAACTGATCAATCAACTCCGGGACAAGCCGATAAGGCCCTGTGGCAAAGACAGATCACAGCGCCTAAAAGGTCAACTGGGGTCATATACCACCATGTATGCCTCAAATCAAGCCGCTAACTCCGGGCCACAATGTTAATTAGCCTAAGACTAAGCGTCAATCGGCTCTTTGACAAGACGCCGAACACTTCGAGAGCCTGCGCTGTCTGAACAATTTTTACAAACACTGCCCATTAATATTGACACTGCCATTGTGCTCGATAACTATATGGAGATATCTTGAAAAATTTACGTCTCCCAGCCGTGAAAAATAAACCGGAAGTCAACCTGAATATAACTGCCAAGTACCGAGAGTATGATCAAACCAGAATTGCTGGACCTTCTTGCCTGTCCCAAATGCAAAGGGGCACTGACTGTCAACCTCAAGCAGACCGAGCTGACCTGTCATCCCTGCCGCCTGATCTATCAAATCCGTGACGGCATTCCAGTAATGCTCGTCGAGGAAGCCAAACCACTTATAAAAGAGTAGCCTCACCCTACGCTTTTATCTCCCATACTTTTCCAATAAAAAACAGAAACATCCCTATACCACCCAGGCTTTCCTCTGTTTTTTGTCCCTGTACCCGTTCTATTCCAACGCACCCCCCAATCCTTTTTTTCATAGCATTTCCCATAGATTATTCCGACGTGCTGCGTATGCCGTAACAGCGAGCGCAGATAACGCACCTGCCCCTTGCTGTTTCAGCTTCAGCCGTGTACATATCTGTAATACGTTACCATGGAGTGGCCAAGGATGAAGATAAAGGCCGCATCAGCGATCAGGTACTTAACCGGCATCCTGCCCGACAAGAGCAAAATATCCAACAGGGGAGCAAGCCATGGGTATCCAGGATAAAATCAGCACGATCTGTTCAGCGGCAATCACCGTTGGCAGCCATCAAAGCAGTGACTACTTTCAAGCCATCCGGACTCTGGTCAATGAACGAAACGCCGCTGCAGAAGAGGACCGCCCAACCTGGCAAGAAGCCATTGATAATGTCTACACACTGCTTTTTGATGAAATAACAACGAGCACCCGACCGCCGCAATCCGAGATCAAATTTGGTACATCAGGATGGCGCGGTAAGCTGGGCAAAGATATCTCCTGCTCCTCAGTGGCGTTTGTAACCGCCGCCATTGTACAGATGTACATGGAGGCCGAAAATACCCCGAGCATCCAGCAGGCACTTGGGGTGAAAACCTTCTCCCAACTGCAGCAGCGAGGATGCGTGGTGGGCTTCGATAATCGGTTCGGAGGCCCTCAGCTGGCCATGGCGGCAATGCGGGTGCTGGCAAAAAATGGTATCCGTCTCTTTTACGCCGGCGAGGCAACCACCGGTGCCCTGTCCGCATCGGTGCTCAGACGAAACGCTGCCTGCTCCCTTAACATGACCCCGAGCCACAACCCTCTCGAGTACGGCGGTGTCAAATATAACGCTGCCGATGCCGGACCAGCCGAGGCTATTCTCACCGAAACCATCACCCGCCTAGCCCGGGAACTTGTCGCCAGCGGCACGAGTCCACTTATCCCCGATACCCTCTCCGGGGAGATTGCAGATCTGCCGGAAGTTGAGCCCGAAGATGCCCTGACCAGCTGGCAGGAGCTGGTCAGGGCAAACCACCACTATCACGGTATTGCCTACGATCGTCTCCTGGAGCAATTGGCAAAAAGAGACGAAGTGGTTCTCTGTGTCGACTGCGTTCACGGGGCCTCCCGTTCCCATATTCGCCGGTTGCTCGCCAACCCGCCTGCAGATCGTCTGCTCCTGCTGCGGGATACTGCTGATCCAACCTTTGGTGGCGTAGCACCAGAGCCGTCCAGTAACAACCTGCAACCCGTCCTCCAGGCACTGGCTACACGGAAAGAACCGCTCAAGATTGGCGCAGTCATTGACCCCGATGGTGACCGCATCCGCTTTACCGATGGTGAGGTGGAGATCTCCATGAATCAATTTGGCGCCATGGCGTACCATTTTCTGCATGAAGTCAAAGGAAAACAAGGGATTGTCGCCAAAACTGTCGCCAGCTCAAACCTCGCCAATGCCCTGGCCCGGCAGATGCATGAGGAGATCTTCGAACCCCGGGTCGGATTCAAGGAATTTAAACCGGTGATCGGCAAGGCGCTCGTCACCTTCGAAGAATCGGACGGGATCTCCATCATTGGGCACACTCCGGAAAAGGATGCCTACATTGGCTTGATCCTGGCACTGGACATGGTTCTTTCCCTTGATAAACCTCTGGGCGTCTACCTCACCGAAATAGAGGAAAAGTTCGGACATTACTTTCCAGACCGTGACGGCGTCCTCGTCTCGCAGCAGGGAAGAGAGCTTGCACAATCCCTTGAAAAACTTAGCAAATATAGCGAAGGGGTCGACGTCAACGTCGGCGGGACCATCCGGACCATCGCCGAGATTATTGACATTGACGGCCGCAAAATGATCTTTGATGACGGCTCCTGGATCATGATCCGCCCATCCGGAACTGAGCCTAAGGTCCGCTTCTATGTGGAAGCCCGCAATCGCGACGATACCCTCCTGCTGGTGAAAACTGCAAAATCCATGCTTGCCGAAATCGGCCTCCTGCCATAATGTTTCTTTGTTGACCATCGTCACAGGTGGACAGCAGTGGCAAAAAACCTTACAACCCTCGTGAACCAGAGACCTCCTCGGCCCCTGGTTCAGCAATACATAGGATACCGCAATGTGGGAATATACTGATAGCGTACAGGAACATTTCATTAACCCAAAAAACGTCGGCGAACTGGCCAATGCCGATGGGACAGGTGAGGTTGGCTCACTTGCCTGCGGAGATGCCCTCAAACTGACAATTAAGGTGGAAGACGGTATTATTACCGATGCCAAATTCAAAACCTTTGGTTGCGCGTCGGCCATAGCCTCAAGCTCTATGCTCACAGAGATAATCATCGGTAAGAGCGTGGAAGAAGCCAAAAAAATCACCAACGATGACATTGCCGAGGCCCTGGGTGGGCTCCCTAAAGAGAAGATGCACTGCTCGGTTATGGGGCGGGAAGCACTGGAAGCCGCGATTGCCGATCTTACCGGTATTGCCCTGCCCATGGCCCAGGGGGAGGTGATCTGCGATTGCTTCGGAGTAACCGACCTTGAAATTACCAGGGCCATTACCGAGAACCACCTGCAATCGGTGGAAGATATCACCAACTTCACCAAAGCGGGTGGCGGTTGCGGCAGGTGCCTTCCACAACTGCAGACACTGTTGACGGCAACCGCTCCCGGGTCGAATGAGGCACAGCCTGCTCCACCTAAACGCAAAAAGATGACGACCCTACAGAAAATCAAGCGAATCGAAGAGGTGTTCGCAAGAGAGATCAAGCCCACCCTACGCACCGATGGGGGTGATATCGAACTGATCGATGTAGATGGCGATGTCGTTACGGTCTCGCTCAGAGGATCCTGCTCCGGCTGCCATTCTTCAAAACTCACCCTCAAAGAACACGTCGAGAAAAAACTCAAAGAGCAGGTCCTCGACACCCTGGTTGTCGAGGAGGAACAAGTATGAGCGCCAAGCCCGTCTATATGGACAACAATGCCACCACCCGGGTTGCCCCTGAGGTGGTGGAAGAGATGATGCCCTATCTCTCGGAAATGTACGGGAACCCCTCCTCCATGCACAGTTTTGGTGGGCAGGTGGAGAAAAAGATCATACAGGCAAGAGAAAGAGTAGCCGCTCTCCTCGGGGCAAGCATAGAAGAAATCGTTTTTACCAGCTGTGGCACGGAAAGCGACTCCGCAGCCATCTTCTCCGCCCTGCAGACGTTCCCAGAAAAACGACACATCATCACCACCCGTGTCGAACACCCTGCGGTGAAGAGCCTTTGCGAAAACCTGGAGCAGATGACCGGGCGCAAGTACAGGGTCACCCGACTGATGGTCAATGAAAAAGGACAACTTGACCTGGAGGCCTACAAAGAAAGCCTTACTGAAGATACGGCCATTGTCAGCGTAATGTGGGCCAACAACGAGACAGGCGTACTCTTTCCCGTTGAAAAGATGGCGCAAATGGCTGCCCAAAGGGGCATCCTCTTTCACACGGATGCAGTGCAGGCGGTGGGCAAGATTCCCATGAATCTACAGGAAACCGACATTAACTTCCTGTCACTTTCCGGCCATAAGCTCCACGCCCCTAAAGGTATTGGAGTGCTGTATATCAGGAAAGGTTCGCCCTTTGTTCCCTTTCTCAAGGGAGGACACCAGGAGCATGGACGCCGGGGCGGTACAGAAAACACCTCTTCCATTATCGCCCTTGGCAAAGCCTGTGAGTTGGCCAAACAAAAAATGGGCGAAGAAAACAGTCGGGTCAAGGCCTTGCGAGACCGCCTCGAAACCGGTCTGTTAAACTCTATTCCCCGAGCCATGCTTAACGGGCATCGCGACGAACGACTACCCAACACGACCAATATCAGCTTTGAGTATGTGGAGGGCGAAGCTGTCCTGCTGCACATGGATCGCGTTGGTATCTGTGCCTCCTCAGGGTCAGCCTGCACTTCGGGATCCCTCGAACCTTCTCATGTCCTACGCGCCATGGGAGTACCGTTTACGGCAGCACATGGCTCAATTCGTTTTAGCCTGTCCGTATACAACACCGAGGAAGAGGTCGATTTCGTGTTACAAACCATGCCCGCCATCATCAGCGGATTACGGCAGCTCTCTCCTTTCTGGCCAGGAGATGACTAGCTAAAAAAATTCAGCTACAGGCAGATAGGGAAATCTACAGTATCCCCCACACAACAGGTCTTTCAAGAGAGAAGCTGGCAGCGCCACCCTTATCCACTGGTGGCGTCACTATAATTTCTTGAGGCTAATTGTTTTTTTCTGCTTTTTTACCAGCTCTTTTTGACCATCCCTGTTTTTTACGGTAAAATCTAACCGTGTGAATCCCCATTATAGTGTTTTTTGGGGCAATCGAACCTCCATCTATTCTAGGACATTATGGCAAAACCTCTTCAAAAAACCGCCACCAAAAGGACGGTAAAAGACCAGACCGGTGCGGGTAAGCTCAAAATTGGTGAATTGCTCAGCAAGGCGGGGTATATCACCGCCACTCAGTTCGAGGAAGCGAAGGCTGTTCACAGAAAGACCGGCGAACGTCTTGGTAAGATTCTCCTGGAAAACGGCTCTATCGAACGGGATACCATTCCCAATTTTCTCAGCCGACAACACAATTACCCGCTGGTCAATATAGAGAATGAGCCTCCAAGTCCCGAGGCCCTGGAACTGGTTACCTATGAAGTGGTGAAAAAATATCTGGCCTTCCCCTTACGGGTGGTCGGCAATACTCTCCAGATCACCATGGCTGAGCCAACCGATGATATTGAGGTTGAACAGCTCCAGGATGAGACAGGTAAAGGACTCAATGTTTGCGTCTCCACAGCCCGCGATATCATAGATGCCTATCGAAAGTATTACAAAATAAGCGACGAAGAGTACAATTCTTTCTTTAATGTCGATCAGACAGAAGAAGATGATGTCACTCAAGTTGAAGACTTTGGTGCCCTTGTTGCAGATGCAGCCGAAGATTTCGAGATTGAAAGTACTGCAACTGAAGAAGGTGTCTTCGAGCAGTTCTCTGCCTCAGATGCCCCCATTATCAAACTGGTCAATGGCATTCTTGTACGGGCAGTACAGGAGGGCGTCAGCGATATTCACATAGAGCCCTTTGAAAAAAACATGCAGGTCAGGTATCGCAAAGATGGCTCGTTGTTCAAGTCCATGAACCTGCCCCTGACCATCCGCAATGCCCTGGTCGCCCGTATCAAAATTCTTGCAGACCTAAACATCACGGAACGCCGAGTCCCCCAGGATGGTCGTATCAAGATTCGGGTTGGACGTAACCGGGCTGTGGATTTCCGGGTTTCCACCCTGCCTACCCTCCACGGAGAGGGTATTGTCCTGCGAATCCTCGACAAGACTTCCCTGAACGTCAATCTGACGAAACTGGGATTTACCCAGGACACTTTCGATACCCTTAAGCGTTGTCTTTCCAGCCCTCAAGGACTGCTTCTCGTTACCGGCCCCACAGGTAGTGGTAAGACAGTTACCCTCTATTCGGCACTGAACTCCCTGAACAGCGAGGATATCAAAATACTCACAGCTGAAGATCCGGTAGAATTTAATTTCAAGGGGATCAATCAGGTCAACGTCAACACTGAAGTGGGGATGACCTTTGCGGCTGCGCTTAAGGCCTTTCTCCGTCAGGACCCTGACATCATCATGGTGGGCGAGATCCGTGATATTGACACCGCCGAGATTGCCATGAAGGCGGCCATGACAGGCCATCTTGTTTTTTCCACCCTGCACACCAACGATTCGCCGGCTACGGTTTCCCGTATGGTGGACATCGGCATACCATCTTATATTCTGGCCTCATCACTCACCATGGTCCTCTCCCAGCGCTTGGGGCGAAGGCTTTGTAACAAGTGCAAGGTCAAGGCATCTTACGACAAAAAAACGCTGCTCAGTGCAGGTTTCAAAGAGAGCGAACTTGACGACCTCAACCTCTATACCAACAAGGGATGCGCCGAGTGCAACGGTCTGGGATACAAGGGAAGGGTCGGTTTTTTTGAACTCATGGAGGTCACCGACGAGGTGGCCCAGGCGATTCAGGCCGAAGTACCCGAAGAGCAGCTGCGTAAGGTGGCAATCCAAAACGGTATGCACCCACTTCGTGAAGCAGCATTACAAAAAGCCCGTGAGGGTATCACCAGCCTTGAAGAGGTGTTGCGCCGCACCGTCGCTCATGAGGAGAGCCTGCCAGCCTATCTCCTCAACCCCGATGTTGAGGAATACCAGAATAACGACGTAATCATCCAGGAAGGGAACAAAGATCGCGATTTTTTCAAACTGGTCAGAGGGAAAGTCGCCGTACTCCGTGGCGGCAAAAAAATAGCTGAAATCACTGAGCCGGGCGAATACTTTGGCGAGATGGCTCCTATCCTCATGGAGCCTCGCTCGGCAACAATCGTCTCTTCCGGCCGCTGTACCATCAAACGCTACCCCGGTGAAAAACTTGGGGAACTCATTGAAAAGTACCCGGACGTCTCGAGCCACCTGTTCAAAACCATGGTTGAACGCCTGAAAAAAGCCAACCGTATTGTCGTACAGCTTGCCGGTGGTGGCAAACCCAGACCTCAAGTTGTCCGTCGTCGCGCATGACGCCTTCCATATCGGTCTACATCATCGCCTACAACGAGGCGGAAAAGATAGGTGCGGCCATCAATTCAGTGCTGTGGGCAGATGAGGTTATCGTCGTCGACTCCCACAGTCAGGATGAAACGGCCACCATTGCTCGACAACTGGGTGCCAACGTCGTTCAGGTTGATTTCACTGGATTTGGCGAGTTACGTAACCGCGCCATGGCCCTTTGCAATCATGAGTGGATATTTTCCCTTGATGCAGATGAGCGATGCACTCCAGAGGCGCGTGATGAGATCCTCTCGACAGTCCAAAATCCCAGTGCCGAAGCCTACTATATTCCCCGTCGTAATTTCTTCATGGGGCGCTGGATGAAATATTCGGGGTTCTATCCTGATTACCGTCAACCTCAGCTTTTCAAAAAAGGGACGCTCCACTTTGCCAATGATCCGGTTCATGAAGCATATTCCATTCGTTCAGCCAATCCGCCGGCATATCTACAAAACCCCATCTGGCAGATTCCCTTCAAAGATCTCCGGGAAGTAGTTCATAAAGCCAACAAATATTCAAGCCTCGGGGCCAAGAAGTTACACCAGCGAGGAAAAAAGACAAACATGTTCATGGCACTTCTTCACGGTATCTGGTCGTTCATGCATATGTATATCCTGAAACGCGGCATCCTTGATGGATGGCCCGGCTTTCTTATCGCCCTGGGGAATTTCGAAGGAACCTTCTATAAATACGCAAAACTGTACGAACTTTCCGAAAGATGGCAGCCCCCCGAATCACCGCCGCTTTCTCGGCGTCATTAAAGGTGCTGCCGCAATCCATGACGGCACCAGCAATGTCTCCCTTCAACGGTCCTGCGGAGGATGGCATTATTGTTCTCCAGCCGCTCCCTGTTGTTCATGGGATGAAAAAGATGATAGACTACGGCGTTGAAACGGATATTCTGTCGACAGACACCGCTATTCATCAACCGTGCGGTGAACTCTGAATCTTCTCGCCCCCAGCCGATAAATTCTTCATTAAAGCCGTTGACCATGATCGCGTCTTCTCGCCAAAAAGCAAAATTACAGGTTCTTATTCCGCTGAGTTTCTTGTTTTTTCTTGAAACATATCTTGCCAGCCTGCTCTCTATTCGGATGCAATTTTTCCGGTTCCCCAAACCTGGAGAGAAGGCGCTGATCTCCCCAGCAGTTCCATTTCGTAAAACCTGCTTGGTAAAATTTTCATTGAGCAATACCCGAGTCCCCTGGGAAAAGCACGACCTTGCTGCAAAGTACCGGTGGTCTCCGATAAAATCTCTGTGAAGCAAGATATCGCCATCAATCAGTACGATATAGTCTCCCGACGCTTTGGCGATGGCCCTGTTCCGACTCCTGGCCAGCCTGAAACCCTTATCTTTCTGCCAGGAGTGAAGCAGCGGAACAGGAGAGACCTCTTGTATCTCCTCGACGACTCTTGCTGTGTCCTCTCCGGAGCCATCATCGGCGACAATGATCTCATCAGGCAATACGGCCTGAGAAATCGCGGACTGCAAGCAGACCTTCAAGGCCTCTTTCCAGTTATAGGTGGTGACAATCAATGTCAGGCGCATATTCATACTCGTTTTTTCTGCAGTAACACTTCAAGGGCATCAAAAACCTGCTCTGCGGAGATAACTCGCATGCAGGTGCTATGACTGCAACTACGCTGTCTGCAACACAAACAATCAAGGCCACTGGCACGAACGATCACGCTGGAGACACCATAAGGCCCCACTCGCCGGGGGTGAGTCGGACCAAACAGGGCCACCACGGGGACCCCGACCATGGCTGCCATGTGCATGGGACCAGAATCCAGGCCAATATAGGCGCGACAGCACTTGAGTAAGGCAACCGTTCCCAGAAGACTCACTTTTCCCGCTGAAACTATCCAGGAGTCAGCTGGTAACTGATCGCAAATTTTCTGGATATAGGAGAGGTCGTTCTTGCTGCCGCCAAAAAGTGGCACATATCCAGCTGAACCGAGTAGCTTTGCCAGAGCAATCCATTTATTTATCTGCCAGTATTTCGAGGCCCAGCGGGCAGTGGTGTGCAGATAAATAAATCCAGAAAAATTCTTTCCCGTTTCTCCTGCCAGTAGGTGCTGTGCTTCGAGTTCAGCAGCTTCAGTTACAGGAATATAGAAATCTTCCTCTATTGCCGGGCAGTTGAGCACATCAGCAAATAGCAAATTTTTCTCCAGGGCATGCTCACAGCCTTTCGGATTGCTGACATGATAATGCATAAACCATGGATTCAGCTCACGGGCATCTTCAAAGCCCAGACGTACACCACCGGGATTGGCAAGGGCCAACAGAGCGCTACGGAAAGAGGCATGAAGATCGAGAACCACATCATAGGGTTTTTGAACACATTGTTGCCGCAACTGTCTCCAGGTTCGATATGTGGAGGTAAACGCCCTGAAATACACGCCACGGCCAGCCGCTGGCTCACTTGTTGAAGGTATGCGTATGGAATATACCGTATCCACGGCCTTGTCCCCTTCGAGGAGACCCCGGTATCCCTCCTGCACTATCCAGCCAATGGAGACCTCTGGCCGGCAGCGCTTGAGCGCGTGCACCAGCGGCAGGGTATGGATCACATCTCCAAGCGAACTCTGCTTGACAAGCAATATCCGCCGGGCATCGTGAAACGCTGATGGAGCCTGATGTCTTTGCAACATTATCACTCTGCTCCCCTATCTCACCTCTTGCCCGACAGCTCCCCTGCGCAATCTCGCCAATTGCCTTGCATAGAACCAGCGCTTCAATAGGTTCCTTGGGGCAAGGGCTTCAGCACGCAGCATCCGATTGGCAAACCTGTAGGCAATCGCAGGGCGATCAGCCTCTCCCGTGTCTTTTTGCGCCAGATAACCGGTCAGTACATCGAGGTTTTTCAACCGGGTATGCTTTTCCCGCACCCGTCCATGCTTTTGCCTGAGCCGCTGCTTGTTTTTTTTCAACAACACCTGAACCATCTCTGGGTCCTTGGAAAAACTCGCTGACCCCTGATGATAGACAAAGGCCTCTTCCATGATCTGCAAGGCTATCCCCTGGGCTCTTGCCCGCAGACAAAAATCGGTATCTTCGTAAAATCCCTGACCAAAAGATTCATCCAAACCAGACAACGCCTGGTACGTGGTTCTGTGCATGGCAACGCAAAAAAAGGTGAGGCGATCCGTTGTCAGCAAGCTGCCATGTCCATGGCGGCTCCAGAAAAGGCCCTCGGCAAGAATATCTTCTACCTGCTCACCCACGCAATGAATCTGCTGTTCGGTGCCGGCAGCATTTGTCACCGGGCCAATAATGACAGGAGCTGGAGCACGATCTAATCCTTGCCAGAGTACTACCAGAGACTCCGGCAAAACAACGGTGTCACTGTTAAGCAGAACGATAAATTCCCCTGTTGCCGCCTGTACTCCGTCATTGTTGCCTCCAGCATACCCCCTGTTCGTGGCGTTGCAGATGAGCCTGATCCGCGAATCCCGCCTGGCAGCTTGCTCAAGCTGGGATAGGGTGTCACGCTCCGAACCGTTATCGACGACGATCAACTCCATCGCCGGTGTCTGAGCACGCCGCAAACTCTCAAGACATGGGCCCGTCGTACCTGCATAGTCGTTATAGCTGAGAATAATGACACTCAACAGGGGCTGTCGGTGATGTCCCGGGTTTCCAGTACCGGTGTTTGCGATCACTTTGGCCTCGCTGCATAAACGAACTGGGTGGCAACCAGCCCCTTGGTCAGCTGCAGATACCTGCGACGAAGCGGCATGCCAATACCAGGCAGACAACGAAAGACATCCGAGGGTGCCAGCAGACGAAAATCAAAGAGCAGCTTAAAAGGACAAAAATCTTCAAAGCTAAAAGCAAAATCAACGGGTTCATACCCACACTCCTCCAGGAGCCGGGCAAAGCTCTTCATGGTGAAAAACCGCAGGTGGTCCCGGTCCAGGATACCAAAATCCGTGTACTGCCAGCGTCCACGCAGCAGAGCAAATCGAACTCGCCAGTGAGCGACATTGCAGGTTGAGATTACCAGCAGGCCGGAAGAACCCAGCCATTCCCGAGCCTCCAGCAAAACATCTTCGGGTCGGGCCAGATGCTCAATCACCTGGGACATAAACACCACGTCGAACGGTCCCTTTTCCCGAACGTGGGCCCCGAGTTTTTCCTGAACCTCCGGATCATCGATGGAGCCAGTCAAAACGTCCAGACCTCTTTCCCGGGCACGCCCAGCCTGCCCGGCGTCGAGCTCCACCCCATAGACCTCACACCCTTTTTCACTCTCCAGGTATTCCGACATATACCCAGTAGCACACCCAACTTCCAGTACCCGGCTTTGCCGAGGAATCATCTCCAGCTGAAGGCGGTCAATATTATTAGGCGTAAGAACACTGACATCAAGTCGATCCCTGTGGTACTTTAGGGGGCTATCCACGGTTGCTCCTCCCTTGTAAGATCTACCTTCTCGTGTTGCCCTCTCAGGCTCTGCTCACCTGACGAGCAGCATCCAACAGGCTGTTTACGCTCAATTCAATGTCAAAAGGTGAATCCTTGACACCATTGTCAAGGGTGCCGGCCTGCCAACGCTGGAAAAGCTGTAACACTGCCGAAGTGATCGCCCCTACCTCTTCAGGGTCAGCAACTGTATGGCCGTTGTCCACAAGGATACCTCCCAATTCCGTTTCCTTGCCGGTAAGGCCAAGAATCGGTCGACCGGTAAGGAGATACTCGTAAAGTTTCGAGGGAATATACTCGTCACAGACCTGTCCACTACCATGCAGGATCAACAAAACATCGGAGAGATGCATAGCTTCATAAGCCTGTTGCCGTCCCGATTTTCCGGTTTTTGCATCGTACTCAAGCCGGCCATGCTCGCGGAGCACCCCATCCAGGGGGAAACGTGCTAAAGCTCTCCGGGTCGACTCGTCAAGTACCGCACCATAAATATCGAGGACGAAGTATGAACGCAAGGTCGGATGCATTTCCAACAACCTATGCAGCGCTTCAACACAACGCGCCAAACTGCGGGTGCTCGCAAGAGAGCCGAAGTGGCCAAGATGAAAACGCTGCCGAACAGCGTAGGTCATACCGGTAATCGGAGGAGGGTTCGCTCCAGGTCGCAGGACCATTTTCATGCCAATAACAGGATGGCGCTGATCAGCCGAATTGAGTGCATGTTCGGTAAAAAAAATTACAACAGACGCATGCCTGCAGATTTTCGATTCCAGCCACCTGTGGAAGAGATAGTGTTGACGCCAGCGTCTTGTTTCATCGTCATAGAGGAGAGGGTCATGCAGTTCAGCAATCCAGGGGATTCCGGATATCCTGTGTAAAAAATAGGCGGCCACGTGGGTGGAAGACGGACCTGCAGTGGAATACAGTAACTGGGGGCGACGAGCCACCAGACAGTAAAGTCCGCGAAAAAAACCACTGATGCTCCAGGACCAGTGTGTGTCCAGATGCACCACCATTCGCTCAGCAAGATACGGCAACAGCAACACAACAGAGACCACAGTTCGAAGTGTTTCCTTGAGCCACAGCGCCACTTCCCACCGTTTCATGATGAAACGTAACTCGTAGCGGAGCCCTGAGGGCATCGGAGAAAATACCCGATGATGAGGGAAAGCATAGGCTCGCTTACCTGTAGGCCCGCTGAGCACCGTCGGTTTTACGCCGGCCTCAAGCAACAACGGTAAACGATCGGTAATCGTCTGGCTCGCTGCCTTACCATCGTTATTAAAAAAATAGGCAAAAATCAACCAGTGCCATTCTGAGGGATCCTGGTTCACTGCAGCTGAGGTTCGCTTTTTGCGGCGTTGACTCGTCATACCATCATTTTCCCTTGCTCATTTCCGTGGATTCCCGGGAAAAACCGAGACATCCTCGGGCATCTTGTAAAGAATGGCTGCAAACAAGGAAAAGAGAAACCCGGTCTCATAGACGACGAGGTACGACTCTGTGAGCATGATAGTGAGAAACAACACGGGAAAGGCGAACCGTATCCGCTGCCAGCCATCATGGGGCAGGACAACTGCCTGCCGGAACAGAACAAAAAAGAGGCTGGCAAAGACAAGGGCCCCGAGCAGACCGAACTGACTCAGCACCAGTAAATACTGGTTATGCGGGTTGTCTGTCGGAGCAATATCAGGAGACTCCTGGCGATTAACGTCGGCATAGGCATCAATGAAATCCCCTGTCCCCACCCCAAAAAACGGGGCCTGCCGAATAATCTGCAGCGAATTTTTCCAGTACAGTAAACGGTACCCGACAGAGGTTGCCGGGTTGACGTCAAACTGCTGTATCTCCTGGCAGGCGAGATCAACGCGCGCCTTGAAGACTGGACTCAACTGGTAGCCCATAAAAAACAACAACGGTACCAGGACAATACTGAGCAACACCCCTGCCAGCCGGCGACGAAAAAACTGCAGAAGAAGAAGTGTACTCAACACAAAAAAGGCCAACTGGCCAATGCGGCCCTCGGTTATAAACATGTTGACCACCATTACCACGACCAACACACCGAGGAAACCGCGACATACCGGACGCTGTCTCCCCCAGATCGCAGCATGCGCTACCAGATAGATGGCAAAGGCCAACAATGGATTGTAGACAACGTGAAAGGTTCGTCGGGTAAGATGTTCCGGGCCCATATCCTGATAGTGCAACAGGTCGAAAAAGGCGAGATAGCCGATACCCATAGCGGCACAGATCCCTGCAACAAAGGCGATCGCATACCAGTGCCGCCGCCTTGATGACACCACCGTCAGAAAGATCGGCATCAGCATGATTTTCCAGCGGTCTTTGATAACTTCCAGGCCATTTTCCAGATTTTCTGTCCAGAAAAGCCCAACCACCAGCAGCAGCACATACACAAGGATTGCCCTGCTGACCGGATTGGCAACAATTTCACGACCTGACTCCCTCAAACGGCCACTCACAGACCAGCACAACACCACAAGGATTGCCGAGACGGACAACAGCGATGTCGAAGTCGCCACACTGAAGGCAAGAACCACCAGGAACAACTGGGCAGCCTGGTCCGCCCTTTGCCGCACCAAGACTCCAAACTTACTCTGCATACTGAATCCGATAGAGTGTAGCATACTCGCCGTCAGCGGCCAGGAGCCGCTCATGGGTACCTTCCTCGACCAATTCTCCGGCCTTCAATACCACGATACGGTCAGCATTCTTGATCGTGGAAAGTCTATGGGCGATGACGATGGTGGTCCGGTTCGCCATCAAATTTTCTAGGGCACGCTGCACCTCGCGTTCGGATTCGGTATCCAACGAAGAGGTTGCCTCATCGAGGATCAGGATAGGAGTATCCTTGAGTATGGCCCGGGCAATGGACAACCGTTGCTGCTGGCCCCCGGACAGTCGGGTGCCAGATTCGCCAATAATGGTGTCAAACCCCTGGGGGAGCTCTTCGATGAACTCCAAGGCATGAGCGGCGCGGGCAGCGTCAATAATCTCATCCATGGGACAGTCTTCACGACCATAGGCAATATTGTTGCGTACCGTATCGTTAAAGAGAATGGTCTGCTGGGTCACCAGGGCAATCTGCTGTCGCAGGGAATGGATGTTAACCGTACGGACATCATGGCCATCAATGGCAAGACGTCCGCTACTGATATCATAAAACCGGGGGATCAGATTTGTCAGCGTGGTTTTGCCGCCGCCGCTGGAACCGACTAGAGCTAGCACCTCACCATGTTCCACCCGTAAACAGACCCGTTTGAGAACATCCTGCCCTGGCTCATACGCAAAGGAGACCTCTTCAAATTCAATGGCCTGGGAAAAAGGCGGCAGCGCCACTGCGTCGGGGGATTCACGGATATCCGGAGCAACATCGAGCAGACTAAAAATACGGGTGGCTGCAGCCATTCCTGACTGAATAGTCGAGTTGATCTTGCTCACGCCTTTGATCGGTTCGTACAACATAATCAAGGCGGTGAGAAAGCTCATGAACGCTCCCGGAGTGGAGTTTCCTTTCAATACCTGGGTTCCACCAAACCAGATAATAAGCGCAATACCGATGCCGCCGAGTAGCTCAACCAAAGGATGAGAAAGGCAACGAAACCGGGTTTCCCACATCAGGACATCCATTATCCCCTGCATCTTGCTGGCAAAGCGGCTCTTTTCATAGGCTTCCATACAAAAGGCCTTGACGATACGTACCCCGGCAATGGTTTCATGCAACATGCTGGTCGCCTCGGCGACCCTGGTCTGGTAAGTGGTACTGATGCGCCGAAACTTTTTACCGAAAATGACAATGGGCCCGGCTGCCATGGGAATAAACAGCAATGAGACCGTTGCGAGCCGCCAGTCCATATAAAAAATAACGGCCAACAGCCCAAGCACCGTAAAAAAATCACGAAGAATATGAATAAGCGCATGGGTGACCGCCCCCTGCAGTAGGCCAACATCGTTGATAACCCGGGAGACCATCTCACCGGTGGGTGTTTTCTGAAAAAAACTGAGCGGTAACCCGTTGAGATGGTTATAAATAGCAACACGCATATCACGGATAACGCTCTGCCCTACCCATTCCAGCAGGAAAGAATAGACAAAATAAAAGACTCCCTTGACAAAAAAGACTGCCAGGAGGAGCAGGGGAAGAATATGCAGCAGCGTTGTGTCTTTGTTGTAAAAAATCTCATCCAGTAGCGGCTTGACCATATATGCCTGGGTGGCATTGAAGCCGGCAACCACAACCATTGCCACCATGGCGATAAAAAGTCTGTTTTTATAGGGATGCAGCACCAGGTTTAACCTGACCAGTAACTCTTTGTTCCGCATGTCACTCCATTTTTGTTGCCCTGACCAGCCGAAAGAATCGCCGCTCGACCTCCCTCACCGAAAGCAGGTACTTCCAGGCACACTGACGCAGGCGACTCCCCACCAGATTAAACGGCGGGGTCACGACCTCAACGGTTCCCCAGCCGGGACGCCAAGCCATGGCCTTGCCCCTTCGTCCATGAATGCTAAGCGTCGGTACGCCAAGACAAGAGGCCAAATGGCCACCGCCAGAATCATTGCCGATAAAGTAGCCAGATTCATACACAAAAGCAGCACAATCCGCAACCGTCGCAAACCCGTGCAGGGGGAAACGCCCGTTGACCAACGGTTTCCACTCCAGGTATTCATCCCTGGCCATGATGATTGCCACCTCGAACCCTTGGGCTTCAAGACGTTGCCCTAGCGCAAAAAATCTTGCCGGCAACCAGTTCTTGGAAAGCTCAGCACTGGTGGGGTGTAGGCATACCCGGTGAAGAAAACGACGAGGCACCAACTCCTCAGGAGGAACTATACCGTTACCCGTGCCGATATCGCCTGTTGCAAACAAACGCCTGCTCAATGTCGCAAGATTGTCAACCCGGGTGGTGACAGGTGACATCTCATCGTTGTAGTTCATCCACCGTTGCTGCAGCTCATGGTCGAGCCCCGAGGGTGGTGGCAATGGACTCAAGATACGTTCAAAACGCGAAAGGGTGGCGTTATACGCTCGGGTCGGGAGGGTTTTTTCCAGGCAATGTCCCGGAAACCAGGAGGCAAGAGACAGCAAGCCACTGCCGTAAAACGTGGTTTTCCATCCACACCTGCGTGCATTTTCGGCGAGCACCATCTCAATGAGATTGTCTCCCAACCCCTGGCCACCAAGAACAGCCAATCGCGGCCGTCGACGGCCCACGGACAAACAAGTGTCACCGTTCATCAGTGCAACGTTCCCAGAAAATTTCCTGTGATCACATCGGAGCCAGCTCCTCGCTCTCGCAGTAGCCGCCGAATGTGGCCAAGCTCAGATTTCATGGGACCACCGCTGATGTCCAGCACAAAAAAATCGACTCCTGACTGCCCAATCTCGCCAAGATGAGCCAGCAGGGAAAAAGGTTTATCGGCACGTACCTGTAGCAGTTCCCGTTCGCGATGCAGAACAAACTGTTCCTGTCTCGGACTTACCAACATCTTCCCTTTGCGAAAATGCCGGCTGGACGATCGTGAGATAAAAAGCGGTGGGCGGCCATAGACCGTGATTCCCACCCGCAACGTCATCGACTGTTGCTGACGAAGACGCTGTAGTCCACCCATTGACTCCTGAAGGTTCTGTCGGTCGGTTTCCAGAGAGAACAGTATTTCCTTGAAATTCACGGTGGTGGCAGCGTCCAGAGTCATGCTGTTCAGCGCGTTACAGGTATAGTCGCCGATAAGGGCAATCTCTTTTGCCCCCCGCAGGTAGTCAAAGATTGCCGCCTGGGCAAGGGTTGCGACCATAAACTGCCTGTATCCCTGTTCATACAGGAAGCGTACCTGCCGGCACAGGATCTTCTCCTCCCCCGGCTGAATCAACGGCGGCAAGGCCCAGATGAGGTGCTCAAGGTTTCGGCAACCAGCGCCCCCTCGTTCGCTCGTCACCAGGGCAAAATTTGCCTCATTCAGGTGCACGACAAACCGTTGAGGCCGCACCGGCAGACTCGCTCTCAGCACATGAAGCGTACTGCTGCGCAGCCACCACACAGGTTGGCCCTTTCCCCTGCTTCTTCCTGATTTCTCCTGGTACCTGGGCTCCGATATCCGGGAGAGACCAGTTTTCCGAAGCACCTGACTGGTCCTCTTAGTCTCTTCCGTCATCCCGGCGACCGGAGTAAGGGTGACCCCTTGCTCCTGTTTTCGTGCGTCCCGACTGTTTACCAGATAAAGATGAAAATCTCTGGCCGACAAACGCCCTCCTGGCAGACGAACATCAGGTGGTAGTCCTATACGGACCTGTTGCCCCGAGGCCGCACAGGTAATCTTTCGATCACCCAAGAAAAGATCGCGCAGGTTCATATTCCAGCGTGAATCACTTCGTTCATACAACAGTCGCAGCCGGTCACCCACCCGCACTGTTTGGCTCAGTTTCACCTCAAGCTTCAACGTTTGCCGCCTCATCCGGGGCGCCGACCGTACGACCCTGCGCACCTGACCGATGCGCACACCGGTGCTGCCCGAGGAGCCTGGTGTTATCATCGCTGCCTGTTGTTCCGGAACCAAAAAACCGCTGCTTCGTCTACGACCAGCTGTCCGGTCAAGCAGCGATCCGGCCTGACGTAATATCTTCCCCCGCCTTTCCTGGGGTTCGCTTATACTATCGAGCACCATACGATACGCCGCCACAACAGAACGGACATATTCGGCAGGTTTCAATCGTCCTTCGACCTTAAGGCTCTTGACTCCGGCAGCCACCAACTGGTCAACGACAGCGAGGCCACCGAGATCATTCATTGAAAAAAAGTAGCCGCTGGCATCCCCCTTCGACCTCTTGCCAAACTGCTGGCGCCTGCTGTCCATGGCATAACGGCGTCGACAGGGCTGTACGCACTGTCCTCGCAAACTTGAACGCCCTCCGTGCATGCTGGAGAACAAACAGTATCCAGAGTAACTGAAACACATGGCCCCATGAATAAAGACTTCCAGTTCAAGAGGACTGTGCCGGGCGATCCCGCGAATCTCCTCGACGGTTAACTCCCTCGCCAGTACGGCCCTGGTAAACCCCATCTTTGCCAGGCCGTTGACTGCTGCCAGGGTATTGATGGACATCAAGGTTGAGGCATGCAGTTCCAGTTCCGGAAAGTAACGCCTAGCAAGGAGTGCCACACCAAAATCCTGAACTATCAAGCCGTGGGGACCGATGGCTACAAGCATAGCCAGGGTTTGCACCGCTGCCGCCAACTCATCTTCCCTGACAAGACTGTTCATGGCCACGTACAGTTTTCGACCACGGGAACGTGCTTCCGCTGTCATGGCAGCAAGATCATCAAAACTGAGCTCACGGGAAAGGGAACGAGCATTGAAACCAGGAGCTCCCGCATAGACCGCATCTGCACCTTCCTCCATGGCAGCGGTAAATGCCGCGATGGAACCGGCCGGGGCAAGCAGCTCCGCCGTTGGTTGAACATCAGTAGTAGCAGAACTCACCCTGTACCTCCAGCCCCATTCACGGACCACGACAAAACAAACAGACTATAGCTTCTCGCCATCACAGGACCTATTCTTTTGTGGAATCTGCTCGGTTACGGCTGCCTGTCAGGCACCAGTGCGGGAGGATGTTCCGGGCTTGGCAGCGGCAGGATGAAATAAAAATTATTGCCCTCAGCGACCGGCTCGTAACCGACCTCTCCCCCATGCATCTCAACAACATGACGAATGAAACTCAAACCATGCCCTGTGCCGGGGATTTCTTTGCTATCATCTCCACGAATCCCCTCCTGAAACAAACTGTAGCGATCCGTATCGACAAGATGAGGTCCGGTGGAGAAGACATTAAATTTTATGCCCGGACGTCGCTGTGGTCCGAGATTATTGATAATTTCTCTTCCATAGGCAACCGCTTTCCTTGGTTTCCCCCGGTGATCAACAACCTCCTTGGTGTACTTTGCCGCATTGGAGAACAGATTGGCATACACCTGCGCCAGCAAACCGACATCAACCATGAGCTGAAACTCCTCGTCATACATGTTCATTGGACGTTCTACGGCAATACCAGCAGCTTCAAACCTGCGGTTGTAATGCTCCAGTTGGGGCTGGATCACCTCTTTCTCCACATAACAACGGCGGGGATGCAGCACCAGATGTCCCCGCTCAAAATGCTCTCTTCGAAAAAGGCTCTCAATGAAAAGACTGGTATTGGTATGGTGTTTGACCAGTTCCTGATGACAGTGAAACAGTTCGCTTTCCAGCTCTTCAAATGTTTCCAGCAACACCTCACTCCGATCCGGGATATCACTGACCAGTTGGCCAAGCTGGACTTTGAAATCAGCAAGTCTTTGCAACTTTTTTTTGAGCTGATTAAACAGGTGGCGAAAATAGATGTTGGGCACAATGATATTATGCTCAATGTCCATCACCAGTGTGCTGATAAACTTGAGATGGTCGATATTTTGCAGTGCCATCAAACGATTCTCAAGATTATACCCGATTCGGTTGGCATACTTGACGAAAAAAAACTTGTCTGTGGTAGAGAGGTCAGCCAAGGGACGCACCTCATACATGCCCATGATTCGCCCCTGGTACGGGCCATGTCCATCATCCCCCACGGGAGTGGCAGCCTTTATTTTTTCAAGGGCATCCCGGCTATATCGCTGCTTACTGGAAATGGGGACGATATACGCATCGTCAACCGCGTAGGCATTGTGGTGCAACTGGACCGGATACTGTGCCGGGACGGGTTCAGTTACTACGCCCTCGTCGCTGCTGCAGACCAGGCGCAGATCTCCATCGGTTTCCGTGCACAGATACAACGCACTGGTCACACCAACAAGTTCTAGAGGTACAGCGACGCAGATACGATAAAAGTCATCCAGGGAATCGTACTCCTGGGCAAGGTCAAAGAAAGCCTTAAGAAAATCGTTGAAACGGCCGGAAAAGTTATACTCTTCGTAGCTCTCTGATTTCTGCCGGACCCGAGCGCAGACAGCGACAAGATCTTTGGGAACATACTGCGAGTTCATAGAAGTACCCCTTCCATGTTACTCCCCGCTACGACCTCTCCAAACAGCTGATAAATCTTAACAGGTGCCAGCCTCAGCGAGGTGCAACAACGACCCTGTCTTCAGCGGAATCCGAGGCAAGCACCACATCAACACGCTCTCCCTGCCCGGCCCGAACTACCATACCCTGGTAATCGGGCTGGATAGGCAGCTCTCTACCACCACGGTCGACAAGCACCGCAAGCTGCATGGAGCGAGGGCGACCGTAGTCCATAACAGCATCCATGGCTGCGCGGATAGTACGACCAGTGAAGATAACATCATCGACAAGCACCACATGGCGATCCTCAAGGGAGAAAGCGATATCAGTCTTCCTGACAACGGGATTTTGCGAGATCAGGCTCCAGTCATCCCGGTACAGGGTGATGTCAAGATGCCCCAGGGGCACATCCACTCCTTCACTCTCCCACAGTTTGTCCCTCATGCGCTGGGCCAGAATCACACCGCCGGTGTGAATACCGATAATGGCAACCTGTTCCACTCCATGATTACGCTCGATAATCTCCAGACTAATACGGTCAAGGCTGCGATCCATATCAAGAGAGGACATGACGTTTCTGGGCTTCATTGCTCGATGTTCCTCCAAAAATACTCGACCCCCTTCTCTGCCACTAGATTAATGGCCTCTGGAAAGGCCTCGCACTCTTCAGCAAACACCTTGGCAGCAATAATCTCGACGGTATCTTCGCGTTCCAGGCAAACGCAGCGCTGGACGACAATGGGCCCCTCGTCGTACTGACTGTTGGCAAAATGCACAGTGCAACCACTTATCAGACAACCTCGCCGTTTCACCGCCTCATGGACATGATGGCCATAAAACCCTTTGCCGCAAAAAAGAGGAATCAGCGAGGGATGGATATTGAGGACGTTGCGCTCAAGACCGACCGGCGGTCGATACAGCTTCAGATATCCAGCCAGGGCGATCAGGTCCACATCATGATCAGCAATCACCTGGTTCGTTGTATCAATATCTTTGGCATGGAAGGCCGGATACCCGTATCTCCTGGCCTTTTCCAGGCCCAGCGCCGAGGAGACATCAGCAATCACCACCTGGATAGAGGCCCGCAACGTTCCCGCCTGTATACACCGGTGAAAATTATCCAGGGTCCTGCCACTGCCCGAAAGTAACACCGCCATCTTCCACATATCAGGCTCCTCTTATGCTGGATGGGTCAGGAGTGTCGACCTTGCCCAGCCATTCGGCTATTGCCCTGTCATAGCGACTGGTCAGGGCAAAAACCTTGACAGCCAAACGAAACCGGGTTTCCAGAGTGGTGTTACCGTCAGCTTGTAACTCACGCAACACCGTCGCATAGTCTGCCGGATCGACAATAACCGTGACATCCTGATAGTTTTTAGCAGCAGCACGTAACAGCGTCGGACCACCAATATCGATATGTTCAACGGCTTCACCCAGGGTACACCCGGGATCGCTGACCGCCTTCTCAAAGGCGTAGAGATTGACGGCGATGATGTCAATGGATCGGATACCGTGCTCTTCGCACTGCCGCTGATGTTCAGCATTCTGCCGCTGGTGTAATATTCCCCCATGGACAAGGGGATGCAGGGTTTTCACCCGGCCATCAAGCATCTCGGGAAAGCCGGTAAACGCTGCCACATCGACCACAGGAACGCCATGCTCACGGATCTTTCTGGCGGTCCCCCCTGTGGACAGGATCTCAATCCCCATTGCTGCCAGCGCCTCGGCAAACATCTCGATTCCTGATTTATCAGTCAGGCTGATCAGTGCCCGCTCCACCTTTCTCATGCTGGTTCTCCTCCCTGTGGGAGACTGACACTGGCGTCAGTCTTTTCGCTTAAACTGCCTGATTTTTCGCCGATCGCGTTTGTCAGGACGTCGCTCAGGCCCCGCCGTTGCCGCCATGAAAAGCCGACGTTCCTCACGCCGCTGCAGCCGCCGATGCAGCGAATCTTCCGATTCTTCGTAAAGTGTCCTGGCCACTGCCGCCGGACCACGTCGATCACTGAGTCCCAGTACAGTAACACTGAACTCCTCATGTCCACGGGTAATGAGCAGCCGGTCACCTACATGTATGGTTCGCGATGGCTTTACCCGCTGACCATTCACATGAACATGACCGCCGCCTACAGCCTTGGAGGCAAGTGATCTGGTCTTAAAAAATCTGGCGGCCCAGAGCCACTTGTCTAGGCGAACTTCTCCTGCATCTTTCATCATCATACGCTGCCCCTTCAATTACCTACCATAATATCACCCTGCCATCAAATAAACCTGCACGCTGACTTTTCCCCTCGACGCTTTCCCTTTTTCCGGGTAATAGGCTATCATCAGGTAACTATCAGGCCCTAAGGGAATCGTTTACACAACGGGAACACTATGCTCGTACAGTCTGTGGGTATCAAAAAGTACAACTGTCCGGTCAGTCTTCGCACCAAGGCTGGTGACCGGCAACAGACCATTGCCGAGCTCGACCTCCAGGCCGACATCGGCCACGACCGCCAGAGTTCCTGCGTCGCCGTGCTGAAGAGTATCCTGCGAACCTATCGCAATGACATGCACTCGGGTGTATTTCCGGAGCTGCTGGCAAGGGTTCGCCAAGCCCTCTCAGCCGAAAGGGCACGTCTTGCTATGCGCTTTCCCTACTTTATCACCAAAGAGGCGCCTGTCTCCAAAACCAAAAGCCTGATGGAATACCAGTGCACCTTCCGTGGCACCAGCCAGAAAAAAGGAGCTGGTGAGCAGTTGATGCTGACAGTCGAGGTCCCGGTAACTACCCTCTGTCCTTGCTCCAAAGAGATCAGCGAGGCTGGCGCCCACAATCAGCGGGCCGAGGTTACCCTGCAGGTTCAACCCTCCTGTTTCATCTGGCTGGAAGACCTTATCCGTCTCGTCGAGGAATGCAGCTCCTGTGAACTCTTTTCCCTGCTGAAACGACCTGATGAAAAGTATGTTACCGAGGCCGCCTATGCCAACCCGATGTTTGTGGAAGATGTTGCACGAATGATCGCCAGCCGTGCCAGCAAACACCCGGGGATAAACTGGTTCAGCGTCGGTGTTGAGAGCTTTGAATCGATCCATAAGCACAGTGCCTACGCCCTCGTAGACAGCGATGATCAACTGGATTGATCGACCACAGGAAAACTGGAGGCAAAAAACTCTAGCATTCAGCGGGCGGCCCTGCATTTCTCCTAGCGCTCCCCCAAAAAAACGACTATCTGTATTTTTTTTTACAGGTCTGTCTGGCCGCCCCATATGAGGCATTTTTTTCTTTGCCAGCAACGGGAAAGTATTCTCATGCTCACAGAACTCCGTCGTTCAACACGTCATCCTGACTACCTGCCCCTTGAGATCCATGTCGTCGACAGCGCTACAGGTAATCAACTCGCCGGACCTTACTCGGGGCGAATCATTGATCTGTCCAGACACGGCGCCCGTCTGCTGCTGACACAGGTAATGCAGGAAAACCACCATATCTTTTACTCCACCAGAGAGAATGACGCCCACCTGTTGCAGCTCATTTTTGAGGAGCCTCCGGAGATCATTGGCTCTATCATCAGGGCCGTGCCTGTCTGGTTTGACCTGTGTCGAAATGAGAGAATTACCGCCTTCATGATGGGGATAGAATTTATACCCAGCTCGGAGAGTAAAAAGATAAAACAACTGTTTAAGGTTATAGAAAGAAATCAGCAGCACCGTAGCGCCTGGTGGAACTCCAATGCCAACTTTGTCCAAATCAATTCCACGACGACAAAAGGTAAGCACCCCTCTTGACATTTCTTACTTTATTTGAGTTAATTCAAAATGTTAATAGAGCAGGTCATCGACATTTGCAGCCCCATGGCATTTCTTTTTTCACCAACACATGCCCCTCTGCTCGACAAGGAAAGGTTGAGCCCCTGCGCCATTCATGCCTGAGAGAGGCACCAACCAAACCTCATAGACGACTCTCATGGATATCACTGCCCCCCTTGCAGAGCGCATGCGACCGACCAGTCTCGCTGAATTTGGCGGCCAAGAACATCTGGTTGGCGAAGGAAAACTACTCACACGGCTGTTGACCAAAGGACGTATCCCCTCATTGCTCCTCTGGGGACCACCGGGTTCCGGCAAAACCACGCTGGCCACCATTCTCGCCCGCACCCTGTCAGCACGTTTTGTCTTCTTCTCGGCAGTCCTTTCTGGAGTCAAAGATATCCGGCGAATCGTCGACGAGGCCAGAGAGCAACAACAGATCTCCAAAACTGCCACCATCCTCTTTGTTGACGAAATTCACCGGTTCAACAAGGGACAACAGGATGCCCTTCTCCCTCATGTGGAAAATGGTCTTTTCACGTTGATTGGCGCGACAACAGAAAACCCTTCCTTCCAGGTCATAGCACCGCTCCTCTCCCGTTCGCAGGTGCTCGTTCTCCACCCCCTGTCGGCTGAGGTTGTGCAAACCATTGTTCTGCGAGCCCTTGAAGACAGGCAACGCGGCCTCGGAGGCAGGGGGATTGCCATTACCGATGAGGCGCTCGTAGAGTTGTCCACCATGGTAGACGGTGACTGCCGCCGCGCTCTCAATCTTCTGGAGACGGCAGCCAACTTGGCGGAAGGCCGGGACACAGCAACCAACCAGGGCACCATTGATCGCGACCTGTTACGGGAGGCAGCCCAGCAGCGGACGCTCCGTTACGATGCCGATGGCGAGGAACATTATACCCTGATCTCGGCCCTGCACAAGAGTCTGCGGGACAGCGATCCAGACGGCGCCCTCTACTGGCTGGTACGCATGCTTGAAAGCGGCGAAGATCCGCTGTATCTGGCCCGACGAATGATCCGTTTTGCCTCCGAAGATATCGGCAATGCCGATCCACAGGCCCTGCACGTTGCACTCAACAGCCGTGAGGCCTATCACATACTCGGCTCTCCTGAAGGGGAACTGGCACTGGTGCAATGCGCCGCCTATCTGGCCACCGCACCCAAGAGCAACGCCGTATATGCTGCCTACAAAAGCCTGCGTGCCGAAATCAAAAAAAGCGGCACGCTCCCGGTTCCTCTGCATCTGCGTAATGCCCCTACCCCACTGATGCAGGAGATTGGCTACGGCAAAGGATATCGCTATGCCCATGACTTCAAAGATGGTATTGTTCTGCAGGAGCACATGCCTGATGAACTCAAGGGCGCCACCTTCTACCACCCCACCAACAGAGGCTATGAGGCGGTCATCCTCGATCGCCTCACCAAGTGGAAACAGATCCTGCGACAACGCCAACATCATGAACAACTCACTGAAAATCAAGCACAAGACAAATAAGTGCCGGCACAGCATCGGCATCCTGTTGCTCGCCCTGACGGCCTTGACGCTGGCAGCTGCCTCAACGCTCGAGGCGGCGCAGCTCCGGCTGGTCTACAGCAATGACCTGAGAGCCAAACTCAACCCTTGCGGCAGCTGAGGCAAATCCAAGCTGGGCGGTCTGCCCAGACGTGCCTTTCAGCTCAAGCAACTACGGGCAAGACATATACCGCTGCTGGTTGTCGACAGCGGCAATCTACTCTTTTCCACATCAAATTTTCCCGATCATCATCAAGAGAGCCAACGAGTTCAAGCAGACGCCATCCTCCAGGCGTTCACGCAGATGGGGCTCATCGCTGCCGGTATAGGCCCTCTGGATATTGGTGGTGACCCCTCCTATCTGCTGGCACAGGCCCCCAGAAAACATCACCAGCCAGCCTGGCTGGCCATGAACCTCGTGGACACCAAGGGGGATCCCATATTCAACACGCATCACCTCGTGCATGCAGGAAAAACACGGGTGGCGCTCCTTGGCCTCAGTGGAGCCGGTGATCCTCACCCAGGGGCGGCAATACAACGTATCGCCTGGAAACCCATTCTCGCCAGACAGATGGAAGAACTTGCAGGATCAGCCGATCTGATCGTCCTGCTCTCTTCACTGCCACAGTCAACAAACCGTAAAATAGCGGAGCTGTATGCCAAAATCCACATCCTTATTCAAGCAGGACAACCCACCGGCAATCACCCACCAGAGTTGATCAACAACACGCTGCTTTGTCAGGGAGGTGCCCGGGGCAAGTATCTCGCCCTTCTTGACATTAACTGGCAAACAGCTGCCCGATGGCAGCCTGGAAGGAACCGCCAGGCTACTCAACTTCAGCAGCAGAGACGACAAGATAAAAACGGCAAGGAGTGGTGTACCTACACCAATACCTTTATTCCCCTTGACCAATCGATTAAAGAGGACCCGCAGGTACGGGCCATTGTTCAGGAGGCGCAAAGACGCCTCAGGCGGGTGACAAACTAACCAAGAGGGAAACCCACTCACAAACAGAAAGAGTCGTTGCGACCCTCCCGGCTGTGACCAACAATATCTCAGCAGCCAACAGTCTCCCCAAAAAAAAGAGGCGCTTTAAGGTCGGCGTCAACGTTTCGCGTCAACAAGGGCAAAAAAAGCTCCTGAGTTTCAGGAACAACCCTTCCGGCCTGGCTGCCCGCCAAGAGGGCAGTACCTCAAAGCGCCCCGAACTATCGGTTGTTACTTCTCTTTTTCCCAGCGCTCAATGCACTCCTTGATGACCTCATGGGCCTTGGCAACATCTCCAAATCCCAGCACTTTGGTGGTTCCTGGCTTCTTGAGATCTTTATAGTGAGAAAAATGATGAGCAATCTTATTTTTCCACTGTTCACCCAGGTCAGCCAGCGAAGCTATGCGGTTGCCGGTATTTCGATCGTCTGACGGTACACAAATAACCTTATGGTCCATTTCATTATCATCCTCGAATTCAAGAACTCCGAGAACGGTAGCTTCAGCGACGACACCGGTGGGCATCGGTTCATCCGTGATAAAGAGGACGTCAAGTTCATCACCGTCATCATCGAGTGTTGCTGGAATAAATCCATAGTTCACGGGCTTGGCAAATATTGCCGGCTCAACCCTGTCGAGAACCATTATTTTTCGTTTACGGTCAAATTCAACCTTGTGGGAAGACCCCATGGGGATCTCGATGACAACATTAATCGTTTGCCCTTCTGAGTAAGGTGTTAGAATCGCATTGTAGTCCATTTTATCACTCCTTGTTAAAAAATTAACGCCGATGCTCTATACAGCTCTTGGGCTCAAGAGGAGAAGCAGAACCATCAGCAAAAAAAATAGCGGTAACAAAATGTTACCACGCCACTACAGTACTCATCTGTCGTGAGTAGACGAAGCTTTCGCAACATTCCCGTCTCCCAAAGAAAACGACACCAACAGTAAAATTGAAGGATATTATAACGTCAACTTATAAGCGTCAAGAGGAAAAATCATTAGCAGCAAAAAGAGACCCAGCCGCAAGGAAAATGTAGGCTCACAGTGATTTTTCTTCCATTTCCGAGCCGTTCTGATAGAGTGACGAAAATAGAGGAAACGAAACACCGATGACAGCGAGCAAAAACGGCACCTCCCCCTGTAGGTCAGTTGACGCCATTCTCGGATCCGAAAACTGATGAGCGAAGAAAAAAAGACCGCAAAAAAGCCCCGAAGCTCAGGTGGCCAGAATCTGGCCATTGTATGTATCAGCCTTTTTCTGCTGAGCGGCATCGGCCTTGGTTGGTACCTGTTCACCACCCACCATTCTCCGGCTACTGCAGCCGACCAGGAAATTTCCAGGAAATCCGACCAAAAGTCAGTGGTGCCTCCCCAGACGCGCGCCCCAAAACTTGATACATCATCCGCAGAGGGTAGTTCCTTACCGCCGCCTGAGGCGCTTACAGAATCCATCAGTCCAGCTCCTGGACCACCAGCTCTCGAATCTCAAGGACCCTGGAGCCCAGGGACTACACCTGCTCTTGAACAGTGCCAAAGAATTACCAGTCACCTGGCCGACTTTCTCGCTCTTCTAGAACAACGTGACTATATTGCCTCATTTGAACTTGATGGAGCCCCACGGCAACATTTTCTTAGCCTCGCTCAACATCTCCTCACCAATCCTCCTGTTGTTTCCCGAGAAGTCGATGACCTCTACACCATCCTCAGGAATACGGCGCACTTTTTTCACATCATCGGCAAGGACAATATCCTTCTGTTCAAGACTATCCTTGATCGAGAACGGGAAAAAATTGAAGACATAGCTGCGGACCTATACCAGTGGACAATTTTAACGGATTGCACTAACGAGCACTTTGAATTTCGCCCCAGCCTTGAGCAGGTCTATGAATATGCAGGCTTTTTCCTTAATACTCTGGGCGGCCGCTCGTACCTGTTCCGTAGGGATTCACGCTCCCGACTCCTGGTAAACTTCTACTCGGTACTTCTGGTTGAACAGGCAAACCGCGAGGGGTTGAACCGACACGGCATTGATCTCCGTGAAACTATCCCCCTGCTCATCAACGAAATTGAAGGGTCTAACCAGTTGATCTACAAAGAACATTACCTCGAACGCTTAAACGCCATCATGGACGGCTTTCCCCAGGCCGGATAAAAAAGGGGGCTGCCGAAACAGCCCCCTTTTTTATCTTCTGTACTCTTTTTTTAGTCGCGGCTACCGCCAAAAAATCTCAGCAGCATCAAAAAGAGATTGATAAAGTCAAGGTACAGGGCCAGGGCGCCAATGATAGCCCCCTTCTGAATGGCAGCCTCACCCTGCTGCATGATCCCCTGCTCTCCCATATTCTTTATTTTTTGAACATCATAGGCGGTCAAGCCGACAAAGACCACAACACCGATTCCTGATATTGCCCAGTCGAGGCTGGAGCTGCGCAGAAAGATATTGACCACCGAGGCGATAATGATCCCCACCAGCCCCATGAACATGAAGGATCCCAGGCCGGAAAGATCACGTTTGGTGACCATACCATAAAGGGCCATTGCGCCAAACATTCCTGCAGCGATGGCAAAGGTACCGGCGATGGACCCACCTGTATAGGCCAGAAATATCATCGACAACACCAAACCGTTTAGAAAGGAGTACCCCATAAACAGTCCAGTGGCCGTTGTCGGCTGCATCTTGTCGACCCGTGCAGAGAGATAAAAGACCAGTCCCAGCTCAACCAGCATCAGGACGAAAAAAAGCGGGCTGCTCGCCAGCGCTATTGCCAGACCACTCTGGGCGGTAGCAAAGGCGACTAGCCCGGTCACTCCAAGGCCAATGGCCATCCAGGTAAACACCTTGGCAAGAAAGACCGTGGAGGCCTCCTGTCTTGCCTGGTCAACGCTCACTGCTCGGGATGTATACTGCTCTGTTTCGATGCGATTCATACGTTCCTCTTTATTGTACGGGTAAAAAAATGGTCAAGTTTTTGCCGAATCGTTCCCTTTTCAGCAAAAAAATAACCACTCTCCAGACAAACACAAGGATGCCTGGTCAATAAGCCCCCTTGCCGTTCAACACCGACATAATGGTCTTGCCGATGATCACCAGATCCTGACGAAGGCTGTGGTTGAGCACATAGTAGTCGTCCAGTTCCACCCGTTCATCATAGTTATCGATATCACTGCGGCGAAGCATCTGCCAAAGGCCGGTGATACCTGGTTTCATTGAACAGTAAAGACCGGCGCTATTCTTGCTGCCGGATTTATAATACTCCTCGAGCTCCGGTCCGATAATGGGCCGGGCACCCACCACACTCATGTCCCCTTTGAGGACGTTAATAAACTGCGGCAACTCATCCAGGCTCCTTTTTCGCAAAAACCTGCCGATGCGCGTTACCCGAGGGTCGTCTTTCAGCTTGTAATAGCGTTCCCACTCTTCCCTGCGCTCAGGGTTTTCCTGCAAAAGCGGCTCCAGCATCTCCTCGGCACCATTGATCATCGATCTGAATTTGAGGCAGTCAAACTCCCTGCCAGCAGTGGTAAGGCGACGGTGACGGTATAACACCGGTCCGGGGCTATCGAGCTTGATCAACAGACCGATCAGCAAAAACAGCGGCCAGATACAGGCCAGCACCACACTTGAGAATACCACGTCAAAGGTCCGTTTCCAGCTGGCATCCGGGTTGAAGTTGAGCACCAGCATCTCGCCCATGGACTGGATTTCGGCATGATGCACCCCGTAGACATAGAGATCCGGGACAAGAAAAATCTGTGCACCCAGGTCTCGGCAGTTCCTGAGCAAACGCAAAACCTTGTACTCAGCACGCATGGGCAGGGCAATGTAGACATAGTCAATGTCGTGGCAGCGAAGGTACTCCTCCACCTGGTCAATGCGACCGATAATCGGTTTACCCATAACACTGGCCGAGGCATTGAGCGCTGTCTTGTCATCAAAAAAACCCACGACCTCTATGCCAGCCCAGGGAATTTCCTCAAGCTGGCGCACCATACGTTCTCCCAGTTCACCAGCACCGCAGACGATCGCATGGCGGATATTCCTTCCCTGTGCACGAAGACGACGCAGCAGATAACGCACCAACAGATGGGCGCAGAATATCAGTAACGGCGTGGTCAGCACCCAGATCATGAAAACAAAACGGGAGTAAGCCTCCTGGTTTTTGAAGATAAAAAAGTAAAACAACAGCAGGCCAACCACCGCACTCCATGCCTGGGTGATCACCAGAAACTCCCGGTAGAATTTCCACCCTCTCCAGGATCGGTACATCTGAAAAATATGGAAGCTGATGAAACAGGCCGTAAAGGTTATGATCTCCAAGCGTGTGTAATAAAAATTCCAGGGGACCTTGTACAGGTGGGTGTAGATCCAGAGAAACAGACAGGCAAGCCCGCAGTCGATGAAATGGAGAAGGCGATAGATAATCGAACTGCGTTCACGCAGGTTCCAGTTGATAAGAGGCGACATGTGGTGATTAATCCGGCTTCATCCACCAGTGACGGTGCATACTTAACAGTTGCGCCATATTCTGCGGCAACAAACGGTATCTTTTGCCGAGGGCATAGGCGATAAACTTGGCCGAGCTACGAATCAGACTCAGCGGCACCAACATATACTGTTTGCGATGGAAAAGAAAGGAGATCTCCGAACGGACAAATCTCTTGCCGGTACCAGTGGGTGTGCCAAACTTGTCGAGCAGATCCTTCTCGAGCACATGAAAGGCTCCAATATCGAAATAACGTCTGAACTCCTCTGCAATCGTGTAATTATGGGAATGATACACCCGGGCCTCCGGAACATAACAGACCGACCATCCCGCCTCCAGGATGTTAGCCACCGTACGGGTATCCTCCCCAAACAGCAGGTGCTCAGGGAAATAATTTACCGCAGCCAGTGCCTCCCGACGATAGGCTGCAAACGAATTGGAGATGAAGATAGTCTTGAAGCCATGGGTGAAGCGATCTTCCCAGCGGCGGACATACCCGGTTTCCGGATAGTTGAACTGGCGTAAATGCTCGCTGAACGGTGTGGCGTCCACTCTGGCCAGCTGCCGGCCGTACGCCACACCAATACGCTCATCTTCGCGAAAAACAGCGAGCAGACGTTGCAGATCTCCGGTCCCGACAGGCAGGGCGTCCTGGGTGAAAAAGACCAGCAGGTCACCCTGGGCCAGCCGGGCAGCCATGGTGCGGGTACCGCCATGGTCAAACTGTTCCCGGGCGATGCTTTTCAGGTGCGCTCCGTAGGTACGGGCAATCTCACAGGAACGATCAGTTGACGAGGAGTCCACGACAAGCAGCTCATACGCACCGATCCCTCGCTGGGCCTGGAGACTGTTCAAGAGTTTCGCCAGAAACTTCTCGGCGTTGAGGGTGGGAATAATGATAGAGATCTTCATTGCTGCTTTTTCCGGGCGGCCAGAACAAGCAGCACAGCCTTATCCAGCTGGAAAAACAGCAGACTCAAAGACCTGCCGGGATTCATGCGAAAAAGGGCACAGAGCACCCTGTCTGCCAGGCGCAGGACCGGTGCAGGCAGGACACTGAGGACACCTGTGACCATCCCGATGCGGGCGGTCTGGAAATACTCGGGATGCAGGGTTTGCAACAGGTGAAAATTATCCACGGAAGCGCGCATTCGCAGAAACGCTCTCTCCCTGTTTATCAACCCCAGGTGGGAGCAGGTGTTGTCAATGTGTATGATGCCGTAGCGTTGCTGTAGCCGAATCCCCCATTCCACGTCTTCGTACCCATACCCTTGAAACTGCTCATCTATACCCTGCGTGGTAAATATCTCCCGCTTCACCATGACATTACCGGTAAAAAAATACCGCCAGGGCTGGCGGTTACGCAGGGCGGCAGGCAGAGCTTCGGTCTTGACACCTTTGTGGGTGTAAAAATCATACTGGCGACCGTGCAGACACCGCTGTCGATAACTGATTCCCCCACAGACCGGCCGCTGCACTGAGGCGTCTATCCACTCCAGATACTGTGAGAGAAAATCCTCTTCATCTGGAAGCATATCAGCGTCCAGCAGCAACAGATACTCCCCTTTTGCACGGCTGGCAAGCAGGTTACGCATGGGGCCCCGACCAATATTCTTCCCACCGGCGTGATACTCTACCCAAGCACGTTCTCCAGCAAGCCTGCGATTACCCTCCAGATAGCCACTCTCTGAGCCGTCATCACCGATGATCACCTCGACCTGATCAGCAAGCCCTCTTGATTCGATCTCAGCTTCAAGACAGCTGAGCAACGCTTCGAGATCCCAGTTTACTACAGGGATAAGCACAGAAAGTACACCGTTCATTCTTCTGCCCTGACCTTCTGGACAGCGGCGAAACGCTCCCTGTACAGCCGCACCACCGCCTCAAGCCCGAGGGATTCCAGGATGAATCGGATACGCTTGCGGCCAATCAGCCAGGCAAGATACACGGGGCTGGCATAAACAGAGCCTGGCAGATATTGCTGCCGGGCCTGATGCGTTTCTTTAAGCGCTGCCTGCCAGTTCTGTTCGGCGAGGCCGTCATGTATCATGTTGGCGAGCACTGCACGGGTGGAGACAAAGGTGACCCCCTCTTTTCGCAACCTCAACAATAGTTCATAATCCATGGCCAGCCGGTACTCCCGAGAAAAACCTCCATACTCAAGGTACAGCTGACGACGGACAAAGCAGGTTGGGTGGGTGACACTCATTTCCCGATGCAACAGGGCTGGTTCTGAGTCACAGCGATAGGCCGGTGTGTTGCCATCCCAGAACTGCAGGCCTCCACAGACGATCCCTGTATCCGGGTGTTCTTGAAACAGCCCGCGGATACGCTCGAGGGCGTCCGCTTCGTACCAGTCACCGGCATTGATCAGGCCAATCACCTCTCCACGACAAAGTGATACTCCCTTGTTAAAGGCATCACTGATCCCATGATCCGGCTCGGAAACCCAGTATTCAAGGCGTTGGGCATTCTCCCGCAGGATCTCGCGGGTTGCATCAGTAGAACCGCCGTCCACCACAATATACTCGACCTCTGTAGCAGGCCAGCGAAATACCGATTTCATGGTGGGCAAAAGGAGATCACCCGGATTCAGGGCAATGGTGACCACGCTCAGCCAGGGTTTCCCCGTATCTGCAGTGTTGAGGCGCAGACCTCCCTCACCCAGCCGCCCTGGATGAGGAGGTAATCGCTGCACAGGGTGAATCTCTGTCAGTGGAGACATCGTTTATAGACCTCCAGCGTTTGCCGAACGCAGCGCTCCCAGGTAAACCGCTGCGCCCGTTCACGGCCATCCTCGATCAATCGGTGACGCAGCTCACTATCTGTAATCACAGCCACCAGCTGCCCGGCAATGGCATCCTGATCTGCGGGATCAAAGTAGCAGGCGGCCTCACCTGCAATCTCCGGCATTGATCCCGCACGCGAACAGACGACCGGACACCCGCTGGCCATGGCCTCGACCAGCGGCAAGCCAAAGCCCTCATATACGGAAGGATATACCAGGGCCTGGGCATGACGGTACAAGCAGGCAAGCCGGGTATCATCACCTTCCAGCTGATGGAGCCGAGCCGGCCCTATACCCAGTTGATGGGCCAGCTGAAGTTCTTCCCTGTTCAGGGGACCGCCACCAAAACATACCAGGGACACCTCCTTAAGCTCTGCCTGCCTGGCAGCCATAGCCCGCAGCAGCATGACAAAATTTTTTGGCCCCTGCCGCCGGCCAACATACAGGAGATACGGCCCTGTCACAGGAGGCGTACCACAGGAATTTTCCGCCCTGATGGAATTTCCCAGGTGTACGACACTCACCCGTTCGTCAGGAACATTAAGGAGATTAAGAAGGTCATCTCTGGTTGCCTGTGAAATACAGATCACCTGGTCGGCATTTTCGATTGCCTGGCGTTTCAGTTCAATGACTGTCTGTTCTCGTTGCGAAAATAATCGGGGATAGCGCTCATGGATCATATCAAAAACCGTGAGCACCACAGGTATCTTGTCGTGGCGACGGGCTGTATAGTAGGTCCGATGCTCGATATCAGGCGTGAATCGACTACACAGAAGCGGGGTAAACAGATCGTTGAGTCGCTGCCGCAGCCTGTGAGTTCTGGCGATGCGCGGCACTCTCCAGCCTGAAACCGGCACCCCTATATCACCCAGAATCTCGCTCATATGCAACGGCGCAACAACTCGCGTCTCCACACCTGGTAGCCGGTGTAATCCTGCTGCCAACTCCAGGAAATAGCGGCTGATGCCCCCACGCTCCTGCTGGGAGAAGATGCAGTGATCAAAGGCGATGCGCATGGTTATCCCCTGTCATTCCAGGCCTGCTGATAGGCTGCCATCGTTGCCTTGGCACACTGTTCCCAGGAAAATTGACGGGCCCGCTCAAGCCCTCTTGCAGCAAGCTCTTGGGCAACATCACTCTCCCCTAAAACCCGGAGCAAAGCATCAGCCAAGGCATCCATATCATCAGGCGCCACAGTTATACCAGCGCTGCCTACCACCTCCGGCAGTGAACTGGTATTGGAGGTAATTACCGGGACACCACAGCACATGGCCTCAAGCGGTGGCAGCCCAAACCCCTCATACAACGACGGATAGACGAACACTGCGGCACCGCTATAGAGACTGCTCAGATCCTCGTCACGGACATAGCCGGTCATCACCACCCTGTCACGCAACATTTCATCCTCCTGAATCTGCGTGAGTACCCTCTCCACCTTCCAGCCTCTGGCACCGACCAGCACTAAGGAGCGAGCATCCTGTGGATGTTCAGCCACCAGGCGGCGGTATCCCTCAATGGTGGCTCGCAGGTTTTTACGATGCTCCAGGGTCGCCAACGAAAGGACATACCCTGCCTCGGCAATACCGTAGCGATCAAGGACCCGGCGTATTTTTACTCTGTCGGGTTCGGGGTGGTAGAGATCAGCGGCAGCCGCAGGGTAGGTCACAAAAACCCGCTCTTCGGCCATGCCAAGGTATTCACAGATGTCGTTTTTAGAGCTTTCCGAAATGGTCAGGACAAAATCCTGTTCAGGCCGTACTGAAGCGAGGATTTCTCGAAACTCTTTATCAAAATCCTTCCAGAAATACTGGGGATGCAACACCGGAATAATATCATAGATGCTGAGAAAACTCAGGACCGGCGCCGAGTAGCCGGGCAAGGCCGCAAAGGTGGAGTGGAACACATCACATCCCCTGCCGATATCTTGTCGGCGCATCTTCCTGAACAAGCGGGCCACCAGACGTTCAGCCAGTTGCCATCGATCCACAGGCCCTACAGCAGAGGCAACATCAAAAAGGCGTTCCTCCAGGTGCCTGACCCCGACAAACCGGTCTGCCTCATGCAGTTCCTCAAAAAACTGCCGGGTCAGCCTGTTCACCCGGGTTGAAGAAAGCGAGGTCACCTGCACCTCCATATCGTCATTGAGGCGCAGCAATTCTGGAGCTAAGCTACTGATAACTCTATATATACCTGTCCTGGCCGTTTGATAGAGCCGGGCCAGGCCAATGACCGAGACATCAATGGTTACACGCATGGTTTTTCCTGAAATCGCTCCGGCTCGCTGATGCTGATCGATAAGGCAAGAGTATTGTTCCCCTACAGCAGGTGCGTTTACCTTACCAGGACAGGATTCGATCCATGAACAGTGCCTGTTCAGCGGGATCTGCAAGCTGATCGAAGGGAAAGGCCCAGTACACCGTCTTGTACCCCTCGGCATCGTAGCTTGTCCCCAGTGACAAAAGACCATCCCTGAAAACAGTCTGGTTGTCTGAACCACCAGATATCGGCAGGGTATTTACTGCGCCTTGCAAGGCGATCTCTCCGGAACCAAGCCAGTTGATGACTTCAAGCCGGGACGCGCTGCTGTAGCCGATGGACTGATGCAGGTTGAAATATTCGGCGCGCAAGGCGCCGCTTACAAGATGATGATAGGTTTTGCTGGCCATGAACAGCTTTTTTCCACCACTTTCAAGCCAGGAGGTAAGGGCGGCGTCATCTGCCGGCCCCGCTTCCCATGCTTCCCCCTGGCCAGCATCCCACACCACCGTAGTAAAGGGGTGCAAATCCAATCGCCCCGGTTCGTTATACCCCCCTTCTGTATCCCAGTTGACAAAGGGTATACCGCCTGTGTACAGGGCAGCGGCCATCTGCCGGCGACTGCCACTCTCATCTTTCGCGGTATCGTCCTCCACCAGCAACACCTCCGGCACCTGACGGCAGAATGACGAACGGCTGCGCCCTGCACCTGTTCCGGCTTCATCCATGATAGCCACGGCTTCGGCAGGCCAGCTCCCGGCCTTTACCAGCGTTGTCGTCTCAATACTATTGGCAAAGCCGTCATCGCGACAGGACATATTGTCGGTAAAATTACACCAGGCATGGTTGTCGTGAATATCATGATACCAGAGATAAAGCCAGGTATCGCCGACATGGGAGAAAACGTTGCGGTATATGGAAAAGCCGGAGCTGCCCTGATCCAGATACAGGGTGCCATAGCGCCCCCGCTGCATACAGATATAATTGCCGCTGATCTCGGAATTGGGCTGCGGCCCCAGAGTATAAATAGCGCCACCATCCTCGAGCATTGACACGGCATTCTCGATCCAGTTGTCAATGATGCGGTTGTTGGCGGCATAGCTGTGCACTCCCCATCCCCAGCCGACACTAATGCCGGTGTAAGGCAGATCAGACAGCTCATTGTTTTCAATAACAGTATCCCGGACATAACCGGCAAAGATCCCCACACCATCATGGTAGTCCTGGCCAGGAGCCGTGATGCTGTTACCGATCACGCTGATATTGCGATTCTGTCGAGCTGCAGGAGCACTGGCATCGTCAATATCTCCTATCTGCAAGGCGCTGGAGGCGATATCCTCAAAACGGTTCCCTGAAATATATACCTGTTGACTGCCGTCACGCACGCTCAACCCGGCACCTCCGAGGTGGCTAAAAGTATTTCCTTGCACACGGAGATGACGGGCTCTGCGAAAGGTTACCGCAGCTGGTGTACGGGTAAGCTGTCCGGCCCCGGTGTAATGAAATCCAGCCTGAAGAGGGGCGTATCCGTGCCGACCAGAGGGCGCGCTCCAGTTGGCATGGGAGAATATCAGCCCGGAAAAAATCAAATTTTGTACAGGGGCATGCGCAGTTCCGTTCACCGCCAGCAAGGTTTGCAATCGTGGAGCAATCACTGACAGCCCGGTCATGTCTTCCCCAGGTCTTGGCATGTAATAGACAACATGCCTACCCCTGTCCAGGTACCATTCACCTGGCTCGTCCAGGAGTTCGTAAGCGTTCTCCACCCTGGCCACTGTCGTGAAGCCGTCATCGGGCTGCACCGGGCCCGTGGCATTTTCCCAGCACGGCTGCTCCAGGATAATCGAAGCGCCAGACAGCACATCGACTCCACAGCGGAAGCTTCGCCACTCATTGAACCCGACAAGTTCAACACCATCAAGTGAGCTGAAGTGCTCCAGGCCGCTAGCGCTACTCATGAACCCGGTTGCGGTCCGCAGGAAGGTCGCCCCCTCAAGTCCCCTGGCACGGATTGCCCGCCGACCGTTAACCCAGAGCTGACGAAAATCAGCCCACGCCGGAACCCTGGCCCGATAGATCCCTCTGGCAGCATCGTGCAGGATCCAATTATCAACGGTAAACCCGCCGCTCAACACCACCCGCTGTCCCCTATACGGTGCCCAGGTAATGGTATAGCCATTGGTGCCTGAATCAAAGGGGGTCAGGGTCAACGGTGCCTTAAGCGCATAGAGACCACCCTTAAAGGAGACGGTCATGTCCCTGGTCAAACCACCCGCCCTGTTGAGCGCTCGTATCTTTTCCATGGCCTTTGCCAATGAACAGGGATAAGCGGCTACACACCGACTTCCCGAACCGTTCGCCGCAACCACCAGTTCACCCGGTTCCGTCGTCAGCCTGCTGACAAAGGCAGGGACAAACAACAAGATGGATTTCTCCGTAGTTTCCGCCATCAGGGGCTGCCCTGTCGATAACCCGCTCACGAGCAACAGCAACAACGAATACCAGCCAAAACTTGGCGAAGAGTTTATGCCACCAGTTGCCATCTATCTCCCAGCAAAAGCTCATGGGGACGAAATGCAGACTTGTAACTCATCCCCCTGAGTCCTTCAATCCAGTATCCCAGGTACAGATACTCAAATCCGTTCCTGCATGAAAAATCGATTAAAGACAATATATTCAGTGTTCCGGGACTACGTTGCTCGAATTGAGGATCAAAATAGAAATATACGGCATTGACCCAACTGTCTCCACAATCAATGATTGCTACTCCAAGGAGTTGCTCACCTAGGCGATAACGGATCTCGAAACACTGGGTCATGCTGGTGAGAAAAAAACCGCTATAATATCCGACACCATCGCTCTTTCCCCCGGGAAAACGAGTGTCAAGAAACCGATCCAGCACATTGAGGTTTTCCCGATTCATTGCCAGCGGAGCGACCCCAGCCCAAACGTCACTGTTTTTCTTGAGTACTCGCCGCTGATTCCGATTGGGCTTGAACGTCTGTGGGTTTACCCTGATAGGTATACAGCGACTGCAGGTTGGACAGTGCATGGTATACATACAGTTGCCATTACGACGATAACCTGTGGCCAAGAAATGGGCCATGAGCTTATCCTCTATCGCCCCGAACACCCCCTGATGGTATACGGCGCGTTCCTCAAACCCGTACGGGCAGGCAGCAGCTATATCGGCAAAGTATTTGTCCATGTCTCAGGAGTTATCAGGCCCTTATCGAGCTTCCATAAGCGGGTATGGGGATCCGGCAACGGGCGAACATCCCACAAAAATGACAGCTTATCAAGGAGGTTGCCAATAAAAGAATTCCATACACGAAAAGGTCGTCTCCCTTCCGGCAGACAAATTTGACCATAAGCCAAAGAACCCCTTAACGAACTCAAACCGAGCAAACCTTTTCATGAAATTTTATACCAGCCAGCACCAATAGTACTGTGAAATTGACTCCCACACAAACAAAATGTACCTCTACATCCTTAATTGAGAAAGGATCAGCCTTTTCCATTGAAAGAGTAGACCGAGACGGTACCAGAAAAAAAAACTTTTTATCCTTGGATAGAAGCTCTACAGAGAAAGAATTTTAAGTAAAAAAGCCATTGAAGAATATTATATGTGGAGATCCTCTACTTCATCCATATTCAAGAGGAGCTCGAAAAATCCTCGCTGCAAGAATTGGTCACCGTCAAATAAAAATAAATGGACATCGATCTGCTGCAGCTTATGTATATGTTTTGTCTAATCATAAGACCACCTAAAGGCAATTATTACTCATAACAATCTCAAAAAATCTTAAAAATCAATATGTTGACACAATCCCTAACAAGTTAACCATAAGAGAAAAAACAACATAGATTATCAGATACTTTTTTATTTGCCAGAGAATATTATTTATACAGCATAGCAATAAAAACGATAATCGCAGATGATAAAAAATATTACCTTCTTTTTTAAATATATTCTTTGAACTTCCGACTACCAGGTCATCATAAAGAATGGTTTTTATTCATCATAGATAATTTATTGTAACTATTAATAAATTATTAACAGTTCAACTTAGCGATCCCTGTCATTTATTATCATACGAGTGCATAAATCTAAAAAGCCATTCATCCATTCAATTAATCACTTAAAATAACGACATATTATGAAAAAACTTACCTTTAAAGACAAGGGCATTCAAAGAATGATAGCTATATATCGACAATAAAATTGTTATTAGTCTACATCGTTATAGTCAAAAAAATAAAGGGTTATTAGTAATAGCTAATAAAATTACTTGAAACTAATCTTACTCATTTTTTTATTGTTTTCTCACCTGAATCTTTTAAGATATAGTTACACTGTAAAATTTTGTTTCAGGAGCTGGAGCATATGTACTGGTTTATTGAAATGTGTCGTTCGTCGCTTGGAAAGAAGTACATCATGGCCATTACCGGCTTGATGCTCATAGGTTTTCTTGTGGTGCATACAATCGGTAACTCTACGATATTCTGGGGAAGGGGGGCGTTCAATTCATATGCACACCATCTCCATTCCCTCGGCATCTTCGTACCGCTGTTTGAGCTCGCCCTGCTCTCCATTTTTCTCTTACACGTTATTACCGGCATTACCCTGTTTATACAAAACCTTCAAGCCAGGGGAAATCGTTACGAGATAAACAAAGAGGCCGGTGGACGTACCTGGGGCTCTTCGACAATGCCTTACACCGGAGCCGCCATTCTCGTCTTCATCCTCATCCACCTGGGGAATGTTCACTTCACCGACCATTCCATCGCAATCTCTGATATCGTCACCTCCATCCTCAATCATCCGGGGTACACGCTGGTGTACGGCGCGGCAATGGCCTTACTGTTACTGCACATCAGTCATGGGTGTTGGTCACTTTTTCAGACTCTTGGTATCAGTCACCCCAAATATGACGGTTTGATTCGCGTGGCAACCCGTGCCCTGGCAGGCATTATCTGCGGTGTGTTTTTACTCATTACCCTGCTGTTGCTGTTTTCGCAGGATCACCTGATGTGACAGGCGCTGTTACCAAAGACGCATCGGCAATTCTCTATGAAATGTCGACATCCTTTTACTTATAGCCGGAAAAAATGAATATGCAGCTCGACGCCAGAATACCCGAAGGACCGCTTGCCGAAAAATGGGACAACTGCCGCTTTGCCAACAAACTGGTCAACCCGGCAAATAAACGGAAATACGAAGTAATCGTCGTAGGCACGGGGCTTGCCGGAGGATCAGCTGCCGCCACCCTTGCGGAGCTGGGCTACAACGTCAAGAGTTTCTGTATTCACGACACCCCCCGCCGGGCGCATTCCATCGCGGCTCAAGGCGGTATAAATGCAGCAAAGAATTACCAGGGGGATGGTGACTCGATCTTTCGTCTCTTTTATGACACCATCAAGGGTGGAGATTTCCGTGCCCGTGAAGCCAATGTCTACCGCCTGGCACAGGTCAGCCGTGATATTATTGACCAGTGTGTGGCGCAGGGCATCCCCTTTGCCCGTGAATATGGCGGCACGCTCGCCAACCGTTCATTTGGCGGTGCCCAGGTCAGTAGAACCTTCTATGCCCGCGGCCAGACAGGCCAGCAGCTCCTACTCGGTGCCTATTCAGCAATGATGCGCCAGGTTGCAACCGGAAAGATCACCATGTATCCTCGCCGGGAGATGCTCGACCTGGTACTGGTGGACGGGGTGGCCAAGGGGATCATCTGTCGAAACCTGATCACCGGCAAGATGGAACGCTACTCTGCCCATGCGGTGGTACTGGCTACCGGGGGGTATGGCAATGTCTTCTATCTCTCCACCAATGCCATCGCTTCCAATGTCACGGCTGCCTTCAGGGCCTACAAACGAGGTGCCGGCTTTGCCAATCCAAGTTTCGTCCAGATTCACCCCACCTGTATCCCGGTTCACGGCGACTATCAGTCCAAATTGACCCTTATGAGCGAGAGTCTGCGCAATGACGGGCGGGTATGGGTTCCCAAGGATCCCAAAGATACCCGCCGACCCGCCGATATTCCCGAAGAGGAACGTGATTACTACCTGGAACGCAAATATCCGAGCTTCGGCAACCTCGTCCCCAGGGATGTGGCCAGCCGCAACGCCAAAGAGGCCTGTGACGAGGGTAAAGGGGTTGGTGAGACCAAACTTGCCGTCTACCTGGACTTTGAAGAGGCCATCCAACGTGATGGTCTTGACGTGATCCTCAAAAAGTATGGCAACCTCTTTCATATGTACGAGAAGATCACTGACGTCGATCCCAGCAAGGAGCCGATGATGATCTATCCAGCTGTCCATTACTCCATGGGCGGCCTCTGGGTGGATTATCATCTGATGAGCAATATTCCCGGACTCTTTGTCCTGGGAGAGGCGAACTTCTCCGACCACGGTGCCAACCGGCTCGGTGCTTCAGCGCTGATGCAGGGGCTTGCCGACGGCTACTTTATTCTGCCCTACACCATCGGCAACTACCTGGCCGGAGTGGCCAGCGGTCCCACCGTTGCCGAGGGTCCCGAATACGATCAGGTGGAAAACGAGGTTAAAGAGCGTACAGACAAGCTCCTCAAAAACACGGGTACCGGTGCTGATGGACGTAATACGCTGGCGCACTATCACCGCCAGCTAGGGAAACTGATGTGGGACAACTGCGGTATGGCCCGCAACAAGGAAGGCTTGACCCAAACCCTGAAAAAAATTCCGGAAATTCGTGAGGAGTTCTGGAAAAACGTGATCGTTCCTGGCGGCAAAAACGAGTTTAACCAGTCACTTGAACGCGCCGGGAGGGTTGCGGACTACTTGGAATTTGCCGAGATCATGGTACAGGACGCCCTGGCCAGAGAGGAGTCCTGCGGCTGTCACTTGCGCGAGGAAAGTCAAACCGAAGAAAATGAAGCCAAGCGTGATGACGCGAATTTTTCCCATGTGTCTGTCTGGGAATACCAGGGTGAAGGTGCCCCGGCAAAACTGCACAAGGAGCCGCTTGTCTTCGATAATGTTACCCCTTCACAGCGGAGCTACAAGTAACCCGGACGAATTCCGGCCCAAGGTGTATTGCACCAGGAATGACGTTCATTTCAACCAGAGCACGAGAATATGGCTGACAAAAAAATCAACATTACCGTAAAGGTCTGGCGACAAAAAGGCCCCTACGCCCAAGGATACCTGGAAGAGCACGACCTCAGTGACATCAGCACTGATATGTCTTTTCTGGAAATGCTAGATGTCCTCAACGACAAGCTCACCCTCGAGGGTGCTGAACCCGTGGCCTTTGACCACGACTGTCGTGAGGGTATCTGCGGAAACTGTGGAGCTGTAATCAACGGTGTTGCTCATGGTCCGGAAAAGGAGACAACCCTGTGCCAGCTGCACATGCGAAAATTCGAAAGTGGCGATGCTATCTTTATCGAACCTTTTAGGGCCAGAGCCTTTCCCATTATCAAAGACCTTGCAGTTGATCGCTCTGCCCTTGACCGGGTCATGCAGGCTGGAGGATTCGTCTCTGTTAACTCCGGCTCCCCCCAGGATGCCAACTGCCTTCCCGTTGCCCAACGTAACGCTGAACTGGCCATGGACGCGGCAGCCTGCATCGGCTGCGGTGCCTGCGTGGCAGCCTGCCCCAATGCCTCGGCCATGCTCTTTGTCAGCGCCAAGGTCTCTCAGTACGCCCTTCTTCCGCAGGGACAGCCTGAACGTAAACGGCGGGCACTCTCCATGGTCCGTGCCATGGATCAGGAAGGATTTGGTAACTGCGGCAATGAACGCGAATGCGAAAATGTCTGCCCCAAAGGGATTTCCATTCGCAATATTGCCCGACTCAACCGAGAGTACATGTTTGCCAGTCTGACTGCTGACGAATAACTCTGTCCGGTAAAGATTTTCCCTGACAGGCCGCTTCATTTGGCAAGCGGCCTGTCTTTTCTGCGGTAACAGGGGACGCGCAGCCCCCTTTTTTGTTGTTCCTCTACCTCTGGTAACCTCACTCTACGTCTTTTTTATCATCTGCATCAGCGACAGTTCGCCTGTCTTCCGGTACAACAGGACAGAAAACCACCCGGCGATTTTGAATTCTTTTTACTTTTTCCAGCCGTTGCGCTACGCTGGTCTTTTGTCAGCAGACGACTGATGGACGACGTCAAAATATTCGCCAATGGCATCAGCGGCAACAATTCACTGCCCCTTGCGGGAAAGGTCACAGCACTGGCAAGGAGCTAACGACAGCACCAAAAAGACTCCAGTAAAACTCAACCTCAAATCACTTTCCCGTTCCATGGCCCGATGCACCTTCTCCTTTATCTTTCTGCTGTTACATTTTTTTCTGTTACAGTTGACGGTCACAACCGCTGCAGCAAGGCAGAACCCAGGGACAGTGCAGCGTGCTCAACATCAGACCATTGAGGAGTTACTGCTGCAGATATACGATGAACGGGAACGAGAACCTCTCTGGGTCAATCTCAAGGGGCCGACAGCCAGGGCCGAGGTGCTCCTGCAAACCCTGAAAGCCGCAGATCTCGAGGGCCTAAACCCGGCTGATTACCGGGTAACCGCGCTGACAGCCCTGTGGCAAGACCACAGTATGAAAGGTCTGGCCCGCCTGGAAGTTCTCCTCAGCCAGGCACTGGTCCGCTATGTCATTGACCAGCATCGCGGTATCAGCGGTGCCGCCCCTTCTGACCCTGAAAATAACAGAGAAAAAGAGCTAACAGCACTACTACGCGAAGGACTCACAGCAGAAGATATTACGGCGTTCCTCAAACAGCAATCTCCGCAGCACAAGGCCTACATTGGACTGAAAAAAGCGCTTGCCACCTACAGGAACCTCAACGATCAGGGCGGCTGGGAACCAATCGCCCCGGGACCACCCCTTAAACCGGGGCATCAGGATCCGAGGCTTGCCGACATTGCCAGGCGGCTTATCCTGACCGGTGATCTGCGCAGCGAAACACCAATCTCCACCCTGACATACGGCCCCGCATTAGTGATGGCAGTCAAGCATTTTCAGATGCGCCATAACCTCGCCATTACTGGAGTGGTCGATGACGCGACCCTCACCGCCATGAATCTGCCTGCACCTGAAATTATCAGGCGAATCCTGGTAAACATGGAGCGATGGCGCTGGTTGCCAAGAAAAATGGATGGCAGAAGAATCCTTGTCAATATTACCGGGTTCAAGTTGACAGTCACCGAAGACGAAACAGTGCAAATGACCATGCCGGTGATAGTTGGCGAGCTGGAAAATGCCACACCAGTGCTCAGCGACCGAGTTCGCTACATTGTCCTTAATCCCTTCTGGACGATCCCCCCGGATATTGCCGAGCGCGAGACTTTACCATGCCAGCTGGCTGACCCCAATTATCTTCGCACCAACAACATCAGGGTCTTTGAAAGCTGGCAAGCAGAGGCCGAAGAACTGGAACCGGAGTTTATCGACTGGAAAAGGCTGGGAGCCGGCATACGTTACTTTCGCCTGCGCCAGGATCCTGGCCCAAATAACACCCTGGGACAAGTCAAGTTCATGTTTCCCAACAAAAAGAACATCTACCTGCACGACACGCCTGCCCATGACCTTTTCACCAGGTCCACCCGGACCTTCAGTCACGGCTGCATCCGCCTGAGTAAACCGGTTTCCCTGGCTGCGTATCTCTTACAGGACAACCGCCGTCCTCTTGACGAATCGGCCCTGCAGCAGATCATCGCCAGTGGTGAACGGCGGGTAGTGCATCTTGACACACCTGTCCCGGTTCACCTCACCTACCAGACCGTTGAGGCTGATCCAGCAAGCGGTCAATTATCGTTTCACAAAGATATTTACGATCAGGACCTAGGCCTGGCCGAGGCGTTGCACTCGACCAGGCAAAATCGTCGGGTTACTCTTCCCTCCAGCCCCATTAACGTTCAACAGCGGTTGAAACGGCCACAAAAGACCTGAGGCTATTTCTCCGGGCTGTTAGGCACCAGAAGTACAGGGATATTGCTGTGACGAGTTACTCGGCGAGCAGTGGTCCCCATAAGCGTACCGCCAAAAAAGCCGTGCGTGGATTTCCCCATGACAATCATGTCTGCGTCATGCTCATCAGCCACACGCAAAATCTCATGGCTGGGCAAGCTACCGCTGACCACCATAATCTCGGTTACCGGTGTACGATTGAGCTGATAGGCCTCATATTCGTCCTTGCAAAACTTGTCCAGCCGCTCCTTGATGACCTCGAGAATACGTTCCATGCCATCGCGCTGGACTTTTTTGCTTTCACTTGGGGACAGATAGGTATCAACAATGGCCTGCCCGGTCACGCCTAGCGGCGCGACCACATGGAGCAGCAACAGTTGGGCATTATAACGCCTGGCCTGGCTAACAGCCAAACGGAAGACCGGCCTCGTCTGTTTCCCCAGATCAGAGGCATAGAGAATTGTACGAATATCTGGTCGTGCTACCATATCCACTGTACTCCTGTATCAAAGTAACGGAAAAGAACAGCCCTCCTGGGGCAGGAGATGCACCCAGGAGAACGGCTCAATTGTATCCCTGAAGCTTATCAATAAACTCGGGGAGAAACAAGGAAATCTGGGGGATATACGTAATCAGTACGAGGAAGAACAGCAGGAGCAGCAGCCACGGGAAAGATGCCCGGATGACCCAGCCGATACTGTTACCAGTGATACCCGCCGTAACAAACAGATTCAGCCCCACAGGCGGCGTCAGCATACCGATCTCCATATTCACCACCATGATAATACCCAGATGAATGGGATCAATCCCCATCTGCACGGCAATCGGGAAAAGAATAGGAGCCATGATCAGAAGAATAGCCGAGGGCTCCATAAAGTTACCCGCCATCAACAGAAGAATGTTGACGACAACAAGAAACATCCACGGTGAAAGCCCCCACTGAACAATCAATTCCGCCAGATAGTGGGGAATACGCTCGGTGGTGAGCACGTGGGCAAACAGCATGGCATTGGAAATAATAAACAACAGCATGATGCTGACCTTGGAGGCGTCCAGTACCACCTTGCGCACATCCTTGTCAATGACGCATCGGGGTAAGGCGATCGCAGACTGATAAAGATTGCGAATAACTGCAGCTCCGGTGCTTTCATCCTGATTACGCCAACGGACTCCTCGTAAAGGCCCCATGTCCCGGTAGCCAAAAATAGACACGAGAAAGGCATAAACAGCAGAGACTGCCGCCGCCTCTGTGGGGCTGGCAATGCCGCCATAAATTGAACCCAGGACGATGACAATCAGCATAAGCCCGCCAAAAGCGGCCATACCCGAGGAGAACAGTTCACCGAACCCGCTCCACGGTTGGGCCGGAATTTTACGGATACGGGCAACAATGTAAATAGCGAGCATCAGCAGGCCGCCCATCATCAATCCGGGGATAAAGCCTGCCATAAACATGCGGGCCGCTGATTCCTCGGTGGCCGCCGCGTACACCAGCATGACAATCGATGGTGGAATAAGGATGCCAAGTGTGCCCGCATTGGTGATGACCCCGGCGGCAAAACTCTCTGGATAACCGGCACGGACCATGCCAACGATGACAATAGAGCCAATAGCCGCAACTGTCGCTGGCGAAGAGCCAGAAACCGCGGCAAAGATCATACACGCCATAACCGAGGCCATGGCCATGCCCCCGCGAATATGTCCAACCAGGCTGATGGCAAAACGGATGATTCGTTTGGCAACGCCACCGGTCGACAAAAACGATGAGCTGAGAATGAAAAAGGGAATTGCCAGCAGGGTATAGTGCTCGGAAAGAGCCTCAAACAGTTTTAAGGCTATGGATGCCAACGAGTCATCAGAAAAAAACAGGATAGTCCCTATGCTGGACAATCCAAGGGCAAATGCGATGGGCATCCCCAGCAGCATACACCCGAACAGCAGGATAAACAGGGCAGCGGTCGTCATGCGGCTTCCTCCTTTTGCTGCAGTTCTTTATCTTGCTGCAGTTCTTCAAAAAGTTCCATGGACTCTTTCGCCTCATCCACCTGCTTGAAGGTATCTGCCTTGCCGGTTATCACATTCCACAAGAGCAGCAATATACGCAGGGAAATCAGGGAAAAGCCAATAAGCAGAATGCTGTGGGCAATCCAGGCTTGGATCGGTAAGTCTTCGAGTTCGATGCCGATCATCTTGACCTTTGCCAGGTAGATCCAGCTGCCGGTCAGCACAAGGTAGCAATAGACCAGCGCCAGCACACAGGCCAGGAAGGTAAAGATCCGTCTACCCACCAGCGGGAACAGTTTGACAAAGGCGTCGACACCGATGTGGGTCCCCACTTTTATGCCATAGGAAGCGCCAAACAGGACAAACCAGGCGGAGAGGTGCAGGGTTAACTCCTGGGACCAGAGGAATCCGGTGTTAAAGATGAAGCGCATGATAACATCCAGGAACACAAGCAGAGTGGTAAAAACGAGCAGGAGGCTGATGATCGCCTCCTCAACGGTATTGAGTACACGCAGGATCATAAAATATCCTCATTCAGGAGCTGAAAACGGGACCCCTGAACGGGGCCCCGCTGGTGCTTGCTGTCAACCAGGGAAAACCGGGAAGATCAGTTGTTGGCGCCGTAAGCTGCGTCGATAAGATCCTTACCTATCTCACCCTCAAACTCCTTCCATACCGGCTTCATGACCTCAACCCACTGCGCACGCTCTTCCGGGGTCAGGATGATGATCTCGCTGCGTTTGGAGTCGATGATCTTCTGCTTGTCTTCATTGGCCTTCTGGCCGGCAACCTGGTTACCATAGGCAATGGCCTCGTCCAGCAGTTTCTTCAACTCGGGGCGCAGGTCAGCAGGGATTTTTTTATTCCAGAATTCTGCAGAGGTGACCACCATGTAATCCAGCAGGCCATGATTGGATTCGGTGATGTACGGCTGGACCTCGAAAAACTTTTTGGAATAAATGTTTGACCAGGTATTCTCCTGACCATCAATAGCCTTGGTCTGCAGCAGGGTGAACACTTCGGAAAATGGTTTTTTCAACGGAGTAGCATCAACGGCCTGAAACTGGGCAGCAAGCACATCTGAAGCCATAATGCGGAACTTGAGGCCAGCAGCATCGGCCGGCACTTTAAGCGGTTTCGAGGCAGAAAGCTGCTTCAGACCGTTATGCAGGTATCCCAGCCCAACAAGGCCTTTTTTCTCCAGGCTTGTCAGGAGTTTCTGCCCAGCCTCGCTCTGCTGGAACTTATCAACGGCAGCCATATCCTTGAACAGAAACGGCAGGTCATAGATCTGCAGTTTTTTGGTAAAACGGTCAAACTTGGAGAGGCTTGGAGCGGCCAGTTGCACGTCTCCCAGGAGCATGGCCTCCAGCACCTTGTTATCACCAAAGAGCTGTGAGTTCGGATATACCTCGACGACAACCTTGTCCCCCATTTTTTCAGCGACCAAATCCCGAAACTTGTTGGCCATCTGTCCCTTAGGGGTGTTTTCCGCAACAACATGGGAAAATTTGATAACCAGAGGACCGCCCATGGCCATGCCAGCTGTCATCGCCATGGAAACAGCAAGTGCTACAAGTACCTTTGTAATCTGTGTAAACATAACTCCTCCGTTACGTGGAAATAATGGTTCGTCCGGTAACGTCCCGAACCCACTGAATCCCTCCTGCTTCGAAGAGAACCGAGCCTCAGTTGGCTTACTTTTCGAAATGCAAAAACAGGGCCAGCAGCTCTTCATTTTACGACATTCAATAAAAACAAAACGTTAAGAGAAACACCCCAAAGACCACGGGCGGAACCCCACACATTTTCCACCTCACACCGTGGAGAAACCACCCAAAGAGGACGGCAAGGTTTTCAGCAAGAATGGCCTGTGCAGCGATAAACGCTGCTGGCCGCCTGCCAGGGGTGCAACCAAGGAACTGTGACCACTGAAACCTGCCATGACCCGGCGGGCAGTAACTCTGGTGCGCTCCTGGCAGCTACTTATAATCGTTTTTGTCAAGACCGTACTTGCGCAGCTTGTCGTACAGGGTTTTTCGAGGAATGGAGAGGGTCTCCATAACATCCTTAAGCCTGCCGCTGTGGGCATTCAACGACTGCTCAAGGATGGCACGCTCAAAGGCTTCCACCTGCTGGGGCAGACTGTTGGCGGCCTCTCCGGCTTCACCGCTCATCATCCGCTCCAGGGACCAGCCAAACTGGGCCCCCAGCAGGACATAGCGTTCGGCCAGGTTGCGTAGCTCACGGACATTACCCGGCCAGTCATAGGCCATGAGCATGTTTATCTGGGCTGGTTCGGGCACAGGAACCTCTTTCTGGTAGCGATGTCCGGCAACCAAGAGATAGTGATGAAACAACAGGGGAATATCTTCTCGCCGATTCCTCAGTGGCGGAATCTCCAGGCAGACCACGTTGAGCCGGTAGTAGAGATCCTCACGGAAATCTCCCCGCTGCGAGGCCTCGAGCAGATCAACCTTTGTGGCCGCGACAATACGAATATCCAAGGGAATAAGGACATTGGAGCCCAACCGTTCGACACTACGCTCCTGCAACACCCGCAGGAGATGCACCTGTACCTGGGCGGGCATGGATTCAATCTCGTCGAGTAACAGGGTGCCGCCATTGGCGTGCTCGAACTTACCGATACGCATGGAGCGAGCATCGGTGAACGCCCCGGCCTCGTGGCCGAACAGCTCTGATTCGATGAGGTTCTCGGCCACGGCCCCGCAGTTGACGGCAACAAAATTATGGGTGCGCCGGCTGCTGTGTTCGTGCAGCAGCCGGGCCACCAGTTCCTTGCCGGTGCCTGTTTCCCCCATCACCAAGACATCGGCGTTGGTATCAGCTATCTGGCCGATAGTGGCGCGCAGCTGCAAGGTTGCCGAGGTGAGACCGATAAACCTGGGCCCAGGAGCACTGTGGGCTTCGAGCTCCACACGCAGCGCCCGGTTTTCCAGGGTGAGCATCCGTTTCTCCAAGGCCCGGGTTACAGTCTTGACCAGGCGGTCCGAGGAGTAAGGTTTTTCGAGAAAATCATAGGCACCGTTACGCATGGCTGTCACTGCGGTGGAGACATCACCATGGCCGGTTATCATGATCACCGGCAGGTCACGATCCACCGTGTGCAGGCGCTGCTGTAATTCCATACCGCTCATGCCAGGAAGGCGGATATCGCAGACGACCACCCCTGGCCAGTCATCGGTGATGACCGCCAATGCATCCTCGGCGCACCCCAGACAGGTTACCTCAAAATCAGCCAGTTCCAGGGTCTGGCGGTTGGCCTGGCGGATATGCTTCTCGTCATCGATAAACAGAACCTTGGTCAACTGTTGCATCGTCTTCTCTGCTGTAAGTTGTGGCGGTATGCAGGGTCATCTCAAAGCAGGCACCAGGGCCGGAGTCAGCAACCCTGATAGAGCCTCCCATCTCTTCGATAATCCGGGCCGAAATAGTCAACCCCAGCCCCAGTCCCTTGCCTGACTCCTTGGTGGTGAAGAAGGGTTCAAACACCTGTTCCATGTGCAGAGAACGAATACCAGGGCCGGAGTCGATAACGCGAAGCACGGTCAAATCACCCTGCAGACGGGCACTGATCTCCACGCGTTTGGTTTCCTGTCCTTCCATCGCCTGCAGGGCATTGGCCAGCAGGTTTACCAGCACCTGCTGAAGCAGGACATTGTTGGCGCGAACAGCGACGACATCGGGCTCCAGCTGGATCTCCACCGCTGTCCCTGCCCTGGAAATAACCGGTGCCAACATCTCCAGGGCACCGTCAATAACACCGTGAAGCGGCACAGCGCTTATCTTGCCGCTGCTCTTACGGGCAAAGGTCTTCAGCTGCAGGCTCAAACTGGCCATACGGTCAGTGAGCTCATTAATCTGGGCAAGATTCCACAGTACATCATCACTGCGGTTGTTTGCCAGAAGCTTGCAGGCATTGTCTGTATAGGAGCGGATGGCGGCAAGGGGTTGATTGAGCTCATGGGTCACTCCGGCAGACATCTGTCCCAGAGCCGCCAGCTTTGCGGCATGCACCAATTCACCTCTGGTTTTGTGCAACTCTTCCTCGGCCCGCTTTCGCTCCTGGATTTCACCACGCATCTTCCGGTTAATCTCGGTCAATGCGGCAGTGCGCTCGGTCACCCTTGACTCGAGCATCTCATTGGTCTCCTCAAGCACACGGCGGTGCTCTTCAGCAAACCGCTGACGCTCTGTGAGCCGCAGGCGTCGCTGCCAGAGCAGTAAGCCAAGGGTGACCGCCAAAGCGCTGGCAACAAACAGCTCTGACACAGTATATACCACGTCCCGCTGGACATCGGTGAGCCTTGTGAGGATAAACACCTTCCAGTCGGCCTGCTCCATCACTGTCATCTGCTGAAGAAAGGTTTCAGCAGGACCGTCAGGTGTTAGACGGAGGCTGACGATGGCACCCTGCTTCACTGGCTTCTCTTCAAGTACCCCCAGAGGCTCAAGCCGGGCATCAGGATAGCGTCTGCTCGAGGCAAGCCGTTCCCTGATCTCCGCAGGCAACGGCTTCAATGTACGAAAACGCCAGTCTTCCCTGTTAGTAATAAAGATAACGCCGTCTGGATCGGTCACGTAAAAAATATCGTCCTGACGTCCCCAGTTTTCCTCGACGGCATCGATATCAATCTTGATGACCACTGCCCCCAGGATGGTCTTCTCCTGAATCACGGGGTAGGCAAAGTAGTAGCCCCGGGCACTTGAAGCGGTTCCCAGGGCAAAGTACCTGCCGAGCCGTCCCTCCATGGCCTGCCGAAAGTACGGTCGATAACTGAAATTTCGTCCCACAAATGGCTTGGGCTTGTTCCAGTTGGAAGCGGCGATGGTCAAACCTTCGCGATCCATCAAGTAGGTATCACTGGCATCGGAGATGTTGTTGATGGTTTCCAGATAACGATTCAAAGCGTCTATACGCTCACGGCTACCGGGATTTTGCAGGAGGCTGACCAGCTGCCTGTTTGTCGCCAGCAGCTCAGGCAGCCCTTCATATTTTTCCAGCACCCCCTGCAGATAGGCGATATACAGGTCCAGTTGATTACCACTCTGTCGGGCAAGGCTTTCGAGTCCCCTGTGGTAGCTGACCTGCCCAGCCCCCCACAGCACAAGCAAAAGCAACAATAAAAATACAGGAAAAATAAAGAGATATCTTCGCATAGAACAGTTATCAATGAAACATGAGGGCACCTGCCGGCATCCCAGTATACACAGTGACTGATCCCGAGGAAAGTCCGAGAACCGCTGATCTGCTTTTTTCCGCCCTTGGCAGAAGGCGAGAAACAGGGTAAAGCAAGGCCGAAGGAGTACCCCATGAACATCTCCCCTCCCGACACCATTCTCTCCGCCGAAGAGGCCCGTACCCTGCTTGAGGACCGCTTCAACCTCGACCTGACAGAGGCCTTCCAGGTGACGGCCACCTACCCCTGCCGGATCAGTTCCTACTATCTCGAGCTCATCGACGAGCCCGGCGACCCTGTGTGGCGGCAGGCCGTCCCTGACCTGCGCGAACTCAACGATCCGCAGGGACTTATCGATCCCCTGGATGAAGAAAATTTGAGCCCTGTACCCAACCTGGTGCACAAATATCCAGACCGGGCACTCTTTCTAATCGCCTCGCGCTGCCCTGTCTACTGCCGGTTCTGTACCCGTAAACGCAAGGTAGGCACAGACCAGATGGTGATCAATGAAGCCACGATAACCAACGGTCTCTATTACCTGCAGCAGACTCCTGCCATCACCGATGTCCTCCTCTCAGGGGGCGATCCCCTGCTCCTGCCTCCGGAGTTCCTCGAATATATTCTCGCCCGGTTGCGAAACATCCGCTCTGTGGAAACGATCCGTATCGGCACCCGGGTTCCATGTACCCTGCCCCAACGGGTCACTCCCGGGCTGGCAGCAATGCTTGGCCGTTACCATCCCCTTTTCATCAATACCCATTTCAACCATCCACGCGAACTCACCGAAGCAGCAGCCCAGGCCTGCGGTCTACTCGCTGATGCCGGGATCCCGCTGGGCTGTCAGACCGTCCTCTTACGAGGAGTCAACGATCATGCCCCAACCCTGGCGGCCCTCTTCAAAGGACTGCTTCGGCTGCGGGTGCGCCCCTATTACCTGTTCCAGGCCGATCAGACCCGAGGGACCTCGCACTTCCGCACCACCGTCGACCACGGTCTGGCAATTATGCGCGAGCTTATCGGTCCGGTCACAGGTATGGCGATTCCCACCTATGCCCTGGATGCTCCGGGTGGTGGTGGCAAGATTCCCTTGACCCCAGAGTACATTACCGACAGTGGCTCCCCCCTGCTCTTCAACACCTATCAGGGCAGGCCGTGCCGCTATCCCAATACCCTGGATGATCTCCCCTAACCATTACCACCGGCAATGGTTTTACTTGAATAACAGGCAAGGAACTGTCTATTATAAACAAAGAGCGCAACCGGACAGCGTCATGCACAACAGCAAGAAAAAAAAATGGTTTACCTTCTAACTTCCAGATATTCTCCCCACTTCCTTCTGCACCGTTGACCAGTACTCCTTACAGAAACGCCTCTTCCTGGCAAGGGCTGTTGCTCACCCTGTCGGCCTGCCTGCTGTGGGGAATACTGCCCCTTTACTGGAAGCAGCTCCTTGCGGTTCCAGCTCTGGAGATCACCTGTCACCGCGTGCTGTGGTGTCTGCTGATCACCTCCGTACTGTTGCTACCGGGCGGTAAACTCTCCCTACTGCTCCGATCCCTGTGCTCACCTCCTCTCTTGCTGCGCACCCTCTGTACGTCCACCCTTTTAGGGGCTAACTGGCTAACCTATGTCTGGGCGGTCAATGCCGATCATGTGGTCGAGGCCAGCCTCGGATATTTCATCAATCCGCTGGTCACGGTGCTGCTGGGCGTGCTTGTCCTCAAAGAGCAGATACGGCCCGGCCAGTGGTTTGCCATGGTTCTGGCTCTCTGTGGCGTACTCTGTCTCACCTTTGCCTACGGCAGATTTCCCTGGATCGCCCTCTGCCTGGCCCTCTCTTTTTCCAGCTACAGTTTACTGCGTAAAACCGCAGCCCTGCAATCTCTGGAGGGCTTGTTTCTCGACATGCTCATACTGGCGTTGCCTGGCGGTCTGATGATCGCGGCCCTGGCCACCAGGGGCTGCAGCCATTTCCTCGCCGGAGACTTCTGGCAACCATTTCTGCTTGCCGGTACAGGGCTGATCACTGCTTTACCACTGCTGCTCTTTGTCGCCGGCACCCAACGTCTCGCCCTCTCCCTGGTTGGCATGCTCCAGTATGTGGCTCCTACCCTGCAGCTGTTTATCGGCGTTTTCATCTATGCAGAGCCCTTTCCGGCAAGCCGGCTTATGGGGTTCTCCCTGATATGGGTAGCACTTGCCCTGTTCACAGGTGAATCATTGCGCCATGATCCAGAGTTTCACCCGATAAACAAAGAAAAGGGATGAAGCAGCCACGACCTGCTTTTTGCCACAGTTCTCCTTGAATCTTCTTTGCCACTGGCGTATTCTAGCTCCTTGTATGTTTTGTCAGCGACGACCGGATACCCTGTGAATCCTTGGCGTCCTTCGGGCTGACATCACCCAGAAAACCGGCCGGAACCGGCCCCAGCCAAGAGATTGCATGTTCCTCAAAGATCATAACAAGACAGCCATACGACACAGCCAGGGAGCGATCAGCTACCGCCAGCTCATTAGGTCGGCGTGGGGATACGCCAGCCTCCTTCCGGACCACCTGAAACGGGTAGCCATTTTCTCGGAAAATCGTCCTGAATGGATTTTTGCACATTACGCCAACTGGGCGCGAAGAGCGGTCACCGTGCCCGTCGATTTTCTCAGTACGGCCGAGGAGGTAGCCCATGTGCTTGCCGACTGTACCCCTGAGGTGGTCTTCTGTTCGGCGCAACGATTACCGGTGCTGCAAGCCGCCCTCGCAACCATTGCCCACCAGCCTGCCATCCTGATCTTTGAAGAAATCGGCGAGGTGGAAGCTGCCCCACAACCCTTTCCTGAGCCGGCACAAGACGAAACTGCACTGATCATCTACACCTCAGGCACCACAGGTGCACCCAAGGGGGTTATGCTCAGCTACCGTAACCTCCTCGCCAATATCGAGGCGGTTTCCCAGGAAGTCCCTATTTACAACTCCGAAGAACGTTCCCTGGTGCTGTTACCCCTGCATCACATCTTTCCCCTGATGGGCACGGTGATTGCCCCCATTTATACTGGCGGCACCATTGCCATCTGCCCCTCCATGGGGGCAGAGGATATCCTGACGACCCTCCAGGAAAATGCCATCACGGTAATCATCGGTGTACCCCGGTTATGGAAGACGATTGCCGCCGGCATCATGAGCAAGATCAAGGCCAGCAAGCTTGCCACCCTGCTCTATTTTGCCGCTGAAAAGGTGCAGTCAAAGCACCTTTCCAGAATATTGTTTGCCTCGGTACACCGCCGGTTTGGAGGTGCGGTCAGATTCATGATCAGCGGTGGTGCAGCCCTGGATCTGGAGGTAGGACGTCAGTTAACCACCCTCGGCTTTGAGGTCCTGGAAGGATTTGGTACGACCGAAACCGCGCCGATGATCAGCTTCACTCGTCCCGGCAAGGTCCACATCGGCTCGGCCGGCGGCCTGCTCACCGGTATCGACGTGCGCTTTGACGATGATGAACTTCTGGTCCGCGGCAACAATGTCATGCAGGGGTATCTCAACCGTCCCGAAGAGACGGCCGAGGCCCTTAAAGACGGCTGGTTCCACACCGGTGACCTGGGCTATCTGGATGACCAGCAGCGTCTGTTCATTACCGGCCGCAAAAAAGAGCTGCTGGTCCTCTCCAATGGCAAGAACATCAACCCGGCGGAACTCGAGAATGGACTGGAGGCGATCACCCCCTACATCAACGAAGTGGGGGTCTTTGTCGACAACGACATTCTCCAGGCAGTCATCCGCCCCAATCTTGCCCGGATGCGTGAGGACAGTATCACTGACATTGAAGACTATTTCCGCTGGAAGGTACTGGCCCCCTTTAACCAGGCCGTAAGCCCCTACAAAAAAATCTTGCAGTTCACGCTGGTTGATGAAGAGCTGCCCAGAACCAGGCTGGCCAAGATCAAGCGCTTCCTCTTGCCCCAGATGGTCTCCCGGGAGCAGGATATCCGCAACTATGCAGAGCCGCCCACCTTTGAAGAGTACCTCATTATCAAACAGTTTATCGAAGACCTGACCAGCCGGACCGTCCACCCCGATGACCACCTGGAGATCGATATCGCCATGGACAGTCTCGACAAGATCGGCCTGTTGGAGTTTCTTAACAACACCTTTGGCGTCGAAATCGGTGAAGAAGGACTGTTTACCCACCAGACCGTGCGCAGGCTCAGCGACTTTGTCCGAGAAAAAAAGGAACGCATTTCCGTGGAAATGATCAACTGGCGTGATATTCTCAGGGAAAAAACCGAGTTCAAACTGCCAGAGACCCGTTTTACAACGACACTCTTCAAGAATATGGCCAATGCCTTCCTGAACGTCTATTTCCGCTTCAAAAGTGAGGGCCGGGAAAATCTCCCCAAGACTCCCTGCATCATCGCTCCCAACCACCAGAGCTTTGTCGATGCCCTGCTGGTGGCCTCCCAGCTCAAAGACCACATCATGAAGAACACCTACTTCTATGCCAAAAAGAAGCACGTGAAAAACCGGTTTCTCAGTTACCTGGCCAATCGTAACAATGTGGTGATCATGGATATCAACACCGATGTCAAGGAGTCCATTCAGAAACTGGCAACACTCCTCAGCAACGGCAAAAACGTCATGATCTTTCCTGAAGGTACACGCAGCAGCGACGGCCGCCTCGGCGACTTCAAAAAAAGTTTTGCCATCCTCGCCAAGGAGATGAATGTACCGGTGGTGCCGGTGACCATTAAAGGTGCCTTTGAGGCCATGCCCACGGGCCGCCTCATTCCCAGGCCTTTCAAGAAAATTCGCGTGACCTTCCAGCAACCGGTGTTTCCTGAAGGCCACACGTACGAGAGTCTCAAGGATCAGGTACGCCAGCATATCGAGGAGTGCCTGGAATCTACACTTTCGAGAAAACCGGCCTGAGGCTTTTTGCAAACACTCCCGAACCGCACCTCTGACGAGGCAGGTTCGGGCTCCAGCGATCCATCAACCTGCCTAGTGGCTTTGCCATGCACACGACCATCCCCACCTGCGACGCTGTCATCGAACCTGAACGCCACCTCAAGGTACTCTCGAGAAATGAGGTAGCCAAACTCCACGATACCACCTGCGGCGGTCTGTACCAGATCTTTCGCAGCTGTTCGTTGGCGGTCCTCAATAACGGCGACCACCTCGACGACGGCAAGGAACTGCTTGCCAGATATCAGAACTTTGACATCAGACTTATTCAGGAAGAGGGCGGTATCAGGCTGCAACTCTGCGGTGCCCCGGAAAATGCCTTTGTCGACGGTGTCATGATCAAGGGCATCAGGGAGCACCTGTTCTCGGTCCTCAGGGATGTGGTCTTCATTAACGGCGAGCTGCACAACAGTACCCGCTTTGACCTCCAGAGCAGCGACGGGATCACCGACGCGGTCTTTCATATCCTGCGCAATGCCAACGTGCTCCGGCCGGGTGCCGGCACCAACCTGGCGGTCTGCTGGGGTGGCCACGCCATCAATCAGGAGGAATACGACTACTCCAAGGAGGTTGGCTACGAGCTTGGCCTGCGCGGCATGGACATCTGCACGGGATGTGGCCCCGGTGCCATGAAGGGGCCGATGAAGGGAGCCGCTGTCGGCCACGCCAAGCAGCGCAACTACACCGGGCAATACCTGGGAATTACCGAACCTGGAATTATCGCCGCAGAATCACCCAACCCGATTGTCAACGATCTGGTCATCATGCCAGACATCGAGAAACGGCTGGAGGCCTTTGTCCGTTCCGGTCATGCTGTTGTCGTCTTTCCCGGCGGTGCCGGCACCCTTGAGGAAATTCTCTACCTGCTTTCTATCCTGCTGACTCCGGAAAATGCCCGCATCCCCTTTCCCCTGATATTTTCCGGGCCACGCAGTGCCGAAGCCTACTTCACCGGGGTCAACGAATTCATCGGCGAAACCTTGGGCATAGAGGCACAGCAAAAATACCGGATCATCCTTGATGATCCGGCAACTGTGGCCCGCGAAGTCGTGAACGGGCGCGACAAGGTCCATAACTTTCGCCGCGAGCACGGTGATGCCTTTTACTTCAACTGGCTGCTCCATATCCGCCACGACCTGCAGCAACCCTTTGCCGCGACCCACGAGGACATGCGCAACCTGCATCTTTACCGGGATCAGCCCCCTGATCTCCTTGCCGCAACCCTGCGCAAGGCCTTCTCTGGGATTGTCTCCGGCAACGTCAAGGAGAGCGGCATCAGCCGTATAGAAAAACACGGACTGTTTGAACTCCATGGGGAGGCAGCCATCATCGAGCCGCTGGAGACCCTGCTAGAGAGTTTCATCAGCCAGCAGCGCATGCGTCTGCCCGGTACCGAGTACGTTCCCTGCTACACCCTGGTGCGTGGGTAGACCAAGCTGCTCAACAGAAAACCGCAACATACGAACCCGGGTTGTGTGTAAAAACCACACCCTTCTCACCCCTCAGAACACATGGAGGCACAGAATATGGCTGCGAAAAAGATTTGTCTGCTCGTTGGTGATTTTGTTGAAGATTACGAGGCAATGGTCCCCTACCAGATGCTCCTCATGGTTGGGCATCAGGTGGATACGGTCTGCCCGGATAAAAAGGCAGGTGATACGGTAAAGACGGCGATCCACGACTTCGAAGGTGATCAGACCTACACCGAAAAACCTGGCCATAACTTTGCCATAACCGCAGATTTCGCCTCAGTAACAGCTGACCAGTACGATGCCCTGGTCATTCCAGGTGGACGCGCCCCTGAATACATCAGGCTCAATCCAGCTGTCATTGCCCTGGTTCAGGCAATGAACGCTGCCAACAAGCCCATAGCCGCAGTCTGCCATGGCCAACAGGTGCTGGTCGCCGCCGGTATCGTTAACGGCAAAACCTGCACCGCCTACCCGGCGGTCAAACCGGACATCGAAGGCGCCGGCGGTACCTGGTGCGAGGTGAATGAGACCTTCAGTAACGCCCACGTGGACGGTAACCTGGTTACAGGCCCGGCCTGGCCGGCTCATCCGGAATGGATCCGCAAGTTCCTTGAGCTGCTGGGGACAACCATCGAGCCCTGATACCAACAGCTTCCCCACGCACACCACCGGGCGGCCCCACCAGGGTGGTGCCTCCTCCCACGTTAAACAGCAAAACGCAGCCACACAGTGCTTTGTATGAAGCGCCGTGTGGCTGCGTTTCTCAAGGCAACAGCGAGCTGACGCCTACGCTTAACACATAACCACTTAGTACTAAAGAAAAAAATAGGTGGCTAACAGGCCTGCCAGCGACATGGTAACGGTGTAGGGCAGCGCCAGTATGACCATGCGCCCGTAGCTGAGACGGATAACCGGAGCCAGCGCCGAGGTCAACAGAAAGAGAAAAGCGGCCTGGCCGTTGGGTGTGGCGACGCTGGGAATATTGGTGCCGGTGTTGATTGCCACTGCCAGCTTGTCAAACTGATCCATAATGGCCTTGGCCTGGGCGGCAGCCCCTGCTGGCAGAGTGGCAAGGACATCTGCCCTGTGCACGTGGGGATCAGTAAGCTTGTCCATGAGCTGGTCGCCGCTCATGCCGATGCCCTGTATCTGTGCGAGTGCCTCGGTGATGTGCATCTTGGTCTCGGAGATGTATACCGTGGCCACGAAGACATTGTCCGAGATCATCGAGAGGATACCATTGGCGATATAGTAGGCCGCCAGCTGCGCCTGCCCTTTTAGACTGAGCACATAGTTGATGACAGGTGCAAACAGGTGCTGGTCATGGATCACTGCGACAATCGCAAAAAAGACGACCAAAAGGGCAGTAAACGGCAGGGCCTCCTCAAAGGCATGGCCCAGCTGATGTTCCTCGATAAAACCGTTAAACGAGGTCAAAAGGACGATAACCGACAGCCCTATGAGACCCACAGCAGCCAGATGGAGGGCCAGGGCAACAATCAGCCAGAGGCCCACCAGCCCCTGGACAATGAGCTTGGCACGACCAGACGTGCCGCGCTTTTGCTCCATCTTCATCTCGGTTTCCAGCAGATGGGAGCGAATGTTCCCCGGCAGTTTGGCCCCGTACCCGACGAGCTTGTACCTCTCCACCAGGTAACAGGTCGCCAGGCCAACAACGAGTACCGGCATGGAAACAGGGGCGACCTTGACAAAGAAAGGAAGAAAATGCCAGCCCATCTCACTGGCGACAAGCAGATTCTGGGGCTCACCCACCAGGGTGCAGACCCCGCCCAGAGCTGTTCCGACAGCACCGTGCATCATGAGATTGCGGAGAAAGGCCCTGAACTGCTGTAACTCCTGACGCTGAACATCCTTGAGCGACTGATCATGGGTCAGGTCATGGGAGCCTTCCTTGTCGGCGCCGGAGGCATACCGATGGTAGACATCATAAAAACCATAAGCCACGGCGATAATGACAGCGGTGACGGTGAGCGCATCAAGAAAGGCGGAGAGGAAGGCGCCGAGAAAGCAGAACAGCAACGAGATGGTGTATTTAGACTGAACGCGAACCAGGATGCGGGTAAAGGCGAACTGCAGGAAATCTTTCATGAAAAAAATACCTGCAACCATAAAGATCAACAGAAGGATGACCTCAAAGTTGTTAAGGGCCTCATGGTACACCGACTCGGGGTGGGTCATACCAAGGGCCACTGCTTCCAGGGCGAGCAGGCCGCCAGCAGGAAGGGGGTAACATTTCAGCGCCATGGCAAGCGTAAAGATAAACTCGCCAATGAGTACCCAGCCGGTGACAAAGGGACCGGCAAAAATCAACAACAGAGGATTGATGATAAGAAAGTTGACAAGGATAAGCTTGTACCAATTAGGGGCATTGCCGAGAAAATTTCTGACAAAGGCTTCGGGTAATGTTCGCGCCATCTGTTGACTCCTTTCCTGAAATTATTCACAAAACACACAACGCACTACCACGCCATGCCTCAACCAACACCTTGTGCTGAGACACGGATCGAAAAAATCCTGTTGCGACATACATCCTAGCCGGATCACCAGTGCTTGGCCCTTGTCGGTTACCGCTGATGGCAGCACAACGGCATGGATACGCTTTGCCGCAAGAGAAAAAGATAGTAACAAAATTACTGCCTGGACAACCAGCAAAAAACCGCGAAGAAGAAAAAATATTGCCGAAAGAGGAACAGCTATGCCATTTTCAGGCTGCAATATTTTTTCCTGGCAGCACAGGCAAGCACGGATATGGGGTAGGCTTTTTCCTTGTGCCATCTGCCAGTCACTGTACAGTACAAGCGGTACTGTCATCCTGCTGAGCCCTGTTCCAAGGAGGTTCTCATGCTCATAGAGCTGTTACGAAAACGCAGAAGCATCCGCACCTTTACTGCTCAACCGGTGGAGCAGGAAAAAATAGACCTGCTCATCGAGGCGGCACTCCGCGCTCCCTCGTCAAGGAGCCTTCACCCCTTGGAGTTCGTGCTCGTTCGTGATGCCGCCAGCATCAGCGCTCTGGCTGCAGCCAAGACACACGGCTCAGCCTTCATGCAACATGCCCCTGTGGCCCTGGTGATCTGTGCGGATGCCACCGTAAGTGATGTCTGGGTGGAAGATGCCTCCATTGCCGCCCTGCTCGTGCATCTGGAAGCCGCTGATCTGGGACTCGGGAGCTGCTGGGTGCAAATCCGCAAGCGCCCCCATGATAACGACCTTTCCGCCGAGGCCTATGTTGCCAAACTCCTTGGCCTGCGTCAGGACCTGCGGGTGGAAGCGATAGTTGCCGTGGGCTATCCCGGCAACGAACCGCCAGGGCACTCCCCAGACAGCCTGCTCAGGGAACGGGTGAGCGTGTTTCCCCTCCAGGAAGACTAAGGCACCTCTGCTTCCACCCCTGGAAGGTGGCAGGGCCAGGGTGAGATCCCGGATCAACACCTCTGAAGTGACAGGGTTGCCATGGCGTTTGCCGTGGTCTGCCTTGCGAGCGTCTCAGCAGACTCAGCCCTGAGTCCTGCCAGTGCCGCCAGCACCTCTGGCAGGTATTCAGGACTGTTCCGCTCGCCCCGATGTGCGGCCGGCGGTAGATCAGGTGCATCAGTTTCCAGGACCAGTGCCGACAGCGGCAGGGCAGCAGCAACAGCACGAATCTTTCGGGATCGTGCAAAGGTCAGGGTTCCACCCAGGCCAATCCTGAAGTTCAACGCCACATACTGCAGGGCCTGTTGCAGACTTCCGTTGAAGGCATGGACCAGGCCGCCACAGGGAAAGGCCAGGCGGCGCAGCGTCGCCAGGACCTGATCATGGGCCTTACGCACATGCAGGAGGACAGGCAGCCCCGCAGCGGCAGCGATACGCAGCTGTTCTTCAAAGAGGTAGCGCTGCCACTGCCGCTCCTCTGCACTTACGCGCACATACTCGTCCAGACCGATCTCGCCAATGGCGACAAGACCTGCACCACTGCGCTGTTGCAGGTCGTCAAGATCGGCATCCCGGTGAACATCGCTGTAGAGTGGATGCAGTCCCAGGGCCGGATAACAGCCTGGTTCTCGTTGACACAGGTCGAGAAGACGCGGCCAGCCAGCCCTTGCCACAGCAGGCACCACCAGCCGACAAACACCTGCAGCCCTAGCCCTGGCGAGCACAGCAGGGTAATCAGCGGCAAAGGCAGCGGCGTCAATATGGCAATGCGTATCGATCAGCATGTTTGCCCTTGCCGGCAATAAGTGTTGCGGGGTCCATGGTCTCAGGGTAGAGCGGTCGGGAATCAGCAGACATTAGACGATGTGCACCTGGGTACTACACGAATCGACGTATTCCCAGTTTTTTCATACGGCTCTGCAGGGTGGTCGGCTTGAGGTCCAGGAGGGCTGCCGCTCCTTTTTCCCCGTATATTCTGCCGTTGCAAAGGTGCAGCGCTTTGCTGATATGTGCACGAATCACCATCTCCAGCGACGGCAGGCTCTCTGCCTCCTCTTCCGGGCTGGGCCTTTCCCTTCCAGCCAAGGGGACCTGTTCTGCCCTCCCCGCTTGCCAGTCAGGTGATGCCTTCAAGGCCAGGTGCCTCGGTTCAATACATTTACCTCCAGCCACCAGGGCTGAACGTCGGACAACATTTTGCACTTCGCGAACATTACCGGGCCACTGATACCGCTGCAGGCTGTCCACTGCCTGGCTGCTTAAATGGACATCCGCATAGTAGTCCTGCTGGCGCAGCTGGCTCAGAAAATATTCCGCCAGCAGCAGGACATCATCTTTGCGTTCCCGTAGCGGTGGCAGAACTATGGGAAAGACATTCAATCGATAATAGAGATCCTCACGAAACCTTTTTTCCTGGACAGCCTGCTCAAGGTTGACATGACTGGCAGCAATCACCCGTACATTACTGTACAGCGTTTTCTCTCCGCCAACCCGCTCAAATTTTTTCTCCTGGAGCGCGCGCAGCAGTTTGGGCTGTAACTCTGCGGGCAGATCACCAATCTCATCGAGGAACAGAGTGCCGCCATTGGCCAGTTCGAAGCGCCCCTTTCTGGCTGAATACGCCGAGGTAAAGGCACCCTTCTCATGGCCAAAGAGTTCACTCTCGGCAAGCTGCGGATTGAGCACCGAGCAGTTCAGGGCGACAAACTGCTGGTCAGCACGCGGGCTGAGTCGATGAATAAGGCGGGCAATCTGTTCCTTGCCGGTACCTGTTTCGCCCTGAATAAGTACAGAAAGGTCTGAAACGGCGACGAGACGAGCCGCGTCAACAACATTCTGCCAGGCCGCCGAATCGCCAATAACGTCTTGAAAATGCTGTGATTTTGAAGGGAGAAGCAGGTTCCGCTCCTGGGTCAGGCGTTGCTGGGCAGAGAGCAGCTCTTTGGAGCTCTGGCTCTGGGCGACAATGATCGAGATAAGCCTGGCGACCGTATCAATAAAGCGTACGGTACCGGCTGAATACATATCACAGACCTGGTGATCCAGGGTCAGTATGCCCAGAGGCGTTCCCTGAATATGCAACGGCGCAAGCATACAGGAGTGGTCAGAGGGCAGATCAAGTACACCATCATAGGTGTCGACATGCTCCACTTCCCTGGAGAAAAGAAAGGGCTGCTGCCGATGAATCATCTCATTGAGATCATGTCGTTTTCTCAGATCAATCCGGTGGTTCTGCAGCGCAGGAGAAGAGAGCGGGCCCCTGGCCTGTTCCACGGCAAGGGTGTTCTTGTCCAGAAGTTTAAGGATAACAGCCAGATCGTACTCGACGACATTGTCAAGGGCTTCGAGAATAAGGTGGAGTATCTGTTCTGGATCAATGGCAAAAGGAGATGGATAAAGCATACGTATACCAGCCTCAGCGTTGGTCATTGTACCGATTTACCGGTGTAACGAAATATCGTTTTTATAGTACTGCTATTTCGGTTTTCCGCCAGTCTTTTTTAGATCTGGCAAAAGAATCATAAAAAAACAGGCCTACATTTTTTTTAATATCAATAAGTTGGCAGCAATTCTTTTTTTCCGACTTTTCTAGCATAGATAGTGCAAAGAAATAAAAAAGCGCACTGCGCCCTTTACCAAAAATATATACAGGAGAAAAAAAATGGAACAACAAGTGAACATGCCCCTTCTTGGTGACCAATTTCCTGAACTGGCTGTAGCGACCACCCAAGGCCCCATGAATCTGCCCGGCGACATGAAGGGCAGGTGGTTTGTCTTGTTCAGTCATCCAGCGGACTTTACCCCGGTGTGCACCACCGAATTTGTTGGTTTTCAACATCGCCTCGCCCAGTTTGAAGAGATGGGAGCCCAGCTGATCGGGATGTCTGTTGATCAGGTTTTCAGTCACATTAAGTGGATAGAGTGGATCAAGGAAAAACTCGGCGTGGAGATCACCTTCCCGGTTATCGCCGCCAATGATGCCGTGGCAAGTAGACTTGGTATGCTGCACCCTGGCAAGGGAGCCAATACCGTACGTGCGGTCTTTATCGTTGATCCTGAAGGCAAGGTCCGTCTGGTTGTCTATTATCCCCAGGAGATTGGCCGTAATATGGATGAGATTGTCCGGGCAACAAGGGCGCTTATCACCTCTGATACCAACAAGGTAGCGACACCTGCCGACTGGCCTGCCAACCAACTCATCGGTGATCGGGTCATTGTTCCTCCTCCTCAGTCCATGGAAGAGGCCCAGAAGCGACTGGATCAGTATGAGGGCTATGACTGGCGGTTTTGCCACAGGGAGCTCTAAGATCCTGGAGAGGCAGCTCTGCAAGCAACACCTTCCTCTGTCGCTGCAGGCAGAGGAAGGCCCTTTACCGTCAACGAGACAAACACAGGGGAGGTATACCCATGAGTGAAAGTAAATGTCCGTTTTCCCATGGAGCACCAACGACGAGTACCATGGGCAATGAAAAATGGTGGCCCAACTCACTGAATCTTGACATTCTTCATCAGCACGACCGCAAAACCAACCCCATGGGAGAAGAGTTCAATTACCAGGAAGAGGTAAAAAAGCTTGATTTCAAGGCACTCAAGGAAGATCTGCACCACCTGATGACCGACAGCCAGGAGTGGTGGCCGGCAGACTGGGGTCATTATGGTGGTTTGATGATCCGCATGACCTGGCACGCAGCCGGGACCTACCGTATCGCCGATGGCCGGGGCGGAGCCAACACCGGCAATCAACGCTTTGCCCCGCTTAATTCCTGGCCGGATAACGTCAACCTTGACAAGGCCCGCCGCCTGCTCTGGCCGATCAAGAAAAAATACGGTAACCGGCTCAGCTGGGCAGACCTGATCGCCTATGCAGGAACCATCGCCTATGAATCCATGGGGCTGAAAACCTTTGGTTTTGGTTTTGGCCGTGAAGACATCTGGCATCCTGAAAAAGATACCTACTGGGGTTCGGAGCGGGAGTGGCTCGCCCCCAGCGGCAGTGAAGGCAGCCGCTATTCTGGCGAGCGTAACCTCGAGAACCCACTGGCTTCGGTGATGATGGGATTGATCTATGTCAACCCTGAAGGTGTGGATGGCAAGCCTGATCCCCTTAAAACAGCCCGTGACGTCCGCATCACCTTTGGCCGTATGGCCATGAACGATGAGGAAACCGTCGCCCTGACCGCCGGCGGGCATACCGTGGGCAAGGCCCATGGCAACGGCAATGCCGAACTGTTGGGAGCAGAACCCGAAGGCGCAGGCATCGAAGATCAAGGCTTTGGCTGGATGAACAAAGAAAAACGGGGCATTGGCCGGGATACAGTTTCAAGCGGCCTTGAGGGCTCCTGGACAACCAACCCCACAAGATGGGACAATGAATACTTTGCCCTCCTGCTCAACTATGAATGGGAGTTAAAGAAAAGCCCAGCCGGTGCCTGGCAATGGGAGGCGGTGGATATCAGGGATGAAGATAAGCCCGCTGATGTTGAAGATGCATCTATTCGCCGTAACCTCATTATGACCGACGCAGACATGGCCATGAAAATGGATCCTGCCTACCGGAAAATTTCCGAGCGTTTTTATAAGGACCCTGAATATTTTTCAAAAGTGTTTGCCAGAGCCTGGTTCAAACTCACCCATCGTGACATGGGCCCGAAAGCCCGCTATATCGGCCCAGATGTTCCCAAGGAAGACCTGCTCTGGCAGGATCCGGTGCCTGCCGGAGCAAGCGACTATGCGGTTGAAGCAATCAAAGACACCATTGCTGCCAGTGGCCTGAGCATCAGCGACATGGTCGCCACCGCCTGGGACAGTGCAAGAACGTATCGAGGTTCGGATATGCGTGGTGGTGCCAATGGCGCGCGCATCCGTCTGGCCCCACAAAAAGACTGGGAAGGCAATGAACCAGAGCGGCTGCACAGGGTACTCGCTGTATTGCAGCCCATTGCCCGGCAAAGCGGCGCAAGCCTTGCCGATGTCATAGTACTTGCGGGAAACCTTGGGATCGAGCAGGCGGCAAAGGCTGCGGGTGTTGATATTCGCGTACCCTTTCTTCCCGGCCGTGGCGACGCCACCGAAGAGATGACCGACAACACCTCCTTTGCGGTCCTTGAACCGGTGCATGACGGATATCGCAACTGGCTGAAGAAAAACTATGCGGTCACCCCGGAAGAGATGCTGCTTGATCGCACCCAGCTGATGGGACTGACCGCCCCAGAGATGACCGTTCTTATCGGCGGGATGCGGGTGCTCGACACCAATCACGGCGGGACAGCACATGGCGTCTTTACCGAACGAAAAGGCGTCCTCACCAATGATTTCTTTGTCAACCTCACCGATATGCGGTACTCCTGGGTAGCGACAGGGGAAAATCTTTACGAGATTCGGGATCGTAAAACAGCCCAGGTGAAATGGACAGCGACAAGGGTTGACCTTGTCTTTGGCTCAAACTCGATTCTGCGAGCATATGCAGAGGTCTACGCCCAGGATGACAACAAGGAAAAATTTGTGCGCGACTTTGTCGCTGCCTGGACAAAGGTGATGAACGCCGACCGCTTTGATAGCAAACGGTAGAGGACAAAAAGAGTTGGCAGACGGGACGTTCGTCATTGCCGGCAAACGCCGCAATGACGAACGCCTTGCCGACGCGGCCGTTTTCTTTTGTGGAGCCAAGCGAATGGGGATCACCAAGCAGATCAGCAGCGACAATAGCGTCTATTTTGCTTGTCTGCCAGACAATACTCCTGTAACCTTCAACAGACGTGACACCTTCACCGGAGTTGCCTTTCATGCTGCCCAACTGGGAAAAAGCACAAGAATTGTGGCAAGGGGTACAGAATCTCGACGTTCTTGATGAACACGGCACCAGTCACCCCCTGAACACATTGCTGGCAAAGACCCCGCAGGTCTTTGTTTTTGTCCGTCATTTCGGCTGTCTGTTTTGCAGGCAGCAGGCAGGCGAAGCCCACCTCCTCGAGGAAGCTGCCCGGGCTATGGGCGGTGGGCTGGCGGTCATTGGCTGCGGTACCTCGGAACACCTCGGCAGCTTTCGTCAGGCCAGCGGCTATACAGGCCAACTGTACACCAATCCCGGCCTGGAGATATATACCATGCTCGGATTTATCCGGAGCTGGCCGGGAATGCTCGCCCCCAGGGCAGTGCAGAGTGCATTCCAGGCCCTGAAAAAAGGATACCGTCCCGGCATGCTGCAGGGCGATATCCTCCAGTTGGGCGGTGTCCTGGTAACTGGCAGCGAGAATAGGCCAGCCCTCCTCTTCAGGAGCAGATGGGCGGGGGATCATCCGCCAGCAACTGACCTTACCTTGCTCCTCCAGGCTAACGCCTGACGTTGATGCTCCCACCCCTCCCTTATTTCAGGAGGAGATCGAGTTCTCCGCTCTTGTCAAGCTCGTACAGATCATCACAGCCACCAAGATGTTTTCCGTTGATGAAAACTTGCGGGACTGTTCGCAGACCACCAGCCCGTTCGACAAGGTCGGCACGGCCATCGTCAGTGACATCAATTTCATGGTAGGTCACCCCTTTGCTGTCCAGCAATTTTTTTGCCCGTATACAGTACGGGCAGCGACTCGTCGTATATACCTCTATGTTCACCATGGCATCTCTTCCTCTGTATTTTTACTGAAAATCCTCAACAAACACCCTCATCGCCTCTGGAATGAAGGCCAAATCCTGTCAGCGATGCGTGGGCAAACACCGGACAGACAGGGCGTCAACCTGTAAGAAGATAGGGACGCAGTTCAAAAATTCGCTTATGGGGGTCGATCTGGATGTGATAGTAGCGATCCTGGGGCATGTAGATATAGGGAATCTCCTCCTCGCGGCGCTGGAGAAAAAGCGAAAGAATCACCCGATTTACGGCGCGATGGCCAACGATCATGATATTCTCATCGTAGTCGTTGAGATAGAAGACCTTTTTGAGGCCGCGCTGGACGCGCTCCTTCATGGTGCAATACCCCTCACCATCGGGATAAACATACCGATACTTGTTGAGGCGTCTCGCCTCTGCAACAGCGGGCATGTGACGACGAATCTCTTCGTATGTCATGCCTTCGCACACCCCGGCATGAATCTCGTTAAACTCGGGCAGCCGGATAATGGAACAGGGTTCCTGTTTCTCGGCAATGGGTGCAGCAGTCTGTAAAGTGCGCTGGTGGTTGCTGGTAAAGATGATGGGAACACGGTGCACGGCAAAGTGTTCAGCCAGGGATTCAGCTTGGATCTGTCCCCTGTTTGTAAGACCAGAGTCGCCGCCAATGCGATCCTCCAGGTTGAAAAAGGTCTGGCCGTGGCGCACCAAAAAAAGGTTGCGCACCACCCGCGTCGTCACAATATCGCGAATTCGGTCGTAATAGGGCAGCACGCTGGAGATCTGTTCCTGGAGGATGCAGGAGTCGAAAGAATCAACGAGCAGCCGGTTCGGTTCCACATCGAGCGGTTCATAGATGGACTCGTAAAAGTAAATGCGCTGCCTGAAATTTTCCAGGGCCTCGGCCTGACTGAACCGGGCAAACTCCTTAAGATTGCTTTTTCGCTGAAGGTTGACTTCCAGGGCCTCTTCGTCTGCGTTGAGGCACTCGATAAAGAGGATGGGGATGCCACTGAAACGCCGGGTAATCAGCTGCCGCCGTTCCCGGGTAACATTACTGGCATCGAGAATCGCCACATCGCCGTCACTTTCTGCAAAAAAGGCGCGGGCCCGCTCCAGGTTGACAAGGGCTATTTTCTTGCGAAACGCGACCCCTTCAGGGTTAACGGGGTTAAAGAATTCAGCCGCTGATGTTTCCTCACCGCTCATCTTGCGTCTGAGTTCACCGTTGTTGAAAATGCGCACCTTGACGCCGTCAAGATCAAGTGTCCGACGTAGTTTGCGTGCCATGGTCGACTTGCCGCGGGCAGGCAACCCCACGAGGACAATCAGCAATTTTCCCTTCATCAACACTCCGTTGTCATGGTATGTTGTCAAGAGAAATACCCGGCAGGATCTGCGCCCTGTCTGCCAGCTCAACAGACAACTCCCCGCCGGTATTTCCCCTATATCTGCTACAATTCGTAGAGATGCTCGTCACGTCTGGGGGGGGGCGGCCCTGCACCAGCCTTCTTCTTTATGGCCGCAAAGCTGAAGGCATCGTCACCATCCATGAGCTCCCCCATCTCCTCCTCGATCTGAGCAGGATCTTCGCCCCGCTCCATGCGTGAGAGGGCCTCTTCCATCTGCTCTCCCAACTGCATACCTGTCTGATCGGAAAACTTTCGCATAAGACTGGCCATCTGCCGGGGATCCTCTTCCTTGAGGTGTTCAGCCTCCCGCATCAGTCCGGCAAGGGCCTGTTCCATCCTGGTCTCGTCCATCCCGGCAAGGGGATCATCATCTGCTTCCCTGGCCCTGCCAATGGCAGCAAAGGTTGACATCATCTTGTCAAGCTCAGGCTTCCCGCATTGTGGGCAGGAAGGACGTCGATCAGTGGTGACACGCCGGGAGAAAAAATTAAAGATCGTATTGCATTTTTCACAGAAAAACTCATAGATGGGCATAGCTGCAGCTCCAGATCAAAGAAAGGGCAGGTTGAAAAAACCTGGAAAGAGCATTAACCATCAGCAAGAACTGCGTCAATATCCGATTCCTTGACCTCATCGGTGATGGCCACCCTTCCCACCGCCGTGGGCAACACAAAAAAGACCCTGCCGCCCACGGTTTTTTTATCTGTTCGTAAAAAGCCCTTGATCTGTTCGCGGTCCAAGGCCTGGGGAACAGTCACGGGCAGACCATAGGCACAGAGCAGCTGCCGGATACGAATCGCAGCGTCCGGGTCGAGGAGACCGCCGCGTACCGCCAGATCGGCAGCGCAGCGCATGCCAATGGCCACGGCCAGACCATGGATAATCGAGAAATTTGATGCCGCCTCCACGGCATGACCGATGGTATGACCAAAATTGAGCATCCGCCGCAATCCACCTTCCCGTTCATCACGGCCAACCACCTCGGCCTTGATCTCACAAGAGCGCCGAATCATGGCCCCGATCGTCTTCTCCTCAAGCTGCAGCACCGCCTTACGATGGTCTTCCATAAAAGCAAAATAGGCCTCATCGGCAATCACCGCGTGCTTGATCACCTCAGCCAGACCGCCTCGCAGCTCCTGGGGATCAAGCGTACCCAGGAGCTGGGGATCAAGAAAAACTGCACTGGGCTGATAAAAGGTCCCCACCAAGTTTTTGCCTTCGGGAAGATCCACACCGGTCTTGCCGCCAACGCTGGAATCCACCTGGGCCAGCAGGGAGGTGGGGACCTGGACAAAAGGGATCCCCCGCATGTAGAGCGAGGCGACAAATCCGGTAATATCACCGGGGACGCCGCCGCCAAGAGCGATCAGCCCATCCTTGCGATCAAATCGGCTCGCTGCCAGTTGACTGGCAAGCCGCCCCACAGTGCCAAGATTCTTTGACGCTTCTCCCCGGGAAAAAGTGAAGAGACAGGCATCCACACCTGCCCGTTGCAGACTCGCCAAGAGCGACTTGCCGTAAAGACCTGCGACCCGATCATCACTGATAACCCCCCAGCGAGTTGCGAGGTTCATTGTTGCCAGCACGGGGCCAACCTCGTGGAGCAGCCCGTGTTGAAGGTGAATCGGATATGCTCGTTCGCCCAGGCCAACGGTCAGTTGTGTCTGCATGTCATCTTTTCCAACTACGTGTGGTCCATAAAAAAGGGAGATACCGTCTGCCGGTATCTCCCGATAATACTTCAGGAAGTCCTGAACGCTAGTTTTTTCTTTCAGTCGTATGCGCTCAACTCTCTGCCCAAGGCATGCGCCTTAAGCTTGTGGTAAGTTTTTTCGCATTGTCCTGATCAAAAAAAACCAATTCAAGACCAGCTGGTGTCTGAGATTACATGGCGTCACCAGAGGCCGCACCCTGCATCTTGACTTCGACCTTCTCGGTCAGCCCTTCATAGTACTCGCGCAGCAGGGCGAGCACCTCGTCGCGACCAAAGTGATCAGGAATATCGGCACCCTCGGAAAGGGCCTTGCGCAGCTTGGTACCCGAGAGGATAACCCGGTCTTCTTTGCTGTGCGGGCAGGTACGCAGAGAGGCCATGCCGTCGCACTTATGGCAGTAGAAGGTCCAGTCGATCTTCATGGGCTTGCAGAGCAGATCCTTGTCAGGATTGCCGGTCACGGGGATACGGTCGAAGATCTCCTGTGCCTCGAACAGACCGTAGAAGTCGCCAACGCCTGCATGATCGCGGCCGATCAGCATGTTATTGACCCCGTAGTTCTGCCGGAAGGTGGCATGCAGCAGACCCTCACGGGGACCGGCATACCGCATGTCCAGCGGATACCCGGCGTTGATGACGTTCTCCTTGACAAAGTAGTTGTCAATGAGGACCTGGATAGCCTTGACCCGGGTATCCGCCGGGATATCACCAGGTTTCAGGTTACCGATAAGGCTGTGAATCAGGACGCCGTCGCAGACCTCAACCGCGATCTTGGCGAGGAACTCGTGCGAGCGATGCATGGGGTTGCGCAGCTGAAGAGCAGCTACATTTGCCCAGCCCAGCTCATCAAACTTGGCACGGGTCTCTGCCGGTTTCAGGTAGACGCCAGGGTACTCCTTCGGATAGCTGCCCTCGGAGAGGACCTTGACCGGACCAGCAAGATTAAACTCTTTCTGGTTCATGACCATGATAACACCAGGATGATCATCAGGGGCGATTTTCCAGAAATTATCACCGACCGACTCCTCACCTTCACCCTTGAAGACCTTTTCGCACTCCCACTTCTTGTCAGCCTCGGTCATCTCGTACTTCTCGGTGACCTTCATGGTGGCATAGGTCTCACCGGCACGTACCAGGGCTATCTCGTCGCCTTCCCTGATATCAGCAGCATCAGCAGCACTGACATCAAGGGTAATCGGCACGGGCCAGAAGGTACCGTCAGCCATCTGAAAGTTTTCGCAGACACCCTTCCAGTCAGCCTTGCTCATAAATCCGGTCAATGGGGAAAAACCACCGATGCCCATCATGATTAGATCACCCTTGGCGCGGGCGGAAACCTCGATCTGCTTGAGACCGGCAGCCTTTTTCAGCTCTGCTTCACGCTCGGCACCTTCAAGCAAGGCGCAGACAAGACCTTTTCCGCCATGGGGCGGTACCAGCTTCGAACTCATAGTCTTCCTCTCTGTTTGAATTCGTCTTCAATAAATTCTCCACGAAATTTCAGCAAGATACCCTGAAAAAAATATCGCGGAAAAAGAATACCCGGATACCTATAAAACTACAGCTATCTAGACTTCCTGACAGGATAAGTCAAGAAAAAATGCATGATTCTGTTCAATAAAAATGATACTCCCGGTGAATGGCGGCTTCAAACACGACAGGCTCCAACCTTGCTGGTCGGAGCCTGGAAAAAAACCGTGTCCTCAATCAGGATTGCCAGGTCAGTTGGTCCACACGCCCTGCTCGTTCTGGTGAATGCCGGGGTCAGCCGGGGCAGCACCTGCTGGCTCAGAGGGAGAAGGTTCTTCGGGCTGCTCAGGCGGGGAAACCGGGCGCTGCCCTTCAAGCGGCTGCTCTTCCTGCCCTCCTGGTTCTTCTCGCTCTTCATCCTTCACCGCCTGATAGAGGTTCTGCAGGTGAAACTCCTCATCAGCCACAACCTTGACATAGTCACCGACCTGAAAACTGCTGATTCCTACAGGCACGCCCTTCAGATCAAAAAATCGGGTTGTCGGGGTAAACTGGTATACGGTATCCCCGATGACCAGCTCTTTTCCCTCTATCCAATCAACGGTCATCACCGGGCCTTCAACCTCACGATAGGTTGGCGTGCTGTTTTCTGCTGTTACACCCGTGACCGGGGCAGTCAGCAGGAGTCCGGTCAACAACGCGGCAGTGTATGTTGGTAATACCTTATGCATGTTCATTTCCTCTGTGTTTGTCTGGGGCGATTATTCTGCCTGCTGCCAGTAGTAGACACCATGGCGTTCAGCCTCTTCCACCATCGTCTCAATGGTCCCTTCCGAAGAACTAAGGTACTTGATCTCCTCCGGATCGTTGTCTTCACCACCCTCAACGAGAATGGCCGGGTTATACAGGTGGCCATCATAGGCCTTGTCGGTGGGGATGCCAGGAATCCGGTCAGGAATCCCATCACCATCCGTGTCAATGGGGGCATCAATCATGACCATATCCTCGTCATTGACCTCACCGTCACCATTAAGGTCAAAGGCTGGCGAGTTGAGCATCCCGCCGGTAGCGGCACTGCGTTCATTGACAAAGGAGTAGGCACCGGCATTACAGGTGGCTCCGGTCAGGCCGAAAGAGATCAGGATGGCCTTACCGTCACGAATGATGGCATCATTGGTGATCCGTTCACCCAGGGCACGCTCGCCGTCCTCATCAACATCGCCATCACCGTCATTATCAATGTTGTCGGCTCCGGCAAGTTTACCGGGCAGGTCAAAGCACCAGCCAAGGCTGACCGCAGGCACCAGGTCTTTGTCGTCAAGCACCGTATCACCGTTGATATCCTCGGTAGCCTGCACCATTGTCCAGTCGGGCTCATAGTTCGAGGGGATACGGTAGTAGGAATAGGTATCCAGACTGCCATCGCCATCAATATCCTCACCCTCATTAAGAACGCCATCACCATTGGCATCCTCGGTCAATTCACCTTCCACCCAGACCACCTGACGGAGCAGGCTGTTCACCGGATTATTGGCAGCATACTCCTGCGGGGCATGGCTGAGGGTGATCACCGGATTGCTGGGATCAGTAAGGTCGTCAATACGCGCACCAAGGTATCCCTGGTTCCAGGTGTCTGGCGCCCAGTCCCAGATGCCATACATGGATTGCACATCCTTGTTACTGATATCCGACTCACTCAGATATCTACCGGTGCCGAAAATCACCATGTACCCGGGCTGCTTCGGATGAAACATGATATCCGGTGCTGCGGTAATCGGCTGCAGACTGTTACCAGAAAACAGCGGCTGGGGCACGGCGCCAGGTTGATTGCAGCTGGTAATAGTGCTGCCCGTCGGCTCATCGCAGTAGGCCACCTGCCACTCGGTATAGTTCGTTGCCGTTAGATCAAATTTCCACATATTGCCCAACAGATCACCGGCGTAGACATAGTCAGCGCGCAGGTCATTGTTGACATCAATGACTCTGGGCTGCGACAATCCGTTCATGGGGCCAACACCGGTATCAATTTTGCGCAATACCCCGCCAGTCTTGGGATCAAGAATGACAAGCGCGGCGGTCCCGTCCTCACTCTCATACCCATTGGCCAGGATCACTGCATATCCCTTCAGGCTCTCACCATTGTTGATCTGCTCATCATTGGTGTTTACCAGAAGGGGCTGACCAAAGGTGTACCCCATGAAGGGCTCCGTGGTGGTCCGGTAGACGGTCAGGTCTTTTCCGTCTCCGCAGGAGTGGAGCAAGCTGCCGGTGGGGATCTTTATCACGTCATAGGCACCGGCACTGAGAACCGTAAGTACCTCGTAGACGCCATCATTACTGCCGGTAGTACTACCAACCGTGCCATCCCCGCAGTTGGCGCCAGCCACCGAGATATGGTCACCAGTAAAAAAGGTGTTCAAAAAGGCTCCGGGAGGTCCGTGGATCTCATCGGGAAGTTCGGTGCCAGTATCATGAAAGGTGATTACATCGGTGGCACTACCACTCACCTGAACTGTCGACGGCTTCGGATACTCCCATAACACGTCAGCAGCTTCAAGGGCTTCTGGATGGGTAACGTCAAGGGCAAAAATTCCCTTGCCGCCTTTCCCCAGGCTGCCAATCAGCAACACCTTGTCATCTACCCTGCTTGCACCTCTGATCTTGGTGGTATAGGCCGTCGCATCCACGTAGTACTTGTGACGATAGGCCGGATCTGCGTATTCGCGCAGGTGCGGATAGACAAAGGAGGGGACATAGGCAAAGACCTCTTTACCATTATCGGCATCCTGAGCAGAAAAGGCATGCAGCATACCATCATTGCCGCCAACAAAAAGGTAGCTGTCGACGATATGCTCGCCGTCTGCATCAACCACCGAATTTCCCGAAAGATCATATTGGGGATACCTCTGGTTTCTCGCCCGGGAGTGGACAAAGTCTCCAAAGGGTTTCTTGCGGGTACGAAAATCTGTGCCTTCGTACTGTTTGTCGCCCCGGATATAGTTGACCACATCCTCACCACTTCTCTCATGGGCAAAGTACGGGACGAGATGCTGCTGTTGTACTGTAGACAGGTTGGCATGGTCGAACGTCACACCTGTGGAGCCATTGTAGGTGAGTATTGTGCGTCCGGTATGGCCGGCACCGTCACTGCCAAGACGACTCTCCATGGTGTCAGCGGCAGACCAGAGATGTGGGGTCTGCACCTGTCCATAGGAGGAACTGGTCAGATCGGTGTCCAGTTGATAGGCCTTGACGTCACCCCACCATTCCTCTGTATTGTACTCGGTCTGGAACATGCGAATATCATCACCGATGATCTCATACAGCTCATCACCGTTGATGGCTACCGAGGCCTCGGAACCGTTCCGGTCACTGATGTTATCGACGATCGCTACCAGCGCCCTGACCAGTTCATCGGGATTGGTGGCGGCAATAAAGTCACCACGACCGTTGACGGCGGCATGAAACATGTCGTCAATGGTCGTCTGGCCGTTAGCAGACACTGTCGGCCAGGTCGGGTAATCAGTGGGCACCCTGTTGACATTCATATCATAGTCATCGGGATTGAGGGTACCATTCAAACCGTAACTGATACCAAAGGTGACCATGTGCTGCCAGCTGGCAGGGTCATCATTGGTGAAGGTCAACGACGGACTGGTCGGCACCTTGTTGGCGAGCGAGGTCTGCAGATCCCGTTCGTAGTAATACATGGCAATGTCAGCCAGGGTATCACCCTGTGTACTCTTATAGACACCGCCATGCTCATTATTGTCATTATCAGCGGTTCGCGCGGCTGATCGCTCGGCATTGCTGCTGTTCCAGTAGCCGTCGGTCATGAGAATGGCAAAGGACTGCTGGCATTCCCCGCCCTCATCGGCAGAATCCCAGACAGAATCCTTGTTGCGCAAAGGATTGCTACCCGTGCCTGCATAGCCGTCATCGTAATACTGACCAGCATAGTCAAGTGCCCGCCGTAACGGCGTGCCACCGCTGGCCTTCATCTGATACAGTTTATAGAGAAGCTCGTCGGTCCTGTCCTCACTGTTCACCTTGATTGGCTTGACCGGGGTAGCCACAGACGAATCATTCAAGGCCAACAGCCCTGCTCGGACATTCTCCATGCGAACCATAGCACGGGAGACCGCCGAGATGGCGGACAGGCGCCGTTCACGGTAATAGGTAAACCAGTTGGCAAAGTTTTGCCGTGCCGCAGTGTAGCCTGCAACTGTATCCCCATCAGGGATTTTTACATCGGCAGGAGGAGTGGCCACATATTCCAGCGTGGTGATAACATCGTTATGCTCACTGATACCATTATCCACATTGGTACCAGTAGCACGATAATAGTTCATCTGCTTAAGAGCGTTATTAAACACGACAAGAAACGGCCCATCATCACTGGTATCACCTTCAGTGTCATTGTTGGACCAGACATAGTAGTGGGCATTGGGGATGAGACCACCGCCGGGGGAGAACATCACCGCGTCTGCCTGAGCTTCAGATTCCGGTTCAGAAGGATCGGTCGCTCCTATAATACTGACACTGCCGGTGGTTCCGGCGGCAAAGGTATACACGCCCAGGTCAACCCAGTCTCTACAGCTTTTGGTGTGGTCAAAACCGCAAATTTCTGTGTCACCGCCAGCATGACGAACCCGGTAGCAGACATTCTGATAACTGTCCGAGTTTCTTGCCCAGCGGATATAAACGTGGTTGTCGCCTGCTTCACTGGCGGTAAAAGTATGTTCCCAAGTAGCGTATGCTCCATCCGCTGTCGCAGTACAACCTTGGCCGATTCTGAGCTGGGTATAGTCATCGCCAAAACTTCCATTCCCAGAGCTATCATATGTTACCCCACAGTCGCTGTACCCTGGATCACGATCATCAAGGATGATAGCACCTTGACTTGCGCCCAGATCGAAGAATTTACCATCCAGGTTAAACACGGATGTCCCCTTGATCGGGTGGTAGCGGGGGAACGTCAGATCAGCATTTGCAACAAGACGTTCGTGTCCATAACCATTGGCAGCCAACTGTTCGGATATCTCCACCACCCTGGGCCACGGCTCGTACGCCACTGTCGGGTTGTAATAAAGGGCGTTATATCCGAACCACTGGGACTTCCACTCCATACGGCGAGCATCGGGGATTTTATATCCATCAAATATACCAGAGTATCCATCATAAAGCCCCTGATTGGTGCTACCAGGGATCATGACATCCCAGTTCATGGAGCCGGAATCGTCAAAGACGAACATGACATTTGACGGGGCAGCGACAGTGGTGGCTGCCAAGGGCACATCCGAGATGAACTGCTCATCACCGTCCAGGGCGACAAGCCGGTGGCTGAAGCGGATATTGGCGAACTGTACCTCGAGGTAATTGTTGTCAACATTTTTTACGGTGTACTCGTCAGCAGTAGTGGTATTGCCGACTGTGGGCAGGGCTACACTTAAGCCGTCAATGACAATCCCCCGTACTTGATGCTCGGTATGGTTGATATCCACATAAAAGGTGACCGTGCCGCCGAACTCCGGGTGTTGCACTGTTGCCGGTGTGGTTTCGCCTGCATCCGAATAGATGGTTCCATAGGTGGACACCGGTTCAACCGCATAGGAGTTAATGGCAAACGCCACCTTCAGCTGATGATCCTTGTCATGCATGTTTTCAAAGGTGTACCCGTAGGGACGGCCTGCCTCAGCGCTGTCGACCTCGACAGCGCTCACATGATACCCGTCAGCGGGAGTGAAGACAAAGGCAGCATTATCTCCGGCCTCCACCTCGATGGAGTCCTCTACCACCGCCCCTGCAGCGGTATTTTCCACCACCTGTGTTCCATACGCCACCTTTCCGGGGCCAGTGACCTCAACATTGACATAGCTGGTAAACAGGGCCTCAATGGTGTGGTCTGCTAGAACATTACTGAAGGGATACTCATAGGTTGTCAGGTTTTCTCCCTGGATATTCGGCAGGACAGCATCGTCAACAAGGACCTTCGAGATATGATGTACTTTACCGTTATGGGGCACCTGGCTGCCTATGTCCTCATGGGCGTGGGCGGTAATCTGAAAGACCGTACCACTCCCGTATTCCACCTCCACATACTCATCTGCCGGGTGAGGATAGATGGTACCAAAGGGTGAAGCCTCAATCACCCTGATCCTCGAGGTGAAAGTGGCCTCCACCAGGAAATCAACGACAACGCCTGGACTGGGCAGGGTGTACGCGTAATACTCCTGCCCGTTGGCAAGGCCTATATCTATGCCGTTCACCCGCAACGAGCTGATATGGTAGCCCGGATCAGCCTGGACGACAAAGGTTGGCGTGGCATTGCGTTCCACCTCGACAGTGGCGGTACCATCGGTCGCGGTAATGGTTGCCCCGAAATGATCCTCCGTGGAGATCATGCCGTGGATGGTCGCTGTCATGGTGATCTCATGGTCACCGTTTTCAATGGTGCCGATACCGGTATCGGTAATATCCACCTTATCTGCTGACACCCCCGGGGAAAGGCCCAGATTGTTCATGGAAACGGTAAAGGTCTCGGGCGGATCCTCATGTATGGCATCCGCTATCGTTGGCACGGAAAACGTGACAGAACCGGGTGCACCAGTGCTGAAGGTAAGTACCTGTGGCGTATTCTCGTAATCTGTACCGCCGGTGGCTGTACCATCAGTAAACTGAATACCAACCGTAACCCCCCCGGGAACCTCATGGTCAAGAGTTGCGGTAAACTCGAGATCTTCACCTTCAAGGGCGGTGGCGTCACTTAAGGTAATAGTAGCGGTGTCGTTATCGACGATGGTGGTCTGGACATTCGAAAAAGCGTCATCAGGGTTAAATATCACCAGGTTTGGAGGTGAAGTAAAGTAAAGCTTCACCGTATACGTTTCCTCTGGTTCAACAGCCGTGTCGTCTATAATGGGGACAGTCAATGTCATGCTGTTACCGGAATAGTTCACCGTGGTAATCGGCATGAAATCATCACCCGCTGTGGCAGTATCTCCAGCGAGGGCCTCCGCCTTGACATCCACCACCAGGTTTGCCGAAGGTTCGACAACGGCATCGGTAGAAAGTTCATAGACTGCGGCACCAAGGTTTTCCAGGACGCTGGGTGGTCCAGTGAGGGTAAGAGAAGCCTGATCGTCATTGAGGATGGTAAACTCCTTTGGCGTGGAGTCCACATGTAAGAAGGTACCAGAAGGGAGTCCTGTAATACTCCCCAGGCGCACTTGAAAGGTTTCGTCTCCCTCGACCGCATCATCATCTACCAGCGGGATCTCCACCACAACCGAACCAGCCGTTCCCGGGTGGTGGACAGAAGTTACAGGGAGATAGTCCCCAGCCCCGGCTGTACCCTCGATAAGCTCGAGCTCGACATCGAACCCGCCCGGTACTAGCACGGGGTTATCAAGCGTTACAAGGATCGTGCAGGGGCCCATGTCTTCGGGAAACTGGTCTGGTTCAGCAAGATTGCCAGCGTAAACAAGGGAGACAGTTGCGGTGTCCTGGTCCCGGACAGTGATCACCAGGGGGGTGCCATCGTAATTTACCGGCTCAGTGCCTGACGACGCCGTAACACCTACAATCTCCAGGACCAGCGTTTCATCGCCCTCGCCCAGGCCATCTGAAAGGATAGGGATGGTAAACTGCCCGGTTACGGGAGCCGACCCGTCTGATGCCGGTAAGGTCAGTACATAGGGCAGCCTATTGTCATATTCTGCTGGTGAGAGGGTCGAGTCCGAGCGGGCAGCAATCTGCACCGTAATGTCTCCGGTGCTCCCTCCTCCTGGAAAGGTGCCCAAGGTCACCTCTACCTCTACTTGGCCTCCTTCTTGCACCGTAAGTGGATTGGTGCTCATTGTCAGGTCGGCGCCTGAGGCAGTGGTCACGGACATCAGCAGCAAGAAGAGGCTGGCAAATCCAGCGAAAAAAGCCTTGTATTGACGCAGTGTATGTACCTTCATCGTACAACTCCGGTAAAAGGAAAAGATGTTCAACGTTCTTGAAAAAGAGACATCAGCGCAGCTAAAATCGCAGCCTGTAGCCCATTTTAATCAGGGATCGGCCAGCATGAGCCTCTGAAAACCCGTATATCCCGTAATCGTAGACCCTGCTCGCGCCGAGGGCCAGGGAGTCACCACTGGAGATCGGCTTCTGAGACACCAGCCGGTACGTGTTACCCGTTCCATCAACGGCCGAAGTAGCAGCAAAATCGGCCCCGTCAACAGTGTTATCTGTGGCGCCGCCGCCACTACCGTCAATATTGAGGAGATCATTGTCCGGGTCCGTAGAGTCGGCAGGCTTGAGCAGATTGACGGTGGGACTGGTTCCCGAAGGGACCAGCCCTGCGAGACAGTCTGCCGGGTCAGGATCAGCTGAGGTGCAGGTATTATGCATGATCTGCACGGCCTCAACTGCTCCGGATTCGGCAAGAAAGAAGTCCTTTTGAAAAATGGCCTCACTGCGCACCATGGTCTTCTCGGAGTTGGTGGTGTGCGTGGCCATCAGCGCCACAAAGGTGAGGAGCATCAGGATCAACAGGGCAGAGACAAGAGCCGCGCCCTCCTCGTTACCCATATGCTGCAATGCCTGGCTATACAGTCTCATAGATATACCTCAGAAAACGTCTTGCGCCCTGGTGAAATCAACCCGGGCCAGTTCGTCATTGCCCCAGCGGACAAACACGTGGACCAGTCTGGTATTGCGGATGGCTGCGGTATTATCGACGACATCCCACTCAACGGTGTAGGGCCCCTGGGTGACGAGGTGACCATCTCCTGTGACGGTCGGATCTCCCTGAACAGTCATGTCAGCGGCGGTGTAGTCGGCAGACAAAAGCCGCTCCACCTGATCCATGGCCCAAACATAGGAGGCTGTCGTTCGTTTCGAATCGTTGTTGCGCACCGCATCCCTGGTCTGCAGGCCAACAATAGCAATAATACCGATCCCAAAAATGGCCATGGCTATCGCCACCTCGATAAGGGTAAACCCTGCCTGGTTTCCCCTGGTGCCAGCGCCGTGCAGCCTCTTGTTTCCTCTAGACATAACGTTTCCCTTTAAGGATCAGGAGTTACGAATGAACACCCGAAAGGTCTGTTCCTGGACCTGGGCACCTGCATCTATTCTCGCAGGGTTCTCTACCCTGGCCCTGAGGCGCACATCCACATAGCTGATACGGTCAAGGACAGGGGTGGCATTCAGGGTTGCCGGTAACAGCTCGTTATCACTGGCATCAAAATACCTGAACTGCAACTCTGTGACATTGGCGAGAAGCGGCTGACCACCGCCACCGGTATCGCGGCGCAGGCAGCCGAGCGTCGTGTCCCCGGAATTGAGGACCGCTCCAACTCCGCCAGAAAGGCAGTCGTCATTGGTCCGGTAATAGGCAATGCTCTCGTTGGCATCATCGGCATCCCCATCGGGCATAAACAGGGCGTCATCATCTGTTCCGTCCCCATCGGTATCAATACCGTCGATATCACGGGTGAAATGGATGGAGTTGGCATCCGTGTTCAACTCATCGGCGCTGTCGGTCTGAAAACCGATGCGCTGCAGATTGTGCGGATTTGTCCCTGCAGAGCGGAGTTCATCGACGAGCAGATTCTTGACGGCCCGCATGTCCTGGTTCAGTGACATCATCTGCTCCTGGATCGTGGCGCTGCGGTTCGTTGCCGTAAACATCTGGACGACACCCGTCAGCACCATGCCGAGGACGGCCATGGCAATCATCACCTCAATCAGAGTAAAGCCGCCCTGCTGCTGTACAGTTCTCATAGCCACCTCACATCGACACGACCAACAATATTCATAACAATATCAGCACCCGGTTTGTCAGGATGCCTGACGGAAAGCGTTCCCGGGGAGCCGGGCCCTCGGGGAGAAAAGGTGAAATTGGCTACGCTGGAGCTCAGGGTTACGCGGCGGCTGTCTTCAAAATCGCGGCTGCGATGCACAACCCAGTTGGCCGAGTTCATCACCTGGTCGCCATCCTCAATGATATAACTGTCAATCCCGGTGATGGTTACCCGGCACTGTCGCCGAGTCTCTGTGGCCCGCATCTTTGCCATATTCAGATCCCGCTGCAGTTGGGAAACGACCTCGCGCACGACATAGCCACTTTTCCACTGGAGATAGGCGGGGATGGCAATGGCTGTCATCACCCCAACAATGGCCACGGCAATCAAGAGCTCTACAAGGCTGAAACCCGCCTGTCTGTTTGTCTTCATACACATTCCTCCTCAGCGACATCGCATCTCTCTTTGCTCAAGCAAATATCGCGCCTGATAAGCCTCTCTGGCCTTTTTACCTTAAAAATCCATGAATTTCAGGGGAATACACCAAAGAATAAAAGCGGGACTTTTCCAGGACAAGGCCCCTGCTGCCGTAAAAACTAAAAAAAGTTACTATGGCCAGCGGCAACTATTAAAAAAGTTAACACCTCACGATTCATCTTGGCCACCGATGCCATACTCCCTGATCTTGGACAACAGAGAGGGGTAGCTCAACTCCAGTAACTCAGAGGCCCGTTTTTTATTGTTACCAGTGGCCTCAAGGGCCCGGGTGATCAAGCGCCGTTCAACGACCTGCCGCGCCTTCTTGATGGAATAGCCGCCAAGGATGTCGTCGAGGCGGCGCCCTTCGTGCCCGCCGCCCAGGGTCTTGGGCAGGTTTTCCGGGAGGATGACCCCCTTTTCAGCCATGATCACGGCCCGCTCCATGACGTTTTCCAATTCACGGACATTGCCTGGCCAGTGGTAACCTGTCAGCCTGGCCATGGCTGCCGGTGCAATCCCGGTGACAGAGATATCCATGCGGGCGGCAAAGCGCTGGAGAAAATGCTCGGCAAGCAGGGAAATATCGCCATCACGCTCACGCAGCGGCGGCAGGTGCAGACGGATGACATTGAGCCGGTAAAACAGGTCCTCACGGAAAGAGCGGTCTTTCACGGCCTGCTCCAAGTTCACGGAGGTGGCTGCCAAAACCCGGATATCCACACCTTCGGGAGTACCTGCGCCAACAGGCTGTATTTCGTTTTCCTGAAGAACACGCAGCAGTTTCACCTGCATGGCAGGCGGCAGTTCACCTATCTCGTCAAGCAGGAGGGTGCCACCGTGGGCCTCCCGGAACAGCCCGGCTTTATCCCGGTCAGCCCCGGTAAAGGCGCCCTTGACATACCCAAACAGCTCACTCTCGATAAGGGTCTCCGGCAGACTGCCGCAGTTGACCGCGACAAAGGGGCCGGAGCTGCGCGGACTCAGCTGGTGAATGCCCCTGGCCACCAGCTCCTTGCCGGTGCCGCTCTCCCCGGTAATCAGGACAGTAGCCGGGTGCGGCGCTGCCTTACCGGCAAGGGTGAAGATCTCCTGCATGGCCTTGCTGGCGCCGACCATGCCGCCCAACCCAGACCTGCCCTCCAGGTCGGCCAGACGATTCCTGAGGGTGCGAACGTTACGCCGCAGCTCCTCGCGCTCCTCTGCCTTTTTCAGGGTCAGCAGAATCTCATCAGGCTTGAATGGCTTGGAAATATAGTCATAGGCACCACTCTTCATGGCCTGGAGGGCGATATCCACCGAGCCAAAGGCCGACATCATGATAATGGTGGCACCGCACTCCCGGGCCACAGCCTCTTCGAGAAAGGTCAACCCGTCCATACCGGGCATGCGGATGTCACAGAGGATAAAGTGATAGTCATGCTCCAGGGCTGCGAGGGCAGCACGCCCGTCCGGCAGGGCCTCGGCCTGGTAGCCAAACCCCTCAAGCATGGCGCAGAGCATGTGCCGCATGTTCTCTTCGTCGTCAATAACAAGGACCCGTTTTTTCTCGTTCATGGCCTGGGGTTGCAAACGTCAAAAGATTGAAAAGAGATCCCCATCATCTGGTAGCCGCCAGGGTTGACGCCGAGGCATTGCTGGCAGCTGGAGCCGATGATGGAGCACACTGCAGGGTGATGCTGACCTCAGCACCGCCATCGCGGTGGTTAGCGATGGCCAGGTCGCCACCCATGGACTCAAGCATTGACAGGGAAATGGACAGGCCAAGGCCTGTGCCGCGCCCCGGCTCCTTGGTGGTAAAAAACGGATCAAACAGGTTGTCCAGGTCTTCATCATCGATACCCGGCCCGTTGTCCCGGATCTGCAGCAGCAGCCTTGCCGGTTCCTGCCCATCCATGCGTGAGCTGTGTATAACTATTCTACCACCACCCTGGGGATACATGTCCTGAATCGCATCTGCGGCATTAAGCAGGACGTTCAGGAGAACCTGCCGCAGCTGCTCAGCATCGCCGATCACCAGGTCAGGTCCGGATTCCAGGTGCATGTCGATGTCAATTGCCCTCATGACAGGTTGCGGTGCCAACAGGGAAATTGCTGCCCTGACGACCTCGCCCAGGGAAAGCGGGGTCTGCTGCCCCGCCCTGACCCGGGCAAAATCGAGGAGTTCCCGGAGCAGCCCGCCGATCCTGTCCAGTTCCTGCTGCATACGGGCAAGAAAGTCGGCCCGTTCATCTGCAGAAACATCGGTTTGTTGCAACAGCCCCACATACCCCTGAACAATACCCACCGGGTTGCCGATCTCATGGGCAAGCCCGGAGGCGAGCCGCCCCACTGAGGCCAGTTTCTCGGCGCGGATCATCTGAGCCCGGGTATCCACCAGTTCCTGATTGGCTGTTTCCAGCCGTTTCAGCTGTGCTTCCAGCTCCTGCCTGTCCTTTTTCACCCTGTCGAGCATCTGGGTGACAGACTCCTCGAGCTGATCGAGTTCGCCCCCACTGTGCAGGGGTAAAAACGGCACACCATACCGGTCACTGTAGGCGCCGGCCATGGTAACCATCTGCTCCAGAGGGCGGAACAGCAGATGGTAGAGGCGAAGAAACCCAATGATCGTAAGCACCAGCACGTTGACCAGGGCCAGGGTCAACAGGTACGGCAGCACCTGCTGCACCGGTGCATACACCGGGCCAAGTCCACTCTGGAGACGAACAGGTGCAGGTGTGCCCGTACGGTCAACAACGGGAACGACAAGCTGAACCTCGCGGCCCACCGGCAGTAGCCCCAGCCATTGATGCCCAACAACCTGTCGTCGTTCTTCAGTGGCCAAGGGGGCGGCCTTGAGCAAGCTACGACATGCAGCTGTGGTGCCGAACAGCAAGCGGGCCGGCTGATTCTCAACGTACTGCACAGCGCAGTCCCCCTCATGGAGCACCTCGCCGAGCAGCCGGGCAAGCTCTTCTTCGGCGCTACCTGCTCCCTGGACATGGACGATCCCGCTGAGCCTGTCAGCATGGAGCTGCACCAGACTGCGCTGCCAGAAGACCACCAAGACGGCAAAGGTCAGCGCTGTTGCCAGCAGGAGGAGGGTGGCCAGCATCAAAGAGGCCTGCAGTTTTCCGCGATACACCATAGTCTATGCCCCGGTGAGGTGAGGACCCGAAAGCCAGCAGGTGACAAAATTTGTCAACCAGTTCCCTAAAAATGTCACCTCATGGCTGGCAAGCAAGCTCTTCCTGCCGGGCTATCTTTGTGGGTCAAAAAAAAGAAAACAAAAAAACCTTTTTATGTTCAAAGGTTAGCATAAAAAAAAATGACAGGCAAACAAATTGGTACGGTGAGTGCAACAATAGCGGCATGACTGCTACGGCAATTTTTGCCTAACAATTTACCAACAACATATGTAACAGGAGAAATGACCATGCTGAAAAAAATGCGACTCAACAACCAAAAAGGCTTTACCCTGATCGAGCTGATGATCGTCATCGCCATCATCGGTATCCTGGCGGCCATCGCCATCCCCAACTTCATCTCTTACCGTGACAAGGCCTACTGCTCGGCAGCTCAGTCTGATGTCCAGACCGTCATGGGCGCCATTGCTGATTACTTTGCCGATCCCGAAAATGTTACTGTCAGCAAGGCTAGTCTTAACGCTCAAAAAGGATTCACAGACGGCTCAGGTGGTTCACTTTCCAATGACAATACCTACACCCTTACCGCGACAGGAGGTACAAATCCTGGGTACAGGGTAACGGTCACCGATGCAACGAATCGTTGCCCGAACTTTGACACCGTAAGCGAAGTTCTGTAATCTTCGAAATATCACCTCTTCAGGCAAGCCAGGCCTCCATGGTCTGGCTTGCCTTTCTTGCTCATCCCCACCAACAACCATGACAGGCAGAGTCGCTTTTCTCCTCCTTCTCTGTACGTTGCCCCTGTGTCTTTACCTTAACACACTCCATTCCCCCTTTATCTTTGATGATTCCCATGCCATCAGGGATAACCCAAATATCAGGATCTCGGACCTGGCGCCAAGTACCCTGGTAAAGGCCGGCTTCTCCGGTGCCTGTCGAGCACGACCGGTGGCAAACATCAGCTTTGCCCTGGATTATCTTGTCAATCAGCGGCTTAATCTCGTTACCCTGCATTTGACCAATATCGCCATCCACACCATCAATGGCCTGCTGCTCTTTTCCTTTATCCTGCTCACCTTCAAGACGCCGGTGCTGGTACAACGTTATGCAGACAAGGCCTGGTGGACCGCCGCTCTTGCCGCGCTCACCTGGGTGGTTCATCCACTGCATACCCAGTCTGTCACCTATCTTGTCCAACGCATGAACAGCATGGCAGTGCTCTTCTTCCTGCTGGCGTTCATCTGCTATATTCTTGCCCGATTTTCCTCTTCCCCAGGAAAGACATGCATGCTCGTCATCGGTGGCCTGTTGTCAGCACTGCTCTCCTTCGGCTCCAAGGAGATAAGCGCCACCCTCCCCTGCTGCATCCTCCTGTATGAATGGTTCTTTTTCCAGGACTGCTCGCTCTCCTGGCTCAGGCGCAAGGCAGGTATTCTCTTTCTCTTGTTCGTCGGTGTGGTTGCACTTTTTGTCTGGAAGTTCGGGGTGAAGTTCACCAAAACCTTTACAGCCATGTACGCTGCAAGAGACTTTACCCTCGAAGAACGCCTCCTCACCGAACCCAGAGTCGTTCTCTTTTATGTCAGTCTGCTTCTCTGGCCGTTGCCCTCCCGAATGAACCTGGAACATGATTTTCCCCTGTCCACCAACCTGGTTTCCCCCTGGACAACTCTACCGGCCCTGCTGTTCTGGGGAATGCTGCTACTACTGGCCCTTATCCTTACCAAAAGATATCGGTTAGAGGCGTTTACCCTCCTCTGGTTAATGGGCAATCTTGTCATTGAGTCGACGATTATTCCCCTGGAAATCATCTTCGAACACCGGACCTATCTTCCCTCAATGATGCTGATGCTCCTCCTGGCCGTCCTTGCTGTCCAGAAGGTTCCCAGGCGTACCCTTTTTCCAGCGGCAGCACTCCTTGTCCTGCTGCTCAGCCTGGCCACCATTGAGCGAAACCATACATGGCGCGACGAACAAACCCTTCTGGAAGACTGTGTCAGTAAATCTCCTGAAAAACCCCGGCCAAACTACAACCTGGGCAATGTTTACGGACAGCAGGGAAACGCCGAACTGGCCATCAAGTACTATCGACAGGCCTTGAAGGGACTACCAAACTCTTCATCGGTCCATACCAATCTGGGCATCGAGCTGATGCGAATTGGTCATCTGGAGACGGCCATCAAGCACTTTACCATAGCCCTTGATCACCATCCTGACTTTGCCATGGCACATTTCCAGCTTGGTATAGCCCTCACCCAGCAGGGACAGTACACCCAGGCAATTGACCATTTTACCCTTTCCAGACAAACGCCCTCGCTGGCGGCGCAAAGCACGGCAAAGATCATCGAATCACAGCTTGCCCTCAACCAACCAGCCGAGGCCCTCGCCTTTTTTGACGGCCTGCCGCCAGACCTGGCCGACTCTCCAGACCTGCTCAACAATGCGGGTGTTGCCTGCCTGATGCTCGACCAAAAAAGCAGAGCAAAAGAGCTTTTTCAGCGCACCCTGGCCCTTGATCCGGCCAACAGGAACGCACAGTACAACCTGCATCTCCTGAACAAAAAAGAAGTAGTGTCTGAGAAAAAATAACGTAGTATAAAGAGAGATAGTTTCGATTTGACCTGACAAGCACCCTGTCTAAACTGGCAGTTGTCAGATCACGTCGTGATTGATCCACTATCAACCCCCTCAAACCTTGTCACACAGATCATTCATGCCATTCACCTCGCTTCAACGGTTTGCAACAGGGAACATAGCTTTTCACCTCCTTTTCTCCCTGTTCCTGTGTAGCCTTGTCCTGGCACTCTACTCGCAGACACTTCGCGCCCCCTTCTATCTCGATGATATCGCCTGTATCCAGTACAATCAACAACTGCAAATCAAGACACTCTCTCTGGATGCCCTCCGTGAAGCAGCCTTTGCCCCTCCTGTCAAATCACGGCCAATAGCCAACATCAGCTTTGCCCTGGATTATTATTTTCAGCAACAACTCAACCCAGTCTCTCTCCATCTGACAAATATTGTCATTCATCTTCTTAACGGTATTTTCCTCTACGCATTTATTGTGCTGACCCTGACAAGGACGCCGGTACTCAAAGCCGACTATGCCAGGAACGCTCACCTCACTGCTGCAATAACAGCAGTGCTCTGGGCGATAAACCCCCTGCAGATCCAATCCGTCACGTACATCGTACAGCGCATGAACAGTCTGGCAACCCTGTTTTATCTGCTGGCCTTCATCGCGTACATCCTGGCCCGGACATCGACCCGCCCCGGTAAACGATATGCACTCTCCGGCCTCTGCCTCCTTGCCGCGATTCTTGCCTTTGGCAGCAAAGAAAACAGCATCACCCTGCCGCTGTTTATCCTGCTTTATGATCTTTTTTTCTTTCAGCATCTCACCCTGGCATGTCTTAAAAAGAACATGCCGCTCATTGTTTGCCTGTTGCTCTTTGCGGCAGGAGTCTGCTTCTGGAAATTCGGTGTTCACCTCAGCGATACATTCAGGGCCATGTATGCGCCACGTGACTTCACCCTTGCAGAGCGCCTGCTTACCCAGCCTCGGATTATCCTCTTCTACCTGTCACTGTTTTTCTACCCACACCCGAACCGGCTCAATCTGGAGCATGACCCAGAGATCTCCACGGCCATCCTTGAACCGTTTTCTACCCTGCCGGCGCTGCTGCTCCTGCTCCTGGCAACGATTCTGCCGCTCCTGCTCTTTGCCAGACACCGCTTACTTTGCTTTGCCCTCCTCTGGCTCCTCGGTAATCTCGCTCTTGAATCAAGCATCATTCCCTTGGAGATGATCTTTGAGCACCGCATGTATCTGCCCTCCATGGCACTGGCGCTGCTCACAGCGCTCTTGCTGGTTCGCTCCCTCTCGTCACGAACATTGCTGCCAGTCGCAGTAGTCCTGACGCTTCTCCTGTCGTGGGGAACCTACGAACGCAACAGCCTGTGGACAAACAAACTTGCATTCCTGTTGGACTGCGTAAAAAAATCTCCGGCCAAGGCCAGACCGCATGTTGAACTGGGAGAAGCATTACTCTTCGAAAAAAAATACCAGGAAGCAGTCCTGGTTCTTGAAAAAGGTGTCGCCCTCAATCCCTCCAGCGTCGAGGCCATCAACAGCCTGGGTGTCGCCCATGCACGTACCGGCAACCGAGCCAAGGCCCTGGCAATGTTCACTGAAGCTCTTCGACGTGACCCGTCCTTTACGGCAGCAAAGAATAATCTCGAAAAAATTAAATAATCAGCGTTCAATGACAAGAAACAAAAAAAATCTCCCTTACCCCTTCTTTTACCTGGTATCTCTGGCCCTGATAATAGCTGGTCTCATCAATGCCGGTTATCTCCTCTTTGCCCATTATAAAAATTATACGGATATCTCGTACAGCAGCTTCTGTGCGATCACCACCGCCCTGAACTGCGATACCGTTGCGCAGAGTCGTTTTTCGATACTCCTCAACCTGCCCATAGCCCTCTGGGGCCTGCTGGCATATATTTTTCTACTCGCCTTCTTTGTTTTCAATCTGCACTACAGGTCCTTTGAATATACAAAGTGGAAAGTTGTTTTTGGGGTAAACGTGGTCTTTGTCTGCTCCTCTGTCTATTTCGCGTCGATAGCATATTTCAAAATCCACGCCTTTTGCCCCTTATGTCTGGTAAACTACGCGATAACCCTGTTTCTCTTGTACACCTCCTGGCTGACCCTCAAGCGCTTTACAAAAACAACAGCACCCCGCAGCAGCCGTACATGGCGAAACGCTGTTTTTTTCCCTTTTCTCCTTGTGTTGGCGACGCTGACCATTGCCACATGGCTCTGGCTTCCCCGGTACTGGCAGTACGACCAGCCAGGTATCACCTCTGAACTGCAGAGCGGCAGAGACGAAGATGGTCACTACTGGATCGGAGCGGAACATCCACAACTGATTATCGAAGAGTACACCGATTATCAATGTGCCGCCTGTCGCAGGAATTACTGGCTGCTCCGAAAAATCATCGCTGAGCATCCACAAAAGATCAGGCTGGTCCATCGCCATTACCCCCTTGATCAGGAGTTCAACAAGGTTATCGTCAGTCAGCCGCACCATACAGGTTCCGGCAGAATGTCGCTGGCTGCCCTGGCCGCCGGAGAACAAGGAAAATTCTGGGAGATGAATGACGCCCTGTACAGGGCCATGCAGGCAGGTGTCGACAGTATTGACGTTGTCGAGCTGGCTGAACAACTGGGCATCGACACAACGACCTTCAAGCAGACCATCTTTACACCGCTTCTCGTGCGGCAGCTGCAAGCAGATATCAACGAAGGGCTACAACACAGCATAACGGCAACACCGACCTATGTCATCGATGGCAAGGTCTACACCGGCAGTCTGCCGCCTGAAACGTTGAAAGGAGTTATCAAGTGAGAAAGGGCACCGCAGACAGCCTCATCCGCGGTTTTCTCTGGACGGCTCTCGGAGCCCAGGTCCTTGCCATTGCTGTTCTTGCCTGGGTTCCCCCGGTCAGTCGTGATGCCCTGACCCACCATCTCTTTGTGCCCCGGCTATACCTGGAGCAGGGCGGCATCCACGAGATTCCTGCCATTGCCTTTTCCTACTACCCCATGAATCTCGACCTGCTCTACCTGCTGCCGCTCTACCTGGGCAACGATATCCTCGCAAAATATATCCACTTTTTCTTTGCCCTGCTCACCTGTCTCCTCATCTACAGGCATCTGCACGACAGGGTCGGTACAAACATTGCGCTACTCGGCTGTGTGACCTTCCTCTCCACCCCGATCATCACCAAATTATCGGTTACAGTCTATGTGGACCTTGGCCTCATTTTCTTTACCACAGCGTCGCTGCTGTGGCTGTTGACCTGGATTGACAACAACTTTCCCCTGCGCCGCCTTGTCGGGGCGGGCCTTTTCTGCGGGCTCGCCATGGGGACCAAGTATAACGGTCTTGTCGCCTTTGTCCTGCTCACCCTCATGGTCCCTCTTCTCTACCTGCGCTGCGCCACCACAAAGCCTTCCAGCGGCAGGGCCCTGCTCTTTGCGATGATCTTTGCCCTTGCTGCCCTGACAGCCTCTTCTCCCTGGCTGATCAGAAACTACCTCTGGACCAGTAATCCCATCTATCCCCTGCACAACACCAGCATCCAGAAAATTCTTGGTGACCAGCCAGCACACATGCCAAACCTGGAAAAGAAAAACCGCCAGCAGCATTCGTCAAAGAGCAATGTCTTTCTCACCAGAAAACGGCTCTGGAACGAGACCTGGTGGCAGACCCTGTTACTCCCCTTACGCTTCTTCTTCGAGGGCGAGGATGATAATCCCCGTCTCTTTGACGGCAAACTCAATCCGCTACTCCTGCTGCTCCCGGTCCTGCTCCTATTTCTTCCCCCAAAAGATCGCAAGTTAGCCAGGGAACAGTACATCCTTGCCGCCTTTGCCTTTTTCTTCTTCTTTTACACCTTCTTCCAACAGGTCATGCGGATACGCTACATTTCCCCTATATTACCGGCACTGGTCATTCTCGCCATGACCGCTGTCCACAGTCTCGCAACGCGCCTGCAGACCTCCGGGTCCTTTGCCTATCGCCAGCAGTTCAGCCAACTGGCCCTGATAGTCCCTGCCCTGTTGATCTTCAGCTACAATACAACCTACACCTATGAGCTGTACAAAAAGATCGATCCACTCAGCTATATCACTGGAAAAACCAGCAGGAACGACTACATAGCCGCACACCGAAGCGAATACCCGGTCGTGCGTTTCATCAACAATACCCTCACACCCCGGGAAAAAGTCCTCTGCCTCTTTCTGGGTAACAGAGGCTATTATATGGGGTTCACCCCTGTCTTTGATAGGCTGAGGCCGGGCTCCATCCTCTTCAAAGATCTCCAGTCCCCGCTGACAGGAGAAGCACTCAGGAAAAACTTGGAGACTCGTGGTATTTTTTCGGTACTGCTCAGAGGCGATCTCACCCAACAGGGGTTTGCTGCCCTTCCTGGCCCGCAAAAAAAAGCGTTCCACGATTTTTTCGAGCAGTACCTGGAAGAACGCTTTTCCAACGGGGCCTATACCTATTACACCATTCGCCAGACCGCGAAAAACACCACAAGCACCGGTGACAGCCGGCCCCAACCCGACACATAACACCCTCTACCGGCGCGGAAATCGCAGCACAGGCAAGGACCAGTAAAACAGTCTGAAACAACAAGGAAAAAAAGAAAGTGGCTGGGGGACAGGGATTCGAACCCCGATAGGCAGAGTCAGAGTCTGCTGTCTTGCCATTAGACCATCCCCCAGTATACCCGCGAAGATCGAGCCATGGTAGAAAAAAGGAGGGTCACTGTCAAGAAAAATCGCCATGTGCGAGGAGCTTGCCAAAGAGTTCCCGACACCCGCTACCACCTTATGTGATCACCAGGCCCGCATAGCCGACCACGCGCGCAGTATCACCGCTGATCTCACCGGAATCGGTATAGCGGACAAGCTCAGCCCCGGTCGCCCCCAGGGCAATGGCGGCGTCCAGGGTAATGGTCGCGGGGATGACCCCGCACATGGAGATATGGTCGGCATGTACCGTGGCAAACAGGCCGCTGGCATCAAGGCGCAAGATATATTTAAGGGCAGCTTGATCCTTGTGCTGCGCCTGGGCCCGGGGCTCGTAGTGGGTCATGTCTGTTGAGGCCAGCACCAGCACCTCCCGGTTGTGACCACGGATGGCCCGGGCAAGTTGACGACCGACCTCATGGCAGCTGCCATAGGTCAGAGAGGACACCACCAGGGGAAGGATCTTTACCTCCGGCCGCAGCAGCTGGAGAAAGGGGATCTGCACCTCAAGGGAGTGTTCCCGGTGGTGGGCTGTCTCGTCAACGGTCACCAGCGGTGCCCCTGCCAGTACCAGGTCGGCAAGGCCGGTATCCACCTGAACCTCGCCCAGTGGCGTGCGCCAGGGCTGTATGCCTAGCCCAAGGGTTGCCCCCTGACCGTAATGGTTGGGACCGAGGAGCATGACTGTCTCGGGAATATCAAGGCCTGCCAGAGTTGCACCGGCAGTCGATCCTGAATACACATAGCCAGCATGGGGGACAATGGCTGCAATGGCCTTACGCTTTTTTCCCGGCTGCACTGGCAGAAGCTTTCTGAGGGTGCTGGTGAGGATCTCCGGATCTGCAGGGTAGAATCGATCAGCGACTGCCGGCTGGCGCACCACGGCACACCTCCTTCCATCCTTAAAAAAACGTTCAAGCCATCTCCTGGGGGGGGGGCTAGCGGGCCACCTCCCAGGTGGTGCCCCCGGGGCCATCCTTGAGGACGATATTCATGGCAAGCAGCCTGTCACGAACAGCATCGCTGGCTGCCCAGTCTTTTCGGGCACGGGCAGCAGCACGCTCGTCGATGAGGGCGAGGATCTCGCCCTCATCGATACCGGCCTCGGCAAGCATTGCCTCGCGCCTCGCAGTTATCACCTGTTCGGGGTCTTGCTGAAGAATGCCCAACACAGCGCCCAGCTCAACAAAGAGTACTGCGGTTTTCCGCAGGAGCTGCAGATCCTCCTCGACTGCTTGCCCATTCAAGGCCTGCAGCTGTTTGTTCATCACCTTGAGGGCATTGAACAGATGCCCTATGGCCTGTGCGGTGTTGAAGTCGTTATTCATGGCCTGCTCGAAACGGTCGCGCACCGCCTCAAGCGCGGTCCGGTCCTTCACGGATATCCGAAAAACAGGCTGATCATCGCCTGCTGGCTGCAGCTGCTGCACCGCGGCCAGGCATTCGTACATACGGACAAGACCGGTCAAGGCATCCTGAAGAGCCGCCGGCGTGAAGTCAAGCGGATTGCGGTACTGCGTGGAAAAGATAAACAGGCGCAGCACCTCGGGTTCGTGCGCAGCCAATACCTCGCGGATGGTACGGAAGTTCCCCAGGGATTTCGACATCTTCTCGTCAGCGATGGTGACAAAACCATGATGCATCCAGTAACGGGCAAAGGCTGCACCGCTAACCCCACAGCTTTGGGCAATCTCATTCTCATGGTGAGGAAAGATCAGGTCCTTGCCGCCGCCATGGATATCAAAGGTTGTCCCTAGGTAGCGCCTGCTCATGGCCGAGCACTCGATATGCCAGCCGGGCCGCCCTTCTCCCCAGGGACTCGACCATTTGGGCTCACCCGGTTTGGCCGCCTTCCACAAGGTGAAGTCCATGGGGTGCTCTTTTTTGTGGTTCACCTGGATACGGGCTCCGGCTTGCATGTCCTCGAGGCTGCGGCCGGACAGCCTGCCGTACTCGGGAAAACGGTTCACCCGGAAATAGACGTCACCGTCACTGGCATAGGCCAGTCCTTGCTCGACCAGCTCGTCTATCAGTTCAATCATCTCGGCAATATGCTCGGTGGCCCTGGGTTCCAGGTCCGGTGCGGTGATGTCCAGGGCCTCCATGTCAAGGAAAAACTCATGGATGAAACGCTCGGCAAGCTCCTGGGCATCGATATTCTGCTCCTCGGCCCTCCGGATAATTTTATCATCTATATCTGTAAAATTACGCACAAAGGTAACCTTCCAGCCGCGATAGCGCAGGTAGCGGACCACCATATCAAAGACCAGTACAGACCGAGCATGGCCAATATGGCAGTAATCGTAACTGGTGATACCACAGACGTAGAGCTTGACATGCCCCGGCTCCAGGGTCTGCAGGGCTTCTTTCTTTCTGGTCAGGGTGTTGTAGATACGGATGGTCATGGTGTGCCTGATCTGTGCAAAGAGAAAAAGGGATTCACTGGCAACGCCGGTAATATTTCGCCACCCAGTGTAACAGAATCAGGCCAAAAATGGCAACCACCGCGCAGAGCAGGAAAAAGGCAGGCCAGCCAAACCGTTCAGCCATAAACCCGGTGGGCGCCGAAGCAAAGACCCGGGGCACGCCCATGAGGCTGGAGAGCAGCGCGTACTGGGTGGCAGTAAACCGTCTGTTGGTGAGCGAGGCCATAAAGGCGACGTAGGCGGCGGTCCCCATGCCACTTGAGAGGTTTTCAAAGGCAATCACTCCGGCGAGCCACCCGGTGTTGACACCGACGACCGCCAGCAGGGAAAAACCTGCGGTGGAGACGGCCTGGAGGATGCCGAACAGCCAGAGCGAGACTATAATTCCGGCCCGTAGCATAAAGATGCCCCCCAGCAGGCCGCCGGCTATGGTCGCCCAGAACCCAAACAGTTTGACGATCGTACCAATCTGGGTCTTGGTATACCCGATGTCCAGGTAGAACGGCGTGGTCATGGTGGATGCCATCTGATCACCGATCTTGTAGAGGAGGATAAAGAGGAGCAGCAGCAGGGCCCCGTCACGGGAAAAGTACTCGGTAAAGGGCTTGACAACCGCCTCGAAGAAGCTCTGCGGTGTCCCTTCGTGGACCTCGGGTTCCCGGCAGACCAGCGTGGTGGCCACGCCGACAAGCAGGCTCAAGGCCATGCACAGATAGACCTGGGCAAAGCTGAAATGATCGGCAAGGATGAGTCCACCACTACCAGCCAGCAGCATACCCACCCGGTAGCCGTTGACGTATAGCGAAGACCCCAGCCCCAGCTCATTGTCACTGAGATCTTCACGGCGATAGGCATCGACAACAATATCCTGAGAGGCAGAGAAAAAGGTGACGAGCAGGGCCGCCAAGGCCACCAGCCAGGGAGTTCTGCCCGGACTTGTCAGGGCAAGGCCGACAAGGGCGACCATCAGCAGGACCTGGGTACACAGCAGCCAGCCACGGCGCCGCCCGAAAAACGGCAGGGTGAAGCGGTCCAGCAACGGCGCCCAAAAGAACTTGAGGGTATAGGGTAAGCCCACCAGGGAAAACAGGCCGATAACCGAGAGATCGACGCCCTCCTCTTTCATCCAGGCCTGGAGGACCGACAGGGTGAGCAACAACGGGACACCGCAACTGAAGCCCATAAGAAAACTGACCAGCATACGGGGGGAGAAAATCTGACGGAGCAAAGAAGGTGTCATGGTCTCGACTCGTTGGGGGAAAAGAGATCTCGGTAACCTGTACCAGTACCTTTACCATATCCAGCCGATTTACCCAGCCGGTTTACAGAGATTTTTCACGCAGGCGAACAAAGAGCACTACCAGGGCGGACGAGAGTTCGTCCACCCTGAGACAACGCGCCCAGGCGTCAGTTGTGAAAAGGGCGGAGCAAAAGACACACGATCTTACCCAGGGAGATCATCTTTTCCTGTGTTCACAGGGCATGACCACTGGTTAGACATGGCTCTAACCGCTTAGCAACCAACTGAGATCTGCCATTCTAGGCTGCTGCCTGTGGCCTTTTCCCGTTGAACATCCTGGTGACCAGGCCACCGGCCTCATACAAGCCGAACAAGGGAAGACTGAGCAGCACCGTGGCTACAGGTTCTCCAGCAGTAAGGAAAAATGCCAGGAGAATAATCACCAGGTAGAAGGCGTTGCGTCTTTTACGGAAGTACCCCGACTGGACCAGCCCAGCCTTTTGCGCGGCCACCATGAGAAAGGGAATTTGAAAGGCAATACCAAAGGTCAGCACCAGCCGGGCGATAAAGGTAAGGTAGAGGCCAAGCTTGGGCATGGGGTGCAAGGTCTCTCCGGCATAGCTCATGAAAAAGACAAGTACCCTTGGCAGCACGACAAAGAAGGCAAAAGCAGCGCCACTGATAAAGAGGACGCTTGCCACGCACAGGACCACTCTGGCCAGTTGTTGTTCATGGTCCAACAGACCTGGGGAGATAAACGACCAGGCCTGATAGATGATGTACGGGAAGCTGATGCCAAGTCCTGCCAGAATCGCCAGTTTGATATAGGAGATAAAAGCCTCGGTCAGCTTGGTGTAGACGAGACGTTCCAGTTCAGGATAGGCAATAAAAAGTGGTCTGGTGCAGACACCTGCGATCTGGTCGATGAACAGATAGGCGAGCGTACTGGTCAATGCCACGGCAATGAAGACCCGAATGAGCCTGGTTCGCAATTCCGCATGGTGCGGGGCGAAATGCTCGAAGGCTGCAGTAATCATTGATTCTCGTCTTGCCTAATCCCGTCTTTTTTTGGCCTGCTGGACGACCCTGGTGGTTGCTCGAGCCGAGAAAAGCTTTCTTGGGATATTTTGTCAGTATCTTCGCCCTCCTGTTGGCCAGACCGGGAATAAGCATCCTCTTCCCAAGGGCGAAGTTCGATCACCTCTTCTTGAGAAGTTGTTTCCAGCGCCGAGGAAGAGCCAGCAACCTGTGGCTGTCGCGATAAGGGGCTTTGTCTGGTCTCACTGTCCAGCATATGCTGTCGTAAATCTCTGGAGGCATCGGTCAACTCCTGCTGTAACTCATGCAGTGCCTCGTTTTCTTCAGCAAAGTTCTCTTTCAGCTGATGCATGGCTTTCTTCATCTCCATGACTCCTTTGGCCAGAGACCGAGCAAGGTCAGGGAGCTTATCCGGGCCAACAACGATCAGTGCCACAGCACAAATCACTATCATCTCTGGGAAACCGATGCCAAACATGGAGCGCCTTACAAGGTATGAAATTCCTGGTTGCGAGATTGTTGCCGATACAGGCGGAACAGCTAAGAAACTAAACTGTACGGGATTTACCCGGTGGTGTCAACTGGTGACATCCTGGCCGCAGAACACCATCGCCTTAAAGACAAGAGGCCTGCACGGCCTCTTTACAAAAAACTGCTTTTACCACCATACCTGCATCCTCCACAAGGTAACCACCAATGTACGTCTTGCCGCAGGATCAAACAGGGGGTAGGTTGCCTCTCAAAAATTGAGCAGGGTTGTGGTCACCTCACCCGAATCGACCGGCACCAGCCAGAACTGTTCGGGGGTGTCAGCCATCTCCTCGACCAACTGCGGGCTTATCCAATGGGAATCCTCCACCAGACTGTACAACCGTGAATCCGTACCGATAAAGCCATCGAGCACATGTGCCAGGACATGGAGCGTCTTGCTAAGATACCCCTGTTTCAACGTCGCGAGATCTTCAAGCCGGGAAACTCCACCCCTGGAAAGGTCGGCCAGCAATCTTTCGGTAAAGCGATGATTAGCGGCAACAGCCTCTTCCACAGTGCTGAGAAACCGGGGATTCGTCCCTGACAACACGTCTGCCTCGTTGACAACATATTCAGCATAACTGACCAGCTGCGTGCTGTCCATGAAACGGCGAACCTGGCCTACGGCCTGTTCCAGGGTCGGTGCCCTGACCAGTAGAAAATGTATTGTTGCGGCCTGCATACACTCCCGGTTCATTCTTCACTCCTGCCATATAAAAGGGCAAAGAGTCCTTGGTACCTCCTGCCAGGCTACCAGAAAAAAAGCCCTCTCACGCTAGCACACCACTACAACCATCAGCCTGCCCAAACAGATGCTCTTTTCAGCCAACGGCAGCCCCAGACCGCTGCTGGGCGGGCTTGAGCAGGTACTCAGCACGGACATTTCCCAGGGCGGCAAACATATTGCTCTTGGCCCCAGGAATTCGTTGATAGATCAATGTCGCCAGTTCACGCATGTCATGACGCCGGGTCTGCTCGTCCATCGGACAGGGAGAATCGACCGCTTCTCGCCCCAAAGCCATGGCCACCGCATCCACGTGGGCCTTTTCCAGGTAACTGAGCGGACGGATAATGGCCAGTCTGCCGGAAAACAGCTCCTGGCGGGGGAGCATGGTGCTGAGATTGCCGCTGCAGGTGAGGTTAAGAAGAAAGGTTTCGAGCAGATCATCCATATGATGCCCCAAAGCCAGCTTGGTGAAGCCATGCTCCCGGGCATAGCTGAACAGCAGCCTCCGACGATTCCGGGCGCACTGATAGCAGATACCTCCGGTATTCTCTGCAGCATCGGGGATCTGCCAGTCTGCAGGAAGCACCTTCACCTCCAGCCCTATCCCTGCAAGGATCTGGCTCAATTGCACGGCCTGTGGTCCCGGGCCGCCACCCTGCGGGGCCATATCCACGTGCATGGCCTGGAGGTGAAAATCAATGGGTGCCCTGCTGCGCCAAAAAACAAGCACCTCGGCAAGCACCAGCGAGTCAAGACCGCCGGAAACAGCAACCAGAACCCGATCGCCGTCGGCAAGCATGGCATAATCCTGCATGGCCCTGCCGACACGACGCCGAAATCCAGGTGACAGAGCCCGGGCAATATCCTTCACCGATCAGGTCTGTGGCCGCTGCAGGTACGGGCATTCTCCCAATTTTTGCTGTATCCCTTCCCGTAACAGTTCCTCGGCGGTCACCCACCTAAAACCACGTGACGTGGCCTTCCCCAGAGTAAAGAGGTTCTCCATCAACGACTGCTGTGTCTCCTCAAAGGTTGCACTACACAGGGTCCGGCCCCCTCTCGTTTCCACAAGGCGGTACGTAAAGCCGACCCTTGCCGGGTCTTTAACCGAGTACTCACCACCAGCACGATCTTTGTATGCCAGCAAGGTCGTTTCCAGGACAGCATTGCAGCTCAACCGGTCGGCTATCGCTCTAAACTGTTCCAGAGCATTACCGGCCAGGGCAACATCCAGGCCCTCGACCTGTGCGTCACTGACAAAACGGATGTGGGCATTGGCCCTGAAATACTGTTCATAAAGCTGGTCCATGATCTGGCGACCATTTTTCAGATTTTCGGCGTTGCCAGAGGTGAGATTACCGTCGTAATCCACCGTCCGTGCCACAGGTAACACACCGATGCAACTCAGTGAAAGTTGCGGATCTGCGGGGAGCAGATCCCTTGACCCTGCACCACTGCAGGAGAGCAGAAAAAAAACCGGCAGGACCGCAAGTACATTGCGTCTGATACGGGCTATCACGTGAAACCTCCATACTCTTTTTAACGCATTAACCACTTGATCTCTTTTTACCTCTTGGCGTAGTTATGCACGAAATCTTCTCCAGGGATATTTTTTGTCTCTTCGAGACAACTGGCTGTACACCTGGGTTTTACTCAAAGACCAGCACATCATTTCAGAAAAAAGGGCCTACAGTACCCCCTTACTGGAGAGCTGTCCCTGCAGGGTGGCATGTGGAGCAACCGCCTGTGCAAGGGCCCGAGCCAAGGCCTTAAACACCGCCTCAATGACGTGGTGGGTATTTTCACCGTGGAGCAGGTCGACGTGTAGGGTTATACCACCATGCAACGCCAATGCCCACAGGAACTCCTTAACCAGTTCTGTTGCAAAGGTCCCGACCCTGCTATCCTTGAGATCAACGTCATAGTGGAGGAACGGGCGGTTGGAAAGGTCAAGACAGACCCGAACCAGGGTTTCGTCCATGGGGACATGCGCCTCACCATACCGGCAGATCCCAGCCTTTGCCCCGAGCGCCTCTCCCAGTGCCTTGCCCAGACAGATGCCGATATCCTCGACCGTATGATGATCGTCCACCTCAAGGTCCCCTTTTGCGCTGAGCTCCAGATTAAACGACCCGTGAACCGCCAGCAGGGTGAGCATATGATCGAGAAATCCTACACCTGTAGCGATCTCAGCCTCCCCCTCTCCATCCAGTACCAGAGAGAGGATAATATCAGTTTCCTTTGTCCTGCGCTGAACCTGCGCCCTGCGTTGTTCTTCTGCCTTCACTCCTCCCTTGCCTCCATCTGTCTCCCGCATTTTTTATGACGGTATACCAAGATAAAAAAAGAGTATACTGGTTCGCCCGTTATGGCAACAGTTCTTCATGGCCGCGAATTCTTTTTCGCTTTGCAGGCGGGCTCGCCTCCTGTTGTCCAGCGACCATGAAAAGCTGTTTTTTTATGGCGTACACGTTTTTTAATTGACACTACTCATGCGGTATTGGTATAGTCGCCTCCCGATTCTGATACCCTAGTGAGCGGGAATAACTCAGTGGTAGAGTGCAACCTTGCCAAGGTTGAAGTCGCGAGTTCGAATCTCGTTTCCCGCTCCATAGAGCTTTCAAGGTTCGAAGCGGATTCGAACCTTTTTTGTTTGATAATTTCTTGAGCATTGAGGCGCAATTACATGAAGACATATTACACGCCGGTCAAGGAGATTGAGCGTAACTGGTTCGTCGTGAATGCCGACGGCCGGGTACTGGGGCGTATGGCTACAGAAATCGCCCGGCGCCTGCGCGGCAAGCATAAGCCGACATTTTGCAATTTCCAGGACAACGGAGATTTTATCATCGTCGTCAACGCCGACAAAGTCCACCTCACCGGGACCAAGTGGGACAAGAAACTGTATCACCGTCACACCGGGTATATGGGAGGATTGAAAACTACCACCGCCCGTGAAATGCGCGACAAAAAGCCCGAAGAACTGATCCGTCTGGCTGTGCAAGGAATGTTGCCGAAAAACAAAATCGGCAGAGCTCAGCTAAAGAAGCTTAAGATTTATGCCGGTGCCGAGCATCCGCACAAGGCCCAGCAACCTGAAAATCTGGATATCTGAAAAGGGAGCAGAGCAATATGGTGCAGGAACAACATTACGCTACCGGCAGAAGGAAAACCGCAATTGCACGGGTCTGGCTGAAGCCAGGGTCAGGAAAAATCGCGGTGAACGATCACTCCCTCGAAGAATACTTCGGTGGCATCTTCTATGAAACCAAGGTAGCAAAACCGTTTGCTGTCACTGAGACGGTTGATAGATACGACATCCGGGCGACCGTCAAAGGCGGGGGCAAGGCCGCCCAGGTCGATGCACTTGTCCACGGTATCTCCCGGGCCCTGCAGGAAATGAATCCGGAAATGCGTCTCCCTTTGAAAAAAGCCGGTCTCCTCACCCGTGATCCACGGGCCAAGGAACGCAAAAAATACGGTCAGCGGGGCGCACGTGCCCGTTTTCAGTTCTCCAAGCGCTGATCCGTTCATTTCTTTCTTCAGCATTACACGCTTCCAGGGGAATGGCGAAAGATCGTCATTCCCTTTTTTTATTTTTCCAGGTAACCCAGGAGACCACCTATGCTTCGTGTCGGTATAATCGGGGCCTCCGGCTACACCGGAGTCGAACTGGCGAGAATTCTTACCTCCCATCCCAACGTTGTCCTCACCGCAGCAACCTCCCGCCAGTATGCGGGCAAAAAGCTTGCCTCTGTTTTCCCCAACCTGCGCGGCTGTAGCGATCTCACCCTCACAGCTCCGGATCATACCCTCGCCGACAAGGCAGATTTCTTTTTCACCGCCGTACCCCATAAAACCGCAATGGCTATCGTACCCGAGCTCTTGGCCGCCGGGAAAAAAGTCGTGGATCTCAGCGCCGACTTCCGCCTGCGCGACCAATCAGTGTATGAGAAATGGTACCAGGAGCACTCCTGTCCGGAACTCCTGGCAACAGCAGTGTACGGGCTGCCGGAACTCTACCGCCAGCAGATCGTAAACGCTCGGCTTGTGGCCAACCCCGGCTGCTATCCCACCTCAGTACTCCTTGGCCTGAAGCCACTGTTGCTGGCGGGGACAATTCGCACACAAACCATTATTATCGACGCAAAATCAGGTACTACCGGGGCTGGACGAAGCGTCAACCAGGCAACGCTGTTCTGTGAGGTGACTGATGGTTTCCGGGCCTACAAAACCGGTGGCACCCATCGCCACATTCCAGAGATAGAGCAGGAGCTCTCTTTACTGGCAAAAAAACCGGTGACCGTCAGCTTTACTCCGCACCTGCTCCCCGTCTCCAGGGGCATTCTCTCGACAATATACGCGGACCTGCGCGCACCTGTCAGTCAAGAGGAGCTCGCCGACCTTTATCATGACGCCTACGCAGAGGAACCATTCGTACGCCTCTGCAATGCGGGGCTACTCCCTGCAACACAGCATGTTCGAGGAAGCAACTACTGCGACATAGCTGTTCAGGTGGATCACCGTACCGGCCGAGTCATCGTCCTTGTCGCCGAGGATAACATCGGTAAAGGCGCGGCTGGACAGGCTGTGCAGAACATGAATCTGATGCATGGATTTGCTGAAACTGCCGGCCTTGCCGGTGTCCCTTTTTTCCCATGATGCAACGAAACATCCGCCTTGATCTCTCCTTTGATGGGACACGGTACTGTGGATGGCAACGGCAGCGCCATGCCCCTTCGATCCAAGCGATGCTCGAAACCCGGCTGGCAACACTGACCCGTGACGAGGTGACCCTTCATGGTGCAGGACGAACCGATGCTGGTGTTCACGCCCTTAACATGGTCGCCAACTTCCATACCAGCAGCCACATTGACCTGGCAGCCTTTCTCCACGGCCTCAACTCGATGCTCCCTGAGGATATCCGTATCCTTAAGGCCACCGAGGTTCCCAAAGACTTCCACAGCCGCTTTTCCGCCACCGGTAAAACCTACAGTTACCGGTTCTTCACCGGGCAAATCATGCCACCCTGCTCTCGTCTGTATATGAGCCATTTCCCCTGCTCCCTCGAGCATACCAGCATTGCAACCGCCCTGAAACACCTCCAGGGGACCCATGATTTCACAAGCTTTGAGGGAGCAGGATCCAGAGATCCGGCCAGTGGCAGAGGGGCGGTGCGTACACTTTTTTCTGCACAATACGGATCACTGGCAGATCCAGACCACTGGATGCTCAGTTTCACCGGTGATGGTTTTTTGCGACACATGGTACGCAATCTGGTAGGAACGCTCATTGAGATCGGCAGGGGCAAACGAAGAGCAGATGACATTACAGCCATTCTTGCCGCTCGTGACCGGACAGCGGCCGGCCCAACGGCGCCGGCCTGTGGTCTCTTTCTTGAGCAGGTCCACTATCAACCGCTCTTTTCTTCGTAAAACGCCTCCACGCTTTCTTTGCTTATGGAATCCCATCCACTTTTTCAAAGTAACGGCGAGCTTATTCTTGCCAGCAATTCACCCCGGCGCCGGGACATGCTCTCCTCTCTGGGGCTGCAATTCAGCATCTGTCCTGCGGATATCGATGAACAATTGAGGCCAGGAGAGCAACCGGCAATATATGCCAGACGACTTGCCCTCAGCAAAGCGCGCCGGATCAGCAGTCAACACCGGGAAGCAACTGTCATTGGAGCCGACACCGTAGTTGTCCAGGACGGCCGAATCCACGGAAAACCTGGCAACGACGCAGCAGCACTTCACACCCTGCGTCAGCTACAGGGACGCCGCCACCAGGTGATTACTGCAGTGGCTGTCATACATTGCAATAAAAAGGTGGAAACAGTGTTCGACAGTACCACAGAGGTTGTCTTCGGCGCATTTGACGACAACATCCTCTCCGCCTATATACGAACCGGGGAGCCGGCAGACAAAGCCGGTTCCTATGGAATTCAGGGCATCGGCGCTTTTCTGGTGACATCCATCACCGGCTCCTACTCCAATGTCGTTGGACTCCCCCTTGACCGCCTCCTCACCACCCTGATAAAATATAAATTAATCTCACCCGGATAATCTCAGGCAATCCCATTGGCATCACCTTTATCCGCGTGTTAAAGCTTAAAAAATAAATATTATCAACAAGTAAAACTGTCAGGACTCATGGCTTTTCTCCTGAAAAAATACTATCCCGTCCGCAAAATCATCTTCTTTCTTGGTGAAGGCGGGCTGATCTTTGCCGCTATTCTTCTCTGTTACGTCATCTTTTCCGGGTGGCAGATCTTTCGGCTTGACCTCCTTGACAACACTATTCGTGCCCTGGTCGTTACCGGAATCTTTCAGATATGCCTTTACTTCTTCGACCTCTACGACCTACGGCGTACTCATTCTCCAGGCTTCACCCTGATCCGGGTAAGCCAGGCCTTTGGCGTTGGCTGTATTCTGCTGGCCTTGATCTATTTTTTTGCCCCTCTTCTTGTCATCTCCACCACCATCTTCTGGGCCTCCTACGTTATCATCTGTCTGGGGATAGCAGGTTGGCGTGGCCTGTACTACCTGGTTCTGGAACGTCGACTCTTTACCCTGCCTGTTCTCCTCGTCGGTACCGGCAGGATCGCCACCGAAATCCTTCAGGAACTCAAGGAAGCTAAGGATTCTTCTTTCCATGTACTTGCCTACATCGGCACTTCTCCACCGACCTACAACCCGGATAACCTTCCTGTCTATGCAAACTTTCAGGATTTTCAACAGGCACATCCTCAGCGACACCTTGAACGCATCATCGTCGCCCTAGAAAAACATCGTGACAAGATGTTCACCCCAGAGCTTCTTGAGTACAAGCTGGCAGGGGTCAGCATCGACGACGGTGTCAGTTTCTATGAAGAGATCACCGGAAAGATACTGGTAAAAACGGTCAATCCGGCCTGGCTGATCTTTGCCGATGGCTTTGGAGGTAACCGCCTTTCCCATATGACAAAACGAACACTGGATATTGTCGTCGCCGTCACCGGACTCATCGTTACTCTCCCAATCACGCTACTCACTGCGCTCCTCATAAAGCTCGAATCTCCTGGCCCCGTGTTTTATACGCAGGAGCGAGTCGGAGAAAAATCTGTCCCCTACAAGGTCATTAAATTCAGATCCATGAGAGAGGATGCCGAAAAACATGGTGCTGTCTGGGCCAGGCAAGATGATCCACGGGTGACCCGCACTGGTACTTTTATCAGGAAGGCGCGTATTGACGAAATTCCCCAGATGTGGAACGTACTGCTCGGTGAAATGAGTTTTGTTGGCCCCCGTCCAGAGCGACCGGTATTCGTCAAACAACTGACCCGCACCATCCCCTATTACTCGCTTCGTCATGCTGTCAAACCGGGCATCACCGGCTGGGCTCAGGTCTGCTATCCTTATGGGGCTTCTGAAGAAGATGCGTTGCACAAGCTTGAATACGATCTGTACTATATTAAAAATCGGTCGATTTTTCTTGATTTAATGATTATTTTCAGGACTGTTAAAACTGTACTTTTCCAAAAGGGTTCACGATAACCTCTTCGGAGAGCACATGCCGACATCGACTTCCACTCATGAACTCAACACACGTCAGGCGCTGGAATTTATCCAAAAACTGTACAGCGGCTTACAGACCATTCGGCTCTACCCCCCCACCAACCCGCAAGTCGCCCGTTCCAATGAGTTTATTATCGACGCCCTGAAACGGTTGCTCCATGAAGATACCAAGGAAGTCATTGTCTCCAGGACTGAAGGGCTGATAGCTGTCAATGGCACACCATTGCCTGAACGAGACCAAAAAAAACCACAGATTCAGGGGTTTTTTCAGGTTTTCACCAAACTCGATATTCACTCATTTACTTTTCAGCCAACATTTTCCCTGGCCGAGTGTAGCCGCTTCCTTACCCTGATTTCCGAGCTACTCGCAGACAAACCCGCTGACCCGATCAAGACAGTTTTTGCCAACGCAGACATCTCGACGGTCAAAGTGGATCAAAAGCGCTATGTGGCCATAGGAGAAGACGAGCAGGTGGTCAACGAGGCCGACCTAGCTGCAAGTCTCGGTCTCAGTGATGACGATCTGGTCAATCATATCCTTGCTAAAGGTCTGCCCGGTTCCGCGTTAACCGGCACCGGAGACGGCACAAATAGCGGCAGCACTCAACCGTTTTCTTCAAACATTCACGCCAACCTCAGCGGTCTCAACCCTGAAGCACTGGCCCGCCTGCTCACCCTCCTGCCCGAGACCTCGGCGACTGATGACATGGTCAACTCGACCATCAAACAACTCAACAGCGGCCAGGTTGACGAACTGGTCAGTAGTCTCATCTCACGACTTACCCCCTTCTCACAGGCAAATCAGGAGGTTGACGCAGCGCAGCTCAATATCGATCCTTCCGTCCTGAAACGGCTGGCAAAGTCTCCCCAAGGGAAAAATGTCAGCGACCGGGTCTACCAGCACCTTGATGCGATCCTCTTACAGAGCGGCAGTACACAAACCGAAACAGGAACCATCCCGAAAGAAGTCCTTGAACGGTTGCAGCAGGTTGACTGGTCTACACCACTGCTGATCACCACCGCCGAACAAACCCTAAAGGACTCCTCTCCGACAGAGTCCCAAATCAAGGCCCTCGGCAACATGCTCGGCCAGTTCGAGCGGTATCTGGACGCAGACAAGCAGCAACAACTTGTCGAAAAGGCCGGCAAAGCATTGGCGACAATGGCAGGAGACCGTCTCACCCAGCTTTTGCCTGCCACATCTGATGGCGCCCTTGGTGAACGCCTTTTCCGGCAGATCATCACCCAGCTCCCTGAAGATCGGCTCGACCAAGCCCTGGGGCAACTCAACGAAGACCAAGTAAACCGTCTTATCTTCCAGTTGGTCAGCGAGATACCGGTTACAGGTTCTCAGGCCGATGGTACAGCGGCCATGGATACCCCTGGCCTGGACCGATTAGCACATACCAAGCACCCCAACATTGAAAAGACCATTGCCCGGCATACTGACGCTCATCTGCTGCGACAAAACGAACTCAAGCCAACCGAGATGCCGGCTAGCGTCAGGGAGCGGCTGCAGCAACCAGACTGGTCCGCACCGGTCCTGGTAACAGCCCTGCAACCATTCACCGATGTCGACAACACCAAGACTGAACAGCCTGACTTTACTTCTTTTTCCAAGATCCTTGACAAATTCGAATATTTCTTCGGCAAAAATACCCGGACCGACGTGGCAGTTCGTGCCGGCCGTCAACTGGCAGAACTGGATGAAAAAGATCTTGGTCGGCTGCTGGTGCATCGTTTCCAGGGTATTTTTGGTAAGGAACTGTACGAACAGATCATTGCTCAGCTCTCCGATGAAAAATTTGAAAAGCTGACCCTGCAGATGCACGATTTTGCCCGTCTCCGGGAAAAGACTCACCTCGATATTGATGACAAGGATCTGCAAAAAGCCTTCAAACGGCTAATGCAGACCGTACGCGGTGAAAAAATGCGTGCTGTTATTGATATGCACAGGAAACAGCTGGCCAGGGAAGAACAGCAAAAAAAAGAACGGTTGCAGCATGGGTTTCGACGCCTGATACAGGGAGACCACGAGGTCCTCAAGGATGCGAGTATCTACAAGTTCCTTCCCGAAAGTGTTGTCGAATTCCTTGCTGAGGGCAGAGATGAACTGGCCGATAATCTCTTGGTCAACACTGTCACCGGACTGCAAAACCCCGACGCAAGTATTCGCAACAATGCCTTTACCACTCTGGCCGAAATCGCGGAACAGCTAGCCAACGTCGGGCAATGGCAGCGATTGACAAAACTCCTGCCTGCCCTGGAACAGGGCTGTTGTTCCAATGCAACAAGCCGTGCCTCTACTGTTAAGGTCTTCAAGGCCCTGGCAACGTATACCCGACATCACCTGACCAATGGCAACTGCAGCAAAGCAAATGATATCCTGACCACTCTGCGCCGAATAAAGGCGGCCGCCCCCGTTGGTGCCAGCTATTTTGCGATCGAAGCTGATTCAGCCATCACAGACATACCCACCCTGCCGATTCTCGAAAAACTTCTCAAGGCGTACCTCAACAGTGCTGAACAAGGAGAGCTGGCAGGCCAGCTGCTGGCCTCTCTCGGCCGCAGATCAGCGGAATTCCAGCTTGATCGCCTCGTAAAGAGTGAAAACAGATTCGAGCGCCAACGGCTGCTTACTCTTATAAAAAATACAGGGAGCCCAGTTACCGATATTCTCCTTGAAAAACTGCATTCCCCTTCACCCTGGTATGTTATCCGTAATGTCATCCGCCTGCTCGGGGAACTGGGTGATTCAACCCACATCGACACCATCGCCCCGTTTCTCAAAAACGAGGATTTACGTGTTCAGCAGGAGGTGATCCAGGCAGCGGGACGACTCAATGGTGACAAGCTTCCTCGGTTTCTCAGTACTGCGCTTACCAGTGTTCATGACCAACTTAAAAGTAAAGTCGTCCAACTCATGGGGCGACATCCAGATGCTCAGTATCTCCGGGCACTGCTTGAACAACTGGAAAGTACTGTTCCCTATCAGGGAAAAAACAAAGGGGCCTTACAGATCGAAATCTGCAAGGTGCTGGGAAAGATCGCCTCCCGAAGAGCCGCTCCGGCACTCAGCCGAGTCATTCAGTCCAAGGCATTACTGGGGCTGGGCGGGTTCAGTGGAGACGTGAAAGAAGCGGCAAAGGCAGCCTTGCAGGAAATTCGCCGAACAACCATCAGCGAAGATTCCCGGGACAGGCTGTCGCTCCAGGCTGGCCTGGTCCATGAGACCTTGTCGTTATCCTCGGCCACTGATAACGCCACCCCGGCCATTGATTTCGCCGACGATTACCAGGAACGAAAGATCATGCAAATGGCCCAGGAGGGGAATCCAGAGCAGGCAAAAAAAGAGTTGTTCGACCTGATCCTCACCAAGGTCAAGAAAAAGGACTTTGCTGCAGCAGAACGCCTGCGAGATCGCATCTACGAGATAGACCCCATGGCACTCACCGAGATCATCCGCTCAGGTGAAATCATTGAGCAGGAAAAAAACGGGGCCATCGATGAGAACGACTTCACCATCTGGAGAGGGCTGGTAGACCAGTTATCCAGCGAAGAGTACAGCCAGCTGTACCACGAGCTCTATGAGAAGGAATATCAAGCTGAAGAAATTGTCATCAAACAGGGGGCCAAGAACGACAGCCTGTTTTTTATCAACTCAGGCAGCGTCAAAATTTCCCACATGAAAGGAGAACGCGAGTTATTCATCACCAGCCTCAACAGAGGTGAACTGGCCGGGGAGAACTTTTTTACCGCCTCCTACTGGACCGTTTCCATGACAACCCTGACACCGGCACGTATAGCCTGCCTGAAACAGGACAGTCTCAAAAAGCTTGACGAGATCCTCCCCGGTTTCAAGCGTAAACTGCAAGACTACTACGAACAACAGAACAGTATCAAAAACTCTCGGGACAAAAAAAAGCTGGACCGTCGTAATTACGAGCGCTTCACCCTGTCACGCAAGATCCAGGTACAACTTGCCGACCCCGTTGGCAAGCCCATTGGCCGGGGTTTTCGTGCAGAACTTTGCGACATATCAAGAGGGGGCCTTGCCTACCTCATCCGTATCTCCAACCAACACAACACCAGACTGCTGCTGGGACGAAAGATGAAGGTCCTTCTGCCGATCGCCGCAGAAGACGGAGATCAACTGCAACTTGATGGCCTCATTATCGGGGTGCAGCCATTCAACCTACTTGCCCGGGATTACTCGATCCATTTCCGTTTTGACAAGCTCCTCTCAGCAAAAAACATGCAGCATATCCTCGGCTAGTGCAAAACCCTGGGGCGGAGACATCTGCTTTTTCACCAATCCTAGAACGCCTCGAAATCGAAGATCGGCTCCCAGAGCAGGCTGACACGGACACTGATAATATCACTGCGCCTGGGCGTAATATAAAAAGACTCAACAGGATGGAGCTCCGGCGCAAAAGCGGCCAGCTCTTGCGCCAGCTTTTCCTCGAGCTCCACCCCTAACCGGGCAATCTCTTCCTCAAGTCGGCCCGCCTCATCAACTGCCCGCTGGACATCGGCCTTCTCCTTAAAAATCCTGCCGGCACTGCGCATGGAACGAGCCGTTCGGCTGGCAGTGGTCACGGAAAGAGCCTTGCGGCCAAACAGCGCCCCAAAAATTGCGACGCCAAAGGAAAGGGCTGTATCCATGCCCCGCGCCTTGACGTCGGTCTGCTCCTTGTCAATCCTCGCCTGTGCCCGCTCGAGGCGAAGCTCCAGTTGCCGCAGCTTACCGGCATATCGCTCCTTCAGTTTGTCAGTGACCCGTTCTCTGGCCTCACGCAAGGCATTACCTCTGCGGGTATGAAAGGCGGCCGCTGTCTCGCCTGGCACAGATTCAAGCTTTAACGAGGTCACCCGCATCAGGGGAAGGCGGCGTTCATGGTAAAGGTGATCGGCCAGGGCCTTCTTCTCCTGGCGAAAACTCTTCAACGCGGCGATGCCTGGCGGCAGTTCTTTATAGTGCGCCTCTCCAGGAGGGGTTGTGCGCAGATCATCAGGGTGCACCGCAAACGGTTCAGCTACGCTCCAGTCAGCGTCCCGATAACCGTCTTCCAGGGGCAACCGGACAGCGACCTCCTCTCGCTGATCAATAGCTCGGCGCTTGTCAACGTAGCGCACCTCTGCCGTTCCGTAGAGCCATGGCGCCAGCTGCTGCTCTTCCATGGGGACTGGAGGGGGAACATACAGCTGTTCCATTCCCCTGGCCAGCAGTGGCGGGCTGCCGGTAAAGGCCGATACCGATGCAGGTTCACTCCCCCGCTCCCGGGTCTGTCCCGAATCCCCTGGCAAGGCATCTGCAGTCAAACGGCCAATCTCGTCCATGGACAACGGTCCCTTGAGATAGCTCATCGCCCAGCGGGCTTCAAAGCGTATCGGTACTTCTCTGTGGGCAGAGTGCAGGAGAAAGGTACGACTGCGCATATCGGCAAGCCATCTCCTGAAAAGGGAGATATCCCTGCCCCCTGCGGCGGCACCAATGCCGGTCATCACTCGATCCTGATCCTGGCGTGTCTGCAGCCGACCGATGAACCAGGTGCCGATATTGGCCAGAGCCTTGTAATCGAGGTCGACGGGATTCTGGGTGGCAAGCACCACACCAACACCATAGGCCCTGGCCTGCTTGAGCAGGAGCAGCATGGGTTTTTTGGAGGGAGGATTGCCTGTGGGTGGAAAAAAGCCGAAGACTTCATCCATGTACAACAGGCAGCGCAGACCACTCGCCCCCTCCTGTCGACGCATCCAGCCAATGAGCCGGCCCAGGAGCATTGTCACGAAGAACATTCGCTCATCATCGCTTAAGTGTGCGATCGACAAGATCGACAGGCGTGGACGTCCTTCCCCGGTATAGAGCAGATGCTCAATCTCCAAGGGTTCGCCTTCAAGCCAGCCGGCAAAACTCGGGCTGGCCATGATGGTGTTGAGCTGCAGGGCCAGCTCAAGACGTTTATCCCTTGGAAAAAAGCGTTCAACGGGGAAGACACCCACCTTGGTAAAGGGTGGATCGACAACTGCACTGATCAATGACGGCAGCTCCAGTCCCTCTCCTCTACGCCAGTAGGTGAGAAGAAGAGAGGAGAGCAGGATATGCTCTCTACTTTTCAGGGGATCGGCGGTTATACCCAAAAGTCCCAGCAAGGAAGAGACCGCCGCATTCACCAGGCCGGCGGCTGCTTCACTCTCCTCCATCAATGAGGCATCCGGCGCCTCCAGACTGTTAACAAGAGAAAGCGGGCGACCGCTGCTCCTGCCCGGAGTAAACAGGGAGAATTCTGTTTGTTCACGCATGCGACGAATGCGCTCACCATCCTGATTCCAGTCCTGAAGCCCCTTCTTCCAGGCCTCAGCGGTCTGTTCTGCCAGCTCTTCGACGCTGAGGTCCTCCCGTTCGGCCTTGACAGGATCCACCCAGGGCTGAAAATCTCCAGGGGCAAGGTCGGGAAAGGACAGCAAAAGATTGCCCATATCGCCCTTAGGGTCGATAATAATAGCAGGAATGCGGTCCATGGCCGCCTCTTCCAGCAAACCTATACCAAGCCCGGTCTTGCCACTGCCGGTCATGCCAATGATGGCCGCGTGGGTCTTCAGATGTTTGTGCCGGTAAAGCAGCGGCAGCGTGCCTGTTTCCCCGCTGTCTGCATCCAGTTCACGACCCAGATAAAAAAGATCCAGCTGCTCGTACGGTCTCGCGTCTGTCATCTGTTGACCTCCTTGCAGGAGAAAAGATTGAACCGGCATCATCTTTCTGTTTCAATACAGGTAGAAGATTTCAACTCGTAGAAAAAAAGAGGAACCATGCCGGATATCATCACATCCTATTACCAGGAACAGTTACCAGAGGGCGAGCTCAAAAACAATATCCTTCAAGCCCCCTGCCCGTTTTGTCGCTCTGCAACAGGCAAGGAGAGCTCCCTGGTGGTCTTTCTGAATCGAGAGAGTTACTTTCACGGATACTTTACCTGCAAACAATACTGCGTAGCCGGCGGCTTTCCCCTCCATTTCGCCCGGCTCCGTGGTGGCAGCATGGCCAAGGTCCCCGGTTACGACCCCAACCGGACCTACCATACCCCCTCCATTGACCTGCCGGTCAAGAACATCAATGCCGATATCCTCGGATTTAAAGAAAAACTTACCGGCGATCAGCTGCAACGGTTCGCAGCACACAGGGTGGGGAAAACGACGCTCGACACCCTGCAGATTGGCTACAATGGCCGCTATCTTGTCTTTCCCTATATTCAGGCCGACGGCAACTACCATACAGCCCGCTGTGTTCATCCCAATCGTCCCGAAGACAGCTTCTGGTTCGGTGACGAAAACTTCTCCAGCGCAGAGTTCCGGCTGTTCAATGCCCCGGATGTGGAGTGCTGCGAAAATGGCAGTCTGTTTGTCGTCGAAGGTGAAGAAAACCTTCTGACCCTCAAGGAGCTGGGATTGCCTGGTGTCGCCGTCCCCTCCTCTGCTGACCTGGTGCAGGTACACAAAGAACGATTGCGCTGGGTCCGTACCCTGTTTGTCTGGGTCAATAACACCCGGGAAGCAGAGGAGGATGCCCGGAGATTCGCCACCCGCCTGGGCTACAAGGTCCGACTGATCAGATGGGCTGATGGAACACCAAAGAGCGCAACCCTCACTGACCTGGCCAAAGAGACCGGCAAGGCCTTTCGCAACACCGTGTTCACCATGGTAAAAGAGGCGAAAAGCTTCTCGCCCTTTTCCTCTCCCACCACTGAATACCTCCACTTTCGCGAACGACTACGGCTCGAGAATTCAGGAGAATACGCCGCACGGCGTACCGGCTTTCAGGCCCTGGACAGGGCGTTAGGCGGCATGCACGGAATCAATATTGTGGGAGGAACCCCCAAGGCGGGCAAGTCCTGCCTGTTCATTCAGATCGCCAGCAGTATGGCCCAGCAGAAACTGCCGGTCATTTATTACGATTTTGAAAACGGCCGCCAGAAGATCTATTCCCGTATCCTGTGCCGCCTGGCAAGGCTTGGAAACGATCAGCTTGAGGTCGGCCATCTTGATGCTAAAGCACACCAACGACTGACAAGGGCTCACGCTGCCCTGCAGGCAATGCTTCCGTGGTTTCGTGTCGTCACCGACCGCCGGCTGGACCCGGAGTTAATGCGCCGCCACATCGATTTCCTCCGACATGAGACCAACCATGGCTCTCCACTGGTGGTCATTGACAGCCTGCATAAACTTCCCTTCAAGGATCTCAGTGAACGCCGCACCGGTATTGACGGGTGGCTCAGGCAGATGGAGGCAATCCGCGACGAGATGCAGGTTGCCTTTCTCGTGGTCTCGGAACTGACCCGCAATCCGGACGGCACCTTTGACAGAAAGCCCCATCTGGGTTCGTTCAAGGGATCAGGCGACATCGGCTACTCCGCCGACAATGCCCTGGTACTGCAGCCCAACTGGAACCCCTTTGATGGTACAGAACCAGATCAACGCACCAATGAGCTCTGGCTGGTTGCCAGCCGGGAACATACACCTGGCAGAGTCGCCACCTACAGGCTCGATTACCCCTACTGGGGGTTCATCGAGGAGCAGTAGGACAGGCCAGCTGTTTACTCCAGCGTGCGGCGCCAGCGCTCAAGCGACCTGAGTGCCTTGTCCGCCCGTAGCCGACCCCGCTGTTGCTTGGGGACCCTTCCCTCGAGCGGCGGGAAAAGGCCAAAATTGACATTTGAGGGCTGAAACCGCGCAGGATCGCTGGCGGTCAGATGAGTGATCAACGCACCATGGGCCGTCTCTGCCGGCGGCAGACTCAGGTCTTTGCCAAGCACCAAACTGGCGGCATTGATGCCGGCAAGCAGTCCCATGGCCGCCGACTCCACATAGCCCTCCACCCCGGCGAGCTGTCCCGCCAGGAACAACCGGGGGCGAACCCGTAACTGGAGGGTGGGTAACAGCAGAGATGGTGCCCGGATAAAGGTATTCCGGTGAATGGAACCATACCGGAGAAACTGGGCCTGCCCAAGTCCAGGAATCTTGCGAAAAACGTGCCGCTGTGCCGACTGGGTGAGTTTGGTCTGGAACCCCACCAGATTATAGGCCGTTCCGGCACGGTTCTCTGCCCGCAGCTGGACCACGGCATGAAAACGTTCACCACTGTGCGGATGGGCGAGCCCCACCGGTTTCATGGGGCCAAAGCGCAGGGTGTCTCGGCCCCGCTCGGCCATCACCTCAATGGGCAGGCACCCTTCAAAGTATCTCGCCTCCTCGAACGACTGTAACGGTACCTTGTCGGCAGCCTTGAGGCTGGTAAGAAAATCCTCATAAGCCTCCCGGTTCATGGGACAGTTGAGATAATCGCCAGGCTCTTCATCCTGCCAACGGGACTTACGGTAACAGATGTCCATGTCAATGGACTCGGCATCGATGATCGGGGCGATGGCATCGTAAAAGGCGAGGTTATCGGCACCGGTCAACGCACCCAGGCTTGCAGCGAGTGGCTCGGAGGTGAGCGGGCCAGTGGCCAGGACAGTGGGTATCTCAGGAGCAGGAGCGAGCCCTTTGACTTCCTGCCGGTGCAGGGTGATAAGGGCATGCCCTTCAATGGCAGTGGTAACCCCGGCGGCAAAACGCTTGCGGTCAACGGCCAGGGCCCGCCCGGCCGGAACGCTTGTGGCGTCTGCCACCGCCATGGTCAGGGAACCCAGACGCCGCATCTCCTCCTTGAGAAGGCCAACCGCCGAATCCACTGATGCGGCACGAAACGAGTTGGAACAGACCAGTTCCGCGAGGTGTTCACTGGCATGAACCGGACTGAAGCTGAGTGGCCGCATCTCGATGAGCTCGACAGGCACGCCCCGTTGCGCCACCTGCCAGGCACACTCACTGCCGGCGAGACCGCCGCCGATCACTCGTACCCCGACTGCATCTTTTTTATCGCTCAATCTGCACCTCGACGCGCCTACGGCCCCATCGTAAGGCCTCGGCATGAGAAGTAAAAAAGAGGTCAAGCCGATCCGGACCCTTGATAGCAGAACCCCGGTCGGCGACCACCCCCCATCCATATCCAGGAATGTACATCCGGGTGCCAAAAGGGTAATAGCCGGTGTCAGCGGCAAGGGTGCCGTCGCGGGGGAACCAGCACCAAGGCAGAATCAGACGGAAAGGAATCATCCAGGGACGGGCAGCACTGTCCCTGGAAAAGAGCCCCGGAACAGGCTCCACCGGCATGGTACGGGACGCGGTTTCTCCGGTATAGGGCATACCCCGTCGAGCCCCGGAGTTGACATACCTGTTCCAGAAATCCAGCTTGAGAAAAAGCCAGCTCCCCCGCTCCCAGGAGCAGCATTGTCCACAACCGCAGTAGGCGGTGGTCTCCATGACTCTTATTTGATGGCGGCTACAGCCACCAAATAAGAGCAGAAACAGAACCAGCAGCGGGAGGCAGGTCTGAGCACCCCTTCTCCCTGCTATCACCGTCATTGTCCTCTCAGTACCGGTAATGCTCCGGCTTATACGGCCCATCGACATCAATACCCAGGTACTCTGCCTGCCTGGAGGTGAGCGCGGTCAGGTGCGCGTCGATCTTTTTGAGATGCAGCCGGGCCACCTTCTCATCAAGGTGCTTGGGCAGAAAGTACACCTGGCGTTGATAACGCTCCGGATGCTGCCAGAGCTCTATCTGGGCAAGCACCTGATTCGTAAACGAATTGCTCATGACGAAACTCGGATGGCCTGTGGCGCAGCCCAGGTTGACCAGACGGCCCTCGGCAAGAACAATGATACGCTTGCCATCGGCAAAGATGACATGATCCACCTGGGGTTTAATGTTCTCCCAGGTCAGGTCACGGATACCGGCAATATCAATTTCTGAATCGAAATGACCGATATTGCAGACAATGCTTTGATCTTTCATCTGCTCCATATGCGCCCGTGTAATCACGTCGACATTGCCGGTAGCGGTAACAAAGATTTCACCCACCGGGGCAGCTTCCTCCATGGTCACTACCCGGTAGCCTTCCATGGCGGCCTGCAGGGCGCAGATGGGATCAATTTCGGTGACGAGCACAGTGGCGCCCATGCCACGCAGTGCCTGGGCGCAGCCCTTGCCGACATCACCATAGCCCGCGACCACCGCGACCTTGCCGGCGATCATCACGTCGGTGGCCCGTTTAATCCCGTCAATTAAGGATTCACGGCATCCATAGAGATTATCAAACTTGGATTTGGTCACCGAGTCATTGACATTGATCGCCGGTGTCAGCAGGGTTCCTGCCTTGGCCATCTCGAAGAGCCGATGGACACCGGTGGTGGTCTCCTCGGAGATACCCCGTACCTCCTGCAGTAGCTCGGGGTACTTCTCATGCATGACCAGGGTCAGATCACCGCCGTCATCGAGAATCATATTGGGCCGCCAGTTGTCAGGGCCGAAAATGGTCTGATCAATGCACCACCAGAACTCCTCCTCTGTCTCTCCCTTCCAGGCAAAGGTGGGAATACCTGCCGCCACCATGGCAGCGGCAGCGTGATCCTGGGTGGAAAAAATATTGCAGGAAGACCAGCGCAACTCTGCGCCCAATGCGACCAGCGTCTCCATCAGGACACCTGTCTGGATTGTCATGTGAAGGCAACCGGCAATACGCGCTCCCTGGAGCGGTTTGCTCCGGCCATACTCGTCGCGCAGGGCCATAAGCCCTGGCATCTCAGTCTCGGCAATGACGAGCTCCTTGCGGCCCCAGTCGGCCAGGGTAATATCTGCAACGTTATAGTCATTCATTGAAAGCTCTCCTCAATGCAGGTGATTCGGATAATGCCGGCATCAAAGCCCGGCCAGGGACTTCAGCTCTTCAGCCTTGTCGGTGCGTTCCCAGGTAAACCCTTCCTCTTCGCGGCCAAAATGACCGTAAGCGGCTGTCCGCCTGTACATTGGTCGCAGCAGGTCGAGCTCCTGGATAATTGCCTTGGGGCGCAGGTCAAAGACTTCGTTGACAAGCGTCACCAGCCGGTCATTGCTCACCTTGCCGGTACCGAAGGTGTTGACGTGGATAGAGACCGGTTTCGAGATACCGATAGCGTAGGCCACCTGGACCTCGACCTCGGTGGCGATCCCCGAGGCAACGATATTCTTTGCCACATACCTCCCCATATAGGAAGAGGAGCGATCCACCTTGCTCGGATCCTTGCCAGAAAAGGCACCACCGCCATGGGAACCGCGACCGCCATAGGAATCGACAATGATCTTGCGGCCGGTGACCCCGCAGTCACCTACCGGCCCCCCGACAACGAATCGGCCCGTGGGGTTGATAAAGAATTTTGTCCCCTTGTCCAGCATGTTCTCCGGCAGGACCGGCTTGATGATCTCCTCCATTACCCCTTCCTTGAGATTCTCGTAGCTGACATCTGGATGATGCTGGGTGGAGAGGACCACGGCTTCGATCCGCTTTGGCTGACCATCCTCGTATTCCACTGTAACCTGACTCTTGGCATCCGGACGCAGCCAGGGTAATTGTCCTTTTTTACGCACCTGGGCCTGTTGGCGCATCAGTAAGTGGGCATAGGTGATCGGCATGGGCATGAGCACCCGGGTCTCGTTGCAGGCATACCCAAACATCAGCCCCTGGTCACCGGCTCCCTGATCAAGATCAACACCGGTACCCTCGTCAACCCCCTGGGCAATATCTGGCGACTGCTTATCAATGGTGGTCATCACCGCGCAGCTCTGCCAGTCAAACCCCATATCCGAAGAGTTGTACCCAATCTCGCGGATGGTCTGGCGGACAATGTCGGGCATATCAACCCAGGCTGTGGTGGTAATCTCACCAGCAATCATTGCCAGCCCGGTTGTTACCAGACTCTCGCAGGCGACCCTCGCCGCCTTGTCCTGGGCGAGAATCGAGTCAAGGATTGCATCAGAAATCTGGTCAGCAACCTTATCGGGATGTCCCTCAGCAACAGATTCAGAAGTAAAAAGATGTATTGCCATATAGCTAGATCCTTTAAATAAAATTTTACACCCTTCCCCAGTGCCCTTTCGGTCGACATTGTAAAGGGATGACTCTGGGTAACGTCTCAACAACATTAAAGAGTTACAAAAACAGCACCGCTGTAAAAGTATTACGATACTCTATACTACTTCCCGAAATCAATACCAAAGACCATGACAGCGACGCTGCTGTATTGCAAAAAATTGTTCGTTCTCTGTCAAGATTTGGCTATACTCTCTTCAGAGCATCCCGAATACTTGTTTGTTCTTCTGGTCTTGGCATTATGCAGAGAACTTTTCTCTTGGATACGTAGCACCTGGCCTGCGATAACGTTTGCCGCAGGGTCTAATCTCCCCCACTGAACCGCAGTACAACGATGATACGGCGCACTTTCTACCTGATAATCGGCTTTTCCTTCCCGTTTTTCTGGACCTTTCACGCCAACGGCCTGCTCAAGGCCCTCTACCTGCCGATTAAGCGGTTCCTCGGCATCCAGAGCAGTCTCTGGCCATCACTGTTCACCGCCATCCTGGTGTACGGCCTTATCATCTTTATCTTCGAACTTCTGCTACGCACCCGTGAGGACCTGCAGATCTGAATCATCCCTGAATGGCATAGCCGCCATCCACCACCACGGTCTGCCCGTGAATCATCTTTGCCAGAGGACTGCAGAGGAACAGCGCTGTATCGGCAACATCGTCAGGGGTCGTGAGGCGGCCCAGCGGTGTACGTTCAAGGGAAGCACCGATTAACTGATGACGGTTGGGAAATTTTTTCAGGGCATCGGTATCGACCACACCTGCGGAAATAATGTTGACAAGAATCCCCCTGGGGCCCAGCTCCACAGCGAGATGGCGAACCAGCGACTCAAGGGCCGCCTTGGAGGCGCCGACTGCGGTGTAGTTAGGAATGGCGCGCACGGCCCCGATGCTGGAAACCGCAAGAATACGGCCGCCATCGGTCATCATCGGTGCAACATACTGGCTGAGTGCCAACAGGGCCCGGGCATTGATATTTATGGACCAGTCCCAGTGGCGAGTGGTCAGCTCCATGGCGGGTTTCAGCACACCGGAAGCGGCATTACTGACCAAGATGTTCAATGCTTGATGGTGCTCGCGGATCTCAGCAAACATCCGCTCTAACTGCTGCTCTTCAGCGACATTGGCCTTGACAGCCAGACAGCGTACACCTTTTGCCTCGATCAGGGCAACCGCCTCTTCGGCGTCGCGGCGCTGTCGTACATAGTTGATGATGATGTCAGCGCCATACTCGGCCAGCCGCAACGCTATAGCACGACCAATACCTCGGGATCCTCCGGTAATCAGGGCCACCTGATTTTTCAGATTCAGCATATCTGCCCTCCTTCACAGTTTTTTCAAGACACTGCTAACTGTTTCTATTTTGGTCAACAAGCAAGACAACAACACCTGTTTTCTGTCATGTTCATGGCTCGGGGCGTGCCGCCAGTACCGCTTTTTTCAAGAAACTCCTCAAAAAACGAAAGGGGCTGAACCGGACAGGATTCAAGTACTGCGGTATCTCAAAGTCATCATAGCGGATCTCCCCAGGGAGCAGCCGGGGAAAGACCAGGTCTGTAGCATCGCTTCCCGGCACCCCCTGTTGTATGGCTTCCAGGGCAAGAGGACAGTCCCGAGGCTCTATCCCGAGCACCTGCAAAAGAGCGGAATCAACAGCAACCGGATTTTCGCCGGCAGCAAGGAACCCAGGGGAACAGTGGTCGCCACGAACAGGTCCTGTCACATGCATCGCCTGGATACCGTCTGCCACAGTGATACTCGCAGGCAGATGTTCCAGAATCTCCAACAGCAGCGAGCTAAAGTTGCCGCCTTGACCGCCATACACCATGTGCCACCATGCCTTGCGAGGCCCGACCAGACAGCCAAAGCAGTTCTTCACGGCTGCCGTTATCCGGGTCTGGGCATGAGCCTTGATCCGGGGCAGATTGACCAACAGATCACAGTCCAGGGCATCACTGGCCAGGGCCGCGGTCTGCCCAGATGACAGCCGCACCCTGTCGATCCGGTCAAAATTGCAGATCTCCACTCCAAGGGCCTTAAGGGATATATCGATTCCAAGACGACGAAGAGCTGCCGCTGCTGTACCAAAAGCCGGTGAATCACCAACGCATACCCGGGCCCCTTGCATCACAAACCAGCGAGCAACCTCAATCAACAGTGCCCCTTCGGTGCAGGCTAGCGGGGTTCCGGCGCTGATCAGGTTGGGTTTGAGTAGCACTCGGGCTGAATGCAGTTCAGGCAGGGGAAACTCTTCCAGTACCGACGCAAGCGTCAATGCCAGTGCGGCATCATAGTCTGTACAGACGGCAAGGACTACGCTGGTCGACGTTAGCTGCAAAGAGGTATCCAACAGGTTGAAGTCACAAGGGTGTTCGGGATCGGCTCATTCCTGTAGAGCCAAACAACACCCGGAAAAATACAGAGTTCCGTACAGCATTGCCATAAAAAAACCGGCCTGACCCGAGGGGTCAAGCCGGCAAAAAGGAGAGAAGAGATGAAAACACCCTTTTTACTTCACATCCTATGCCAACTTAAAAAAAATAAAAAAATTTTTTTAGCACATAAAAACAAACAAATACGTCAACAACGTGTTTTCATGCGCCTTCTTCAGAAGGGCCCGTCTGTTCAATTTTTTATACAAGCACCTCTGTGTTCAATTTTCTCTCACATCCAACTAGCTGATTAGCTTAGAAAAAAACTTTAAAGCGTTAAAATTTATCCGACCGTATAGTAAAACTGTTACGGCTGTGTAGGTTTTACTCAACAGCAAGACCGCAACAGCCGTTTACCTGCAACCAATCAATCGCGTCCTGAGAACACCGTCAAGCTCCCGAATTTTCACTTCCACTTCATCCGGTACCGGTCCTTCGCAGTCGATGATATTATACCCCAGCGTACCGTTGCTCTTGTTGGTATAGTTCATAATGTTGATATGCTCGTCCCCGAGGATGTTGGTGACCTTGGCGATCATGCCCGGCTGGTCACGGTTAATCACGGTCAGCCGCGTGTGCACATTGACGGTGGGGATAGTCTCAATGTTGGGAAAGTTAACGCTATGGACGATATTGCCGTATTCGAGGTAGCTTTTCAGCTCTTTGACAGCCATGAGGGCGCAGTTACCCTCGCTCTCGGAGGTGGAAGCACCCAGATGCGGCGTGCAGAGGATACGCTCATGGTTGAGGAAATCGTCTGAAGGGAAATCAGAGAGATGCCCGGCCAGTTTCCTGCTCTGCAGGGCAGCGAGCACTGCCTGTTCGTCGACCACAGGGCCACGCGAATAGTTGACCAGTACAGCACCGTCTTTCATCATTTCAATGAACTCGGCACCCACCAATCCCCGGGTAGTGCTGTTCAAGGGGATATGCACCGAGACAAAATCGGCCGCAGCCAGAACGTCACGACGTGAGCGGGCCAACTCAACGCCTGGCAGGAGGTCATGGATATTGTCCAGTGCGGGAAAAGGATCAAACCCGAGGACCCGCATGCCATGACGGAGTCCAGCATTGGCAACACCAACGCCAATTTTTCCAAGCCCGAAAACACCGAGGATTTTACCGGCAATCTCGTGCCCCTTGAAGATCTTTTTCCGCGCCTCCACCTCCTTGTTTATTTCTTCAGTGGATCTCCCCTTGAGCTCCCGGCAAAAGACAATACTCTGCTCAACATTACGAATCCAGTTGCCAAGCATGGTGAACACCAACTCCACCACGGCGTTGGCATTGGCTCCCGGAGTATTAAAGACGCAGATCCCCTTTTCACTGGCCTCGTCCACCGGGATATTATTTACCCCTGCTCCTGCCCTGGCAATGGCCAAAAGTGAGTTCATCCCGTCAAGCTTCACCGGTGAACTGCGGACCACCAACCCCTGGGGATCGGGCTCATCCTCGCTGACCCTGTAATTTTCAGTAAAGAGATTAAGTCCTTCCTGGGCAATAGCGTTCATGGTCCTGATACGTAACTGTTCCATACCTGCTCCTGTTCAATAAGGGAAAACACCTTCAATACACGCCGCCAAACTGCTCCTGTTGTCCTCTTCCCTCTGCAGAGAGGGCGAAACGCACTCTCTTTTCTCTGGCACAACGATTGTCAGACCTACAACACCGCCGTTCTTTCGTCAAGAAAAAGCGGCTGCCTTGACAACTGGTTTTCAGCGGGCGTAAAAATGCGTATAGTAAGCGAAAGCTGTTGTCAGCTGATCGTCTCTTCCAACACCCTCACAGCTCAACGGAGGCCTTCTGTGCGCATCGTTTTACTGATCTTTTTCCTGATACCCTCCCACCCCCTTTCCGGGCAGGCGGCACCAGCATCGCCTTTGGTTCATACCATACATGTCAGTTTTGACCTGCATGCAGGGATGGTGTTCGGTACCAGCCGGTTCGACCTCCCAGGCGAGCGCCCGCTACACCTTGCCTGCGGCCCCCTACTGGTTACCGGTAGCGTTCTCGAAAACGAAAATGGCCCACAACAGCAGGTTAAACCAGATACCACGAACAGGCTCCATCTGGCGCCTACCCGAAACAAGCGAGTACTCCTGCTCTCCTGGCAGCTCAATGCCAGGGCCACCCCCGGCAACAGTGTGGCGACCAACGGCATCACCCTTACCGGTTTCTGGCATCCCCGCACCGATGACGATGTCCTTTTCCGTGTTCAGGCCCAGCTACCTCCTGGATTTACCGGGATCACCGAGGCCGAGGATCTCGAATACGGTGCCGGCATGCTCAAGGCCACCTTCCCGCATGCGCTGCCGGCCATCAACTTTGCCGCCGGTCCCTACGAGACCCTTCAACGTAACGTCGGCGCCACAACCCTATTCACCTTTTTCTATCCCGAGGATCGCCAGCTGGCCCAGCGCTACCTTGAAAAGGGCGCTGCCTTCATCAAACGCTTTGAGGCCCTGCTGGGTCCCTTTCCCTACCGTCGCTATGCAATCGTCGAAAACAGGTTACCCACAGGCTACGGCATGCCTACCTACACCCTGCTCGGCCAGGCCGTGGTCAGGCTGCCGTTTATTGTCAACACCTCACTGGGGCACGAAATCCTTCACTCCTGGTTCGGGAACTCGGTCTTTGTGGCCGAAAATGGCAACTGGTGCGAGGCCCTCACCACCTACCTGGCAGATCAGGCCTTTGCCACAGACCGGGGTGAGGGAGTACTCTTCCGGAAAGAACAACTGCAGCGTTACCGCGCCTTCAGCTCATCACCCCCCATCACCCTCCAGGAATTTTCTGGCGGTCACCAGCACACTGCCAGGGCAGCTCGTGTTGTCGGCTACGACAAGGGTTCCATGGTCTTTCATATGCTGCGCAATCTCATCGGTGACCAGCACTTTTTCAGAGGCCTGCAGCTCCTCATCGAAAGGCACCGGTTCCAGCGGGCCGGCTGGGCAGACGTGGAAGCCGCATTCGCACGTGCCTCCGGCCAGGACCTGCGCTGGTTTTTTGAGCAATGGCTCGAGCGGGACGATATTCCCCGGCTGACAGTTAACAATGTTCGCCTGGATCAACGAGACGGGATGAGCCGGGTGCGTTTCACCCTCACCCAGAAAAACACCACACCCTATAGGCTGCTGGTACCTGTTGCCGTAACAACCCCCGGCACCAAAGAGACGCAGAAGTTCACCGTCACCACCACAGACCGGTCCACTGAGGTCGAACTCCTGGTGAACGGTCTGCCCACAATGTTACAGGTGGACCCTGCGTATGACCTGATGCGAGAGCTGCAGGGAGATGAAGCGGCGCCAACCTGGTCAGTTCTGCTCGGGACAGAGGGAGCCATCGCTGTCCTGCCCGAGGAGTCTGGTCCCTGGCAGCCCCTGCTAAAGGCCCTGCCCTCAACCATCCAACAACTTCCAGCCAGCGACCTGAGTACAGCCCAGCTTGCTACCTCCAGCATTCTCTTTCTCGGAGATTCACCACTGCGTCGCAGCGTTCTCGGAGACGCCACCAAGGACAACGGTTTTTTCCTACAGGTACTCAACAACCCGCTCAGCCCTGAACAGGTCATGGCAGTGATCGATGCCAGCGATGGCCAGCAGATCAAGCAAGCAACGCCTAAACTTCGCCATTACAGCAAGTACAGTCGCCTGCACTTCATCGATGGCCACATCCAGGAAAAAACAGTTGCGACCACGGATCAGGGTATTCTCGTCGAACTCTACCCGACGCCCCTGGCAACGCCAGTGGACGCACTCCTGCCCTTTACCGCTCTGCTTGAAAAAATAGCAACCAGCCGTGTGATCTACGCCGGTGAGACCCACACCGATTACGGGGCCCACCTACTCCAGCTCCAACTGCTGCAAACGCTTCACAGCAAAGACCCCAACATCGCCCTGGGGATGGAGATGTTTCCCCGTTCAGCCCAACCAGTCCTCAACGCCTTTATCGAAGGCAAGATCGAGGAGCGGGAGTTCGTGGAGCAATCCGGCTATTACCACGTCTGGGGTTTCGACTACCGCCTGTACCGGCCCCTGCTCACCTTTGCCCGCAGACACCAGATACCGGTTATCGGCCTCAACGCAGACCGCAAGCTCATCAGCTCGGTGGCAAAAACCGGCTCAACCGCCGGACTCAGTGAAGAACAGCTGGCCACCATCCCGGCAAGCCGTGACCTGAGCCTGCCAGGGTACCGCCGGCGGCTACAGTCCGTACACACCATGCATGGTGGCACCAGCCACCGTATAGATTTCACTGGCTTCCTCCAGGCCCAGGCATTGTGGGATGAAACCATGGCCGCCAGTATTGCCAGCTATCTTGAACGTAACCCCCAGCAGCGGATGCTGGTCATTGCCGGAACTGGACATGTCTACCGCGACAATGCCATCCCGCCGAGGGTGAAGCGGCGGCTAAACGTCCGGCAAAGCGTACTCGCCCTGAGCACATCAGCGGCCCCCAGTACCGGCCCCGAAAAAGATGTTGATTACCTTGTTCGGGGGTTCGCCGCTCAACTACCGCCAGCCGGTAAATTAGGAGTTCTCCTGGAGGAAGAGGACAGCGGCCTGCGCATAACCGGTTTCAGCACGACGAGCCGGGGCGGCGAGACTGGCCTGAAAAAAGACGACATCATCGTCGCCATAAACGCTGAACCAGTAAAAAGCATTGCGGCGCTGCGATTTACCCTGCTCGATCTATCGGTTGGCGAAAGGGTCACCTTGCAGGTGCAACGCGGCGCACATGCTGAAAACATTGAGGTTGAACTGAGTACCCCGCCCCTACCGCCCGGACATCCATAAACAACGGAAGTGCTCGCAGATGGCTTGTAGGGTTATCCCGTTTTCATCAACATGATGATGGCTTTCGCGAAAAACTACGCCTGCCCCCTTTAACCTGTGACAGAAAACACAAACAGCGGTCTTCCGGAAAACCGGAAGACCGCTGTGCACAACTAATTCCTAACGGGTATACTTACGGGAGTTATGTTCTGGTGAAGCGTCTGCGGCGAGCCGTGGCAAGACCGACAAGGCCGGAGCCGAACAGCAACATGGTAGCAGGCTCGGGGACCGGAGTAGTGACAACACGACCATACAGACGAGAGTGATCGAGCCAAATGGCAGCACCCTCTTGATTATGGACATCAAGGGTGACGTCAAACATTCCATCGGCATTCAACCAGTGTACATCGACAACCACTGCGTACCGGTCATTGTCGATTGCATCTAATTCTTCCCACACCATTTGCTGAGCATTAAATCCTAGCCGAACTGACGCTGTATAATCCCATTCAACCAAGAGGTTCTCTGGTCCCCCAGTTACACCGCTGGTGAAATCCAATTCAAGGTATGCTTTGGCTACACGGTTACCTGCAATCTCGTCGGTCACGTCGTGGGTATACGTGAAAGATTCGTTATTCGCAATTGACATTGCCCCGGAAGCACGAGAAGATCCCCAACTATCAACCACATCCTCAAATTGATAGGACTGTGCAAACGCATTTCCACTCAAGCCGAGCAAAACCGTACACACAGCAGTGACTATCAATTTTTTCATATCCTTCCTCCTCTTGCGTAGAACACATGTCTACTTTTTCACTACCTAAAAAATTAACTTATTCTCTTTTTATTATGCAAAATAAAGACCAGCTCAACCAGAAAAGTTTTTTCCTTGTAACATGTTAAATTAACTAAAAAAAACGGCGAGATTCCCCAAGAAGACAACATCACATCCTTTATGAACATTTTGTTTTTCCGTAAATTCAGCTATAGCAAACGGCTGGATCTTTTGGGCTCTACAGCAAAACTCCTTGCAGGGCAAGTGATTGCAAGGAGGATGAGCCGCCCTTCCTGCCCCTGTTTATTTTTCCGGAATTCTGAAAACCCGAAAACCACAACTGCACCAATCTTCTTCCAGGGACAATGCCTCGATTTTTCGTTTAAGGGGCAGAGGTCATGCAAGATATTTTTTAGCTACTGTGACGGACGGCCTGCTGGAGGCGCAGAGCCAGAACTGTTTTTTCAACGTCATGGACGCGGAGAATATCTGCACCATCACCGGCACACAGCGCCGACAACACAGCGGTCGGCCAGTCACGCTGCTCTATTGGCAGGCCGAGCAGTTTCTCAAAAAAAGATTTTCTCGAATGACCGATGAGGACCGGGCACCCAAGGTGCTTAAACGACCCAATATTTGCCAAGATGGTGAGGTTGTGCTCGAGAGCTTTACCAAAACCGATACCAGGATCAAGGATGACGCGCTGCCTGCTGATACCGCCGCGCTCCAGCCAGGCAAGCCGCTCTTCAAAAAATGCGCACACCTCAGCGATCACGTCATCGTAATGGGGATTTTTCTGCATGGTGCCGGGCGTTCCCTGCATGTGCATGACAACTACCGAACAGTCACAGCTCTGGGCAACATCGAGCATCTGCTCGTCCTGACGAAACGCGGCAATATCGTTAATCATGGTCGCACCGGCAGCAAGGGCTTGCCGGGCGACCTCGGCCTTGGTGGTGTCGATACTGATCGGCAGGTCTGTCACCTGACGGATGCAGTGAAGTGCCGGCAAAACTCGGGCAAGCTCCTCGGCCTCGCTTACCGGTTCCGCAAAGGGTCGGGTTGACTCACCGCCAACATCAATAATATCAGCACCGGCTTCGACCATCCTGGTCACCTGGGCAAGGAGGTGTTCCTCAGCCAGGTATGCGCCGCCATCAGAAAAGCTGTCCGGCGTGACATTGAGGATTCCCATAACTTGAGGGCACGGCATCGCGTATCTCCTTCTATTACAGCTTCGCTGGCCTCGAAACAGAACAACGCGCATCTTGGCGAATCATCAAGGGCGAGGAGGTTGCCCCTGCCTCGCCCTTCTCACAAAACCATGTAGCCAGTCCTGCTTAAGCCGACGTTGTCTGTTTGTTCCAAGCGCCGGGCACTATTAGCATCCGGCGCTTTTCCAGGACTTTTTTTAGTCTCTTTTCTTGGGCAGAAACAGCTCCCAGGGGAAGTCGTTGCTCGCAAGGTCATGGCGAAGAATAGTGCCACCATCGCCAACGACAACAACGTCCCTGTCCTCGCTGCCGGAAACGCTATACAAGTCTTCTGTGGTTCCAGAAATCATGGTGCTCCAGCTGCTGCCATCGTAGTGAAGAATGGTGCCGCTTTTCCCAACGGCAAAAACATCATCAGCGCTACTGCCCCAGATATCGATGAGCTCAGCTGTTCCCGAAGGCAGGGGCATGGGTTCCCAATAGAGAGAAAGATCATCATCCTCAAGGTAATGGAGGATAACCCCAACAACACCGTTTCCACCAGGGCCCGAAGTACTCCCCACAGCAAACATATCATTTTCGCTGACTCCCCACACACCATTGAGTTCCACGGATATTTCCAAACTCCAGAGTTTCCACTCCGCCCCGTCATAAAAGAGGAGTGTACCGCTACTCCCGACAGCAATGGCGAGAGTCTCTTCGTAGGGGAAACTAGACCTCCACCCCCACAGGCTTCTGAGATGTTCTGTGGTATTGGAAATCATGTTACTCCAGCTGTTGCCATTGTAGTGACGGATGGTTCCATTGCTCCCCACGGCAAAGACATCACTGCCGCTACTGCCCCACACGTCGGCAAGATTTGCATACGTCCCCGAAGTCATTGAGGTCCAGCTGCTGCCATCATAGCGGCGGATGGATCCACCAGCACCGACAGCAAAGACATCATCAGTACTGCTCCCCCACACGCCAGAGATAGTTCCCCAACCAGAGCTCGAAGTGCTCCAGCTACCGTCTCTGTAGTGGAAGATGGTAGCGCTTTCGCCGACAGCGAAGACATCATCAGCGTTGCTCCTCCATACGCCATTGAGTTGTTTTTTCTCACCGGAGTTCATGGCGGTCCAGCTGTTGTTCTCCCGTCGGAGGATGGCACCCTCCTCACCGACAACAAAGACATCACTACCGCTGCTGCCCCACACGCCAGTAGCCGAACGTACCCACAGCATAGACATTATCGGAATCGCTTCCCCACACGGCAAAGAAATCCGTATTGAATGCACCAGAAGTCATATATTGCCATTGGTTGTTAGTATAACGAAGAATATGTCCTCGTTCCGCCACAACAAAGACATCGCTACCGCTGCTGCCCCACACGCCAGTGAACACGGGCTTTACTCCCCCCGGCAACAACGGTAAGGACTCAGAACTCCAGTTGCTACCATCATAGCGGAGGATGGTGCCTTCATCACCAACGGCAAAGACATTATCAGTACTGCTCCCCCACACGCCATGAAAAGCTGCTGTCACCCCCGCCGGCAGCCCCATAACGCTCCAGGCGCTGCCATCATAGTGGAGAATGGTGCCTTCATCACCAACGGCAAAGACATTATCAGTACTGCTCCCCCACACGCCAGCAAGATCTGCTGTCACTCCCGCCGGCAGCCCCATAACGCTCCAGCTGCTACCACTGTAGTGAAGGATGGTGCCGTCATCGCCAACGGCAAAAAGGTCACTGCTGCCATCTCCCCAGATACTTCTAAGAGTGACATCTGTTGCCGAGGGCATACCGGTCCAGACACTGCCATCGTAGTGAAGAATAGTGCCGACTTCACCGACGGCAAAGAGATCATTGGGACTGGTCCCCCAAACGTCATTGAGATCATGTCCCTGGGGCAGGGGATTCTCCCAGCACCACTTATCCGCAGAGCAAACCTTTGCCCAGGCCTGATGGCCGCAGACAAGCAACAGCATGAACCCAACGACAGATGTCAGCGTCAGCCATGATCGAATGACAGCCGTAAATGAATTTTTCATTGTACTTCCCTCCTCATGGAGTTTTTCTGGTTACAGGCAACTTGAAAGAACCATTTGTCTTGTGGCCCTGGTATGTACAGGTTTACCAGTGTATCGCCAATTCATGAGGTGCTCAAGTAAAATTCTCAAAATTTCATCGTAAAAATACAAAGATTATACGTTTGCTGACAGCATCTCCGCCCCATCTGGATTCAAGACCTATCCCTGGATACGCTGCCGCCTCACTGCCCAGTCATGCTGAAAAAAACCGCAATCAAGCAAGACCTGGCGGCTAACACCGGGCAAAAAAAAAGGCCGGACGCTAGTCGCGTCCGGCCTTTTTCCAGGACTTTTTTTAGTTTCTTTTCTTGGGCAGAAACAGCTCCCAGGGAAAATCTTTGCTTTCAAGGTCACGGCGCAGGATGGTACCGTCGTCAGACCCGACAACAACAACATCCTTACCCCTACTTCCGGAAATGCCAGAAAAATTATCTGTGGCTCCAGAAATCATGGGGCTCCATTCATTGCCATCGTAATGAAGGATGGTGCCGCTATCACCAACGGCAAAGACGTCTCTGCCGCTACTCCCCCACACGCCAGCAAGATCTGCTGTTGTATTCGAGGTCATAGTGCTCCAGCTGCTACCATCGTAGTGAAGGATGGTGCCGGCATTGCCCACAGCAAAGACATCACTGCCGTTGCTGCCCCATACGCCAGTAAGAGCTGCTGTCGCTCCCGACGGCGGAGTCATGGCGCTCCAGCCGCCATCATAATGGAAGATCGTCCCATTAGTGCCCACGACAAAGACATCTCTCCTGGCACTTCCCCAGACGGCGAGAAAATTTCTGTTCACAAAGGTATAGGTGGTCCAACCACTGCCATCGTAGTGGGTAATGACTCCACTCCCCCCTTGTCTCCCCACGGCAAAGACATCACTACCGCTACTGCCCCAAATGCCATTAAGCCGTGCCGATGCATCGAACATCGAGCTCCAGCTATTGCCATCGTAGTGGCGAATGTAGTTATAGCTGATAGCAAAGACATCATCAGCGCTACTGCCCCATACAGCCTGAAGTGCTATTGTCGTCCCCGAGTTCATGGCGGTCCAGCTGCTGCCATCGTGGCGAAGAACGGTACCGCCATTGCCAACGGCGAAGGCATCACTGTCGCTACTCCTCCACACGGCTCTGAGCTGTTTTTTCTCACCAGAGTTCATGGCGGTCCAGCTGTTGTTCTCCCGTCGGAGGATGGCACCCTCCTCACCGACAACAAAGACATCACTACCGCTGCTGCCCCACACGCCAGTATACCATCATAGTGGAGAATGGTACCATAGTCCGCCACGGCAAAGACATCATTGCCGCTGCTGCCCCACACACCATTGAGATTTCTTCCCGTATTCGAAGACATGGCGGCCCAAGTGCTGCCATCATAGCGGAGGATAGTACCTCCATCACCAACGGCAAAGACATCACTACCGCTGCTCCCCCACACGCCATGAAAAGCTGCTGTCACCCCCGCCGGCAGCCCCATAACGCTCCAGGCACTGCCATCATAGTGGAGGATGGTGCCGCTCGTTCCCACGGCAAAGACATCACTGCCGCTACTGCCCCACACGCCAGCAAGATCCGCTGTCACTCCCGGCGGCAGCGCCATAGCACTCCAGTCGCTGCCATCATAATGAAGAATGGTACCGCTATCACCAACGGCAAAAAGATCACTGCTACCGTCTCCCCAGATACTTCTAAGAGTGACATCTGTTGTCGAGGGCATGCCGGTCCAGACACTACCATCGTAGTGAAGAATAGTGCCGACCTCACCGACGGCAAAGAGATCATTGGGGCTGGTCCCCCAAACGTCATTGAGATCATATCCCTGGGGCAAGGGATTCTCCCAGCACCACTTATCCGCAGAGCAAACCTTTGCCCAGGCCTGATGGCCGCAGACAAGCAACAGCATGAACCCAACGACAGATGTCAGCATCAGCCATGATCGAATGACAGCCGTAAATGAATTTTTCATTGTGCGTCCCTCCTCATGGAGTTTTTCTGGTTACAGGCAACTTGAAAGAACCATCTATCTCCTGACCCTGGTAGTACAGATGTACTAATCGTACCGCCGATTCATGAGGTGCTCAAGTAAAATTCTCAAAATTTCATCGTAAAAATACAAAGATTATACATTTGCTGACAGCATCTCCGCCCATTTGGATTCAAGCCCTATCCCTGGATACACTGCCGCCTCGCCACCCAGTCATGTGGGCAAAAGCAGTAATCCACGAGCAACTGCCTGCCAACACCGGGCAAAAAAACGCCAGACGCTGGCAGTATCCGTTGTTCTCCAGGACGTTTTCAGTCTCTTTTTTTTGGCAGGAACATCTCCCAGGGGAAGTCGTTGTCAAGGGTGCATCTCAGGATGGTACCGTCATACCCCACGGCAAAGACATCTCTGCCACTGATTCCCCAAACACCATTGAGCTCTTTTATCGTTTCCGGGGTCATATCGGTCCAGGTTTTGCCATCGTAGTGGAGAATGACTCCACGATGAATCCCCCCGGCTCCCACGGCAAAGACATCGCTGCCGTTGTTTCCCCAGACACCAGCAAGATCAAGATCCCTTGTCGTGTTCAAAGGCATTGTTTCCCATGTGCTGCCATTGTAGTGGAGGATGGTGCGATCATCCCCGACGGCAAAGACATCATTACTGCTGCTCCCCCAGATACCAGTAAGATATGTGGTCGTACCCGAAAGCATGTGTGTCCATTGGTTGCCATCGTAGTGGAAGATGGTACCGCTCGTTCCCACGGCAAAGACATCTCCGGCGCTACTCCCCCAGACATCCTCAAGATGGTCAGTAAGTTCCAGACTCATATCGACCCATTCGTTGCCATTGTAGTGGAGGATAGTACCACTATCCCCGACGACAAAAACATTACTGCCACTGCTCCCCCACACCCCAGCAAGCCTTGTTTCCCAGTCCATAACGTTCCAGCCTTCACCGTCGTAGTGGAGAATCTTCCGATACCCGACGGCAAAAACATTACGGTCACTGCTTCCCCAGACATCATAGAGTAAATTTGTTCTCTTCAAATGCATGGGGTTCCAGTCACTGCCATTATAATGGAGGATGACGCCCGCATTCCCCACCACAAAAAGATCACTGGTGCTGCTTCCCCAGATACTTTGAAAAATGTCTGACGTTCCCGGTTCCATGGCGGTCCATCCACTCGAACAACCCTTTGCCCAAGCCTGATGACCGCAGACAAGCAACAGTAAAACTCCGACGACGGATGTCAGTATCAGCCATGATCGGGTGGCAAGTGTGAATAAAGTTTTCATGGTGCTTCCCTCCTTGTGTAATGGTGCTGATTACAGGCAAGCACCGTTTGCCTTGCAGCTCTGCCATCTGGATCTGTAAGCATCCCAGAGTGACGGCGCTGCATCTCGCTGCCCATCATGTGGGCAAAAGCAGCAATCCAGTAAGACCCGCCTCCCCTGGGCCTGAGCAAGCCCAAAAAAAAGGGGGACACCCAGGTAGCGTCCCCCTCATTCTCGGCATCCCAACCAGCAAGACTTCCCCGCGTGGTCAGGGTTCTGTCGCTTCTGCCGTTTCAGCCGGTTTTTCGACAGGTTTTGCCTGCTGCCCGGTGTCAGCATCGCCAGAATCTTCTTCCTCTGCCGGTTCTACCGTCGTCCCAGCTGGTTGTTCTGCATTTTCTGGTCCTGCCTCGGTAACCGAGGACGTCTCACTGTCTTCAGTTCCCCGGCATGCAGCAATGATCCGGTCCATATCCTCAAGGACAATGGTCTCCTTCACCAGTAACTCATCGGCAATCGCTTCAAGGATGTCCATGTTTTCCTGGAGAAGCCGGGTCACCGTGGCATTGGCGTCAAGGATGATCTGCTTTACTGCCGCGTCAATCTTCTGGGCGGTTGCTTCGCTGTAATCACGGTGTTGGGCGATCTCGCGGCCAAGGAAGATCTGCTCCTCTTTCTTGCCGTAGGCCAGGGGGCCCAAATCTTCACTCATTCCCCACTCGCAGACCATCTTTCGGGCAAGCTCAGTGGCCCGTTCGATATCATTACCGGCTCCAGTGGTGATCTCGTCAAAGACCAGCTTCTCGGCAACCCGGCCACCAAAAAGAATGGCAATGGAGTTGAGCAGGTAGCCTTTGGCGTGGGTATACTTCTCGTCCATGGGCAGCTGCATGGTGAGGCCAAGCGCCCTGCCCCTCGGGATAATGGTTACCTTGTGGATGGGGTCGGTACCGGGGAGCAGTCTTGCCACCAGGGCGTGGCCAGCCTCGTGATAGGCGGTCACCTTTTTTTCCTTATCGGAGATGATCATGGACTTGCGCTCAGCCCCCATCATCACCTTGTCCTTGGCCTGCTCCAGCATCTCAAGATCAATCTCATCCTTATCCTGCCGGGCAGCCATAAGCGCCGCCTCGTTGATGAGGTTTTCCAGGTCAGCGCCGGAAAACCCGGGGGTGCCCCGGGCAATCACGGCCAGGTCCACATCCGTGGCCAGCTTGGTCTTCTTGCCGTAAATGGTGAGGATGGCCTCACGGCCGTTGACATCAGGGGTAGGGACGACGACCTGGCGGTCAAAGCGGCCGGGCCTGAGCAGTGCCGGATCAAGGACATCTGGCCGGTTGGTTGCGGCGATAATGATAACGCCATCATTGCCTTCAAAACCGTCCATCTCCACCAGCAGCTGGTTGAGGGTCTGCTCACGTTCATCATGGCCACCGCCGAGGCCGGCACCGCGATGACGGCCGACAGCGTCGATCTCGTCGATGAAGATGATGCACGGTGCGTTTTTTTTGCCCTGGTTGAAGAGGTCGCGTACCCGGGAAGCGCCAACACCGACGAACATCTCGACAAAGTCCGAGCCGGAGATGGTAAAAAACGGCACGCCAGCCTCACCGGCTATGGCCCGGGCAAGAAGTGTTTTCCCGGTACCAGGCGAACCGGCGAGCAGCACACCTTTGGGGATTCGGCCACCCAGCCGGGTAAATTTCTGCGGATCACGGAGAAAGTCTATAATCTCCTCCAGCTCCTCTTTGGCCTCGTCAATACCGGCAACATCCTTGAAGGTCACCTTGACCTCACCCTCTTCCTGGAGCTTGGCCCTGGTCTTGCCAAAGCTGAGGGCCCCGCCCTTACCACCCATCTGCATCTGCCGCATGAAAAAGACCCAGACCCCGATGAGCAGGAGCATGGGAAACCATGAGATAAAGATGGTGAGAAACAGGGGTGTTTTTTCCGGCTCCTTGACCGAGATATCGACACCAGACTCACGCAGCATGGGAATCAGCTCGGTGTCGTCCGGGGCCACGGTTTTGAAAGGTCGGCCATCCGGACCAGCGCCGGTGATGTTTTCTCCCTGGATGCTCACCCTGTTGATGGCGCCGCTCTCTACACTGCTCCAGAACTCGGAGTAGGTCATGCGTGTCCCGGCTTCCTGGGGTTTGTTGAACAGGTTAAACAGCAGGATCATGGTCAGGCCAATCACCAGCCACATGCTCAGGTTTTTATAAAAGGCATTCAAAAGGCTTTCCTCATATAATAATTTACCCGGCTCTCCGGGCCGGGTCTGTACTGACTAGTACCTATGATAAGGCAGATTACCGTTCAGTCAACACCCTTTGCAAATTCCTGGATGGTCTTTACCCTGATCTGCTGCTTTCGCAGCGAGGCCACAGCCATGGCCATGGACCAGGCACCGGTCACGGTGGTGGTGTAGGGAATGTGCGATTCCAGGGCCGAGCGACGGATGGTGTACGAGTCCTCGGTGGTCCTGCGGCCAGCTGAGGTGTTGATAATCCAGTGTACCTCACCGTTGAGCACCCGATCGAGGATGTTGGGACGCCCCTGGCTGATCTTCTTCACCTTTTCACAGGGGATGCCGGCGGCCTTCATCCGCTCGGCGGTGCCATGGGTAGCGAGCAGCCTGTACCCCAAATCGACCAGTCGCTGTGCTGTCGGTAAAATGGACTCCTTGTCAGAATGGCGCACCGAGATGAACACGGTACCCTCGAGCGGCAGGTGGACACCAGCCGCCTGCTGCGACTTGGCCATGGCCTGGCCGAGATCGTCGTCGATTCCCATGACCTCACCGGTGGACTTCATCTCCGGCCCCAGCAGCACGTCGACGCCCTCAAACCGGTCAAACGGAAAAACAGCCTCCTTCACCGACCAGTGAGGTAAGGTTTTCTCGGTGGTCAGGCCGAGCTCCTCCAGGCGCATGCCCATCATCACCTTGGTGGCGATCCTGGCGAGCGGAATCCCTGTGGCCTTACTGACGAACGGCACTGTCCGCGAGGCCCGCGGATTGACCTCAAGCACGTACAGATCCTCGCCCTTGACCGCGAACTGCACGTTCATCAGACCGATAACGCCCAGCTCCGCGGCCATGGCCCGGGTGGCCCGGGAAATTTCCGCAACCATGGCCTGCGAAAGGGTATGGGGCGGCAGCACGCAGGCCGAATCACCGCTATGGATACCAGCCTCTTCAATATGCTCCATAATGCCGCCGATCACGGTCCGTTCACCATCACAGATCGCGTCCACATCCACCTCAACCGCGTCCTTGAGGAACTTGTCCAGAAGTACCGGATGGGTGCTGTCGCGTATGCCGGGCAGGTTCATGAAGTCACGGATTCCCTCTTCATTGTAGACAATGCGCATATCGCGGCCACCGAGCACATAGCTGGGTCGCATGACCACAGGGTAGCCGATCTCACCCGCGACAACCAGGGCTTCCTCAGGTGTTCTGGCCGTACCGTTGGCTGGCTGGCGCAGGCCAAGTTTCTGCAGAAACTGCTGAAACCGCTTGCGGTCTTCGGCACGGTCAATGGCATCCGGCGATGTTCCGATAATCGGCACTCCTGCTTCATGCAGGGGCACAGCCAGGTTTAGCGGCGTCTGGCCGCCAAACTGGACGATAACCCCCTCGGGACGTTCGCGCTCAATGATGTTGAGCACATCTTCCCGGGTCAGTGGTTCAAAGTACAGCTTGTCTGAGGTGTCGTAATCCGTGGAGACCGTCTCCGGATTGGAGTTGACCATGATGGATTCGACGCCGAGCTCCCGCAGGGCAAAGCTGGCGTGAACGCAGCAGTAGTCAAATTCAATGCCCTGACCAATGCGGTTCGGGCCACCGCCAAGAATCATGATCTTTTGCCGGTTGCTGATCCTCGCCTCATCCTCCTGTTCGTAGGTCGAGTAGTAGTAGGGGGTGTAGGATTCAAACTCGGCGGCGCAGGTGTCCACCAGTTTATACACAGGTAGTAGCCCGAGTTTTTCGCGAAGACTGCGGACATCGACCTCTGAGGTGCCGGTCAGGTGGGCGATCTGGGCATCACTGAAGCCATGCTGTTTGACATCGCGGAGAAAGGCCCGGTCCAGCCCGGCAAAGCCCTGCTGACGAATTTCATCACCCTTGGCGACGATCTGTTTGAACGTATAAAGAAACCATGGATCTATCCTGGTCAGCTCAAAGAGACGGTCCAGGGCCATACCGCGCCTGAGGGCCTCAAACAGATAGCTCATCCGCCGGGAGCTGGGGCGCACCAGGCCGCGATCCAGGTCGTCGGCATGGAGAGCCTCCAGGGTGTCCTCACCGTCAAAGCCGAACCCCATCCGCCCGACCTCCAGGCTACGCAGTCCTTTCTGGAAGGCCTCCTTGAACGTCCTGCTGATGGCCATGGTCTCTCCCACAGACTTCATGGCCGTGGTGAGAAGATCTTCGGTTTCCGGAAATTTCTCAAAGGTCCACCGCGGGATCTTGACCACGCAGTAGTCAATGGCCGGCTCGAACGAAGCGCAGGTCTCCCGGGTAATGTCGTTTTTGAGTTCATCGAGGGTGTAGCCAACGGCCAGCTTGGCGGCAATCTTGGCGATGGGAAACCCTGTCGCCTTGGAAGCGAGGGCTGAGGAGCGCGACACCCTTGGATTCATTTCAATGACCATCAACTCTCCGTCTTCGGGGTTTACCGCAAACTGGACATTGGAGCCGCCGGTCTCCACCCCGATTTCCCGGATAATGGCGATGGCGGCATTGCGCATCTGCTGGTATTCGACGTCGGTGAGTGTCTGCGCTGGAGCCACGGTGATGGAATCACCGGTGTGTACACCCATGGGGTCAACATTTTCAATGGAACAGATAATGACGACATTATCGTTGCGGTCCCGCATCACCTCGAGTTCGTACTCTTTCCAGCCCAGCAGGCTGCGTTCGAGCATGATCTCACTGGTCATGCTCAGGTCGAGGCCGGCCGAGGCCAGCTCTCTGAGCTCACTGCGGTTATAGGCGACACCACCGCCAGTGCCCCCCAGGGTAAAACTGGGCCGGACAATCACCGGAAAACCAATGGTCCCGGCTGCATCAAGGGCTGCGTCCAGGGTGTGGACAATCGCCGACTCCGGTACCTTGAGCCCAATCTTGCGCATGGCCTCGCGAAACTCCTCACGGCCTTCTGCCTTGCGGATAACCGTGATATCGGCTGCGAGCATCTCCACCTTGTACTGTTCGAGTACCCCCATCTCCGCCACCTTGATGGCAGTGTTGAGTGCCGTCTGGCCGCCAAGGGTGGGCAACAGGGCATCAGGCCGTTCCCGCTCGATGATTCTGGCCACGCACTCCGGGGTGAGGGGTTCGATGTAGGTGCGGTCGGCCAGCTCCGGCTCGGTCATAATGGTGGCCGGATTGGAGTTGACGAGCACCACCTGGTAGCCCTCCTCCTTGAGCGCTTTGACCGCTTGAGCCCCTGAATAGTCAAACTCGCAGGCCTGGCTGATGATAATCGGCCCGGAGCCGATCAGAAGAATCTTCGTAATGTCTGTACGCTTGGGCATCTCTTCTACCGGAGGATTATGCAGTTTTCTCCATCAAGGCGATAAACCGATCAAACAGATATTCGGCATCATGGGGACCTGGGCCGTGTTCCGGATGATACTGAACACTGAACACCGGCAGCTCCCGATGGCGCATGCCGGCAAGGCTGCCGTCGTTGAGGTTGATATGGGTGACCTCGATTTCCGGAGGCAGACTGTGCGGGTCGACACAGAAACCATGATTCTGGGCGGTGATCTCGACCCGTCCGGTGGTCAGATCCTTTACCGGCTGGTTGCCACCACGGTGACCAAACTTGAGCTTGTAGGTGGAGCCACCATAGGCAAGGCCGAGCATCTGGTGGCCCAGACAGATACCAAAGATCGGCTTTTTCCCAAGAAGGCTGCGGATATTGTCCACGACGCCAGCCACACCTGCCGGATCTCCTGGTCCGTTGGACAGGAAGATACCATCGGGATTGAGCTCGAGAACCACGGTCGCCGGGGTGGTCGCCGGCACGACCAGGACCTCGCAGCCCCGCCGGCTCATGAGTCGAAGCTGGTTGAACTTGATACCAAAATCATAGGCTGCCACCCGAAAACTGGCGGTGTCGTCGGTGAAGCCGTTCGCCGCCACCAGTCGGCCGTTGCGCCAGACGCAGATCTGCTTGCCTGTCACCCTGCTCACCATATCCTGCCCCACGAGACCGGTCCAGTCGCGGGCCCGCGCCACCAGTGAGGCAGCGTCAAAATCCTGGGTGGTGATGACAGCCTTCATCGCCCCGAGGGTACGAATCTTCCTGGTGAGCATCCGGGTATCCACCCCTTCGACCCCCAGGATGGAATGCCGCCTGAGCAGGTCGGCCAGGTTACCCTGTGCCCGATAATTACTGGGAAACTGCTGGTACTCACGGACCACAAAGGCCCCCGGAAAGAGGGCAGTGGACTCCATATCCTCAGCGTTTACGCCATAGCTGCCGATAAGCGGATAGGTCATGGTCACCAGCTGGCCGGTATAGGAGGGATCGCTCAGGACCTCCTGATAGCCACTCATACTGGTGTTAAAGACAATCTCGCCAACCGCCTCACCCTCGCCGGTAAAGGAGCGCCCCTCAAGAACAGTCCCGTCTTCCAGTCCTATGAATGCTTTCATCTGTCCCAGGTAAAGGTTGATTGTCGGGCATGCCGGGAGAGCACCTCCCGGACGATATTCACCTGCCGGGCAGCCGCTCCCCTCTGGGTGGCGGCTGCATCGCGGGCGGCCTCGCCGGCTCGCTCCCGAGCAGATCTGTCAGCAAGATGCACCAGGACAAGCTCGCGAAGGGCAGCGCCATCATTGACCTGAAAACCGCCCCCTGATTTGACGAGCAGTGCGGCCGCATCTTGAAAATCTCTCATGGACGGCCCAAAGTAGACCGGCCTTCCCCAGCGGGCAGCCTCCATGATGTTGTGGCCACCCTTTGGCACCAGGCTGCCGCCGCAAAAGAGCAGATCACCGGCCGCATACACCTCTGCCAGTTCACCCATGCAGTCAATCAGCACCACCTGGGCACAACGCTGCCGACCATCGGCCAATGCCGAGTACAGGGTATAGGCAACTTCTTCCCGGTCCAGCAGCGCCTGGACTTCGGCCAGTCGTTGCAGATGCCGGGGAGCCAGCACCCAAAGGGTCGGTCCCTTGGCCGCCAGTGCCCTGTAGACAGGAAGCAGTATCTGCTCCTCGCCGCTACGGGTGGAGCCACAGACAAAGACAGTCTGTCCGTTAACCTGCAGCTCCTGGCGACGCTGTTGCCGGATCGCCGCAGGATTTTCTGGCCACTGGTCATACTTGAGATTGCCACTGACCTCAATACGTTCGGCCGCAACGCCCAGGCGCAGGAAGCGGTCCCGGTCTGTCCCGGTAATCACTGCCAACCGTTCAAAGGTTCCGAGGCTGCTGCGGATCAGCCTGCCAGTTTTCAGGTAAAGCCTGCAGGAGCGCTCGGAGAGCCGGCCATTTAACAGTACGGCTTTCACTCCCAGGCGCTTGAGCTCCAGCAGGGTAACCGGCCACAGCTCTGTTTCCAGGCAGAGGTACAGCGACGGGTTCAGCAGCTTGCAGGCCCGGCGCACAGCAGCGGGCCCGTCCAACGGCGCAAGCAGACAGCAGACCTCGCCGGGCAGCTGCCGCTGCGCCGCCTCACGCCCTTTGACCGTCATGGTGGTGACCACCAGCCGGTAGTCCGGCATTGCCGTCAGGAGCACATCGATCAGAACTTTTGCCGCCTGTACTTCCCCTACGGATGCGGCATGGAGCCAGAGAACCGGTCGTTGATCCGTTGGTGAAAGAGAGTGGGGAGCATACCGTGCCAGCCGCTGCCGCAAGTCCTGGAAAACGGCAGCCCGGGAAAGGCGCGACACCGAAGCGACTATCGACAGCAGCAGGCAGACAACAGTGGTCAGGGCGGCATAGACCGCATACAGCGCACCATTTCCTCTGCCCGCATCGTGCCAGCTCATCATAAATACATCAGTTAAGCAGATACAGCCGGTATCGTCAAGGGGAACCCTGTCTTGCTCCCGGTTTTCTCGCAGTTTCCCTTGACAGGGTCATACAGAGATTGGTAAGCAGGACAGATTGTCTAACAATCACCGGAACGGAGACCGTTTCCGCCCATTTGACCATGTGCTGGAGGAAAGCATGCGTACGCTGATCGTGCTGCTGATCGTGGCATTTTTGGTGTCTACCGGCCAAACTGCACCATCCAAGGAAAACACAACAATGAACAACGGACTGTACGCCAAAATTATCACCGACAAGGGTGACATCCTGCTGGAACTCTACCCGGACAAAACCCCGCTCACTGTGATCAACTTCGTTGGTCTGGCGGAGGGGACTCTGCATCTGGGCGGTGCTGAGAAGCCGCTCGGCAAACCTTTTTACGACGGCCTTACCTTCCACAGGGTCATCGGTGACTTCATGATTCAGGGAGGCTGCCCGCTGGGCACCGGCACTGGCGGACCCGGCTATACCTTCCCCGACGAGTTCGACCCCAAGCTGCGTCACGACCGGCCAGGTATCCTCTCCATGGCCAACGCCGGCCCCGGTACCAACGGCAGCCAGTTCTTCATCACCCATGTCCCCACCCCGCACTTAAACGGTAAACATACGGTGTTTGGTCACGTGGTTGAGGGCCAGGACGTGGTCAATGCCATTGCCAAGGGCGATGTGATCAACAAGGTGGAGATTATCCGGGTGGGAAAGGAGGCTGAAGCCTTCAAGACTGACCAGGCTGCCTTTGACAAGGCTTTGCAGAAGATCAGGGGCGCCGCTGACAAGGCAGCAAAGGGCGAGCGTGAAGAGATGGAAGCCAAGATCAAGGCGAAGTGGCCCAAGGCCAAAAAAAGCGCCTCTGGCCTCTACTCCCAGGTGGTCAAGGAGGGCGAGGGAGACAGCCCGGCCAGGGGCACCCTTATCAAGGCGCACTATACCGGCCGCCTGCTCGCCAACAACAAGAAATTTGACTCCTCCCATGACCGGGGCACCCCGCTGGAGTTTGAGGTGGGGGTCGGCCGGGTGATTCCGGGCTGGGACGAGGCGCTCAGCGAGATGAAACGGGGCGAGCAGCGGGTGCTGATTATTCCGCCGGAGCTGGGCTATGGAGAACGTGGCGCCGGTGGGGTTATTCCGCCCAATGCCTGGCTGGTCTTTGACGTCGAGCTGGTGGACTTCTAGTTCAGCCGGGCACTAGGAGCTCTTTTCGACCGCCCCACAGCCTGAGCGGCCCTGCCCCTCAGAGACAAGAGCTGACACCGCCTATGTCGCCACTATGATCGGCGAGATGAGAGAGAAGAAGCCCCTCCCTTGCGAGGGGCCTTGTCTTTTAGGAAGGCTGTCATGACAAATCCGGTCACTGCTTCGGGAAAGCCGAGTCCGTAGCAGATGCCTGCCGTCAACCTTCACTCGAATCCTGCTCAGCCCCTTTTTTGGCCTTATCACCATCATGAGCAGAGAGTGCACCGTCAAGAAGGGCTCCAGCCAGCAAGGCAAACTGGTTTCTGCATATCAGCTCATGCCAGACCAGTTATTCCCCCTGGGTTTGCCTTGTCAACAAGCAGATCATCATATTTCGTTATCTTCTCTTGTGAGAGACGATGAAAAGGTATAGTTTCACGCCTTGGGCAGTCAACAGCAAATCTCAGCATAACAAGCTGAGGCCTGTGTCCTGAAAACATCCGACTCATGGAGGCTATACGCACAACAACAATGGAACAGTTACAAAAAAAATACGGATTCTGGACAGCAACAGCAATGGTGGTGGGTATTGTCATCGGCTCTGGTGTCTTTTTTAAGGCTGACGACGTGCTTAAGGCTGCTGGCGGCAGTTTACCAACAGCACTTATCGCCTGGCTGATAGGCGGCGCGATTATGGTCATCACCGCCTATGTCTTTGCCCATATCGCCACCAGAGTCAACAAGGTCAACGGCCTGGTAGACTACTTTGAAAAGGCGTACGGGATCCGGGCCGGATACCTGGTTGCATGGTTCATGACGTTTATCTACTATCCCACCCTGGTCAGTGTGCTGGCATGGGTCTCAGCCCGCTACACTGTCGGTTTGATCGGCTGGGAGACCGCCCTGTGGCCTTTGTCCTGGATCTATCTTTTGCTCTTCTTTGCCCTGAATCTGTTGTCACCCATCCTTGCCGGTAGATGGCAGGTGACGACGACTGTCATCAAACTGGTACCCCTTGTCCTCATAGCAGTTGTCGGCAGCATCGGCGGCCTGATAACAGGCCAGACGTTTGAGAGTTTTTCGGTAAGCGCCGAAAGTGTCGCCGGCACTGGCGGTGGCCTGGCAGTGGCAACCTTGTCGACCGCGTTCGCCTATGAGGGCTGGATCATCGCTACCTCCATCAACGCCGAGTTGCAAGACGCTAAACGCACTCTTCCCCGGGCACTACTCTTCGGCACCATACTCGTGGCCCTGATGTATATCGTGTATTACCTGGGTATTTCCGGAATACTCAGCAATGATCAAGTCTTGGCAGCGGGAGATAACGCCCCGGTAGAGGTCATGGCCGTTGTTGTCGGCCCCCTGGCCGGCACTGTATTAAATCTCTTTGTCATTATCAGCTGCCTCGGCACTCTTAACGGCTTGGTCATGGGGTGTTCCAGGGGAATGTACAGTATCGCCTCTCGTGGTCTCGGTCCGAAAGCAGGCACGTTCAGTACCCTGAACAGCACCACAAACAGTATGGTGGCGTCGGGGCTGCTCGGGTTACTGCTGTCGGCGTTCTGGATGAGTGTCTGGTACGGAAATTTTGCTGGCTGGTGGGGAGGGTTTATGGATATCAGCGAATTACCCATCGCCTTTATCTACGTGGTCTACACGGCTCTGTACCTCTGGGTGATGCGCACCTTTACCGACCTGGGACCGATCGGACGGTTTGGAGCGCCACTTCTCGCCGCCACCGGTTCTCTCTACATCATCTGGGGGGCCGTGCAGAAAGATATGTTTCTCCTTTTTCTCCTCGTAACGCTGGCCGTCATGGCAGCTGGACTGTTCCTCATGCGCCCCAACCAACGATGACCCGGAGACGAGAAGACACAACGCCTGGCAAATGTTCTTGCCAGGCGTTGTCGATTAACAAAAGGAGTTAGGATTTATCTTTCGACTTCTTGCTGGCTGATTTTGATTTCTTTTTGGTCGCCTTTTTCTTTGTGTCGGCTGACTTCTTGTCAGCATCTGCTTTTTTCTTGCCTGATTTCTTCTTGGTCCCTGCATCGGCTGAAGAATTCTTTGCCTTTGCCCGGCAGTACGCCTTAACAGTATTACCAGACTTTGTTTTGTAACTCTTTACCCAGGAGCATGCATCAGCCTGTTCGCATTTACCTTTGTCAAGCCCTTTGCACTCGACAGCCATCGCCGCAGAGCAGATAACCAGAGAAAAAAGAGCTGCAACCCCGGTGCCAATAATCTGAACAAGATAATTCTTCATGGGAACCTCCTAGCAGAACCTGAGGGAAGACTGAACATCTGCCTGATTAAACTCACGCAGTGCCTTATATAATAAAAATAGCAAAACAATAAGTTAAGAGTCAAGTAATCTTTACAAGAGGCGCCACTGTCTCGCCGGCACTGCACGCGTTTTCTTGGCGATAAGCGCCTTAACACCCAGGACAGGTATCTTCAGCAACAAGATCAACAAAACCCAAGGGTAAAAGGTACGATATACTAAGCAGCCACCATGTCTTGACGAAAATTGTTTTTTTCATGTTGAGAAATCCCCCTCACGACGATAAGTTCTTCCTATACCCTTCTCCTCTGCAGCGAGCCTCTTCCATGAAAATTTCCTACAATCCTATCGGTATCGTTCACAGCCCTTTTACCCAGGCGGCCGGCACGCCTATCCAGCCTGCCCGGGCCCGGGAAGTCATGGCTCAGATTGAAATATATCCTCAGTATACCGAAGGGCTTACCGACCTGGATGGATTTTCACATATCATGCTCTTTTGCCACATGCACCAGGCGCGTCCCTATGCTCTGCAAGTGGTGCCCTACCTTGACACTGTAAAACGAGGGCTTTTTGCAACCAGGGCCCCGAGCCGCCCCAATGCCATTGGTTACTCGCTGGTACGACTGATAGAAATTCGCGGAAATATCCTTGAGGTCAAAGGGATGGATTTTTTGAGCGGAACGCCTGTACTGGACATCAAGCCGTATGTCGGTGACTTTGACGCACTCTCCGACACCCGCATGGGATGGTATGACAAGGTCAAAGGGAACCAGGCGGTGGCTGACGAACGCTTTGCCCAATAAGCGTGCTGTCGATCAAACCTTGCATCACCGAGCAACGGCGCCTATACTCTGTATAAGGGCATGTCAAAAAAAAACTGTCAGGAGATAAGCCTTTCCTGTGCGCATTCTCATGGAGCCTGCAATGATTAGTGTCATAGAATCCGACATCACTTCCCTTGAAGTTGATGTCATTGTTAATGCTGCAAACACCAGTCTGTTGGGCGGTGGAGGCGTCGACGGCGCCATTCACGCCGCAGCCGGTCCTGAACTCCTTGAAGCCTGCAAGGAAATAGGAGGCTGTGCTGTTGGCCAGGCTGTTCTCACCCCGGGGTTCAACTTGCCAGCCAAACATATTATCCACACTGTCGGGCCCCAGTGGCAGGGAGGCGGTAATAACGAGCATGCCATGCTGGCGAGCTGTTACCGAAGTTGCCTGGAAATTGCGGTTAAAGAAAACTTTTCCTCGATAGCGTTTCCTGCTATCAGCTGCGGTGCGTATGGTTTCCCCGTCGACGAGGCCGCAGATCTTGCCGTGGACACGCTGCAGAGTTTTATCGACAAGCACGGAAAACCGGACAAAATTTTCATTGTCTGCTTCAGGCCCCAGATTCGTTTTGCCTTTACCCAAGCCCTCCAGGGACTGGGACTGGCCTGAATCTCTCACCCAAGGTCCTGCAAAAGGGCAGAGCAGGCAGCAATATCACCTGAAATCTCTTTGCCGAGGATCAAGCCTTTTCTGAGGAAATTCCGGGCAGTAAACAAGAATCCCCCTGCCCTTTGATGCCATGGCCTCCCCTGTTCAGCAGCTTGAGTCTTTCACTTTCTCGCCACCATTTTGGCTGACCAACCCTCATCTCCAGACACTGTTCCCCCAGCTCTTTCGGCGCCGACCCCGGCTTGATCTCCAGTCGGAACGGGTCGAGCTGCCCGACGGTGACTATATCGATCTTGCCTGGGCAGCGGACAGGGGCGGCCCCAGGGTGCTGATTCTCCACGGTCTTGAAGGCTCTTTGACCTCACATTACATAGGACCGGCCATCACCTGCCTGGAAGCTGCTGGCTACACCCCGGTATTTATGCACCTGCGGGGCTGTGGTCCGGAGGTCAACCGGCTCCCCCGTTCCTACCATTCAGGGGCCACCGAAGATCTTTTGTGGGTACTGGAACGGCTTGCCGGAGATGGACGTCCCATTGGTGGAGCTGTGGGATTTTCCCTGGGCGGCAACATCTTGCTCAAGTACCTGGGAGAGGCAAAAAACGACTCGCTGCTCGACTGTGCAGCGGCAATCTCTGTGCCGTTTCGCCTCGATAGCGCCGGCAAACGCCTGGAGCGGGGCCTGTCACAAATATATCAGCGCTACCTGTTAGATAAACTCAAACGGAGCTATCACCGCAAAAAACACCTGCTGCCACCAGACCTTCAGGTGAAAACCACCACCATCAAGACGTTGCGCCAATACGACGAACTGATCACCGCGCCCCTCAACGGTTTCTCCAGCGCCGACGACTACTACACCCGCTGCAGCAGCTCTGGTTTCATCGGGCACATCACCAGGCCAACACTCATCCTCCAGGCCCTTGATGACCCCTTCATGTATGCCGAGGATATCCCTGAAACGAATGCGTTGGGGCCGGGTGTGGAACTGCTGACCACCAAACATGGCGGCCACGTCGCATTCATTGAAAAAGGATTGCCGTGGCACAGCCCCACAAGCCTGATCGACCGGCTTGTTCCCGCCTTTTTCCAGCGTCATCTCAAGCCACCTCCTCCTCCCCCAGCAACAGCCAACTAACTACCATACACCGTTGTTGCAGTTGCCTGCTGAGGCAGACGGAAATTTTTTTCTTTCAACATCTCAAAAAAACTGTTTTTCCCGCCCGAAAAACGGGAAAAACATAAAAAAATAAGGTATTCTGCCAAACTTCTGTGTAAAAAGGAGGCAGCGTTATCGCCACCTGACCGGAAGTCAATACACAGTACACCGGTATCCACCTTTACAGGAAGACGAGTGCCGACAGAAATATTGTTGACACAGGACAATGCAGGAGAAGAAGAACTGCCGCTCGTTACTCAACAGCAGCCATGACTGAGACAACGCCGTTCTGCGCAGAGGATCTTCTTGATCTGGACCTTACCGCCGAAACCAACAAACCGAGCCGGTGGCAAAGATCAACAGTAAACGTTAGCCATTAGCATCATGGAAACAACGACCAGACTGGCACAATTCGCCGAGGATTTTACCGCACCGGGCGGCAAACGACTGATGACGGTCAATCCTGCGGTTTATACCGGCTCGACAGTACTGTTCAGGAGTTATAAAGATTTGCAGAATGCTCTCTCCGGTAGTTATCCGGGGATCAACTATGGTACGGACCGCCTGCCTCCGCAACGGGACTTTGAAGCGGCCCTCTGCGAACTGGAAGGCGGCGCAGCCTGCCGGGCCTTTCAATCCGGAATAAACGCCATCATCAACACCCTGATGACCTTTACCAAAGGCGGCGATCATATTCTGATCTGTGACAATGTTTACGGGCCAACCGCGAGGTTTTGCCAAAAAGTGCTGACAGGCTACGGTGTCGAGGTGGAGTTGTTACCTCCGGATATCGGCGAGGACATCAGTACGCACCTGCGTGAGACAACCCGGCTTATCTTTCTTGAGTCACCCGGCTCCAACACCTTCGAAATCCAAGATCTACGAGCAGTGGCCGAGGCGATTCAGGGCCGAGATATCGTCACCGTACTCGACAACACCTGGGCAACGCCGCTGTTTTTAAAACCCCTGGAGCTTGGCTTTGACGTTTCCATCCAGTCCGTCACCAAGTACATTGGCGGTCACTCAGATCTACTACTGGGTGCTGTCACCGTAAATGAACGGGTTAAGGAGCAATTCCTTGCCTTTTACCATTTGATGGAGAATTTTGCCTCGCCAGCAGGCTGTGCGGTGGCACTCAAAGGGCTACGTACCCTGCCACTCAGGCTGGCACGTCACCAAGAGTCGGCGCTGGCCATTGCCCGCTGGCTGGACCAGCACCCCCTTGTCGATACAGTGCTGCATCCAGGATTACCAAGTCATCCCCAGCACCATCTGTGGATGCGGGACTTCTCCGGTAGCTCTGGCCTGTTTGCCTTTACCCTTACCCAAGAACCCAATGACCAGTGCCTCGCCGCTTTTATCGATAATCTAGAACTCTTCGGTCTCGGATTCAGCTGGGGAGGATTCAGAAGCCTGTTAACTGCGAGCAGAATCAAGAGGAATTTTCCTGGGCCCCTCAATAACAGGCTGCTGATTCGCCTCAGCATTGGCCTTGAAGCAAAGCAAGACCTGATCAATGACCTGGAGCAAGGGCTTGCCCACCTGTTATGACCTGCGCAGGCAACAACGAACGGCAAATACAGGGATCTATTTGTTCATGATATTCCCCTACCATTAACCACATTACCTCATCCTATAATGACTCAGCTCAGGAGGAACCAACCATGACTAAAGAGAAAAGAAAAGATGTCTGCCCCACGTGCCAAGGCGCAAAGATTATTCCGGGAGTCTGTGAAGCAAGCAACGAATGGCACGACGATGACGGACTGGTCTGCACACCGGACGAAAAATGTCCCACCTGCAAGGGTACGGGCTATGTAGACGAAGACTAATATCAGGTTGATCTGGCGCCAAACGGATGAAAAGCATGCTCCAATGATTGGTTCTGGTGCGCGAATTAACGCGCATCGGAACTCATCAATACTGCTCTAGTGTGCATGTAATGCATCTCTTCGAAAAGGCTGAGCTATCCTCACGGGCATCTTGAACAAGTAGACTTTTCGTCCAAGATCAAAGCATGGAAGAAAAATCACCCTAGACGTCTACCTGCTCTTCCAAGAATAATTTTTTAAAGCATGCCAACAAAGCTGGGTGAAAAAATGATGATGCACAGAGTGTTCTACTCCTCGATACGCTTGTTTTTCCGCCCACAGGCATGAAATAACGCAACAGAAAAGAGTTAATGCACGTTAACCTCTTGGCAAAAACCGTCGGCCACAGTGGGGGTAAAACACAGCCAATAATAGATTGATTGAGTAAAAGTTAGTTAATAATAGTTCTTTTCAATATTAGTCGCCACTTACCCAAAGCTCTTTTTTAATTTTTTTATATTTTATCACTTATGCACTATAAAAGAAAATTTGCAGAGATATATCATTTTTTTTCTTTAGTAAACACCCAAGCAAAGATGAACTTAAAGGTTGAATCTGCCAGGTTTTTGCTTAGTTATTTCTGGTGGATAATTGAACCTTTATTATTTGTAAGTATTTTTTATATTGTCTTTGAAATTTTCTTGAAAACGTCAAAAAATAATTTTTTACTATTTTTAGTATGCGGAAAAATACCATTTCTCTGGTTTCAAAAAACAGTTACATACGCATGCTCTAGCATAACGAGAAACAAAGACATAATAGTATCTGTAAATGTTCCAAAATTTATCTTTCCAATTATATGTGTTCATGAAGTTTTATACAAACAATGGGCCGTTTTTCTGGTTATGCTTAGCGTTGTCTTAGTGTACAAAGAATATCCGTCGAATTTATGGCTAATGCTACTCCCTTTGTTTTTCTTACAATACATATTCACCCTTGCTTCGTCCCTGATAAGCTCTTTAATGGTAGCATTTTTAAACGATATAGTAATGATAATAAACATGGCTATGATGTTTATAATGTTTGTATCAGGCATATTTTGGGACATAAATTCTATACAAAATGAAAAATTAAAAGAAATTATTTTCGCTATTAATCCAGTTGCTTTTATTATTGACTGCTATAGGCAAATATTAATGTATGATCAAATGTTTTCTATGAATTATTACATATACACACTGATAACTTCCCTTATATTGCTATTTTTTTCTCTTTTTTTGTTTAAAATTTTTAATTTCAATATTGTTAATAAAATTATAAACCAATAAAAATGTCAGATTCTTCAATAATTTATGTAGACAACATTTCTCTACGCTATAAAATCCGCAATGGCTTTTTCCGCTGGTTCGAACATACCCCTTTTTCGCATGTGACGTTTGACGTAAAGCGCGGAGAAACCCTGGGAGTCATTGGAAGCAATGGATGCGGAAAAAGCACCCTGTTAAGGTTGCTAGCAGGGATCGTCAAACCTACGTCAGGAAAAATTGTTTGTGACAAAAAAATAAAAAGATCGTTATTGACCCTTGGCTTGGGGTTTCGTCCAGACCTGTCAGGCCGAGAAAATGCTGTACTAGGAATGATGCTACAGGGAGTAAACCGCGCAGAAGCCATCGAGATGGCAGACGATGTATGTAACTTCACAGAGTTAGGCGATTTTTTTGAGCAACCAGTAAAAACATATTCTGTTGGAATGAGAGCTCGATTAGGCTTTGCTACTTCTATAAAATCTAACGTTGATGTTTTACTCGTAGATGAAGTTCTTAGCGTTGGGGATGCTAACTTCAAGAAAAAGGCCGAAAAAGCTCTGTTAGAAAAAATAAATAGCGACCTAACGGTTATATTCGTCTCGCATGATATAGGACAAATAAAAAAAATTTGCAACAGAACCGTATGGCTTCATGACGGCGCTGTTAAAATTATTGACGAAACTGAACATGTTGCTGAGCATTATTCAGCCTATATTAAAGATAAAGGAGAAAAAATATTTACTAACGAATTAACAGAAGAATACATAAAAAAAGTAGACGGAATAATAAAAAACCTAGAATTCAAAGGAAAAAGTTGCGAAATTATTGATACATTAAGGGATACTGCTGTTTATTTTGAAAAAAGAAACTTAAAAAAATCTTACGTACTCATGGCGATTGCTGCAAAAATTCGTCCAAATGGCCCTTTTATTAAAAAAAGAATTGACTATTACAAATCAATTATTGAATGAAATGGCCAGAAAACCTGGCTACTATTGGCATATTACTGAAAAAGCAAAAGGTTTTTTTTAAATGACTCAATGCTGTATTATAATTGTTAACTGGAATTCATGGGATTACCTCTGGAAATGCCTTGACGCTTTATCGACTCAAACATACAAAGACTTCAAAGTTTTTGTTATTGATAATGCGAGCAACAATCAAGAAAAATCAGTTTATTTAAAAAAATTTTCTTGGGTTGAATATATTGAAAATAAAAGTAATATTGGCTTTGCTGCAGCAAATAATAACGTAATAAATACTATTGCCCTTTCTCCGTGGGTAGTTCTCCTTAATCCAGACACAGTTCCAGATTGCTGCTGGCTAGAATCCTTAATGGCCGCTGCAAAAGCATATCCCGAGTACTCTTCTTTTGGGAGTAAACTATTAAAAGCTGACGAACCATCGCTTTTAGATGGAGAGGGCGATGTATATCACATGAGCGGATTTGCTTGGCGTAAAGGACATGGACAACCAGCAAATACTTTAACGACTGAATATCCTATATTTTCTCCTTGTGCTGCAGCAGCAATGTATGACAGAAAGGCTTTTCAACTGGTTGGCGGCTTTGATACTGATTATTTTTGTTACCACGAAGATGTTGATTTAGGCTTCAGACTACAACTTGCTGGATTTAGAGCCTTACAAGTACCTTCATCAGTCGTTTTTCATCACGGTTCTGCAACCACATCCACTCGAAGCGATTTTTCTTTATACTACGGACATCGTAATCTAATATGGACATGGTTTAAAAACTTACCTCTTCCTTTTCTACTTTTATTTTTTCCTATTCATTGTCTGTGGAATATTGCTGCATTATGTCGTTATATATTTCGAGGTCAAGGGAAAGTCGTTGGAAAAGCTAAGATTGATGGTTATTTTTCTCTAAAAAAAGTTTTAAAAAAGAGAAGTGATATTCAAAAAAACCGATCAGTATCACTGCTATTTATATGGTCAATCATAGATAAACGCCTGGTTCCTCGTGATTTTACTAAAATTTTTCAGCATAAATTATTTCTAAAAAACATTAAAGCCAGATAAAAATAGATAAACGTCCATCCTTCTCCCTTTCTTTTATAAACGCAGATGGCATCCTCTTGGGACATAATAGGCGTTTCTTGAGAAACCGTTCTCCTTCACAAAAGGCAACTGAGTTAGCTTTACCCAGGAACGACGACCTCCAACGATCAACGTACACGCTCCCGGATGAACCATGCATAAAAATACTTACGTGGCAGACCCAGGCCTGATGCTCAAGGGATGGGATAACCTCAATCTGAGGCTACACCTTACTGCCAGTCTGTATCGAAAAAAACAGAGATAAATATATTCCGATTGACAGGGAAGAACTGCTGGAATAACTGATTTTTCAGGAAAGAGAACCAGGTGACGAGGCTGATGCCGTAAAAAAAGGAAGGTGACATGGTAATGGCTATAAAGAAGATACTGTTTGACTCCGATGCCGGCCGATCCTGTATGGCGGCGCTGCTGGATCGGTTCAGCGTTGCTGATGGCGGCTTGCAGGAGGAGGTGGCCGACATCCTTGAGCGTGTCCGCAAGGAGGGAGATGCGGCTGTCATCGAATACACCCAGCGATTCGATGCACCGCAGATGAGCGCCGCACAGCTCCGGGTCAGCCAGGAAGAGTTTGCCGCTGCCGCCCGGCAGCTGGACAGCTCCTTTGTCGAGACCCTGGAGCTGGCGTCCCGCCGTATCCGGACCTTCCATGAGCGGGAACTCGAGGACAGCTGGATGCTGACCCGGGAGGACGGGACCATTACCGGTCGACTGGTACGCCCTGTGGATTCGGCCGGGCTGTACGTTCCCGGCGGCCAGGGCGGCAGCACGCCACTGGTCTCCTCGGTGCTGATGAATGCCATTCCCGCGGCCATTGCCGGTGTGGCCAGGCAGGTCATGGTCACTCCGCCGTCACCGGACGGATCGATCAGTCCGTATCTGCTGATGGCTGCACAGACAGCTGGAATTGACGAGGTATACAAAGCTGGTTCTGCCTGGGCCATTGGAGCTCTGGCCTTTGGCACACTGTCCATCCCCAAGGTGGATGTCATTGTCGGACCGGGTAACCGGTATGTCACTGAGGCCAAGCGCCAGGTCATGGGGCGGGTACGTATCGATATGATTGCCGGCCCCAGTGAGGTGCTGATCCTCGCTGACAGCTCTGCTAATCCAGAGTTCATCGCTGCCGATATGCTCGCCCAGGCCGAGCATGATTCCCAGGCGCTTGCCGTGTTACTGACCACGGATGCGGGCCTGGCCGACAGTGTGCTCCTGGCCCTGGAAGAGCAGCTTCCCGGGCTGGCCCGTGCCGATGTTGCCAGGGCAGCATTGGAGCATCAGGGGGTCATTATGGTGGTGGAGGACCTCGAAACCGCGGTGAGGCTCGCCAACGATATCGCCATCGAGCACCTGGAGCTGCAGGTGGACCAGCCCTGGCTGTGGCTCCCAAAGATTCGCCATGCCGGTGCCATCTTTCTGGGCCATCATACCCCGGAGGCGGCCGGCGATTATGTGGCCGGACCCAATCACGTGCTCCCCACCATGGGGACGGCCCGTGCCTCTTCGGCGCTGGGCGTGGAGACCTTTTTGAAAAAAAGTTCCATCATAGCGTATTCGCCGCAGGCCCTTGTCAATGACGCCGCGCATATCCAGGGGCTGGCCCGTCTGGAGGGACTTACCGCCCATGCCAACTCGGTGACGGTCAGGGTGAAAAATGACGGACGCTGAACAGCTCCGCCAGGGTGCCCGGGCACTGGGGGTCGAGCTCGATGGCGCAGCTGTTGACCGGCTTCTTGTCTTTACCGCTGAGCTGCTGAAATGGAACCGTCGGTTCAACCTTGTCGCCCGGGGCACCAGTGCTGGCCAACTCCTTGACCGGCACGTTCTCGATTCCCTGGCGCTGCTGCCGCTGCTCGGCGGTGAGGACCGGCTTCTCGACGTCGGCAGTGGTGCCGGGTTTCCCGGGCTGGTCCTGGCAGCGGCGCAGCCGGAGATGGAGACCGTCCTCGTCGAGCCGCGCCAGAAGCGGACAAGTTTTCTCAGCTATGTGATTCGCCTGCTGGGCCTGCAACGGGTCCGGGTCGTGGCGGGTCGGCTTGAAGCGTGGAACGCCCCCTTTACCCCCACAGTTATCACAGGACGGGCGGTGACCGGACCTGCTGAATTCCTCGAACTCATCCGTTGCCGGCTGGGGCTATCCAGCCGGGTGATTCTCATGGCCGCCAGCGATGAGGGTCTTGCCAGCCTTGCCGTGAATGCCGGATTTGCCAGGACTACTGTTCACCACTATCGACTGCCAGGCTGTGGAGCCCCCCGAGTGCTCGCCGAGCTTACGCCCTGATCCGCGAACAGGGGCTGGTATTCTTCTTTCTGCTCTGGTATATACGGGGCTATATCTGACGTTGTTCTCTTTGCGCACAACTCTGCACTGACGAGGTATTCTGTGAAAAATGCGACTATTGCGGTACTGGCCGGGGACGGTATTGGCCCGGAGATCATGGCCGAGGCCATCAAGGTACTGGATGCGGTTCAGCAAAGGTTTACTTTCCGGCTGCACTACACCATGGCTGAGGTAGGCGGTCTTGCCATTGATAGATGCGGGGCGGCCCTGCCCGCTAAAACCCTGGAGATCTGTGAGGCGGCTGACGCTGTTCTCTTCGGCGCTGTGGGAGGCCCTCAGTGGGAGCATCTGCCGCCGGCCCAGCAGCCGGAGCGGGCCGCCCTCCTGCCCCTGCGTAAGCATTTTGATCTGTTCTGCAATCTCCGGCCGGCCCGGGTCTTTCCGTCGCTTGCCGCCGCCTGCCCGCTACGTCCGGATATCACTGGCAAGGGGTTTGATATTCTGGTGGTGCGTGAGCTCACCAGCGGTATCTACTTTGGGACACCCAAGGGGCGCGAAGGCAGTGGCCCTGATGAGCGGGCCTTTGACACCATGGTGTACAAGCGGGCCGAGATTGAGCGGATCACCCGTATGGCCTTTGATGCCGCCCGCGTCCGGCGCGGCAAGGTCACCTCGGTGGACAAGGCCAATGTCCTTACGGTGATGGTACTGTGGCGCGAGGTGGTAACCGCTGTCGCCACCGAGTATCCCGATGTCGAGCTGCATCATATCTATGTGGATAATGCCACCATGCAGCTGGTTCGGGATCCGCATCAGTTCGATGTCCTGTTGTGCGGCAATATGTTCGGGGATATCATTTCCGATGAAGCTGCCATGCTGACCGGTTCCATGGGAATGCTGGCATCAGCGAGCCTCAACGACAAGAGGTTCGGTCTCTACGAACCGGCAGGCGGCTCTGCCCCGGACATTGCCGGCCAGGGCGTGGCCAACCCCATCGCCCAGATCCTCTCTGCAGCCATGATGCTGCGCTATAGTCTGGGTCAGGACCAGGCCGCCACCGCCATTGAGGAAGCAGTGTCCAAGACCCTTGAAGACGGCCTGATGACAGTAGACATTGCCGCTCCCGGTGTTACCCCTGTTACCACCAGTGCCATGGGCGATGCTGTTGTCGATCATTTGTAAAAATAGTCCAGGCAGTGGTGCTGGTTGGGCTGCAAGGATCTACGCCTTCTCGGCAGAACGCCAAAGATACTGGCAGGGAAAAAGAGGAACAGGTCATGAAAAAAGTAGGAATTATCGGCTGGCGCGGCATGGTGGGCTCTGTGCTCATGGAACGCATGTCTGCAGAGGGAGATTTCGGCGGGCTTGAGAGCAGATTTTTTACCACCTCCCAGGTTGGCCATGCCGGCCCCCAGGTTGACGGCGTCGTCCATGAACTGCTTGATGCCACAGACCTCTCTGCCCTCGGTGATCTGGATATCATCCTCAGCTGTCAGGGCGGCGACTATACCGGGCGGATATACCCTGAGCTGCGCGGCAGCGGCTGGCAGGGGTACTGGATTGATGCGGCCTCGACACTCAGACTTGCAGATGATGCGCTCATCGTTCTTGACCCGGTGAATCGCCGTGCCATTGACGAGGGCATCAGCAAGGGCATCAAGAACTATATCGGCGGAAACTGCACGGTCTCGCTGATGCTTATGGCCCTTGCCGGCCTGTTTGAAAAGGGCTGGGTGGAATGGGTGAGCACCCAGACCTACCAGGCGGCATCGGGTGCTGGTGCCGGCAATATGCGTGAGCTGGTCCGGCAGATGCAGGCCCTCGGCAATGCGGCGATACCGGCTCTCGACAAGGAGGACGCCAGTATTCACGAGGTGGACCGGCTCATTACCCAGACGCTGCGGAGCAAGACCTTTCCCGTGGAGCGGTTCGGGGTGCCGCTCGCCGCCAGTCTGATCCCCTGGATCGACACACCCATGGACAACGGCCAGACCCGCGAAGAATGGAAGGGGAGCACCGAGACCAACAAGATCCTCGGACGACAAAACGATCCCATCCCGGTGGATGGCTGTTGTGTACGGGTCGGTGCCATGCGCTGCCACAGTCAGGCCTTTACCATCAAGCTCAGGGAAGAGATACCGTTGCCCGATATCGAGGCGGCCATTGCCGGGCAGAACAACTGGGTCTTTGTGGTAGAGAACACCAAGACAGAGACACTCAGGGAACTGACGCCTGCACGGGTAACCGGAACCCTGGATATCCCGGTGGGGCGCATCCGCAAGATGAACCTGGGCCCTGAGTATCTGAGTGCCTTCAGCGTCGGTGATCAGCTCCTCTGGGGGGCTGCCGAACCATTGCGCCGCATGCTGGCTATTTTACTGGAGAGCATAGACTGAGCAGAAATTCCCTTTCATTTACCGGAGGGATGGCAATGCGCGTCTCAGGCGCTTCGCCTGACAGAGTGTTTTCCTGTTAGAAAACAGCAGATCCTTTTTACCACCATGATGTTTTGCAAATGGTTTAAAAACAGGGTCTGTTTCTTCACGAAACGAAATTTTTATTGGAGTTCATGGCCATTATCTGTGCGGACAGTATGAGCTCTGAGTGGAAAGCGATCTATACCATGATCTATAAAAATGACAGCGCCTGGGGGTGACGATGGATGGTACACGTGTAAAGTTCGTATTCGTGTTGCATCGTCTATTGCACCGCAATGGACAAACTGGAAACGCATCAAATTGCCCAGTGATTTTTTCTGACACGGGTACACAGGACTTACACAAAAATAAAAAAGGGGGGTGCAAGCCGAAACTTATACCCCCTTGATATATTTGGTGCCCCCGGCAGGATTCGAACCTGCGACACCAGGATTAGGAATCCTGTGCTCTATCCTGCTGAGCTACGGGGGCAATGTATGATTTCAACTCGTTGGCGCCATCTTTTTGCCAGAAAAACGATAGCCGTTCTTTTACCTTGGCGCGGTACTTTTTTCAATCAGAACCTGTACACAGCCCTGTCTCTCTCGTGTTCTACGCCCCTCAGCCCTAACAACTCTGGCCATCGGTCAACTCGTTCAGCTCCACTTCGCCCAAATGTATCGTCGGCCTGATGATGCAGTTACGACCAACCCGGTATCCGTCAGGAATGATGGCTTTTTTGCCGATGAGGGAGATGCCGGTGTACAGGTGTTTGGGATACTGTTCGTTGGCTACCGTGTGTGTATCACCGTGACCAACAACCGCCCCCTTGCCGATCTGTACCTTTTTATCGCATACCACAAGGTCCATCACCGCGTTTTCTCCGACCGTGCAATCCTGGAAAAGCACCGAATCGCGCACCACTGCTCCCCGGCCCACATGGATACCTGGTGAGAGGATCGAGTTAACCACCTCACCCTCAATGACACACCCTGCGGAGATCATCGAGTTCCGTACCTTGCAGCCTGGCAGAAACCTTGCCGGGCTCCGATCCATAGGAAGTCTGTCCTCCTCGGGGTTGGGCCGTATCCCCCATTTTTCCGGACAGATTTCAGAATCAGGACGCAACAGATCCATATTGGCATCCCAGAAGGCCTGAATTGTCCCAACATCGCGCCAGTACCCATAAAACGGGTAAGCATAGACCCGATCATTTTCTATGGCAGACGGAATAATGTGCATACCAAAATCAATCTCTTTCTTGTCTCGCTCAAGTACCTTCAGCAGATACTCGGTATCGAAAACATAGATGCCCATGGATGCCAGGTTGGTTCGCGGTACCTCGGGCTTTTCCTCCCAGTCTATGATCCGGTTGTCACTATCGACAATGCCCGTACCAAATTGGTGGATCTTACTCTTGGGCACCACCATCATGCCGATAGTAATATCTGCCTGCTTGTGCAGATGGTAGGCAAGCATCGCATCAAAATCCATTCTGTAGATATGATCACCGGAAAGAATCACCACCTGCTCCGAGGGATTACTGCGGATGTAATCAATATTCTGGCGGATAGCATCAGCCGTTCCCCTGTACCAGTCCGAGTCCTTCTCCCCCGTCCTCGGTGGTAAAATTTCAACGCCCCTGGTCCTTCCGGTAAAATCCCAGGATTCGCCGCCACGGATATGGTCCATTAAACTGAGCGGTTTATACTGGGTCAGCACCCCTACCCTGGTCAATCCTGAGTTCATGACGTTGGACAGGCTGAAATCAATGATGCGATAAACACCACCAAAGGGCACTGCAGGTTTGGCGCGGTGACCGACCAGCACATTCAAGCGGCTACCAATACCGCCGGCGAGCAGCAGCACTAGGGCATCGTTAGCAGTTCTCATTACAGCACCTCTCCGTCAGCCAGGAACTTGTCGGGCCAGAGATGGCTCGCCACCTGTGGTGATATCGTACAGCCACTGCCAATGGTCAGGTTTTCCGGGATGCTGTTTTTCCAGCCAACCACAGTCACCTTGCCGGGCTGCCCTTGCTGAAGTCTGCCAACCTGCACATTCCGGCCAAAGGTGGTGTTGACGTCACTGACCACACGATTGAGCCGGGCACCCTCTTGGAGAGTGTTATTGAAAAAGATGACCGAGTCACGGACCTCAGCCCCCTGCTCTACCCGCACCCCGGGAAAGAGAATGGAGTTGATCACGGAGCCATTCACCGTGCAGCCATTGTATGCCATGGAGTTTTCGAGAACCCCTTGTGGCCCGACCTGCAGGGGTTGGCAATCACCAATGGTTCGATGCAGGAGATTGGTGCGCAGTCCCCAGGCCTCCATATCTATCTTGGGATTTTTCCCAAGCAGATCCATGGAGGTTTGCCAGTATTCTTCAACGGTACGGGTGTACCCCCAATACCCCCGGAATTTGTAGCCAAAGACCCGGTAATTGTTACGCATCATCATCGGGATGATGTCACGACCAAACTCGTAAGACCCGGTGGCAGCACGCTGGTTGGCCGCGAGTACCTCGTAGAGCACCTTGGGATGGAAACAGAGAACTGTCAGCGATGCCCAGGTATCGCGGGGGCGCTCGGGTTTTTCCTCATAACTGAGCAGACGGCCCCCCTCTTCATCTTTGTCTTCGATCTCCGCTATCCCAAAGCGAGAAGCTGACGTTTTGGGCACCTGGATAAAGGCGGCAGTGAGGTCGGCGTTGTTGCGATTGTGGTACAACAACATTTTTTGATAGTCCATGGAATAGACATGATCACCGGACAAAATCAGAATTTCTTCCGGTGCATGGTATTCAATGTGATCGACATTTTGATAGACAGCATCGGCTGAGCCTCGATACCAGTGAGGATTATCGTAATCCTTGAAAGGCGGCAGGATGGAGATCCCCCGGTTACGACCAATCATATCCCAGGCTGCACCGGTGCCGATATGATTAATCAGCGAATAACTGCGATACTGACTGAGAATAGAGATCTGCTCAATGCCGGATTTCAGCAGGTTGCTCAAGGCAAAATCAATCACCCTGGCGAAACCGCCAAAGGGAACAGCAGATTTTGGCCGGTAATGGGTAAGTACCCCCAGTTCATCAACCCGGCCCCCCGCAAGGATCAAAGCCAGAGTGGTTGGTTTGAACATGCGAACTCCCTCCCCGAAAATACAAGAAAAGCGGTGAACGCTGCAGGTCGGCGATGTACACAACAGACCGGCACCCTGAAGTACCCGGCACCTCCTGACAACACATTGGCTGCACCAATCTCAAAAAAAATCTTGACAATCAAGAAAACCAGGGACCCATAGCATACTATTCCAGATAATCAGGATGTCGCAAGGAAATCCGCGGAAAAAGTCGAAAAGGACGGGCAAGAAATAACTTCATATCGCCAGTTGCCAGGCGCATAAGCATCTTGCTGTAAATACCGGGCCGTTAGGTTGGAGTTTCGAAGATAGTAAAAAGATCACCACGGTGAAAAAATATCATCCACTTCTTTCTTCTGGCCATCCCCGAATATCTGCTACTCAAAATTCTACCCGAAACATGCGGAGCAGGTGGTAGACACAGAGCCCCGCCGCAAATCCCCAGGCCAAGCTGGTCGTAAGAGTTATTCCGGTAATCACCAGGCAGATGAACAGGTCATTTCGTTGCTGAAGATCAAGTATTGACAGGCACAGTTCACTGCCGGCGTAAAAGAGGAGTACACCGAGCATGGCAAGAGGTACGAGCTGGGCAATGACAACCACCGAATCACCAAACAACAGGGCCAACAACAGAAAAAGACCGCCAACAATCAGATTGGAGCCCCCGGTTCGGGCTCCAAAGCGATAGTGCGCAGCAAGTCCTCCGGCGCCGTGGCACATGGGCATTCCACCCAGGAAAAATCCACCGATATTGGCAAGGCCCATGCTGATGCACAGCGCCTTATCGGTACTCCGGTACGCCTTGCCGTTGAAATATCGACGGGCAAGATCTGCGTTGGCCAGCACCGCATTACCAATTGTCATTGGAAGCTGTGGCAAGACCAGGAGAAGAAACGCCGTGACAAGGGAGGTCAACGATGGCAGTCCTTGGGGCAGCAGTTTTGGCGGGAAAAGACCCACAGTGAGTCGATGCATGCCGTCACCAAGCAGGAGGCCCAGGACAAGGCCGAAGAGGAGCAGGGAAGAAGAGGCGGGAAAGCGACGATTGTTGAGGAGAACCAGCACCAGCAGGAAGCCGAGACCAGCGAGCAGATACTGGAGGGGAAGACCTATTACATCCTGAAACTGAAAAAAAGGTTCAGCAGCACCGTGCTGTTCCTGAAAGCCGGAGGTGCCCATTGCCAGCCTGACGCCGCCACCCATGAGTAAAAGCCCTGTTGAAAGCTGCACTCCGCGGATGACAGGAAACGGTGTCAATCGACTGATCACCCCTATCAGGTTGGTTACGCCGATTCCCAGCAGAATTATACCCATACAAAGACCGGCAGCCAGTACCTGGTCTGCACCCAGCTCCATGGCGATGGCATAGGAGGCGATAGCCTTCATGGGTTGCACTGCCACTGGAATTCTGAAGTACAGTCCGGCACAACAGTAGAATAATCCTATACTGTAAAATACTCCCCGGGCATCAAGGTGGTTGATCATGATCATGCCCAGCGCCAAAGGCAGGAGCACCCCCAGATCGCCAAGAGACCCTGAAATCTCCATTCTACTGAAACGAAAAGGCATTCTTCACTCCTCAGGCCAGAGGACCTTCAGGCTATGGCGGCAGCCATGATCTTTCATTTAGCAGTAGAGCAGTTCTCCGGCATACTCGATGCGTTCGGCACCATCGCCGAGCCGCAGCACAAGGCCGCCCCATCGGTCAATGTCAAGGACTTTGGCACGGTACAGAGGGGTACGCTGCACATCATGGCCAAACACCACGTCACGTCCAACAGTGTCACTGAGGTTCTTCCAGCGACTGACCACTCCGGGGAGCCCGACGACCTGCTGCGAACCATTTTCCAGGTGGTCTGCCTCTTGCAGATGGAGTAGACCAATATTCCAGACCAGCCGAGCGAGGAGATCCAGGGCTAACTGCTGGAGCTCGACTGTACAGCCCGTCAGGGCGCGCATGGAGATGGCAGTGTCGCGCAGTTCATCGGGAAAATCCTGGTTATTGCCGTTGATCCCCACTCCCAACAAATGATACCGTTGCCCTTCGGGGGCGGTGATCGTCCGACAGAGAATACCTGCCAGTTTTCGCCCCCTGACATGCACATCGTTGACCCATTTGAGACACGCTGTTATTCCGTGCATCCTGATCGTCTCACAACAGGCAATACCGACACTCAGCGGTAACAGCCCGGCAAAGGCCGGCAGCAGAGTATCACTCCAGGCCATGGCCAGCCAGAGCCCTCCTTGCGGAGCATGCCACTGCCGGTTAAATCTGCCAACAGCTGCGTTGAGATGCCCAGCAATGATCACTGTACCGCACGGCAGTGATCGGTCTTTTTTCACCGTAACGGAGAGCAGCTCTTCGAGACGTTCCATACAACGGCCAAGACACCGGTGATATTCTATAACGCTACCCACGGGAGCACCATAGCGTAACACCTCATCTGCACCTGTAACGGTAGTGTAAAAGAGCTCTCTGGCCCGGTCTAGAACCATCGCATGCGTCAATTCCATGACCAGTCACCAGGGTACAGGCGGTTATTCCCAGTCAGCCTTGACCCGGGTAATCACCTTCTGTACGATTGGCAGCTTTTCTTTAGCACAAATACCAACAAGAGGCATACCCTGGTCTACAGACTCGCCAGGATGAAAGTAGACAGAGTGAATCACGCCCGGCTCTCCTTCGTAATATACGGGGGTGTCCCGTTTCATTAACGACATGGTAAACAGCTCATCCCCTGACTTGACCTGCACGGCGCGGGCACCCTGCTGATCAATACGGGACTGAATATCCATGGCAAAGTAGTAGCGGGCCCGCTCTGGTGCGGGAAAAAGAAAAAGGACCTCCTGCAAAATCTTCTCAATAATCTCTTTTTTCTTGAGAGGATGACGGATGGTCAACAGTTTTTCCCCGGCCTCGACAAACTGTCCCTCCAGGTCTTGATTGAGATCACTGACAGTGCCATTGGTTTTGCAAGTGATCACCTTTTTATTACGCTCGCGGTTGATCTCGTACATGGCTGTTCCGGGGAGGTGCTGCCACTCCCCTCCCGGACCTTCAACCTCGTCACCCTCCTTGACCACAAAGTGGACAATGCCACCATGGACAGCGTGCATATCAATGTAGGTAAAGGGATCGGATCTATATCGGTTTAAAAGTTCATCAAACTGTAAGGTATCGGACATGACGGTATCCATGAAGAATCAGGGGTAGTAAGAAGATGGAGAAGGCTTGCTGCTACGGCCCTTCTCTGGGTTCACCTCGCTGTTTTGCGTAAGAATTTACCGAGGATCTTTATCTCATCGGCACAATGCCGCGTGCACCTTGCTCTTGCTTGAAAGTTGCATAATCAACGCGTTCTGCAAGAGTATTTTCTTTCGCTTCGGGTTATACTGAGAGTTGCACCGGTTGGCAAGGTCATATTTCCCACAGCTGCGACAGCACACTGACATGAAAAAAGACACCCTGTTTCACAACAGAGCAATGAACAAGGACTTTGTTTTCAACGACGCTGTCGCTGATGTCTTCGATGATATGCTCAGCCGGTCAGTCCCGTTCTACACCACGATCATTGACATGACCGCCGCTCTCCTTGAGCAGCTCCTTCCCCACGGTGCCTCGATCTATGACCTGGGGTGTTCCACCGGGACGACCCTGATGGAGCTGGCTCGAAGGCTGGAGGACTCCGAACTGTCTCTGATCGGCATCGACAACGCTCCAGCCATGCTGGCCCAAGCCCGCCGTAAGGCCGAGCGTTTCCGCACCGCTACCCGGATCAGCTTTATTGAGGCCGACATCACCCGGTATCCCCTGGAAGGAGCCGGAGCCATCCTGTGCAACTACACCCTGCAGTTTCTCCGCCCCCTGGTCAGGGCTGATTTCCTCCGCCGCCTCCACGATGCACTGGAACCCGGCGGCGTCTTGGTGCTCAGTGAAAAAATTATCTGTCCCGCCCCCCGGCTCAACCGGTTGTATATTGACCGCTATCACACCTTTAAACGACAGCATGGCTATTCTGACCTGGAAATTGCCACCAAGAGAGAAGCCCTGGAAAACGTGTTGATCCCTTTCAGTCTCGAAGAAAATCTATGTCTGTTGCGAGATGCCGGGTTTGCCGAGGTGGAACCGTTTTTTCTGTGGTTCAATTTTGCTGCCTTTGTCGGCATCAAGTCATGAACCTCTCTTTTCTCCGGTATTTCCCTAACGCTGACCACGAGCGCATCACCCGGCTGCTGCGACAAAAACGCCGCTGGTTCATGCAGGAGAAGAAAGGTTTTCTCCGTTATCGCCTCCCCATGGAACAGGTCCAGGATCTGCAAACCTCACACTGTGACTTTAGCGGTGAGGTCGTCCGTATCGGTACGGCTGACGAGCTCAATCGCCGACAGCGGGCCAAGGTACAGGAGCTCCTCCAGGCCCTGATGCCCTGGCGAAAAGGACCGTTTGCCATTTTTGGTACCCTGGTTGACGCCGAGTGGCGCAGCAACCTCAAATGGGACCGACTTCTCCCTGAACTCCCTGACCTGAAAGACAAAATTGTCGGTGATATCGGTTGCAACAACGGCTATTACATGTTCCGAATGGCCCCTTTTCACCCTGCATATGTCCTTGGCCTGGACCCGCATGTCCAGCATTATTTCACGTTTCAGGCCCTCAACGGCTTTGCCGGATACAGCCGGCTTGGGGTCGAGCTGCTGGGAATAGAACACCTCCATCTCTTCCCTGACAGCTTCGATGTCCTCTTCTGTCTGGGGGTCATTTATCACCGCCCATCCCCCATCGACAGCCTGCAGGCCCTTTATACTGCCCTTAAACCCGGAGGAACCCTGTTGCTCGAGTCCCAGGCCATTCCCGGAGATCAGCCCATGGCCCTGTTCCCGGAGCAGACCTATGCCAAGGTCCCCGGAACCTGGTTTGTTCCCACCACATCCTGCCTGGCCAACTGGCTGACAAGGACAGGGTTTGCCGAGGTTCGCTGCTTCTGTTCCCACCCCATGAGCCCGGCGGAGCAGCGCCGCACCGAATGGATGGTTTTTGAATCATATGAAGATTTTATTGACAAGAACAACCCCTTGCTTACTATAGAGGGATATCCTGCCCCTCTGCGGGTCTTTTTTAAGGCGACACGGTAGGAAAACAACAGCTGCACATGTGCAGCTGTACCTGCTGTTTTTATAAACGGACGACAAGGTTAGCACTATGAATCCTGAAAAATGTACATTGTATCATGGCGGCCTGCGGGGCGCTGAATCGGCCTTTGGAGAATGTGCTGAAACGTACGGTGTTAATGAAACAATTTTCACCTTTGAAGGGCACAAACTACACCGGGAGAAAAATCCGGTTATACTCAGCGCAGATGAGCTACAACGGGGTGATATCAGCATGGAAATTGCCTCACGGATGATGAACCGTACCTACTACGAAACAGAGAAGATCCGCAAGGTTCTCCAGACCATCTTTCACATGGTCAACAAGGGGCATCAGGTGTTCGTCATTGGCACTATCCTCGAAGATGCGTCAGTCAAAGGCGGCACTGGTTGGGCCGTCGAGCTGGCCAAACTCTTCAATCGGCCCCTGCATGTCTTTGACCAGGGCCAGGAAAAATGGTTCACCTGGAAGGAGGAAACCTGGCAGGAGGACAGCCCCCGAATTACCTACAGCACCTTTGTGGGCTCAGGGACCCGCTACCTCAATGAAGTGGGAATAAAAGCGATCGAAGACCTGTTTGCCAGCAGTTTCACCAGCTGATGCCAGCCGTTTTCCCCCATCGTTGAGACAACCACCCAAAATATCATCAGAGATGGCGCCTCTTCAGGGGAACGGAATTTTCTGTTCCCCTATCTTTTATCTTGAAAAATCTCTGAAGACCGAATAGAGAGTAATTGCCTTTCATGTTGATACCTTAGGTATACAGTTCTATGGCCGACCAAAAAATACATCTTATCATCACCGGCGAAAGAGGAACATCCAGAGCCCTGACCATTAAAAAGAATACGGTGTACAGAAGTGTTCTCTTCGGGGTGATCATCACCCTGGGGGCGATAGTGGGCCTTTCTAGCGCTCTCCGGTATTACCAGGCCAACCTCCGCCTGAATCAACGGGTTGCGGATCTCGCCCGTCAGATGCACACGGAAAGACTGGCCCTGCAGACACAGCTCGAGGCAAGCCATACACAATTCCAGGCGGAGCGCCACGAAAAAAATCGTCTTGTCGCCGAATACCAGGAAGAAATCGCCCAGTTGATGGAAGAGCAGGAGACCAAAATTCTAAGCAGTATCAGTCGACTGGATGAACGGGCCAAGGTTATCGAGTCGGTTATGGATACCATTGGCGTAGAATTGAAGGTAGATACAGATGAAAATCACTCGGGTGGCCCGTTCATTGCGGCCGAACCCTTTCTCGGAGAACGCCTAATCCAGGAAACGGAACAGTATCTGGATTTCCTCGAAAAAATGCCCCTGGGGCGACCCGTTCCCGGAACGGTAAGCTCCGGCTTTGGCAAGCGGCATGACCCCTTCAACCACTGTCCAGCCTTCCACTCTGGCATAGATTTCAGGGGGAAAACCGGCACCCCTGTCAGGGTAACCGGTAACGGTCGAGTCAGGATCTCTTCCTACAACAAGAGCTTTGGCAACTATGTTGTCATTCGTCACGACAATGGCTACCAGACCGTGTACGGCCACCTGTATAAACGCCTGGTTAAACGGGGGCAACAGGTTAAGCGTGGCCAGGAGATTGGTCTGCTGGGCAACAGTGGACGATCCACCGGCTCCCATCTCCACTATGAGGTTCGCCTCAACGGCAAGGCTATCAATCCTGCCAAGCTTATCAATGTTGCCAACCTCTCCTTGAAACTAAGTAAGTAGCTGCTGTTTCTGTACTTCCGGCTACCTGTCCGGGGCAATGACGGCGTTCTCAGTGCCTCGACGTTGTTGGCAACAACACAGAAACGCTGACCAACAGCATCCCTATCCCATTATCGACAAAGAGTTACAACAAAGATATACCAACACCTGGTGAAAGTATGGCACTGTTCAACAGCAAAGATGAAAAAAAAAGCCCAAAGACACCTGAAGATTACCGAAAAGAAGCCTCGAAAACAGCAAAGGAGCCAATTTCTTCGATAATCTCCAAGGAGATGCATATCCATGGCGAGGTAACCTTCAAAGGAAAGGCCAGACTCGATGGCGTTATCGAAGGCAATGTCGCTGGGGAGAACTTTATCCTTAGCGAAACTGGCCGGGTAAAGGGAGATCTCCAGCTGACGTCGCTGGTTTGCCACGGTACTGTCGAGGGCAACATCAAGGCCAAGCTGGTTGCCGTGCATAGCCAGGCGGTGGTCAAGGGCAAGCTGGTTGCCGGTAATCTCACGGTTGAACCGGGTGCGTCTTTAAACGGCGAGATCAGCACGGCCAATGCCACTGCCGGAAATGAATCTTCTGAACTTACGGCCAGGGCGCCACAGGTTTCTTTGCCCAAAACCACCAAGCCTGAGAAGTAAAGGCTGAGCGGTCTTATTTGCCGAGACAAAATCTTGTAAAGATAGTGTCAAGGACATCCTCAGGGGTCGTCAGTCCAACGATATCTCCGAGATGATCAAGGGCTGACTGCACCTCGACAGCGAGCAGGTCTGCCGGTTCTCCCCTGTGCAGGGCAGTCATTGTTCGCTGCACGGCTTCCAGGGTCTTTTCCAGAGCTGTCCGGTGGCGGAGGCTGGGTGCGCAGGCAGGGCGCTCTCGGCAAGCCCCCTCCTTCGCACCCAGCACGTTTTTTTCCACTGCGGTAAACAGCAGATCAAGCCCGTCTCCCCGTCGGGCTGACAGGCAGATGCCGTCTGTAAAGCGTTCCTGGAGCGCACGTACCTCTGTTGGCTCAGCAATATCGACCTTGTTGATCACCACCAGGTGCGGCCGGTCGGCCAGGGAGGCGTAGAGGTCCAGATCTTCCTGCTGGCAACCGCTGTCACCATCAACCATGAACAGCACCAGATCGGCAGTGGCAACCTTCTGCCGAGCCCGCTCTATTCCCAACCCTTCAACGGGGTCGGCATGGTCACGGATACCTGCAGTATCGACGAGCTGCACCGGGATACCACGGACATCAACCCACTCCTCAAGAGTGTCCCTGGTCGTCCCTGGCTGCTCGTTCACCAGGGCGCGCTCCTCCTGGAGCAGCCTGTTGAGCAGACTGGATTTCCCCACATTGGGCCGCCCGGCCAGCACCACCTTGATCCCTTCCCGTAAAATTTTTCCCTGAACGCTCCGGCCGATCAGCTCCTGAAGAGGAACCTCCACCATCTTTTCAAGCTGTTGCACCAGGCTCACCGTATCAAGGAGCTCCATGTCCTCGTCGGGAAAATCAATGGCCACTTCAAGCAGGGCGAGGCAGTCGATCAACGCCTGGTGAACAGCCTCAATTTCTTGCGAGAGCACCCCCTGCATCTGGCTGAGAGCCATGGCCGCCCCGGCGTCGGTTCTTGCCTGAACAAGATCAATAACAGCTTCTGCACGGGTAAGGTCAATCCGGCCGGCAAGAAAGGCCCGTTTGGTAAACTCTCCAGGTTCGGCAACTCTGGCGCCCTGTAAGAGCACCTCATGGAGGACCTTGTGCAACACGAGGGCAGAACCATGACAGTGGATCTCCACCACGTCTTCACGGGTATAGGAACGAGGAGCCTGCATGAGTACGGCCAGAACCTCATCAAGGATCTGGCCGTCTGCGCCGGCGATAGTGCCGTAATAGAGTTGATGGCTGGTGAACTCGCTGCGCTTTGGCCGAAAAAGCGAGTGAAGAATCCGAGCGGATTGCGGCCCTGAGAGGCGAACGATGCCTATACCACCGGCGCCGGGAGCAGTAGCGATAGCGGCAATGGTTTCATTCGCTTCCGGCACGGTCGCCACCCTGACGGCCTTTGCGTTTTTGACTGCTTTCCGATTTTCTGGTTTTCCCGGGCCTGTAAATCAGAATCTTTTTAAACAGGCCGTCACCGACGGAACGGCTGCGAACATGGCTGCTATCCTGGAGGGCCATGTGTACCACTCTTCGTTCCGAGGGGTTGAGTGCCGGGATCGCCTGGGTTCGGCCGTCTTCAAGTACCTTTTTTGCCAACTCCAGGGCCTGCTCACGCAGCTCCTCGGCGCGACGCGCTCGAAAATTGCCGACGTCAACAGTCAGCACTGTCCTGTCAGGCAGCTGTCGACTCACCATCTTGCGTAGCAGATACTGCAGGCTGTCCAGGGTTCGACCGTCATCGCCGATAATCTCTTTTTCATACGCCCCTGTGATGTGACAGAGCACCCCGGAAGTATCACTGGTGACCTTTACCTGGGAAGGGAAACGCATAACGCAGAGCAATTCCTGAAGCTCTTCTTGAATATGCTGTAAAAGATCCTCGCTGATCTCCTGAGTTCCACCCTCCTTTTGCGCTTCTCGCACAGCTGCAGTCGTAGAGACTGATGGCTGCGGAGGATGTTTTTTTTGCTTTTCCTTTACTGTCTTTTTTGCACTCTCATCACGAGCAGGCGGTCCAGCCGACGTCTCTACATCTTTTCGTGAGGCGTTTTTTTTAGTTTTTCCCGCATCGTTGCCCGATTTCTCGGTATCCCTGGGCCGTGCTCCCTTTTTCTTACTTCGGTCAGGCTTGTCCCCTCCTGCATCCTTCAGGGTCACGCGAATATGGGCTTTTTTTCTGCACAGGCCAAAAATGCCTGTGGAGCCGGTTTCAACAATGTCGATATCTAGCTGTTCCTGGGAAACCGCAAAGTCGATGCGAGCCTCTTCAATGGCAGCGGCGACATCTTTGCCAAAAAAATCTTTCTTTGTCGTCATAAGGTAGTCCTTGTTGCCCTAGGCCTTTTTCTGCCGGTTGATCAGATACTGCTGCAGAATCGAAAGAAGATTGTTGACGAACCAGTAAAGAACGAGTCCAGAGGCGAAATTGATAAACATAAAGGTGAAGATGATCGGTAAAAACTGCATAATCCTGGCCTGTGTCGGGTCTGCCGTGGAGGGTGTCATCTTCTGCTGAAGGTACATGGAGGCGCCCATCAGTACTGTCAAAACCGGCAGGCCATGCAGATAGGGGATGTCTACCCCGATGGGCAGGCGGTCAGGGGCGGAAAGATCGTTGATCCACAGCATAAACGGGGCATGGCGTAGCTCAATCGCCGCCATCAATACCCTGTAGAGCGCAAAGAAAAAGGGAATTTGAATAAGCAGCGGCAGGCACCCTCCCAGCGGGTTGACCTTATAGGTCTTGTAGAGGGCCATCACCTCCTGGTTCATCTTCGTGGGATCGTCTTTGTACTTCTCCCTGATCTTCGCCATCTTGGGCTGCAGTTTCTGCATGTTCTTCATGGACTTCATCCCCTTCTGGGTAATGGGCCAGAAGGCTGTCTTGATCAGCACAGTGAGCAGAATAATGGCGAAGCCATAATTTCCTGTATATCCATGAAAAAAGTTCAGCAAGTAGAGCATGGGTTTGGCAAGGAGGTCAAACCAGCCAAAATGAATCGCTCGTCCCAGCTCATGTCCTGCCGCCTTGAGCACGGTGAGTTTTTTGGGACCGAAATAGACCGTATACTGGTAACTTTTGCGCTCCTGGGGCTGGAGCTGGGAGAGACCTTGGGAAAGCAGGCTCTGCACCTGCTGCTCATTTCCCTGGATGGTTACACTACCACCGGTCAGGGCCGCTTCAGGAGCCACTGCGGTGATGAAGTAGTTATCCATGTACCCGACCCAGTCAACCGTGCCCTGCAGGACGTGCGGGCCCTCTTCCAGGGAATCTCCCTTGATTTCGCTGAGCTCACCATTGACCAGGGCAGCCGCTCCATGGAACAGATAACGACTGGTGGTACTGCCATGGGAAAAAGGTTCATTGACCATCACCAGTGCCGGCGAGGTCTGCACCGGGGCATGCCCTTCATTACTGACCTCATAGCGCATATCGATGACATAGGAGTCCGCGTAAAAGGTCATGACCCGACGGATGCTCGTTCCATCGGGTAAGTGTGCCTCCATCACCGCTTCCAGCGAGTCCTGTCCAGCTGCCAGAACCCTGCGCTCATCCCCGACAATACGGTAAGTCGGCAGTACGCCAGCACCATTATCCAGAGAAAAGATCAGCGGTAAGGCTGCCGGCCCCTCTTCTCTCGACAGCACCAGTTCCATGGGTGCGGAATCCGCCTGTTTTTCCTGCCGGTACTTCTTCAGAACAAAGCTCTTAAACCCTCCACCCTGTTCATTGATGACAACCGTGTACAGTGGCGTCTCCACCGTAATATCGCGGGCATTGGGGTCGGTTGTCACAGGCGAGGTCTGAACGGCTGCCTTCGGGGCAGGCTGGAGGGTCTGTTCCTGAACAGCCGGCTGCCCAGGAGCTTGTCTCGTTTCAGGCCCAGCCTGTTCCAAAGTCGGCGGCGGCACTGCCGGTCCAACAAAAAAATATTGATAACCAATAAGGATAACAAGAGAAAGAGCAACAGCCAGGAAGGCTCTGTACATATCCATGGGCGGACAACCTCTATCACGCTGTCACAGCGGCCTTTGACCCGAGGGCCAGCTGCGCAGAAAATATCTTATTTTACAGGATCATACCCACCGCGGGCAAAGGGATGACACCGAAGCAGCCGGGCAAGAGCCAGGAAACATCCCCGCAGGGGACCATGCTTCTGGACGGCCTCAACAGCATACTCGGAACAGGTGGGAACAAAACGACAGGACGGCGGCAGCAAAGGAGAAATACAGTATTTATATCCCCGAAGCACCATCACGAGAAAACGACTCAACAGGCCGGCAACAGGCCCATGCCTGTGACAACAGTTCATTTCAGGCCCCTGCCTGCCTGGCCTGAAGAGGTAACTACCCTGGCAACGGCCTGTTTCACACAACGATAACTGTTCTCCTGAAAATCTGGACGTATCGTCACCACGATATCGCTTCCGGCAGGAAAAAGATCGTGATTCAAGCGAAACACCTCGCGAAAAAGTCTTTTCACCCGGTTACGTCGAACAGCGCTGCCAGCCTTGCGGGGTACGCTTATTCCCAAACGGCTCACTGGCTGCGCGTTATCCCGGAAAATAAGGGAGAAACCTTCTCCCCGAAGCCGCGCTCCTTTGGCGTAAACCCGGGCAAACTCCCATCGTTGCCGAAGCAGCTTTGTTTTCGGAAGCCCGTGTCGTTTCATTGCCGATCAGGCGGACAGCTGCCAGCGGCCCTTGGCTCTCCTACGCCTGATAACGGCCTGCCCGGATCGGCTCCGCATGCGTACGCGGAAACCATGGGTTCTTTTTCGTTTAATGTTACTGGGTTGAAATGTTCTTTTACTCATAACCTCTTCCTATGATAGTGGAGTCTCAAGCAGTGAAAAAGCATTTTCTCCTTAACGTCAGCCATGGTGGACCAGACTCTACCTTGAGACAATCACGGGGAATAAAACAGGTACAGTCCGTGCCGGCAGCAACGCTTTTCATTTACAACAATCAAATCCTGTATTTTAATCATAGCGGTTACTACCTGTCAATTCAATTCATCCTGACACGAGACGCAAATGACTGATATTCGCTACGACAACCTTGACTGGAATCAGCTCTGGAAAGCGGCAAAGCAGCGCAAGTCCTGGAAATCAAAGAAGGTGAATGACTGGAATGAACGCGCCGACTCCTTTGCCAAACGAACCGCAAACTCCATCTATGTTCAGCAGGTTATTGACAGCCTTGCTCCCCAGGCTGACTGGACCCTGCTTGATGTCGGCTGTGGACCGGGAACGCTGGGGCTGCCATTGGCCGAAAAAGTGGCGCAGGTCACAGGACTCGACTTCTCGCCGCGCATGTTGGAGATTTTCGAACAAAGAAGAAGCGCCCTGCATCTGAATAATATTGCGCTGCAGCAGCTGGCCTGGGATGATGACTGGGAGGCAGCCGGAGTAGGCCCGCATGATGTGGTCCTTGCCTCTCGATCCATGGCGGTCAAAGACTTGCGCAAGAGCCTTGAAAAACTGACGCGCATGGCCCTCCAGCGGGTTGTTGTCACTGACAAGGTTCGTCACGGTCCCTTTGATCCGGACGCCTTTACCGCTGTTGGCCGGAAACTCGAAAACGGTCCTGATTATATCTATACGGTCAATGTCCTCTACCAAATGGGATACCTGCCGGAGGTACAGTATATTCGCCTCGAAGAAACCATGACATACGAGTCTTTTGACGATGCCTTCACAAGTTATGCCTGGATGTTTCAGGAGATGAATAATGAAGAACAGGGGCGGCTCTTGCAGTACCTGCGCACCATAACCACAGAGGAAAACGGTCGCATCCTCCTGCACCGACGCACACCACCGACCTGGGCCTACATCAGCTGGACCCCCTGATTCCCAGGAAACTCACAGTAAGAGGCTGTCATGATCTTTAACAAAACAACGTCTTCGCAAGAAAACATTCTCATTCTTGGCCTGGGTGGTATCGGCTCCTATCTGGCGAAGCGTCTGGCCAATGAAGGATACGCTGTTACCGCCATTGAACAGAATCAGGAGGTGCTGCGCCATACCGATGCCTCCCTCGATATCCGGTTGATCCCTGGAAACGCCCTGAGTATGGAGTGTTGGCGCGAGGCCAATAGCCGTACCATGGACTATCTTATCGCGGTGACAGATAACGACGCCGTTAACATGCTAGCGGCCATGGTTGCCGACCGCTTCGGTATTGAACGGAAGATCGCCAGGGTGCGCAGTCTCGATTTTGGCCAGGAAAACTGTCTACTCCGGGGCGAAGACCTCAACATTGACCTCTTTATTCATCCCGAGGAACTCACTGCCCAGGAGATTGTCCGGCTGATCAGGCGCGCTGCCGGCAACGAGATTATTGAGGTCGCCCTTGGGCAGATGCAGGTGGTGGGTACCCGCATCCGTAATGATTCCCCCTTTGCCAACAAGACCCTCATTGAGCTGTCAAAAATTCACAACAAGTTCCCCTTCAGGGTGGTGGCCATTTCCAGGGGGATCACCACCATCATCCCTGCCGGACATCATGAGATTCTCCCCCAGGATCAGATTCTGATCATGGCAGACAGCGAACATCTGTCAGCACTGATGGATCTGGTAGGTGTCCAGAAGGAGCGGCGACAGCGGGTAATGATCATCGGTGGGGGCCTGGTGGGCAGCCGGGTCGCGGAACTGCTGGGCCGCGACGTCAAGGTGAAGGTCCTGGAAAAAGACCAGCACCGCGCCGAAGAGCTGATCTCACAGCTGTCTGACACGGAAATTCTCCACGGTGACGGCTCCAATCAGGCTGTTCTTCTTGAAGCCGGGCTTCTGGAGATGGATACCTGTATCGTCGCCACCGGTGAAAACGAGACCAACATCATGACCAGTCTTCTGGTCAAGCACCTGCTGGCCACAGAAAAACCTGACCAGGAAAGTATGAAAACTATCTGCCTGGTCAATAAGGAGGACTACCTGGTACTGGCCTCCACCAGTGGTATCGACATTGCCCTCAACAAGAAAATCCTCGCGGCCAACCAGATTATCACCGATATCCGACGCTCGGAAATGATTTCAGTCTCGCAAATGCACGGCTTCGATGCCGAGGTCGCCGACCTCCTCGCAGGTCCGGGATCCCCCATCACCAAGGCACCGCTACTGCAGATGGATGAGCTCCTCGCCGACCACATCATCATCGGCTCGGTCTTCAGGGACGGCAAATGGGAGACAGCCATAGGCTCGACCCACATCCAGGCCGGGGACCGGGTGATCGTCATCTGCAATGCCGACTACATCAACGAGGTCCGCCGCCTGTTTGGTGCCTGATCTTTGTGCACGGTTAACGCTTCCAGAATGAAGGGTAAAGGATCACCAGCGCGGAAAACATCTCCAGGCGCCCGACGAGCATGTTCCACGCAAGAAACCATTTTCCTGCATCTGAGATAAAGGCGTAATTATCACTGGGGCCTACCTCGCCGAAACCGGGGCCGATATTCATGAGTGCAGCGATCACCGAGCTCATGGCTGTCGTAAAATCCATACTGTCAATCAGGGTCATCACGCAGCCGCCGACAAGGACCATGAAGATGTTGACAATAAAGTAACAGATTGCCAGGTCAACGACGGACCGGTCCACCTGGCGTTGATTAATTCGGACCGAGACAACCGCCATGGGTTGAAAAAAGAGCTTGCGTACAGTGCCGTACATGTACTTGCAGATAATAACGTAGTGGTTCACCTTGATACCCGAGGTGGTTGAGCCGGCACAGGCGCCGATGAAGCAGATCAGATAGAGAAGCATCTGGGCTGCCTGTGGCCAGCCTTCATAATCGGCGGTTCCAAATCCAGTGGTCGTCAACAGGGAGACCACCTGAAAGGTTGCGAAACGAAGGGCATCGGGAAAGGAAGTGTAGACACCGTGACCAAAAAGGAGAGCCGAGACCAACAGACAGAAGACCAGCAGCAGCACCACGTACCAGGTGAACTCGGTGTTCACCTTCAGGGCTCGCCAGTCCCCTCTAACCAGCTGATAGAGAAGAAGAAAGCTGACGCCACCGAGAAACATGAAGAGGGTGATTACCCAGTCAAAATAGGCGGAGTCATAGTAGCCGATACTGAGATTTTTCGTTGAATATCCTGAGGTAGAAACCGTACCAAAGGCATGGCAGAGACTGTCAAACCATGACATGCCTCCACCGACAAGTAACAGGGTTAACACCGCATTTAGGGCCAGGTACAGTATCCAGAGGCGGACCATGGTATCGCGGTTGCGCGGGGCAAACTTTTCCCGGGTAAGAACCTGTCCCGGGCTGGATTCGGCGCGGAAAATCCTTACCCCGCTCATACCCTTGGGCAGAAAGATAAGCGTCAACGTTAAAAACCCCATACCGCCGAGCAGGTGGGTTTCACTGCGCCAGAACAGAAGACCATGGGGCAGTGCCTCAATATCTGTGAGAATGGTTGCTCCGGTGGTGGTATACCCGGACATCATCTCGAAAAAGGCGTCAGTAAAGGAGGGGATGGAGCCGTGCAACATGAAAGGGAGGGAGGAGCAGGCGGAAACGATCAGCCAGCCGGTGACGGCGATGAGGATACCGTCTCGTACATGGAGTTCGTCGCGCTGGCGTCTGTATGTCCACCACAGGGGAAAACCGGCAAAGAAGGTTATCAATGCTGATTCCAGCAGGGGCTGCAGGTCATTTTCATGAAAATAGAGCGAGCAGATCACGGGCAGCACCATGGCACAGCCGGTGACCATTAACAGCAGGCCAAGAAACTGAAATATGGAACGATAATGCATGGGACAAAACCTTCTGGGAAAGCTCTTGTGTACCTCTTCTGAAGTATTTTTCCACTCACATACGCCTTTCATATTGCCATCAGCTGAAATTGCAATCAAAAAAATATCCCGAGCCCACCATCTTCCACTCCCATGGCCAGTGACAATCGCTTGCCATACTGAGAGGTTCAGCCTATAGTTGCCAACTGAGATTGCGGCAAACAAGCCACAACCCTTGGCCTGCCAGGGACATCACCCCCCCAGCGAGGATCTTGAACGCTTCAGGTCTTCAGGCGAGGTGAAGGGGCCCACAGCCAGTGGTTAGCGGTTGACATCTACGGCATCGTACAAAAATTTCGAGAAAAAACAGGCGGTCAGGATTGCCGTCCATTGCATATTCCATGAACAACACCTTTGATATTGTGGTTATCGGTGCCGGGCACGCCGGTTGCGAAGCAGCGCTGGCCGCAGCCCGGATGGGTTGCCGCACCCTGGTCTGTGTCATCAACGCCGACACCATCGGCGCCATGAGCTGTAATCCGGCCATTGGCGGCCTGGCCAAAGGGCATCTTGTCAGGGAGATCGATGCCCTTGGTGGCGAAATGGCCCGCAATATCGACGCCACCGGCATTCAGTTTCGCCGACTCAACACCAGCAAAGGGCCGGCTGTACGCTCATCCCGGGCCCAAGCCGACCGACTGCGCTACCGACTACGGATGAAACAGCTCCTTGAAACCCAGCCCGGTTTGGAGGTCCGCCAGACCATGGTTACCGAGATCCTGGTCGAGCAGGGCAAGGTTACCGGGATTCTGACCTCGCTGGCGGAGAAAATCCACGCTCGCGCCGTTATCGTGGCCACCGGCACCTTTCTTGACGGACGGGTGCACATCGGCATGAAAAATTTTTCAGCAGGACGCCTGGGTGATGCTCCCTCGCACCGGCTTGCTGCATGGTTCAGGGATCAGGGCTTTCGCACGGGCAGGATGAAAACCGGCACCGTCCCCCGACTTGACGGAACCACCATCGACTACAGCAATCTCCATGTCCAGTATTCAGATAATCCGCCAAGCCTGTTCAGTTTTGACTCCCTGGGCCCCCCTCCCCTGGAGCAACGCCCCTGTCATATCACCTATACCAACGAGAAAACCCATGCGATTATCCGTGACAACATCGCTCACTCACCACTGTTTGCCGGCATCATCGAAGGAGTAGGCGCCAGATACTGCCCCTCCATCGAAGACAAGGTCATGCGCTTTCCTGAAAAGTCCCGCCATCAGATCTTCCTGGAACCAGAAGGCCTGGACACGGTGGAGGTATATCCCAACGGTATCCCCACAAGCCTTCCCCTGGAGACACAGATCAAACTGGTCCATTCGATCCCAGGACTTGAGCAGGCCCGTATCATCCGGCCAGGCTATGCCATCGAATACGACTTCATTGATCCCCGTGAACTGCTGCCGACACTGGAGACCAAGGCGATCAAAGGTCTCTTTCTGGCCGGCCAGATCAATGGCACCTCAGGGTATGAGGAAGCCGCCGCCCAGGGGCTGATGGCTGCCATCAACGGGGTTCGTCAGATTCATGAAGAAGCACCGTTGATTCTCGACAGATCCCAGGCCTATATTGGCGTCCTCATAGATGACCTCGTCACCCTGGGGACCCAGGAACCCTACCGGCTGTTCACCTCTCGGGCCGAATACCGGTTACTGCTCAGGGAAGACAACGCTGACATGCGGCTCATGGACATCGGATACAGAATTGGTCTGGTCAACCAGCAGCGCCATGAACGCTTCATCTCGAAAAAAAAGGCCATTGCCAAAGCTGAGGAAACCCTGCAGACGCTGCGCCTCAAGCCACTACCTGCTGTCAATACGTACCTGACCTCCCTGGGAAGTACGCCCCTGAACCAGGCAGTAACGTTGACCGAGCTCCTTCGTCGACCTGAACTCCATCTGAAGCACCTGGCCGCCCTGGCAGATCATGCTGGATTGGCCTTACCAGACCCCCTCGCTGCCATGGACTTCGGTGATGATCTGGAATTGAGAATAAAATATGCCGGGTATATTCAGCGGCAGGAAGAACAGGTACGCCGCTTCAAGAAAACAGAAAAAATTCGGCTACCGCTGGACATGCCCTACGCGCAACTCCCTGGGCTCTCCAACGAAGTGGTCGAGAAACTCCAACAGGTGCAGCCACGCTCGCTGGGGCAGGCGTCCCGGATCTCCGGGGTGACCCCGGCAGCCATCTCTGTCCTGCAGATCCACCTCAAAAAACAGGGCCTCCTCTGATCACCATGCTCACCTACCCGGAAATATCGCCGGTCATCGTCGCCATTGGCCCCTTGCAGGTACGCTGGTACGGGATGATGTACCTTCTTGGTTTTCTCAGCTCCTACCTGCTGGTCAGGTACCAGGCGGTCCGCTTCGACTGGCGCGAGTTGACCGACCGTGTCGACAACCTGAACTTCTGGCTTATCCTCGGTGTCATTTTCGGCGGCAGGCTCGGCTATGTGTGCCTGTACAACCCGGGATACTACCTGGAGCACCCTCTGGAAATCCTGGCGACCTGGCAGGGAGGGATGAGCTTCCACGGTGGCTGCGTTGGCGCCCTTGTCGCCGGGGTACTTTACTGCTGGCTGACTGACCTGGCCTTTTTCAAGGCCGCAGACCTGTATGTGGCCACAGTTCCTGTGGGCCTGTTCTTTGGACGGATCGGCAACTTCATCAATGGCGAGCTGTTTGGCAGGGTCAGCGAGGTCCCCTGGGCCATGGTCTTTCCCCTGGGAGGACCGCAGCCCCGCCATCCCTCGCAACTGTACGAGGCCTTGCTGGAAGGCGTAATCCTGTTTATTCTTCTCTGGTCACTGAAAGGAAAACCGTGGCAGAAGCGCAGCACCCTGTGGCCGCACGGCACGATCCTGGCCACATTTCTCTTCCTCTACGGAGGCATGCGCTTTTTTGTAGAGCTCTTCAGGGAGCCCGATGCTCACCTGGGGACCCTCGCCTTTGGCCTGACCATGGGACAATGGCTCAGCCTGACCATGATCTGTGCAGGACCGTTACTCTGGCGAGTCCTGCAACAGAAAAAGTGAGATCAATCGTGGCGGTAACACAAGACTGTTTCAGCACCTCGAAATCGCTGGGAGGTGGAGCTGTTTTTCACGTGGCTCAAGCAGAAGTTGAAGAGCAAGACGTTTCCCGGGACCAGCCGTAATACCATCCTGCCCCAGATCTCAACGGCCCTTATCGCCATGCCGGTGCAGGCCTCCATGAAATTGCTGGCAAAGCCGGGTCAATCCATTACCCAACTCCAGTGATTACAGCAGTTGCGCCTGTTCAAAAAAAGGCTCGGGGTCAACACCCCCCGAGCCTTTTCACGAGATATTATGGCGTTACGATATTTATCCCGATAGATGTCATATTGTCTGGGTTGTTCTCGATATAGGGCTGGATATCGCTGAAAATCACTGCTGGAACCCTGGAACGATCATCGGTCGGTATATTTTTGATCCGGAAATAGCCATCTCTGCCGCTGTAACCATAATATCCGGGACGGTTTTTCAATGTGACTCTGGCCCGTGAGAGGGCAGGTTCATTTTCTTCTTTCTGACCATTATGGTTGCGGTCATCATATATCAGTCCTTCGACATCGGTGTATTGTACCAGGCCGATATAAACGGTTTTATGCTCGTTTGCAGACAGCTTTGTTTGAACCGGTGTTTTCTGGGTCGGAACAATGAAGGAATCCATAGATTCCCTGTCCGGAGTCAGCAGGTACCAGCCGGGGCTCAGTTTTTCAAACCGGTTTGCGTTATCGGTCCGTACCGATACCGGTTTCCCGTCGATAATGGTGCTGATTCCCTTGGCACTTGTTTCATCGCGGTCAAACCGCTGATTCAGGTTTGTATCATAATAATAAACGACATCAACAGAGCTAGTTGGCCGGCTGACCGGATCGATGATCTTGCTGGTGTAATCGCAGAACCTGTTTCTTCGATCACCACCCATATCTGCCCGGACCTCAAACCGGTTTTCCAGTTCGCTAAACCGATAAGCAGGCGGTACATAGACAGCGAAACTGATGCTGGCATGATCATCCAGCCGGGCAAGCTGCCAGTACAGACTCCCTCCCCGCAATTCAGGATCTTCAGCGTTTTTTCCATCTATTTTAGTGGTACCGGGAAGAGAGGAAACTCCTTTCGGCAGGATGTCCCGAATACTGATCTGTTCGAGCGGCGCTGTTGGCTGCCCCTGTTTACATCTGTTATAGACCTCGATTTCGTACCGTAAAACATCTCCTGGGTAGATATTCTTGTGACTGGTTGCGACGAGATCCATATCCTGTATGATTTCAAAATCAAACTCTTTACTCGATTGTGGCAGTCCATTCAGGACAGAGGTCGATGATTCTTGGGAGACCAGCAAACGCCGGGCAAAGGAGACCAGGTGCCCAATGAGTTGAGGACGCTCTTCCTCACTCAGGAACTCAAGTGTTGCTGCCAGTGAGTTGATGGTAAGTGACAGATCGAGTTCCGAATAGCTATAGGTTTTTGTCGTAAATGCATTGCTGGCATAAGATGCGACCTGGCCATGATAGCCGCCGAGCTGGTCATTCCAGAAGTAGCTGTCAAAATGAACGGCAAGAGACCTGATCGTCTCGTCAAGATCCATGCCGTCAATAGTGGTCTGCACCCTGACCAGAGCCGTAATAACAGCACTGTAGGCAGCAAGCTGATTTCTGCCGCTTTCAACGGTACCGATAATGGCAAGACGCTTGATCGGGTCGCCATCCTTGAGCACTCCAGCAATCCGTTCAGCTTCTGCCTTTACCAGTTCGGTGACAGCGTTTCTCTGTGCCTCTTTCAACTGGCGATGGTTCGCGAGTTGGGCCAATAAATCAAGGGTCATCGCCGTATCGAGCAGGCGGTTTTTGACGCCCTGACGTTTGCCTTCGGTCAGCATTGTCAGCAGCCGAGATACCGACTTGTCAAGAAGTACCTGACGCTGCTGGGCATCTGTCGCCTGATTCTGATCATTTTCAGCAGACCATTGCTCCATATCTGCCAATAAGAGTGCGAAGGAAAGCAGATCAAGCTGAGCGCCCTTTTCCGCTCCCGGTTCGATATCGATGATCTCTTTCCGGCTGTCACGGATCACGGTAAACGTTTTCGGCAAAAAGCGTGCCGATTTGCTGACCAGCTGCTGAACAAAATCCATCTTTGAACCAAGCTGCATCGTGATGATATCCCTGATGAAACGTACGTCATCAGCTTGAGGCTCACCGTTGGTGCCATTCATGTCCTGATCACCCGGGTTTTCCAGGAACCTGATTTGTGCCCGCTCAAACTGGGTGAGCGCGCGGGTTGAAATGGTATCGTCCGGCAATGTTCCTGCCCAGCCGGTCGCCGCCTTTTCGGTAGCGAATGGTTCGCCTTTATTATATTCGAGGAACAGCGGGATAAACTCATCCTTATCGAGTGTACCGGAATCGGATTGCAGTTCTTGCCGGTATCGCTCTTCCAGTTCATCGCGAGACAGATTGAACCGCTTTTCAAGCGATGGACTGAAGGTCAGTGGAATTCCCCTGCTGTAATGGAAGGAGATGGCAAACAGGTTGGTTTTCCAGATGCGGGTCAATTCCCGGGACAAGGTTTCCAGCCCGGTGTTATCACGCAGATACGGATTCTTTTTCCAGGAAGAGAGACGGTTCAACGTCTTTGAGGCGTCGTCGAGATACAGCAGGGCGAGCGCGGCCTCTTCCAGAGTTATCGTCCGCTTTTTATAGTGGTGGAAGAACGGTTCTGTATTGTCCGATACGATTGGCGCATGTTCGAACCGGTCTGGCTCGTTGCGGTAGTCCCTGTCGGTACGTCCGAAAAGCGGCAGATTCAGCATAATCCGGCTGACAGCCACCGGTGGCAGCTTAGCATTTCTCAGGTTTGCGCCGGAACCAACAAGCAGTGGCACGACATTCCGATTGCCGTCGGCAATGATCGGCTGGTTCCGGTGCGAGCCGTCACGTCCAGGTTCTATCTGCAGACCGCCCTGAAACAGAACCCTTTCAATAAAGGCCAGACCGCGATCAGAAACCGTTGTTGCACGTTCAACCTGCTGCCGGGCTGCCTCGTTCAGAAAACCGGCAAAGATGCCTAGTTCGAGCGGGGTGTACGAAATCTGGCTGCTTTGCAGACCATCCGGCCGATAAAGATGCAATCGTTTATCGTTACAGATTCGTTCGGCCGCGAGAAATCGTTCCCAGCCGGCAGTTGTTTCTCCGGCAAGTAACTCCATCCTGGCCAGGGCGGTTGTCGCGAAAAAGGAGCTATCTCCGGCAGAAGAATCCAGGCCTACCCGTTCACCGATGGTTCCGTTACTCTTGCTTGCCTTTCTGAGAAAGTCGACGGTGTCATCAATCCGGCCCTCGTAGGCAAAGGAAGCAAACCATGAATCTTCAGCCTTGTTCGCCATATCGGCGGCGAGAACAGCGAACAGCAGATCGCTTACCAGGTATTCAGCGGCTTCAGGTGCTGCATCTGACCCATCGCTGTCGATATACGGCTGCCAGGTTCCGGATTCTTCATTGATCCGTGAATCCATGGCCTGCCAGAGGACTTCACGGATAAAATCGATATCTTTGCCAAAGGGGAGCTCATGGGTTCGCGCGGTGATGCCGAGCCGGGAAATACCGAGAAGCAGTGCCGCCTGATCCACCAGATAATAGTCGTTATCCATGGCCTTCAAGGTAAAGATCTTGTTTTCCGGCTGGGCAAATCGATGAGGAACATATCTTTCCGTATCAGAACGCTGTCGTAAAAATGAGGCCAGCATCGATATCTTCCGTTGCAGCTGCCAGCCAAGCAGCTCCCTAATGAATCGGTCGTCCGCTGTCTTTTGGGTCGCCAGCCGTTCGAGTTCAACGCTCTGGGCGAGGATGGTCATCCCCCAAGCAAGTGGACTCAGCTCCGTATCCATTCCTGCGGGGTCCCAATGGGAACCGTTTCGTTCTTCTTTTACCGGGATAGCGCCAAAGTATTCAAAGAGCAGCGGCTCGATCTCGCTGATATTGCCCTGCCATCCGGCTTTTTCGGCGAGTGCTTCCAGCTGCTGTCTGAGACCGGTTTCATTTTCACGGCCATCCGCAAAGTCCATTGTCACGCCGAGTCCAGAACGGGTGCTTACTGTTGCCACATTCGAGATACTTGCTCGGCGGGCCAGCTCTACGACCCGTTCTCTCTGGGAGGAGAGCCGGTAATGAGGAAAACGAGGCAGCTGATCGGTTATCCGCTGCAGGTCTGCAAGTTCATAGGCCAGATACATGGCCATATGGGTATAATAGTAGAGATCGCGGCGAACGGTAATCGCTTCTGCTCCTTTTCGGTGTGCGACCAGCTCTTTTTGGGCGGTCAGGCAACAGTCTTCGTTATCCGTTGTTCTGGCTGGGGGGAGTTGACTGGTGCGGCTTACTCTTTTTGGTGTATCTTGTGGGGGCCGTGGCCGTTTCGGTTTGCCTGGCGGCGGTTCCGGCACTTCCGCGAAATAGTGGCTTGGATCGGTGGCCGTTACCTGCGGCCCGGCAATGGGATCGCCGGTGACGGTGGCGGCGTTCCGGTATTGACCGGCAATGGCTGTTCCGGTTCCGGTACAGGTCATGCTTTCCCCGACATCAAGACTGGTTCGCGGGCAGGTGACCGATACACCCTGGTCGTCGGTAATAACGATATTGTTGATCAAAATCTCGCCATCATTGGTGACGACATAGCTCCAGGTAACGCTGTCTCCCACGTTCAACCGGGGGCCTTCCGGAAAGTCGGCATCTTCACCGTTGGTCGCCTTTTCAAGAGCAATCGATGGCAATACTGAATAGTAATGGCTGGGATCGCTGGCAGTCACATCAACGCCGGATGGGGTAACACCGGTTACCGTTGCGTTGTTGCTGTATTGCGGGATATTGGCAATACCCGATCCAGTACAGTCCATGGAAGCACCGGGATCAAGGGTATCACCGGGACAGGTCACGGTTACTCCCTGGTCGTCAACGACGGCTATATTTGACAAGACGACGTTGCCGGTATTGGTGACCCGATAGAGCCAGGTTACCGGATCGCCTGATGGTATATAGGGACCCGGAGAATCATCTGCATCAACACCGTTGGTTGACTTTTCAATGTCAATCCCTCCGGTTTCGCCGAAATAGTGGCTGGGATCAGTAGCAGATACGGTGTCGCCGG